>WNGA01000026.1_pt1 | contig 220579 bp, 299 predicted proteins | sample 5400061 | NCBI WGS metagenome assembly WNGA01 (sample SAMN13153366, study PRJNA577476) | soil metagenome | isolation source: 100 cm soil or saprolite under grassland replicate 2 | place: USA:California | collected 2016-06-15 | reverse complement strand
TGAGGATGTGGGTGATCTCGAGGATGAGCCGGACGGCGCCCCACAGGATGAGCACGGCGATGGCGAGCGACAGCACCGGGTCGATCCACCAGAGATCGGGGCGCAGCGCGATCGCCCCCGCCCCCGCCAGGATCGCCACGGACGAGACGGTGTCCGAGACGACGTGGAGGAAGGCGGAGCGCGCGTTCAGCCCGTGCTCCTTGTGCAGGACCCAGAGGATGGCGAGGTTCGCGGCGAGCCCGATCGCGGCGACGACCGCCATGAGGCGGAGGTCGATGGGGTGGCCTCCGGCGCCGAGCCGCCCGATCGCCTCCCATCCGATCCAGACCGACAGCACGAGCAGCGCACCGACATTGATCTGCGCGGCGAGCACCTCCGCGCGCCGGTAGCCGAAGGTCCGCCTGTCGTCCGCGGGACGGGTGCAGAGATAGGCCGCGACGAGGGCGAGGCCGAGCGCCCCCGCGTCCGTCAGCATGTGGCCGGCGTCGGACACGAGCGAGAGCGAGCCGGAGACGACCCCGCCCACCGCCTCCGCGACCATCACCGTCGCGGTCAGCCCGAGCGAGACCCCGAGGCGCCGCACGCTCGCGCCCGCCCCGTGCGCGGCGCGCTGGTGCTCCGCGTCGTGCGCGTGCCCGTGGGGCTCGTCGTGTGCGTGCTCGTGCGATGCACCGGGCCGGTGAGCGTGCGCGCCCGGGCCGTGCGGGTGGCCGTGCGACATTCCGCTTGAACCTCCGTGCGGCGCAGTCTACGCCATGGTCTAACCGCCGGCACGCCGGCCCGCTCATCCGCGCGGCTGCTCCTTCACCCGACCACCCGTCGACGCTCCGAGCCGATGCCCTCCGCCACCCGATCCGCGCACGCGCCCGACGGGACCCGCCTCGCCTGGACGAGCGCCGGGAAGGGCGCGCCGCCGGTCGTGCTGACCGACGGCATCGGCTGCGCCGGCTGGATCTGGCGACGGCTCGCGCCTGCGCTCGCGCGCGACCGGCGCGTGCTGCACTGGAACCTTCGCGGGCACGGCAGGAGCGGGCCGCCGCCCGACCTCGCGCACGCCACCCTCGATCGCTGCGTCGAGGACCTCCTCGCGGTGCTCGACGCGGCCGGCGAGGAGCGCGCGGTGCTCGCCGGCCACTCGATGGGCGTGCAGGTCGTGCTGGAGGCCCAGCGCCGCGCGCCCGAGCGGGTGGCGGGGCTCGTCCTCGTGTGCGGCGCGCCGGGCCGGCTCCTCGACACATTCCACGACTCGCGGATCCTCAAGGTGGTGTTCCCCTGGGCGCGGGCGCTCTTCGAGCGCTGGCCGCGCGTCGCCGCCGCCGGCTTCCGGGCGGTCGTGACGAGCGAGGTCGCGATGGAGTACGCGCTGGCCTTCGAGGTGAACCGCGCCCTCGTCCGCCGCGCCGATCTCCGCCGCTACTTCCACGACCTCGCGCAGGTGGACGGCGCGCTCTTCGTGCGGCTGCTCGAGTCCGCCGCGGCGCACGACGCCTCCGGCCACCTCCCGGAGGTCTCCGCGCCGACGCTCGTCGTCGCGGGCGAGCGGGACGGGTTCACCCCGATGCGCCTCTCGATGACGATGCACGAGGCGATCCCGGGGAGCGACCTGCTCGTCCTGCCGGGCGGCACCCACGTCGGTCCGCTCGAGCACCCGCGGCTCGTCGCCGACACCGTCCGCGCGTTCCTGCGGACGCGCTGCCCGGTGCGCCGCACGCGTCGCGCGCCCGCGCCCCGCCGCCGCCTCGCCCGGAGAAGCGCGTCTTGAGGCGAGCGGCCCTCGCGGCGCTCTGCCTCGCCGCGTCCGTCGCGCGCGCGCAACCGTACGATCCCGACTTCCGCTGGCGGACGATCGAGACGCCGCGCTTCCGGATCCACTTCCACCAGGGGGAGGAGGCCCTCGCGCAGGACGTCGCGCGCGAGGCGGAGCGGGCGCACGCGCTCCTCGCGCCCCGGCTCCGCTTCTCTCCGCGGCGGACCGAGATCGTCGTCTCGGACGACCAGGATGACTCGAACGGGAGCGCCACGCCGGTTCCGTACGACACGATCCGGCTCTATGCGGTGCCGCCGTCGTCGTTCTCCGAGTTGCAGGACTATCGCAACTGGCTGCGGCAGCTCATCCAGCACGAGTACACGCACATCCTCCACCTCGACGACATCGGGGGCGTCCCCGCGTTCGTGAACCGCGTCTTCGGCAAGGTCTGGCCGCCGAACGGGCTCCTCCCCCTCTTCATGATCGAGGGGATCGCGGTCCTGAACGAGGGGGGCGGGGATCCCGGCGCCGGCCGCAACGGCTCGGCGCTGTTCGACATGGAGGCGCGCGCCCTCGCGCTCGACGGCCCCTTCCCGCGCCTCGACGAGGCGTCGAACCCTTTCCTCGACTGGCCGCTCGGGCAGATCCCGTACCTGCTCGGCGGCCGGTTCATGGGGTTCCTCCAGGCGCGCTACGGCCCCGACGCGATCGCGGCGTTCGCCGCCGACCAGGGCTCGGCGGCGTGGCCCTACGCGCCCTCCTCTGCGGGGGCCCGCGCGTTCGGCGGCAAGGACTTCCCCACGCTCTGGGCGGAGTACGCCCAGGCGGAGCGAGCGTACGCCGAGGGGCGGCGGGCCTTCGTCCACACCCGACCGGTGACGAGCGCGACGTCGCTCACTCGGCGCGGGGGGCGCATCCAGAATCCGCGCTTCTCGCCCGACGGGGCCTTCGTCGCCTACTCCGAGCGCGGGCTCGACGAGAAGCCGGGCCTGCGCCGGGTGGCGCGGGACGGGCGCGACCTCGGGCGCGTCGCGGTGGTGGACCAGAACGGCACCCTCGCGCTTCCGTCGCCGCGCGAGGCGGTCGTCGCCATCGGCGAGGTGTTCCACGAATACCGCGTCTACGACGATCTCTACCGCGTGGATCTCGCCACCGGCCGTCGGCGGCGCCTCACCCGCGGCGAGCGGGCGACCGATCCCGACGTCGCGCCGGACGGCACCCTCGTCTACGTCCGGCACACCGGCGCCGGGACCGTGGCGCTCGTGCGGCGTCGCCCGGGGCAGCCGGCGGAGGTGATCTTCGCGCATGGCGGCGCGGAGGTGTTCATGCCGCGCGTCGCCCGCGACGGCCGCATCGCGTTCGAGCTGCACGAGGGAGGGCGGCGCGACGTCGCCGTCTGGCAGAACGGGCGGGTGGTGCGCGTCACCGACGACGACGCGATGGACACGGGCCCCGCCTGGACCCCCGACGGCCGGTTCCTCCTCTTCGCGTCGGACCGCGGCGGCAGCTTCAACCTCCACGCGTGGGAGTCGGCCACCGGCCGAGTGCGGCAGGTGACGAACGTCGAGAGCGGCGCGTTCCAGCCGGACGTGTCGCCGGACGGGAAGACGATCGTCTTCGTCGCCTACTCGCGCGCCGGGTTCGACCTCGCGACCATCCCGCTCGACGAGGGGACCTGGCTCGATCCCTTCCCGCCCCCGCCCCCGCCTGCGCCGGAAGAGAACGCGCCAGTCGATCCCCTCCCGTCGCGGCCGTACTCGGCCTGGCCGACGGTCCGACCGGCGTTCTGGTTCCCGCTCGTCTCCACCGACGGCGCGGGCAACATCTTCGGCGCGCTCACCGCCGGCGTGGACGTGCTCGACCGCCACGCCTGGGTCGCCGAGGGCTGGTGGAGCGCCCGCGGGCGGGAGCCGGGCTACTCCGTCGCGTACCAGGGCGGCTGGTCCTGGCCGCTGCTCGACCTCTCCTCGAGCCTCTTCATCGACGACTCGCCGGGATTCCCGGACCGCCTGCAGCGGATCTGGCACACCGCGGACGCCGGCGCGACCTTCACGGTCACGCGGCTCGCGCGCGCCCTCGCCCTCCGCGTCGGCTGGAGCGGCACCGGGTACCGGTCGATCGAGCCCGAGCGACCCATCCCCGCGGCGCTCGAGCCGTACCGGTTCCGCGACGGCTTCCTGTCCGAGACCTCGCTGCAGGGGACCTACTCCGACGCGCGCCGGTTCGTCCGCTCCATCTCGCCGGAGGAGGGCCGGGAGGTGTCGGTCGGGCTCCGGCTCGCCGGGCCGGAGATCGGGAGCGACTATGCCCTGAAGCGGGCGCGGGCATCCGTCGCCCAGTACGTCCGCGTTCCGTTCACGCGCCACTGGGTCGTCGCGCTGCGCGGCGCCGGCGGCGTCGCGGACGGGACGATCGGCGGCCGCGCGCCCTTCGAGCTGGGAGGGCTCTCCGAGCCCAACGCGCTCGCGCTCCTGCCGGGCGCGATCGCGGCGCCGAACGATCAGCTGCGCGGCTATCCGCGGGGCGCGCTCGACGGCAGCGGCTACGTCCTCGGCAACCTCGAGCTCCGCTTCCCCATCGCGAACCCGACGCGCGGCCGCTCCACCTGGCCGCTCTTCCTCCGGCGCGTGCACGGGGCCATGTTCCTCGACGGCGGCGACGCGTTCGATCTGCCGGGCGAGATCCGCCTGGCCGGCCATCGCCTCGCCGCGGACGAGCTCCGCTTCGGCACGGGCGCCGAGCTGAGGCTCGAGGTCGTGCTCGGATACGAGCTTCGCACCGACGTCCGGATCGGCGTGGCGCAGCCGCTCGGCGCGCTGTTCGGGCGCGGGCAGGCGGCGGATCGCGCCATCGGCCTCGACGACGGACCGGTCGCCTATCTCACCGTCGGGCCGTCGTTCTAGGGACGCGCTGATCGCTCGGCGTTCACGCGTCACGCGAGCGGAGCAGGGCGAGCCCGACGCGCAGCGGCGCGGTCGCGACGGTGCGGGCGAGCCGGAGCGCGCCGAGGGCGAGCTCGACGCCGATCGCGGAGAGGCCCGGCAACAGCCCCTCGGCATCGCCATGGCTCGCCGCGCCCGCCTCCGCGCTCCGGAGGCGCCCCGCCGCCTCGCGGCGGCGTCCCAGCTCCGCCTCGGCCTGCGCACGTCGCTGCGCGTCCGACCCCTCGGAAGCTGCAGCGGGGCCTCCCGTCCGCTCGGCCAGCTCCACCTCGGGCGCGGGCTCGACCGCCCGCAGGTGGGACGCCCGCACCTCGGGCGTGCGCTCGAGCTCGACCTGCACCTGATGGGCGGCCTGCTCCGGCCGCACCTCGCGGGTGCCCGCGCGCGCTGCGCCGCGCGGCGAGCTCGGCCTCGCGCCGCTGCGACGGCGCGTCGCCGTGCTCTTGCGTTCCGACCGCTTCCCCGACCCCCGTCGCTTCATCGCCATCCCCCGAACCTAGGGTGGCTCGACGGGCCGCGCGACCGCCCTCCTCGCCCGGTCGGCCGAGCCCTTGCGACGTCCGGCGGGCGATGCTAAGACACCGCCGCTTCGCCGACATAGCTCAGCTGGTAGAGCAACTGATTCGTAATCAGTAGGTCCCCAGTTCAATTCTGGGTGTCGGCTCTCAGGAAGCGCAGGGGGTTACGGGCGACCGTGACCCCTTCGCATTTCCGGATGTCGGGCTCGGGGTAACTCTGGGGGACCAGGCGGTGTGCTCATCTCTCGAACGGCCACTCAGAGTGCGGCGCGCCCGCGAGCGTATGTAGCCTGATGGTACTCTCGCGAGGTGCTGCTCATGGACGACGACGACGTGCTGCCGCTGTCGCCGACGCAGGGCGAGACGACCCTGGCCGCCCAGCTTGGTCCGGACGGTCTGATAGCCATCGACTCCGCCCTCGAACGGCACGCCCGGCCTGGGCGTTGGCTCAAGGTCGCCCGCGTCGTCGCCGATGCCCTTGAGGCCGGGGGATTCTCACTCAGCGACGACAGTCACGTCGAGCTACACGTCCGGCGGCTGATTGGGCTCGTGGAGTCGGGCCTGCTCGAGGCGCAAGGAGACGTTCGGAAGCCGCGCTGGAGTGAGGTGCGTCGGCCGCCAAGCGTTCCAGGCTAGTAGCCGCAGCTCAAGCCTCGGCGCAGATCTCAGGAATGCTCTTCGGCGTTCCGCCCTCTACCGCTGGGAAAGCAGTCTCCCCCGCGTAGCCGTGCGCTGCCTACTTCGTCCCCAACTTGGCCTTGAGTTCGGCGACCTCAGCCATCAGCGAGCGCACGCGTTCCCGGAGGCGTTCCTCCGAGGTGGGAAGGTACGCAGGGTGGGTAACCGGTAGTTACTTACAGAGAATCGACGCGGGGCGGCTCGATCATTCGTGCCGTCAATGAAACACCGAACTGATCCACCTCGTGGGCGGGCAACCTGGTCCACCCGGTGGTGCTCCGACTCTTATCCGAGCGCCTTCGAGGCGACGAAGCGCAGCAGGGCCGCAAGGTGAGCCAGGTCGTGGCTCGGGATGGGCGCGTGGGCTCGTCCCGCGGCTTTCAGCTCCTCCCAGTCGCTGGTGAGCTGTCCCACGTCCAGCGACGGTTCGGGAGGCGGCTCCGACCGGTACAGCCGGTCCGAAGGAATGTTCCAGTAGTGGTCAGCCGTGAGCTCCACACGGCCGCGTGGCCGGTCGCCTCGAGGTGGTCGAACAGGAGATTCGTCACACGTCGCAGCTCAGACACGGTGATTTGCACAGGGCCTCCGGCGCTCGGACAGCCAGTCTACGTGCCCGCCGAAGTTCATGCCTGCGAACTCGCCTCGCCCCCCGCGGCCATCGCCGCGTCCATCGAGTCGACGGCAACAGATCAAGAATGCGGGATCAACTAGGCAACGCTGTGAGGGCCGTCCACCCGACGAAGAGGCTCGCCGTGGTGAGTGGAGGATCTGTCTAGAACAGCGCGAAGTCGCTCGGCATGGAGTTCGGCGGCAGGGCGATCACGGAGGTCGTCCGCGTCGCAAGATCGACGACCCAGATCTCGTCGCCGCCCTGCCCCATGAAGTAGTCGAACGCGGGCGCGTAGGCCCTCCCGCGCTCCCAGTCCACCGCGATCTCGCAGGGGTGGGCTCCGGCCCCGAACGGAATGACGTGCACCTCGCCGGTGAGGACGTCGTAGCTCGCGATCCCGCCGTGGTCTCCGGGGCTGCCGTCGCCCGCGTCGTACGCGATCCACACCTGGCTCCCGTCGGGCGACACGACGAGACCGTGGCTGTCGTACAGGCGCGCCACCAGCACGGGATCGGCCGAGTCCTGCAGGAGAACGCTCTCCAGATAGGTGAGCTGCCCGGCCGGGCTCACGTCGAAGATCATGAGGTCGTCGGCGGGCTCGGTGTCGTGGGTCCGGAAGTTCGCGACGTAGAGGCGGGTGCCGTCGGGCGAGACGGCGACCGCGTTGGGCGACGCGCTCGTCGTGTTCGTTCCAGGGAGGTCGGTTGCGAGCGCGAACCGGTCCACCACGTTGCCTGCACCGTCGAGGACGGTGACCGAGCCGCGCGGCCATGCGTAGTCCGCGAAGAAGAAGCGCGTCCCGTCGGCGTTCGCGGCGACGTCCCACAGCCACGTTCCGGCGGGCAGGGTCACCGGAATGGCGGCCGTGCCGGGGGTCCAGAGGGCGAGCGTGGATTCACCCTGCGAGACGATCGCCGCCGTCGTCCCGCCGTAGGCGGCGACGAACGCCTTCGCGACGTCCGCGTTCGACGATCCGGTCGCGGCGAGGGGACTGCGGGTCAGGTCGTACTCGAGCGCCTCTTCTGTGTAGCCCGAGACGATCACCGCCCGTGCGAGGTCGGCGCGCACCGCCACGGCCTGCGGCCACGCGGCGGGCGCCTCGAGGGCGGAGATCTCGCCCGTGTCGAGCGACAGCACTGCGAGCTCGCCAGTTCCATAGAGGGTCACCAGGGCGCGTGGGGAGCGCGGAGAACCTGAAGGCGAGGAATCCAATCCGCTGCAGCCTGCGAGCGCGAGCGCCAGCACGGCGATGGCGGGCCGTCGGGGGATCGTTCTCATGCGACGGCGTGGTGCATGGCCCGGACCATGTCAGGAGCCCCCGATCTCGCGGGTCGCGGCGCGCAGTGCGGCGCCACGTCGCGGGTCGGGTTAACGCCGGGTCAAGCGGCTCCCGGCGCTGGACAGACCCGTCGACTCTGGGTCGGGCCTCCGAACGCTCGGTCACCTCGGCGGCGCTGGAGGCGAGGCGCCGCCTGGCGCTGCTGCGTGGTTCCGGTGCGTGAACCTATCCATCCAGGCGTTCCCGAACGCCTGCCGCGCGGCGAGATCGTTATGCTGGATACATGCGAGCCGGACGTTCTCGATCGTCGACGGGCCGCCGCGGGCGCGCGGGGTGATGTGGTCGAACTGGACGCGGTGCGTGGAGCCGCAGATCCCGCCCGACTCGAGCGGCCATTGGCACCGGCCGCCGTCGCGAGCCCAGACCGCGCGCTTCACGTGCGCCGGGAGGTGGTCGGGCTTCGCGGGAGGAGGCGCCTTCCGCGGGTTCTCGACCACGCCCTTGCGCTTCGCCTGCCGCGCGAGGACGAGGTCGAGCCCGGCTTCGAGGATCTCCTCGTTCGTCGCTTTCGGGCGGGAGTGCGAGAGGGCGGCCCGCGCCGCCTCGAGCTTCTTCAGGAACCGCGGCGAGACGCTCACGTGGAAGCGGCGGATGTCGGCGGTGAGCGGCACCGCGACGTCGCGGCTCTCGCGTGGCTGCGGCATCAAGACGCGGGTCTCGAAGGCGCAGTTGGCATCGGGGAGGTTTTCCAGAAAACCACTCGAAGGTGGCAGGCGCAGCTCCGTGGCGGTCGGCGCGGGAGCCGCGCAGACCTTCGTCACGACGTCGCGCTTCGGCGGCGCGGGATCGGGCCGGAGCTCCGCCGTCACCTCCATGGCCTCGCTCTTCGACCGGTGAAAGAAGCGGGGCAGCACCTCGCGATGATTCTCGGGGGTGAGGACCTTCGCCAGCTCGGCGATGCTCGTGACGCACAAGCGTCCGTCCCGGAGTGGCTCGACGATCTCCGGGACGCGCTGGATGAGCTCGGCGGCGACCTTCCGGTAGTAGGCGGCGCCCTTGGAGAGTCCGAGCTCGCGGTGGAGGAACATGAAGAGGCCGGAGTAACCAAGCTCGACCCAGAGCCGGCGCCGGTCGAAGTCGGCGAGCGCGAGCAGGAAATCGGCCAGGGCGCCGTGCTCGCGAGCGAGCAGGTCGGCGAGGCGTGCGGTGAGTGCGCGTGCGGTGTCCATGCACGCATCGTCTCATACGTTCTCGGGGCCTCCGGAAACGCACGCATTCGCCCCAGAACGCGAGAACGCGAGGGAGGGCTTCGGCCTCCACGAGCGCACCAGCGGCGCGCCGCACGCGGGATCCTGCGCGCGAGGAGAGGCCTCCGCGCTGCGGACGCTGTCGTGCGTTCTCCCACGGTGAAATGCGTGTCAAGCGCGTCGTGCGGACATTGGGGGCGTGCCACGCATGCGGTGCCGCTGGTCGCAAGCCGATCTCGGCGGGACGTTCCCTCGTGCAGTGACGCCGCGCCGGCCGTACCCTCGCTGCGTGTCCGGGACCTCCGGATCGTCCATCACCTTCTCGCCGCGTTTCCGCGGGCGCGCTGCGCGGCGGTGCGCAGCCAGCCGCGCACCGCCTGACGCGGCAGATCATCCAGCGTGCGGAGCTTCAGATGCCGCCCGGTCTTCGCTTCCCCCTCGAGGAGGCCGTCGGGATCCACGAAGGTGCCAGTCGGACCCGGCAGGATCAGGTTCACGTGCGACTTGTGCCCGCCGAGCGCGCACATCATCTCGCGCCCGATGGAGTAGAACGGCACCCCCCACTTGAGCGACGCGGTCGCCTCGGGTGCGGCGTCCTCGACGAGCTCGCGGAGCGCCTCGAGGATGGCGCGCAGGTGCAACGGCTGCTTCGCGAAGTACCCGCCAATCGGCGCGCCGAAATCGGCGCGGCGGCCGGCCATCTTGCGCCCGGCTCTCCCGGCGGGCTCGGGCTTCGGCGCCTGCCGCCGCGTCTTGCCCTTCGTGACCGCCTTGGCCGCCTTGGCCGCCGCGGCCCGCTTCGGCCTCCGCGATGTCTTCACCGCCCGATCATGCCACGGCCTCAGACGGTTCGCCGCACCTCGGCGACGTCCCCACTTCTCCCGGTGCGCTCGCGCCGGAGTCGCGCTAATGCAGCCTCCACCGCAAGGAGGTTCGAAGCATGCGCGCCGCCGTGATGACCCGCTTCAACGAGAGCTGGGAGATCCGCGACGTGCCCGATCCGCGGCCGGCGGACGGCCAGGTGCTCATCCGCGTCGAGGCCTCGGGGATGTGCGGGACCGACCTGCACGTCCACGGAGGGAAGCTCCCCCTCGTCACGCCCCCGTTCGTCCTCGGGCACGAGCCGGTCGGCACCATCGTCGAGGTCGGCGCGGGCGTCACCGCGCTCCGCACCGGAGATCGCGTCGGCGTCTCGTGGATGCAGAAGGGCTGCGGGCGCTGCCACGCGTGCCAGGAGCGGCGGCCCTGGTGCGCATCGCCGCAGACGTGGGCGAACCTCGGCGGCGGCAACTCCGAGCTCATGCTCGCCTGGGCCGAGGGGTGCACCCTCCTCCCGGTGGACGTCCGTGCCGAGGACGCGGCGCCGCTCTTCTGCGCGGGCTACACAGTCGCGAGCGGGTTCCGCACCGCTCGCCCGCGCCCCGGCGATCGGGTGGCGGTGCTCGGCATCGGCGGCCTCGGGCACCTCGCGATCCAGTACGCGAAGGCGCTCGGCTTCGAGGTGCTGGCGGTGACCGGGACCGAAGGGAAGCGCAAGGACGCGCTCGCGATGGGCGCGGACGAGGTCGTCGTCGCAGGCGAGCACGCCGGGAAGGCGCTCCTCGCCGCCGGCGGCGCGGACGTCATCGTCTCGACGACCAACTCGGCCGCCCAGGTGAACCAGGCGTTCACGGCGCTCCGTCCCGAGGGGCGCTTCGTGAACCTCGGGGCGCTCGACGGGCCCATGCAGATCACGACCTTCGATCTCCTCTTCCCGCCGAAGCAGCTCCTCGGCGGCTCGCAGGGCGAGCGGCGCGACCTCGTCGAGATCCTGGACATGCTCGCGGCGGGCAGGATGAAGCCCCTCATCGAGACCTATCCGCTCGAGAAGGCGAACGAAGTGCGCGATCGCCTCGCCGCCGGGAAGGTCCGCTACAAGGCGGTGCTGCTGCACCGGCACGCGTAGCCGAACCCGCAGGTGTGCGTGCGTCCCGCTGCGGAGTCGCCGTCGCGCGACGCCGAGGGCGACGCCTGCACGCACCGTGCGGGCGCGCGGCCCTACTCCTTCGCCTTCGCCTCGTCGGCGCGCGCCTCGAGGAAGCCGTCGGCGAGGGCGTACGCCTTCCCCGCCCAGATCTTCGCGTCGGCGCTCGGCTCGCCGTGCCCGGCGGCCATCCTCCCGGTGATGAGCGCCTGCATGAACGCGACCGCCAGGTCGTCGCGCGTCTCCCAGTCCTCGTCCTTCGTCTGCATCCGCGCCCCCGCTCGTCCGTTTCGGCGGCCTCCGTCCGCCCGCTCGCCCTGCCGTGGAGAGGCGCGCGGCCGCGATGGAGCCCGATCGTGTAGATAAGGACGCGAACGGCCCGGCGGGATGCGCCGGGCCGCCGTGCTCGCGTGCCGGCGCGGCCGCTACTTGCCGCGGACCGAGCGGACCGCCTTCGCCGTCGAGCTGAACACCGCCGGGATCTGGCTCTCGGCGAGGCAGGAGAAGGCGACGCGGACCTCGCGCTTGCCGAGGGCGATCAGCCCGACCCCGTGATCGTCGAGGAGCCGGACCCGCACCGTGTCGGCGTCGGCGTCCTTCAGGCGCAGGCACATGAAGTAGCCGGAGTTGAACGGGTAGACGTCCCAGCAGTCGGCGTACTCGGGCTTGCGGCACTCCTTCGCGACCACCGCCGCGCGGGCGCGCAGCACCGCCACCTTCTCCGCCTGCTGCCTGCGGAAGTCGGGGTCGTTCAGCGCCTTCAAGACGACCGACTGGCCCGGGTTGGAGATGTTCGAGACGTACGCGCGGATGAGGCCGGCGGTCTTGTCCTCGAGCGCCTTGTAGGCGGCAGCGGTCCCGTTCTTCACGCCGAAGGTGATGAACCCGACGCGGAGCCCCCAGACGAACTCCTCCTTCGTCGCGCCGTCGATCTTGACGGCGAGGAGGTTGTTCGATGCCTTCGCGAGTCGGCCGAAGAGCGACTCCTTCTCGCACGCGTCGTCGAAGAGCATGCCGTAGTACGCGTCGTCCACGCAGACGACGAGCCGCGTCCCCGCCTCCGCCTCGGCGGTGAGCGCCTTCGTGATCGCCTCCGCCTCCGTCTTCGTCGGGGTGTAGCCGGAGGGGTTGTTCGGGAAGTTCAGGGAGACGACGAGCTTCTTGCCGCGGAACTTCGCGAGCGCTTCGGTGAAGCCCTTGACGTTGAACCCGGTCAGCTTCTCGTCGAAGAACGGGTAGTAGTTGAACCTCGCCTCGAGCCGCGTCTCCCAGTTCAGGTTGTAGTTCTCCCACATGAGCTCGGAGGAGAGGACCGGGTCGTCCGGGTCGAGGAACAGATCGCCGACGAGGCCGAGGCCGTGGGTGAGCGCGTTCGTGACGACCGGGTTCGAGGTCGGGTGGTCGCCGAGCGACGGCGTCTCCTGCCGCTGCTTCTTCGCCCAGGCGCTGCGGACGTCGGGCTTCCCGTACGAGGGCGCGTAGTCGAACACCTCGCCCGGCGTGAGGCCGCTGAAGTACTTGTTCACGCAGGCGAGGTGCATCGGCGCGCCGTTCTCGGTCGCGATGCCGACGGTCGCGTTCGCGGTCTTCGCCTTCTGCTTCGCCTCGGCGCCCTGCGCGAGGATGCCCTTCGCGGGGAAGAAGAAGCGCTTGCCGCGCGCCGACAGCATCGAGAGGACGACCGGACAGTCCTTCTCGAGCGCGTCGTTCGCATTCTGGGCGAGGGGGTGCAGCGGGGCGGGGCTCATCGGTCGCTCCTGGTGTCGTTGGTGAGTCTCGGAGGGGGAATTGGTGCATGAGCCGGGCGAGAGGGTCAACTCCTTCGACGCCGCACCCCATCCCCGCGAACCCCCCGGGAGCGCGGCCCGACGCCCGCCTCGCCCCCGAGCGGCTGCCCGCAGTGCGGGCGGTCGCCCTTTCGGCCTGCATTCCGTTCGGAGCGGCAGGCAGCGCGGGCTACGATGGCCACCCGTCCCGGCGACGAGGCCCTCATGACCCTCCGAAACGGAAAGCCCAACCTCTACGAGCACGCGATGGAGACGTTCCACCGCGCCGCCGCGCTCATCGGCATGAACCCGCGCGTGCGCCTCGAGCTCGAGGAGCCCGACTTCGAGCACATCTTCTACGTCACCATCGAGACGCGCGACCGCCTCGTGCCGCTCTCCCACGAGGAGCAGGCGGCGGTGCGCGACCTCGCGCCCTCCTCGGTGAAGGCGGCGGACGCGCTCGAGCCACTCGCGAACGGGCAGTTCGTCCTGCACCGGCGCGCGCTCCTCGAGGCAGACGTCCAGATGCGGCGCGGGGTCATCAACATCCCGCAGCAGGGCTTCTTCCGTCTCGAGAAGGGAGGGCCGCGCAAGTTCAAGGCGTACCGGATCCAGCACAACCAGGTGCGCGGACCGTACAAGGGCGGCATCCGCTACCACAGGGACGTCTCGCTCGACCTCTTCAAGACGCTCGCCGCCGACATGACCTGGAAGACGGCGATCGCCGAGATCCCCTACGGCGGGGCGAAGGGCGGCATCAAGATCGACCCGTTCAATTACTCGCGGGAGGAGATCGAGCACCTCTCGCTCCGCTACGTCTACAAGTTCAAGAAGTTCATGGGGCCGTTCCTCGACATCCCCGCGCCCGACGTCGGCACGAACGGCGAGATCATGGCCTACATGATGCGCCAGTTCACAGACGGCGAGCGGGAGCATCACAAGATGCGCGGCGTCGTCACCGGCAAGGACGTGCGCATCGGGGGCTCGGAGGGGCGGCTCAAGGCCACCGGGCAGGGCGCCGTCTACTGCATCGAGGAGTGGGCCCGCGGGCGGGGCTTCGACCTGCGCGGCGCGCGCGTCATCGTGCAGGGGTTCGGGAACGTCGGCTCCGCCGTCGCGGAGATCCTCGACACGATGGGGGCCCGCATCGTCGCGGTGAACGACGTGAACGGCACCGTGCATCGCGACGCGGGGCTCGACGTGCCCGCGCTCGTCGCGCACGTGCACCGGAACCCGGCGAACCTCCGCCGCAGCGTCCTCGGCTTCAAGGGGGGCACGCCCATCTCGAAGCAGGACTTCTGGTCGGTCGACGCGGACATCTGCATCCCCGCCGCGCTCGGCGAGGAGATCACCGGCGACGTCGCGGAGCGCTTGCGGGTGAAGCTCGTCGCGGAGGGCGCGAACGGCCCCACCACCCGCGACGGCGACCGCGTCCTCGCCGCGCGCAAGATCGACCTCATCCCCGATATCATCTGCAACGCCGGCGGTGTGACGGTCTCGTACTACGAGTGGCTGCAGAACCAGCGGCTCGAGCACTGGTCCGAGGCGGAGGTGAACGGGCGGCTCGAGCAGGCCATCAAGAAGAACTACGCGATAATCCGGGACATCGCGGCGGACCGGCCCCAGCGCACCCCGCTCCACGACTCGCGCCCGTACTGCGTCGGGCGGCCCGTGGATGTCCGCACCGCCGCGATGGTCCTCGCCCTCAGGCGGATCGAGGCGCACTACCTCCTCGAAGGATTCTCGCAGTAGGAGGCCATCCCTACTCATCGCCGCAGGCGGCGTCGAGGAGCGGCTCGCGACGCACGTCGAGGAGGCGGGCCGCCCGCGGCAGCGCCGCGCGGTACACCGCGATCCCGGCGAGGCCGAGGGCGGTCCATCCCACCGCGAGCAGCCAGGGCTCGTCGAGCCGTATGGCGACGAGCACCGGGATCGAGAAGAGGGCCGTGCCGGCCGAGAGGATCGCCATCCCCGCGAGCGCCGACGCCGGCGAGAGGTGGCCGCCGCGCTGGATGCTGTGCGACGCCGCCTGCGGGTTCACGATCGAGACGACGTTCCCCGCCGCGAGGAACCAGGGGGCGAGCCCGGCGTGGAGCGCGAGCGCGCCGGCGAGCGCCCAGCGCGGAGGCGCTCCCGCCACCGCGATCCCGGCCGCGGCGCTCGCGAGGAAGAGCACGAGCGAGAAGGCGTACGCGGCGGCGTTCTTCGCGACGAGCACGTCCTTCCGCTCGATCGGCGCGAGGAACCATGCCCGCGCCCCGCCCCGCTCCCAGCCGAACGCGTTGAGCCAGAACGGCTGGGTCGCGAGGTGGGCATAGAGCGCGAACGCGAGGAGCGGAAGCACGCGGACCACCTCGCCGGCCTCGACCGGGATGCGAGGCGAGATCTGCCACGCGACGAACGCGGCGAAGGCGGGCACCACGAGCGCGAGGACGCTCGCGATGGGGTGGCGGAGCACGTACTTCCCTTCCTTCTCGACGATCGCGCCGAGCCTTCCCGGCAGGCGCCACCCCTCTGCGCCGGTCGCGGCTGCGCGCGGCGCCTGCGACTCGCCCGCCTGGGCTGCCGAGAGCGCGAGGCGGTAGGCCGCCCAGGCCGCGGCCGCCGACGCGCCCGCGAGGGCGCCGAGCCAGAGGACCGCGGGGCCCGGGCGGCCGGCGTAGAGGCTCGACACCACCCGCTCGGCGAGGGCGGGAGGGAATGCCAGCCAGCGCAGCTGCGAGAGGACGCGGATCGCCTGGAGCGTGGAGCGCGGCCCCCCGCTCATGAACACCACGAGAAACCCGGTCCCCACGTAAACCGAGGCGATCGCCAGCTCCCGCGACCTGCGGCCGCGCAGGGTGCGCGCGAGGAGCTCCTGGAGCAGCGCGACGAGCGCGGTCGTCCCGACCGCGAAGAGCGCGTACGCGAGCGCGAGGAGCAGCGCCCAGGCGCCGGGGCGCGCCAGCGCGCCGCCGACGAACGCGCCCGCGAGCATGAGGCACCAGACGGCCGCGAAGGGATCCCCTACGAGCGAGGCGGCGAGGCCGTAGCCGAACACGCGCGCCGGAGGGATCGGGTACGCCAGGAACCGGCGCAGGTCCACCGCGTCGCGCTCGGAGACGGACAGCGAGACCGCCGTCCAAGTTTGCCAGATCCCGAAGAAGAGCGCCGTCACCGCGATGTCGGCGCGAACCCCCGGCGCCGAGCGCACCGCCTTCCATGCTCCAGTCCCGGCGAGCACCGCGAACACGACGCCGGCGGGGACCGCCACCGCGAAGAGCGCGACGCGGGCGACGAGCTCGGCGACGCCCCCGCGGCCGCGGAGCCGCCGCCAGAGGAGCCGCGCGCGGAGCTCGACGAACGCGAGGAGCTGCGACGGGCGGGCGGCCGACGGGCGCGGCGCGCTCGCGCCGAGCGCCACCTCGTCGGCCGACGCCCTCACGCGCGCCCGCCCTCGCCGAGCCACGAGAGCGCCTGGGCCGGACCGCGCTCGTCTCCCACGGTCCGGATGAAGACCTCCTCGAGCGTCCCTGCGCCCCGCACCTCCGCGAGCGTCCCCTGCATCGCGAGCCGCCCCTGGTGGATGATCCCGACGTGGGTCACGAGCCGCTCCACCACCTCGAGGACGTGGCTCGTGAGGAAGATCGTCATCGCGCCGCGCGCGACGAGATCCTGCAGCATGCGGCGGATGCCGGTCACCGCCACCGCGTCGATCCCCTCGAGCGGCTCGTCGAGGAAGAGGAGCTGGGGACCGTGGATGAGGGCACAGCCGAGGGCGAGCTTCTTCTTCATCCCGTGGCTGTACTCGGAGACGAGCTTCCCGCCGTCCGCCGTCAGCTCGAGCGCGGCGAGCAGCTCGTCCGCCCGGCGCCCGGCCTCGCGCCGCTCGAGGCCGTAGAGCTGCCCGTGGATCCGGAGCTGCTCGGCGCCGGAGAGCCGCTCGAACAGCGCGAGCCCGTCGGGGACCACCCCGATGCGCCGCTTCACCTCGACGCCGTCGCGGGCGAGGTCGAACCCGAGGACGCGCGCACTGCCCGCGCTCGGGGCGAGGAGGCCGGTCAGCATCCGGATGGTGGTGCTCTTCCCCGCCCCGTTCGGCCCGAGGAAGCCGTAGAAAGCCCCCACCGGCACGGCGAGCGCGAGGTTCACCACCGCCGGCTTGCCGTCGAACAGCCGGGTGAGGCCCTGCGTCTCGATCGCGAGCATTGCGGCGGATTGTAGAGCCTGCGGGGAGCGTCCGCAGGCTCCTCGCGCGCTCTGGTCAGTGCACGTCGGCGCAGGCGCCCTCGTCGGCCTCGAAGTAGAGGAAGCGGACGCCCATGCCGCGAAGCGCAAGCGGCCCCCGCTCGGACGTGGGGATGCGCCCGATGAGGTGGCACACGTAGCGGACCTCGGCGACGGCGCTCATCTCACCGGATTCGGCGGGGAACGTGACGCGGACCTGCGAGCCGATGGGCTGCGGCGCACGCGTCTCGACGAACATCCCGCCCTCGGAGATGTTGCGGGCGATGCCGAGCCCCATCCCGCGCTCTCCCTCGAGGTACACCCGAAAGACCTTGTCGAGCCGCGCAGCCAGCCTGCGATCCACCGGCTCCGGGCGCCGCGACTCCCTGCGCGAGAACAGCATCTCCGCCTCCGTCCGCCCTTCGACTCCGGGTCGGCTCCGCCGCCCCTACGCTCAGGGCGAACGGAAGCCGTCAGTGGAGGCCAGGATATCTGGTGTGCTGATGTAGTCAAATATCTGACCATGTATCCCATGTCGGTGCTCCGTCCACGGTGGACCGCAGGCCGGTCGCCCGGCCGGTCCCGCGGTAAACTCTCGGCAGCCCTCCGCCCATCACCCCTGCCAAGGATTCGATCCGATGCCGACCGCCAGGGCCCTGCTCGCCCTCTCCGCTGCGCTCCTCGCCTCTTCGTCCCGAGCAGCCTCGTTCGACGAGCTCGCCGCGCACGCGAAGCGGGTCGAGGCGCTCGAGCCGTTCCTCGCGCGGTACGTCGGCCGGTGCACGGACCCGTTCGAGAAGGCCTCCTGCGAGCGGAACGTCGCGGCCGCCCGCCGGGAGATGACCGGCAAGACGTTCACGGTCCGGATCGCGGACGCCGCCCAGCTCGTCCGTCCGTCGCTCGAGGGAGACCGGTTCGTCCTCCTCGTGACCCCCTTCGTCGACGGCGGAGGGGGCATCGCGCTCACGCACGGCGCGCCGACGCGTCAGGACGCCTCCGGACACCCGCTCGTCGGCCTCGTCCCGATCCAAGGCACGCTTCCGGCCGGCACGATGCAGATGGACTTCCAGGCGCCGTTCCGGACCGGCGCCATCGAGCTCGAGATCGTCTTCCGCCCGGAGAAGCCCTGGAAGCTGAAGCGCAAGGGCGAGCCGGGAGATGTCGAGGGCGTCGCCGCCCGGTTCCTCGGCATCCGCGTCCTCGATGCGCGGACGGGGAAGGCGATCGCGGCGCGCGCGCTGTGATCATCGGGGAGGCTCGTCTGCGCTCTGCCCCGTGAACGAGCCCGCGCCCGCGCCCGGCTTCTTCGGGCTCGGGCTCGGACTCGGGCGCGTTCACGGGTCAGCCGGCAGAGAGCGAGCTCACTGTCTCCCGCCCACCGGGACGGCGAGGTAGAGGGCGGAGTCGCCGCGCCGCACGCGGAGCAGCGCCATCTCCCCTTCCTTCATCTTGCCGATGGCGCTCGAGACGTCCTCGATCTTCTTCACCGGCTGGCGGTTCACCTCGAGGAGGACGTCGCCGCGGCGGATTCCGGACCGCTGCGCGGGACCGCCGTCGACCACGTCGGCGACCACGACCCCCTCGTCTCCGGATGTCCCGAGCTGCCGCGCGATCTCGGGCGTGATCGGCGCGAGCGACACCCCGAGCTTCGGGCTCTTGTTCGAGGGAGGACCGCCTCCTCCCTCCTCGCCCTCGCCCTCACCGCGCGCCGCCATCCCTTCGTCCTCGGGACGCTGGGCGATCTTGAAGGAGAGCTGCTTCTTCTCGCCGCCCTTGCGCACGACGCCCACGTTCACCGACTCGCCGGGGGCGACGAGCGCGATGGATCGCGTCAGCTGGCCCGACGAGTCCACCGGCTTCCCGTTGAGCGAGACGACGAGGTCGCCCGCCTGGACGCCGCCCTTCGCCGCCGGTCCGCGCGGCACGACGTTCTGCACGAGCGCGCCCTTCGTGTCCGGCGCGAACCCGAACGCCTGGGCGAGGTCCGGGGTGAGATCGGACACCTGCACCCCGAGGTAGCCGCGCGTCACCTTCCCCTTCTCACGGAGCTGCGGCAGGAGGGACTTGGCGAGGTCGATCGGGACGGCGAACCCGATGCCCTGACCGACATCCGGGCGCACGATGGCGGTGTTGATGCCGACCACCTCGCCCCGCAAGTTGAACAGCGGCCCGCCCGAGTTGCCAGGGTTGATGGCGGCGTCGGTCTGGATGAAGTCGTCGTAGGTTCCGCCCGGGTTGATGCCGGAGCGGTGCTTCGCCGAGACGATGCCCAGCGTGGCGGTGTCGCGCAGGCCGAGCGGGCTCCCGAGAGCGAGGACGAAGTCGCCTTGGCGCAGGACATCCGAGCTCCCCAGCATGACGGTGGGGAGATCCTTCGGGGGATTCTTCAGCTTGATGAGGGCGACGTCGGTGAGCTGGTCCTTGCCGACGACCGAGGCGGTGAACTGGCGACCGTCCGAGAGCATCACCTGGATGTCGGTGGCATCCTTCACCACGTGGTTGTTCGTGAGGATGAATCCCTCGGCGTTGAGGAGGAACCCGGAGCCGAGCGACTGCCCCCGGAACTCCTGCGGAGCCTCGGGCGCCGGCGAGCCGAAGTACCGCTCGAAGAAGTCCTCGAACGGATCCTGCCCGCGTGGCCCGCGCGGCATCACCCCCTGGCCCCGCGGATGCTTCATCACGGTGGTCGTGGAGATGTTCACGACCGACGGCTTCAGCCGGTCGATGAGGGGCGCGAGCGACGCCTGCACCGGAACCTGGGCCTCGGCGGCCGCGGGCGCCTGCGCAGCCGCCTCGCGGAAGAGGGCCCCGCCGCCCTCGGCGCGCGCCTGCTGCGGCGCCGTCGCCGCGCGGCCGTCCCGCGAGCAAGCGAGCACCGCGGCGATCACGACAAACACGAACGTACGACGGGCGTTTCGATGCATGATCCCCACTCCTCGATGATGGTCTTTCGCGTCGCAGCTTCGACGCGTGGGCGGCGGTTCTATTCCCGAGCTGCCGCGCACCCGGGCTCCGCGCGGCTAGCGAACGTCCTCTTCTTTACGCCTGCGCGAGGCGGCCGACCCGCACCCGTACGGGGCGCAGCACCCGGTCACCGATCCGGTACCCGGTCCTCACCTCCTGCAGGACGACCCCGTCCTGCTCGGCGTGCGCGACGGGGACGGTGTCCACCGCCTCGGCGACGCGGGGATCGAAGGGTTGCCCCGCCACCGCGATGCGCACCGCCCCTATGTCGGCGATCCGCTTGTGCAGCCCGGCGAGCGAGAGCCGCACTCCGTCCTCGAGGCCGCGGAGCGCCTCGCCCGCCGCGTCGCCGGCCCCGCTCACCGCCGCGAGCGCGCGCTCGAGGTCGTCGGCGGCCTCGAGGAGCGCCTGGGCGACGCTGGCCCGCTCTGCCTCGACCACCCGCGCCTTCTCTCGCTCCGTGCGCTGCCGGAACGCCTTGTTGTCCTCGAGCAGCGCAGCGTACGCGCGCGACAGCTCGTCGATGCGCGCGGCCTGCTCGGACAGCTTCCGGTCGCGCTCGTCCGGAGCGGCGGGAGGCACGGCCTCGCGGGGAGGCGGTGCCTCGTCCCGCGCCTGTGCGTCGTCGCCGCGATCCACGGGCTCGCCCTCCGGCGTGAAGCGGCGCCGATCGTTCACCTTCACCTGCGCCTCGCCCGGAGCGGACGCGTCCCGACGTTCGTCGGTCATGGGGTCGACCTCCGGGCCGGAACGTAAGCACCCGTCCGGACGTGTCAAACGCCGGAGGCCCGGGGATCCGAGAGGTTGCGACTGCGGCTCACGGGCCGGGCGGGGGACCGCCCGGGGGCTCCGGGGGGACCTCGACCGTCGTGCCTCCCCGGTCGCGGATCTCCACTCCGGCGGCGCGCAAGCTGTAGAAGAGGAGCCACCGCTCCGCTGGCGAGAGGCTGCCGGGCGGCAACGCGCGGTCGATCTCGTCTAGCGTCAGATGCCCGCGCCGGATCCCGACCTGGAAGAGCGTCTTGCGCGCTTCGTGGCTCTCCGAGGCAGGATGCATGGTCACTCGGGCTCCCCCGGACCTTCCCCGGGCGCGCTGCCGGCCATCGCCTGCGGCACCCACGAAGCCCGCTCCTGCGCGGCGGAGGGGCGATTCGGGGTCTCGGGCGGCGCCTCGGCGTGGCCGCGGCTGTCGATCGTCCCGGGGCGGACCACCTTCGGTCCCCACAGCCGCTGGATCTCCTCCTCCTCCACGACCTCGGCGGTGAGGAGGCGCGCGGCCACCATCTCGAGCTTGTCGCGGTTGTGGTGGACGATCTCGCGGGCGCGCTCCTGCGCTTCGAGCACGATCGACTGCACCTCGCGGTCGATCTCGAGCGCGGTCTGGTCGGAGTAGGCGCGCGGCTCGAGCCCCTTCACGCCGAGGAAGCTCGGCGCGCTCTGGTCGCCGAGCGAGACCGGGCCGAGGGCCAGGCTCATCCCGTAGTCGCGCACCATCATGCGGGCGACGCTCGTCGCCAGCTGCAGGTCGTTCGACGCGCCGGTGGAGGGCTCGCCGAACACCTCCTCCTCGGCGACGCGGCCGCCCATGAGCCCAGCCATCCGGTCGCGGAGCTCGCTCCGGGTGAGGAGGTAGCGGTCATCCATGGGAAGCTGGAGCGTGTACCCGAGGGCACCGAAGCCGCGCGGGATGATCGAGACCTTGGAGACCCGGTCGGCGTAGGGCAGCATCCACGACACGAGCGCGTGCCCGGCCTCGTGGAAGGCGACGATCTCCTTCTCGCGCTCGTTGATGCGCCGGCTCTTCTTCTCGAGGCCGGCGACGACCCTCTCGATCGCCTCCTCGAACTCGCTCCGCGTCACCGCGTTCTTGTTCCGGCGCGCGGCGAGGAGCGCCGCCTCGTTCACCACGTTCGCGAGGTCGGCGCCGGCGAACCCGGGCGTGCGCGACGCGATGGCGCGCAGATCCACGTCCGGTCCGAGCTTCACGTTCTTCGCGTGGATCTGGAGGATCTTCTCGCGGCCCCGCTTGTCGGGGCGATCGACGAGCACCTGCCGGTCGAAGCGGCCCGGCCTGAGGAGCGCCGGATCCAGGATCTCCGGGCGGTTCGTCGCGCCCATCACGATGAGGTTCGCGCGCGCGTCGAACCCGTCCATCTCGGCAAGGAGCTGGTTCAGCGTCTGCTCGCGCTCGTCGTGCCCCCCCATGATTCCGGAGTTGCGGGACTTCCCGAGCGCATCGAGCTCGTCGATGAAGACGATGCAGGGCGCCTTCTGCTGCGCCTGCGCGAAGAGATCGCGCACGCGCGCCGCGCCCACCCCCACGAACATCTCGACGAACTCCGAGCCGGATAGCGAGAAGAACGGCACGCCCGCCTCGCCCGCGGTGGCGCGCGCGAGCAAGGTCTTGCCGGTGCCCGGCGGACCGACGAGGAGGACGCCCTTCGGGATCCGGCCGCCGAGCCGGCGGTACTTCTCCGGCGTCTTCAGGAACTCGACGATCTCCTCGAGCTCCTCGACGGCCTCGTCGATGCCGGCGGCGTCATCGAAGGTCACCCCGGTGTCGGGCTCCACGTGGACGCGCGCCTTGCTCTTCCCGAACGCCATCACGCCGGGCGGTCCTTGGCCCATCTGCCCCGACATCCGGCGCATCATCCAGAACCAGAACAGGAGCCCGAGGCCGACCGGGGCGACCCAGATCCAGAAGAGATCACCCATCCCGCCGCCGGCGACGGCGTCGTACGGCACGCCCGCCTTGTCCACCTGCGCGACGAGGTCGTCGCCGCCGCCGGGGATGCGCGTCGCCATGTACGGGAGCGCCTGCCCCCCCTTGTCGCCCTCGCTCGGCTTGCCGTCGACTCCCTTCGGAACCCCGCGCACCCAGTCCGGACCGATGACGACGCGCTCGAACGAGCCTTGGCGAACCATCTCCTTGAACTGAGAGTAAGGGATGCGCCGGACGCCCACGTCCTGGAACGCGCGGAACAGGAACAGCGCGAGCGCGATGAGCACGAGCCACGCGGCAGGCGATGCGATCGGGATGCGCGGCTGGCCGCTACGCCCGCGCTCGGCGCGCTGCCCCTGGGGCTTCTTGTCGTCCGACGGCACGAGGCCTCCCCACACCCTTCCCGTGCAATGTGTGCATGGCGAGGGGGCGGGCAATGGGCTGCGTCGGGACGGTGCAGCCCCCAACAGAGACGAAGATGCTCGCGTCAGAGACGAAGATGCTCGCGTCGCGCGACCCGCTCCCGACGCGGTCGCGCGCTCGCGGACGGCTATAACCCGAGGAGCTTCGCGATGCTCTTCTCGTCCGCGGGCGGGAACTCGTACTGATCGAGCTCGTCCGGGCGCACCCACCGATGCGTGTGGACGCGGATGTGCTGGATGGGCCCGGCCACGAGCCGGCAGCGGTACACGCAGAAGTCGATGTCGTAGTTCTCGTAGGCGTGCTCGACGTGGATCGAGCGGTCGCCCACCTCCACCGTGATCCCCATCTCCTCGCGCAGCTCGCGGGCGAGCGCCGCCTGGTCGGTCTCGCCCGCCTCGACCCGGCCGCCGGGGAACTCCCACAGCAGCGGGAGCGACGCTGTCGGCGGCCGCTGCGTGATGAGGTAGCGGCCATCCTGCTCGATCATCGCCCCGACCACCCGGATCTTCCGGCGCATCGACTCTCCTCGGCGTGGCGCGGCCCGCCCCGGCCGGGACGCGCAGGGGCGTCCGCGCGGCGACCGTGCGTGAATTGTAGAATCGTGGGCCGATGGCGTCCATCCGCTTCCGTCCCGATCGGCGAGGATCCGCGACTCCCGCCGAGGTGTCCCCGCCCGCAGGCAGGTCGGATCGTGCTCGCGGGGGCGAGCCGCGCCTGACCGCCGTGCTCGATGGCGCGGCCCTCCTCGACGGCGCCATGGGGACGGCCCTTCTCGCGCGCGGCCTGCCCCCGGGCGCGCTCCCGGAGGAGTGGATCCTCGCGCACCCGGACGAGATCGCGTCGGTGCACGCGGAGCACTCCGCCGCGGGCGCGCGCATCCTGCTCACCTGCACCTTCAGCTGCGCCGCGCCGCGGCTCGAGGCGCGGATCGACCCGGCCCGCATCGAAGCCCTGTGCGGCTGGGCGGAGCGCCTCGCCCGGAGCGCGTCGCGCGGCGGGCTCGTGGCTGGGGCGGTCGGCCCCACGGGGCTCGCGCCGCCGCTCGGCGCCGGCGCCGCGCCGCGCGCGCTCGAGGCGCGCTACGCCCGCCCGTTCACCGCCCTCGCGGCCGCAGGCGTGGATCTCCTCTGGATAGAGAGCCAGCTCGATCTCGTCGAGGCGCGCGCCGCCCTGCGGGCCGCCCGCGGGACAGGGCTCCCCGCGGTGGTCACCTTCACGCTCGAGGAGCGCGGAGGGGCGCTCCGGCCGCCCGGCAAGGCGAGCGCGATCGAATGGCTGCTCGCCGTCGAGGGGGATGGCGCGGCTGCGGCGGGCGTGAACTGCGTCTTCCCGGGTCCCTCGCTCGACGCGCTGGCGGGAGAAGCGTGCGCGCGGCTGCGCGTGCCGTTCGTCGCGAAGCCGAGCGCGGGGCTCCCGGGCGCGGTCCGCTCGCCTCGAGCGTTCGCGGAGGCGCTCCGGCCTGCGCTCACTGCGGGCGTCCGGCTCGCCGGCGGGTGCTGCGGCGCGGGGGGCGACCACCTGCGGGCGCTCGGGTCGGCGATGCGCGAACCCTGACCCCCGGGCCGCGGGATCACGCCTGCGGGTACGAGCCGAGCACGTAGAGCCGGTCGACGAGGCCGCGGACGCCGGCGAGGGCGGCGGCCGCCTCGGGATCGAGCCGGTGGCGCTCGAAGTCGATGAAGAAGACGTAGTGGCCGAGCGCCTCCTTCATCGGGCGGCTCTCCACCTTGGAGAGGTTGATGCCGCGGCGCGCGAACTCGCCCAGCACCTCGTAGAGCCCGCCGGGCCGATCGCGGTCGAGCGTGAAGGCGATGCTCGTGCGGTCGCGGCCGGTGGCCGCCTCGTCGGACTGCGCGAGCAGGACGAAGCGGGTGACGTTCTCGTCCACGTCCTGGATCGAGTCGGCGAGGATGGCGAGCCCGAACCGCTCTGCGGCAGCGCGCGAGCCGATCGCCGCGGCGTCCGGCTCGCCCGCCGCCACCTTGCGCGCCGCGTCCGCGGTCGAGTGCGTCGGCTCGAGCGACGCGTTCGGCAGCCGATCGCGCAGGAAGCGGCTGCACTGGCCGATGGGCTGCGGGTGCGAGAGGACACGCTTCACCTGCTCGAGGGTCGTCCCCGGGCGGACCAGCAGGTGCTGCCGGACCTCGAGGAGCACCTCGCGCCGGATGAGCGGACCCGGCTCGTGCACGAGCAGGTCGAGCGTCGCCCCGACGCTCCCCTCGATCGAGTTCTCGATCGGGAGGAGCGCCCCGTCCACCTCGCCGCTCCGGAGGGCGCGGTACGCCGCGGCGAAGGTCTGGTGCGGGACCGGCTCGTCGCCGCGCGCGAGATCGCAGCGCGCGACCGCCTCCTCGCTGAAGGTGCCGGGCGGGCCGAGGTACGCGATACGCATGCGGGGAACTCTTATCACGCGGGCGCGTCGCGCGGCCCCTCGCGCAGCGCGTCGAGCGAGCCGACGAGCGCGGGGAGCGCGCGGACATCGTCCAGGAAGAAGTCCGCGCCCGCCGCCGCGAGGACAGGTCGCGCGCAGGCGCCCCACAGCGCCGCGACCGCGCGCGTCCGAGCGGCCTTCGCCGCCGCGACGTCGTGCGGGGAGTCCCCGACGAGGAGCGCCTCGCCCGCAGCGGCGCCGAGCCTCGACAGCGCGAGCAGCACCGGCTCCGGGTGGGGTTTTGCGTTCGCGCACGAGTCCGCCCCGACCACGGCCTGCACGTACGGCAACAGCCCCGTGTGGCGAAGCGTCCGCAGCGCGCCGTGCTCGATCTTCGCGGTCACGACGCCGATCGGGTGGCCTGCCGCGGCGAGCGCCGCGACCACCTCGAGCGCCCCCGGGAAAGGGTGGGTCCGCTCGTCGTGGTGCGCGATCCAGAAGGTCCGGTAGCGCTCGAAGAGGGTCTCCACGTCGGCGGGCCGCTGCGCGAACGACGCGAGCTGAGTCCTGAGGGGCGTGCCGATCCCGGCGATCCACTCCGCATCCGTGGGGCAGACGCCGTACCCCTCGAAGGCGCTCCGCACCGACTCGAGGATGAACGGCACCGTGTCCACGAGCGTCCCGTCGAGGTCGAAGAGGATGGGGATGGGGTCGCGCCGGGGCAAGGCCGCGGATGGTAGTGCAAAATCCCCCTGTCCCGCCGCCGCGCGTGGCTAATTTTCGAACGTGACGGGGGCGGCGATCGTGCGCTGGGAGAGCGCGGGGGCAGTCGTGCTGGCGGTGCACGGCGCCTTCGACGGGGCGTCGGCGTGGACGCTCCGGCACGACATGGACGAGTCGCCGGGGGCCGAGTTCATCGTCGACCTGACGCACGCCGTGGAGGCGTGCGACTTTGCGGCCTCCCTCCTCGGCGCCTGGTCGCGCCAGCGGCGCCGCTCGAAGCGGGTCCGCTTCAGGCCCGGCGCGCCCGAACACGCGACGCTCCTCGTCGCGTACGGCCTCGAGATGGTCGAGGAGGACGAGGGGGTCGCGAGCGTGCTCCCCTACGGCTTCCCGACGCCGCGCTCGATGACGCCGTCGGGCGCGCCGGTCTAGGCCCCATCCGCGGATGGCTGAAGGCGGGGAAGCCGGTCGTGACCGGCGCCGGGTGACGCGCCTACGACCCTCTCCTGCGCGCGGCGGCCGAGCGCGCCACCCTCGTGAGGACGAGCGACAGCTCCTCGGGCTGGATCGGCTTCGCGAGGTGGCAGTCGAAGCCCGCCTCTACGGCACGCTGCACGTCCGGCGGCGAGGCATACCCGGTGAGCGCCACGAGCGGGATGTGACGGACGTCCGGATCTGCGCGGATCGCCCGCGCGACGTCGTAGCCGCTCATGCCGGGCAGCCCGATGTCGCACAGGACGAGGTCCGGCCGGAGCCGCCGGACGAGCTCCAGGGCGTCCGGCCCGTTGCGCGCGACCTCGGCGCGGTGCCCGACGAACCCGAGCACCTCCCCGAGGATCATGGCCGCGTCCTCGTCGTCCTCCACGGCGACGATGTGGAGCGAAGGCCCGCGCTCCGTGGCCGGCGGCGGCCCGTCCGCGGCCGGCGTGACGTCGAGCGGCATGCGCACCGTGAGCTCCGCCCCCGTCCCCGGACCGTCGCTGCGCGCCTCCACCGTCCCGCCGTGATCCACCTCGCGCAGCGCCTGCTCCGTGCGCTTCTGCGCGCTGATGTTCGCGCACACGCCCACGATGCGGACGGCGACGCCTCGCGCGTCCCGCTCCACGACGCGGGCGCGAGCGAGGAGCCACACCCATTCGCCGGAGGCAGTCCGGACGCGGTGCTCGAACGCGTAGGTGTCCGTGTCACCCGCGACGGCGCGGGACGTCTCGCGCTCGACGATCGCGAGATCGTCGGGATGGAAATACGGGCTGAGCTGCGCCCAGCACTCGGGGGTGCGCTCCGGCGGATAGCCCAGCATCTCCGCCCATCGCGGCGAATGGTAGATGCGATCAGCCGCGACGCTCCAGTCCCACACGACCTCACTCGTCGCCTCGAGTGCGAGGCGGAGCCGCTCCTCCGAGACGCGGAGCGCCTCCTCGGTGCGGCGCCGTTCCGCGAGATCTCGCAAGCTCCTGTCGGATGGCTCGCCCGCGCCCGTCAACGCACTTGCGCCTGCACGGTGCTCTCCCATGGGGGGTCCCTCCGAAGCGCACGGGACTCTACGCACCATCCGGGGCGACCCTCAACTGTTATCACGCTGCGTGAGATGCCGCAGCGGGCGGCGCGCGGCATCCCGCCACGTGCGGCGGAACGCTCACGTTCACCGTGCGTGTGCGCGTGCCGGGACGGTCCAGAGGTAGACGTTCCGGCCGAGGACCCGGATCGTCCGGTCCGGCTTCCAGTCGGCCATGTCGTGCCAGTGGGAGACGACGCGCGCGCCAGGGGCGAGCTGGGTGAGGAGGCGCGGACGCAGCTTCAGGTTGAGGTCGGGTTGCAGGAAGAGCATGACGACCGACGCGGCGGACACGTCCGTCTCGAAGAGATCGCCCTCCCGGATCTCCACCCATTCCTCGACGCCGGCGGCCCGGGCGTTCGCCCGCGCCTCGCGCACACGCTCGGGGTCGATGTCCACCCCTACCCCGCGCGCGCCCCGCTTCGCCGCCTCGATGACGACGCGGCCGTCGCCGCAGCCGAGGTCATAGACGACGTCGCCGGCGTGGACGCTCGCTATGTCGAGCATCGTGCGGACGACCTCGGGCGGGCTCGGCTCGTAGCGGACGTCCGGGGGCCGGCGGGGCGCGACCGCGGCAGCGGCATTGCACGCGGCGACGGCGACGAAGAGGACGATCGCCGCCGCAGGGCGAGCTCGACCGCTGCCGCTCGTGTGAGCCCGCTGAGTCTGCTCGCGCTCGCCGTATGACCGCATCCGTCGCCTCCCTGCGCCGTGATAACGCGGAGCTGGCCGCGGCGCCGGAACCCCGGAACGACATGCTCGAGATCCGCCAGACTCCGATCAGCCCTGCGCGGCGCCACCCGCGCGAACGAGCGCCGACTCCACTGCGAGGCCAGCGTTCCCACACACCTCGAAGCGGAGGCCGATGCGCGGGATCTCGAAACGCGAGCAACGCGGGATCCGTCCCCCTCGCTCCGCCTGTCCCCGGGTGCAGCGAAGCTCTCCCCAGGGGATGCAGGGGATGCCTCGGTGCGTGACCGGCCGGAAGAGCCAGTTCGGCCCGAGGTGGAGTCCACGGGAGCCGATCGCCACGTGCAGAGCGCGTTGATACGGGACGCCGCGCATCGCGCCGGAGGCGAACGGGAACCTCTCCGGCGTGCGCTCGTCCACGGGCGGATAACGCGACAGCAGGGCCATGTGGCCGCAGATCATCGCGAGCAGCGTCGTCGCCAGCAGCCACATGCCGGCGAACACCACCGCGAACCAGCTGGGGAGCTGGTCGCGAGGGCGAGCGGCGGCGGCAAAGACGCGGACGAGGGATTCGCCGATGCCGATCATGCGCAGGCGATTCTAGCGTTCCCAACAAGAGGCCCGACCGCCGGTTTCTCGTGAGGTTCCGGCCTTGGAAATGGGCGCTGAAGGTTTCGAACCTTCGACCCCCGCCGTGTGAAGGCGGTGCTCTACCGCTGAGCTAAGCGCCCGGTGCTGCGAGGCGGCGGAGTATGTCTCCGGCTCCCGGATGTGTCAACGGAACCGCACGCTTCCGCGCTACGCGCCGCCGCCGCCGCCGGCGGGATCGCGCGGCGAGCGCTTCCGCTCCGCGTGGAGCTTCTCGCCGAGCTCGCGCGCCTTGCGCTTGATGCGCGCGAGCTGCTTCGCGAGGTCCTGGTAGTCCTGCCGGCCGGGGATGCCGGCGGCGTCCATCACGCGCTCCTGCACCTGCTCCATCCGGCGCCGCCCGCGCTGCGCCATGCCGACGGCGCGCGCCACCGCCTCCTGCCCGCGCGGATCGTTCAGGACCTTCTCCGCCGCGCGCAGGACGTAGCGCGTGCCCACGTCGATGAGCCTGCCCGCCAACCCGCCGCCGTCGCCGCCCTGTGCCATCGCGTCCTCCTAGGGGAACTCGGTCTTCACCGCCCGGAGCGCGGCGTCCACGACGTACCGGTAACCGGCGCGGCGGACGAGCGCCTCGAGATCGCCTTCCACGCGGACCTGACCCGAGAGCGCCGCCTGCACCGGGTCGCGGCCGGCGAGGAGCGCCTTCCACACGCCGTACGGTGCGCGCAGGACGTACGCGGGCTCGAGCTCGAGGATGTCGTCCTCGTCCGCGAGGATCCTCCAGCGCGCGATGCGCCCGCGCTCCTGCTCGACGTGCACCGCGAGCGCCCTCGGGAAGACGGGCTTCTCCTCGCCCACCACGAACGCGGCGTCGCGCGGGAGCCCGGCGAGCGCCTTGCCGAGATCGGGCTCGGCGTTCACCGCGCAGGCGACCGCGTCGACCCACTCACGCGAAGCGAACCGCATGGCCCTCACCTCACCCGCGCTTCAACCAGCCGAAGATCCCTCCCCGCTTCTCGACCTCGCCGGCCGCGGCGACGGCGCCCGCGGCGGCCTCGCGCCTCTTCGCGTCCTCGGCGAGCGCCTTGCGGAGCGCCTCCGGCGTGTCGCGTGTCGCGAGCCCGATCTCGGTCATCCCTTTCGCCGGGTCGTCGAAGCTCACCTTGAGCAGGCACTCCTCGTCGAGCTTGAAGTCGATGCGCCGCCCGGTCGCGGCGGCGGGGAGCCGGATGGAGCCGAGGAACTCGTTGTCGACGATGAGATCGGACTCGCCCTGGTAGATGTCGATCTCGATCCGCTGGCCGGGCTCGCGAGGCGGCGGCAGGCGGAAGCTCTTCGTCGACGGGATGGTCTGGTTCTTGTCGAGGATCCTGCGGAAGTGGTTCGCCGCAGTGGCGATGCCGATGGGCATCGAGAGCACGTCCACGAGCGTCACCGAGTCGATGCTGTCGAGCGAGTCGCCGAGGAGCGCCGCGCCGAGCGCGACGCACTCGTCGGGGTGGACGCCCTTCCGCGGCGGCTTGCCGAAGTGCTCCTGGATCTTCTGCTGCACGAGCGGCATCCGGCTCTGCCCGCCGACGAGGATGATCTCGCCGATGTCGTCGGGCCGGAGGTTCCGCTCGGCGAGGACCTGGTCGCAGAGCTCGAAGGTCCGCTCCACGAGGTCGGCGGTGAGGTCGTTGAGCTGCTGGCGGGAGAGCTGCATGCGCACGTCGAGCGGCCGGCCCTTCTTCTCCTCGATGTAGGGCAGGTCGATCGGGACGTTGGGGATGAGCGAGAGGTCGATCTTGGCCGCCTCGACCCCCTTCTTCACCCGCTGCATGGCGATGGGCGACTGCGCGAGGTCGACCTTGTGCTCCCGCCAGAACTCCTCGAGCACGTAGTCGATGATCCGGTTGTCGAAGTCCACGCCGCCGAGGAACGTGTCGCCGCCGGTGGCGAGCACCTCGAACACGTTCCCCGAGAGCTGGAGCACGGAGACGTCGAACGTGCCGCCGCCGAGGTCGTAGACGAGCACTTTCTGGTCGAGGCCGCGCGAGAAGCCATAGGCGAGCGCCGCCGCCGTCGGCTCGTTCACGATGCGCTTCACGTCGAAGCCGGCGAGCTTGCCCGCCTCCCGGACCGCCTGGCGCTGCGCGTCCGAGTAGTAGGCGGGGACGGAGATGATCGCCTCGTCGATCCGCTTCTGGAGGAACGCCTCGGCGATCTTCTTGATGTGCGCGAGGACCATCGCGCTGATCTCGGGGAGCGTCCGGACCTTGCCGCCGAGGAGCACCGCGGCCTCGCCCCCAGGCCCCTCGACGATGTCGTACGAGTAGTAGTTCCGCAGCTCCTGGACGACCTTCGAGTTCCACTTGCGCCCGATGAGCCGCTTCGCCCCGTAGATCGTGTTCTTCGGATTCGTGACGAGCTGGTCCTTCGCGACCCCGCCGACGAGCACGTCGCCGCGCTCCGAGAGCGCCACGACCGTCGGGAGGATCAGGTTTCCGCGGTCGGTCGGGACGACCCTCGGGACGCGGCTCCGGACGTGCGCGACGCAGGCGTTCGTCGTTCCGAGGTCGATGCCGATGATCGGCTTCTCGCGAGGTCCGGCCATGGTTCCAAACCCTTAGCACGGAACGGGGCACGCCTCGACGCGGGGCCGAGGCGCGCTTGCGCAGGGCGCGGGCGGGGGGCGCGGCGCGCTTCAGCTGGTAGCGGCGGGACATGGGGCGCGAGCGTCGCAGGGATACGGCCGGGGTCCGACAGGCGCTGACGGCGGCGGCGAGGCGAGTGTAGGGGCAGCCGGATGAGGCTGCCCCCGGCCCCCCAGGGGGCCCCCGACGATGAGCGCGGCTCCGCCGCGAGTGCTGATCTCGAGCGAGCGGGGGAGGAGCCGGGCTCCGCCCGGCGACGGGCTGAGGCGAAGCCGAAGCACCAATGTTCGGGGGGGGGCGCAGCTTCATCGCGTCACGCCATGACGGCGGCGGCGAGGCGAGCGCAGGGGCAGCCGGATGAGGCTGCCCCGTAGCGAGCGGGGGGCTCGGGGGGGCGCAGCTTCATCGCGTCCCCCCGCTATAAAGTGGACGGTCGCCTGCGGCTGCGTACCATCGCGGGCGATGTCGCCGCTCCGCACGAGCGTCCTCGCGCTCGGCCTCCTCGCGATGGCCTGCGCTCCCAAGGCGCACGCGGCGCGGCGCGACCGTCTGCCCCCGCCCGCCCCGGTGAGCCGGGCCGGCACCCGCGACCCGGGTGTCGGCCCGGCTTCCGGTCTCGACCGGCCCGTGCAGGCGCGCCGCCCCCCGCGCGATCAGGTGCTCCGTCGCGCCATCGAGACGGCGTCGGCGCTCGTCGGGCAGCGCGAGATCGTCGTCGCCGGCGTGCACTGGGGCGATGGGTGCGCCGCCCTCGTGCGGGCGGCATTCGCGGATGCGGGCGCCGCGTTCCCAGTCGGCGCGCGGGACGCCGGAGCGCTCCATGCGATCGCGCGCGACCGGGCGGCGACCCATCGCGATCCCGCGGCGGGCGACCTCGTCTTCCTCGCCGATCGTCCCGACGGCCCGGCCGAGCACGTCGGCCTCGTCGCGACGGTCTCCGCCGAGGGGACCGCCCTCGTTCTCCACCGCACCGAGCACGGGGTCGTGCGCGTCCACGTGAACGGCGCCCAGCCCTGGAAGCTCCGCGCCGACTCGGGGCGCGCGCTGAACGACGTGCTGCTCGTCGGCGCCGGGCGCATCCCGGCCGGACGGCTCCTCGTCGCGTACGCGAAGGTGCTCTAGCGATCCGCGGCGTGCTCGACGCGCCCGCCCACGATGGTGTGGGTGACCGGCATCTCGCGCAGCCGCTCCACCGGGCACGTGGCGAGGTCGCCCGAGAAGAGGGTCAGGTCCCCGTCCATCCCCTCCCGCACCATCCCGCGCCGCCGCTCCGCGAAGACCGCGTGGGCCGCGCCGCTCGTGAAGGCCGCGAGCGACTCCGCGCGAGAGAGCCGCTCCTCCGCCAGGAACGGCGCGCCGCCCGGCGCGGCGCGCGTCTCCGCCGCGGCGAGCCCCGCGCGCGGATCGGGATCCTCGACCGGGAAGTCCGACCCGAAGGCGAGCGGCACGCCCGCCCTGAGCAACGTCCGCCAGGCGTACGCGCCGCGCAGCCGCGCGGTGCCCGTGCCGAGCCGCGCCTCGATCCAGGCGCCGTCGCCGGCCACGTGCGCGGGCTGCATCGAGGCCACCACGCCGAGCCGGACGAGCCGTGGCAGGTGGCGAGGAAGGACGAGCTGGAGGTGCTCGATCCGCGGACGAATGACGGCGAGCCCAGCCGCGGCGACCGCCTCAAGCGCGTCGAGAGCGACGGTGACCGCCCGATCGCCGATGGCGTGCACGGCGACCTGCAGGCGCGCACGGGCGGCGGCGGCGATCTTCTCCGCGAGCGCCTCGGCCGTGGCGAGGAGGAGGCCGCGGTTCCCCGGCTCGTCGGCATAGTCGTCATGGAGCGCCGCCCCGCGGCTCCCGAGCGCGCCGTCGGCGAAGAGCTTCACCGCGCCGACGGCGAGGCGGCCCGACTCCGGCACGGCGCGAGCGCGGGCGATCGGGTCCCGGAGCTCCGGGAGCGGCCGCTCGCCCTCGAGCATCGCGTGCACGCGGAGCGGGAGCCGGTCCTCCGCCGCGAGGCGCCGGTAGATCGCGAGCACGTCCTCGGGGACCCCCGCGTCGTGCACCGAGGTGATGCCGAGCCGTACGATCTCGCCCAGGCCGTCCACGAGCGCGTCCTCGATCTCCGTGGGCCCGGGCGGCGGGACGCGCGCGAGGACGAGATCCTGCGCCGCGTCGAGGAGCACGCCCGCGGGCCGGCCGCCGGCGTCGCGGAGGATTCGCCCACCAGGTGGATCGGCGGTGCGCGCGTCGATCCCGGCCGCCGCGAGCGCGGCCTGATTCACCCAGAGCGCGTGCCCATCCACTCGCGACAGCGCGGCAGCGTGCCGAGGCAGCGCCGCCGTGAGCGCCGCCGCGCTCGGGAAGCGGCCGCCGGGCCAGCGGTTCTGGTCCCAGCCGCTGCCGCGGATCCACGTCCCGCCCGGCGCCGTGCGCGCACGCTCGGCGGCGCGCGCGGCGCACTCCTCCTCGCTCGTGGCGCCCGCACAGCTCACCTCGCGCCGCCAGCGCCCGAGGAGCGCCACGTGCCCGTGCGCGTCGGCGAGTCCAGGGGTCGCGCCGCCCGCCGCGATCCGGACCGTCGCGGCGCCCGCTGCGCGCTCGCATGCGGCCTTCGAGCCCACGCAGGCGAAGACGCCCTCGCGCACGAGGGCGGCCTCCGCGCTGGGCCGCGCGGGATCGTTCGTCAGGATGGGAGCGACGACGAGGAGGTCCGGCACCGGCGGATCATGGCGCGGTCCACCGTGCGCTGCACACCGGAGTCATGGCGCTGCTCGGTTGGACTGATCCCGTAAACGCGCCCGCGCCCGAGCCCGCGCCCGAAAACAGCCGGGCTCGGACTCGGGCTCGTTCACGGGCTCGGGGCTCAAGCCAACTGGGCACCGCTGTCAGGTCGGCAGGAGCGCGAGCTGCGTCGGCCCTTCCGGCTCGGCCGCGCGGCCGGTCAGGACCGCGATCCGGAGCGCCTCGAAGCGCTCCTGGCGACGCCGGACCGCCTGCGCGAGCAGGCTCCGCGCGGCCTCGATCTCCTGGTAGCTGTCCGCGACCTCGTGGCAGAGGAGCCGGTCCTTGCGCCGCAGGTACGCCTCCTCCGCCGCGATGTGGTCCGCCTCGAGGTTCTCGAGCTCGAGCGCCTGCTGCTCCTCGCGATCGATCGCGCGGAGCGCGTCCTGCTGCTCCCTGCTCAGCTTGCGAATCCGGTCCATGACGCCCATCGCGTCCCTGCAAGCCCGAGAACCGTTCCATCCCGCCCGCGCTGCCTGCCCGCCCGTGGCTTCACCTTGAAGCTATGTGCCGTGACCAGACGTGCAAGGGCACGCCCTCTGTCAGGTCAACAAAACGTCCGCGCTTTCCCCAAGCGGGATGCGTCGAGCGACCCCCGGCGGGGTACCCGGCCGACGCGAGGTCTCGGCCCAGGCGAAGCCTATTTCACGGAGTGTCACGCCGCGCGGGCGGCGGTACGGTCGGTGCGCTTCCACGCGGGGTTCTGCGTCCCGCGGACGAAGCGCCAGAACCCGACCGCCAGCGCGACGTTCATCGCGACGAAATAGTGCGCGAGCGAGGCGAGGCGGCGAAGCGGCCCCGCGGCGCGCCCGCTCCACCCGGCGAGCGCGAGCGCGTAGAAGCCGAGCTGGAGCGCGAGGAGCAGGCGGTATCCCCAGGCACCCGGCCCAGCCGCGAGGGCAGCGGACGCGAGGAGCGCGAACGGGAGTAGGAGCGGAGTCGCCCAGCGCAGGAGCTTGTGGGACACGAACGCGAAGAAGACGAACCGGGTCCGCGGATCGAGGACGTCCGGGACGCGCGCAAGCGCCTGCCAGTTCCCCGCCCCGATGCGGGCGCGCCGCCCGAACTCCTCTCGCGTGTCCTCCGTCGTCTCCTCGTAGGCGACGGCCATCGGCTCGAACGGGACGCGCCACCCGCGAACCGCGATGCGCACGGGGATCACGAAATCGTCCGTGATCGTGTCGGAAGGAAGCGGGCCGAACAGGATCCGGCGGATCGCGTAGAGTCCGCCGTTCGCGCCGAGCACGCAGCCCCGCTTCCCCTCGAGATGCTTCACGAGGGTCTCGTACTTCCAGTAGATGCCCTCCTCGAACTCCCCGTTCGTCGGGTTCTGGAGGCGCAGGCGGCCGACGACCGCTCCCACCGACGGATCCGCGAAGCGGCGCGCGAGCGCGCGGAGCGCGCCCGGGTCGAGCATCACGTTCGCGTCCGTGAGCACGACCACGTCCCCCATGCTCGCCGGCACGAGCCGGCCGAGGACGCTCGCCTTGCCCGACCGCGGCGCGAGCTCGACGACCCGCACCCGCGCGCCGCCTGCCTCGCGCGCGACGGCTGCGGTGCGGTCGGTGCAGGCGTCGCAGCCGACGAGGATCTCGAGCCGGTCTGCCGGGTATTCGAGCGCGAGGGAGTTCCGGATCTTGTCGCGGATGCACCCCTCCTCGTTGAACGCCGCCACCACGAGCGTCACCGTCGGCCACTCGACCGGGCCGCTGCGGTCGCGCCGGTCACGCCCTCCGCCGAGGAACCTGAGCGCCCCGACGAGGTCGTGCGCCCCGCCCCAGACGGCGAGCGTGAGCGGGTAGAACACGTAGCTGAACGCGACGAGGCCGAGCGCGAGCCAGAGGAGCATCGCCGTCATCGCGCCGAGGACGAGGCAAGGCGCGCGCCACCGAACGCTCTCCTACCCGCCCTGGGCTCCCTCGGGCTCCGGCGGAGTCACAGGACGTGGCCGCGCCCGGACGGGCGGGGGCTGCGCGGGAACTGCCTGCGAGGGGGAAGCCTGCGGATCGGGCGATGGAGCCGCCCGCGGAAGCGCGGAAGGCGCGGCGCCGCCCGGCTCGGTCCCCTCCTCGCCCGCCGGGGGCGGCGCGGCGGCCGGGGGCGCGGAAGCTCCGGGGGCGGGCTGTGAAACATTCTTCCTCTCGGGGGCGGGCTGTGAAACATTCTTCCTCTGCGGGGACGGCGGCTTCACCGCAGGCGCGGGCGCGGGCGCCGGAGGAACGGGCGGGAGAGGGGCCGCCAGCTCGTCGCGCATGCGACGGGCGCCCTCGTGGCGCGGGTTCGCGACGAGGACGCCGTCCACCGTCGCGAGCGCCTCCGCACGCCGGCCGAGCGATGCCTGGGCCCGGGCGAGCAGGTAGCGTCCGCGCAACAGATCCGGGCGGGCCGCCGCGAGCGCGCCGAGCCTGACGAGCGCCCGCTCGCGGATCGCCCGATCGGGATCGCGGGCATCCATCCAGCCGTCGGCGAGGTCGAGCCAGGGCTCTCGGCGGGCGCGTTCGCGTGCTGCGCGGGTGGTCCTGCTCGCGGCGGGCTCTCGCTCGCCGTGGACCGCGTGGAGCACCGCGGCGGCGCGCACCACCTCGGCGGTGTCGCCCACGTCGGCCTGGACGGCGCGGAGCTGCTCGGCTGCGGAAGTCGCGAGCGCCCTCGCCCGCTCCTCGCGCGCCCGAACCTCCGACTCGAGCCGGATGACGTCGGCGGCCGCCGCCCGCTCCGCCTCCTGCCAGCCAGCGGTCTCCTCGCGGCGAATCCGCTCGCGCTCGTCCATCCGGACGGAGAGCTTCGTCGCGAGCGCTTCGCGCTCGTCGAGGAGCGAGCCGGCGCGGAGCGCGAGCGCGAGCGCGCGGTCCGCGCCGGCGCCCTCGAGCTTCGGGGCGCGCTGCGCCACCTGCTCGAGGTGCGCGGCCGCCTGCTCGAGGCTCGCGCCGTCGTCGAGCGCGACGAGCGCGAGCGCCTCGGCATGGCCGCCGCTCGGGCCGGGGCTGCCGCGGCGTCCGAGGAGCAGCCACGATCCCCCGAGCACGGCGACGAGCGCGACGCCGATCACGGGCCCGAGCCATCGCCAGCGTGCGCTCCACCGGAGGCGCGCCTCGAACGCGCCCACGGTGTCCCGCTTCAGGACCGGCGCACGCCCGACCGGACCGGACGCCGGCGAGCGGTAGACAGCGGGTGCGCCCGTCCGCGCGCGTGGGGTCGCGGCGGGGGCGGATGGCGCGCGCGGCGGTTCGGGCTTCGGCAGCGGGCTCGGCTCGGGGGGGGGCGGATGGGCGGGAGCGCCGACGAGCGTCCGTCCCGCCGACTGCGGAGGGAACGCCTTGAAGACGTGCTGGCACTTCGTGCACTGGACCTCGGAACCGCCGGGGGCGAGCAGCGCCTCGTCCAGCTCGTACATCGTCGAGCAGCGCTCGCAGCGGATGACCACGGCTCCTCCGTCCCTCCCGTCAGGGCGGAGAGCCTATCTCAGGGACGACCCACTCGCTATGGCGGGCCGATCGCGAGGTGAGGCGCGGCGGCCGCGAGCCTCTTCGGACCGATGCCGCGGACCCGCGCGAGATCGGCGATCTCGGCGAAGGGCCCGCCTCGCGAGCGGTCGAGGATGATCTCGGCCGCGAGGTGGCGCGAGAGGCCGGGGACGAACGCCAGCTCCCTGGAGCCGGCGGTGTTCGGGTCGATGGGAAGGTCGAGCGCGAGCCGCTCGTCCGCGGCGAGCGCGCGGACCGGCCCTGCGTCCGCGGCGCAGCCGAGGAAGTGACGCGGCGGCTCTCCGCGTCCCGCCGGCTCACAGGCAGCTCGCCGCGCAGGACGTTCCAGCCAGGCACGCGTCCTTGCTGCGGACGCGACGAGCGCGAGCACGGCAACGAGGGCGAGCCGTCGGGACACGGATGGAGCGGGAGCAAGGAGCGGGCCGGGCGCCGCTCCGCGCACGCCACGACCTACGCGGCGGCGACTCGCGCGGCGGCGAGCTTCACCGCCTTGCGGAGCCCGGCGAAGCGGAGCCGGCCGGCGGCGTCGTCCGGCGTCGCCCAGACGTGCTCGTCGTGCTCGTCGGAGAGCGCCGGAACGAAGCCGTGCGGGACGCGCGCCGCGAACGCGGTCTCCTCGACGACGACGAGCTCCCCGGGCCGGACGCGGTTGAGCGAAGGATCCAGGGCGAACGCGTGCCGGTATCCGAGCGGCTCGACGACGGCGTCCGCGCCGGTCTCCTCGAGCAGCTCCCTGCGCGCCGCCGCCTCGGGCGACTCGCCGGGCTCGACGCGGCCCGTCACCTGCTGCCAGAACCCGCCGCGGGCGGCGCTGCGCCGAAGCAGCAGGATCCGCCCGTCGGGCGCGACCGGCACCACCGAGACCGTGCGCAGATCGGGGCCCGGGGACGGCGCGAGCTTCCGGCCGAGGATGGCGGCGACATGATGGGCGAGGCGGTCCTCGACCGAGTCGCGCGTCGGGACGGCGGCGCCGCGCGCGTTCAGCTCAGCGGCCAGGCTCGTCACGCCGAGGCGGGGGTCTGCGATGCCGCAGGGCACGATGACGCGGAAGTGGCCGAGGTCGGGGGCATGGTTGAACGCGAACCCGTGCGAGGTGATCCAGCGCGACAGGTGGACGCCCACCGCACCGATCTTTCGCGAGCCGACCCAGGCGCCCCGGTGCTCCTCGTGGCGCGCAGCCTCGACGCCGTGGTCGGCGCAGGTCCGGATCATCGCCTCCTCGAGCGCGCCCACGTAGCGGCGGACGTCGGGACGGTCGGAGAGGTCGAGCACCGGGTAGCCGACGATCTGGCCCGGCCCGTGGTAGGTCACGTCCCCGCCGCGATCGGTCTCGTGCACCTCGAATCCTTGTCGGGCGAGCCATTCGGGCGCGGCGACGATGTTCCCGCGCGCCGCGCTGCGGCCGAGCGTCACGACGGGCGGGTGCTCGAGGAGGAAGAGGTGGTCGGCCGCGGCGGGGATCCCGGCGCGGACCGCGTCCGCCGCGATCCGCATGAGGGCGAGCCCGTCCTCGTACTCGACGCGGCCCAGCCGGTGGACGACGAGGGTTCTCATGCGCGCGCGGCGCTCCCCGCCTCGGCGCGGCGCGGGCGCTCGGGGCGGTTCAGCACGTGGATCGCCTCCCCGAGCGCCGCCTTGCACGCCTCCATGAACGCCTCGGGCATGGTCGGGTGCGCATGGATGGTGAGCGCCACGTCCTCGAGGTACGCCCCCATCTCCAGCGCGAGGGCGGCCTCCGCCACCATGTCTGCCGCTTCGGCACCGCAGATCGTCGCGCCCAGGAGCAGCTTCGACGTCCGGTCGCCCACGACCTTCGCGAACCCCTCCGTATGGCCGATCGCGCTGGCGCGGCCCAGCGCCGCGAACGGGAACTTCCCGACTATCGGATCGTATCCCTGCGCACGCGCCTCGTCCTCGGACAGGCCGACCATGCCGATCTCGGGATCGGTGAAGATCCCGCTCGGGAGCGCCACCCAGTCGCGCGCCGACTTCATGCCGGCGACGGCCTCCGCGGCGATCTCGCCTTCCTTGAAGCCCTTGTGGGCGAGGAAAGGAGGCCCGATGAGGTCCCCGATCGCGAAGATCGACGGGACGCTCGTGCGGAGCTGCTCGTTCACCTCGGGGAAGCCCTTCGGCCCGACCTTCACGCCGATCTTCTCGAAGCCGATCCCCTCGGAGTTCGGACGGAAGCCGATCCCGACCAGGATCTTGTCGCACTCGAGATCCTGCGACTTCCCGTCGAGCTCGACCTTCACGATGAGCGCGCCGCCCTTCCGCTCGAAGCCCTTCGCCTTGGCGTTCACGAGCACCGTCCCGCCGCGCTGGCGGATGCCCTTCTGTACGAGCCGGACCGCCTCCGGGTCCACGCCGGTCAGGATCTGCGGCAGCGCCTCGACGTAGGTCACCTGCGATCCCAGCTTGGCGTAGAAGGTCCCGAGCTCCATTCCGATGACGCCGCCGCCGATGCAGACGAGCCGTTTCGGGATCTCCGGGAGGTCCACCGCATCCTTGGCGGTCCAGACGTCCTTGCCGTCAAAGGCGAAGCCGGGAAGCTCGATCGGGCGCGCGCCGGTCGCGACGATGAAGGCGGGCGCTTCGAGTCGCACCGGCTCCGCGCCCTTCACCTCGACGGCGTTCGGAGCCACGAAGGTGGCGGTCCCGCGTACCACCTCGACACCGTTCCCCTTCTCGAGCTGGCCCACGCCGCCCACGTGCCTCTTCACGACGTCGTTCTTCAGGGCGCGGAGCTTCGCGAGGTCCACCCGCGGCGCCTCGACGAGGATCCCGCGGCCGGCGGCGCTCCGGATGTCCTCCAGGAGGTTCGCCGTTGCGATGAGCGCCTTCGACGGGATGCACCCCCAGTTCAGGCAGACCCCTCCGAGCGTGGGCTCCTTCTCGACGAGCGCGGTCCGCTTGCCGAGCTGCGCGAGCCGGATCGCCGCGACGTAGCCTCCCGGTCCTGCCCCGATCACGACGGCGTCGAAGGTCTTCGTGCTCATGTCCCCGTTCCCTTCCTGGCGGCGGGAATATAGGGGGTATGGGGTCCCCCTCACCAACGCAAAACGAGGAAGCCCGGAGAGGGCCCCTTCCCCCGTCCGCTCCCCATCGCGAGCTTTCCGGGCGACGTGGCCCCGGCCGGCCGCGGGGAGAGTCGATGAGCAGACGGTGGGGTCTGGTCGTGGCGACGGCGGCGCTCGCGGCGGCGGGACCCGCCTCGGCGGACGGGGGCTGTCAGCTCTCCCAGGTAGATCGGGCGACGACGCAGTCGTCCACGTGCATGGCATGCCACGACGGGAGCGCCGGGCCGACGATCGCCTTCGAGATGGCGGCGGGCGGGATGAGCCACCCGGTCGCGGTGGACTACGCGAGCGTGGCCGCGAAGTACCCGGACACCTACGTGCCCCCGCTGGCCCTGCCCGCCGGCGTGCTGCTCGTGAACGGAAAGGTCGAGTGCACGAGCTGCCACGACGGCTCCCTTACCACGCGCAACCACGTCGTGGACGAGATGCAGCTCTGCTTTGGGTGTCACCGGCTGTGATTGCCGTCGCTCCGTCAGCGCGAGTCCCGTGAACGCGCCCGAGCCCGAGCCGGCCCTTCTTCGGGCGCGGGCGCGGAGACGTTCACGGAGCTTCACGCCATCCGCATGAAGAGCAGGTCCGGGCTCTCCAGATTTCGGATCACCTCGTACGCGAACGCCGCCGCCTCGTGGCCGTCCACGACGCGATGATCGCTCGTGACCGAGACGTGCATGACGTCGCGGATCACGACCTGCCCGTCGCGCGCGACCGGGGTCGGACGGATCCGGTGGATGCCGAGGATCGCGACCTCGGGGTGGTTCAGGACCGGCGTCGCGAAGAGGCCCCCGAGCGCGCCGAGGCTCGTCACCGTGAACGTCGATCGCCCGAGATCCTCCGGCCGCACCTGGCCCGCCTTCGTCGCGGCGGCGAGCCGCTCGATCTCCCTGGCGAGATCCAGGAGGGACAGCCGGTCGACCCCACGGACGACCGGGACGACGAGCCCGGCTTCCGTCGCGGAGGCGATGCCGAGATCGAAGCGGCCGTGGAGCACGAGCTCGGCGCGCTCCTCGTCCATCGTGGCGTTCAGCCGCGGGAACTTGCGGAGGGCGGCGACGGCGGCCTTCAGGATGAACGGGAGGAACGTGAGCTTCGCGCCCTCGCCCCGTGCCGCCTCGGCGAGCCGCTCCTTCACCCGCACCAGCTCCGACGCGTCGCACTGCTCGACGAAGGTGAAGTGGGCCGCGGTCCGCTTGGAGCGGGCCATGTGCTCCGCCATGCGCTTGCGCATGCCGCGCAGCGGGATCCGCTCGTCCTCGCTCCCTCTCCCCGGCGCGGGCGGCTCGGGGCGCGCCGGCGGTCGGGCCGAGGGGATCGCCGCAGGATTCTCGCTCCCCGCCTGCGCGTGGCCGTTCTTCCTCCCGCGCGCTGCCGCGAGGTCCTCCTTCGTCACGCGGCCGCCGGGACCGGTCCCGGCGACGGAGTCGATCGTGAGCCCCATCTCGCGGGCCAGCGCCCTCACCGCCGGGGCGGCGAGCGCCTTCGTCCTCCCGCTCGCCTCGACGGACGCCGCGCGGCGCTCGGGAGCAGCCGTACCGCCGCCGGACGCGGGACGCGCGCGCGCCGGCGCGTCCCCGCCGGCGTCGAGCTCGACGAGCGGCTGGTGCACCTTCGCGACGTCGCCGACGTTCCAGAAGAGCCGCACCACGCGCCCGCGGCGTGGGGAAGGGATGACGACCGTCGCCTTGTCCGTCATCACCTCGACGAGCGGCTGGTCCTCCTCCACCTCGTCGCCCGGCGCGACGAACCACCGCTGGATCTCCGCCTCGACGACCCCCTCGCCGATGTCGGGAAGCTCGAGCTGGAAGGACATGTGCGCTCCTCGGCGAGGGCCTCTCGCTAGAACGAGACGACCTCGCGGATCGCCTTCAGGATGCGGGGCGCCCGCGGCAGGTACTCCATCTCGAGCGTGTACGGGAACGGTGTGTCGAACCCTGTCACGCGGGCGATCGGGGCCTCGAGGTTGAGGAAGCACCGCTCCTGCACGAGCGCGACGAGCTCCGCGCCGAAGCCGCAGGTGCGCGGCGCCTCGTGGACGATCACCGCCCGCCCGGTCTTCGCGACGGACCGGACGATCGCGTCGAGGTCGAGCGGCTGGAGCGAGCGGAGGTCGAGCACCTCGCAGTCGATCCCCTCCGCCTCCGCCTCGCGGGCGGCGCGGTCCGCCTCGTGCCACATCGCGCCCCAGGCGATGAGCGTCACCCGCGTCCCCTCGCGCGTCACCGCCGCCTCGCCGAGCGGGATCGCGTACTCGCCCTCGGGCACCTCCCCCTTCGCCGCGCGGTAGACGCGCTTCGGCTCGAAGAAGAGGACCGGGTCCGGATCGCGGATCGCGCTGATGAGGAGCCCCTTCGCGTCGCGCGGGTTCGAGGGGGCGACCACCTTCAGGCCGGCGGTGTGGATGAAGTGGGCCTCGGGAGACTGCGAGTGGTAGAGGCCGCCCTTGATCCCGCCGCCGTACGGCGCGCGGATCACCATCGGACAGGAGAACTGTCCGCCCGAGCGGTAGCGGTACTTCGCGACCTCGCTCACGATCTGGTCGAACGCCGGGTAGATGAAGTCGGCGAACTGGATCTCCGGCACCGGCCGCAGCCCGTAGAGCGCCATCCCGAGCGCGGTGCCGACGATGCCGCCCTCCGCGAGCGGCGTGTCGATCACCCGGTCCGCGCCGAACTCCTGCTGCAGCCCCTGCGTGGCCCGGAACACCCCGCCGAACCGGCCCACGTCCTCGCCGAGCACGACGACGTCCGGGTCCCGCCGCATCTCCACGCGGAGCGCGTCGTTCACCGCCTGGATCACGTTCATGACGGGCATGGCGCGCGCCCTCCTAGGCGTCCGAGTGGCGAGGGTTCCCCACCCGCGGATCGTCCGCGAGCGCCTCCTCGAGATCGACGAGCTGCTCCCGCTGCTGCCGGAGCGGCTCCGCGTAGACGTGCTCGAACATCGTGTCGAGCGGTGGCTTCGCCGGGAATGCCTCCGCCTCCGCGAGCGCGCGCTGGATCTCCCCGCGCACCTCCTCGCGCAGCCGCGCGTCCGCGGCTTCGTCGAGGGCGCCGCGCCGCTCGAGGTACCGGCGCATGCGGAGGATCGGCTCCTTCTCCTTCCAGGGCGCGACCAGCTCCGCCGGCCGGTACGCGCGCGGATCGTCGGAGGTGGAGTGGCCCCCGAGCCGGTAGGTGACGCATTCGAGGAGCGTCGGCCCCTCCCCCGCCGCCGCCCGCGCGCGCGCCTGCCGAACGGCGGCGTGCACCGCGAGGAGGTCGTTCCCGTCCACCCGCTCGCCCCGCATGCCGTAGGCGATGGCCTTCTGCGCGATCGTCTCGGAGCGGGTCTGCCGCTCCCGCGGGACGCTGATCGCCCAGCCGTTGTTGCGGCACACGAAGACAACCGGGATCCTGCGCACCGCGGCGAAGTTGAGGCCGGTGTGGAAGTCCGCCGCGCTCGTCCCCCCCTCGCCGAACCAGGTGAGGGCGACCATGTCGTCCCCCTTGATGCGCGCCGCCCATGCGGCCCCCACCGCGTGCGAGATCTGGGTCGAGATGGGCGAGGAGATCGACGCGAAGCGGCCCGGACGCCACGCCTCGTGGCAGGGCATCTGCCGGCCCTTCATGATGTCCCCGGCGTTCCCGAACAGCTCGCAGAGGAAGGTCATGAGCGGCATTCCGCGCAGGAGGGCCGCGCCGTGCTCGCGGTAGCACGGGAAGAGCCAGTCGTGCTCCTCCATCGCCGCGGCGGCGCCGATCACGGTCGCCTCTTCACCGATCGAGCCGATGTAGAAGCCGATCCGGCCCTGTCGCTGGAGGCTGACCATCCGCTCGTCGAGCGCGCGGTTCAGCACCATCCAGCGGTAGAGCCGGAGGACCTCCACGTCCTCGAGCGCGATCGCGGGCGCGTCGCCCACGGCCGTGCCGTCCTCGGCGACGAGGCGCTGAAGGGGAAACTCCCTCAGGAACCGACCGCCGTCGCGCTCGCGCGTCGCGCCCGGCTCGCGGTCCTTCGCGGGACCCACCACCTCGTGCTCGCGCCGCATGCCACGCTCCGGACCGATGTCACCGCCCCCTCGCCCCGATCTCACCGCGCAAGAACAGCTCGGCCGCCCGGTAGCTCGACCGCACGAGCGGGCCGCTCGCCACGTACCGGAAGCCGAGGGACAGCCCGGCCTCCTTGAAAGCCGCGAACCGCTCCGGCGTGACCCACTCCACGACCGGCAGGTGCCACGCGCTCGGCCGCAGGTACTGCCCGAGCGTCAGGATCTCCACGCCCGCGCCGCGCAGGTCGCGCATCGTCTCGTCGATCTCGGCGTCCGTCTCGCCGAGGCCCACCATGATCGACGACTTCGTCACGACGGCGGGGAACTCGCGTCGCATCCGGGAGAGCACCTCGAGCGTCTGGTCGTAGCTCGCGCGCGCGTCGCGCACGACGGGCGTGAGGCGCCGCACGGTCTCGATGTTGTTCGCGAAGACGGCCGGCGCCGCCCGTCCGACGGTGCGGACCGCCTCCGGGTCGCCCTGGAAGTCCGGGGTCAGCACCTCGACGAGCAGGTTCGGGATCTCCTTCAGCCGCCTTATCGCCTCGGCGAAGTGGGCGGCGCCGCCGTCCGGCAGGTCGTCGCGATCGACGCTCGTCACGACGATGTAGTCGAGCCCGAGGCGCGCCACCGCCTCGGCGAGATGGCGCGGCTCGTCCGGATCGAGCGGTGGCGGGCGGGCCGCGGTCTTCACGTGGCAGAAGCGGCAGCCGCGGGTGCAGACGTCGCCCATCAGCATCACCGTCGCCGTCCCGCCGCCCCAGCACTCGCCGACGTTCGGGCAGCTCGCCTCCTGGCAGACGGTGTGAAGCGCGAGGCCACGAAGCGTCTCGCGCACGCGCTGGTAGCGCTCTCCTCCCGGCATCGGGACGCGCAGCCAGGAAGGCTTCTTCGCCTCGCGCGGGATGCCGCGCGCCTTCAGGTCCTCCGCGATCTCGCGTCGGCTCGTGGGGATGGCCGGGCCGCCGGGGGGCGGGTCGGCGAGGACCGGGAGGTTCGTGCGAGGACCGGACATGGGGCTCGATCGCGATGTAGCGATCTGGCGGAGTGGGGTCAAGCGGCTCGCTCCCTCGCTCGAAGGCTGGGCATCGGTGCGCGCACCTGCATGTCGGGCCCACAGGGCGTTTCGTCCCGCCGGGGCGCCGCGGGGAGAATGAGGGAAACGCCGGAAACGACGCCCGCTCGACGCGCCGCGGCAGACGGCGTTTCCTCCCGACGCCCGGCCGGGATGGGTTCCGGCGGGGGGCTCCGGCCGGTGTGGTATGAGGTCGAGGGTGAGCGAGAGCGAGCCCACCGCGGCCGGAGCGCTCGCCGACGCGCAGGGGCGCCGGATCGTCTACCTGCGCCTGTCGCTCACGGACCGGTGCAACTTCCGCTGCAGCTACTGCGCCCCCGCGGTCGCCGACCGGGCCGGGGACCCGCTCGCCCGCGCGGAGCTCGCCCGCGTCGTGGCGGTGTTCGCGCGCCTCGGCGTGCGGCGCGTCCGCCTCACGGGGGGCGAGCCGACCCTCAGGCCCGACCTCCTCGACATCGTCCGAGACGGGCGCGCGACGGCCGGGATCGAGGAGATCGCCCTCACCACGAACGGGCACCTGCTCGGCACGCTCGCGGGCGCGCTCCGCGAGGCGGGGGTCGCCCGCCTCAACGTCTCGCTCGACACGCTCGATCCCGAGAAGCTGCACCGGATCGCCGGGCGCGCGGCGTCGCTCGACCGGATCGTCGCCGGACTCGAGGCGGCGTTCGGGGCCGGATTCGCCTCGGTGAAGCTCAACGTCGTCGTGGTGCGGGGCTCGAACGAGGACGAGGTCGGCGCGCTCACGCGCTTCGCCTGGCGGCTCGGCGCCACGCCGCGCTTTATCGAGCTCATGCCCTTCGGTCCCGGGCGGCCGGTGCCCACCGTCGAGGTGAAGGCGCTGCTCGCCGCACAGGGCGTTGCGCTCGAGCCGGACGCGACGCGCGGCTGGGGCCCCGCCCACCACATGCGTGGCTCCTCCGTGGTGGAGGGCGAGCGGCTCTCCGGACTCGTCGGGTTCATCGGCGCGATGACCGAGAGCTTCTGCGAGGGCTGCAACCGCGTCCGGGTCGGCGCCGACGGCTCGCTGCGCGCTTGCCTGGGCGGGCGGGAGCAGCTGCCGCTCGCGGCGCTGATGGCGGCGGGCGCGACCGACGCGGAGCTCGCCGCGCGCATCCGCGACGCGCTCCTCGCGAAGCGCGACCGGCACCACATGGACGAGGAGGCGGCTCGGCTCCTGCCGATGATCGGGACGGGCGGGTGACCGCGGCCGCTACGCGGCGGCGGCCCGCGGGTGGATGTTCGTCCGGATCCAGTCGATGATCGCCTGGGTCGAGGAGCCGGGGAGGAAGACCGCCGCGACGCCCTTCTCCTTCAGCTTGGGGACGTCGTCCTGCGGGATGATCCCGCCGCCGAACACCGCGATGTCGGAGGCGCCCTTCTCGCGGAGGAGATCGACCACCGCCGGGAAGAGCGTCATGTGCGCGCCCGACATGATGGAGAGCCCGACCGCGTCCACGTCCTCCTGGATCGCGGCGGCGACGATCATCTCCGGCGTCTGGTGCAGGCCGGTGTAGATGACCTCGAACCCGCCGTCGCGCAGCGCACGCGCGATGATCTTCGCGCCGCGGTCGTGACCGTCGAGTCCGGGCTTCGCGACGATGATGCGGAGGGGGCGCTCTTTCGCGGTGCTCATGTCGGCTTCTCCGAGCGGGAACTCCGTGAGGCGGTAACCGTGCGTCCGGCTGTGAAATTCGAGGTCGTTCGCGGCGCGCCGAGGCACCCGCGCCCAGGACCGAAACGTAGCACAACGGCGCCCGGATCGCGCCGGCCGGTCCCCCCGCCCCCTGCCGGCCTTGCCGGACCCCGGCGCACCCGCAAGCGACACCCGCCGCCGCGGTCGCCCGCGCGCAGCTGGGTCGGGTGGTCAGCGGCCGAGCTGAGCGTTCCGGGACGCCTGCTCGGCCTCAGTTGTGTTCCTGAGCGTCTGCTCGATGGCCGCGACCTCCTTCCACGCCGCGGGGATCCCCCGCGCGGCGGCGCGGTACTCGGCGGCCGCCTCGGCGTACCTGCGCTCGCGACGCAGCACGATCCCGAGATTGTAGTGCACGAACCCGAGATCCGGCGCACGCTCCAAGACGCGGCGATAGGTCTCGATCGCCTCCGCGTCGAGCAGCAGCTCCGACTCCAGGTCTGCGAGCGCGGTGAGCGCGGTCACGTCCCCGGGACGCAGAGCGACATCGCGCTGCAGCGACTCGACGTCTGGCCGGTGCCGCTCCTGGACGCGGCGCGCCAGCCAGGGGGCCGACGCGGCAACGTAGTAGCGGAGCGCGTCGAAGTCGTGCCCATGGTTCTCAGCGAGCTCGCCTTCGGCGCGGTAGAGCGCCTCCGGTCCGCGTCCCTCGCGCAGGTCTTGCCAACCGTCGGCGAGGAGCAGGAAGAGACGGCGCAGCTCCGTGGCTCTCGGGTTCACGCTCGGGTCGATGCCCGAAGCTGCGGCGCGGAGCTCCGGGTATAGATGCTCCGGTTCCCAGAGCGCGCGCATCGCCAGGAAGACCGCACGCGGGTGTTCGGGCGCTCGAGCGAGCTCGGACGCGGCGAGCCGCTCGGGCGAGCTCCACTCCCAGCTCCGATAGGCCGTCGCGGCGAGGGCGCCCGCGAGGAGGACGGCACCCGCCGTGGCGACCGGGCGCAGGGCGCCGCGCTCCGTCGCCCACGAGATCAGCGCAGCGGCGGCGAGCGCGACGCCCAGGAGGGGCATGAACAGCCATCGCTCGGACGCGTCGGACCAGGTCATGAACCCGATGAGCTGGAGGAAAGGAAGCGCGAAGAGCGCGAACGCTGCGGCGCCGAGCCCGGCGATCGAGCGGCGCCGGACGAGCGCCCAGGCGCCGGCGGCGCCCACGACCGCGGTCGCGACGCCCGCCGCGACGAGCGCGCCGCCGGCGAGCCCGGAGACGCGCACTGAGTGGTGGAACCGCAGTCGGAATGGGGCCACCGCGATCTGAGCGAAGGAGCCGAGGATGCGCAGCGCGAGCTCGATCGTCGCGAGCGGGCCCGAGCCAAACGGATTGGGCTCGTGCAGGGCGTCTTGGGCGACGGAGACGCCGGACGCCGCACGGACCGACAGCGCCGCCACGACCATGAGTGGCAGGGTCACCGCGAAGGCGCGGCCGAGCGCCGACCGAACGGGGAGGCCCGAGGAGAAGCGCGCCCAGGCGAGGAGCAGGGCCACGAGCGCGAGCGGCAGGACCGACATCTTGGAGAGCGCCGCGACCGTGAAGAGGAGCGCCACGAGCCCGACCCGCCGCCACGAGATCCGTTCGGGGGCGAGCGCTTCCGCAAACTGCCACAGCGCCACGAGGGCGAAGAACCCCGAGAGCAGGTCCTTTTGGCTCGCGATCCACGCCACCGACTCCACGTGCGCGGGATGGGTCGCGAAGAGCGCGACCGCGGCGACGACGGAGGCGTTCTCGACGAGATCTCCGCGACGGCCGCGAAGGAGACGCATGACGGAGCGCACCGCCAGGAAGCAGGCGCCGCACGCGAGCGCGTACAGGACGAGGCTCTCCACGTGGAACGCGAGCGGCGAAACCCCGAACAGCGCGGCCTCGATGCGGTACCACAGATCCCGGATCGGGAGGTACTCCCAGGGGTTCGTTCGCTGTGTGAAGAACCGCCACGGCTGCGAAAGCGGGATCGCGAGCAGCGGGAGGTTGTCGGAGATGTAGACCGTGTCGTCGCTGAAGAACCCGCCCTGGATCGCGGGCACCTGCGCCGCGATCGCCAGAGCGACGATCGCGCCGGCTAGGACCGCGGGGCGCGACCAGAACGATCCAGCCAACTCGCTGTCCGGGTCGCGCCGGGTCTCCACCATCTCGCGATAATAACATGCTCGATGGACGCGTCGCGAGCGTCGCAGGTGGGACCGGCTCTTGTCGAACGGCCCGAGAACGGCTGGCGACTTGAGCATCGGCCTCGCGGCGAGAGTGCCTACCTCGGCTTCTCCAGCAGTGCGATGAGGTCCGGGGCTTCGGCTGCAGGCTCCCGGCGCGGCTCGCGGCCCGCATCGGTCGTGCTCGTCACGAGGGCGAGCCGGAGGCCCGCGCGCGCGGCGAGCCGCCTCCACTCCGACGGCACGTAGTACCGCAACTCCGAGTCGGCCGCCAAGACCGCGCCATGAGGGCGGACGAGCCGCCGGGAGGACCGGTCGACCCCGCGCGCGGCGTCCCATGACGAACGCTCCTCCACGACCGAGCCGTCCGCCAGGGTGCGCCGGGCGGTGGCCACCGGCTCCGCCGCGACGCTCGCCGGGTTCGCATGTTGGACGAGGAGCCGGCCCCCGGGCCGGATCACGCGGCCCGCCTCCGCGAGGCACGCCTCGTTCGTCGCGTCGTCGAACATGAACAGCGAGGCGTACCAGGAGAAGGCCGCGTCGAACGTCGCGTCGGCGAACGGGAGCGCGCGGACGTCGCCCTGCACGTAGACGGGGTTCGGAGTTGGGTGCGCGATCGGGTCCGCGGTCGCGGAGGTGGTCGTGGTCGTGGACGTGGCCCTTCGACTCCGCGCCGGCGCTTCCGCGCCCTTCGACTCCGCCTGCCCTGAGCGTAGGGGCCGCTCCGCGGCCCCGTAGTCGAAGGGCTCAGGGTGCGCGGAACCGCTACGCTCAGGGTGAACGGCCGTGCGAACGACCGTGGACGTCGACGCCGCCTTCCGCAGATACGCCCCGCTTCGATCCAGCCCGACGATCGCCCCCACCCTCGCCGCGAGCGGGATCGCGTGCCGCCCGTGCCCGCAGCCGAGGTCGAGGACGCGATCGGCGGGGCCGGGCACGAGCAGCGCCGCGATCGCGTCCGCCTCGATCGCCGACAGCGCGGGCGTGAGGAGGTCCTCTACCGAGTCGAGATAGAGCGCCCCGTAGTAAGCGTCCGACCAGTGGTCCTCCACGTCAGCCCCGCCCGGCCGCGCACCCGGTCGCGGGCCCGTCGCGCGCTTGCCGCAGCCAGCTCACGCGCGTCTTCCCGTCGCGGAGCGCCTTCGCCGCGTCGGCCGCCGCGCTCGCGAGCGCGGCCCCTGCGCCGAAGCGCCGGCGCTGCTCGCCCCCGGCCGTCCCGAGCGCGTCGAGCGCAGGGAGCGGGTCCCCGCGCACGCAGGCGCACACGTCTCCGCCGCGAGCGAGCGCCTGGAGCATGGCGAGCAGCTGCTGGTGCAGCAGCTCGGTCCGCTGGGCGAATCGCGCCGCCTGCGCCCTCTCCATGTCGCCGAGCGCCTCGACCACGTCGACCCAGGCGACCTCGCCCAGCCGGACGCACGGGACCCCTGTGGGGGCTGCGCCGGAACCGAGCCAGATCGGTTCGCCGTCGTCGCGCGTGACGTGGAACAGGGCACGGACGAAGCGGACGTCCTCCGCCGTGCCGCGGTCGAACATGGCGGCGAACGCCTCCCGATCGATCGCGACGCCGTCCGCGGCGCGCCGCATCCCCGGGAGCGGCCAGGGGTCGCCCGGCTGGAGCGCCGCCGCGACCTGCGCCGCCTTCGCCGCGAGCCGCACGTCGTCGACGAGCGCCTCGGCGTCGCCGAGCAGTCCCGCGAGATCCGCTGGCCCGTGCGATGGATCACACGCCGCCCGCCAGGCGTTCCGGTAGGCGTCGAGATCCGCGAGCGCCGTGCCGGCCGCCTGCTTGGCGGCCGGAGAGAACCGCGCGACGGAGGCCGCGCACGGTCCCCGCACCTCCCCTTCCGGCCCAGGGCCCACCGCGCGGGCGGCCGCGACGACGAGAAGGAGGACCGCTACAGCTGCGGCGCGCATCCGCCTCTAGCGTAGCACGCAGGGGGGCCGCGCTCACCGGCGCCCCCTGCCGCGCCCCGCCAGGGCGCATTCAGAAGCGGCCGTCCTCGCGGTAAGTCCCGAACACCTTCCGGAACACGTCCGAGACTTCGCCGAGGGTCACGTAGGCCTTCACCGCCTCGATCACCGCGGGCACGACGTTCGCCCCGTCGCGCGCGGTGCGCTCGAGCGCGGCGAGGGTCTCCTCGGCCCGCGCCGCGCTCCGCTCCGACCGGACCGCCCGCAGCCGCTCCACCTGCCCGCGCGCCACGCCCTCGTCGATCTGCAGGGTGGGGATCGGCTCCGCCTCGTCGCTGCTGAACGCGTTCACGCCGATCACCACCCGCTCGCCCTTCTCGATCTCGCGCTGCCAGCGATATGCGCTCTCGTGGATCTCGCGCTGCGGGTATCCCTCCTCGACCGCCCGGAGCATGCCCCCCATCGCGTCGATGTGGCGGATCTGCTCGAGGGCCCGCCGCTCCATCTCGTCGGTGAGCCACTCCACGTACCAGCTCCCCGCGAGCGGATCGATCACCCGGTCGACGCCCGACTCGAAGGCGATGATCTGCTGCGTGCGCAACGCGATCATGACCGCCTCCTCGGTGGGGAGCGCGTAGGTCTCGTCGAGGGAGTTCGTGTGGAGCGACTGGGTGCCGCCGAGGACGGCCGCGAACGCCTGCAGCGCGGTCCGGACGACGTTGTTGTAGGGCTGCTGCGCGGTGAGGGAGACGCCCGCGGTCTGCGCGTGCGTACGGAGCAGCAGCGACTCCTTGCGGCGCGCGCCGAAGCGCTCCTTCATGGTTCGCGCCCAGATGCGGCGCCCGGCCCGGAACTTCGCCACTTCCTCGAAGAAGTCGTTGTGGACGTCCCAGAAGAACGAGAGCCGCGGCGCGAACGCGTCCACGTCGAGCCCGCGGTCCACGCACTCCTGCACGTACGCGATCCCGTCGGCGAGCGTGAAGGCGAGCTCCTGCAGCGCGGTCGCCCCCGCCTCGCGGATGTGGTAGCCGCTGATCGAGACCGGGTTCCAGCGCGGCATCTCTCGCGCGCAGAACTCGATGACGTCGCAGTTCACCTTCACCGCCGGCGCGGGCGGGATCATCCACTCCTTCTGCGCGATGTACTCCTTCAGCATGTCGTTCTGGAGCGTGCCGCCGAGGCGCGCGCGAGAGACCCCCTGCTTCTCGCCCACGGCCACGTACATCGCGAGCGCGATCACCGCGGTCGCGTTGATCGTCATCGAGGTCGTGACCTCGCCGAGCGGGATCCCGTCGAACAGGATCTCGAAGTCGCGCAGCGACGAGACGGCGACGCCCTCCTTCCCGACCTCGCCGCGGCTCATCGGGTGGTCGGCGTCGTACCCCATGAGCGCCGGCATGTCGAAGGCGGTGGAGAGGCCGGTGACGCCGTGCTGGAGGAGGTACTTGAAGCGGCGGTTCGTGTCCTCGGGGGTGCCGAACCCGGCGAACTGGCGCATCGTCCACAGCCGGCCGCGGTACATGGTGGGCTGCGGACCGCGCGTGAACGGGTAACTGCCGGGATACCCCACGTCTCGCAGCGGGTCTGCCTCGCGCACGGTCGCGGGGTCGATGACGTCGGGGATGGGGATGCCGGAGTCGGTCTCGAACGCGCCCTTCCGGCGGGGCAGGCGCGCGAGCGTCTCCGCGAGCTCCTCGCGGGTCCAGCGCTCGCGCTCCAGCAGGACCCGGGCGATCTCCTCGCGCGAGTAGATCGGGTGATCGGCCCGCGTCGGCGCGCTCGGGGTCTCGCCACGCTGCGGCGGCTTCGATTCCGCTCCGCCTCTTCGCGCTACCTTGGGCGCCATGTCGTCTCCCGCGTCGAGAGTCCTCACATCGTAGGACCATCCTAGCGGGCGCGGAGAGCACCTGGCAGGGGATCGCGAGCGAGCTTGCGGGCGCTCGAGGTCGAAGCGCCGTCGCGGGCGAGACCAGCTCTCAGGGACCGCGGTGATTCGCGTCGAAGGACGCGTAGTCGCTCGTCAGCTCCTCGCCGGCGTCGATGTCGCGCGCCGCCACGGTGGTCCCGCCGCGCTCGTCCGGGATGTCGTGGCAATTCGCCGCGTCGGAGTGGTTGAAGAAGCGCGCGTCGTCCCCGCACAGGACGAACTTGCCGAGCATGCGATCGAGATACGAGTACTTCTCGATCTGCACGCGGGCGGCGGGGTGGAGCGCCGCGATCTGATCGGCGGTGAGGAGAAGATCGATGTCGAGCGAGTGGCGCCAGAGGACGGCGCCCTTCGGGAGCCGTTCCGCGGCGAACAGCCCGATGCCGTGGATCGCGCTGCGGTCGAGGTAGGTCTTCACGAGGAGCATGGAGCGGCGCGCGCCTGACCCCCTGTTCGTCGAGGTGAAATGGTGAGGAGGAGAACGCGGGGCCCCCCCCGATCCCCCCTTCGACGCAACGAGTGGTGAGGGGGAGAATCGAACTCCCGACCTAGGGATTATGAGACCCTCGCTCTAGCCGACTGAGCTACCTCACCGGACAACCGACCCTGCGAACGCGGGTTTATAGGGCGACCGGCGGAACCCGTCAAGCGACGCCCGTTTTCTTGACGGTCGGACTCTGCGTGATACGAGTGCGCGATATCGGAGGATTGCGCGCATGCGGAAGCCCCTGCCATCGATGTCGACCCGCACGGAGGAGTTCACGCCGCGCGAGCTTCCGCTCCCGGCGCCCGCCGACCCGCCCCCGTTCGCCGCCGCCCGGGACCGGCGCCCGGCGGACCGGATCAAGGAAGCCCTGCTGCGCTGGCTCGAGGAGGAGCTGTGAACCTCGAACTGCCGTTCTCCGGCGCCGACGACTCGTCGCAGCTCGACGAGCTCCTCGCGCGCATCGACAGGGAGCTCGACGCGCTCTTCCTCGACGAGGTGACGGACACGGTCGAGCGACTCCGTGTCGAACGCCCGCCCGCGGCCGACGCCGCCTGACGGGCCGCGCGACTCAGCCGTCCCCGGCCTTCTGGTACTCCGTCTCCTCCGCCTCGAGCCCTGCCCCGACCTCGCCCGCTGCGCCGGTGAGGCGTCCGAGCTTCACGTGCGCCGAGGGGACGAAGACGAGCCCGACTGCGGTGATCTGGACGAGCTGCGCCGCCCAGAGCACGTTCGCGTACGCGACCCCGCGGGTGGCGACCGCCTCGGCCGGCGCGAAGAGCGACAGCCCCACGATCACGGAGCCCTGGAACGTGCCGACCATCCCCGGTCCGGACGGGATCATGACGCCGACCACGAGCATCCCGAGGAGCGCGCACGACTGCACGGCGCTGAGATCGAATCCGAAACCGAGCGCGAGGATCCGCATGCTGAGGGCGCTCAGGCCCCAGTAGGCGGCGGTGAGGACGAAGAACGCCGCCACGCTGCCCGGCCCCGGGAGGACGCGGAGCCCGTGGATGAACGCGTCGAGCATGCCGGCGGCGCGGCCGGCGACCCGCTGCGACATCGGCGAGAGCACGCGCTCCACGAGCCGCACCGCGCGGACGCGACTCCGGTACGCGAACACGAGGAAGACGAGGATCCCGGCGAACACGAGGCTCACGGCGGCCCCGCCCGCCCGCAGGAGGCCGATGGCGGGAGTGCCGTCCGGCAACGCGAGGAGCGCGGCGAGGAGGAGGACGCCCATGAAGAGGCCGTCCGCCGCGCGCTCGACGACGATCGAGGAGAGCGCCGCCGAGGTCCGCAGCCGCGGGCGCTCCGCGACGAGGATCGGTCGGGCGAACTCGCCGAGGCGGAACGGCAGCAGGCTGAGCGCCATGAAGCCGACGGCCGCGATGGCGTTCAGGCGCGCGAATGGCACCGGCGCGATGGGGCGCAGGAGCAGCCCCCAGCGCACGGTCCGGAGGACGTGGATGGCGAGCAGGATCCCGACGTACGGAACGAGGTAGCGGTAGTCGGCGGCGCGCATCGCCGCCCACAACGCGCCGAGGTCCCTGCCACGCAGCGTGAGCCACAGCGCGAGCGCCGAGACAGCAACCCCGGCCCCGACCTGCGCCGTCCGCTTCATCACGTGAGCTCCTCTCCGGCGAGGACGCGCCGCGGGTTCGAGGCGAGCAAGCGCTCGATCGCCTCGCCGCCAGCGCGGCGATCGAGCGCGACGAGCGCCTCGCCGAGCCACTCGTCGGCGCCGGCGGCGCGGTGCAGGTCGGTCGCGGCGACCGCGTAGAGTCCCTCGTCGAGGAGCCGCTCCGCGAGGCGGCGCGGTCCCTTGCCGTAAACTCCCGCGAGCGCCCCGACGTTGAGCTGCAGCGCCGCGCCGAGCCGGACGACCTCTGCGGCGCGCCCGGGCCGCTCGAACTCGGTGCAGCGCTCGGGATGGGCGAAGAGCGGGAGGATCCCGCTGCGCCGGAGGCGGAAGACGAGATCCGGGAGCGCCGGCACCGGGGCGTCGAAGGGGACCTCGAGCAGCACCCAGCGCTCCGAGGCGCCAACCCCGCGCCGTGCCTCTCCGCCTGCGCGGGCGAGGAACTCCGCGTCGAGCCGGTTCTCGGCGTTGCGGTGCAGCGCGAGCGGCACTCCCTTCTCGCGGAGGAGCGCCTCCGCCTCGGCGCGGCGCGCCTCGGCCTGCTCCGGGTCGCCCCCTGCGAAGCCCGCGACGGCATGGGGGCTCGGGGCGGCGTCGCTGAAGCCGAGATCGACGAGGAGCCGCGCCGCCGCGAGGGTCTCGTCCGGCGTGTCGCAGCCGTCGTCGAGGGCCCAGAGCAGGTGGCAGTGGAGGTCGACGAACCGCATGACGCGGGGGCGCTCATAGCACGCGCCGTCCCCGTGCGGAAGCCGCGCCCGATCCGGTCAGGAGACCGGGTGGCGCGGCGGCTCGCCCCGCGCGACGCGCAGCACGTCCTCGAGCACGAGGCGCGTCATCGCGGCGCGGGTCTCGCGCGTCCCCGAGCCGAGGTGCGGAGTGAGCACGACGTTCTCGAGCCCGAGGTAGGCCGCCGGGACGCGCGGCTCGTCGCGGAACACGTCGAGACCCGCTGCCGCGACCCGCCCCGAGGCGAGCGCGTCGGCGAGCGCCGCGTCGTCCACCACCGCGCCGCGCGCGGTGTTCACGACGACCGCCCCAGGCCTGAGGAGCGCGATCCGCTCGCGCGAGAGCAGGTTCTCCGTCCGGGCCGTGAGCGGGCAATGCAGCGACACGAAGTCGCTCCCGGCGAGCAGCGGCTCGAGCCCGACCTGACGCGCCCAGTCGACGCCGGACGCCGGGCGCGGGGCCGTGTACAGGATCCGCATCCCGAACCCGAGCGCACGCCGGGCCACCGCCTGGCCGATGCGCCCGAAGCCGACGAGGCCGAGGGTCTTCCCGCTCACCTCCGTGCCGAGCAGGAACGCGGGGTCGATCGTCCGCCACGCGCCGGCGCGGATGAGGCGATCGCCCTCCGCCACCCGTCGCGCCGCCGCCAGCAGGAGCGCGAGCGCGTGGTCGGCGGTGGCGTCGGTGAGCACCCCGGGGGTGTTCGTCACGAGGACGCCGCGGGCGCGGCAGGCGCCGAGGTCGAGGTGGTTCACGCCCACGCCGTACGACGCGACGTGCCGGACGCTGGGGAGCGCGTCGAGGAGCGCCGCGTCCACGCGGTCGACGTAGGTCGGGACGAGGACGGTCGCGCCGCGCGCCTCCGCCACGAGCCGCTCGGGCGGGGGCGCGGTGGGCCCCCCGCCGCGGATGTCGAAGTGCGGCCGGAGGGGCTCCAGGTCCTGCCCGGGGAGCGCGCGCACGAGGTACGCGATCGGCTTGGCCGTCACCCGTCGTCCTCCTCTTCCGAGGGCGTCGGGGACTCGGCCCCGTCGCCGGCGCGCGGTCCGGGGATGCGGTACGCCTCACCGAGCCACTTCGCGAGGTCTACGAGCCGGCAGCGGTCCGAGCAGAACGGCGCCGACCGGTTCTCCTGCCGGGGCGGAACGGGCTTTCCACAGATGGGGCAGGCGGCGATGCCGGGCACGACATCGATCTACCCCGCTCACGGGCGCTTGTGCACTCGATCCGGCGTCGGGGACTGCCCGTTTGGACTGATCCCGTGAACGAGCCGCGCCCGCGCCCGAAGCATCCCAGCTCGGCTCGGGCTCCGGGCCGATCCAAGTGAGCGTCAGCTGTTCGGGCACGTCGCCGGCAGGAGCGGCCGAATCGCGTCCTCGAGCTGTCGCTTCCGGAGCGCCCCCTCGAAGATCTGTCGGATCTTCCCGCCGGCGTCGAGGAGGTAGGTCCGCGGGTACCCCGCCACGCGCCAGGAGGAAAGGGCCGTGGCCCGCTCGTCGAGCAGGACCGGGTACGGGATTTGCGCGGCGATGCGTGCGACGTCCTCCCGCTCGGACTCCTCCGCTATCCCGAGGAGCTCGAAGCAGCGCCCGCGGTGCTCCACCCACACCTCCGCAAGCTCCGGGATCTCCTCGCGACACGGCGGACACCAGCTCGCCCAGAAGTTCACCGCCACCACCTTCCCGCGCAGCTTCGCGAGATCGACGGTCGCGCCGCGGAGATCCGGAAGCGCGAGCGGAGGGGCGTCCTCCCCCAGCGGGTCGGGCGGCCGGGCACGCCGCACGAGGAGCTGGGTCACGACGACCGCGGTCACGACGAGGACGACGAGCTTGGTCCAGGAGTTCATGCGAGTCCCATGGAGTATAGGCGGACGGTCCTCACGCTCCGTAGGAACAAACATCGGTCATGAGGATTCTCGCGCTCGTCCTCGCGTCGCTCCTCTCGGCGGAGGAGCCTTCGTCTCCCGGGACTCTCACGCGTCCCCCGGAGCTCATCGAGTTCGTCCCGGCCGACTATCCGCCCGACGCCGAGGCCGCGGGCGTGCAGGGCGCGGTCGTCCTCTCGATCGTGATCGGCGAGGACGGCGAGGTCCGCCAGGCCGAGGTGGTCGACCCCGGTCCGCATCCGGGCTTCGGACCGGCCGCGCTCCACGCCGTCGCACAGTTCCGCTTCCGTCCCGCCGAGATCGACGGCGTGGCGACGGCGGTCGAGATCTCCTACCGCTACGAGTTCGTGCTGCGGATGGCGCAGCCGGCGCCCACCGCCGAGGTGGCGCCGATCGTGCTCGAGGGGCGCGTCATGGAGCGCGGCACCCGCACGCCCATCGTCGGGGCGACCGTCGAGAGTCAGGGGGTCGCGGTCGACACCGACGCGGACGGTCGCTTCGAGCTGCGCGGCATCGCCCCGGGCGAAGTGATCGTCCGGATCGCCTCCCCGGATCACGAGCCCCTCGCGTTCACGGAGCGGATCGTCGAGGGGAAGGTCCACGAGGTCGAGTACCGGATGTCGCGGCGCCACTACGACCCGTACGAGGCGGTGGTGCTCGGCGAGGCCCGCCGCGAGGTCACCGTCCGCAACCTCTCGACGGAGGAGGTCCGCACCATCGCGGGGACGCAGGGCGACCCGCTGAAGGTGCTGCAGAACCTCCCCGGCGTCGCGCGCAGCCCGTTCGGAATCGGCCTGCTCGTGGTGCGCGGCTCCGAGCCCTCCGAGACGATCGTGTACGTGGACGGCGTCCCCATCCCGCAGCTCTTCCACTTCGGCGGCGTGACCTCGGTCGTGAACGGCGACGTCGTGGACGCGATCGACTTCTTCCCGGGGAACTTCTCCACGCGTTACGGCCGCGCGCTCGGGGGCACGGTCGACCTCCGCACGCGCGAGCCACGTCGCGACTGGCATGGCGCGACGCAGGTGGACGTGTTCGACGGTCGCGTCGAGACGGAGGGGCGGTTCGGCAAGGGGACCGCCTATGCCTCCGTCCGGCGCAGCTGGATCGACGCGGTGCTCGGCGTCGCCCTGCCCCGCATCGATCGCGACGCCGCGAACGACATGCGCGTCGCGCCCCGCTACTGGGACTGGCAGTCGAAGTTCACCCTGCCCTCGCTCGGCGGCCAGGCGAGCCTGTTCGCCTTCGGCTCGGACGACAGGCTCGAGTTCGTGCGCGATTCCGATCGGCCGGGGCGGCCGACCCTGTACCTCTCGACGACCTTCTGGCGGGTGGGCGCGAACCACCGCGTCTCCCTGAGCAGAAGCGCGACGAACGACATGGTCGTCGCGGCAGGGCGGGACACCTTCGACGTCATACGCGGCGGATCGTTCGGAATCCGCAGCGAGGTGCTCAACTTCTCGCTGCGCGACACCGTCGCCCTGCGGCTCTCGCCGCGCCTCACCCTCGAGGCCGGCGTCGACGGGCTCGCGCGCCGCATCGACTACTCCGTGTACGCGCCGCCCGTCGAGTCCCCCGGCTCGGTCGGCGATCCCTTCGCCGACGCGCCGACCACGGTGGGAGAGGCGGCCCGCGGCTGGTGGCTCGCCCCGGCAGCGTGGGCCGAGGCGGACTGGCGCGCCCTACCGCGCCTCCGGCTGGTCGGCGGCCTGCGCGCGGACGTCGAGTCCCGCTTCGGGCGGACGACGCCCTGGGTGGACCCGCGCCTCTCGGCGTTCTACGACGTCGTCCCGAAGACGACGCTCGTCGCCGCGGCGGGGCTCTTCGGCTCGGCCCCCGAGGCCCAGCAGACGAGCAAGACCTTCGGGAACCCGAACCTCGAGCCGGAGCGCGGCCTGCACCTCTCGCTCGGCGTGAGGCGGGAGCTTCCGTGGTGGACGCGCCTCGAGCTGACCGGCTTCTACAAGGACCTCTGGTCTCTCGTGGTGCCGACGCGCGATGTCGGCGCGGACGGGCGGCTCCTGCGCCTCTCGAACGAGGGGCGCGGCGAGACGATCGGGATGGAGCTGCTCCTCCGCCGCGAGCTGGCGCACGGGCTCTTCGGCTGGGTGGCGTGGACCTGGTCCCGCTCGCTCAGGCGGGACGACCCGACCGACCCCTCCTACCCGAGCTGGCATCCGTTCATGTTCGACCAGACGCACGTCCTCGCGGTCGTGATGTCCTACCGGATGCGAAACGACTGGGTGGTCGGCACCCGGTTCCGGGCCGTGACGGGAAACCCGTACACACCATCGGTCGGCGGGGTGCTCGACTCGGACACCGGACGCTATCGATGCCTCCCCGGAGCGCCGCTGTCGAGCCGTCTCCCCGCCTTCGTCCAGGCGGACGCCCGGCTCGACAAGCGCTACGTGTTCGACCGCTGGATGCTCGCCCTCTACCTCGACGTCCAGAACGTCACGAACCGTGAGAACGCGGAGTTCCGGTTCCGGAACTTCGACTGCTCCGACGACGTCCCCGTGCCGTCCATCCCGATCCTCCCTGCAGTCGGCGTCCGCGCCGAGTGGTGAACCCGTGAAGCCCTGCGCCGCCGCCCTCGCCCTCGCGCTCGCCGCCTGCAACAACGGCTTCGATCACCAGTACCTCGTGACGGATCTGCGCGTCCTCTCCATCCACGTGGAGGTACAGGGGAGCGGCGTCGATCCCGACGGGGTGACGACGGCCACCCAGGCGGACGGCATCCCCGGCGACATGCTGGAGCTCTCCGCGCTCGTCGCGAACCCGACCGGCCGGGCCGGCGTCGCGGTCCGCTGGTACGGTTGCCTGCCTACGCCCGACGAGACGCTTCCACCCTGCGCTGATCCGGCGTTCCTTTCCGATCCTTCGCGGCTCGACAACGCCGCGGACAAGGGCGTCCTCCCGCTCGGCACGTGCTCGCCCGTCGACGGGGTGTGCAGCGTCACCGTCCCGCTTCCGGCGGCGAGCGACCCGACGTACGGGACGCAGGTCCAGTCCGCGCTCGACTTCATCCTCTCCATCGCGGTGAATGATCTTGCCTATCGGTGCCGGCTCTACGCCGACATGCCGATCGTCGCGGTTGCCGTGGCGGACGGGAGGCGCGACGTGGCGCTGAAGCGCGTCCGGATCACCCCCAGCGAGTCGACGATCCTCGAGAAGCTCCCCGAGGACCCGTACGTGGTGAACCACAACCCCATCGTCCAGGAGATCGTTCGGGCACCGACGGCGACGGACGGCAGCTGCGGCGGGGGCACGGCGGTGACGCCGGTGACGTTCCCGGCGGGCCAGACCGTCTTGTGCGGCGAGCCCCCGGACGTTGGATTCCCTGGAACCGCGGAGACGTTCAACGTCTGTGTCGTCGAGCTGGGCAGCGACGGCAATCCCGTCCTCACGCTCACCCCCACCTCGGAGCACTTCTCCTGGCAGTGGTTCACGACCGGCGGCGAGTTCCCCGACTTCGGCGAGGGCATCGGGAACGCCACCGGCAAGTCGCTCTCCTTCGTGCGTCCCCCGGACCCCTTCACGCTATGGGCGATCCTGCGCGACGGACGCGGGGGCGAGGTCTGGTTCAGGCAGAAGGTCTGCAGCACCGACGGCTTGTCGTGCCCGCCGTGAAGGTGCCGCGGGGACGGTCCGGTCTACCCGCCGCTGCGGACCGCGCTGCCGCCGCCCGCGCCGAGGAGGGTCTTCAGGTCGTCGTCCGTGAAGAAGAGGCCGGCGCCGAAGAAGACGTCGGTGCCGATGTTGAACGAGCGGCCTCCGGGGTAGTTCCCCTGCTGCCACTGGTTCAGGAAGTCGTCCGCGCCCGTCGTCACGAAGAAGTTCTGCAGGAAGTAGTAGTTCAGCCACACCTTCGCGCGCGGATACAGCATCTGCGTCGAGCCGGTGAGCCGTTCCGCCTGGAATGCCCGCGAGAACTGGTAGATGTTCGCGGAGAGCTGGAGCTTTTCCCTGAACAGGTGGACGTCCGCCCCGCCGCCGCCCGACCCTTCGATGATGCCGATGCGGAAAGTCATCGCGCCGTAGCGCTTCGCGATCTGCGCGGAGAACGTGAGCTTGTCCTCGTTCTTCTTCGTCGTCGTGACGACTTGCGACAGCGCCCCAGACGCGTCGCGCGTCGTCACGCTGTCGGTGGTCACGCTGTCGACGCCGCGCGGATCCGAGACGAGCTCGAGGAGGTAGTACTTGTCCGGGCGCGGGAGGAGCCGTGCGCCGAAGTAGAGCTTCGTGCCCGGGCGGCCATTGTTCTGGAGCGTCTGGTTGAGGAGCCACTCCGAGCGGAGCTGGAGCTGGACCTGGAGCTTGAAGATGCGGTCGAGCTGGTCGGCGAGGTCCTCCGCCGCGCCGCCGAGCTTGCGGCCGAGCCGCTCGTCCACGAGGAGCCGCCCGGCGACGCTCTTGCCCTCGTTCACCTTGCCGACGAGCTGGTCCAGCTTGTCCAGGCTCGCCGTGAGCTTCTCCACGGCCTGCTTGACGCCACGCGCCTGCTCCACCACGGCGACGCGCTCGCTCCGGGTCGTCGTGGCGTAGTCGGGGGACACGGGCGGCGAGGAAGGCTCCGGCGGGATCGACGCCGTGACCGTCCGTCCTTCTCCCTCGAACGCCGGCCCGGGGGCCGCGCCCTTGCGCGGCGGCGGCGCGCTGCCCGTCCCGGGATCGATGATGTCCTGCAGGCTCGCCGCGATCCGCCTGAGCTGGGCTGTGAGCTCCTCGATGTTCGTCGCGATCCGGCCGATCTTGTCCTTGTCGCGCCGCGAGATGTCGCGCAGGTCGGCGGTGAAGTCCCTCGTGTTCGCGATGATGCCCGCGAAGTTCTCCTCGTTCCGGGCGATGGCGAGGTCGATGCGCTTCGTCGCGGAGGCGAGGTTCTCGACGATCTCGCGGAGCCCCTTCTCGCCGGCGACGGTCTTCGCGAGGTCGCCGGTCACGAGCTGGACGTCCGCGGCGATCTTCGACATCGAGTCGAGGAGCTGCTGCACGCTCGTCGCCTCGCGGACGCAGGTGATGCGCCGCTCCGCCTCCGGCAGCGCGGCGAGCAGCGGCTTGTCCGGGCTGCCAGGCTGGACCTCGAGGAGCGCGTCGGGGAGGAGCGCGGACGGGAAGGTCTTCGTGAGGCACGCGTCGGTGTGGAGCTCGACCGTGTTCTTCACGCGGATGTCGAGCCGCGCCTTCGCGCCCTCGAGCCCGATCTCCACCACCTCGCCCACCTGGATGCCGGCGATCTGGACCCGGCTTTTCCAGGTGAGGCCGGTCGCGTCGGAGAAGAAGGCGTGGACGAGGTAGCTCTCCTTCTCGGAGTACCCTCCCTTCTTGAAGAAGGTGAGCGCGAGCAGGAACACAATCCCCGTCACGGCGGCGAGCACGCCCACGGCGAGCGCCCTGTTCCAGGCGGGCTTCAAGGTTCGCGGCTCTCCGGTATCACGCGCATCGCCTCACTGCTTCTTGAACCACAGGGACAGGAACCGCTGCACGAACGGGTGCGTGCTCTGGCGCACCTCCTCCGGCGTTCCCTCCGCGGCCAAGTGTCCATCGTAGAGCACGGCCAGGCGGTCGGCCACCTTGAAGGCGCTCGCGATGTCGTGCGAGATGACCATGCTCGTGATCCCGAGCCGCTCCTTCGCGTTCAGGATCATCCCGTCCACGTAGTCGGTCGTGATCGGATCGAGCCCCGTGGTGGGCTCGTCGTAGAGCACCACCTGCGGATCGGAGACGAGCGCGCGCGCGAGCGCCACGCGCTTGCGCATGCCGCCGGACAGCTCGGACGGCCAGCGGCCCAGCACCTCCTCCCCGAGGTCCACCACCTTCAGCTTCTCGATGACCCGGGCGCGGATCTCGTCGGCCCGGAGCCGCTCCGCGCGCCGCTTCTCGGTGAGCGGGAAGGCCACGTTCTCGAAGACGGTCATGGAGTCGAAGAGAGCCGCCCACTGGAACACCATCCCGAACATCTGCCGGGCGTCGGTGAGCGCCTTCCCCTGGAGCCCCGAGATCTCGATCCCGCCCACCCGCACGGAGCCGCGGTCCGGCTTGAGGAGCCCGATGACGTGCTTCATGAGGACGGTCTTGCCCGAGCCCGACCCGCCCAGCACGACGTAGGTGCTCCGCTCGGGGATCGTGAGGGTGATCCCCTTGAGCACGTGGTTGTCCCCGAACGACTTCCAGAGATCGACGATGTCTATCATCAGGTCCCCACCGCGATGAAGGTGATGACGTAGTCCGCGGCGAGCACCGCGATCGAGCTCGTCACCACCCCGCGCGTCGTGCCCTCGCCCACCCCCCTGGCCCCGCCCGCCGCGGCGTAGCCGCGCCAGGTGGTGATGACCGACACGATTGCGCCGAAGATGACGGCCTTGAGAAGCCCGTGGAGGATGTCGCCCGGCACGATGAACTCCCGCGTGTGCTCGACGAACGGGCCGACCGGGATGTTCGCGACGTAGATGCCCATCACGTACCCGCCGCCGTACCCGATCACGTCGAAGATCATGGTGAGCAGCGGGAACATGACGATCGACGCGATGATCCGCGGCACGACCAGGTACTGGATCGGGTTCACCGCCATCGACTCCATCGCGTCGATCTGCTCGGTGACGCGCATCGTGCCGAGCTCGGTCGCGATGGCGCTCCCCGCGCGTCCCGTGACCATGAGGGCGGTGAACACCGGGGCGAGCTCGCGGGCGAGCGAGAACGCGACCGAGCCGCCGACGTAGCCCTCCGCCGCGAACTGCTTCAGCGCGTAGTTCATCTGCAGCCCGAAGACCATGCCGGCCGAGAGGCCGGTCGCGGCGACGATGAACACCGAGCCCACCCCGATGAACGCCATCTGCGCGATGATCAGCTCCGGCCGGAACGGCGGGCGGAACGCCCACGCCACCGCCTCGACCACGAATAAGATCATCCGGCCGAGGTCTTCGAGCGCGGCCTGGATCCTTCGCATGGGCGGACATTCTGGCACGGAGGGCGCCGCGGCGCCTGTTTCGTGCCGCGGCGGAATGCAAGCGCGCGCCGCCGGGATCCTCCCGCTATACTGCGCGGCCCATGATCAAGGTCGGCGGCGAGGTGGACGCGTTCTGCACGAAGTGCGAGCTGGCGCTCGCCCACACGGTCCACGCGCTCATGGGAGGGCGCCCGGTCAAGGTCGAGTGCAACACCTGCCACGGCGTCCACCGCTACCGCGACGGCGGCGGCACCACCCCGCGCCCGCTCGCGGGCGCCGAGCGCCGGACGCGCGCCCGCGCGGAGGTGGTGCCCTTCGACGCCCTCCTCGCGAGCAAGCAGGTCGCGGGAGGGCGGACGTACTCCGCGAAGGCCACCTACACGCCCGACGAGGTGGTGGATCACCCCAGCTTCGGCCGCGGCTTCGTCTCGGCGGTGCGCGACGGCGGCAAGATCGACGTCACCTTCCGCTCCGGCGTGAAGGTGCTCGTCCACGGCCGCAGCTGACCACGCGCTTGGCCGGCGCGGCGCCTCGCGGTACGGTGCTCGGCGGAGGACCCACCCGATGCTCCGCCTCGCCGCCGCCCTCGCTCTCCTCGTCGCCGCCGCGTGCTCGCGCAGCCCCGCCGGCGCCGCCGCGCCGGTGGCGCCGCCCCCCGGCGTCGCCCCGGCGCCGACCGGACCGCTCGCGGCCTACGTGAGCGCGGCGACGACGCTCCGGCGCGAGGCGAGCGACGCGGCGCGCGTGCCCGGTCCGGGCCGCAAGGAAGTGCCGAATCAGCTCGCGATCCTGCAGCGCGGCGAGAAGGTCACCCTCCTCGAGGCACGGGACGACTGGGCGAAGGTCCGCACCTCCGACGACCAGCAGGGGTGGCTCCGGCGCGCCGCGGTGCTCGAGGGCGACGGCATCGCCGAGGCGACGGTGCTCGCACCGGCCGACGTGTTCGACCGGCCGGATCTCCTGGCCGCGAACGCGCGGCGGAAGATCGAGCCCGGCACGCTCCTCCTCGTCGTGAAGACGAAGCCGCCCTTCGCCGAGGTGAACGTGTCCTCCGGGCCGAGCGCCTGGGTCCTGGCGGAGCGGCTCGCGACGGGCGAGAAGGAGGTGTCCGTCGCGAAGCTCGCCGAGAAGGCGCGCTGGCTCGCGAGGAACGGCAAGCCGGACGAGGCGAAGCAGATCCTCGCCTTCGCCCGCCAGCAGTTTCCGGGGATCCCGCTCGTCGAGCTGCTCGCGACAGCGCTGGGCGAGGCGCCGTCCGCCGGCGTGGTCGTGCCCGCGAGCGCTCCCGGGCCGGCGACCGACCGCTGAGCCCACCCGTCTACCCGGAGCGAAGCGCCGCCACGGCAGCCGCGAGATCAGCCGGCCACGGCGCCTCGATGACGAGCGTCCGCCCCCCGCCCGGATGGGCGATCTCGAGGCGGGCGGCGTGCAGCGGGGTGCGCGCGAGGAGCGGCGCGCCGTCCGGCCCGCACAGCGGCCCCGGCTCGCCGTAGTCGGGGTCGAGCGCGAGCGGGAAGCCCGCCGCCGCGAGGTGGACCCGGATCTGGTGGGTGCGCCCTGTCTCCGGGAGCGCGTCGACGAGCGCCAGAGGCCCCCTCGCCCACGGCCGCGGCGGGAGCCGCTCGACGAGGCGGACCACGGTCACCGCGCGCTTCGCGCGCGCGTCGTCCGGCCTCGCGGGGCGCATCCGCCCGCGACGGGCCGGAGCGAGCGGGAGGTCGATGCGGCGCTCGGGAGGCGGATCGCCGCGGACGAGCGCGAGGTAGCGCTTCTTCGGCTCGCCCCGGTCGAAGGCGAGGTTCAGCGTGCGGTGCGCCTCGGCGCTGCGCGCGAAGAGCAGGACCCCGCTCGTGCCGCGATCCAGTCGATGGACCACCCACAGCGGCCCGTGCAGCGCCTGGAGCTCCTCGCGCAGGCTCCGCTCGTCCTTGCCGCGACCCGGGATGACGAGGCGGCCGGCGGGCTTGTCGACCGCGAGGAGGCTCTCGTCCTCGAACAGGATCACGCCATCTTCCGCACCGGCACCACCGTCACCGGCCCGAAGCGCTCGAGCGGCCGCGCTATAGACCGAGCCGGCCCCACCGCGATGACGACCCGCCCGTCGAGTGGGAAATAGCGCCGCCCGACGTCGCGGCAGGCCACCGGCGACACCGAACGGACCAGCTCGCGGAAGTGGCTCACCTCCTCGTCCGGGAGGTCGAAGAGCGCGAGGTCCGAGAGCTTCTCGGCGACCTGGTCGTGCGTCTCGAGCGAGAGCGGAAACAGCCCGCACAGGTAGCTCTGGATCCGCTCCAGCTCCTCGGCCGAAGGTCCCGCCTCGCAGAAGCGGGCGGTCTCGTCGAGCGTGACCTGGATGATCTCGGCGGTGGTCTCGACCTTCGTGAAGGTGGACACGAAGAAGATGCCCCCGGCCCCGCTCGTCGCGAACCGGCTCCGCACGCCGTACGAGAGCCCGCGGTTCACCCGGATGGCCTCCATGAGGCGCGAGGTGAACCCGCCGCCGAGGATCGCGCTCGCCACGATGCCCGCGAAGTAGTCGGGGCTCCGGCGCGCGAAGCCGGCCGAGGCGATCCGGACCTGCGTCTGCGTGACGTCGGGCTTGTCCACGACGACCACCGCGCGGCGCGGCGGCGCGGGCGGCGCGATGGCGACGGTCGCGCCGTCGGTGCCGCGCCAGCGTCCGAAGCGCCGCCGGACGAGGGCGAGCACCGGCTCCTTCCGGAGGTTGCCCACGACGACGAGGATGGCGGAGGCGGGGTGGAAGTGGCGCGCGTGGAACGCCCGCACGTCGCCCCTTCGAATGGCGCCGAGATCCCGCACGAGACCCTCGGGCGGGTGGCCGTAGGGGTGGCGTCCGAACGCCGACTGGAGCATCGCGCGATCTGCGAGGACCGCCGGCTCGTCGAGATCGTGGGCGAGCGCCGCGATCTCGCGCCTCCGCAGCCGCTGCACCTCCGCGGCGGGGAAGGTCGGGGCCGTCGCGACGTCGGCGAGGATGTCGAGGCAGCGCGGCAGCGCCTCGATCGGCGCGGACAGGCCGAAGGTGACGGCGTCCTCGTCCACGCCGGCCCCGAGGTCGGCGCCGAGCGACTCGACGGCGAGGTCGATCTCCGGCCCGCTGCGCCGCCGCGTGCCGCGCCGGGCGGCGAGGGCCGAGAGGTGGGCGAGCCCGGCGCGCCCGTGCGGGTCGAGTGCCGAGCCGCCGCGGAGCACGAGGCGCACGGCGACGAGCGGGACCCCGGGGCGCTCGGCGACGACGAGCTGGAGCCCCGTCGGGAGCCGCTCCCGGTGGATGGGCGGCAGGGCGATCGGAGCGTTCACCGCCGCCCCTCCGGCTCGAGGACGACGACGCAGCGCCGCGCCGGATCGAGGTACTCGGCGGCGACCCGGCGGACGTCGCGGGATCCGACGGCGGCGTAGTGCTCGAGCGCCCGCCCCGCCTCGCGCCAGTCCCCGAGGAGCGCCTCGGCCTGCCCGAGCGCGTGCGCGACGCCGTGGTGCGTCGCGAGCTCGTGCAGGACCGAGGAGCGAAGGAGCGCCTTCGCCCGCGCCAGCTCGGCGGTCGAGATCCCCCGCGCCGCCACCTTCGCGATCTCGTCCCAGAGGAGCCGCTCCGCGCGCTCGACCGCGACCCCCGGGGCGAGCTCGAGGAATGCCAGGAACACGCCCGGATCGATGCGCCAGCCCCAGCTGATCGACACCGAGACCGCCACCTCCGCCTGCTGCACGAGCTTGCGGCGAAGGCGCGACGCCTCGCCGACGGCGAGGCAGACCTGCAGGACGTCGAGGGCGCTCGAGTCCGCGCTCCGCGCCGACGGGCCGCGCCAGCCAGCAAGGATCGCCGGCGCCTGCGCCGGGTAACGCACGCGCGCGCGGCGCTCGCCGCGCTGCGCAGGCTCGCCCGCGGCGACCGCCGCCGAGGCGGGTCCCGCGGGGATGTCGCCGTAGTGACGCTCGATGAGCGCGATGGTCTGGTCCGGGTCGAGCTCGCCGACGACGTAGACCGCCGCGTTGTTCGGCGCGTAGTAGGTCCGGAAGAAGGCCTCGCAGTCGTCGCGGGTGATCCGCTCGATGTCGTCCATCCAGCCGATCACCGGCCAGCGATAGGGATGCGCGAGGAACACGAGCGCCTCGAGCTGCTCCTCCATGAGGCCGAAGATCGAGTTCTCCGTGCGGAGGCGACGCTCCTCCTTCACGACCTCGCGCTCCTGCTCGAGCGACTCCGAGGTGAGCCGGAGCGAGCGCATCCGGTCGCTCTCGAGATCCACCACCGTCGCGAGCGCCTCCGCGGCGAAGTCCTCGTAGTAGGCGGTGACGTCGTTCGAGGTGTACGCGTTCGAGTGGCCGCCGCGCGACTCGAGCACGCGGTCGAACTCCTTCGGCCCGTATCGCGCCGCCCCGTTGAACATCATGTGCTCGAAGAGATGGCTGATGCCGGTCGTGCCGAGCTTCTCGTTGCGCGAGCCGACCTGGAAGAACGTGTAGTAGCTGAGCGCCGGCGTGCTCCCCTCGGCGACGAGCCGCACCCGCAGGCCGTTCGGCAGCGTGTGCGCGATCACGCGATCGAGATCGAGGACGGCACGGTTCACTGGCGAAGGCACAGGCCGCGAACAATAGCGTCCGTGCCGGCGGGCGTCCACCTGTCATGCGCCAAGAACCCCAAGAAAACGAGGGGTTGTCCTCGTGCGCTTCGGCATGGTGGACATACCGGGCGCACTTTACGTAGAGGATCACCTACACAGGGTCGGTGGACCGTCCGACCGCGAGGCTCTACACGGGCCTGCGCTCGGTCTACCCCTAAAGGATGGAGAGAGCACATCGATCATGGTGAACAAGACGAAGTCCCACCGCGACCCACGACGTGAGGACCTCCGGAAGCTCGGGGAGCGGATTCGCGAGCAGCGGCGGAGCCGAGGTCTCACCCAGGAGGCGCTCGCCGAGACGCTCGAGCTCTCCGTCGCCTACGTGAGCCTCATCGAGCGCGGCGGCCGAAATCCGCCGTACACGACGGTCATCGCGATCGCGCGCGCGCTCGACATCCCGGCGTCGCGCATCGTCGCGGACGACTAGCGCGGGCTAGAGCGACGCCACCGGCCGCCCGCACGCGGCGCAGCGTCCCCTGCGGCGCCGGAGCGGCAGGCCGCACCCCGGGCATCGCTTCACCGTGCGCGCGCGCTTCACCGCTGCGGCGCGGCCGTCCCCGGGCGGCGCCTCACCCTTCTCGAGCCGGGTGACGCGCTCCTCCAGGGCCGCGAGCCGCGCCTCGAGCGCGACGATCGTGCGGGGCTTCCTCGTGGGCACGCAGTCCCGAGGGTGCCACGACGTCGCCCGGAAGCAAGGTTTCCGCTCCCGCACGGCGCGTTGAGCGCCCTCCTCCGCCGTGTTATCTCGCCGGGCGGATGGACACCGCGAGAGGCCCCCAGCCCGCGCGTGGCGCGACGGCCCCCGCCGCCTCCGCCGCCGAAGCCGCGTACGACGCTCCGCTCGTCCAGGCGCTGCTCGCCACGCCGCACGGCGTGCACCACCGCGAGGTGCCGCGCGCGCGCCAGATCTTCGTCAACCGCAACCTGCGGATGGACAAGATCGAGGCCGTCGGCTTCGACATGGACTACACGGTCGCGATGTACCACCTGCAGCGGCTCGAGACGCTCGCGTTCCGGATGACGCTCGCGCGGATGATCGAGGCGCTCGGGTACCCGGCAGCGGTCGGCGGACTTCAGTACGACCCGGAGTTCGTGATCCGCGGCCTCGTGGTGGACAAGCAGCACGGCAACATCTTCAAGATGGACCGGCACAACCACGTGGGCCGCTGCTATCACGGCCGGCGCCCGCTGCCGGAGGAAGATCTGCGGCGGCTCTACCGCGGCGAGAAGGTGCACCTCTCCTCGCCGCGGTTCGCCTGGATCGACACGTTGTTCGCCTTGCCGGAGGCCTGCCTACTACACGAAGCTCTTCGACGACATCCGGGAGTCGATCGACACCGTCCACCGCGACGGCTCGCTCAAGGCGGAGGTGAAGAAGGACCTCGGCCACTACGTCCTGCGCGACCCCGAGCTCGGGCCGGCGCTCCACAAGCTCCGCTCCGGCGGGAAGAAGCTCTTCCTCCTCACCAACTCCCTCTTCGACTACACGGACGCGGTGATGCGGTACGTGCTCGATGGGCAGCTCGCCGAGTACCCCTCGTGGCGCAACTACTTCGACGTGATCGTCACCGGGGCGGCGAAGCCGGCCTTCTTCTCGGAGAAGCGCCCGCTGTTCGTGCTCGGTCCCGACGGCGCGCGCGCCGGCGAGGCGTCCTCGCTCGAGCGTGGCCGCACGTACGAGGGCGGCGACCTCGGCACGTTCGAGCGGCTGATGGGGATCTCCGGCGACCGGATCCTGTACGTGGGCGATCACATCTACGGCGACATCCTCCGATCGAAGAAGACCTCGCTGTGGCGCACGTGCATGGTGGTCGAGGAGCTCGAGCGCGAGCTCGCCTGGATCGAGCGGAACCAGGAGGTGCTCGCGGAGCTGTCGCGCCTCGAGGAGCTGCGCGTCCGCATCGAGGACGAGATCGCGGTGCACCGCGTGGGACTGAACCTCCTCGACCGCCGCCTCGAGCGGGACGCCGCCGACGGGCCCGACCGCGCGCACGTCGAGACCGAGCGCCGCCGGCAGAAGCAGGAGCTCGAGGCGCTCCGGCGGGCGTGCAAGGAGGCGGACGCGCGCGTCGAGTCGCTCGATCGTCAGCTCGAGGAGGGGCTGAACCCGTACTGGGGGCTCACGTTCAAGGAGGGCAACGAGAACTCCCGCTTCGGCGAGCAGATCGAGGTCTACGCCTGCATCTACACGAGCCGCGTCTCGAACTTCGTCTACTACTCGCCGATGCAGTACTTCCGCTCGCCGCGCGCGGCGATGCCGCACGAGCGCGCCGCGCCGGTCCGCATCTCGCCGTGGGGCGACGCGCACGGAGCGCCGGTCGGCGGCGATCGGCCGTCGAAGGCGTCGAAGGCGTCGCGGTAGCGGCGGAGCGGCGCGCTTGACCGGCCCGGCGGCGGCACGTACACCGGACGGCGGCAGAGCGTCCTAGGCTGGTGCCGGGCCCGGTCTTCAAAACCGGTGGATGGTGCTGAGAGGCGCTGTTGGGGGGTTCGATTCCCCTGCTCTGCCGTTGAATTCGGCTGTGCCCCACTCATTTCCGTAGGCGGTAGTGGCAGCGGGTGCAAGGCCCCGCTCCCCTCCCCCGCGGCGCATATGTGTCCGTACTTGACATGCGTCCCTTCTTGTCCTATATTCGTCGCGTGGGAAGGAGAGGCGCGATGGCGAACGGACTGCCGAAGGGCTGGCGAGAAGGACACGGCGGCGACCTGGCCTGTCCGCACCGCGACTGCTCGGTCTGCCCTGCCTGCGCCGCCGCGCACGTCGAGTGCGTCGAGGTCTACGGGCAGCACTTCTGGGTCCCGAACGAGCGAGAGCGCGCCGAGATCCGTGCCTCGCTCGCGTCGAAGAGCGACGCCCCGAGCCGCTGAGGAGACCGCCATGGCGACCCTCACCGACGTCGACAAGGGGACCGAGCTGGGCCGCTGGGTGTGCCAGAACCCGAAGTGCGGGCACGTCACCGTGGTCCGCTCGCGCTCCACCTTCGTGCGCCCGCCCCGGGACCCGTCCGAGCGGTGCTCCTGCAACCGCTGCTGCTTCGGCCTCGAGGGGCCGCACGGGACCGTGAAGTGGGTCCCCGCCCCCGAGGCGAAGGTCATCCCGTTCCCCGGAGGCGCGGTCACTGCCGCGGGAGGAGTCCCATGAAGACGCACGCCTACGCAGTCCAGAACTTCAGCAGATCGCTCTGTGGCCGACGCGTGATGACGGTCGACTTCGGGAAGGACAGCGAGGCCGGCACTCTCGTGAGCGAGGACATGGTGACCGGCGCGCAGAAGCCGACCTGCAAGTCCTGCCTGCGGTCCGCGAAGGCCGCCTCCGGAAAGGGCAAGTGACCTCCATGGCGAACCCGCCCCCCCGCACTTTCACCGCGCTGTTCCCCTTCTGCGGCCTCGGCGCCGGCGCGCGCGGATTCATCCAGGCGGCCGCGCGCCTCGGCGAGAACGAGGGGCGGTTCGTGAACCTCGGCGGCATCGACAATGACCCGCTCGCGTGCGCCGACTTCGAGTACCTCACCGGCGTGAAGGCGCTCTGCGCCGACATCAACGAGATCACGCCGGAGCAGCTCCGCGCCTACGCGGGCGAGCGGCGCCCGGACGTCATCTTCGGCTCGCCGCCCTGCAAGTCATTCTCGAGGCTCCTGTCGAAGGACCTCGCCGCGACCGAGAAGTACCAGAAGATGAATCGGCTCGTGCTTCAGAGCCTCTTTCTCATCTGCGAGACGTGGAGCGACGACCCGCCGGCGGCGATCCTCATCGAGAACGTGCCCGGCATCCTGACGCGCGGCGCGCAGGTGCTCGCCCAGGTGAAGCAGCTCCTCGCCGGGTACGGGTACGTCTTCCACGAGGGGACGCACAACTGCGGCGAGATCGGCGGGCTCGGTCAGAACCGGACCCGCTTCCTGCTCGTCGCGCGCCGCCCGGAGGCGGTGCCGTCCTTCATCTACCGGCCGCCTCGGCTGCGCGTGAAGGGCTGCGGCGAGATCCTCGAGACGCTGCCGATGCCCGAGGCCGAAGACGCGGGCCCGCTCCACGAGCTCCCCGCGCTCTCCTGGCTGAACTGGGTCCGGCTCGCGCTCATCCCCGCGGGCGGCGACTGGCGCGATCTCCCCTCGTCGATCCCCGAGGCAATGCTCGGAGAGACCGGCAAGAACGCCTCGGCGTTCAAGGGGCGCCCGGGCCACATGGCGGTCCTCGGCTGGGAGCAGCCCTCGCGCGCGGTGAACGGCACGGCCACCGTCAGCGGCTCGACCGGCTCCACGGCCGTCGCGGATCCCCGCGTCCCGATGGAGCTGACGAACCCGGTGAAGCCCGGAGCCCAGCGCCGCTCCGTCTTCCCGAAGTACGACGTCCGGCCGTGGGACGAGCCCGCGCGCACGGTCGCCGGGAGCGGAACGAACGGCGGCTTCGCCGTGGCCGACCCCCGCGTCGCGCTCGACCACGAGCCGCGGCGGGGCACCTTCGGCGTTACCGCCTGGGACGAGCCCTCGCCGACGGTCCGCGGCGTGACCACCGTCCGCAACGGCCCGGCCGCGGTGGCGGACCCCCGCCTGCAGCTCCAACTCGGGAACAGCGACGCGAGCCGCGGCGGCGCCCTCGGCGTCATCGCCTGGGACGAGCCGCTCCCGACCATCCCCGCCTCGATGGAGGCCGCCCGCTCGAACACGCCCGCGTCCGTCGCCGACCCGCGCGTCCAGGCCGCGCTCGCGCTCCCCGAGAACCCGGGCCGGCACGAGGCGAAGTACCGCGTGACCCCCTGGGCCGATCCCACCGGCGCCGTCACGGCGGCACGCCCGGTCACCTCCGGCGGGCCCTCCGTCGCTGACCCGCGGCTCCGCTGCAAGGGGCGGAACGGCTGGTACGGCGTCCTGCACTGGACCCAGGCGGCCGCGACCGTGAGCGGCTCGGCGCACATCGACAATGGCACGGTCGCCGTCGCCGATCCCCGGAAGAGCCCGCCCAGGGGCAAGCTGCCGGTGATCATCGCGGCCGACGGCACCTGGCACCGCCCGCTCACGCGGCTCGAGCTCGCCGCGCTCCAGGGACTCCCCGCCCGCGTGGACGGCAAGCCGCTCCGCCTCGCGACGATGAAGGACATCGGCCGCCCCCGCGAGGCGGCGCCCTCGAGCCCGACCGAGCGCATCGGCAACGCGGTCCCCGTCGGCGCCGCGCGCGCGATGGGCGAGGCCATCCTGACCGCCCTCCTCGCCGCCGCCCTCGGTACCTGGACGCTCGGCTCGACCGGCATCTGGGTCCGGAAGGACGGGGTCGACGAGGAGGCGGCGAACGAGCCGTGGCTGCCGGAGGACCTCGAGCGCGAAGAGGCGCGGTTCCAGTCCGAGAGGTGGTGACCCCCATGAGCAACGAGAGCTGGCGCCGCGGACGGATGCACGCCGACCTCGAGTTCCACCCGGACATCGGCCCGCGCCACCGCGACCGCGATCACGACGACTACCGCAGCGGCTACGAGTCGAAGCAGGAGGAGATCCTCGAGGAGCGCCGCGCCGAGCAGCGCCACCGCGAGCGGGCGTACGAGGAGGAGCAGTATGCCGCGCAGGCGGCGCAGGAGCAGGAGCAGTTCCATCTCGAGGAGTGGTGCGAGGCCGAGGGCCACCCGATCGCCCACCGCGCCGTGCCGGCGGAGGTCCTCGGCGGCGCGCCCGGAGACTGGCCGGCCGACGTCTGCCCCTGCTGGTCCAAGCGCTACGACCCGACGATCGCCGAGCCCGGGGATGCCGGGCTCGAATCCGTGGAGGTGGACCGTGGCTGAGCAACTCGCCCTCGGGCTCACGCAGCGCTGGACCGAGACGGAGGAGTCCTGGCGCCCCGGTGCCGAGCCGATCGCGACCTGGAAGTACGAGGTCGCGGCGATCCCGGACGACACGACCCCGCGCACCTTCGTCGAGCGGCACCACTACTCGCGGAGCTACGTGGCCGCGCGCCGGCGCTTCGCGCCTCTACCGCGGCGACGATCTCCAGGGCGTCGCGGTCTTCTCCCAATACATGAGCGCCGCGAGCTTCGGCCCGCTGCCGCTCTCGGACCCGAAGGCCGGCATCGAGCTCGGCCGGCTCGTCCTCATCGACCAGGTGCCCGGCAACGGCGAAAGTTGGTTCGTCGCCCGCTGCTTCGAGCTCCTGCGCCGCGACGGGTTCGAGGCGGTCCTCTCCTTCTCGGACCCCGAGCCGCGCACGCGCGCGGACGGCAGCATCGTCCACCCGGGGCACGTCGGGATTGTCTACCAGGCGCTCTCCGCCTGCTACACCGGGCGCGCCACGCCGCGCACGCTGCGCCTCCTGGCCGACGGCACCGCGCTGAGCGACCGCACCCTCCAGAAGATCCGCGCGGGCGAGCGGGGGGCGGCGCCGGCGATCGAGCGGCTCGAGCAGCTCGGCGCGATGCCGTTCGACGCGCGCGACCCGGCCGCATGGCTGCGCCGCGAGGTCGCGCGCCTCACGCGGCCGCTACGGCACCCCGGGAATCACCGATACCTGTGGGCGCTCACCCGTCGCGGGCGAAAGGCTCTCCCGGCCTCCCAGGCCTATCCCGCGCCCCCCGGCGGCCGCGCCGCACCGAAGTTCGGGCGGCGCGTCGCGCGCGCAGCCCGACCCCCTCGATCCGCTTCTATCATGCGTCCGTACTTGACACACGGCTCCGGTTGTCCTATCTTCTGGGTGTGGGAAGGGAGAGCGAGATGGCCCGGAAGAACGAGAAGAAGGTGGTCGCGACGATCGCGCTCTACGGCACCAGCGCCCGAGGCGCCGGCTACATCGCGCGCGCGGCGGACGGCCGGATGTTCGGCGACGGCGAGCCGAAGGAAGCGCGCGCGATGACGGAGGCGCTCTGGCTGGCGGGGCTTGAGTTGCGCGACGCGGGCATCGGGGCGGGGCTGGTCGAGGTCACCATCGACGTGAACGGCCGCCCGCTCATGGCGGTCGCGGACCTGGGGTGCCTGCCCTACTTCGGCGACCTGAGCTGGGGCCCGGGCCGCGTCTACGTGATTCCGGCAGCCGCGATCCTCGCGGCGGGAGGCGAGCCATGCTGACCGTCGTCCTGCTCGCCGCTGCCGCCGCTGCCATCGCCGCGCTCTTCGCCCACGAGCGGCGGCACCCGATGCTCCCCGTTCCGATGATCCACCCGCTCGACGACTGAGGAGGACGAGATGCCCTCGAAGCTCCCGAAACGCACGATGCACGCCCTGGGGTGCGACCGGACGATCTGCTCGACCGGGTGGCCGTGCATGGCGGCAGCCGCGCAGCCAACTGAGACGGCCGAGCCGACGCGGGCGACGGCGGGCGTCTGCCGGCAGTGCGGCCGCCCGCGCCCTGTCGGCTTCATCACCTGCGGACGCAGCGCGTGCCAGGAGCAGGAGTCGCGCGACAACGCGGAGCGCGCGGCGCTGGCGAAGCGGCGCCGACGGAGGAAGCCGTGAACCGCATCGAGATCATCGACATGCTCGAGGCCCGAGGCGTCCGCCTTGGCGAGGGATTCTCGCTTCGCACGGACGCGGACGTCGAGCTCGCGCGCGCCGCATGGGACCGCCGGGGCGCTCCACGCGATGTCCAGATCGACGCCGGCACCACCGAAACGGGCGGCGTCGAGTTCCGCTTCACCCCTCGGAACGGAGGTGCACGGTGAGCGCGATCGATCTGACCAAGGGCGCGGTCCGCTCCGACTGCCCGGAGTGCGGCGGCAAGCTCTGGGAGCACTTCGAGACCGACGGCGGCCCCGAGGTCGAGCGCTGCGACTCCTGCTGCGTGCCGCTCGGGGTCACCGAAGCGCAGGCGGTCCAGCTCCACCGGATCGACTGCGGCTGCCTCGAGTTCCCCGAGAACGCGCCGCAGCACCCGTTCTACCAGGGCCGGACCTGCATGCCGTTCCCGACCTTCACCGCGACACCGGAGGATCTCGCATGAAGATGAAGCCGATCACCACCGACCAGCGCCTCGCCATCGACTACGCGATCCTGCACCTCGCCAAGGCGCGAGGCGCGCTCCGTTCGGCGGGCGCGACGAAGACCGCCGCCTACGTCTCCCGGGCGATGAAGAGCGCCGAGGGCGCCGCCCGTCACGCCGATCGCCGGCTCCGCGCGGCGGCCGAGAAGGGAGGCAAGTAGCCATGGCCCCGACCTTCAAGATCACCGAGCAGGTTCGCGATGTCCTTGTCCGCTCAAGCATCGACGCGACGAGCGTGAAGCTTCCGCCCGAGCATCTCGACCGCGCGCTGTACGTCGCCGTCGACAAGGTGCTGAAGGCCGCCGGCGGGAAGTGGGACCGCAAGGCGGGCGCGCACCTCTTCGACCGCGACCCGCGCGAGGCGCTCGGCCTCGCGATCGAGACCGGCGAGGCGACGAACCTGAAACAGCAGTTCCAGGCGTTCTACACGCCGGCGCCGCTCGCCGCCCGCATGGCCGAGCTCGCCGACGTGAAGCCCGGGATGCTCGTCCTCGAGCCCAGCGCCGGGATGGGCGCGCTCGCGGAGGCGGTCAATGCCGCCTGCCCCGAGGCGAAGGTCATCGTCTGCGAGTTCGACCCCGTCGCGGCCGCGGAACTCCGCCGGCGCTGGGACCCGATCGCCGGCGTCTCGCTCGAGCCGACCGACTTCCTCACGGTCGAGCCGGTCGCCATCTACGATCGCGTCGTCCTCAACCCGCCCTTCACGAAGGGGCAGGACATCGCCCACGTGACGCACGCCCTCAAGTTCCTGAAGCCGGGCGGGCGGCTCGTCGCGCTCACCGCTCCCGGGTGGCAGACCGCCCAGTCCGACAAGGCGTTCGTATTCCGCGGCGTCATCGAGGATCTCGGCGCCGACATCGAGGAGGTCCCCGCCGGCACCTTCAGCGGGTCCGGGACGGAGATCCGGACGGTCCTCCTCGTCATCGACAAGCCCGCCAAGGTGGCCGCGCCCGTGGCGGACGTCGCTGCGGCGCTCCAGATCCAGTGCCCGGCCTGCACGGTCCCCCCGAATGCGCCCTGCCGCGACGTGAGCGGCCCGCGCCGCTTCCCCGAGCCGCCGCGCGCGAAGCTGCCGGCGCCTCACCCCGAGCGCCTGCGGGCCGCCCGCGACGCCGCGGAGGAGGAGGCCGCCCCTGCACCTGCGCTCGAGAGCAGGCCGCCGCCGGACGCTGCGACCCGCGCGAAGTGGAGCGCCGCGGGAAAGAAGGCCGCCGCCACCCGGAAGGCCCGGCTCGCTGCGGCCGCTGCCGCGAAGCCTGCCGCCTGAGAGGAGCCGCCATGCGTCGCACCCGAAAGCCCACTCGTCGCCGCGCCCGCGCGACCCCGCGTGCCGCGGCCGCGCGGCGCATCCTCGCCGACCTGGCGACCGCGCTCGCCGACGCGCAAGGGGTCTCCGTCCAGTCGTCCCTCGACGGCGCCGGCGCCACCCGGATCGACCGCGTCACCTTCCACTACCCCCGCCCTGCGCCGGACGCCTCCGCGGCCGCGCGGAAGGCGTGGGACACGCGCCGCGCCCGCGCGCGCCGGAGGACCTGAGCCATGGCGAACCGGATGCGCTGCATCGCCCTCGCCGCCGAGCTGTTCGGGCCCGAGGTGAAGATCCGCGACGAGGTCGGCGGCATGAAGATCGTCGGCCGCGACCTCGGCAGCAAGAAGAAGGGCATCCCCTTCGCGTTCATGGGGTTCGGCGTCTCCGGACGGACATGGGCCGAGCTCGAGAAGGCGCTCCTACGGCGCGCGCGGGCCGACCGGCTCGACGAGGTCGAGCGCTACGGACACGGATACCTCGCCGCCGCGGTGCGCGCCGCCGCCGAGGGCCACGACGTCCGCGAGCCGTGCCGGCTGCTCTGGACTTGGATCGAGACCGGCGAGGAGGCCTAGCACCATGACGACGAGGATTGACGCGCCCGCGGTTCACCCGAGCGGCTTCACCGAGGAGCAGCTCGAGTCGCTGAAGGAGGCGTACAAGCTCGCGACCGAGTCGGCCGAGCTCATCCGCCAGGTCATCCAGTGGGGCCCGAAGACCATCCGCACCGGGAGCATCGTCTGGCGGCTCGTCGACGGCGCCGGCCTCGTCTCGGAGGTGTGCCGCCAGGTCGGCGTCCCCAACATCGACCGCGCCCACGGTCCGGACGACCCGACCGGCCGCGGCTTCTACGTAGGCGACGCCGCGGCGAAGGCGTAAGGGGGCGACGTGAACGCGCGGCTGCCAGGGCGCTGCGCCTGCTGCGGACGAACCTACTCCGCCGGCGCCGAGATCGAGCGCGGGGCGGCCGGATGGACTCTCTCCGCCTGCCTGCGCGCGACGGCGCCGCCGCCCAAGCCCGACGGCAGCTCGAGCGCGGCGGAGGTCGCCGAGATCCTGGTTCGCGCCCGGCGCGCCCCGCGGAGGTAGCTGCGCATGATGCATACCGGACCGTTCTTGACGTAGGACCGTACAGGTCACATAGTAACCGAGAGAGGAGGAGGACCATGACGACGACCACGACGAAGTTGCGCATCCCGGTCGGTTCCACCGCCCAGCGCGGCGCCTGCGATGAATGCGGCATGATTTGCGAGCTGCACCTCGTTCGCGAGGGCGGCCAGATCCGCGAGCTCTGCCTGCCTCATGCCCTCGGCGCCGAGCCGCTCCCGCCCCTCCCGAAGCTCGCGCTCAGAAGGGCGGCGGCCTGATGGCGATGGCCGCCAAGGTCCTGCGACAGCGCGCCCGCGCCCGCGGTGACGCCGCCCGCCAGGCCGCGGTCGCGGTGCGCCTGCTCCTTGCGGCGGAACTCCGCCCCATCGACCTCGTCGACGAGCTCGGATGCTCCTACCGAACCGTGCTGCGCGTTCTGAAGGGGATCGCCGCCGCAGGCTGGAAGGTCGACGTCGACCGTCGCGGACGGGACGCGTGGTACCGGCTCAGGGCGTGACGGGCGGCTGATCCCGGAGTTTCTGCGTCAGGATCCGATTTGCCTCGAGGAGCAGGACGTTCCGCTGCTTGACCTCGGCATTTTCCTTCCAGAGCCCGGCGACCTCATCCCGCAGCTTCCGCGCCTCCCGTTCGAGGTGGTGAACCTGCTCGACCCGCTCCTTGAGGAGCTGCTCGATGTTCGGGTCGGGCATCGGAGCACCGCTACGGGATCGCGTTCCCTGTCCGGCCGATGACCGGGAGGATCCCGTCCCAGACGGTCCGCTCCTTCCCGTCGGCCGCGGACTCGACGACGATCCCGAGACGGTAGTGCTCCCACGGTGACAGCAACAGGGAGTGCGCCTCCAGCAGATAGAACATCAGCACGTTTCCTGTGCCGCCTTCGATCTCGATCTGGTCATTCGCGCCACCGTCGAGGTTCGCGCTCTTCAGCGTGAAGATCGCGGGCTCGGCCGCGATCTCGGTATCCGTGACGTCCCGCTTCACGGTCGCCGTGAGCTTGTCGCCCGCGACGAACGTCCAAGCGCTCCCGTCCGGTTTCGAGCACGTGACCCGGTAGTCACGCGCATCGCCTCTCGGGAGAGAGGGCTTGATCTCAGGTAGCGCCATTCAGTCCTCCACGACTGCGGCGATTGCCGTCTGATCTACGATGGTCGAGCGTAGCTCCGTGACATCGGTCACCGTCGCCTGGAGTTCACCGGACGGCACCGGCACCAGCACCACTACCACCGGCTCGTCGAAGATGGCCGCCGGCCCGTTGCCGAGGTCCGACCCGATGTAGAGGTCACGGACGACGTCCACGCAGAACTTGACCTCCACGCCCGCATGAAGCGCGATGGCGAGGTCGGGCGAGTTGCCGTTGACGTGGACGGGCGGGTCGCTGCCCTCCGTGATGTCCACGCCCGCGTCGCCGTCCGTGCCCGGGACAATGAACGAGCGGAGTATTACGTCCCTCTCGGGCGTCCAGTACCAGCAGGCCGTGCCGGTGCCGACGATGTACGCACTTGGATCGAGAGCGTCCTCGTAATAAGCGACAAGGTCCAGGTCTGCGCTCTGCGACTGACCTGCGCTGTACCAAGGAGCCTGCTGATTGAAGCACAGTGGATAGGACGAGGTAGCAGGAACCGCGCCAGCCAAAGTTTGCGAGCCCGGCTCGCTAGGTACTTGGATCCGCTCCACCCCGTTGATCCACAGGCGTATCGAGGCGTCCGCGAATGTGAGGTCAGCGCCAGGGTCGTACCGCAGCAGAAATTCATTCCACGCGTACAGGCTGCGTGCCGGGTCCACCGGGAATCGTAGCTGCTGCAATATGTGCCACTGGTCCACCCCCAGGCTGATTTCCAGCCCATCCGCGGCGCCGTACACCGTGCAGTCCGCACCGAGACCCAGGTTGCCGAGGATTCCTCCGTTCGTCCACACGATGCCGTAGTCCCTCATCCGCCAGCGCCACATGAACGTCCACTTGCGGTCGATCGGGAATAGGCCGGTACGTGGGATCACAAGCCTAGAATGGATGCCGAGCGAGATGTACCGCGAGCCGTCGAGTGCGTTCGGCCCGTCGAAGTAGGCGACGCCGGGGTCGTCTGTGTAGGCGGGGGACCCGCCCATCAGGTCCTCGAATGAATCCTCGAACGGCTGGAGAAACAGGAACGACGGCTGCGCCGCGATCATGTCCGCGACCTTGCCGCCGTTGCCGATACGGAGGGGGAGCGGGCCGAGCGCCTGACGGATCACCGCGTCGGTGAGGACCGCGCCGTTCGGGTGCTCCGCGTCTCGCTCGACGATGTCGAACTGGTGGAGCGCCATGGTTACACCGAGACGACCGGCGGCGCGGACGTGCTGTCCATGCCCGCTACCCTCTGCGCGCGGGCGAGCCGCTCCATCTGCGCCAAGATCGCGGTGAGCGCTTCCTGATCAACGATCAGCCGGAACGGGATCGACCGGCGCCGCTCGGTCGCGGGCTTCGTGGGATCCGTGGGCAGCACGACGGGAGAGACGTAGCCCGTAATCTCACCGAGCGGAGCGTCTGCCGTGAGCGGCGAGAGGTTGATCCGCACTTCGGGCTGGACCTCGTTGTGCGTGTACGACTGCACGTCGGGCACAGCGAGCGGGAAACGGACGACAATCATGGCCGGCACCCGCCGCGGCGGTAGCAGTCCTGGAGGAGGAGGTCGAGCTTCTGATTCGTGGAGCCGGCTTGGGCGCTCAGCGCCGCGCGCGCGGCCCGCTCCTCGTCACGGTAGTCGAGCATCACCGGGCGGAGCGCCTCGACTTCGGCGTAGTGGGTGTCCGCCTTCGCGCGCACTGGGCCGATCGCATCGGACGCCGCTCGCGCGGCGGTTCGCTCGATGCGCCCGTCCACGAACGAGAGCGTGGCGATCGTCGCCACCACGATCGCGACGATCGACGACAGAAGCGCCGTGGTTGCCTTCTCTCCTCGGCTCACCGCCACCTCCGAATGACCGCTGTTGCGCCGGCGCGCCACTCCGCGCCACCGTCCTTCGACCCGCTGAGCGCGGACGGGCTCGCCTCGCCCGTGAGCGTCGTCTCGAGCTGCCAGCTCCACGCGCGCGCCGGGGGGAGCGCCACCGCCAACCCCGCCGTAGCTCCTCCGCTCCCCATCGACCCCGCAGCCCCGAACCCCCACCCCGGCGCGCCCGCGACCTTCTCGACCGACAGCTCCGCCCTGAGCGGCCCCCCGAAGAGGCGCACCGCGCGCGGCTCGCCGCCGGGCTGTTCCGGCGGATCGAGCCGGAAGCAGCTCCCCGCCCCCGCGTAGAGCACGTTCCCCTTGTCGGTCTCGAGGAGTCCCTGCTCGGCGCGGATCTGACCCTTGTCGCTCGCGTAGAAGAGGCACGCGGACCCGGCCGCGGCCGTCACGGTGTCGCCGGAAGGCGAGGCGGGGCGCGCCGGCGCCGCGGCTGGATCCGCGTCGAGGGGCCCCGAGCTCGCCGCGATGACCGCAACCGGGCGGGCGTCCGGGGCCGCCTTCTTGAGCCGCTTCACTTCGGCCGCGAAGGCCGCCTCGCGCGCGCTGCCGGCCTCAAGGTCGAGGGCGAGGTCGCGGGCCTTCTTCTGCCACGCGACCGAGACGCCCTCGGCGCGCAGCCGAGCCTCCTCGGCGAGCCGCGCCACCTCGCCCGCCGAGCGCCGGCCCGCATCGAGCTTGAAGACGAGCCACCCCGCGAGCAGGGCGAGGGCGATGACCGGCGTCCATCGCCACGCCGCGGCCCAGGCGGCAGCCGCTCGAGCCCAGCGCCCCGCGGCGCGCGCGCGTTCGGAGGCTTCGGACGAGGTCAGCACGAGACGATCTCCCCATGGTGCAGGAAGCCGTGGAACCCGGGCGCAGCGATCGAGCCCGCCCCCGCGCTGCAGGTGTGCCCGGTCTTGTCGACGTGGAAGACGCCTGGCGCCTCCTCGCGCAGGACCCAGCACCGATGCGTCTTGTCCTCGGGCGAGCCGCAGTTGGAACACCTCGACATGACGTCCCAGTCCCAGCCGTTCGGCAGGACGACGTGGAGGTGCTCGCCCTGGCAGTTCGACCAGCCGCAGGCCCCGTGCCAGCTCATCCGGTAGACGTCGCCGGGCTCGGGGCTGCCGCTCGCGGTGTCGTAGAGCCGGTTCCGGAACACCTGGCGGTTCACGACCGACTGGTAGCGGAACCCACGCTCGGCGTTCGGGTCATCGACCCAGCTCGAGGCCGGCGGATCGATCGGCACGCCGGCGGGGACCGCCGCGCCGCAGTGGTCGCACTTCGCCGGCCACCGCGCGTCGGGATAGTCCTCGGGCTTCCCGCCGAGATCCCAGTCGCCGATCTTCTCGGTCGTGGTGAGCGGGGTCTCGGCGTTGTGGTAGCCCGGCGTCCCGCGGCCGTGCGCGTTCGGGCAGACGTCGTTGCGGGGGTCGGACTCGCCGCCGCCGCCCCAGTAGACGCGCAGCGACGCGCGCGTGCCGACCTCGTGGATGAGCCGGGTCTTCATCGGGTTCCCTCCAGCGCGGCCGCGATGGCCAGGTTCGTGCCGCGGATCCAGGCGAGGAAGTCGGGCTCCCCTTCGCCGGTCCGGTCGTAGAGCTGCTCCCACCATGCGTGGGCGATCTCGTGCGCGAGCGCGGTCTGCTCGACGAGCGGGTAGTAGAGGACCTTCGCCCTGACCGGGATGGACTCGAACTGCAGGCCAGCCACGAGGATGCCGTTCGCCCAGAACGGCTCCTCGACCCACTCGATGTAGCCGCCCGCTCGCACGCGGCCGGGCGCGCGCTCGAAGATGATCCGGAGCGCGACGTCGACGCCGGCTGGGCGCGGCCCGGTCTGGATCCAGTCCTTCGGGAGCGCGGCGAGGCGGAGCGCGCGGTACCAGAGCGCGCCACCGGTCGCGAGGGCCATCACGCCCAGGCAGGCGAGCAGGACCTGAGCCTGGGTCACGATACCGCCCCCGGGAACCACGAGCTGTGCTGCGCGAAGCACACGTACGCTAGGAGCCCGCCGAAGAGCGCGGCGACGGGCGGGTACCGGAGCCACTGGGCCCAGAGCGGCCAGTAGCGGGGCGTCGGGTCGAACCAGCTCGCCGCGAGGTAGGCAGCGAACACGAGCCAGAAGCAGACGCCGAGCACGTGCGCGGTGGGCCCATCCCACGTCATCCGGTGCCAGGTGACGAACCAGTGCACCGTCATCGACCCGAAGAAGAAGGCGACCGCCGTCATCCCCGAGAAGGCGAGACGCCGCATCGTCATCGAGATCATCTCGACCGGCACGCCCCGTCCGCGGAGCATGCCATCGACGAGCTCAAGCGGCAGGAGCGAGTAGAGGAACGCCATGATGTAGCGCGCCTGCCAGGTGCTCCAGAGCTGGGCGAACTCGGCTCGGGTCACGGGATCACCACGCACTTCGCCTTGCAGACGGTCGCGGCATGCACCGCGTCGTGCTGCGCTGTCGAGAGCCACACGAGGTTCTCGGGCCGGTCCTCGCCGCCGCAGGAGAGCCAGACGATGTGGTGCGCCTCGTAGCCGGGACACGGGAGGGCGCGCTTCCCGGTTGCCGGGCAGGCGCCCTGGGGACTCGAGCGGATGAACTCGAGCTTGACCGCTTGCGAGCGAACGAAACCGTGGGCGTCGTGACGCACCTTGCAGGCGGGCGCGGCCGTCGCCGCGTGCGCCTCGCCGACGATGAGCGCGCCCGTCACCGCGGCGAGCAGGACGAGCAGCGACAGGCGCGCGAACCCGGCGGCGGGGGGCGCGGGCGGAGGAGACGGAGGATCGCCGGGTTTTGCCGGGGTGGTGAGCGTCTTCCACGCCCCGGCGATCCCGCCGCCGGTGGCGAGGCTCTCGACGGAGTGCTTGACGATGACCGCGCCGACGACGACCCCGACCGCCGAGAAGAACCCGGCGAAGATCGGGGCGAGCGCCATCACGACCGCGGAGTCCTTCACCTTCACGATGAGGACGATGAGCGCGCTCTCCGTCGCAATGAGGGCGAGGAGCCCGAACAGGAACGAGCGCAGGCCGGCGATGGTCGGGATCTTCATGCGGTCCTCCGGGGGAGTTCGATGCCGCTGTCGGGCCAGCGTGCGATGACCGCCGCCTCGAGCGCAGCGACGTCGGTGCCGTAGTCGCCGCCGGTCGTCGCGTGGTCGGGGTGGCGGCCGGCGCGGAGCTCGCGCTCGATGCTCGCGAGGGCCGCGTTGTAGCGGCACACGACCGCGGCTCCGAACGAGAGAACCTTCCCGCACTCCCCGCAGGAGCACGTGATCGGCGGGAGCGCCACGTACGCGGCGAGCTCCTCGCGCGCGAGGTGGAGCTGAGCGCAGGCGGTGGCCGCCTGCCGGTCGACGGGCCACGATACGCCGGCGGGCGGGATCATCGCCCGGTGGTCGCCGAGGATGTCCGCCTGGAGCATGCCGCGCCCCCAGCCGAGCCCATCCATCGGGATCGCGTACGGGCCGGGCACGATCGTCCCGTCCTTCCGCTTCGGCAGGGACCATCCCGCGGAGCGCAGGAACGCGCGGCCTACAGCGGTGTCGGGGATGACCTTCACGCCCTCACGCGTCGTCCAGTGCCCCGCGCGCGCGGTCCAGTCCCCGCTGCCGTCGACCGATCCGCGCGGCCGGTACCCGGGCGCGTCGCAGACCCAGCTCTCGCGGCAGCAGAGCGCGCCGATGAGCGAGACGCGCTCGGGCTTCGCGCCTGGCGCGTCCGCGCAGAGCAGCGCCCCCTCGGCGAACAGTCCGAGGAACGGCTCGAGGCGAGGAACGACGTGAAGGGGAGTCCCCATGCCTCCCACGTATCAGGCGGGTGGCCCGGGTCGAGAGGCGGCCCCGCTCACGGACCGAGCGTGCTAGGGTTCAGCACCGGGAGGGGGTCCCGATGCGCTATCCGGCCCTGCGGGTCATCGTCGTGGTGCAGTACGTCCTCGCGTTCGTGGTCGGGTGCGTCGCGTGGATCGCGATCCTCGGGCCGGCCGAGACCTACGTGAAGGCGGGCATCGTGCTCGGCGGCGTCACGGCGATCGTGCTGCTCGTCGGGTTCGCCGAGTTGCTCCGCGTCCTCATGGACATCGAGGAGAACACGAGGGCCCCCGGTGCACTGAGCGCGCCGGCCGCCGGACCGATCGAGGGCCCATGACCACTGCGGCTGCCGCGCTCGCCATGGTCCTCGCAGCGTCCGACCCGGGCCTCGAAGCGGCATGGAACGAGTGCCTCCGAGAGGCCCGCGCCCCGCCTCAGCTGCTCGAGTGCAATGCGGCCTTCAGCGGGCACCTGGCCGGCCCTGCGGAGCCCGACACGGAGCATGGGCGCCTAGTCCGCGCGATCCTCAACGTCCGGCAGCGCCTCGCCGATCAGGCGCTAGCCGAGGAGCTCAGACGGGCGGAGGCGAGGCAGGCCGCGCTCGAGCGCGCCGCGGCCGCGCAGGCCGAGAAGGAGCGCAGGGAGGCCGCGGAGAGGGAGACCCGAGCGGCTACCGAACACCTTCTCGCGGCGCGACAGGAGAACCCCCGGTTCATGCAGCTCGCGTGGTCGTCCGTCATCTGTCGATGGACGAGCATCCGCACCGATGCGAAGCGGGAGATCGAGAAGGAGCGGAAGTACGCCCGCGAGGGCGGCGGTGTCGTGGATCTCGGGGCCCTTCACGCCGAGCAGCAACGGATGAGGCGCGCCGACGAGCACTCCGAGCACGCCAGGTCCGAGTTACGCAACTGGAAGGCGAAACCCCTGCCCTGCAAGGAGACGCTCGTCTTCGCTGCCGTGGTGTGCCTGGCCGCCGACGAGGAGCACGTGGAGCTCGACGAGGACTTGCGCGCCACCTGCCACTCGCTCGACATGACCCTACTGCTCAAGACGATTCACCGGGCGGACAGCTACCTGTGAAGGCGAGCGTCAGGATCGCGGCCAACCTCCTCGCTGTGTTGCGATTTGACGCCCGGGGCTAGTTGTCCTATCCTTCGGCACGGGGAGGAACCGCATGAAGACGGCGATTCTGGCGGTAGCGGCGGCACTCGCGCTGGCGCCTGTACGCGCGTCGGCGCTCGATCCGTGGACCGCGACCGACACGAAGGTCGAGATCGCGTACGCCGCGCTGCATCTCGCGGACTGGTCGCAGACCGCGCGCCTCTCGAAGTGGGGCGGCGAGTGGTACGAGACCTCGCCCGGAGGCATGTGGCTTAGGCGCCCCACCGAGGCGAATCCGATTCTAGGAGCGACCCCCTCGCTCACCCGGGTCAACGTCTACTTCGCGTCAACGCTCGTGGCTCACGCCTTCGTCGCCGCGATCCTCCCGGGCCCGTGGCGTCGCGCATGGCAGACATCGACGATCGGCATCGAGGTCGGGTTCGTCACGCACAACGCCCAGGGCGGCGTCACGTTGACCGTGCCTTGGTAGCTATGTCAGCGTGACGGTCTTCGTCACGCCGTTGATCCGCACCTTCAGCATGTTCGACGAGGCGTCGATCCAGACGTCGCCATTCGCCGGGGCCGATGGAGCCGACGACGGAAGGATCTGAAGAGGCGCTCGGGTGGCGTTTCCGATTGCCTGAACACCAGGGCCCGAATCGGAGACAGCTTGCACGCCGGGCCCCGCCCCGTAGGCAACGGCGGCAACGGCAGGGGCGGACGGGTCAACCGTTTGGGCGTGCAGGCCCTCTGCGCTTACGCCGTTTGCCTCAATCGCTGCGTGGCTGTTCGCTCCAGATCCGCCAACAGCGTGCACTGCCGAAGCGCCACCATCCAGTCCCGTAGCCACTACGGGTCCAAACGCGACGCCTCCGTTCGCGTCGCGCAGCGTGAGCCTAGCTGCCGTCGCCGCAGCCGTCGCGCTGTGCGGGCTCGTGAGGCTCTCGTGCGTCGTCCGCGCGGTCGTCTCCGCGTCCAGCTCGGTCTTGCGCACGACGTCGGTCGCTCCGGATGGCGCGACCCCGGAGGCGAGGCCCGCGTTGAACGTGTGCTTCGCGGCCCACGTCAGCGCCTCGTTCGTGAGGCCGTCGAGGTACACGAGCCAGTCGTAGATGCGGCGGAAGGCCCAATTCACATAGGACTCCGGCGGTTTCTCCGAAGCCACAAATCCCAGATCCTTCTTTCCTTCCGTCGGCTCGGGCGTCACTTTCGCGGAACCGCCGGTTGCCCAGCGCGGCAACTGAGTTGGCTTCGACATGGGCACCACGTATCACCGAAGCGTCAGACCCCGGTGATAGCGTCTCGCCCCGATGGCGTCACGGCAGCCATGCCCGGACTGCGGCGAGGTGGAGACGCCCGGCTGTCGTCGGTGCGATCGGCGGAAGCAGGGCCGCGCCAAAATGAAGGCCGCCTACGACCGCGACCCCGAGCGATTCCGCCAGCGCACCCGCGACTACCACGCGACGGATGCCGGCCGCGAGACGCACCGCAGGAGCCGGAGACTGGACAAGAAGCGGAACGCCGCTCGCGTGCGCGCCACCGAACGCAGGCGCACCGCCATGCCCGAGGTGAAGAAGCGCACGAAGGCGAACCGGAAGCGCCTCCGCTCGGCTGATCCCGAGGGCGCACGCGCGAAGGACCGCGCCAACGCGCGGAAGTGGAGGGCCATGAATAGGTCACGGTGGAACAGCTACCAGAGGGCGCGCCGGTACGGGCTCACGCCCGCTGAGATCGACGCGATGCTCGCCTCGCAGGGCGGCCGCTGCGCGGTCTGCGGGACCGACAAGCCCACCCGCCGCGGATGGTTCCTGGACCACGACCACTCGTTCGCCCTGACGGACCGGCGCGGCCACCGCGGCATCGTGTGTATGCCGTGCAACTCGATCCTCGGCCTTGCGAAGGACGACCCCGAAGTGCTCGACGCCGCCGCGCGGTACATCCTCGGGCACCGGGTGAAGCTCGCCGCGGCTTCCTAGACCTAGAACGCGGTTGCCATCGTGCCGCCGGTGTTCGAGCTCTTCCGGATCTCCACGCCCGACGCGTGCGCCTTCGACAAGGCCACCGTGACGATGATCTGCCCGGCCGCGACGGACTGAACGACCCGGGTCTCCTCGTTCGCGCCGGGCTCGACCACGATCTCGCTCGTCGCGGCGAAGCCCGTTGAGCTCAGAACCGGGATCGTCGTCGCCCCGACCGCCACCCCCGCGGTCGAGTCGGTCGCCGAGCTTGCCGTTCCGAACCCAGCTCCGTTCGGATCGAACGCGAAGCTCGTCGTGTCGATGCTCGTCGCGGCCTCGAGGATGGCCTGGACGCCGGCGGCCTTCGCCTGCTGGAGGATCGCCAGGAGCGCGACGGGGTCGACGATCGAGCTGGACCCGATGCGGACCACGATCCCGGCCGGGAACTGCTCCTCGAGCACGATCTTCGTCGAGCCCTGGGTGATCGCCGCGAAGACGGCGAGGATGTCCTCGGGCGTCCCGCCGCTCTTGTTCAGGCGCACGCGCGCGCGGATCCAGATCCGGTAGGTCTCGTCGTCGCGCCCCTCGCGCGGCTGCCCGACGATCTTCCCGATCGTGTCGAGAAACATCCGCGTGAACTCGCCTTCCTTCGGCTGGTACGCGGTCGCCTCGCTCCCCGCCTCGAGCTGCGCGCCCCACAGATACAGGCCGGACACGCCGTCGCCCGTGTAGGTGGCCACCAGGTTCGCGCTCGCAAGCATCACCCGCCAGCGCGGGGCGGATGTACCCGCGCCCACCGACCCCGAGACGGAGCAGCGATAGATCCCGCCCCCGAGCGCGACGATGCTCGCGGTGTATCCGGACGCGACGGCGCCGACCGCCCCCGCCCCCGAGAGATCGAAGTAGGCCCGGGAGTTGTCGGTGCTGTCCCGCGTCACGATCGAGAGCCGCATCCACGAGCGCCCCGCGGCCTGCGCGTAGACGGACACGGTTGCGATGGCGTTGTCCGCGAGCTCCGCCTCCCCGCCGTCGCCCTGGCCGATGTAGTGCTGCCCGGTGCTGCCGGCCTCCACGAGCTTGTCGGCGGTCAGCGTGCCATCCGGCGCGGCGGCCACGTTGGGGATGATGGAGCAGTTGATCTTGCCCCACGCCGCGTCATCGAACTCCTGCGAACGCGTCAGCCGGTTCGGCGACGGCTGGAAGTCGAGCCCCTCGACGTACGCGTCCCACAGCGCGTTCTCGACCTGCTGCGCACCCGCGGTCGCGAGCGAGACGAGCTTCGTGAAGGAGTCGCTGCCTTGGTACTGGGCGGCCAAGCGCGCCAGCGCGCGGGCCTGATGGTCGGGGATGTGCTCGAGCGGCGGCATGGCCTACGTGATCACGGTGGAGATCCGCGAGGTATCGAGCACCGCCTGCTCGCGGGTGCCGATGACGAGCGTCGCCTCGAGCGTCGGGCTCGCGGCGAAACCGAGCTTCAGGCTCGACACGTCGAGGAGGCCGGAGACGGTGAGCGCGCGCTTGAGTTGGAAGGCGACCACGTCCGTGTCGACGAAGAGGTTGGCCAGCCCGAACGCGACGAGCTGCGCCTTGATCTGCGCGTCGCCGTCGGTCGGGTACGTGGTCGCGTCCTTCGTGCCGGTCACGATGAGGTAGACGTTCTTCGCGGTCGGACGCGAGAACTTCACCGTGTGCGAGGTCCCCTGCGAATCGGTCACCGTTCCGGAAACGCCGCCGTAGGACTCGATCCCGGCGGAGCGCGAGTTCCAGATCGCGGCGCGGATGTCCGCGTCCACGCCGCCCGTGACGAGCACCTCGATCGCCTTCGCCGGGACCCCGTTCCCGTCGGTGCTCCCGGTCGTGTTCTCGAAAACGGTGCAGGCGGTGACGCCGGAGACCTTGAGCACCTCGGCGCGCACCGCCTCGGGGGTCGCGCTGCCCGCGACGGCGAGCTCGGCGACCCGGCGGATCCGCAGCGCCGCATCCGTCTCGATGTCCTGCCCGGGCGTCGCGTCGAGCGCGTTTGTCGCGGCCGCCCACCCGGAGACGGGGGTCTCGATCGTCGTGAGCGTCCCGGCCGGCGCGATCTTCGGACCCGTCTCCTCGGCCTGCATGGTGGCGTCGACGAAGGCGGTGCCGGCGATGACGAAGCGCCAGGTCACGCCGCTATCGACGATCGCCGAACCCGTTCCGGTCGGTCCGCCCGAGCCGGCGGAGGTCCCCGCGATCGTGACCTCGTAGATGTTCCCGCCGTTCGTCCGCCGCTGCCCGAGCGTGTAGGCGGTGGTCCCGGCCCATGCCGTCGCGGCCGCGATCGTCGCGTCGGCGATCGTCGCGAACCGCGTTCCGGCGACCGCGACGCTCGCGACGGAGCCCTTCGGCACGATCGTCCCGGCCGTCCCGGCGAGCGTGCCCAGAACGGTCGAATAGGTCGCGGGCGATCGGACGGTGCCGGTGATGGCGCAGGCGCCCTCGAGGCCGGAGCCGGTCGCCTGGTCCGGGTCGCGCGAGGCGTACACGCCCTCGGCGAGGTCCCAGATCGAGGCCTCGCGGTCGGAGTTGAGGCCGAGGAACTGCGCCCACGGGCCCGAGGGGTCGTCCGTGTCCTGGGCCGCGCCGAAGGTCGCATGCACCGCGTCGCGGAGCTCCTGGAGGGCGACGTCGAGCGGCTTGCGCAGGAATCCGGCGACGGTGATGCCGTAGGGGCCTGCCATGGACCCCACGTATCGTGGGCGCGCGCGGGGGGCGAGGCGCCGCTACTCGGAGACCTTCACCGTCGCCGACGACGTCGTCTCCTTCGCCGCGGTACGTGGAGGCGCGGTCGCGTCCTTCGTGGCGACGCTCGGAACCGCGCCCGTGGCCCCCGCAGGAGTAGCTGCGACGGTCTGGCCCCCCGCCGTCACCCCAACGATGTCGTGCTGGTGGCCTAGGAACGCGGCCCAGAGCGCGTCGAGCTCGGTCCGGAGCGCCGTCCCCAGCGCGGCCGGCTGCCAGACGGCCGTCCGCGCGGCGTTGAAGGGGAGCAACCCCGGGATCGCGATCCCGTCGGACAGCGCGTGGCGCCGCGGGTCCTTCGGATCGACCTCGCCGCCCTGCGCGAGCCACAAGTCGATGCTCCGGTCGCTCGCGAGCAGGAGCACCGTGTCCCCGAGCTGGATGTCGAACCAGATGCCGCGGGAGGCCGTGCACGGGAGCATGACCGGGACGTTCGTGACGATCGGGACGGAGATGATGACCGTCTCGCCCTGGATCTCGACGTGGTCCTTCACGAGTGGCTTCACGTCGACGACGCCCTTCGCCGCGTCCCGGACGCGCTCGACGCGCCCCGGGATCGCGCCGTGGTGATCCGCGCGCGCCTCCTCGATCGCGCGGCGGATGACGGAGGCTAGGGTGGGAACGAGCGGGGTCGCCATCTACTCGCCTCCTTCGTCGGAGGGGCTCTCTGCCGCCGCTGGAGCGGGACCCGGCATGAGCAGATCCGTCTCTGTCTGCCATTCCTGCCCGTAGATGTCGCCGGCGTGCACGACGCGCTCGCAGCGATAGACGCCCTTGTATTGGGCGCTGTCCACCTGGACCGAGCGGCCGGGGCGGATCCTGGGCATGAGGAGCGACCGCACCTTCAGGTAGGACGGCTCCCCGGGCTTCTGCGGCTTCCCGTGCGTCGGGGAGAGGATCATCCCCGTCGCCGGCGAGAGGAGCACCGCCTCGTCCTTCGTCGCCTTGCCCGGCTCGAGGAGCTGGAGGCTCCCGTCCTGGGTCGACCAGTCCACCTGCGCCGCCTTCGTGACGCGGTCGAGCTCCCTCACGGTCCGGCCCTGCGCCGCGTAGCCCTGGAGGAACTTCGAGAACGCGGTCTTCACGTCGCCGGAGCGAAGCGCCTGCAGCGCGTCGCGCGAGGACACGCCGAGGTCCGTGGCGAGCTGCTCGATCACCTTCTTCACCTCGGTGCCCGGGCCGAAGCTCATGGCCGAGTAGGCGTCCTCGTAGCGGCGCTCGCCGTCGCCGCAGCGGATGTGCGTGACCCAGTCCGGCCCCTGCTTCTCGTGGTCGACGGTGCGCGCGTCGCCGAAGAAGACCACCTCGGTCGCGTCCTTGTAGCCGGCGACGAGGAGCACCGGAACGGTCGCATCGGGGATCGCCGCGCGGCTCGACTCGCTGAGACCCCAGACCTGAACCTCCGCCGTATTGGGCTCGCCGGAGAGACTTTTAGTCACCTTGAAACGGAAATGGAGATTAAGGAAACGGCGATCCCCTATTTGACAAAATCCTGCCCGATCGAAGAGCGTCGTCACGGCCCGCTCGACTCGACGTAGAGAAGCGGGCAGCGCGCGCCGAGGTCATTGCGGCCGGGATCGACGTCCGCCTGCGATGTGTCGACGACGAGGACGGTGCCGGGTGGCAAGCGCGCGTCCACGCCGCGACCGAGCAGGTTCGCTCCGAGCACGACCTTGCGGCCCGCGACGAGGAGCACCCCGGACCTGTCGTAGAGCGACAGGAACCACGCCCCGTCGCGCTCATTCCAGTGCAGGGCGATCCGGTAGAGCGCGCCCTCGAGCTCGACCTCGAAGCTGTACGAGGGCGCGACCGAATCGGCGGGGAGGACCAGAGTGCTCATAGCTCAGTGGCTCGGCGTGCTCGCCAGCGGGGCCTCCCCGTGGATGCTCTGCCATCCGGCCGACGCGGTTTCGCGCAGGGACCCGCTCGCGGCCTTCGTCGCCTGCTTCCCGCGCGACTGCTCGCCGGGCGTCGAGCTCTTCGGTAGGGGCACCGTCGCGCTCGCGACCGTCTTGATCTCCTTCAGCGCCGCGCTGAACCGTACCGCGTCGCCGGTGGTCGGGTCGCGCGGGAACTCGAGCGACTCGACCACCATGTTCTCGTGGAGGTCGGACGGGACACCCTGGGCGTCGACCCCGGTGGTAATCGTCACCGGCTGCCGCGCCGCGTGGATCTCGCGCAGCACGTCGAGCGCGCCCTGGGCCCGGAACGGGTCCGGCGGTGTGCTGTCCTCGCCGTCGATCGAGATGAGCGCGTTCGAGAAGGGCTCGAGCTGAGCCCACCCGTGCGGTTTGAATCCTTCGGCGGTACGCACCCACTCCTCGTTCGGCTTCGGAAGCGGGGTGCTCGTGATGAGCCCCTCGAGCTTGAGCGTCTTCGGTCGGATGATGACGTGGTCCGAGATCACCGCGCCCGTCTCGAGCGGATGATCCGTCGCCTGGGCGGTGAGGCACTCCGTGATCTGGAGCGTCGCGTCGACGTCCAGCGCGCGGCATTGGTTCCCGAGGTTGTAGGCGATCTGGATCATTTCGCGACCGCCGCGTGCGCCGCCCCCAACTCGACCCGGAGCTGGCGAGTGACCTCGTTCGCCACCGCCACCGGATCGGCAGAGGTCGAGTGGACGTTGATCTCGCCGATCGTCACCCCGCCGCCGCCCGGCAGGATGCCGACCGCCGCCTGCCCGCGCTCATCGAGGAACTCGCGACCGAAGTAGAGCCCCATCTGCCGTAGGTAGGCGTCGCGACGTCCCGCGGCATCCGCTCCCATCTGGCCAGGGAGAAGCGCCGCGGCGCCCGAGGTCAGCCACCCGCTCGTCGCGCCGGCGCCGTTCAGGAGGTTCATCCCCGTCGAGTTCCGGCTGACGATCGCGCTCAACTCCTTCGCCTTCGGGCCGACGCCGAACGCCGCGACGATCCACTCGAGGTCCTTCTTCGCCTGCGAGATCGACTGCGCCATGATCTTCGCGGCCGCGACGAGCGTGTTGTCCTCGGGGTTGATTTTGCCCCAGAGCTTGTCGAAGTCCCCGAACAACTCGCCCATGATCGTGTGCTTCCGCTTCCCGGTCACCCACCCCCAGATATCCTCGAGCGCGATCATCAGCAGCGCGATCCCGGAGAGCGCGGGCGCGAGAGCCAGCGCGCCAGCGACCCCGAGCGCGATAAAGACGCCCTTCAGGACGGCGGAGTGCGCCGCCACCGCGGCGATGCCCTTCCCGACGGCGACGAGCGCCTCGATCGCCCCGTTCAGCACGGAGAGAAACGCCTGGAAGGTCTGCACGAGGATCTTCACGAACTGGATCACCCGCTCGCGGATGATCTCCCGGTTCGCCTTCAGCCACTCCGTCAGCTCCCGCTTCCCCTTCGCGAGCTCGCGCATGAGGGGGATGGCGATGGCGCGCTTCAACGACTCGAGCGTCGAGTGGAGCGTGAGGGTCGCCTTCTTGAAGTCGGTCGCCGCCTCCACGTCCTCGTCGGTGAAGACGAGCCCGAGCTTGTGCGCCTCCTCGCGCATCTCGGCGAGCCCCTCCTTCCCCTTGTCGAGGAGGCGGAGCATCTCGATCCCGCCGCGGCCGAACATCTCGCGCGCGAACAGGACACGTCGGGGATCGCTCTTCCCGAGCCGCTCGTACCCGGCGGCGATGTCCATGAGGAGCTTGTCGACGGGCTTGCCGGCGGGAGAGACCCCGAGCGCCCGGAACGCCTTTCCGAGTTCGCGCCCGCCCTGCCCGGCGCGCGCCGACGCGATGTTGAGGTACCGGAGCCCGGTCTGCAGCGTCTCGACGTGGACGCCGGATTCCTTCGCGGCGAAGCCGAGCTCGTCGTAGGCCTCCCGCGATATGCCGATCATCTTCGCGTTCTTGGAGGACTCGAACGCGGCCGCGGCCGTCTCGTCGACGAGGTGCTTCAGCCCGTGGTAGACGGCGCCGGCGGTGAGCGTGACGCCGACGCCGACGAGCGCCGCCTTCACCTGGCCGATCATCGCCTCGGCCTTGTTGAAGCCGGTCGGGTCGGCATGGAGGGTCAGCTTCGCGGCGAGCTCTCGGAGCACCATCGGTCACCTCTCCTTCGCCCGCTCGTTCGCCTTCCGCTGCGCCTCCGCCCTCGCCTCCTCTACCGCATCGAGGACCTCGTTCGCGTCGAGCACGTCGTCGAGGGTCCAGTGCCGGTCCATCTCCTCGAGCGACGCCTTCCCGGCCTCCCAGATCCGCAGGACCGGCCACTCGGCGAGGAGGTGCTCTACCCCGCGGAGCGGGACGCCCCCGCCGTCGTCCCGACGAGGCCGGCGAGGGCGCTGCCAAAACTGGCGAAGTTGTCCTTGAGCGCCTCCCACATGAGCTTCAGCGCGGCCGGCAGCCGGCCGTCGAAGTGGACGTCGAACACGCTGAGGACCGGGGTGTTCCTGCCGTTCTCGAGTAGGAGCACCGGCTCGAGGAGCTCGGCCATGATGGCGTCCTGCTCCTCCGGGCCGAGCTCGGCGAAGACGGAGCCGACGACCGACCCGATCGCGCCGATGTCGAGGTCCCCGAGCTTCCCCTCTCCGCTCGCGACGAGCGCGACGAGGGCGGGGCCGGCGGCCTTCACGATCCGGTTCCCGAGCTTCAGCGCGCGGCGCGGCGGAAGCCGGCCGATGATGTAGCGGGCTCCGTCGATGTCCACGGTACGGGGTTCGCGTGCCATGGCCTAGAGCACCGATCCGCCGTTGAACATCGTGAGCTTCGCGAGCCGAATGGTCCAGGTGCGGGTCGAGACCTCCTCGCCGTACTCGGACTCGGCCGGCTTCTTCACCCACGCCTCGCCGGCGGAGTGGATGGTCGTCCCGTTCGCGTCCTTCACGAGGACGGGCACGATCGCGGTGCCCGACTGCTCGTCCTGGAGGGCGAGCGCCGAGAGGTAGTCGTTCGTCGGCGACGACTGCGTGAGGACGAGCTCGATCGTGCCGCGCCGGTCGCGCTGGCGCGCGCGCGTGACCTCGCCATCGGCGCCGGCGTAGTCGGTGAAGGTGTCGGTCTCCCGGCTGACCTTGACGAAGGTGCCCTTGGCGTAGCCCGTGACGAGCCAGGGGCCGATCGCGATGATGATCGAGTTCGGGTCGTGCGTCTTCGTGCCCATCATGTCCTCCGGCTAGACCGTGACGACGCCCTGGATACCGAGCGTCTGAGAAGCCCCCTGCGCCTGGGCGGCCCAGGCGATGCCCGGGACGTAGCGGTTCGCGCGGTCCACCGGGCTCTGCGCCCAGACTTTCGGGATCGTGCACGAGCTGTAGCCCTTCACGAGCCCGCCGACCGTCTCGCCCGCCTCGAGCGACGCGAGGATCGAGGCCTGGATGATCGTCATCCCGGCCTCGCTGTACGGCACCTTCTTCGCCGTCGCGAGGGCGATGAACGCGCGCGCCTGCATGTCCTGGACGAGCCAGTCGAGGAAGCGGCGCATGTCGATGAAGCCGATGCTGCTCGAGGCGACCTTGCCCTCCTCGGTGACGTTGCGACCGGAGATCGAGTAGTTCCAGCCGCACCGCTTCGCCTTCATGTTCGTGATGTGCGTCGCGGTGAAGGTGCGCGCAGGCACGCCGGCGATCGTCTTTAGCGCCCAGGTCTCGCTCCCGGGGTCGAGCGGCAGGACGGCGCCGAGCATGCCCGCGTCGAGGAAGTCGCCGTTCGACGGCGCGTAGAGGACCGCGGTGTAGCCGTGGGCGAGCCCCTTCTCGGAGTGCGCGATGTCCGTCGCGCTCCCGTCGGCCGTGTCGACGACCTGGGTCTCCTGAGTCATCGCGAGGAAGAGCTTCTGGTTCGCCTCGGCCCAGGCGGCGATGGCGGTCACCTCCGCGGTCGAGTTCCAGGGGTTCACGATCGCGTACCAGTCCGAGGTCTCGAGCGCGATGGCGGCGAGGTCGGTCGCGATGCCCGGGTCGGCGTGGTCCTGCACGATGCGGAGCAGGTTCACGTCGCCGACCTCGACCTGCTGCCAGGCGCCCTGCACCGCGGTGAGGACGAGCGTGGTCGTGCCGGAGGCGGTGAGCCCGTGCGTGCCGGTCGCGGCGTTCACGACCGCGATGAGCCCGGTCACCACCTCGGCCGCGGTCGGGGTAGCGTCGGAGGCGAACGAGTAGGTGACGCCGGCGATCTTGACGGCGTACGTCTGGACGGCCTGGATCGTCGTGACCGGGGTGATCGTCCAGCGCTGCGTCGGCTTGAGCGCGCAGCGACCGACCGCGACGCGAGACGGGTGCGGGCTCTGCGCGAAGATGGCCTGCGCGGCGAGGTACTCGGGCGTGGTCGCCGCGAAGTCGACCGCGAGACCGGTGAGGTCCGTGTAGTAGCGGACGCGCTCGGGGTAGTTCTTCGAGTAGCCGCCGATGACGAGCGGGGTTCCGAAACCCGCCAAGCTCAGGCCGCCGGACACGAGGCTGACGCTCACCTGGACGACGTCGCCGAGAGAACCCATCGCCATCTCCTCCTACGTGGTCGCTCCGCCGGTGATGCCCAGCGTCTCGACGTATCCCGTCCGCTCCGCCACCTCGTCCGAGACGAGGAACTGCAGGTCCAGCGCTGCGCGCCCCTGGTACGCCGTATCGAGAAGCGCCGACACGTCCTGCGTATCACCTGTGCCGACAAGAGCGAGTCCCGCCGCGCGCAGCGCGTCGAGCACGCCCGGAAGCCCGAGCCGCGCGCCCGCTCGGGAGAGGAGCGCCTTCGCGCTCGAGTCGCCCCTAGTGGCCGCGGTGTACGCCTGGACGGAGACGGTGATCTCCCGCTCGAACACGGCGCGCATCTCGATCTCCGACCCCTGCGGCTGCGCGGCGTCGTAGCTCTGCACGAGCGACGGCCAGGGTGAGCTCGCCGGACGCGGGCCGGTGATCGAGATCGTCGCGTACGGGACGGCGGGCTGCGGCCCCTTCTGCTTCGAGAGGATGACCTTGCCCGTCCCGATGCTGGGCTCGAGCCATGCGATGAGCGCGAGCTCGATGGCGTCGAAGGAGAGCATCGTCAGGGCCCGACCGTCGCCGGCCCACTGACGGTCCCGGCATCCGACGTCGCCGTGAACTGCACGGCGAGCGAACGCGCGGCGCGGTTGAACGTCACCTCGAGGACCGGGACGCCGGTGACGCGCGGCACGGCGAGGACGGTCTTCCGGATGACGCTCTTCACGAGCGCGAGGTTCGGGCCCTTCACGAGGATGCGCTCGAAGAGCGGCACGCCCGCGTCCGTGTCGAGGAACCACTCCCCCTTCACGAGCGAGAGCGCGGTCTGGATCGCCTGGCGCGTCTCGTCCGGCCCGGAGACGAAGTTGAGCCGGCCCCCGGAGAGGTCGAGCTCATTCCCGCCGAGGAGCCGGAGGTTCATGGTCCCCACGTATCGCGCTACTGCCCGACCCGACGAGCGATGGCGTCGTAGAATCCGGGCCAGACGTCGACGTCCTCCACCTCGTAGGTCCGCCCGAGGTACGAGATGCGATCGGAGAGCCTGCTCGCGGACGACTCGGCGGTGCGCAGCTCGGTGGCGGTAAGGATCTTGACGACGTCGCCCGAGCGTTCTCCCTCGGGAAGCCGCTGCAGGTCCTTGTTGCTGGCCGGCACGATCGCCGCGTCGATCTCGAACTCCGTCCCCGCCGCCTCGACCGGCGCGCCCGCCGTCCAGGTCACCGGCCCGGGCCGGGTAACGGTGTACCTCCCGGTCGACATGCGCAGGATCGCATCGGCGAGGCTCATGCGGCGTCTCCTCCCCCGCCCGTGTAGAGGATGGAGCCCTCCTCGGAGTCCTTCCCGGTCGAGACCTCGTGCGTCATGGCCCCGACCATCCGGCCCGAGTCGACGAGCGCGCGCGGCGCCTCCATCGGCCCCTCCTCGCCCTTCCCGAGGCCGCCCTTGCGACGGTTCCAGGAGCCCTTCCGGATCTTCGCCGCCATCGTGGACGGCGCATTCGGCGGCGGCACGCCGGCCCCCTCGGTCACGTAATTCTTCATGTCCGAGACCATCTTCAGGCCCATGAGGCCGAGCGCGCGGAGGATGTCGACCTTTCCGCGGCGGTCGTACCAGGTCCCGACGAGCGCGCGGAGCTGCCGGTGGTACTCCTCGCGGTGCTTGTCGAACACGGCGCGGATGACGGAGCGCTCCGGCACGCGGCCGGGCACGCCGAACTCGTGGATCGCCATGAGCCCGACGTTCGTGAGGCCCTTGCCCTCCTCCTCGTGCTCGGGGTCGACCTCGAGCGCCTTCGCCCCGACCATCCCGGCCTTGACGTAGGAGCCCTTGAGCTGGACCTCGCGCTTCGCCGCGGCGAGGAGCTCGTTCCAGCCCTTGTCGATGTCGAGGAGGGCGAAGCTCCCGGCCACGGCGTCACCTCGCTAGACGACGGAGAACCCGAGGCCGAGGGAGCCCCGGACGCGGAGATACTCCTTGCCCGCCGGCGTGCTCGCGATGACGTTGCGCGACGGCGTGGCGACGGCGTAGGTGCGCGAGAGCGGCCCGACCGACTCGCTCTGCACGGTGCCGGCGCCCACGAACTCGGGGTGGTTCACGGAGAGAAGGTGCGCGGCGAGGTGGATGACCCCGAGGTCGTAGAGCGACCCCCATGCGTCCGCGGAGACCTGCAGCTCCGCGTCGGCGATGGCCGCCTCCCATTCGTTCGGGTCCTGCACCGAGGAGAGGACGGCCCACCGTCGGACGATGTCGCCGCGCGCGTGCGCCACGGCGTCGCTACTTCACCGCGGGCGGGACGCTGATCGCCTTGAGCTGCGCGTCGATCACGTCCTTCACGGAGCGCCGGCTCTCGAGGTCGAACCAGCGCTTCAGGAGCGCCTCGTCGAAGGTCTTCCGGACGAGCTCGACGGCCTCCTCCGGCTTGAGCTTCGGGAGGTCGGCGACGCTGTCCTTGCGGGCCTTGAGGATCCCCTGCTTCAGGTAGAACTGGACGAGCGGGATCTTCTCCGCCTTCGCCCACTCCTCCGCGTCCACCTCGTTCGCGCCGGGGAGCAGCGCGTCCTTCGGCGGCGCCGGCGAGCCGGGCGAAGCGGTGAGGACGGGGTCGACGCGGAGCGCGAGGTCGGCGATGCAGTGGATCCGGTCCTCGGTGTTCTCGACGAGAATGGTGCGCGGCATGCGGGGTCTCCTTGGGAAGGTCCTGCGGTGGATCCCCACGTATCACCGGCGTCCGAAAAACGAAGCGCGCGCGTCCGAGGTGGACGCGCGCGCCGGAGACTTCCTCGCCCGCTGGCGGCCTAGATGCCGTCGCCGTACGTCACGGACATCGGGAAGGGGCAGATCACGCCGCCGATCTCGCCTTCACAGGGAATGTCCACGCCGAGGTTCCGGAGCTGAGGCGGCTGCTGCGTGAACTCCATCGGGATCTCGAGCGTGAGCTTGTCCGGGCTGCGCTTGTACGCGACCATCCGGTCCGTGGCGCCCGAGCCGGAGCCCTTGCAGCGGAACCAGGGGATGACCGTCTTGATGAACGGGTTCGCGCCGAGGAAGAACTTCAGGATGGTGGTGTCGCTGATCGTCGCGCGGGGCGTCGAGGCGATGTAGTTGTACTGGTCGATCGGGAGCAGGAGCGTGTCCGGCATCTCGATGCCGTTCGTCAGCCCGACGCTCTTGTTCGCGACGCCGTTGAGGTCGCGGATGATCTGGTCCGCGGTCTTGTTCGTCCAGAGCTGGGACGAACCGGTGCCGTCGGCGGGCACGGTGTACGCGTTCGCGTTCGTGAGCGTGAGCAGACCGAGGAGGCCCTCGGAGTTCCCGCTGGCGGCGATGATGTCGAGCTGGAGCTCGAAGCCGTAGCGCGCGGCGTTCGCCTTGCGCTGCTCGAGGTTCACGTTCGCCATGATGGCGGCGCGGAGCTCGCGGTTCGCGTAGCCGTACGCGATGCCGTACCCGTGGACGGGCGAGCGCTCCTCGCGGACCTTCACGTCGGCGCGGGGCAGGTTGTCCGAGTACGACCGGATGCGCTGCGCGAGGCCGACCTTGTCGTAGATGTCGTACTTGATCGTCTCGGCTCCGGCCGGGGCCTCGTGCGAGACGGGCACGAGCTGTCGGCCGATGAGCTCCGGGTACGGCGTCTCCACGACCTTCGCCTTGACGTACTCGAGCTTGCGCTCGATGAACACGTTCTCGGCGGCGTCCAGGTGCGGGATGTTGAGGCCCATCTTCGTTCTCCTCGCGGGCTACGTGCCCGTCAGCCGTTCGCCGTGGCGAAGTTGAAGTAGAGCGGGACGATGGAGCCCGAAGCCCCGCTCTTCAGGAAGTAGGCCCCGACGACCGCGCGTGCGGTCGCGGTGTCGGCGCTCTTCCGCCAGGAGCCGATGACCGTGCCGCCGGCGCCCGACGCGAAGCGGACGAAGGCGTTGTCGTACTGGACGACGGCCTCCTCGACCTTGACGTAGACGACGCCGGAGCGGAGGAGGTCGAAGCGATCCCCGTCGGGGATGCCCTTGTCCGAGGCCCAGCCGCTCGAGCCGATCGTGTTGACGTCGTGACGGTGCACGGCGATGCCGGCGAGCTTGTCGCCGGTGGCGGCGAGGAGGACGGCCTCGTCGTCGTTCGTGCCCTTCTTCACCGCGATGCCGAACGCGATGGCCGCGCTGGCCTTGTTGATCGCGGAGCCGATGTAGCGCGGGCCCTCGTCGGCGAGCTGGCCGGCGTACCCGGTCCCGGGGGAGGTGGCGTAGGAAGTGATGCCGGGCATCTTCGATCTCCTTGGTTCAGGTGCGGGTCAGGGCGCGCTTCAGGCCTTCACGCCGAGGGACGGGTTGAGGTAGGCCTTCTCGGTGTCCTTCTTGAACTTCGCCACCGCGGCGTCCGCGTCGAGGTGCTCCGTCTCCGCGTCCTGGCGCGCGCCGGGCGCGCCGCTCGTGGCGCGCGCCTTGGCGAGCGCCGCCTGCGAGGCGCCCGCCTCGTGGACCGCGAGCAGGCCCGTGTAGGCGCCGTCGATGTAGCCGAGCTCCATCCCGTCGAGCTTCAGGCCGGGGTTGAGCTTCGCGACGACCGCCTTCTTGATGGCGAGGTCGTCCATGTCGTCGATCTTGACCTCCTCGCCGAGGACCTTGCGGGCGCGGGCCATGAAGTCGACGCGGCTCTTCACGGCGGCCTTGAAGCCGGTCGCGGCGTCCGCGCGCGTCTGCGCGGCGTCCATCTTCGCGCCCGCCTCGGCCGGGACGACGGTGCCGCAGATGGCGGCGCAGTTCGTCTTCGCCGGGCAGCCCTGGCAGCAGATCGAGGAGGGCGAGCAGGCGCGGCTGAAGCACATCGGGACCCAGTCCTGGTCCCGGCGGACCTTCGCCTCGAAGGAATCGGCGCGGCCCTTCTCCGACGTGAACTTGGCGGTCACGTCCGCCGTGGCCTTCTCGGCGGCCGCGCGCGCGGCCTTCTCGCTCTCGAGCGCGTCGGCGCGGCTCTTGAGCTCGCGCGTGACGAGCTGCGCGCCCTGCTCCGTCGCCACCTCGACCTCGATCCCGCCCACGTCGATCTTCGTTGCCGTCGCCATCGGTCTGCTCTCCTTGTGCTCGCGGTCGCTGTTTGCGAAGGGGCTAACCTCGTGAGGCTCACGTATCGACACGGCGTCCTGGCTGTCCAGTCTGAGACGCAACTCCGGTCCGCCGCGCGCGGCATCGACGACCGCGACGTGGTTCCCGCGCACGTGCCGCTGCACGCAGTCGTACTTCTCGCCCTTCCACTCACCGGGCGCGTCCTCGAGATCGCACACGTACCCGCAGGAGAGTTCGCGCTTCCCCGCCTTCACCTTCTCGATGAGGGCCGCGTCGGTGATGAGCAGGGCTGCACGGACGGTGTGGCCGTCCTTCCGCACCGTCTCGCCGAGCGTGCCGCGCTGGTACAGCGAGGTGTTCGTCGCGTCGAGGAGCCCGACCGGCGGGTGGTCGTCCGTGACCGGGACGAGCCCGAAGCTCGCGAGCGCGTCGGGATGGAAGACCTCCTCCTCGAGGCGCAGCTCGTTGCGGATCGAGCCGTCGGCGCGGCGGTACTTCTGGATCCCGATGCGCGCGATCGGGGCGTCGTCGATGCGGATCCAGCCGTTCGGCTGAACCTCGTAGCGGTCGAGCCGGATGGCGTCGAAGCGGCGGACCTGCGCCCCATCCAACTTCGCGCGAGCCGTGCTCGCCGCCTCGTGCGCCACGTCCGAGGCGATCCCGGCCTTGATCGAGGAGATGGAGTGCGGCTTCTCGATGGCAGTCAGGTGGGCCTCGAGCGCTGCGGCGTGCGCCGACGCCGCCTTCTTGTTCCCGGCCTTCTCGTGCTTCGCGTTTTCGGTGGCGTGGTAGCTGGCGGCCGCCTTGTGCTCTTCGGGGCTGCGTGCGAGCTCCGCCGCCTGGCCCTTCTCCGACTTGGCGAGGCTTGGCGCGCCGCCACCGGTCCACTTTCCACCTTCGTCCCGCATCTGGCCCGGGTCGAAGGCGTCGATGCGACTCGACACCACGAGATCGCCCGAAGATGCGCGGACGATGCACCACTTCCCGTCGCGGGTCTCGACGCGGTACTCGTCCTTCCGCTCCATCGCCTTCCAGTGGGCGACCTTCGTCTCCTCGAGCTTCTGCCGGGCGGCGCCCATCGTGCTCTTCGCCGCGGCGATCCGCTTCTCGTCGCCGCTCTTCACGGCGGCGGCGTGCTCCATCACGGCCTCGTGGTGCGCCGCGCTCGCCGCCTTCGCGGCCTTGTAGGTCGGCGTCGCCTTGCTCTTCGCCGACTGGGCGTACCGCTCGGAGGTCGAGGGGCCGTCGCCGCCGCCGGCCCACCGCCCCTGCTCGTCGCGTGGCTGGTCCGGCGCGCCGTCCTCGCGCCGCGGTCCTTCGGCGAGCTCGAGGTCGAGCCGCTGCTCCGCGGCGGCGTCCTCGTGTTCCCTCTCGTTCGGCATCACCGGCCTCCCGCGAGCGACTGCGCACCGGCCACCGCCAGCTCTCGCGTCGCGCCGCGCGCGCGAGCGCCGGGAACGTCGCGCACCTCGGCGACCCAGGTGCCATCGTCCTGCCGCTCGACCTCGACCACGTCGCGCGCGACGATCGCCTGCCGGCGCATCGGCGGCGGGTCCGGCGGACGCTCCGTGATCTGGTACTCGAAGTTCACACCGCCCTTGACGACTGGGCCCTCGCGGTACACCTGGTGGACGTCGAGGCGGCTCGCCATCACCACTCCGAAACGTCGGTACCGCTGCCCGCGGGAGTCTGTGCGCCTGCGGGAGAGATGGCGCGGAGATCCGCCTGCGGCCCCAACTCGAGCACGATGGTCGAGAGCGCATTGACGCGAACCCCCACGCCGGCGGCTGGCGTTTCGCCACCGATGGTGACGAAGATCGGGTTCGTCGCCGCATTGTTCGAGATCGCGACGAACCGGCGTCCGGCGAGCGCGTTCGCGGTGCGGAGCAGATCGCTCCCGCCGGCACCGTTCGTGACGAGGACCTCTGCGTTCGATCGCATGCCCCCCACGTATCAGGGGCTCGGCGCGCGTCGAGGGGCGGGCACGTCAAGGGCGGGCCGCGGCTTCCCTCCGCGGCCCGCCCCGTGCGGCGCCTCCACCACCCCCGCCCACGTGCCGCCGGCGCCGGGGGAGCGCCTCAAGTGGACCCGCCCGGAGTTGCACCGGGGTCCGAGCATCCTTCCACGTCACGCCCTACGTGCGTAGCCGGTTCGCCGGCGCGTCCTACGGGTACTGCGGCGCTACGTTGCCTCGGGTCTGACGTCGGGTCCGGCTACGCGAGGCGGCCTCGCCGGTCGACGGCTCCGCGGTCTCTTAGGCCGCTGCGGCGACGAGCATCGGCTCGTTCACCGGGAAGAGCTGCGCGAACAGGTTCGCGTTTCTGCGTGGTCTCGTTTTTACGGGGCCTCGAGACCAACCCCGGCACGCGTGCGACGCTTCTGGCTGCCCGTCGAATCTGGATCGGGCCCGTCACCTCCTCAACTACGGTATCAGGAACGCGGCGAGGCGCTCGCGAAGAGTACGGAGCCGCGAGATGGACCACTCCAGTCCGAGCGCGTCATGGACTTCCCGCAGTAGCGAGAGCAGGTTCTTTCGCTCGGCCTGGATGTAGCGGTCGGTGACGGCCTCCAGGTGGAGGAGGGCGCGGCACTCGTCCAGGGTCCATGGCGACAGCGGCGTGAATCGGTCCGGCGTTTCCAGCGCCGCCTTCATCGCATCGAGGTCGAGCTTCTTCGGGTCGAGCGCCATGGGTCACCTCTTCCGTTCGCAGAACTCCGCCGGCGTCTCCGCCTCCTCCCACGCCGGGCCCCCGCGCAGCATCGCGACGAGGAGCGGCGCGGCGCCCCCCGTCCGCTCGTTGAGCGCCCCCGCTACGCGCTCGCGGAACGCCTGCTCGCTCTCGCCGTCTCTCTGCGCGAGCCCGAGGTCCCCCTGGGCGATGGCGCGGACCTCCTCGATCGTGCACGGCCGCATCACGCCCTCGCCTTCCGTGGCGCGCGAGCGGGGCTCGAGCGCCGGCCGTCCTCGCGGAGCGGCGCGAGCTTCTGGCCCCGGCGAGCGGCTCGCCAGTGCGAGTAGCAGAGCCCCTTCGCGTACACCTCTCCCTTGCACACGGGCGAGATCCGCGCCGTGCAGGTGCGCGCCGGGTCGCGCGCGTCCGCGCGAGCACGGAGGGGCCTGAGCCTCTTCCCCGCCTCCTTCTGGCGACCGTGCGCGAGGCAGAGCCCGTGCGCGACGGCGGTGCGCCTGCAGCGCTTCCCGTCGGGAGCCGGTCCGGTACAGGTCGACATGCCGGGCACGATAGGACAAACGAGGCGCGGTTTCCACCTTCTTCTACTCGAGGCCGAGCCTGCGCCGCTCCTCGCGCGCGCGGGCGCGCGCCGGCGCGGACTCGGCCGCCCAAGCGATGAGCACCTCGCGCGCCTTCACGGAGGGCCGCGACCCGAGCGCCGAGAGCACGTCGTCGGGGACGTGGATCGTCACGTGGAGCAGCGGGTTGCCGCGCACGCGGATCGGCGTGAGCGTGCGCCCCCTGCGCTTCTGCCGGTAGTGCGAGGCACATAATCCCTCGGCGACCGCGCCTCTCCCGCACGCCGGCCCTTCGCAGATCGCCCTCATGGACGAAGGGTAGGACAACGGGGGCCCGGCTTCAAGTTCCTCCCGCCCCACCCGGATGCGTGTCCGTACTTGACATCTATGGATGGTTGTCCTATCTTCTAGGTGTGGGAAGAAAGAGGGTTGCCATGAGCCAGGAACTCGCCCGCCACCTCATCCGCCAGAGCTGGCGCGTGCTCGCCTACGAATTCGGGCAGGGCTCCGTGACCGCGGAGCGGATCGCCCAACAGACCAAGCTCCCCGTCGCGTTCGTCCGCTCCGCGTGCGAGCTCGCCGGGTACCATCTCGCCTCGAGCGAGCCCGTCATCTGAGGGGAGGCACCATGTACGCATCGAACCTCACCCCTCGGCAGCGCGAGATCCTCGCGACGTGGGGGGTCAAGGGGCCAGCCCGCGCGAAGGCGCAGGCGGCGCTCGGCGTCACCGCCGAGGAGCTGGCGGTCCTGCACTTCTCGGGCTTCCTGAAGACGCTCCCGACCGGCGGCGTCTACCTCGCCGACGGCGGGGTGCTCGTCCTCGGCCCGAAGATGCGGGACCGGCTGACCCAGCTCGTCGCCCAGATCGGCGCCCCCGCGGCCGCGGTGATCCCGCTCGTCCTGCCGGTGGCGCTCGAGGCGTCGGCCGCCCCCGCGCCGAAGAAGGCTCCGAAGGCGCCGCGCGCGCGCCGCGTCCCGCCCGAAGACGACCCGGTGTTCGCGATCGACCCCGAGGCGCGCGCGTGGGTCGCGGAGCGGTACCAGGCGCAGCTCGCGAAGGCCGAGGCGGGCGACACCTACGTCTCGGCGTTCTTCGGCTGGGAGAGCCGCGTGCCCGCGCCGCAGCCGCCCGCGATCGGCGCGGACTGCGCGAAGTGGCGCCGCATGATCCTGAAGGGCGAGTCCCTCGTCTCGCGGGTCGGCGGCAAGGTGCGCGGCCCGAACGCGGGGACGAAGCTTCTGCCGCGCGTGGAGAACATCTACGGCGAGCCGGGCGCCTCACCCTACCCCACCGTCATCGGGCGCGTGTTCCACCCGTTCGATCAGGTGATCTGCCCGACCTGCGAGGCGCCGATCGCGTTCTCGACCTGGTGGGGGCACGGTTGCCCGAAGGCGCTCGTCGACCGTGCCCAGGTGCTCGGGGACTTCAAGGAGCTCACCGACGGCGCCGCCGAGACGTCGTTCGAGGAGGCCGCGTAGGAAGGCGCGGCGCCCTCCCTCTCGAGGGCGCCCCCTCCGGCACCGTGCGTCCGTACTTGACACGCGTCCGAATTTGTCCTATCTTCATCATGCAGGGTGAACGGAGGTTCGCATGGCCTACATGAGTCAGGACAAGAAGAAGGCGATCGAGGCGGTGGTGAAGCCGATCTGCAAGCGCTACGGCGTGAAGGCCACGCTGGCCGTGCGGCACAACTCGACGCTGGTCCTCAACATCGCCGAGGGGCCGATCGACTTCTTCGGCGACCGCGCCACGGAGCGCTGGCGCGCGGACTTCGCCAACCCCCAGGTCGCCGAGGAGAGGCTCGCCAAGGACCGCGCGAGCGGCAACCTCGACGTCAACCCCTACGGCTGGCGCGAGTCGTTCAAGGGCGCCGCGCTCGCCTTCCTCGCCGAGGTGATGCCCGCCCTGAACGACGGGAACTGGGACAAGAGCGACTCGATGACCGACTACTTCAACGTCGGCTGGTACGTGGACGTGAACGTCGGGCGCTGGAACAAGCCCTACAAGCTGAACCCGAGCATCCCCGCCGCGCCGCCCGTCCCGGCTCCCGCGCCCTCGCCGGAGGCCGCCGCGATCGGCGAGGTCTGCCGCCCGGGCCTCGACGCTGAGGAGCGCGCGCGGTCCTTCGCCCGCTACGTCGCCGCGCGCGAGACCGAGGAGAGCCTGAAGGCGGCCACGCCGGTGGCCGCGCCGCCGCAGCTCCGGATCGTGAAGCCCGAGCCGGAATACCTGACCATCCCCGCTCCGTTCGCGATGGCGCGCGTCGGGCGGTGCTGAAGGAGGGCGCAATGCCGAACGCGAATCAGAAGGGCCTGCTCTGCTCGGTGCTGCGCGACGCGCGGCTCGGCGACTGCACGAACGGCGGCATCACCTCGCGGGCGGCCGAGGTGCTCCTCATCGGCGAGGGGGTCGAGGGCCCCTTCGCGCCAAGCGCGGCGCGGCCAACGCTGAAGCTGGTCCGCCGCTGGGCCGGCACGCCGAACGAGTACGTGCACGCGGAGCCGCTCGAGGCGCCGCCGCTCGGAGGCGTCGGCTGGATGTTCGGCGGGAACTTCATCTACTCGTGCGACAGCCGATTCCAGGCCCTGTGCGGCTACCCGATCCCTGTGCACGACCGCTGCGAGACCGTCGAGCAGTACGTCCGGAACTTCGACTGAGGAGGACGCCATGCCGCTCTGCCGCATCGTCGTGTTCGAGACCCGGCGCATCGGGAAGAAGGAGCGCGGGACCGCGAGGGAGCTCTGGAACCCGAACCTCGACAGCCCGACGCTCCTCGGCTCCGGCTCGCTCTACTGGCCGACGGCGCGAGCCGCCTGGCGCCGCGCGCGCGTGGCCGCCCGAGATCCCGGCGTCGACCAGGTGAAGGTCGAGACGATCTCCGCCCGCCCCGTCGGCCGCATCTTCGCCGACGGGACCGCTTACGCCGAGACGCTCGAGGACCGCGCCGCCTGACCCGTCCGGGGCACCCCTCCGCCCCCGGCGATGGGTGTTGACAGCACGGGCGCGTTGTCCTATCTTTGTGGCGTCGAGAGAGCAGGGCCCAGCGCACCGAGGGACCACGACGGTGCATAGGAGAGCGGACATGGCGACGATCATCGCGAAGTTCCCCGGCAAGTGCAGCGAGTGCGGCGGCAGGATCAGCGCGGGCGCGCAGATCGAGTGGACGAAGGGTGAGGGCGCGCGGCACGTCAAGTGCGCCTCCGGCGAGGTCGAGGCGGCCAAGGCGGAGCCGGGCCCGATCGCGCTCAGCGGCGGCAGCGGCTACGGCTGCCAGGGCTGGACGGTCGGCGAGCTGATCCTGAGCAGCGAGAAGCGCCGCCGCGAGGGCGGCCCGGACGCGCTCGTGATCGTGACCGCGTCCCGCCGCTACGTGCGCGACGACGGCCTATCGTTCGGCGTCGGCGACGATCAGGGCTACCTCTACTCGGCCACGGCTCGCCCCGCGACGCCGGAAGAGATCGCCCCGGCGATCGAGGCGGCCCAGGGCCGCGCCCTCGCCGACGAGCGCGCCCTCGAGCTGAAGCGGGTCTACGCCGCATTCGAGGCTGGCGAGCGGCTGGCCGAGGAGGACGCGAACCGCCTCGCCTCCGCTGAGGGCGAGTCGATCCTGCTCGCCGCCGGCGTCAATGGCGGTCGGCGCTGGGTGCGGATCGAGGCGGACGCCCTCGTGCTCCTCGACGGCGGTTACTACGACGACTACCGCCGCAGCGCGTGGCGCCTGCCGCGGACCGCCGAGCTCGAGGCCCGCGTCCGCGCGCTCGCGGCGAAGTAGCAGCCCCCGGGCGACCCTCGCGGCCGCCCGCCCACCCGGCTCCCCGAGGCGACTCGGAGGGCCCGGCGGGCAGAGAGCCCGACCCGCGCGCCCGGGACCACGGCGCACAAGGAGATGCACATGACGACCACGTACCGCGCTGCCTACTGGATCTCCGACGACCGTCAGGGCGAGATCGTCCTCACCACCGCCGAGCAGGCGAGTCTCCCCGACGACGACCTGCTCGCCTCCGCGCGCGCCGAGGCGCAGGCGCACGCCCCGTGGGCGCTCGAGTCTGGCGAGATCCGCATCGGTGACTGGACGGAGGTGTAGCCATGACCGCCGAGACCAAGAGCCTGACGATCACCCTCACCGGCCGCGCGCCGGTCAAGATCGCCAAGGCCGAGTGGCCGATCCTGGCCGAGGCGAAGTGGTGGGACAACCAGTACGAGAGCCAGGCCAACCGCACGGCACGGCTCGTCGTGCGGCAGCATGAGGACGGCCGCGCGATCGTGTACGGGATCACCACCTCGCAGTGGCAGGGAGAGAGCGGGGCGCGCGGCGGCGAGCTGTTCGAGGCGGGCGCGAGCATCTCGGACGCCCTCTACCGGGTGGCCGAGAGCGTCGGCATCGACCAGGGACTCGTCGAACGGTGCATCGCCGATCTCCCGGCGGAGGATCTGACGAAGTCGCCCGAGCCGCGCCCGACGAACCCCGACCTCAGCTTCACCCCGATCGACGTCGGGTTCGACCTCCGCCGGCACGGCATGGTGGCGGTCGTCCCTGCCACCACCCGGTCGGTGGCGTACGACGTCGTCGGCGAGAGGCGCATCGTCGCCGGCGACCTGCCGACGATCCGCCGAGCACTGGAGGAGGCGGGCTACACGGTGGAGGTGCGGTCGTGACCACCACCGCGCAGAAGACGGATCAGGCGAAGACGGCGGCGACCGAGTACCGGCGACTCATCGGCATGGGCGACACCGTGCGCGCCGCGCAGGCGAAGCGCACCGTCGAGGATCTCGTCGGCTACTACGACAGCGACAACACGTTCCGTGTGCCCCGCGAGGTCGAGCAGGCCATGGGCGTCGACCCGTGGTCGTCGCCCGAGCTGAGCACCTGGGCGGAGCGCTGAGCGCTGGCCCTGATGAAAAGGAGAGAGACCATGGCGACCACAACGAAGCCCACGAAGCCGACCCGCTACTTCTACGCCGTCTCCCACCTGTACGGGCGCGGCACGACCACGGACAGCCGGCGGACCGGCGAGGTCGTCCCTGCCGTCAACGTCCACCGATTCACGAGCGCCGCCGCCGCGCGGGCGTGGGCGGCGGGCGGCTCGGACTACCGGCGCGAGCAGGATTACCGAGAGGTGCTCTCGGACGCGACCCGCTACGTCCAGCGCTACGTCCGCCGCGAGCTGGCGCGGGCGCGCGCATCGACCGATCTCGACTACATCGGCCACGAGTACCGCTGGTGCGGCGGCGAGGTCGAGACGGACGGCGAGGCGCTCTCGTAGGCCGCCGCCCCGCCCCCGCAGCTCCCCGCCGGCTCCGCGTTGACGCGCGGGGCCGGTTGTCCTATCCTCTGGGTGAGGGCCGACCATGAGCACGAAGAAGATACCTCTCAGCGTCGGAAGCCGCTTCGGGAGGCTCATCGTCCTTGCCGAGACTACGCTGGATGGCTCGGTTGCATGGCGCTGCCGCTGCGATTGTGGCAACGCGACCGTCGCTCGCGGCCCGGAACTGCGCTCCGGGCACAGGATCGGGTGCGGCTGCGGCAACCGCCCGCTGTTCTCCGGCAAGCGCTTCGGCCGCTTGCTCGTGATCGGTGCGGGGATCAAATACGACCGGCCAGCATGGCGGTGTCGCTGCGACTGCGGGCAGGAGATCGTGGCAGCGTCCTACGCGCTCTCCACTGGGAAACGCTCATGCGGATGCGAGCGAGCCGAACGCGTGCAGGTTGCTCGCGCTGCTCGCCGGGAGGCCGTCGCGCGAGAGCGGGAAGAAAGGCGCGCTGCGGCAGCCACCGGGAGGGCTACTCGCCAACTCTCCAAGGAACAGGCCAGGCAAGCGGAACAGCGCCGCCGACTCCAGCTCGCTCAGCCGCGCAAGAGGTGGGCTCGGTTCACCTGGCACACCGCTCGACGGCGCGCTGCGGCCAAGGGCCTAGCGTTCGAGCTCTCCGTCGAAAGCGTCATTGAGATGGCTACCGCCACGAGTGTGTGCTGCCTCGAGGGCTTGTCGCTCGAGTACGGACGCAAGGATGGTGACCACCGGCCGCGGGCAACCTCGCCGACCCTCGACCGGATCAATAACAGCAAAGGCTATGTCCCAGGCAACGTTCGCATCTTGTCCTGGCTCGCGAACCGCCGGAAGTCGGACCTCGGGGTCGCGCAGCTCGACAGGTACACGGCCGACGCGCACGCGAACGTGCTCCATGCTTCGCTCCTGTCCCGATCGATCATGGCCGCCGCACGACTTCACGAGGGCCAGACGGACAAAGGGGGCCACCCAGCGATCCTTCACGCCCTGCGCGTCGGGTTGGCGGGCCGAACCGAAGAGGAAATGGTCCTCGGAGTTCTCCACGACACGGTCGAGGATGCCGGCTGGGATGCGATCCGCGCCCTGCTCCCCGGCATGCCTGTTTGGCTCGTCGAAGCGTTAGACGCCATCTCGCGGCGCCCGGGCGAGCGGTACGAGAGCTATCTCGATCGCGTGCGCGGGAATCTGGCGGCGGCAGCGGTGAAGCTCAAGGATCTCGCCGACAACGCCGACCTGTCGCGCATCACGAACCCCACGGAGCGCGACCGCGCCCGGGTCGAGAAGTACCAGCGCGCGATCGTGTTCCTCGAGCACCCGTAGAAAACCGGCCCTGTTCTGGCGGGCTTCCCCGCCCCTCCGGACGCCCCTTCTGATATGCGTCCGTACTTGACACACGGCTCCCGTTGTCCTATCTTATCCTTGTGGTTGAGGAAAGGAGCCCCGCGATGATGCCCCCCTGGATGATCGAAGAGGTGGAGAGGGCCCGGAAGGAGCGCGCGGCGGCCGAGGAGCGCCCCCGGGTGAGCATCGAGCTGCCGGTCCCTCCCGCGGGCTGGGTGCCCGAGGTTCCCGCCTGGCGGCGCGAGCCCGAGGCGGAGCGCGGCGTCGCGGTCATCGTGTTCTGAGGAGGATCGCCATGGCCAAGCTGAGCGGAAGGGCGGCGCAGGCGGTGGAGGTGCTCCGGGCGGGCGGCTGCTTCCGGTACGCGCTCGAGCGCGCGTGGCAAGGCGGCGAGAAATTCAAGATGCGCCTGCGCGCCCCCGGCGGCGCCATCGTCAAGGGCGTCGGGTACGCGGCGAAGCGGGAGCTCGAGGAAGCTGGGATGCTCGCGAGCCGCTACTGCGCTCCGTCGTCGGTCTGGCCGCAGGAGTGGATCCTCCGGCCCGAGCCCGCGGCCGAAGCCGCGTGAGGAGGCCGTCATGGTGAAGAGGCTCGCAGCGTGGAACGTGAGGATGGAGGCGGCGCTCGAGGACGGCGGCGCGGCCGAGCCGAAGCCGATCCCGCTCGCCCTGATGATCCCGGCGAGCGCGGTCGCGGCGGCGTTCTGGATCTGGCTGTTCATCGCGCTGTACGGAGGGTGACGTCATGGCGAGCGCAGCTCCGAAGAAGAGCGCATCGGTGACCAAGACCAAGAAGGCTCGCGACCTCAACATCGGCGACCGGATTCACATGGGCGGCGAGGTGCGGACGGCCACCCGGATCCTGGGCATCGGCGACTACATCTTCGTCTGGTACACCGCATCCACAATGCGGCTGACCGTCGCGATGCGCTTCACCCCCGCGGAGTTCGTTCCCGTTTTCGTCACCCCGTAGGCGGAGGAGGCCCGTGATGGCGACCTGCCCGAAGTGCAACTGCCCCACCCACGATGGCTTGCTCGTCCCGTGCGACCGAGCCTTCACCCTCGATGGCGTCGCGATCGACATCGCGGTCTTCATCGAGGTGAACGACTTCGCCGCGTCGGACCGGGAGGAGATCGGTGCGCTCGTGGTCGGTGCGGAGATCGTCTACGGCGGCGGCGCGGCCGCGACCTTCACCCTGCGCCGCGTGAAGTGACAAGGAGAGGAACCGACCATGGCGACCACGATCACGGTGTTCGAGGGCGCGTCCTATAGGGTCGACGAGGGGGAGGAGCGCGCGAAGCCCGTGCGCCGGCTGGTGTGCTGCGTCTGCGGGGCCGCGACTCGCGGCCGCCGGTGGCGGAACCGGGACACCGGCTTCGGGATCTGCGACCCGTGTGTCGCATGGGTGCGGGGCCGCGGTCAGACCGACGCCGGCGTCCTGTCGTACTACGGCGTCGCTGGCGTCCACTACGGAGTCGAGAGGGCGTGACCCATGGCGACCTCGGCTCTGTGGTGGAAGGAACGGTTCGGCGTGGAGCGCACCTGCACGTGCCGGCCCCACGCGCGCGGCTCGGAGTGCTCCGGCGGCTGGCACCTCGTCGACAGCTTCGAGACGGAGGAGCAAGCCCGACGCGACGCGGCCGAGCTGACCGCGAAGGTCGGCGTCCCCTGCCGCGCTGTCGACCAGCACACGAGGCGGCCCCTGGCCGCAGAGAGGAGCCTGCCATGAAGACCTACCGGATGCGCGTCCCCGCGACCCTGTGCTTCGACGTCGAGGCGGAGAACGACGAAGAGGCGAAGGCGAAGGCTGCCGCCCTCTGCGATCGGATCTGGGAGGAGGGCGCGGACGTGCCGAACGCCGACCTCGACGACGAGCTCGAGAACGCGACCGTTTACCCCCAGCCGAACCAGGAGCCCGTCGAGATCGTCGAGGGCATCGAGAAGGAGTGACCATGCTCCTCCCTTCGATCCATCTGAACGGAACCTCGGCGGAGCAGCTCCTCGAGCAGGCGTGCGAAGCGGGGAACGCGGTTCGCGCCGCGATCGTCGCGCTCGAGGCCGCCGGGCCGAACGCGCGCGACTACTACCCCCAGGGCGACGACGCGTTCACCCGGGCACGGGCCGAGCACTAGGCGCGGGTCGAGCGGCTCGCTTCGGTCCTGCGCGACCTGCAGCAGCTCGCGGAGCACGTTTCCGGTTGACACCCGGCCCCGTTTGTCCTATCTTTGTGACGTAGGGAGGACCGAGATGAACGCCACCCTGAGCAGGGACCGCAGCACCGGCCGCCTCTGGCTGGAATTCCCGGGGAAGCCCGACGCCGCCACCATCGCCGCGCTGAAGGCGGGCGGCTGGCGCTGGGGCTCATTCCGGAGCGCCTGGTTCAACGTCTCGCGCTTCGCGAAGGTCCCCGCGGGGATCGCCTACGACGACGGCGGCGAGGTCGACTACGCCGCGGAGCGCGCCGAGCGCCTCGAGGAGCGCGCCGAGAAGGCCGGCTCCCGCGCGGCGGCGGCGTTCGGCCGGGCGCACACGATCGCGGACGGCATCCCCTTCGGCCAGCCGATCCTCGTGGGTCACGGGTCCGAGCGGCGCGCGCGGCGCGACCAGGACAAGATCCACTCCGCGATGTCGAAGGGCTGCGCGGAGCAGGGGAAGGCGGAGCGGCTCGCCCAGGCCGCCAGCGGCAGCGCCCGCGCCGAGCGCCTGCGGCACGACCCGGGCGTCATCGACCGTCGCCTAAAGAAGCTCCGAAAGGACCTAGCCGCGTACGAGCGGACAGAGCCCATGGATGAGGCGAGGGTCGCGCGCTTCTACGAAGCGATCCGGACCTACCGCCCCGCGGACTGGTCGCTCGAGCAGGCCGGGGCCGAGCTGGCCGAGCGCGTGGAGGAGCGCGCGCGCCGCGCCACGATCCTCCGCGAGGAGATCGCCCGGAACGAGGCCGAGCTCGCCGAGGCCGGTGGGCTGCCCGTCGAGCGGCTGCAGTTCGGTCCCGGCGACATCATCCGAGTGAAGGGGCACGTCGCGAAGGTGGTCCGGGTGAACCGGACGACCGTCTCGGTCGAGTCCGGGTTCTCGTGGCCGCTGAAGTACGACCTGAGCTTCGTCCAGGAGGTCGTGAAGCGCGCCGCGCTCATCCCCGCGCCTGTCGAGGCGCCCGGCCAGATGCTCGATGCCGCTCCCGCCCCCGCGGGAGAGCTGACCCCGGGGCAGAAGGCCGCCCGGACCCGGCGCGAGCGGCGGGAGGCTGCCGCGCGCGCCGCAGCCATCCCGCCCGCCCCCGTGGCGGACCCGCTGGCGGTTTGACAATCGACCCCCGTTGTCCTATCCTGAGAACAGGAGGAGGAAAACATCATGGCCGACGCGGCCGACGCGCTGTTCTACCTGCTCGACGGGAAGCCGAAGCGCCTCGTGAAGATCGAGGAGGGCCGCACCCTCGAGTACGTCGACGGTGTCTGGCACGAGACCCCGCTCCTCTACGCCCGCGCCACCGGGATCGGCGGCGACGCCCTCTCGACCCCCATCACCGAGGAGAAGGCGCTGGCCTTCATCGCCAGCTCCGGAGGGTGACGATCGTGTACCTGCACTGCAAAACTGGATTCTTCGAGGTCGACCGCTGGGACGGCTCGCCGGTGGGGCGCGAGGACCACCAGGCGGCCATCGACGAGCTCCGCGCCGGTGGCGCTGTCGAGATCGCCGTAGTGCGCTGCCGCGACCGCGCCCAGCTCAGGGACCTGCTCAAGCATTTCGCCCCGCGCCAGGCACGCATCTGGAAGTCGCCGCCGCGCTGGGATTACCCGTTCCGGGTGTACCTGACGCTCGCGGAGTGGGCCTCGACGATGGCGTCCGTGGCGGCGGGCCTGGATTACCGCAACTTCAAATCCTGGACGAAGGCGAACGCGCCCGAGCAGGCTGCCCTCGCGTACGACATCTGGGGCGTCGCGGAACGGGCTGGGCGCGCCGACCGCTTCGGCTGGGACGAGAGCGACTTCGCGAGTGGCGGGGTCCGCATCGAGTAGTCGTCCAACTACTCGATCCACACGCCTCCGCCGGCGAAGTCCTCCTCCGACCACCCGTAGCGCGCCCCCTCGACCTCCGGGATGTCCGCGGCGTCGTGCTTCGCGCCGCGCTGCGAGAGCCCGACCGGCTTCGATCCGAGGTAGTGCCCGTCGAGCACGGTGAAGCCGTCGGAGGTCTTGAACGCGCGCGTGATCTGGATCTTCGCGTCGCGCTGCAGGATGAGTTCGTGCTCGCTCGAGTAGTGGGCGCCGCGCGTGCCCTTCGGTACGGCGATGCGCATGAGCACGGCGCTCTGGGTGCCCGACCCCGAGAAGCTGATGCTCGTATGCGAGTGGAACGAGGTCGAGAGGAAGCCCTGGTCGTGGATGATGCCCTGCTTCCCCGCGAGGTACTTCTCGGGGTCGGTGGCGAGCTCGCCGAAGCGCATCCCGCGCCAGACCGTGACGTCGCGCTCCAGCGCCGGCGCCGTCTCGAGCGCCTTCGTGAGTGAGCGGATGCCGCCCTCGGCGTTCTCCCCGTAGATGTTGCCGTTCCGGAGGGCCGCGTTCATCGCCTTGTAGCCGTTGCCCTTGTAGTGGTCGAGGGCCTCGAACTGCGCCGGCGGCAAGGCGGTGCGCCACGCCTTGAACTTCCCGCCGATCTCGGAGTTGGCCTCCTCGGCCTTGTCGTAGCCGAGCGCGAGGTGGACCTTCTCGCGCGTCGCCTCGAGTTGCTCCGGCTTGAAGCTCGCGGGCTTCACTGGCCCTGCGCTGGTCTCCCCCTTCGCCGCGAGCGCGCGCAGCTTCCTCGTCACCGCGGCCTTCTGGCCGGGCGTCATCTTCGTGTAGGCGAACATGATCGGGCTCGCGAACCCGGCCACCTGCGCCGCGGCCTGGAGCGCGGCCGCGTTCTCGAACCCGGTCGCCTTGGCCGCGATCTCGTGCTGTGCCGCCGCGGCAGCCTCGACCGCCTTCGTGGCCTCCTGCTCCACCTTGACCGCTTCGACCTTCACCTCCTCGGCCTTGCTCGTCTCGAGCTGCGCCTTCAGGATGTTGATCTTCTTCGAGAGGCCGGCCTTCACGCCCGCGGTCGTTGCGAGCGACTTCGCCGCCTCGAGCTCCGCGATCTTCGATGCCACCTCGGTGCTCGGGGGCGCCGGCGTCGCCGCTTCCTTCGCTTGGGCGACGAGCTGGGCGTGGGACGCTTCGGCCGCGTTCTCCGCCTGGGCCTTCGCCGCGCCGTGCTCCTCGGTGAGCGTCCAGTCGACCGGAACGCTCAATCCCGCCTTCTGCGCCGCGACGACCTCCGCCGACGGCCCAGCGCTCGCGGTCTTCGGCTGCATCGAGCCCGCGGCCGCCTCCTCGATCGCGAGCTGCGCCTCATACTGAGCCTGGAGCGCCTTCAACTTCTTGGTCGCCGCCGCCTTCACGCCGGGCGTCATCGCGCTCGCTTGGGCGAGCTTCGCGAGCGACAGCTCGCCGATGATGTCCGTCGCGCTCTTCCCGCCGCCGCCCGGCGCCCACTGCCCGGCGCCCGGCTGGCCAGCCGGGATCCGCGGCACACCCTCCCACCCCGCGTCGACCCGCTGCTTCCCGATCTTCCAGCGCAGATCGGGCGCGCCCTTGGGCACCGCTACCTGGGCCTCGTAGGCGATCATGGCCCGGTCGAGCTCGGCACGGCGCGCCGGCGTGGTCGAGAGCAGCCGCCGCTCCTCGTAGAGCGGATGGTTCAGGGACTCCTTCACGTAGAACGACTCGCGCGTGTGGAACTGCAGTTCCATGCTCACGCCGTTGGGCGTGCGGAGGTTCACGTTGACGCCCTGGTACGGGCCACCCGAGCCCCAGGTGTTCTTGAACTTGTAGACCTGGAAGCCCGACTCCTCGAGCGAGGCGAGCGTCGAGCCGACCTTGTCGGCGTAGGTCTCCTCCGAGACCTTCAAGGTGTAGCGGACGCGGTCGCCGATCTTCTCCGCTGCCTCCTCGTAGGAGACGCCATCGAGGGCCGCGTCAGTCGCGATCTTCCGAGCGAGGCTCCCCTCGCCCTTCACCGCGTGCGCGAGCCCGACGAGGGTGGCGTGCTCGTCCTCCATCCACATCATCGCGTTCGTGACGCCCTCGGCCTGCGCCTTCGCTTCGGCATGGAGCGTCTCCGCGATGGTCCGCGCCTCCTCGGGCGGGATCTCCTCCGGTGTCGTGTGGACCGGTGCCGCGATCGGCGCGGGGAAGCCCGGCGGTGGATGCGCGTCCCCCGTCCGCGTGCGCTGCACGAGCGGAGGAGGCGGCGGCCACGTCTTCGGCATCCCGGCGGGGAGCTCGCTCACCGGCGCGTGCTCGATGATCGCGGACTCCGCCTCGCCCTCGACCCCCCCGTTCCCCGACGCCCCTCCGGTCGTCCAGCGGCCGTGCTCGTCGCGCGGCACGTCTTCCCAGCCGGCGTCCCCGCGCGCGGCCGCACCCGGCTCGAACACGTGCTCCGCGACGTCGAAGCTCACCGCCGGCGCGATGGCAGGCGGAAGCTCCGCGTCCTCCAGGTACTTGAGCGTGACGTGGGGACGAAACCCGTGCTCCGAGTTCGGCGCGATCCCCTGCTCGGCGAGCGCCCCGAGCCATGCGCGGCGGAGCTCGAGGAGCCCGTCGGACTCGACCACGCCAATGAGGACCCGCTTCCAGTCCGAGCTCTTCGACGCCGGGAAGACGTCGACGCCGACGATCGAGAGCGTGACCGTCCCGTGATTCGCCCATGCCTCCCGGAAGGACGACTCCACGACCTCGGCCTGCTCCGCGGAGAGGCCCTTCGCGTAGAAGAGCGTGACGTGCATGTCCTCGGGCGGCTCGCCGCCGGGCACCGCCAGCTCCTCGGCGACGTCCACCGGAACCTTGAACCCTAGGAACGTGCCCTTGTGCTCGCCCGCGTCGTCGCGCTCGACGACGTCCTCCGCGTCCTCGTGGTCGTCGTCGACAACGCGCAGGTTCGGGCCCTCCTCGGTGAGCGAGGAGAAGTCCGGATCCGCGAAACACCGACAGTTTATGGGACTTCCAGGGGTCACCTCCTCGCCGTCGATGACCGGCGGCTCGTCCCAGGTGAAGCGCTTGCCGTCGAGCCCCGCGTGCTCCTCGCGGACGCGATTATCTTTCATCGTGCGCCACACGAACGCGACGACGCCGAGCTGCTCCTGCCGCGTCTGGTTTAACTCACCGTACATCTTCCCGACCTGGTCGCGCGCGATGAGCTTCGCGCGGCTCTCCGCCACGCCGTAGCGCTCCTCGATCGTCTCGGCGAGGCTCTCCCAGCGGTCCCCCTCGCGCAGGTTCCGGGTGAGCCGCTTCTCGAGGCCGGCGAAGTGGTCGGTCGCGACCGACTTGATGAGGGCGACGTTCTCCTGGGTGAAGGCCGCGACTTTCGGCGCGAGCCACGGCTCGGACCGGTAGATGTCGATCCCCATCACCGCCCGGAATTGCTTGGCGAGCTGCTCGCGCTGGAAGTCGGAGGTCCTCGTCGCGTAGACCTTCGCCGTCGCGGCGAGCCGCTCGTTCGGCCACTCCTCGAACCACTGGTCGGCGACGTCGTCGAGGAGCTGGTTCGGGGAGGAGATGCTCTCGTCGAGGTGCTCGGCGCCGTCCCCGCGCGCGCGGTCGGCCTCGCGAACCATCGCCTCCAGGTGGGGGACCACGATCGCGCGCACGAGCTCGCGCGCCCGCTCGAGCGCCTTCAGGATCGCGCCGAAGTAGGCGACGCGGATCATGTCCGGCGGGAGCTGCCGCGGCGGCCGGCGCCGGCGCGGGAGCCGCCCCGAGAGGCGGATCATCTCCCGACGCGCGCGGATCGCGCTGATGACGGCGGCTCGGTTCACCGCGCCTCGCGTCGCCCCGCGACGAGCGTTCCGCCGCGATAGACGAGGTGCGCGCTCGGGGAGTCGCGGTGCTCGCGCACGTGCCGATCCGCAGCGACCACGACAGCGACCTTCGCCGCGGCGGCTTGCCTCGGCTTCGCCTCGTCGTAGGCGATGCCGAACTCGGCGCCGCACGTGCACTGGACGCGCTCGACGGCCTCCACGTCAGGGCTCCTCGGGGAGCGGCTGGACGAGGAACCCGAGGCGCTTCTCGCGCTCGGCGCGGATAGCCGTCACTCCGAACGCCCGCAGCCGCTCGAGCCCGCTCCGCAGCGTCTCCTCGGAGAAGAGCATCCCCTCGGGATCCTCGCGGTGGTCGGCGAGGCCGGCGAATCCGGCGATGGCGCCGTCGTCGTTCTCCCAGATGGCGAGCGCGAGGCCGAGCGGGTGGAGGACCTGCCGGTTGAGCTCGAAGAGCAGCCCGGAGCGGCAGAGGAAGTCCGCCGCCTCGGCGTTCATCATGGCGAGATCGGGCGGCGCATGAGTCGATGCCGGGTCAGGGGGTGAGGGCTGGAAGGGGAGTTTCGTTGCCACGTGTCTGCCTCCTGCCGCTACTCGGGGAACCGATCCGGACGCGACGGCATGTTCGCGGTCGCCTGACGCGCGCGAAGGGCGCGCCAGCAGCGCTGGCAGAGGTCGTGTCCCCTGCCGACAACCCGGTGCCTCTTGCCGTGGTAACGACCCATGCGCTTCACCCTGCGGAACGCGAGCGCCGGGCGTTCACCGCACTCGGCGCACAACCGCTTCATGGCACCGAGATGCGCGCGACGAGCCGGGTGGACGTGGCGAGCCAGATGACGAACCATGCGGCCGCGCGGCTCCACCGCGCCGGCCCGCGCCGCTCGACGTGTCCGGCGAGCCGCTCCGCCATCCAGAGGAGCGCGCGCCCGAAGCGCGTCACCTCGACCCGCACCTTGATCGTCGTCTCAGCCACGGCGCGCCTCCTTCGCCGGCGTCTTGGCGGACTTCGCCGGGGGCTCCGCGCCAGGCTTCGCCTTCGCCGGCGGGGCAGCGGGCGGCGCCGCCTTCCCGTTCTTGCTGGGGGGCACCGGCGCGCCGGGCGGGCCCTTCGGCGGATCGATCCCGTCGTCGGGCGGCGGCTCGGGAGTCTCCTCCATCTTCCGGCGGAGCTCGTCGGCGAGGACGATATCCTCGCCGTACGCGTCGCCCCCGAACCGCGACGTCGCGACCTCCTCCGCCATGAGGACGCCGGCCTGGACGTACGCGGCGTCGGCCTGGGCGTTCGACAGACGGCGGGTCGCCTCTTGGACCGGGTCGAGCTGGCGGAGCGGGCGGAAGCGGATGCTCCAGTTCTCCGGCTCCTTCCCCTTCGTCGGCCCTTCCTTCGAGAGCAGGATGTAGCGCGTGAGTTGCTCGGCAGGCTCGAGGAGGTTCTCCTCTTGGAGCCCCTCGATGCGCTCCGTCCACCAGGTCGTCCCGGCCTTGTCGTCGGAGGAGAGGCCGCCCGGCGTCTGTCCGAAGAGCCGCGAGATCGGCATGTCCGCGGCCGCAGCGAGCCGAACAGCGAAGCGATCGAGCAGCTCCGCGAGTCCAGCGATCGAGGTGGTCTTCCGCTCGAACCCCTCGCCCGGGTCGCCCTCGCTCGAGTCGCCGGCGTCGATGAGCGCGGCGCGCACGACCGAGCGACCCATCTCGATCGCCTCGAGCCGCGCCTGCACGAGTTGCTCGCGTCCGGACGAGAGCGCCTCGATGAGCCCCTTCATGCGGAAGATCGCCTGCGAGAAGTCCTGCACGAGGTGGCCGGCGCTACCCCACGCCATGCCAAAGTCGGCGAGGACCTCGAGCACACGGACGAGGACCGAGTCGCCCCAGCCGCGGGTCGCGACCTCCTGCCGCCGCGAGACCTTCACGCCATCGAAGCGGAGGAGCCGGCTCTCGTGCACCCGCGTCGTCCGGACGTTCGTCGCGAAGCCCTGCGGCGTGACCCAGTAAGTCTCGGGTAGGCCGTACTTCTCTTCGAACGGATCGGCGTACCAACTCGCCGGATAGACCTCCTGCGCGCTGAAGAGCGTGAGGAAGCGGATCTTCGTGATGTTCTTCTCGTTGACCGGCTTGTCCGGATCCTGGCCGTCCTCGACGCCCATGAGGAGGGCCGCGCCGCCGAACGCGCGGGACCACGCCATCGCGCGCTGGAAGAGCTTCTTCGCCTTGAGCTTCCGCTCTTCTTTCTCGACGAGCTCCGACGCGACCTTGTCGTCCTGGATCTGGACGTCGAGCCAGCGGCGCGTGGCCTCGCGCGAGGGCTCGTCAATGATCTTCGCGGCCATGTCGTCGCCGCGATAGAGGTCATGGGCCTGGTTGTAGTCGAGGGTGAGGACGACGACGCCGGCGCCGCGGCGCTTGTCGCGCTCGGTCCCGAGCCCGGTGAAGACGTTGTCCCACCCATCCCGATGCCGAACGGTGGTGAGGGCGGCATCGCGGCGCTCCTGGATCGGACCGCGGCGCGCGGGCTTCGAGGCGGAGTCCACGCGCGCGCGCGCCTTCGGTCTGGCCATGCCGCCCACGTATCACTGGGGCGCCCCGGGTCGACCGGGCGTCAGAAGAGCGGGGTCTTGCGCCCGACGCCGCGCGGCATCCTGCTCGTCCGCCCACGCAGGTAGGCTCCCCCGAGCGTCGTTCCCTGGAGCCGCATCCGCCGGATGTCCCAGGGGTCGGTCGGTTCCGGCCGCGGGGCTGGCGGTTCAAGGGCGCCGGCGGTGACGGCCTGCACCGTGGCCGTCCCCTGGCTCGAGCCGGCGCCGCTTGCGACCACGAGGACCGTCTCCGCAGCCGTGGCGCTGCCCGTCGATGCGCCTGCGCCGGACGCGGCGATGGAGATCGCTTCCCGAACGGTCGCCGAGCCCGACCCGATACCCGCACCCGAGGCGGTGACGGCGACGGAGGCGCCGCCGACCGTGATGGTGGCCGTTCCGGTGCTGCGGCCGTCGCCCGATGCCTGGACCGCGATCGTTTCCCGCGCCGTCGCCGTGCCCTGACCGGCGCCCGAGCCGCTCGCCGTGATGGCCTGGGCGATCTGAGCGGTCGCGGTCCCGGAGCCGGTACCCGCCCCACCTGCCGCGAGAGCCTGGGCGGTCGAAACAGTCGCCGTCCCCGCCTCTCGCCCCGCACCGCTCGCCTGCGCCGCCTGGGCGAGGCCGAGCGCTGCCGTACCGGTCGAGACGCCCGTTCCGCTCGCATGGACCGCTGCGGCGAGCGTGAGGGTCGCGCTCCCGGAGCCAGCGCCGGCGCCCAGGACGACGGCCGCGAGGGCGGAGCGAGCCGAGGCGGTCCCGGTGCTGACCCCCGCGCCCGACGCTTGCGCGGGGACGGCGACCGAGACGGTGGCGGTCCCCGTGGAGACCCCGCCACCGGAAGCCCCGACCGCGAGGGCGACAAGGACCGACGCGAGCCCGCGACCGACGCCGGAGCCGGACGCCGTGACCGCGACGGAGCTGCCGCCGCCACCGGCGGCGCCCTGGAAGACGGTGGGCTGGAAGACCCCGGGCTGGAACAGGCCCACGCGATCCTCCTACAACTCCGCGTCCGCCGTGTAGTGGACGCCGACGAGGTCCCCGATCGCGCCGGCCGCGTCGCCAGTCGCGGTGACCACCAGACCGCGCTCCGTGAGCCCGAGCTGGGCGACCGCTGTCTGAACGGCTGGCGTGGTCCCATTGATCCGGTAGGGCACCGCTCCCGCGCCGACCGGAGTGTAGAGCGTCACCACGGGCACGCCACGCATAACGATCGGAAAATAGATCGGGATCGTATCCGCTAGAGCCAGCGCACCGGCTCTCGCGACGACGCCAACCTCGCCCGCCCCGGCCGCCGCGACTGACAGCGACGCCGCAGGTGCCGTGAGGACCGGAAATGACTTGCAGTAGTACCGCTGGAGGCGGTTGAATTCGATCGAGGCAGGGAAGGCCACGAAGTTCGTCCTGACCTCTGGCCCGTCGTAGATGCAGCACTCGCCGAACGAAACGGAGTCGGCCGCCGCGAACTGCGAGTCGGTCCAGATGCACAGCATGAGGTCGTGGCAATCGACCGGCGGAGCGAAGACGCAGGAAAAGCGCTTCCACGCGGTCGTGCAGGCGCACGACATCGCGCTGCCGCTGATGGTCCCGCCATCCGCGGAGTTCGCCACCGGCGTGAGATAGGCGAGGTTCGTCCCGAGCGTCGGGTCGACGGTGTTGGCGCCCCAGGCCGTGATCCACGTCCCGGCGCTGATCGGAACCGCGTCCACGGTTCCGGCGGCGGCGAGCTGGACGAGCCCGAGCCGGATGGTCTTGGCCGCGGACGCCTTCATGTTGAACTGAAGGCGGACCTGCGAGCCGCGCATTGAGGCGATCACGGTCGAGCTGAGAAGCTGCCCGATCATGAACTTGCCGGTCGTCGTGATCTTGCTGAATTGCCCGTAGTACCGGACGCCGAACCCGGTTTCCTTCGCCGTCTCGGTGTCCACGCGGATGGCCTGGACGCTGAGGTTCTCGTTGCTGACGAACCAGCGATCCGCCGTGTAAACCCGCCCGCCGACGCTCGAGTACGTGGTCAGCGTGCCCGGCGCCTGGCGCTGCCAGAACTCCATCTCCCCGTTGCCGATCGTCGGGTGGTCGCGCCAGCCATCCAACTCGACCGCCCTGACCACCGCGAACTCGTCGATCGACTTCAGTTTGTTGTCTGCGGTGTCGTAGAAGATCGAGAGCTTCCCTGCGGCGGGCGTGCTCGGGGTCGCGACCTTGTTCAGCGTAGCGGTGCTCATAGGATCTCCAGGGTGGCGCCAGTCGCGATCTCGAAGTCGAGGCCCGCCGCGATCTCGAAGTCGCCGGACACGACGTAGCTGCAGCACGTGTCCACGACGAGGCTCGTCGTGATGACACGTGGGATCCCGGCGAAAACGTGGGCAGCATTCCACTCGTCGGATCCCACGTCGGACGTACCGTCGTCCGCGATGGCCGTGACCTTGGCGTGCGTGATCACGCTACGCCTCCGTCACCGTCAGTCCGGCAGCCGCGATCGACGGGGTAGCGAGTGCCGACACCTGGATCACGTTCGGCATCCCGTACCACTCCCATGCGTTGCCGCCGCCGGCCGCTGCCTGGTCGAGTAGAACGACGCCCCACGCCGCGGCGGGACCCGAGGTCCAGCCGGCGGGCGTCGCCTGCGGCCACGTCCAGGCCGCGCCCGCGTTCTGGATCTGACCGGAAGCCGCCGCGCCCCAATTCGTCGTGTTGCTCGTCAGCGCGATCCGGGCGTAGGCGTTCGTGCCCACCGTCGGCTCGTTCACGATCGCCATGCTCGCCCCGGTGATCGCCTGGAGCGCTGAGGTCTGCTCGGTGAGCACCGCGGTCCCGTCGGTGATCGCCTCGTTCGCGACGCCCGGGTAGAGCGTGCTCTGCGCGGCGGCCAGCGTCCCAGCGGTCGTCACCTTGTAGAGCGACAGCTTCGTCGCGCCGTTGGGGGTGAGACACACCGTGTCGTTGAGCGAGACGGCCTGGGAGTTGAGGGCGGCGCGCGCCCCCTTCGTCGCCACGGCGAGCGCGGCGTAGACGGTCGCCGGCCAGGAAAGCGCAACGCCGCGCTTCACGCCCAGCAGGAGGTTCGCGTAAGAGGTGGTCTTCGGCATGTTCGCCTCCCTGTTACGGTCGCCGCGCGGCCGCTTGTTCGTCTGGTGCTCCCCACGTATCAGGGAACCCCGGGAACGCTCCTCAGCGCGCGGCGAGCGCCTCGAGTGCCTCGAGCCCGGAGGTCTTCTTCGAGAAGCGCCGGAGCGCCTGCGTCGTCTGGTCCACCTGGTCGTCGTTGGCGGCCTTCGGGAACGAGCACATCTCCTCGATGTAGTCGTGCACCCAGGGGGCGTAGAGCGGGATGAAGACGTTCCCCGCCTCGACGTCCGGGGAGACCGCATGCGCGCGCGCCTCCTTCCCGCCCTCCGGCTCGATCGGGATGATGCCGGGGATCTTCTTCTTCAGGACAGAGATCACGGCCGTGCCGTTCGCCTTGTCCTCGATGAGCTTCGCGCGCGCGCGCGGGTAGGCCGAGATGAGCTCGAGCAGCTTCTTCAACGTCTCGGTGAACGAGAGCTTCGCGCGCACCTGGTCGCGCAGGAATTTGTCGGGCCCGACGCGGCCCCACACCCCGATCGCCACATAGTCGGAGGTCTCGAGGTCCTTGAACGAGCAGTCGACGGAGATGATCTCCTGGTCCCACTTCTCGGGCAGCAGGCGCGACTCGACGCCCACCGGGATGAACTCGCCGGCGCGGTGCCAGCGCATGAACCACGCGCGCTTGAAGATGATCCCCTCGGGCGGCGCCGGGCGCTGTTGGTGCTGGCCGGCGTAGCCGGAGGAGCCCATGCGCGTCTTCTCGCCGGCGAGCACCGAGGCGGGGAACTTCGCGGGGAAGAGCAGCTCGCCGGGATCCCTGCGGGGGTCCTCGAAAAACTTCACGCGCTCGCTCGGCTCATCCGAGCGCATCTGCGATTCGAGGTCCGGCTCGGTGCCGGCGACGTCGGCAGGACAGGTCGGCGGCGAGGGCAGCGGAAGCGGGTTCTTGCGGATGTACGTGACCGAGCGACGCTTCGGATCGAACTCCGACGGCAGGAGGAGGTGCTCCCAGCCGCCCTGGCGGAGGAGGTGACCGGACAGGTCCTCCTCGTGGAGCCGCTGCATGATCACGACGCGCGAGCCGGTCTGCATGTCGTTGAGCCGGTTCGCGATGCCCTGGTCCCACGCGACGAGCACGGCGTCGCGGGCGGCCTTCGAGTCCTGCTCCTGCGCGTTGAGCGGGTCGTCGATGACGATCGTGTCGCCGCGGAGGCCGGTCGTGGCGCCACCGATGGAGAGCGCGCCGCGGAAGCCGAACCTCGTGTTCTGGAACAGGTGCTTCGTGTCCTGGTCGGCGCTGAGCTTCCATTCGTCGCGGATGAAGTGCTTCCGGTACCAGTTCGACCGAATGAGCGTGCGGCACTTCACCGAGTCGCGGATCGACACCTCGTCGGCGTAAGACCAATAGTTGACCCGCCACGATGGACGGCGCGTCCAGACCCAGGCCGGCCAGAAGACGCTGGTGGTGAGCGACTTCATCGTGCCCGGCGGCACGTTGACGAGGAGGTCCTGGATCTGCCCGGCGGAGACGGCCTCGAGGTGCTCGCACAGCGCGTCGATGTGCCAGTTCCACACGAGCCGAGTGGCGGGCTCGACGACATGCCAGGCCTGGCGGCAGAACTCGGCGAAGCGCCGGCGCGCCTTCTCGGCCCGGATCTCCTCCAGGCTCGGGAGCTCGGTCAGCACGACCGCCACGGGGGCTAGGCCTCCGGGCGATGAGCGCGGCGTGCGCGCGGGTACCAGCGCAGGGTGAAGACGCGCGCGTCGGGCGCGGGCTCGCGCGTGACGATGCAGCCGAGGTGCTGGCGGCCCGCGTGCTTCCCGCGCGCATGGAGGCGGACGGAGACCACTTCGTAGGTGCGGCCCGTCGGCGTGACGATGGCGTCGCCCGGCGCGACACGCTCGCGCGAGTCGTAGAAGATCCGCACGAGGTCGCCGACGGGGGCCGTCACCGGTCGCTCCGAACGAGGCGGTCGAGGACCTCGCGCAGCTCGTCCGCGCTGTAGCCGTCCACTCCCTCGACCGCGGTCCGCTCCGCTCCGCAGTGGGCGCAGACCTCGTCGTACTCGTCGGGCTCGGACGGCCCCGCGCCGATCTTCACGCCCGTCCACTCGTGCGCGCACTCGTCAGGGCTCATCGCTCCCCTCCTCCGACGTCGCGCCCGGGACGGCGCCAGCCGCGGCCGCGCCCATCTTCGCCGCCGCGCGCACCGCCACCGCCGCGGTGATCTCCTCGAGCTTCGCGAGCTCCTCGTCCGTCATGTCCTTCAGCGGCAGCCCGGGCGACGTCGCGAGCTCGCCCTCGTGCTTCACCTTGATCGCCGCGTCGAGCCCCTCCAGCTTCGCGCGCCGCTCCGAGATCCGCAGGAGCGAGTCGGCCGCCCGCGGGACCTTCCGCTGCGGCCAGAGCGCGACGAACATCGCGTCGAGCCGGCGCAACTCGCGCTCGCGCTTCCGGTCCGCCTTCTCCCCGACCTCCTCCTTCGTCTTCGCGAGCGCCTTGTCGACGAGCCGGAAGGCCATCACCTTCGGGATCGGCCGGTGAGGCACGATCCCGAGCGCGCGCTGCATGGCCTCGTTCGACAGCAACGCCGCGATCTTCCCGTAGGAGTTGCCCGCCAGGTTCAGCTCGAGCGCCTGGTCCTGGAGGGTGAGGCGCTGGGCCTTCGTCAGCGGCGGGACCCGGCGCCGCTGTTCCGGCCCATGGGCCACACCGGTCCGTGCCTGTCCTACGTTCGTCGTGTCGCCCGGCTCGCTCATGGTGCCCGCCCTTCCCCTTCCTGCCCCACGTATCCCGGAAACCTCAGTCGAGTCGCAGGATTGACTTGACGGCCCCGCTTGTCCTATCTTGTCGTTCAGACAAGTCCGAACCCCCGAGGGAGGCCTGCATGGGCGTCGAAACGGCAATCGCCTGGACCGACTCGACGTTCAACCCCTGGTGGGGATGCGCTCGCATCGACCCGGCGTGCGAGCACTGCTACGCGGAGGCGCTCGCGAAGAGGTACGGGCACGCGGTGTGGGGCACGACCGCGGGCAGGCGGACCTTCGGCGACAAGCACTGGAACGAGCCCGAGAAGTGGAACGCCGCCGCGATCAGGGCGGGCGTGCGGCACCGCGTGTTCTGCGGCTCCATGTGCGACTGGGCCGACAAGGACGCGCCCGCCGCCGAGGTCCCGCGCCTGTTCGCCCTCATCCGCCGCACCCTCGGCCTCGACTGGCTCCTGCTCACGAAGCGGCACGACCGCATCGCGCAGACGCTCCCCGCCGACTGGGGCGAGGGCTACCCGAACGCCTGGCTGGGCTGCACCGTCGGCGACAAGCCGGGGCTCCGCCGCGCCGAGACGCTCCGGCACATCCCCGCGCGCGTCCGGTTCCTCTCCATCGAGCCGCTGCTCGAGGACCTCGGCGACGTCTCCGGCCACCTCGACGGCATCCACTGGGTCATCGTCGGCGCGGAATCGGGCGCCCACGCCCGCCCGATGGAGGAGGCCTGGGTCCGGAACATCCGGGACCAATGCATCGCCGCGGGCGTCGGGTTCTTCTACAAGCAGCAGGTCACGAATGGCGGGTCGCGCAAGATCGAGACGCCGGTCCTCGACGGCCGACGCTGGGTCGACCCGCCCACCGGCATCGCCCCGCGCGCCTCCGACCTCGCGCGGCAGGCAGCGCTCCCCGTGGTCGGGTAGGAGGGCGCCATCGCCGCCCAGCACTTCGTCGACCCCGAGGTTCCAGGGCGGACCCTGTGCGGCCGCCCCGCGCCGCCCCCCGCCACCGGCCTCGTTGGCTACGTCCCGCCGTGCCGCGTGTGCGAGCGCGTCACCCGCGAGCGCGCGCGTATCGCTAGGATCGCCGCGCGCGCGCCCGCCTAGGATCTCGCCGAGCATCAGGCGTCGCTCCCCGCCGGCGGCGGCTCGGCTCCGGAGAAGACCATCGCCATGTAGAGCATGTCCGCGCCGCCGGACTTCCCGTTGTGCGCGGCGTGGCGCCCCTTCGCGACCCACACCCGCCGCGGGACCACCCCCGCCTTCGGCGCCCACGCCCGCAACGCCATCTGCTGAAGGTCGTGCGCGATCGAGATGCTCGGGATGCCCTGGAGCCTCTCCATCCCGACGATCTGCGCGATGGCGCGCGGGATGCCGCCGACACGCATCTGGAGGTTCGAGCCGTCGGTCACGACCACCGCGCCGAGCTCCCCGGGCGCCCAGCGCCGGCGCGCCGCGAGGATGAGCATCTGCTCCCAGGGGGAGCCGAACGCGTCGAAGTCGAATACGTTAAACGCCTGGAGGTCGAGGCAGCGCAGGACCCGGCGGTTGTCCGCGACGAACCGCGGCGGATCGATCCTCGGGTCCCAGGGGCGGCCATCGCAGCCGACCCAGCTCGCCGCCTTCGCCCACACGCCGCGGTACATCGCCGCCCCGCCCACCCCGCCCCCGCAGAACGCGTCGAAGACGTGCGCCTGCGCCACCTCCGCGAGCACGTTCTCGCGCAGCTCGAGCTTCGCCGCGAGCGCCAACGGATTGTTCTCGACCTTCGCCACCCGCGCGGCGCCGGCCTTGAACCAGTCCTTCGACTTCCCCGCCCTATCCATCGGTCGCCTCCGTCTTCCAGAACTCGCCGCGCACGATGCCCCCCACGTGCCGATCGCTGACCCCGAACTCCGCGCCGAGGTCGCGCTTCGTGACGTTCCCGTCCCTGTACCGCCTGCGGATCTCCGCCACGTCTGCGGCGTCCAATTTCGCCGTCCCGATTCGCACACCACGGGCGCGACGGTCCGGCGGTATCCGATCCTCGTGCGGCCGGCGCCCCTTCGCCGTCTTATCGTCTTCGTTCTCCTGCCGGGTCGCCGCGAACAGATGGTCCCATCCGACGCAGCCGGGCGTGTCGCACGAGTGGGCCGCCTCCTCGTCGGACGTGAGCTTCCTGCCCAACTTCAGCTCGAGCGAGAAGCGGTTCGCGCGCACGGTACGGCCCGGGCCTGCCTTGAACGAGCCGTATCCCTTGCGGTCGCAACTTCCCGCCCATAGCCAGCACCCGGTGTTCGGTTCGGGCGTCGTCAGCGCCCAAAATCGCGTCACGGGGTCAACCGTCGGTGGTGCCAAGTTCCACCTCGACACCGGGGAGCTCGTCGAGCATCGCGCGCAGCTTCTCGAGCACGGCAACCTGCTGCGGGAGCGGACCGCGCACGCTCATCCAGAATCGATCCTGGACGTCGGACACGTCGACCTCCTGCACCTGGACCTTCTCGGCCGGCTCGCTCTCCATCCCCGCGAGCATCTCGCGCAGCGCCTCGTCCTCGGTCTCGACCTCGGCTAGGAGCGCCGCGAGCGCCTCGTCATCCTGCTTCGCCATCTCCGTGATCGGGTCGAGTACGGCGAGCGCGAGCTTCTCCTCCTCGGGCGAGAGGTCGACGTACTCGACCGGCACGGCCGCGAGGCCCTGCCGCATCGCCTCCTCGATCCGGGCGTGGCCGTCGACCACGTAGCCCGTCCGCTTGTTCACGATGATGGAGCGGACCCAGCCGAGCTCCTTCAGGGACCCGCGCAGCGCCGCCTGCTGCTCGGCTGGGTGACGCCTGAAGTTTGCCGGGTTGGCGAGGAGCTGCTCCGGGGCCTCCTCGCCATGCCCCACGATGCGCGACCGGACGTCGAGCTTCGCCTTCATGTCCGTCCCCCCCGCCCGCCGCGCGGCGCCGGCGCGTACGGCTCCGGCCCGCGGAAGGTGAAGTCTCCTCCGCACGCGGCCCGATGCCGCTCCGCAGCGATCTCGAGCGCCTTCCTCGCCGCGGCCTCGTGCTTCGGCTTCTCCTCGTCGAAGGAGAGCCCGAGCTCCTCGCCGCACATCCCGCATGTCGCGTAGAGCGCCTTCACGGGGCCACCTCCGCCGCGCGATCATCCTCGCGCTTCACGGCCTCGAGATACGCCTCGTGACAGCGAACGCGGTCGCAGTAGGCGCGCCAGTGCCGCGGCATTGGGTCCTTCTCGGTCGGCGCACCGCGCGGCACGCAGATCACGGTCCAGTGCCGATCGCTCGCGTCCGCCGGGATCGGCGAGACGGGCTGAAGGCGCCCGTCCGGCAGCAACTCGGCGCGCGCCATCGCCTCCGCACCGCACCGCTCGCACTTGTCCGTCACCTCCACGAACACGCCCATGGCCTACACTCCTCCCGGCATCACCGGGTCGTCCTTCGTCATGGCTGCGACCTCTTGGAATGGCGTCAGCTCGGCGCGTTCGCCCTCCTCGGGCGGCGCCTCCGCCCGCAGCTTCTTCGCCGCCTCGCGCTGGAGGTGCGAGTCCGGGCGGTAGAACTTGTACCGCCCCTTCGTCCACACCGACTCCGGGCGGAAGGCGCAGCGCATCGCGAGGTCGTGCCCCTGATCGCACTTCCCGCTCCCGCAGTACGGGTGCACCTTCGCCTTCTTCTCGCGCACCGACCCATCCTTCAGCCGGTTCCCGCCCGGCCACTTCGCGCCCTGGCGGAGCATGCAGGTCTTCACATCGACGAGGCAGCTCGAGAAGTGCGCGCAGCGGAAGTAGTCGGTCTCCCAGACCGGGCCAGCCGGCGGCACCGTCTCGCTCGGTATCCCGCGAGCGTCCAGGACCCGCAGCCGCATCCGCAGCGTGTAGCCCTGGCGCTCCTGGAGCTTCCGCTTCCTCTCGGCCTCGCGCTCCTGCCTCGCCACGAGGTGCTCGCGGACCGACGCTGCGAGGCGCCGCTGCTCCACTCCGGGCTTCTTCTTCTCGACGGCGTCGAGGAGTGCCCGGAGGTCCTGCTCGATGCGGTTCGCCAACGCCATCCCATCACCCTCCCGCCGACCTGCGCGCCGTCGTCCCCTGCGCCATGCACCGCATCACCAGCTCCTCGAGCCCGCCCGCTTCATGGATGAGCTCGAGGAGGAGCACCGCGTTGCCTCCGAGCTCGGCGAAGCGGTGGTCCTCGCGCCCGGCGATGATCGCCAAGCCCAATGTCGCGACCACGTTCCGCTCGAGCTCGGGGCCTGTCACGCCGCCGCTCCGTCCGCGGCTGCGGCCGCGATGAGCCTCAGCTTCTCGCGGAGCGCATCGCGGTCACGGCGCGCGTCGGCAAGCTGCCGCTCCGTGCGGGCGAGGTTCTCGAGCGCGCTCGCTCGGCAAGCGCGCTCCGACTCGCGGTCGCGCACGAGGCGCTCCACGGCTTCCGCCAGCGGCGGCGCGCCGAAGCCCTCGGGCATCGCATCCACGATGCGTTCTCGCTCCTCGATCCGCGCGAGGATCTCGATCGAGCGGCGCTCCGATAGGTCGCGCGCCCCGAGGAGCTCGCGCTCGACGCTCTCGATGCTCCGCGCCGACGGCACCTCGAGGATGACGGCGTGGCGCCCGCGCACATCCATCGCGCTCCGGGCCTCCTCGATGCGCGCCCGAGCCGCCGCCTTGTCGGCTGCCAGCGCCCGCACCTGCTCGACGACGTCGGCGATCTCGAACTTCTTGTCGGGCCCGAGGAGGATCGTGACGATGTTGCGCAGCCCGATCTCCCAGCGCCCGACGCCGCGGTCCACCTCGTGACGCGTGACGAACGGTCCGTCTCCGCACGCGCGCGCCGCGGCGTTGAACGCCTCGACGACGTCGGAGCCGGTGCTCGTCGGCGAGGCGAGGACGGCGGCGAGCGCTTCCATTGCCCGGTACCGCTTCGCGTGCTCCCTGCCCGCCGGCGTTGCGGCGGCCTTCGCGCGCGCGTGCGCGACGAGGTCCTCTACCTCGCGCGCCAGGCGCCGCGCCGTCTCGTTCGGCAGCCCTTCGACATCGATCGTCACCGTGTTCATGCCACCCCTCCTGCGAACGGCGAGAGCCTCGCCTCCCACTCCTTCGGCCCCGGCGCCGAGCACTCGAACGTCACCCGGTCCGAGACCAACTCGCGCGCGACGATCCTCTCGACCCGGTTCAGGGGGCCGAGCTTCGACCACCACGACACCTCGGGCGCGTCCTCGCCGAGGCGCCGCTGCTCGCGCCACCGCCCGATCGTCGCGAGCCCGTCGACGACCGCGAGGTGTACGAGCGCGACGTGGTCCTGCACGGCGCGCCGCTGGGCTGCCTCCTGGCGCTCGAAGTCAGCCATCGCCGCCTCTGCCGAGCGCCGCCTCACGCCGCGTCCCCGATCGCCTTCTCGATCTTCGCGATGGCCTCCGCGTGGGCCCTCTTCCGCTCGAGCAACTCGGCGCGGCACTGCGTGATCGACTGCGCCAGCTCGGCCTCGGTGAGCTGGGCGATCGGGAGGACCTTCGCGTCGCGCGCCGGCGCCGTCCGCAGCGGCACCTTCGGGGGGCCGAGCCGCCGCGGCGCGGGACGGCGCGGCAGCGCCCTCACCTTCGCCGGCTTCAGCTTCCGCCCCGCGGGGAGCTTCTTCGGAGCAGGGGCCTTTGCCGGCGACGTCTCGCCGCAGAGCGCGGCTGCCTTCTTGCGCGCCGCAGCGCGCAGGGTGCAGGTCTTCTTGCAGCGCCCGCCGCTCTGGCAGCCGGGGCACGGGGGGTGAGGTGCCATGCTCTTCTCCTGGGCCGGCGTCGCCGGCGGTTGGTCCTTCGTCAGCTCGGCCATGGAAGTCGTCGCGGCGGGCCTCGGGGACGTCGACGAGACGGGTCGCGTGGTAGCGCTCGAGCAGGTCCCGGAACGCCGGCGAGCCGTGCCGCGTCACCCACGCCATCGCCGCGAGCGCGAGTGTGGGTGTGACGCGCTGCGCCTGGGTCGCGGGAGCCTCTGCTCGTTTTCCGGGGCCGACATGAGGCGGCGTGCGGCGCTCCTCCGCCCCGGCGGACGTCGCTCCACTTGAGCCGGTCGGCGACGCCTGCAGTTCCCTTTTGTCGCCCTCAAAATAGGAGGTCCGGCGCGCGCCGTCGGTTGACAAAACGCGCCCGGGCTTGGCGATTGGTTGATTCGTGCCAGGGGTAAAGGAACGCGTCGGCGCAGCGGCGCGCCGCGCGAGGAGCGCCGCGTCGGAGCTCGCCGCGATCTCCTCGGCGTCCTGCCCCCTCCATCCGACGAGCGCGCGCATCCGCTCGTCGGCGGCGAGCCGCTCGGCGTGGGTGCGGCGCGTGCGGTCCGCGAGCGCGGCAGCGAGCGGGTCGGCCGTGCGAAGCGCGGGCAGCTTCGCGTCCGCCGGTTCGTCCACCGAGGTGTCCGGCTCTTCTTCTTGTGTTTCCGCGGCGTTGCCCTCGATCTCGTCCTCGCGGTTGTCCGGCTCGGTGTCCGCGCTCGCGTCCGTCCGCGCGACACCGTCGGGGTAGAGGTCCTTCTTCCGGTTCGGGCAGTCGGACGAGTAGCCCGTGCGGTTCCAGTTCCCCGTCAGCTCGAGCCCGCACCCGTCCGCGCAGAACCGAGGTTCCTTCGCCTCCGCGCGAGAGGCCCGCGCGCGCGGCGCGCTCACCTTCGGGCGGCTCGTCGCCTCGCGGACCCGCGCGGCGGTCGCGGCGACGTCCTCCGGCGTGAGCCCCACGTCCCGCACCACCACGCCGACGCCGATCGCGACCTCGGGCACCCCGCCCTTCTCCCAGATCCGTTCCTGGGGCGGCGCGCCGCGCGCTGACGGCAGGAACCCGCACACCGGCGCCTTGCCCGCGTCCACGATCTTCGCCGCGCACGTCCCGCATGGCGCCGCGGCCGCGTCGAGACCGATGTACGCGGTCCCGCATGCGTTGCAGGAGCCGGCGGGGACGTCCCCGAGCTCGGCCTTCACCGCGCGGCCCTGACCACACGCCGTTGCGCAGTACCCATTCCGTGGCGGCCCCGCCTGGCTCTTTATCGTCCGCGGGTGCTGCGTCTGCTTCCGCTCGAGCTGGCGGCGCAGGCAGTGCTTCTGCGCGAGGTCCTTGCCGAGTTCCTCGCAGCGGAACAGGACGTCGAGACGTGGGTCGCTCATGGCGTCGCGAGTTCCTGCTCGAGCAACTCGGACATGGAGAACACCTCGCCGGTCGGGCCCACCGTGATCTCGACGCGGGGCTTCGCCTGGTCGATCCGGCGACGGAAGTGGCGGTCCCGCACCTGGCGGTCGTTCTCGATAATGCCCGCGCCGACACGGCGGTGCGCCGGGTGGCGATGCGCTCGCGAGGTCTGGAGCGAGTCGAGCACCGCCTTGTCGGGGCCGTCGGAGTCTGGGCGCTCGTTCTGAAAGTAGTACGTGACGAGCACGTCGACCTTGCACGTCATCGGCTCGAGGCGCGCGCGGTTGCGCGCCTTCAGCCCGAACGCGGCGAGCGCGCCGGCGAAGGCGACCCCCTCCGCGCTCTTCCGCTTCCCGCCGTTTGGGAGCGGCTGGTACATCTCGTTCACCCCGAGCGGCTTCACGGGCACGACGTACCGGAGCACGGTCACGCCCGCGCTCCTCGCGCGAGGCCCGGGTATCCGGGGCAGCCACGGCAGTCGCTTCGCGCCTCGCACTTCGCCTGCGGCATCCGCACGCACGCGAGCGGCCGCCCTTCCTCGTCGCGCTCCAGATCCTTCGCCGGCTCCGCGGCGTCGATCTCCTTCGTCGGAATCATGCGGCCCTTCCCCTTTTCGTCGCGACGCGCCCACCGCGCCGCAGATAGACGATCCACTTCTCGCGAGCATGCGCGGCCTTCAACGCCGCGCCGTCGTAGTCGACGGCCGCGTCATGGAGAATCGCCGCGCCGATCGGGTCGACGGGCGCCGCCAGCTCCGCGGCCGCTCGCGCGCGCCGCGCCATGCCCTGTAGCCGCTCGATCGCACCGGTCACGGCGTGCGCCTCCGGGGCTCGAGCTTCCCCACCGCCCGCAGCCGCGGTCTCACCGGTTCGTCTTTCGCCGGTAGCGACGGCAGGTGACGCACCGGGTGGTTACACATGAGCCACCAGCGCAACCGCGTGACGAGCCCCTCCAGCCACGAACGGCGCGCCATCACGGCCGCCCCTCGGCCTTCGCCGCTTCCCGCCAAGGGACACGCATCGACGGGCCCGCGAGGTTCACCCATTCGGCCGCCGTGCGCAGGCGATCGGCGAGCCGCTCGAGCCCGTTCGCTAGGTAGCGTTCGCGGAACTGGTCGGCGAGGAGGTTCGTCGCGATAACCGTCTTCCGGTTCCGCTGGTACCGGGCGTTCAGCAGGCCGTAGAGCCGCGACTCGAAGGCATCGTGCATCTTCTCGCCGCCGAGTTCGTCGAGTGCGAGCACCGGCGCCGATTCCAGGCGGTCCCAGAATTCGTCATCGAAGCTCGACGCCGTCGCGAGCTCGTGCAGGTTCACGAACTGCCCGCCTCTCGCATGCACCGCCCACGCGAGGGCGAACGACTTACCCTGGCCGGCGACCCCAGCGAGGACGAGGAGACGGAACTCCGGCGCGGCCGCGAGGAAGCCGCGGATCGCGATCGTCGCCCCGCACTCCCGGGGCGAATCGAGTGCCGCCCAATGCTCCTCGGGGACACCCGAGCGCAACAGACGGGCCCGCCGCTCCCGCGCTACGGTGAACGCCTCGAAGTCGCGGAGTTCGGTCGCCAGCCTCGCGGCGTGGCGCTGATACTCCGGGTCGCCGTTCCGCTCGGCCATCCGCTCGGCCCACTCCCGGAATTTCGTGCTCAGCGTCTCCATGCCCACCTCCGTCACCACGGTTTCTCGTCCTTCGCGAATGCCGCCGCGCTGCCCATCGCCGCCATGCCTGGCCGCCTCGCCGGTGCCCGGGGGCGCGCCCCGCCTCCGCCGCGGTCTTGCGCGGACGAGAGCCAGCGCACGACGAACGCCGGGATCCCGCGATGCGTCTTCACGCGCGTCGGGTTCGCCTCGAGCCAGACGCGCGCCTTCCGGATCTCGGCCGCGACGTCGATGCCCGGGAACGCCGCCTGCCACTTCTCGACCTGCGCCTCGGTGACGGCGTACTCGCGAGGCCCTGTGCCGGTGCATGGCAGCGCCAGCACCACCGGCGACAGGTCCGGCGGGCGCGACGGTCCGGCGGCGCCACGTGTCTCCCTGGCCATCCCGGCCAAGGCGGCATCTCCGCCGTCCGTCGCTGCGGGTCGCTCCCCCCCGCTGGCCGCGTTCGCCCGCGCGGCGTCGGACTTGACCGGCCCAGTTTCCTCCTCCGGTCCAGGCGAGTGGGGCGTCGAGTCCGAAGGGCTCGGCGCAAACGTCTCTTCTGCGACTGGAACTGCGACTGCGACTGGAACTGCGGGGGCGGGAAACTCCCGGGAACCGCTCGCTTCCCGGTTGTCTCCCGTTGTGTTCCCGGTCGGTTCCCGTGCGGGAGTGGAATTATTGACGGTTTCCGGCTCCCGGTTTCCGGTTGGCTCCCGGTCCGTTCCCGGCGGCTTCCCGTCGATGGCCCGGACATCTCCCGCCATCACCAAGGCCAGGAGGCCGGCGGGAGGGGCCGGCGTCTTCCGCTTCGACCCGTGACGCCCGGGCGTACCCAAGGGCGCGTTCGGGTCGTACTCGACCCGCTTCTTCTGCCCGTGGGTGCCGAACCAACCCGTGAGGTAGGCGTAGCGCCTGCCGGCGTGCGTCCAGAGCATGAGCACCGGCGGGAGTTGCTTCCCGGTCTCCGGGTCGCCGGCCTGACGCTCGGCGTACTCCGCGACCCATGCGCTCACGTCCTCCTCGGCGACGTCGGGCCGGCGGGACCATCCCTTCGCCCAGAGGACGCGAGCGTTCAGCTCAAAGCATCCGAAGTCGTCGGCCAGTAGGATGAACCGCGGGAATGCGTCCTGCGCGCGCGGGGTGAGCACCTCGAGTGAGCGCGAGTCGAGGAGTGATTCATGGAGCACCCGGTTCGGCATCCCTACCCCTCCATCGCCGCGCTCGGCTCGAGCGCCGGCTGCGGCACGGCGAGCCCGCGCTGGCGCAGGTACGCCTCCGCGAGCTTCCGGATGTTCTGGGCGCCGCCGTGGACGTCGAGCGGCTCCACGGCGGGCGCGTACGGGTTCACGATCCCCTCGGACTGCTGCCGCTTCACCCCGAGCACGTCCATGACGACCGGATCCGAGCCCGTCTCTGTGTACGGGAAGAAGGCGCGCACGTTCTCGTCCTGGCCGTCGCGGTGGAGGCGCCCGCCGACTTGGTCGTGGACCTTCGGGGACCAGTCGAGCTCGCCGTGCACGACGACGCTGCACACTTGCTGGAGGCCCTCGAGCCCGGCGCCCGAGCGCAGCGACATGACGAGGACCTTCGCGTCACCGCGGAGGAACCGCGCTACTGACTCGGCCTTCTGGGAGGCGCTCTCCGTCCCCGTGAACATCACGGGGTTCAGGTCGGCGAGACGCTCGAGCCACAGCGAATACACCTCCCTGTGCCACCCTGTGAGCAGTACCGGCTCACCCTGCTCGACGAGCATCCGGACGAGCGCGGCGACCGGTGCCGCCTTGGCGATCCCGGTCGCCTGGCGGAGGCGCCAGCTCAGCTCCTCGGCGGCGTGGAACTTCTCCCCGCGCTTCTGGCCGCCTTGGGTGAGGATGATGCGCGCGAGCTCACCCGCGGCGCCCTCGATGTTCTTGAGCGGCTCCTCGTCGGCCTCGACGAGCATCGGGATCGAGATGACCGGCGGCAGCTCTCGGCCGACGTCCTTGCGGGTCCGCCGCAGCATGATCGACTGCTCGCGCAGGTAGACGCCGAGCGCCTTTGGGTCCTTCACCATCCGATCGTTGCTGCACCACTCGCGAACGAACTCCTCGCGCGTCCCGAGGGCGAGGGGGTTCACGACCTTCGTCACCGTGAACATCTCGTCGCCGTAGTTGTAGATGGGCGTCGCGGTCAGCATGACCCGGACGTCGGCGCGCTCCGCGATGTGCGCGGCCGCCTTGTATTTCGCGCTGTCCGGGAGGCGGAGCTCCTGCCCCTCGTCGAAGAAGACGCCGCGGATCTTCCCGGCGAGCACGTCCGCCCAGCCGGAGAGCTTGTGGTAGTTGCAGATGACGACGTCGGGAACGCCGCTCATCCCCGGCAGGAGCGTCGGCGCGGGGTCCTTCCGCCGGCGCCGCGGCCGCATCGCCTCGAGGATGCCGCCCCAGGGCGCGTCGGGCACGTAGGGTCGGCCCGTCTTCAGAACGTGGACGCGGAGCGACGGCGCGAACTTCTTGATCTCGGCGGCCCACTGCCTCGTGAGGTGCGTCGCCGTGACGACCAGAGCCGGCCGCGCGCTCGGATCGGCGATGATCCCGATCGCCTCTGCCGTCTTCCCGAGGCCGAGTTCGTCGCCGATGATGAGCGACCCGGCCTGGAGCGCCAGCTCGGCCGCGACCGCCTGGTAATCGCGCAGCGGCAGCGCGAGCTCGAATCGGCGCGGCTCGTACTTCCCGTCGAGGACGAGGTTCAGCCGGTCCTGGCGCTCCATGTACGTCTGCGATTGCTGCTCGAGGTGCTCACGCGCGTCGACGCGCATCGGGTAGCGATCGAGGAACCAGCTCAACTCGCGCGAATTTTCCGGAGTGTCCGAGAGGTAGATGACGCCGTGCGAGGTCTTGTCGACCTTCTGGAACACCCGCTTCAGGCGGATGAACACGTGAGGCTCGGCCTCGATCTTCCACTGGCGCTTCTTCGCCAGGTGCTCGATGCGCCCGAAGGTCTTCACAAGATCCCTCCGAGGAGCGCGAGGACCATCACCGGCTTGCCGCTCATCTTCCCGGGCTGGTTCCCGAGCTGCGCCCGCGAGGTGACGAGGAGGAGCGCCTGCACCTCCTTGTGCTGCGCGTAGCGGTGGAGCTGGCGGGTCACGTCGGAGAGGCCGCCGTCGACCTTCACCTCGACCGCGATCCCGTCGACCATGAAGTCGGGGATGTCCTGCTCGCCCTTCTTCGCGGGCGGCAGCCGCACCTCGCGTGCGAACCGGATGCCGCGCTGGAAGAGCACCTGCGCGATCCCGTCCTGGAGGTCGCGCTCGGAGGCGAAGTTGTAGCGGTAGGTCCCGAGGATCTCCCGGAGGCGAGCCGGCGTCACCGGCAGCGGGGCGGCCTTCGCGCGCGCCATCTACTCGATCTCCGTGTCGAAGAGCGGCAGCGGCTCGAGCGGCGCCGGGGGCGGGACGGGCGCGATGGCGCGCGAGCTGAGCCGCTCGGCCGCGGAGGCCGAGAGGAGGTAGCGGCACTCCGCAGGGATGGACGCCGCGGGGATCTGCCGCCGGTAGATGGCCACCTGGCGCCGCAGGCAGGCCGCCTGGTTCTCGGTGATCATCGGCTCCGGCGCCTCGGCCTGGTACCGGAGCCCGCGCGCGAACCTTTTGGAAAAGGACGCGACCGGGAAATGGCAGCGCGTGAGGGCGCGCGTGAGGTCGACCTCGGCAGAGGTCATCGGGCGGCGGGGGACGAGGGCCGTCATGCGGCGCACCCTGTCGGAGCGCAGACGATCGCCGGTCGGGCGCGCAACCTCGCCCACGCGCGCCACGCCAGATCCACCTTTCCGTCCCCGTCCGGCCTCCGGTAGAGCATCGCCATCGGGACGAACCCAGCCTCGAGCGTCTCGGCAATCCGCGTCTCCGCCGCGGCGAACGCGTCGCCGGGGCCACCGACGAGGACGTAGGCGCGAAGGCGGTGGCTCGCCCGCGTGAACCCGGCGCCGAGCATGAGCTCCCCGGCGTGACGCAACGGCCCGAGGTCGTCCGGCGTGTCGTAGGCGAAGAACACCGCACGCGGGCGCAGGGCGCGGAGAGCCTCCACGTGCCACGGCTTCAGCCGCGCCGCCTCGAGCCCGCCCGTGAACTGGATCTCGACCCCGCGCCGCTCCGCCTTCTGCCGCGCGAGCATCGCGAAGACGGACATGACGTGCTCGGGCGAGCAGGCGAGGAGGTTGTCGTCGAGGATGTTGGTCCCGTCGCGGATCGGCAGCTCGCGGATCGCCTGCCCCTCCCGCTTCCACACGGAGCAGAACCAGCAGCGATTCGGGCAGCCGCGCGACGTGATGACGTACCCCTCCCGCACGTAGCGGCCCGGCTCGAACGTCTCCCCGCGCTCGCCGGTCGCCGGGCCACCGATCTTCACGGGCGCGACCGGCGCCCACTGGCGCGCGAGTCGCTCCGCCGCGGGCAGGTCCCAGGTGAACGTGACGGAGACGTGGACCTCGTCTGCCTCGTCGAACAGGCCGGGCGGCACGCCGACGCGGGCGAGTTCATCGACCGGGGTCGCCGCGGTGCGGCGGGGGAAGACGCGGATCACTCGGGCGCTCACGCGACCCTCCGCGCCCACGCGATCGTCTCGGCCGCGGTCCAGAAGACAGGGAGCCCGAGGATCCGCGCCGCCGCGACCTCCCGGTCCGCCCCGCTCGACGGTTCGGGCAGTCGGAGGATCGCGTCCATCCGCCGAAGCATGGCGAGGTCAAGCGCCATCCACTCCTCGTAGTGCCGGGGCTTCCGGGCCTCGAGATAGTGGGAGAGGTGCGGGACGTACGGCCAGAGACCGGCGTCGAGAAGGCGGTTGCCAGTATCAAGCGCGCGGTCCACGTTCGCCTGAACCGCCTCGGTGGTGGCCGCCGTGTACGGCCCCGCGATGTAGATGTGCTTCACCCGACCCTCCCCGCTGGCGCGGCGAACAGCCCGAGCTGGTCTCGCGCCACCTCGGCCTCCGCCTTCGCCGAGCCCCACAGGATCGGGGGCGCGATCGTGGCGCGCCCCTGGTGGCCCTTCGTCCAGCGAAGGACCTCGTACTCGCCCGAGTCGTTCCCGCCGATGAAGCTGGGGCGCGGGAGGACGAGCGCGGCCTCCTCGAGCGGCGACCGCGCCCAGAAGCCGATGCGCTCCTTCGCCGCGCGGATCGACTGGCGCAGGAGGAAGACGAGATGCTCGCCAGGGAGGAGCAGCTCCAGCGCCGCGGTGATGTGCTGCACCGCGTGACTGAAGGGCGGGTTGCCGAGGATGAGGAGCCGCCCGTGGCCGCAGTTCACGCCGGCGCGGCGGTTGCGCTCCACCCAAGTCGGCCAGTCGCACTCGTGGAACTCCGCCGCGCCCGCCGCGAGGCAGGTGGCCCGGTGCGCGCCGTCGACGTCCACCGCGATGACGTGCGCGCCCGGCCATACCGCGAGCGCCGCGGCAACGAACCGGCCCGGGCCGGCGCTCGGCTCGACGATGACGTCGGGAACGCGAACCTCGGCCTGGAGCCGCTCGCAGATCGCCTGTGCCACCTCGGGCCGGGTCGCGTAGAGGTCCAGGGCGCGCCTCTCGGCGGCCGTCGATTCGTTTCCGTCTTGCACCTGCAGGAGCGACTCGGTCACGCGATCCTCCCCGGCGCGTTCAGGAGCGGTGCGTCGTCGATGATCCGGCGGCGGCCCATCTCCACGTACGCTGGCGAGAGCTCGCAGCCGACGAACGATCGCCCGAGACGGCGCGCGACGAGCCCGGTCGTGCAAGCGCCGGCGAACGGGTCGAGCACGCTACATGGCATGACGCTTGCCCCCCCCCGGTTCGCAGCTACAGGTCGGGCGCCAGTCGACGGTCCGGTCCGGGTTCGCGGCGCGCCAGTCCTGCCACGCCTGCCCCGCGCTCGTGGCGTAGCCCGCGCCCTTCGCGATCATCTTCCCTTCGAGCCTGCTCTCCGCTCGCTTCGGCTGCTCGGAGAAGTCCGGCGTCTCCACGACGCGCTCGAGCGGAGCGCCGCACGACGCGCAGGCGCCGCGCTCGCTCGACCCGGCGAGGATGCACGGCTCAACGAGGTCCACCGGGAACGTCGCGAAGTGCGCGCCCGGGTACGGCTTCGTGGTGATGCTCCAGACGGACCGGCGGTTCCGCTGCGCGACCAGACCGGTCACAGCGGCGGAGAAGCTCGCGTTCTGCTTCGACCGCGGTGCGCCGACGCGGCCCTCGCGCCCCTCCGAGCCGGACTCGAGCGCCTTCGGGTTCACGCCACCGCCGCGCGGGTGCGCGCCGCCGGTCACCGGCTCCATGATCGCGTGGCGGTCGTAGAAGTAGGACGCCGACCGGGAGAGCAGGAACACCTGCTCGTGCGACCGCGTCGGACGGTCCGTCACCGCCTCCGGCATCGGATTCGGCTTGTGCCAGATGATCTCCTGCCGGAGCCACCAGCCGTCCGCCTGGAGCGCGAGCGCGACGCGCCACGGGATGCCGACGAGGTCCTTCGGCTTCAGCCCAGGGATCGTGGTCCGGTTCGGCTGCACCAGGGTCCCTGCCGCGCCGTTCGTCTCCGGACGGTTCTCGCCCCTCGAGCGCGCCTCCTTGTGCCGCCCGCGGATCTCCTCCATCCGCCACGGGTTGGTGAGCCCGGACTTCGCGCCCTGCGTCCCTGGCGCGTTCCCTGCCGGCGCCGAGCAGTACGAGTCCCCGAGGTTCAGCCAGAGCGTCCCGTCCGGCCGGAGCACGCGCCGGACCTCCCGGAACACCTCGACCATCTTCGCGACGTACTCCTCCGGCGTCCGCTCGAGCCCGAACTGGCCCTCGACCCCGTAGTCGCGCAAACCCCAATATGGGGGGCTGGTAACGCAACACTGAACGCTATCCGCTGGAAGTGTGCGCAATACTTCCCGGCAATCTCCCTGGAGAATCCGCCACGTCATCGTGTCGGACCCTCCACGTAGACTGCTGCATGACCATGAGCCCCGAAGAACGCGCGTACTGCGCCGGCGTCATCGACTCGGACGGGACGATTGGCGTGAAGCGAAGCACGTACAAACAGCGCCGCGTCGGGGATTGCTCCCAGCCGACATTCAGCGAGCGTGTCTGCGTGAAGCAGGTCGAGCCACAGGCCGTCGATCTCCTTCATCAGCTGTTCGGCGGGTACCGCTTCGTCGCCGACCCGCACGCCAAGCGCGGGCGCCCGCTGCTCGGCTGGGAGGTCACCGACATGCGCGCCGCAGCGTGCCTCCGTGCGCTCCTCCCCTACCTGCGGATCAAGCGCGCCCAGGCCGAGAACTGCCTCGCGCTCCGGGAAGCGAAGGAGCGCAGCAAGAAGGCCCGCGTCGCGCCCGGCCGCGGCCACGCTGGAAGCGCACCGCGCTCCGCCGAACTCTCGGCCGAGATGGAGCGGCTTTGTGCCCGCGCACACGAACTGAACCGCGTCGGCCTCGCCGCGTAGCACCGACTCCGCCGGCAGCGTCCGGAGGACCTCGCGGCAGTCGCCTTGGAGGATGCGCCAGCTCACCCGCGCGCCCTCGCCTTCGCCGGCGCGACGCCCTCAAGCACCGCCGTGCGCGCGCGCTCGATCGCGGCGAGCTCGCCCTTCGCCAGCTCGCGCCCCGCCTTCCGGAGCTGCAGCGCGACCCGCTCCCACGCCTTCGCCTGCGCGATCGGCGTGCGTGCCCTCCGGGCCTCGCGCATCGCGATCTCCGCCGCGCCGACGTGCACGCGCGCGAAGTCGCATGCGACGGAGGCTGCTTCGCCGAGGACCATCAGTTCTGCCTCCGCTTCCGACGGCGATCGACGCCGTGGTGGATCGCCGTCCCGTGCCGGAGGACGACCTGGCGGACCGCCTCCCGGGTGATGCCGAACCGGTGGCCGATCGCGGCGAGGGACTCGCCCCGCGCGCGCATCTTGAGGATCTCGGCGATGTCCGCCGAGGGCCGGCGCAGCCCCACCTGTCCCTGGACGACGGCCCGGTTCTCGCGCGCAATGGCGTCGTCGAGCCGCCGGCCGGTCTCCTCGTCCTGCGCGCGCAGGCGCTCGTGCGCGTACCCCCAGCCCGCCGAGTAGCTCGCCTCGCCGACCGCGTGGTTCAAGCTGCACCTCTCGTGTCGCCCTCGGCGACGTCGACCAACTCGGGGTGGCGGCCGTGCTTCCGGAGCAGGTCCGCGATGGCCTCGCGCTGGAGGTCGGCCTGGTGAATCCGCGTCTCGCGCGCGAGATCGCGGAGCGCCGCGGCGAGGTCCGGCGGGACGCGGATGAGCATCGGCTCGAGACGCGTCACGCGTTCTCCCCGAGGTCGATCTGGCCGAGCATCCGCTTCCAGACGCGCCGCGCCCGGCCGCGCCCGAGCATCGACTTCCGCGCGCGCTTGTCCCGCTCCCAGAACGACGCCTCGAGTTCCTCCGGACGGAGCGCCCAGAACACGCCCCTCGAGGAGAGCGAGGCAATGGGGTTCTCTTCCGCGAGAAGTTCCTCGGCCGCCTCCTGAAGGCGCCGGACGCGAGCGACGTAGAGGCCGCCCTCCCCGGCCGCTCGGCCATCGGCGTTGAGTTGCTCGAGCATCTCCTCCCAGGTGGCGGCGTTCTCCATGCCGCGGTGCCGCGACGAGAGGAGGAACCGCAGCGCGAGCTTCACGCGCAGGTCCACCCGCTCCGGTCGCCGGGGATGCCGCTGCTGCGGCGTGAAGTCGAGGAGCGCCTGGCTCACGGCGTGGCGACTCCCTTCGCGCGGCACTTCACGCATTGCGGCTGATTCCGGATCCGTCCGTCCGCCATCCGGCGGAGGCCGAAGTCCCTGAGCGGTTTCGACTTCCGGCAGCGCGGGCAGCGCATCGTGATGAAGACCTCGGCGCGATCGGCGTCGTACACGCGAGGCTCACGCCGACCCTGGGCCCCGACGGGCGCGGTGCTGCTCACGCTGTCGGGGCCCAGGGTCGGCATCGGCTACAGCGCCTCCGCGATCTCGACGCGGGTCTCGGGGTACCAACTCTCGGCGGCGCGGGCCCCGCTCTCCGTGGCCTGCGCCTCGACGAGGACTCGCGGTGCCTCGCTTAGGTACTCGCAGCGCGCCGTCACGATGCCCGTGAAACCGCTGACCTTGTCCTTCACCCTGGCGCCCAATTTGATCCGCTCTCCCATGTGCTTCCTCCTCGTGTTCGCCGGCGCTCGCCGGCAGTTCCCGCCCAAAGGGGCGGAAGCGGTTTACGTCCCCACCCTCTCGTCCGTGCCGTCCCAGACGAACTCGCCGGCGGCGCCGACCGGCAGGTGCTTGCCGCAGCGGCAGCAGAAGGTGCTGTCGTAGAACCCTACGGGTTGTCTGGCGTACGTCTCCGCGATGGCGAGCCCCATCGTCGTGACCGAGCCGCAGCCCTTGCCCGCGGCGTCGAGCTGGGCCTGGGTCCAGTACCGACCCGTGACCGCGCTCTCGTCCGTCTTCGGGTACGCCTCGAACTTCACGTACCCGATCTGCGCGTAGCGCTCGTGCTGCTCGGGGGTGAGATCGACGAGCGGATGCTTCGGGCCCGGCGGCCCGACGTGCACGTACTGGCGGCGCACCGGGCGCACGAAGCCCTTCGCGCGCTCCTCCCCGGAGAGGATCCAGTACGCGCCATGCTGGCCGGTCGCGTCGGTCGGCGCCGGCGCGGACGCATCCTCGAACCCGGGGCGCGGCGGCTGCCCGTCCGTCGTCGCGCGCTTGCTCTTGTCCTCGAAGGTGCTCATGCGTCTCTCCCGCGTGGTGCGTTGTCGCCGTACCGGGCGCGGAGCGCGTCCGCAGCGGCGAGAAACAGTTCGAGGCTCGTCTCGGCGAGCACGTGGCGGCCATCGGGGAGCGGGATGTCGAACGCGACGCTCGTCTTCCCGCTCGCCATCCCTCCGGGGAGACCGCCGACGCGAAACGGCTCGGTCACGTGGACGAGCTGCTCGCGCCGCACGTCCGTCCAGGGATCCGTGCCGAGGTCGAGCGTGATGGTGATGGCGGGCATTACCGCCCCCTCCTGCGCTGCGTCTTTCGTGCGCGCCGGGCCGCCTTCCCCTTCGCGCGGCGCTCGCGCTCGCGCCGGCGCGCGTCGCCATCCGTGACCGTGCTGCCGCGAGATCGCGTCGTTCCACCCGGGCCGTACGTGTGGCGCGGAACCGTGTGGCTCTCCGCGGCGAGCGCGGCCCCAGGCTGCGGCGCGTCGTCCTCGACCACCAGCACGCGGGGGCTGTCCGGCGTCATCGCGACCTCCGTGGGCCCGGGCACTCGATCTGGTCCCCGGTGCGCGTGAGCATCCGGCCCTCGGCGACGCACCGCGCGATCCGCGGGCGGAGGTGAAACGCCGGTCGCTCCGAGGCGCAGCTCGCGAGGCCGAAGGCGAGGAGCAGGGCTGCCGCGAGAAGTGGCCGCTTCCGCGCGACCGTGCTCCAGGGGCCGAGCCGCGCCCAAGACGAGAGCGGTGCGACCTGCACGCGCCCGCCGCCCTTCCTGTCCGGCAGGAACCGCATCGACTCCGCCCGCGGCTCCCGGTCGACCCCCGGGTGCTGCCGCTGCGGATCCGGCTTCCACGCCGCGTGGACCTCGCAGGCGGCATCGCAGCCTTCAGGGCAGGGCTCGGCGCAGGCCATCAGCGCTGCCCTCCTGAGAGAGCGAGCCCGGCAACGGCGGCGTCCTCGGCCGCCGCACCGGGCCTGACGATCGGGAACCCGCCGCCGGGCGCGCCCGCCCAACTGCATCCGCACACGAGCCGGTTGACCGTGCTCTTGGCGACGCCGTACTCCATCGCCAACGCGGCGGCGCGCTCCCCGGAGGCGCGGCGTCCCTGGATTTCCGCGACCTGGGCGAACGACAGCTTCGCCCCTGGAAAGCGGAGGGTCGCGCGCGTCGGCGGGGCGCCAGCGTCCTCGGGGAAGTTCAGCTTGGCGAACTCGCCGAAGTGGGTCCGGGCCGCCCACCACTTGAATCGCGCGAGGTGCGCGTCCTCGTCGTCGATCAGGGCCACCTTGCCCTTCGTGAGCGGAATCTCGATCACGGCGCGCCTCCCGCGTCAGCGATCACCGGGCCGGTCGGCCCGACCACGGTCTCGAACCGTGCGGCCCTCGGCATCCGGTGGACGCCTATCGCCGTGAGCAGCCGGCAGTCGCAGAGCGCCTCGCCCGCGTGGAACCGGATCCGCTTGGCGCCGAGCTCGCACGCGGCCCGGCACCCGAGGCCGGCGGGCACCGCGTAGGCGAACGGGTCGAGCCGTGCCACCTGCTTCCGGAGGTGCTCGAGCGCCGGAAGCGCGTTGGGGAGCGGCGGCCGCGCTGGCGCTGCGCGTTCGGCGACCGTGAGCGCGACCACGATCCCCGCGATCCCGAGCATGGCCTGCACGGGCGTCACGAACCTGCTCAGGCGCGCCGAGAGGGGGCGACCCCGCGCAGCGGCTTGCGGACCGGCTCCGGAGAGCGGAGCTTCGCCGCGGAGGCGTGTACGCCCGGGGGCCGGAGCAGGGCACGCGTTCACGCGCGCACCGCCCGCGTCGCGGTGACCAGCGTCACGGTACACCGGCAGTTCACGTGCCCAGGGATCCGCTCCTCGAGCGGCGCCACGGACTCGGCGGGCTCGAACGTCACTACGGCGTAGGCGGGCAGCATCAGAGCATCCCCGCGAAGCGGCACGCAGCCCACACGACGAAGCCGAACCCGAGGATGATGCCCGCCGCCTCTATCGTCCTTGCCGCCATCGACCCGCCCCCTTCCCGTTCCCTGTCGCGTGCTCAGCGTTCTCCCCGGTTCGGTGCTCTGCCCGCCTGTCACGGATACGCATGGGATCTGGCCTTGTTACCCGGCGTGAGGGACCGTACGGACCGTATGAGCAGCGCGACGACCTGGCGCCACCCGGCGTCCCTTGCTGACCTCGAGGAGCGCGGAGAGCGGGACGCCGAGCGCCTTCGCGATCCGCTCGAGCCGGTCGATGCCGATCGACTTCGGGCCGCGCCCGTTCTCGATCCGCCAGTAGTCGGAGCGGTCGAGGAGGGCGCGCTTGGCTACTGCGGTCGCCGAGAGCTTGCGCTCGATGCGCAACTCGCGGATTCGGCGGCCCAGGCGTTCGACGTTCATTGTTGGTGTGTATACCAGCACGCAAGACTGGCGTCTACACCATGCCGATACCAACACGGAAACCCGCGAGCCGTCGTATGATTTCCGGGATGTCTCCCCCGAAGCGGCCGACGGAAGCCGAGGAGCGGTACTCCTACGAGGGGCTGACCGCCGAGATCCAGGCGTTCATCGACGCCGCGCCGCGCGGCACGCAGCAGCGGTTGGCCGAGGCTGCGTTCCCGGAGATGACGCCGCGGGACGCGACATCCGAGTTCCGGCATCGCATGAACGAGCGCGCCGGCGCGCGCTTCGACTACGAGCACCTCGGCCGCATCGCGATGGCGGCCGGCAAGATCAAGGGCCGCCCCGAGGGCGCCCCGCTGGGCTGGCCGCTCGTGAGATGGAAGGACGGGGATGCGGCAGAAGGGATCCTTCGGGCCCTCCGCGGGTCCAAGGACTGACCCCCTGGGTCTAGGGCGTTTCGTCCAGTATTCACGGGACACTTGAGCCGCACGCCGAGTGTTCCCGCGCCGTTGTACCGCGCCCAAGCGACGGGCCCCGGCGGCGCGGCGCATGCTACCGTTCGGGTTCCATGCGACCCAACACCATCCGTAGGGGGACGGATGAGCGCCACCGTGGCGACTCGGCCCCCGAACCGGATCTGAGGCAGCTCTCCCGACTCGCGAAGCAACTCCGCCACACCGCCCGGCTCGCCGGGATGGCCTTGTCCGGGAACGACCCGGCGATGGGCGTCGACTACCTGTTCGACGCGCTCGAGATTCTCCAGGCCGAGCTGCGCCCGCTCCGTCGCGGGCGTCCGCGCCTCGCCACCTAGCTCCCCTCCTCTGACGACCTACCGAACCGCCCGCTTGTTGGGCGGTTTTCTTTTTCTGCGATGTTGGTGTTGACACCCTCCCGGTGATGCTGGTAGATACACCAACACTACGCCACGGGGAGCACACGGGGGCATACGGTGATGCAGGAACGCATATCGACGAAGGCCTGGCCGCGGAACACGAGGGGCGAGCTGCTCTGCGCGGCGTGCGACGGCGAGAAGGTCGTCGAGGTCCAGCTCGCCGCCCGCTCCTCGGCGCAGGAGTCTCCCGACTACGCGCTGCGCGACTGCGAGCGCTGCCACGGCGACGGCCTCGAGCCCTGCCCCTGCTGCCACGACGCTGCAGTCGTCATCGGCACCGACGGGAAGGGTTACTGCTCGATCGCGGCCGCGTTCGACGAGGAGGCGTGGGGCGCCTGCATCGTGTGCGAGACCGCCCCGCAGCGCGCCGACGCGCCGACGTGTGGAGACGCCTGCCACGCCTTCATCACCGGCGAGAACTTCGCTGCGGCGGAGGAGGCCAGCCATGCCTCGTAGCTCGCGCGTCTCCGTCTCCTGGACGCACGAGGACGTGGACCTCCTCGTCTCCTGCCGCGTCACCCCGGGCACGCCGGATCCCGGAGCGTTCACGTCGAAGGGCGAGCGCACGACTTGGTCGCCGGCCGACGAGGACGGAAGCGTCGAGGTCGAGAAGGTGATCGAGGTCGGGACGGGGTTCGAGCACCCCGAGCTCGAGGACGTGATCGCCGCGGACAAGGCGTTCCAGGAGAAGGCCCACGCCGAGGCGTGGGACCGCGACATCTCCGCCCGCGAGGGCTTCGAGGAGGCGCGCGACGAGGAGCGCCGCATCGAGCGGCGCGGGGGGAGGGGCCGCTGATGCGCGCGACCGCGATCTGCGCCTGCGTCATCGACACGAAGTTCGGCCCCTCGGCCAACCCGTTCTGCGAGCTCGGCTGCAAGGGCACCGGGCAGGTCGAGGTTCCGGAGCCCGGGGCGCTGGTGACCGAGGACGAGCGCCGCGGCTGGCTCGTCGACGCGGAGGCGGCCGACGAGGCCGCGTGAGGAGGATGACCATGGACGCGAACACGATCGCAGCCGCACCCGCCCTCGAGACCTCCGCCGAGCCCGTGTTCTCGCCGGCGGCCGAACTCGCCGCGAAGTGGCAGCGCTACCTCGAAGGCCGCGTGAGCATCCACCCTTGGACGACCACGCGCATCTCCGGCATCGGAGACGCCTGCGAGCGGCGCATCTACTACCGGCGCACCGAGGGGAACCGCGAGAAGCCGTACGACGCCGGCCTGCAGGCCATCTTCGACCTCGGGAAGCACCTCGAAGTCTACGCGGTGCGGAAGCTCGAGGCGATGGGCTTCGATGTCGTCCAGCGGGGGAAGGACTGGCACGACCTCGATCTCGACGTGACCGGGCACGTCGACCTGATGCTGACGCGCGAGGGCTGGCCGCTCGACGTGGTCACCGAGGTGAAGGGTCTGAACGAGTTCACCGCCGGCACCATCGAGACGATCGATGACATCCGGCACAACCCGTCACCGTGGGTGCGGAAGTATTTCTCGCAGCTCCAGGGCTACCTCTACACCGAGAAGAAGCCCCTCGGGCTCTTCGCGCTCCTCGGGAAGAGCTCCGGCGACTTCACCTTCGTCGACTGCCCGCGCGACGACGCTTTCATCGACGAGCACATCGTGAAGAAGGCGCTCCGCATCCGCGACGCGGTCCGCGCGCGCGAGCCGCTGGCGCGGACCCTCGTCACCGATGAGTGCGTGAGGTGCGGGTTCAAGCACATCTGCTGCCCCGACATCACATACGGCGACGCTCCGATCGTGCTGGAGAGCCCACCGAAGGACCTCCTCGACGCGCTCAAGACGCGCGAGGAGCTCGAGCAGTCGAAGAAGCTCTACGAGCGCGCCGACAAGCTCGTGAAGTCGATGCTCCCCGACGCTCCGCGCGTCCTCGTCGGCGACTTCGAGGTCGATGGGAAGAAGCAGGAGCGGGGAGCGTACACGGTCAAAGCCGCGTCGTTCTGGGTGAAGAAGATCCATCGCATCGGACACGGAGGGACGCACTAATGGCATCGACGCACGGAGCGCCCGCAGGGCAGCAGACGATAGAGATCCTGAACGACCCGACGGCGCTCGCGAAGGCGACGCCCGAGCAGCTCGAGCAGGCGATCGACCGGCGAAACGCTCTGATGGACAAGATCCGCGACGCCGCGATCAAGGCGACGTGGTCCGAGCAGTGGACGAACATGGACGGGAAGCCGTGGCCGACGGCCGCCGCAGCCGAGACCATCGCGCGACGCTGCGCGGTGAAGGTCCATTCGATCTCCTACAAGCGAGAGGAGCGCCGCGACGACGAGGGCGACTTCTTCTTCTACGCGTACACGGGGACCGTGGAGCTCCCCGGCGGGCTCGACTCGGCGGAGGTGATCGGGACGTGTAGCTCGCGCGACCAGTTCCTCGGAACCGAGGCGAGCGGGCGCGACAACCTCTCGGACATCAACGAGGACGACATCCTCAAGGCCGCGTACTCGAACCTCATCGTGAACGGGGTCATGCGCCTCCTCGGGCTCCGCGGTCTCACCTGGGCCCGCCTCGCCGACCTCTCGGGCGGGAAGCTCGACCCGGAGAAGGCCGCCCAGATCACGCACAAGAGCGGGTCGCGGGGCGGCGGTCAGCAGCACCAGCAGGACGACGTCGAGCTGAAGTTCGGGAACGCGAAGAAGGCCGGCAAGACCCGGCTCTCCGAGTGCGCCGACGACGATGTGCGCTGGTACATCGCCGCATGGAAGCGCGACCTCGCCGACCCGGCGAAGGAGAAGTACCACCGCTTCTGCAAGCGGGACCTCGACATCGCCGAGGCGATGCTCGCGAAGCGCGCGAACGCACAGGCCGGCATCGGCGGCGGGCCCGGCGCGGCCGGCGGCGGCGACAAGCCCTCCCCGTGGCAGCGGATCCGCGCGCTCGACCGCCAGCTCCCGGAGGAGGAGCTCAAGGCGATCGTGAAGGACGCCACGAAGAAGGCGAACGCGGCCCAGCTCACGGACGAAGACGTCGCGATTGTCGCGAAGGCGATCGAGGCGAAGAAGGCAGCGAACCCGAGCGACATCCCGTTCTAGGACAGGGGGGATCGTGGACGTCGCGACGCGCTTCTGGGGGAAGGTCGACAAGAGCGGGCCGCTGATGCCCGGCATGGAGACGCCGTGCTGGGTGTGGGCCGCCGCTCTAACCATGAACGGCTATGGCTGGTTCTGGCTGAACGGCCGGCCCGAGCTCGCCCACCGCGTCGCGTGGTTCCTGAAGCACGGTTCATTCCCCACCGCACCGATGGAGGTGCTCCACGCGTGCGACCACCGGCCGTGTGTCCTCCATCTCTTCGAGGGGACGAACACCGACAACGCGGCCGACAAGGTGCAGAAGGGCCGCCAACGCGGTGCGCCCGGCGCCGCGAACGGCTCCGCAAAGTTGAACGACGCGTTGGTCCGCGAGATTAGGGCCGCGCACGCGGCGGGCGAGACGAATGTCGCGCTCGGGCGGCGGCACGGGGTTCACCACTCGATGATCGCCAGGATCGTGAATGGCCTGGCGTGGAGGGAAGCATGAAGATCGTCCGGCTAGAAGTCTCCAACTTCAAGCGCATCCGTGCCATCGACATCGTGCCGAAGGGCCCCGTCGTCCAGGTGAGGGGCAAGAACGGCGCCGGCAAGAGTTCGGTCTTGGACAGCATCCCGGGTCTGCTCGGCGGCGAGAAGCTCTGCCCGAAGGAGCCCATCCGCCGCGGCGAGACGGAGGGGATGGTCCGCGCGACACTCGACCAGTTCCCGGAATTCGGCCGGGTCATCGCCGAGCGTCGGTTCCGGCGCTCCGAGGACGGCTCCATCTCCTCGGCCCTCAAACTGTACCGGGAGCAGGACGGGCTGAAGCTCGACAAGCCCCAGCGGCGCCTCGACGAGCTCATCGGCCGGCTCTCATTCGATCCGCTCGCGTACGTGCGGCTCCCCGCGAAGGAGCAGGCGGAGACGCTCCGGAAGCTCTCCGGCGTCGACTTCTCGCTGCTCGACGCGAAGCGCCAGAAGGCCTACGAGGAGCGGACCCTCGCGAACCGCTCGCTCGCCCAGATCAGGGCGCGGCTCGCTGCGATGCCGGCCGTCGAGGCGCCCGACGCGCCCGAGAGTTCCGCCGCGCTCAACGAGGAGCAGGATCGCCGTCGCGCGCTGCACGACGCGAACGAGGCGAAGCGGCGCGAACTCGCTGCCGCGCGTCAGAAGTACGAGGCCATCGAGCGGCGCATTGCCATGGGACATAGCGAGATCGCGAAGCTCGAGAAGGCGCTCGCCGACGCCCGGGCGCTCCTCGCCGGCGACCAGAAGGACCTCGACGCCTGCAAGGCGCGCGGCGTCGCCCTGAAGGCCGAGGTCGACGTGCTCGCCGACCCGAACCTGGAGGAGATCCCAGCGAAGCTCCGCGAGCTCGACGCGGTGAACGACCGCGTGCGGCGCAAGAAGGAGCGTGCAGTCGAGGCCGCCCGACTCGCCGATGCCGAGAAGGAGGCCGCCCGGCTGGAGTCCGAGATCGACGCGATCGACGCCCATAAGGCGAAGACCCTCGCTGACGCGGCGCTTCCAGTCGAAGGGCTCTCCTTCACCGATGACGGCGTCACGTTCGACGATCTTCCGCTCGAGCAGGCCTCGCAGGCGCAGCAGATCCGGATCTCGGTCGCGATCGGGAGCGCCCTCAACCCCGAACTGCGCGCGATGCTCGTGCGCGACGGCTCGCTCCTCGACGAGGACTCGCTCGCCCTCCTGGAGGAGGAGGCCGCCAAGGCGGACCTTCAAGTCTGGCTCGAGGTCGTCGGGAAGGGCGGCGACGGCATCGTGATCGAGGACGGGCAGGTCGAGGGCGCCGAGGCGCCTGCGGAGGCCGCCCATGCCTGACCCGATCATGCACTGCTGCTTCATCCCCTGCGACGCGCCCGCGGAGTGGGAACTCCGCGACGGCTCCGCGACGGACGACTACACGCACGCGTGCACCGCGCACGTGGGCGCGCTCCTCACCGGGGAGCCGACCACCGTGACGCATCTCGCCGCCGCGGCTGGACCCGCGTCTCCCCGCTCCACGAACGCCTGACCAACCCGAAGGAGAAGACTCGTGAACCTCGTCGACACCGTCACCGCCAACCTGAAGGCCCGTCGCCTCGCGAAGAAGCTCAGCCAGGAGGACCTCGCCGAGAAGGCGGGGATCTCCGTCTCGTACGTCTCCATGCTCGAGCGCGGGCAGCGGTCGCCCCCGCTCGACACGCTCGAGTCGCTCGCGAAGGCGCTCGGCGTCCGGGCCGCCGATCTCTGCCGGTAGGAGGTGTCCGGTGGAACTGACCTTCGACGAGGAGTCGATCCGCCGCGCCGTCTGGCGGCTCGTGGAGCAGGGCACAGCCCAAGAAGTCGGGCACGCGCTCGGGGACAGCCTCGGGCGCGCCCTCCTGGAGCGCATCGAGCAGCACGAGATCGTCGTGCGCCACGCGGCCGCGCCGCCCGATCGCGACCAGCTCGCCGCGCTGGCGATGCAGGGGCTCACGGCGCGGTGCAGCGACCGCGACCCGGACGCGCCGTGGCTCGCGGCCGAGGCCTACGCCATCGCCGACGCGATGCTCTCCGCGCGCTCGCGCCCGCCTGCGCCGCCGCCCGCAGAGCCCGCCGAACCGCCCGAGCCGAAGCCGATCGACTGGTCGGCGTGGAAGGACGGCGACGACGGGTATCTCGTCCTCTCGATCGACGACAACCGCTACGAGGTCCGCAAGACGGCCGGCGCGGCCACCTTCGAGCTCTGGTGGTGCGAGCCCCAGGTCGAGGAGCTCGTCGTCGAAGGGCTCGCGACCGAGCTCGGCGCGCAGGCCGCCGCCCGCGACGACTACTACCGCATCCCCGCTGCCCCCGCGAAGAAGGTCACCCGCGCCCCCAAGGCGCCCGGAGCCACGCCATGACGCCCGCCCAGATCGAGCAGAAGGTGAAGAGCATCATCGCGGACCAGCTGGGCGTCGGCGAGGACGAGATCAAGGCGACCTCGTCCTTCATCGAGGACCTCGGCGCGGACTCCCTCGACATCATCGAGCTGCTCATGGCCGCCGAGGAGGAGTTCGAGATCGACATCACGGACGCCGACGGGGAGCAGATCAAGACCGTCCAGCAGGCGGTCGACTTCATCGCCACCCGGAGCAAGCGATGAGCGCGCTCTCGCCGGAGCTTCGCGAGAAGTACGTCGAGGACCTCCTCGCCACCCGCCGCCGGATCGACCGGCTCGACACCGAGAAGGCCGAGATCCGCGACGTGTTCAAGGCGGCGCTCGATGCCGAGTGGACCCACGAGAACACGGTGCGGGACATCCTCGAGGGCCGTCAGCCCGCCCAGCCCGATCTCCCTGGGATAGAGGCCGAGAAGACCGACCGGGAGCGCAAGGTCGGCCGGGCCCTGCGCGACGCGATCGAGGCCGTCGAGCAGATCACGGGCATCGAGCCCGCCCCGCCCGACGAGCCCAAGGAAGAGCCGCCAGCCCCGGGCGGTGGCGAGCCGACCGTGACGATCGGGGTCGGCGACAAGGAGGTCGCGCTCGGCCCGCAGGCACGTAAGGCGATCGACGAGAAGCTGGCCGCGGAGGAGAGGGGCGGCAAGCTCATCCCGATCACGAAGCTCGCGTGGAAGCGGGGCGAGGGCGACGTCCTCCGGGTCGCGACGCTCCCCGACGGCAGCCGGTACGAGGTCGTGGCTCGCCCCGGGCGCTTCGACGTGCTGCGCTTCGCTCCCGGCGCGGCGAAGGGTCCGCTCGTCGGCTCCAAGCTCGAGATCGCCGACGCCGAGAAGGCGGCGCGGGAGCACTTCCTCGCCGAGATCGCTTCCGGATACCTGCGGAACGACGGTCACGCCGAGCTGACGGGCAGGGATGTCACCGGCGACGCGGTCACGCACAAGGGGCCGCGCCGTGGCTGACCTCTACGAGATCGTGAACCCCTCCGACGCCTACAGCATCGCCGGCGAGCGCGAGGTGGTCTGCGCCGCGGTGGTGTTCCTCGGCGAGGGGATGTACGGCCTGAACGACGCCGAAGGCGCGTCGGTGCTGCCCCTCTTCTTCGGGCCCCGCGGCGAGGCGCAGCTCGACAAGTTCTGGCGGGAGCAGTTCGGGCACCCGTTCGGCGACGCGATCGAGCGTCGCCGTGAAGAGATCGCCGCCGCGCTCGAGACCGTGACGATCGGCAACCGCGCCGAGCGCGCTCGCATGGAGCGGGTCCTCGCGGCGATCTCCTCGCCCGAGGAGCGCGAGAAGGCCAAGGCGGCGTGGCACGACGAGCGGCGCGGTTCCATGAACGACATCGGCGCCCACGCGGCGGCGCTCGCCAAGGCGATCCGCGCAAAAGGGGCCGCCCGTGTCGGCTGAGTTGCTCGTCGAGCACGCGCGGGCGGTGCGCGCCTACGGCCGAGCCCACGGGCGAGCCCTCGACGTGCTCGGGTATTCGCCGGCGTGCGGCGGCTGCCGTTCCGCGCGGTGCTGCACGAACGACTCGCCTCCCCTGTCGCGCCCCGAGGCCGAAGCGCTCGCCCATCTCGCCCGGGTCCGGGCAGACCTCGCCGACGTTCCGGCGAAGGTGGCCGCCCAGATCGGGTTGCTCCGCGAGACCGCCGCGCCGGGGCGCGGGCTCCGCGACCGCCGCGGCGAGTTCCCGTGTCCATTCCTCTCGCCCGATCGCCGCTGCCGCGTGTACGACCACCGGCCCCTCGCTTGCGTCCAGGCGTTCAGCGAGAGCGCGAACCGGTGCGCGGCCTCCACCGACGGGATCGGTGGCTGGGACATCCCGGTGGAGGTCACGGCCGGGATCATCCGCTCGGCCGTGGAGATCGGCGGGAAGCCGGTCCGCCGGGCGCTCGCCTTCGCCCCGACTCCCGGCGACGGTCCCCCTCCGCTCGTCATCGGGCTCGCGCTGGTGCTCAGCGACGAGACCCGCCATCTCGTCGCCGCGGCGACCGTGGCCGCCGGAGGCGCCCGGTGACCGAGAAGCTCCTCGACGTGCAGTTCTCCCCCGCGGCCGCCGCCGACCTGCGCTGGCTTGAGGAGAAGTGCCGCACCCGCTTCGGCGGGCTCGAGGACCTCGGAGACGAGATCCCCGGCGAGCGCTACTGCGCCACGGTGTATCGCCTCGTCGAGAAGGCGATCCCCTCCTCGACGAAGACGGAGGAGAAGCTCCTGCGGAAATGGTTCTTCGGTCCGAGCCCGGACGCCGCGCTCGGGAAGGCGCGCGCATGGGTCGAGGCGCAGTTCGCGCGGAAGAGGGCCGCAGCGTGACGGATCTCGCGAGAGCCGACGTGCTCGTCGACGCCGCGCCCGTGCGCGCCCACCTGCGCGCCCTCCGCTGGGCGGGCGTCGGCTGCACCTCGATCGAGGCGGCCTGCGACGTCTCGAAGACGACGGTTCGCAACGTGCTCTCTGGGCGCCAGCGGGTTCTCCGCGCGGCCACCGCCCAGCGCCTCCTCTCCGTCGATGCTGGCGCCGCGGACGACCGATCCAGCATCCCGGCGGGCCCAACCCGAGCGCTCATCGGGGAACTCCTGTCCGCTGGCCTGACGCGAGGCGAGATCGCCCTCCGTCTCGGGCTCAAGACTCGCGAGCTGCGGCTCGGCGAGCGCGGGCGCGTTTGGGCAATTACTGCGGTTCGGATCCGATCCCTCCACGCGAAGATCATGGCGACGCGGCGCCCGGGCGAGTTCCGCCGCGACCGGGCCGACCCCCGCTACGTTCGTGCAGCGGAGGCGCGCCGCCTGTTCGCCCAGATCCGTGCCGCCGGGATCACCTGGGCCGAGATCATCGAGCGGCTCGGAACCTTCTACCGGCCGCGGAGTGCCCGGGTGACGCCCCGCTCGCTCGCAAAGCTGCGTGCCCTCCACGCCGAGGTGATGCGCGGGCGCAAGGTCGAGCTCGCCGCCTCGGCGATCTGCCGCGGCTGCGGCCAGTCGCACGCGCCGATGGCGCGCCAGACGGTCGTGCGGCGGATGGTGCCGTGCTCGGCCGCCGACCTGCGCGAAGCGCACCCCTGCTGGTGGGCCGGCATCGCCGGAGACCGGGCCCTGTACCGCGACCTCCGCGCCGTCGGCGCGGTGCGCGCCGCGGGGCGCTGGGCGATCCCCGAGCGGAGGGCCGCGTGAAGACGATCCGGATCAAGGTCACCGACGCCCGGGACATCAGGTCCGTGCTCCAGGCGCTCGACCGGGGGCAGCTCAGCCCCGACATCACGCGGGAGGCTAGGAGGTTGCTCCCCTCGCTCGCCGAGCCGCGCGCGGCGCCGCAGAAGCCGTCGATCGCGAGCGTCGAGCACCACGAGGACGTTCGCGGTAGGCAGGACGCCGCGCTGAGAGCGGAGACCGCACGCGTCCGCGAGCGTTGCGTGCAGCGCGCGCTCCGGTTCGGGTGGGTCGGGGAACTCTGCGGCCGGCCGCTGCCCCGGAATCCCGACGAAGCCCAGATGTGCCACCTCGACGGCGGGAGCGGGAAGCGCCGGCAGCAGCAGAGCGTCCGCAACTGCCTCATGGAGCACCACGAGTGCCACCAGGGGCCGCTGGGTTTCGACAAGAAGCCGCTCGCGTGGCTCCCCGACGTGAAGCGGTGGGCCGCACGCCACGACTACCTGGTCCCCGAGAGGTTCCGCAAGCTCGAGGCGCTGCGCGGCGCCGAGGAGGTTCGCTGATGGACCCCGCCATCCCCGAGACGCGCGAGGAGTGGCGCGCGCGCCACGTGCGCCGCGCCGAGGCGGATCTGGCGGTGCTCCGCGCGAGCGGCCTCCGGTTCTCGCTCCGCGAGAGCCCGGACGGCCTGCTCGGCGCGACCCTCCTGCTCCGGGAGCCGGGCCGGCCCAAGATCGACTTCTACGTGAGCACGGGACGCTGGCGGGTCGTGGGGAGCGCGGGCGGGACGACGCGCGGCGGCGGCGCCGAGAGGCTCCTTGCTTGGTACCGGAAGCAGACCACGGAGGTGCGGTGATGTCCCGACAGAGCAGGATCCGCCGCGCGAAGCGGCGCCTCGAGGAGCGCCGACGCGAGAACCAGCGGACGGGAGCGGCCCTCGCGACCTACCGCCCGCCGCCGCTGGATCCCCTCCTCGTGCCCCCGCCGCGCGCCGACGTCGACCTGGCCCGGGTCGCCCGGGAGATCGCGCGCTCGGGCGTCGACGTCGTCGTGGTCGGAGGCGAGAAGCCGCTGTTCGTGCGCCCGAGCTTCTGGCGCCACGGCGATCTCTGCCCCCTCTGCTCCGCCGGCGCGCTCCAGCGCTTCCCGCGCACCCTCTTCATCGCCTGCGCGAGCTGCGGCCGCGCGGCGCCAGAGACCGAGCGGCCGCCGAGCACCCTCTCCTGGTGCCGCGTCTGCAAGAGGTTCCACGGTGAGCCCGCCTGCACCCCGGAGACGCCGCGAAAATACGTCCACGGCGAAGCCTTCTGCCGGATGAAGTACGCCCGGAAGGACGGCTCCGGCGTCGAGTGGGTCTGGAACAGCCGCGACGGCGTGACGCCGTTCCTCGTCGGCCCGAAGGGTCGGCAGGGACCGTTCGGCGACGACGAGCTCCTCTCCCACGTCGACTGGCACCTCGACCAGGTGCGGCCCGACTACAAGCCGCAGCCCGGCGAGCGCGTCTTCATCGACCTCACCCCCGAGCTGGCGCGCGCGAACGCGGAGAAGTGGTGCGACCGCTACTGGGATCACCCCGAGTTCCCGCTGAGCGAGGGCTACGCCACGAAGGAGGAGGCGATCGAGTCGCACCTGCGCGACGAGGCGCGCGATGGCGCGCCCGTGATCATCACCGTCGGTTCCGAGGGTTGGACCCCGCCCGCGCCGCGGGCTCCCGAGGTGGACCGTGGCTGACCCGACCGCCGGCTGGACGTTCACGAAGAAGACCGTCGAGCAGTACCAGTTCAACGGGCCACACGGGATGTGGGCGATCATCACGCTCGACCCGCGCGGCATTTTCCAGGCCGTGTCGGACGTGGGCGACTACGCCTACGACGGCTGGGGGCACCACGGGCGCGAGAGCTTCAAGCACTTCCTCCTGCAGCTCACGGATCCAGACTACTTCATCGGGAAGGTCAAGCGTGGCGACCGGGAGTTCGACTTCGAGGCCACGCTCCGCGCCGTTCGAAAGCGGATCCTCGACAAGCGGCGCGCCGGCGCGTGCGTGGGTTCCCTCGACAAGGCCGAGGCGCGGGCCGCATGGGACGAGGCCGACGAACTTGAGGAGACCCGCGACGCGACGTTCTTCGTCCACCTCGTGATGACGGAGTGCCCGGCGCTCTACGGGCACGTCTTCGAGAGCGACGGGTACGAGGTCTCGTCCGTCTGTCGTGACCGCTGGCCGGCTTGGTCGCTCCGGTTCTTCCACGAAATCTTCCGCGGGCAGTTCGCCCCCGCCCTCCGCGCCGAGCTCGGGATCGACGCGCCTGCCCAGGAGGCCGCCGTTGCCTGAGCCCACCTACGTCGAGCGCGGCGCGACCTTCTCGCCCTGCGGCCTCTACCGCTACGGCCTGGTCGCGACCTGGGACGCGTCGAAGCCGCGCCTCGGCTGGGGGATGTTGAACCCTTCGAGCGCCGACGCTGAGAAGCTCGACCCGACGCTCACGCGCGTGAAGGACTTCACGATGGCGTGGGGCTTCGGCGGGTTCGAGGTCTGGAACCTGTTCGGCTTCCGATCGCCGAAGCCGACCGTGATGCGCGCCGCGGTGGATCCGGTCGGACCCGACAACGACGCCGCCATTCTCGCGGCCACCGCGCGCTGCGCGATGACGATCGCGGGCTGGGGCGTCCACGGGAACTTCCGCCATCGCGAGGACACCGTGCGCCGGATGCTCGCGAACGCGACGCCGCGCCGCGAACTCCACGCTCTGAAACTGACGAAGGGCGGGTTCCCTCAGCATCCGCTGTACCTCGCCGGATCGCTCACCCCGTTCCCTTGGAGCTGACCATGCCCGTCCCGATGCGCCGAAAGCCTATGCCCCCGCCCGCCTGGCTCAAGCCGGGCGCCCGCGTCGACTACCGATCCCTCCGCTCGGGCCCCGTGACGCACGCGAACCGCGAGGTCCTCTCCGAGCCTTGGAAGCTCGGGAGCGGCGACTGGATCGTCTCGATCGAGGGGGTCTCCGGCGGCGTCTCCGTCGAGCACCTCGCCCTCGTCTCGCCGGCGCCGGCGAAGGGAGCCTAGCCGTGGCGACCGCAGCCGAGACGCAGGCGACGAACGAGGACTCTATGCGCGAGACGATCGCGGCGTTGGAGCGAAGGTTGGCCGAGGAACGCGCCGCGCAGCTCGAGAAGCTCGTCATCGCCGAGGCCGCCATCTCCGTCATGGACGCCCAGGCGAGCGCGCTGCTGGACCGAGCGACGGAGGCGGAGGCCCGACTCACGGAGGTGGAGCGGCTCAAGGGCGAGATCCTGCTCATGGCGCGCGAGCACGCGGGGCCGCCGATGTGGACTACGACGCCCCTTGTCGCGGATCGACTCTACCGAATCGCCGGGGTGCGCCCGCCCACGCCTCTCGCTCTCGATGCCCTCCGGGCGCAAGACACGCCCGATCTCATGCCGGCCACGACGACCCACGCAACCGAAACGAAGGAGTAGCGATGACACTCGCCGAGCGCATCCACCTCCGCATGATTCAGCGGAAGCACACGCGCATCCGCCTCGCGGGGATTCCGCCGGCCGTGATCGAGGAGGTGATCCGCCTCGGGGTGGAGGCCCTCGCCGACATGGTTCCGATGTGCGTGCGCGCGCATGAGTTGGCGGAGATCGAGTTCGCGGTCTGCGAAGGTTGCGGGCACCTCGTCGATCCCGACCGCCCAGAGGGCGCTGCGTACGGCGAAGAGGACGGCGTGTGGCTCTGCGATGCCTGCCAGGTCGAGGGCGGCGGAGTCGCCCCCGCCCCGTCCACTGACGATGGAGGGCGGCCGTGACGACCCCTCGCCTGAGCGACGAGGAGATCGCGGGGCTGGAGCGGATGGGCGAGGCTCACCCGACGGACTGGTTGTTCCCGCCGATCCGTCGCGCGACCGTGCGCGCTCTGCTCTCCGAGGTCCGCGCCTCGCGCGCGTCGTCCCCGGCGAAGGGGGAGGGGGTCAACTGCCCCGACTGCGGCCGAGAGCGGACGGTCTACAGGCACTGCGGATCGTCGCGGCACATCGCTAGCGCCCCGCCCCCCGCCCCCGCCGAGGCGACGCAGCCCCCGGAACGGGAGGCCGACGAGGCGATGGTCAAGGCCGTCGAGTCGGAGACGAGTGCGGCACTCCGGTATTGGCAGCAGGGCACCCACGACGTGCTGGATCGGCCCGCCCGCGCCTCCCTCCTCGCCCGGCTCGATGACCTGCGGAGGGATCGGGACGAGGCGGCCGCAGCGCTCGGCATGAGCCAGGAGGCGATGGAGGTCTGCGTCGATTGCGAGAACGCCATGCGTGACCGCGCCGAGGCCGCCGAGCGCGAGTCCTCTGAGATTCGCCGCCACTACGAGACACACCTAAAGGGCTGCGGATCGCGTCGAGGCGAGCCGTGCCGAGCGCCGGGCCCGCCGTGCCTCGCGTGCGCCACCGAACAGCGCGACGCCCTCCGGGATCGGGTAGAGGCGCTGGAACTCGCGATGCACGCAGCGTCGCTCATCAAATGCCCTGCTTGCCCGGGGAACGATAGCAACGGTCACGCGGACCGCTGTTGGTGGGGCGTGGTTCTACGGGGCTCGCCTGGCCCCGAGTACGACGGAGCGCGTGCCGCCCTCTCCTCTAGCCCCGCGCGCGCCTCCGGGGCCGAGGACGCGGCGTACCCCGCCGACGACTGGTGCGAGAGCCCGAAGTGCAGAGGCGGCTGCGGCTGCACTCAGACCGGGATCTGCGCCTGTCCCCACTCCGAGGAGGACCGAAGCCATGAGCCTTGACCATGCCGTCGCGCAGTTGCGCCACCTCTACTCCCAGATGATCGGCGGCGACGTGCGCTACCCCGCCGAGGCCGCGAAGGGACTGCTGGGTCCGGCCATCGCGGAGATCGAGCGGGCCGCCGCCTCCCGCGCCGTGCCTCCCGCAGCGCAGCCGGACGACTTCCGCCCGCCGCTCGCCCCTTGGTACGAGGCCGACGGCTCCACGTCGATGCTCCCGGTGGAGGAGGTCACGCGCAGGCGCAGGCTCGCGGCGAAGGTGCTGGGCGCAGCGCTCGAGGCGGCCGATAGCTTCGAGGCCGAGGGGCGCATCGACGCCGACACCGACGACGAGATCGAGATCACGACCGTCGGTTGGGAAGAGGCCGAGGCGCTGACCGCTGCCGTCAAGGCGTACCGCGCTCCCCCCGTCACCGCGAAGGGGACGACGCCGTGATCGCGATTCCGCTCACCCAAGGCAAGGTCGCCCTGATCGATGACCGTGACGCCCACCTCGCGGCGCACAAATGGTACGCGAAGCGCGACTGCCGCGCGTGGTACGCGGCGCGCGGCGCGCGGCGGGGCGGCAAACTGCGGGAGTTCCGTCTCCACCGCGAGGTGCTGGGCATCACCGATCCAGACGTCGAGGTGGACCACGTCAACGGCAACGGGCTGGACAATCGCCGGGCCAACCTCCGAATCGCGACCGCGCAGCAGAACCAGGCGAATCGCAGCGCGCAGGCGAACAACGCCAGCGGGCTCAAGGGCGTCTCCTGGCACAAGCGCGACCGGAAGTGGCGGGCGCACATCAGGATCGCCGGCAAGCAGCACTCCCTCGGCTATTACGCCACACGGGAGGAGGCCGCAGGCGCCTACGACGTTGCCGCCGTCGAGGCGCATGGCGAATTCGCGCGGCGGAACTTTGCCGCCCCTTTCGCTCCCCCGTCCACTGCAACCCCCGCTCCCGCGGACACCACGGGGAAGGAGGAGACCCGATGAAGACGATCCAGATCGAGCCAACCACGGGCGCGGACACGCGCTCTGCCTCCGAGATCCCCGCGAAGGACGTGCTCCTGCGCGAGTCGCACCTCCACCGCTCGCACGTCCGGCGCGTGATGGCGGCGCTGGCCGCTGAGATGATCGAGCGCGCCGAGCGGCACGACCACACGAAGGTCGGCGCCATTGACCTGTTCCACGAGAACTTCGCGCAGGCGATGCGGAAGGAGATCGAGTTCAAGGATCACCCGTGGTGGGCGCTGCACCTCACCGAGAAGCACCACATCAACGACCGCATGCACGACGACGCGGATCTCCTCGATCTCATCGAGATGATCGTGGACTGCACCTGCGCTGGGATGGCGCGCACGGGGCGGGTGTTCCCGATCGAGGTCCACGGCGAGACGCTCCAGCGCCTGCTCCGCAACACGTCCGCCAAGATGCTCGCGGCCATCGAGGTTCGCGCCCCCTCCCCTGTGACCGACGGCGGACACCCCACGACGGAGGGTTCGCGATGACGCGCGAGGAAGCGACGGCGAAGGCGAAGGCATACAGCGGCAACGTAATCCGGGCGCTCGCGGCGCTGCTCCATGCGGCCAACGATCTCGCCCCCGAGGACGGCCCCGACAAGTACGACGCATGGCGCGCACTCGTCATGCGGGCGCGCGAGGAGTACGACGCCCTCCTCCGGCTCCGCGCCCTCGACGCCTCCTCCCCGGCGCCAGCGGCACCGACGCCCCACGAAGCGGCGTGGCTGCGGCACCAAATCAAGCGTGCGCTCCTCCATCTCGTCCCGGGCCCGAAGGCGTCGTCTGTATGCGGCGCTGGCGAGCACGCGACGCACAACGACTGCCAGGGGGAGGTCCGGCGCCTCCTCGTCGCTGCGGACGCCACGGCGCCTGAGGACGTTCCGGCCCCGGCGGGAACGCTCTGGGTCCCCGGGGAGCCCGCCCCGAGGGACCGCGCGGACGGGCCGGGGCATGACCCACACGGCGAGGGGATGCGGCTCACCATCACGTTCGGCAGCGGGGGCGCTCCCGAGGGGACGACCGCGGCCACGGGGCCCGACACGAAGGGAGGTCCCGAGATCATCGCGACGATCGAAGACTGCTGCTGCCCGATGATGGGGAGCCTCCACGCGAGGCGCGCCTCGTGCCTGCCGTACTGCGGCGACTGCCACGCTTATCTGTGTCGCCGATGCGGCGGAATCGTGTACGCGAACTGGGAGTCCATGCCGCACAGCGCGACCCATGGGCGCTGCTCGTGCCCCGACATGCAATCCCTCTCGAACCGGCCACTGGCCGAGCCCGCCTCCTCTCCGCAGAGCAGCGACGGCGCGGGAGGTGAGCCGTGAGAGCGCACCCGACCGTCACGGTCACTAAGGCGATGCGGATCGCGGCGGCTCGCTATCGGGCCGCGCTCGGGGCCGGGGCTCCACATGGATCGCTGGTCTACTACGAGCGGGCGCTCGCCAAGGCCGTCGCGGATCGCATAGCGCGGGCCGCTCCAGACGGCCCCGAGGAGATCGCCGCCGCAACCCGCGTCCACGTCGGGATCGAAAAGGAGAAGGCCCGCGAGGCCGCGTGGCGCCGCAGGTTCATGCCCTCAGCGCAGAGCGGCGACGGCGCGACCCCGGGAGCGAAGCCGTGACGCTGCGCGACGAGATCGCGGCTCTCTCCGCGGAATTCGAGCGGCGGTCCTACCTGAGCACGGCGCAACTCGCGCGCGTGACCAAGCAGCGGCTGCTGGCGAAGTGCGCCTCGGACCTGCGCGAGCTTCTGGCTGACCCGCGGTACGACGGCATCGACGCGCCCGCGAAGGGCGAGAGAGAGGGAGCATGAGCGGCGGCACTGAGTACGCGACGAGGCTCCGCGAGGTGGAGGCGGAGCTGGCGCGAGCCCGCGAGACGAACGTGCGCCTGAACCGCCGCGTTCAGGCTGCGGAGTCGGCACTCGCGGAACGCGGGACACCCGGACCGAGCCTCGGGCGAGCGGCCGCGAACTACTCCGCGCGAGCGCAACGTGAACGCGCCGAAGCCGCCGAGTCCGCCCTCTCCTCCTCGGAAGCGAGGGAGAAGGCGCTGCGGGAGGCGCTCGGGGCACACGTCAAGGACTGGCGAGCGGCGGCCCGGATCCGCCGCAACGCGGAGCCGGATGTCCCGTTCGTTGCTGGCCGATCCGAGGGCTACGCCCTCGCGCTCGCCATCTGCGCAGGACTCGTAGAGGACGCCCTCCGCGCCGCCCTGGCCTCGGACCCCGACGCGACGAGGGGAGGGCCGACGCCGTGAAGACCGACCGCTACGTGATCGTGGACAGCCGCACGACCTGCGGCAACTCGGTGTTCTTCTGGTGCTGGGATGGCGCGGGCTACACCTGCGACCTACGCGTGGCCGCGATCTTCACGGAGGAGGAAGCCCGCCGGCAGGAGCGCAGCCGCGACACTGATAAGGCGTACCGGCTCGAGGACGTGCTCGCGATCGTCCAGCACCATGTGGACATGCAGGACTTGGCACGCGTCGCGAAAGGCGATCCGCCCGCGCGCGCCCACACGTTCTCGCACCTGAAGGTGTCCCGATGACCGCGCTCTCGCCGCTCGACAAGGTCTGCGCCGATGCGCTCGCCGACGAGGTGGCGGTGCTCGTTCGCCGGAAGGTGATCGACTCCCGCTCGCCGGCCGCGGACGCGCTCCGCGACTACCGGGAGCCGCCGTCGACGCCCCGCGCCGACCGGATGGCGCAGCTCGAGCAGGAGCTCGACCGCGCGCGCATCGCGCTCGCGAAGGCGGACGGCGATCTGCAGCGGGAGGCGGAGTTGCGCCGCGGCTGGGAGATCCGCTGGGGCGTGATGTCGAAGCGCGCCGAGGCGGCCGAGGCCGCGCTCGCGACCGCCCAAGTCGACGTCTCGCGGGTCAAGAAGGAGCGCGAAGAGGCCGACCTCGTCGCGGCCGAGTACGGCTGGCGCGGGGCGCTGCGCGGCGTGGACGAGCTGCTCGAGGTGTTCCTGAAGGCGGCGCACGAGCAGGGGCAGGCCCCGGCCGCCGCGCGCGTGAACGTCTCCGAGCTGCTCCTCGTCGTGCGCCGGCACCGCGAGAACCCGCCCATCCCTTTTCTCCGCCCGCGCGACGAGGCGCACGACGCGAAGGCGCCCGACGACGCACAGCTCCGGCGCGCGGCGCGCGCGCTCGCGAAGGTCGAGACCCTCGACGCCGACCGGCCGAAGGTTCTCGACGACGCGCGGCGGGAGCTCCGGACCCAGGCGTTCGCGTTCGTCCGCGCCGCGCAGGCCTGGGCGGACGCGATCCACGAGAAGCCCGCTGCGGCGGCGTGGCGAGCGACGCGGCGCGGAACCTGTACGTCCCGATGCAGATCACCCTCACGATGATCGCTCGCGAGGACGCGCCGGCCTCCGAGACGTCCACCGCAGGAGGCCCCCGTGTCTGACCAGCTCCTCGCCCTCTCCTTCCTCCAGCCGTGGCTCTGGTGCATCGAGCACGGGCACAAGACCGTCGAGAACCGGAGCTGGAAGCCGCCGGCGAGGATGCTCGGCAAGCGGTTCGCGCTGCACGCGAGCGCTGGCTGGGACCGCGACGCGGTGCCGTTCGTCCACGGCGTGCTCGGCGCGCTCCAGGTGGTGATGACGAACCAGCCCGAGCGTAGCGCGATCGTCGGCACGGCGCGGCTCGTCGGAGCGCTCCCCGTTCGCGTCACGGAGATGCCCGAACGCCAGGTCAGCGTCGATGGACTCCCCGGGTGCCAGGTCGGCGACCTCGACCTCCGGCAGCAGTTCGAGATCCTCGCCTCGCCGTGGACCTTCGGCCCGTGGGCCTGGCTTCTCGCCGACGTCCGGAGCCTCTCGGAGACGGTCCCCTGCAGGGGGGCGCTCGGCTTCTGGAAGGTGCCCGACGAGATCGCCGAGCTCGTCCGCGAGCGGGAGGTCCGCGATGCCGCGTGAGGGCATGGTCGAGCTCGAGGTCTCCGTCCTCGCCGAGACCGCCGCCGCGCTCCGGATCCGGACCGACGACGGCAAGGAGGCGTGGATCCCGAAGTCCCAGATCGACGAGGACTCCGAGGTCTACAGCCTCAAGTCGAGCCCGGGAACGATGCTCGTCACGGAGTGGATCGCCACGCAGAAGGAGCTCGTCTAGATGAGACTGCCCGAGTTCATCACGTTCACCGGCGCCGACGACCAGACGGACGTCGACGCGATGGTCGCGCTCACTGCGCGCTACCCGATCGAGTGGGGAATCCTCCACAGCCTCTCGCGCTATGGCGTGCCGCGGTATCCGCGCCACACGGAGCGGTTCGTCCATCGCGGCCTGCGCCTCGCCGCCCACCTCTGCGGCGGGTTCAGCCGCGACATCATGGCCGGCGAGGTCTTCGACCGAGTTCCGCGCGACATCTTCGACGGGTTCGCGCGCCTTCAGGTGAACCACGCCCAGCCGCTCGTTCGCCGGATCGCCGCCGCGCAGGCCCACATGCGCCTGCCGTGCGTCGCGCAGGCGCGAGGCGATAGGTTCCCCGACGATGACGAGATCGGCTGGCTGTTCGACCGATCCGGCGGCGCTGGGCTCGCGCCCGCGTCGTGGCCGCGCCATCCCGGAGGCGGCCGCCTTGTCGGCTACGCGGGTGGCCTCGGGCCCGAGAACGTCCGCGACGTCCTCGCCGCGGTCGGCGCGACCGGGCCCTACTGGATCGACATGGAGAGCGGCGTCCGAACCGACGACCGCTTCGATCTGAAGAAGTGCGAGCGGGTCTGCGAGGCCGTGTACGGCGCCGACTTCTGCGCCCCCGGCGAGGACTTCGGCGGCCGGGGGGAGGGCGTGCTCCCGTGAGCTCGAAGCGCACGCGGTACAGGGCCGAGGTGATGCGGCCCGCGGTGGAGGACGGGCGCGGCCTCGTGCTGCGGCAGCTCGGAGCCGTCGGCACGGTCGCGTTCAAGCACCTCCTCTCGCTCGAGGAGATGGAGACGATCCGGCGCGCGCGAACCGTGCGCCTGCGGATCGAGTGGGACGTCGAGGACGCGGCCCGGCCTCCCCCCGACGGCGCGCCGCGGCCGACGCAGGTCGAGGGAGACGCCTAGATGGAACGGATCACGTTCAAGGTGCCGCGCAAGAACAGCCTCGACGAGGAGTGGAACTTCGTCGTGAAGGACGGCGACGTCGCGCTCTCTCTTGAGGTCCCGGCCTACCGCAACCGCCAGGGTCAGGCGGAGGAGCTCGGGCCGAAGGCGGTCTCCTTCCATCGCGCAGTCGCACGCCCCGAAGCGTCGCGCGCATGCGAGTACGTCGCCGGCGGGCGGTGCTACGGGACGCACGTCGGCTACGGCTGGGCGGACCTGGTCTGGAAGAGCGCGACGAACCTCACGGGGTTCGAGCAGGGAGAGCCGTTCTGGCTCGCGCTGGAGCAGGAGCTCCGCGACACCGCCGCGCGCGAGCGCGCACAGGCCGTCGGCATCGACGGCGAGGGGATCTGAAATGCGATCGGTCGCCGTCGTCCACCAGGAGAAGAACGTGAAGATGCTCCGCATCGCGAAGGAGCTGGCGCTGCCGCTCGACGTCGTCACCCAGACGCTCGCCATCTTGGCCCGGAAGGGCTCCGGGAAGACGTTCACGTTGCGCCTGCTCCTCGAGCGCCTGTTCAAGGCCGGCATGCAGGTCGTCGACGTCGACCCGAAGGGCGACCACTGGGGCGTGCGATCCTCCGCGGATGGCAAGGGCCCCGGGATCGGCTGCCTCATCCTCGGCGGCGAGCACGGGGACCTCCCGCTCGAGCCCGGCTCCGGCGAGCTCGTGGCGAAGCTCGTCGTCGAGGAGCGCGTGAGCGTCGTCCTCGACCTCTCGCTCTTTCGGAAGCACGAGGTCGCGACGTTTATGACGGCGTTCCTCGAGAACTTCTACCGGCTCAAGGCGCGCGAGCAGTACCGGACCCCGGTGATGCTCTTCGTCGACGAGGCGGACGCCGTCGCCCCGCAGAAGCCCCAGCGCGGCGAAGAGCGGATGCTCGGCGCGATCGAGGACATCGTGCGCCGCGGCCGGCAGCGCGGGATCGGCTGCACCCTCGTCACCCAGCGCTCGGCCGTCCTGAACAAGAACGTGCTGACGCAGGCCCAGGTGATGATCGCCATGCGGACGATCGCGCCGCAGGATCTCGCCGCGATGGACGCGTGGATCGAGGTCCACGGCACGCCCGAGCAGCGCGCGACGCTGATGGAGTCCCTCCCGTCGCTACCCCGCGGCGACGCCTGGGTGTGGTCTCCGGGCTGGCCGACGGACGAGGGGATCTTCCAGCGCGTCCACGTCGACCCGATCGAAACCTTCGACTCGGGCGCGACGCCCGAGCCCGGGCAGAAGCGGGTCGAGCCGAAGGAGCGGGCCGACGTCGACCTGGAGGCGCTCCGCCGGCAGATGGCCGCCACCGTCGAGCGCGTGAAGGCCGCCGACCCCACCCTCCTCCGCCGGCGGATCGCGGAGCTCGAGCGCAGCCTCTCCGGCGCGCAGAAGCAGGCCGCCGAGTACCAGCGCCTCGCGCAGGACGTCGAGCAGCGCCCGTCGAAGCCGGCGAAGGAGAAGCGCGTCGAGGTGCCGGTCCTGAAGGACGCGCAGGTGAAGCGGCTCGAGGCGCTCTTCGAGCGGGTCAGCGCAACCGCCGAGAAGCTAGGGGCGGCCCACGGTGCGCTCGTCACGGAGATGGGGGCGCTTGCCGGTCGCGTTCTGTCGTTCCAGTCGGCGGCCCGCGCAACCCCATCTCCCGCCGTGCCGCGCCCCGCGGCGCCGATCCTGCCCGCGCGCCGCCCGATCGCGCCTCCCGCCACGGCGCGCGCCGCCGCCGGCGAGCCGGGCGGCGAGGTCTCGGTCGGGAACAGCGGCCTCCGCCGGATGCTCATCGCCCTCGCGCAGCGGCCGCAGGGCCTCACGAACCAGCAGCTCGGCGTCCGGGCCGGCGTCTCCTCGAGGTCGGGGACGTTCAGCACGTACCTCGGCCGCGCGCGGTCGCAGGGCTGGATCGATGGCCGCGGCCACCTGAAGATCACCGATGCGGGGATCGTCGCGCTCGGCGCCTACGACCTGCTCCCGGAGGGCCGCGCCCTCGCCGACTACTGGATCCGCGAGATCGGCGGCGGGGCTGCGCGGATGCTCCAGGCGCTCGTCGACGTCTACCCGGCGGGGCTGACGAACGAGCAGCTCGGGGAGAGGGCGCGGATCTCCCACGCCTCGGGAACCTTCTCTACGTACCTCGGCAGGCTGCGCGCGCTCGAGCTCGTCGAGGGCCGCGGCGAGCTTCGCGCCAGCGAGGAGCTGAACTGACCATGGCCTCCACGAAGCAGCCTCCGCCGCCTGCTCCTCCCGAAGAAGAGGACGACCTCTGGACCGCGGCGGACGTCGCCCGGTACCTGAAGGTGAAAAGGACCTGGGTATACCGAGCCGCCGCCGACGAGCGGATCCCGAGCACGCGCAAGGCGGGCCTCCTGCGGTTCGTGCCGTCCGAGATCCGCGCGCTGCGCGACCCCGCGCGGCCGAGCGCCGCGGTCATCCCCCTCGGTCCGAGCCGGTGATCCCGATGGCGGCGACCGCACCGAGCCTCGACCAGATCGTCGCCGCGGTGCTCGAGGAGCGCCTACGCCCGATGATCCGCGAGGAACTCCGCGCGCTCCTCGACGAGTTGCGCGTGGCGACGGGGGCGCCGCCGGACGAGCTCGACACCGCCGAGGCCGCCCGAATCGCGGGGGTCGAGCCGGACACGGTCCGGGACTGGATCAAGCGCCGCGGGCTCTCCGCGCGGCGGCCGCCCGGGGTCCGTGAGCACCGGATCCTGCGCGCGGACCTGATGGCGTTCCTCGCGAACCCGAGCGCTCGCCGCCCCTCCCCGGCGCGGGGACCCGTTGACCTCGCAGTCGAAGCGGGCAAGATCCTGCGCGGCGCTCGCCGGGGAGGATGACCGATGCAGTGGGAAGGCTCCGTCTACCCGAAGGGCCGGAAGTGGTGGATCCGGTTCAAGGATCTCTCCGGGCGCTGGCTCGGCCGACCGACTCCCTTCTACGTCCACGTCGAGGGCGACCGCGAGAAGGCAGCCGCGCTCCTCGTCCACGTTCGCGAGCAGCTCGAGGCGCAGCGCCGCGCCGCCGGGCCGGGCGGCGGCCCGCTCACCGTCCGCGTCTGGGGCGAGCGTTGGCTCGAGAAGCGGCGCGCCGCCGGGATCGACGCCGTCCGCCACGAGGAGTTCCGCCTCCGGCTCCACGTCTACCCCATGATCGGCGAGACGCCGCTCATCGAGGTCCGCCGCTCGCACGTGCGCGCGCTCATGGCGGCGGTGCAGGAGAAGGCCCGGGTGCCACGCCGGAAGGGCGAGGAGCCCGAGCGGCTCGCGCCGCGCACCGTGCTCCACGTGTACCGCACGCTGCGCCAGGTGTTCCGCGCCGCGGTGCGCGCGGAGCTGCTCGAGGCGAACCCCGTCGACCTCGACAAGGACGAACTCCCGAAGAAGCAGGACAAGGACGCGATCTGGCGCGCCGACGCGGTCTTCACGGCCGCCGAGGTCGAGCAGCTCATCTCGGACCTGCGCATCCCCGAGGACCGCCGCGTCCTGTACGCGATCGAGTTCCTGACGGGGACCCGCTCCGGCGAAGCCGCGGCGCTCCGGTGGGAGCGATGGGACCGCGCCCTGAAGCCGCTCGGCCGGCTCAAGATCACCCGGTCCTACAACAGCCGGGCGCGCGCCGAGAAGGTGACGAAGACGAAGCGGCCGCGCCTCGTGCCCGTGCACCCCGCCCTCGCCCAACTCCTCGCCGCGTGGAAGCTCGCCGGGTGGCAGCGGTTCATGGGGCGGCCCCCGAAGGACGAGGACCTCATCGCGCCGTCGCCGACGGGCGCGCACCGGCACGTGGGCTGGTCGCTCCAGAAGTTCCACAAGGACCTCATGGAGCTCGGCCTGCGGAAGCGCCGGCACTACGACTCGCGCCGGACCTTTCGCTCGATCTCCGGCGACGCCGGCGCCTCGAAGGAGATGGTGCGCTGGATCACGCACACCCCGGGCGACCAGATCGACGACTACCACTCGCCCGCGTGGCCGGCGCTGTGCGACGCGGTGCTGTGCATCCCGGTGAAGGTCCACACGCGCGGCGCCGTCGCGCGCCTGCGCCCTGCAAGAGGAGGTAGCGGATGAGCCGCACGAACCCCCGCCGCAGCAACCCGCCTGTCACGCGCAGGAAGGCGAACCCGAACGGCGGCGAATCGGGCTGCGGGTGCCACCCGACGCAGTGGGGCAAGCCCGCCGCGCTCGGGAAGAGCCGTCACAAGCCCTAACACCCGAAGCCGCTCATGGATTGGCTCACCGCGCTCGAGGAGGCCGCGAAGGAGCACGCGAGGCGCTGGGGGCACGACCTCACGCCCGGAGACCAATTGCCGGGAGACGACGCGTCCCGGGCCGTCCTGCGCGACGGGTTCCGCCGGCTCGCTCACGACGCGGGCGGGATCCTCGTCGCGCTCCGGATGTGGCATGGGCTCGAGCCCCGCCCCGACGATCCCGTCTGCACGTGCCGCCTCGGTAGCCGGTTCGATGGACCACGGCACGCGAAGACCTGCCCGCGGTGGCGGGCGATCGTCTACTCGGACGGAGCTTGAAGATGGCGATCGACCTGAACAAGTCCGAGACCTGCGAGTCGTGCGGCAACCACCGTCCCCACATGATCAGCGGGAACCGGTTGCCGTGCGCGAACCCCGACTGCGTGTACGGGACCCGCGACGAGTGGCGGCGGTCCGTGGACATGGCGGTGGATCAAGTGCGCCACGACATGACGCTCGCCGACGTCCAGCGCTGGAAGGACGAGGGCGCCGAGCTCCGCCGCCGCCTCAAGACGGAGCGGGCGCAACTCCGGGCTCGCCTCGCCGAGATCGACGCCACACTCCCGCGGCTGCCCGGCGGCGGCGCGCCTCCCGGTGCTTCCGCGCTCGCGCACGTTCGCGACGTCCTCGAGCGCGCGGAGCGGCCGCTCGCCGTGGCGGAGGTGCGGGCGCAGCTCGCCGGCGTCGGCGCGCTCGCGATCGGGAACGCGCTCCACCGGCTCGTCCGTCGGGGCGCGGCCGTCGCCGAGGGGCCGAAAAGCCAGCACCGGTACCGGATCGCTCGCCGAACGGCCCCAGCGTCAACCGGGGGCAAAGTCACTACCGCCTCCTCCCCGAAGAGCCCCGCAGATCCCGGGCGGGGAGCGGGGCCGGACTCCAAGGCCTCGGAATCACAGGCATCAGCCCCGACCGCGAGCACCGTTTAGGTGGCCTGCGCGCGGGTTCGATTCCCCTGCTCTGCCGTCAGAATCACGCTGAACCCCAGCCCGTTCGTGACACACGCGAGCGGGTGTTACGGTAACTGTCACGGTCGGCCCCGCTCATCGGCGGGCTGGCCGTGCCGTGCTCGACGGAGAAGTACAGCGCGTTCAGCCTGGCCGTCGCCGGGCTCTGGTCGGTGCTCATCGGCGGCCACGCGCTCCAGAACCGCGCCTCAGCCCAGTCGCGTCATCGTGGGTATACGGCCTCAACACGACGTGCCGGCGAAGCCTCCCGACAAGTACATCGAGCGGCGGGACAAGGGACTCGCCGCGAGAAGAGCGGTTTTCTCCCGCATCTTCCGTCATCATCCAGCATGGCGAAGCGATTTCGGTTCACTATCTCTGGCGATAGTGATCTCACCCGTTCGGTACCGGTCCATGTGCTCGCGCCCGAAGACGTGCTCGGCGTGGAGCAGGTTGTGCGCGCGGCAGAGAGCAGGCGAAGGTTGTCCGCGGCGGACGCTCCGCCCAACGCCACCGGCGTGATGTGATCCAGCTCGAGCTGCCAGCGGCTGCAGCAGCGCCGCCCGTCCTCGCCGATCCACGCGCACGAGCCGCCATCTCGCTTCCAAACCTCGCGCCGGACCGCGGCGGGGATCCGGCTCGTGGCGGACTCCGCCTTCGCATGACACTCCTGCGCGGGCGGAGACGCCCCCTTGCGCTTCGCATGCTTCTCGACGCCACAGCGGATCGCTTCGCGCAGCACCGCGCCGAGGTCGCCGTTCGGGATCTTGTGGCTGAGGAGCGCCTTCAGGGTCTCCAGCTCGTCCCTGCACGCGGAATCGATGGTCACGCGGAGCGACCACTGGTCGCCCGAGATCGGCCGAACCTCTGACGCCGCAGTGCGCGTCTGCACGGGCCGCGGCTCGGCGATTTGCGGTTCATCGACGGCGGTCGCCGTCGCAAGCGCGAGTACAGGGGCCGGCGACGGTGCGGCGACCGCTGGTGCCGCCGGCGAGGGAGCCTCGCGCGAGGCGCCGAGCAGCAGCGCTGCGCTCAGCGCCGGCGCGGGAGCAGGCAGCTTGCGGATTCCCTCTTTCGGCGCTGCCCGCGGCTGGACGGTCGCGACGAGGTGCTCGACCTCGGCCTTCGTTCCGTACGCGGCTCGCGATACGAGCTCGTCCAGGTTGTCGTCCGTCAGCAGCGGACCGAGCAGAGAGACGGTGGACAAGCAGAGCCGACCATCGCGCAGGGCGCCCTCCAGCTTCGGGAATCGTCGCAGCACCTTCATCGCTCCGATGCGGCGCCCCGCCGCGCCCTCGCGAAGGTGGAGCGACCGGAGGCAGTACTCCCACAGCGAGCCGAACCCGGCCTCGAGGTACGCGCGCCGGCGGTCGAACTCGTCGAGGTGGAGGAGGAATTCGACCTGGACGGTTCGTTCGTCGCCGACGAGCTCGCACAGGCGGCGCGCAAGCATGCGGGAGTCGAGAGAAGAAGGGACGACGGGATCCATGACACACCTCCGTTCTGAATCCCTTCGTGCCACGCGCTTTCGATGCCTTCGGGAAGGGCCCTGCCGCGCGCGCAGGCGCGTTCGCGAGAGCGGCCGCCTGCGTGGGGCCGCGGAGCCCGCGTGAGCCTCCCGGCGCGCCCGCGCATGCGCGAGACAGCGTCCTTGGCGCGAGGCACCGACGGCTCACCGCGTCGCGAGATATTCGTGTCAAGCACATTCACGCACCGTCACGCACGGGTCGAGCACCACCGCTCGGCCGTCGACGCGCGGGCGGTACAATCGCGGCTGCATGCCGTGCATGGGCGCCATGACAGTCGTCGTCGCCGACCCGCAGGAGCCGTTCCCGTGGTGGTTCCCCGTCGTATTCGCCGGCGCGTGGTTCCTCATCTCGACGCTGCTCGCGTTCATCTCCGGCCACATGTCGCTGCTCTCGCGCTTCCCGCCGGTGCAGGAACCCGAGGCGGAGCGGTTCTCGTTCACGTCCGGCGGGATGCGCGGCGTCTCGTACCGGAGCGCGCTTCACGTGGGAGTCGGAGCGCGGGGGCTGCACATCGCACCGAACTGGCTCTTCCGTCCCCTCACGCATCGCGGCATCCCGTGCATCCCGTGGGCGGAGCTTCGCTGCACTCGGGCGCAACCAGAGCGATCCGGATGGATCCCGCGCGCCTCGCGCTTCGAGGTCCCTCGCCTCGGGCTTCGGTTCGCGCTGTACGGCAGGCCGGGGCGCGCGGCGGAGTCCGCGGTCGCGCGCGCGGGTCGTGCCGTGCAGGCCTGACTGCACGTCGCGCGCGGCCCCGGATCCGAAGCAGAATGCCGAGTCGCCGCGTCCCCTCCCCCGGAGCCTCCATGCCCGTCGTCCCCGCCACCCTCGAGTCCGCCCGGCAGATCCCGCTCCTCAAGACGCTCGGGATCGAGCTCACCGAGATCGGCGAGCGCCACGCCGTGATGCGCGTCACGGTCGACGATCGTCACAGGAATTACTTCGGTGGCGTCCACGGCGGGCTCCTCGCCACGCTCGTCGACACGACCGCGTTCTTCCCGAAGCCCCTCCTCCCCTCCGGCCGCGAGGTGACGACGGCGAGCATCGCGGTGAGCTACGTCCGCGCACCGCGCGTCGGGGACGTCCTCACCGCGCGCGCCGAGCTCCTCCACCTAGGGCGGCGCACCGCCAGCCTCTCGGTCCGGGTCACCGATCAGCAGGCTCGGCTCGTCGGCCACGGCACGGCGACGCTCCTCGTCCTCGACGGCGCCGCGAGCACGTGACGTCAGCCGCCGGAGCGTCGCCACCATCGGCGCCGCCCGTTCGGCTGCACGCTCGTGGGCCTTTCCTGGGACTTTCCCCTGGCGCTCCCCGCGACCAAGACTTAGCCCGCCGAGCGCGGCATCGGAGGGTCCGTGGCCACTGCCAAGCCCGAGATCATCGACTGCTTCGGCGAGCACGCCGCCGCGCTGCTCAAGGGGACCGTGTTCGGTCCGGCGGACAACGAGCGGCTGCTCGGGCGGCTCGTCGAGTTGCGCCAGCTCGGCGCCGCGCTCTCCCGCGAGCTGTCGCCCGCGCAGGTCGCGGCGACCGTCCTCGATCGCACGCTGCTGCTCCTCGGCGCCGACAGCGGGACGATCTCGTGGGCCGTGGAGCCGGGGACGCTCTCGATGCTCTACGCGCGGAACGTCCCAGCCGAGTGGATCGCGAGCTTCGAGCGCTTCTCGACGGACGCGCCGTTGCCGGAGAGTGAGGCGTACCGGACGGGCGAGCCGGTCTGGCTCGAGGACGAGGACGACCTCGCCCGGCGATATCCGGCCGCTCTCCACGCGTGGCGCGCGGCGCGCAGGCCGACGTCGGCGAGCATCCCGTTCATCCTGGACGGCCTGCCCGTCGGCGTCCTCGGGCTCACCTTCGGCGCGCGGCGGCGGGTGGACACCCTCGACCGGGCGTTCGCGCTCGCGCTCGCGCAGGAGTGCGCGAACGCGCTCGAGCGGGCGCGCCTGTACGAGGAGGAGCGTCTGCTGCGCGACCAGGCGGAGCACACGCGCGCCCTGCTCGACGCGTTCATCGCGAACATCCCCACCGGCCTCGCGTTCTTCGACCGCGATCTGCGCTACGTGCGCGTGAACCGGGCGCTGGCGGCGATGAACGGCCTCCCGGCGGAGGCGCACGTCGGACGCCGCGTTCGCGAGATCCTCCCCGTCCCCGGCTGGGCCGCGGAGATCGACGCGATCGAGGCGCTCCTCCGCGGCGCGCTCGACGTAGGCGCGGCGACCCCCGAGCACGCGGTCTCGATCGAGCACCCGCCCGGCTCCGGCCGGAAGCGCCACTGGGTCGTGGGCGTGTACCCCGTCCGGACGCGCTCGGGCGCGATCCTCGGCGCCGGGGCGAGCGTTCGCGACGTGACGGTGCTCCGGGAGGTGGAGGACGCGCGCGAGCGCGTCGTCGCGGACCTCGGGCATGCGCTCGAGTCCCTGCACGCGTCGGAGGCCCTCGTCGACTCGGTCTACGACCACGCGCCCATCGGGCTCGGGCTCCTCGATCTCTCGTTGCGGTTCGTGCGGGTGAACCGCACGCTCGCGGAGATGAACGGCCTGCCTCCGGAGGTGCACCTCGGACGGACGCCGCGCGAGCTGCTCCCCAACGTGCCCATGGACGCGATCGAGGCGTCCTGGCGACGCGTCCTCGAGACCGGCGAGCCGCTCCTCGGGGTCGAGCTCTCGGCCGAGACGCCCGCCGCCCCCGGCCACGTCCGGCACTGGGTCGAGGACTGGTACCCGGTCCGGGTGGAAGGGAAGATCATCGGGCTCGGCGTCGTCGTGCGCGACGTGACGGAGCAGAAGGCGACGGAGCAGCTGCAGCGGCTGCTCGTCGGGATCGTCGGCCACGATCTTCGCAATCCGCTCGGCGTGATCGCGACCTCGGCCCGTCTGCTCGAGGCGAACGGTCTCGATGCTCGCCAGCGCCAGACGGTCGCCCGGATCGCGCGCGCGACGGACAGCATCCGGAGCCTCGCCCAGATCCTCCTCGACTACACCGTCTTCCGCGAGGGGAAGCGGATGTCCATCGCGCCGAGGGACGTCGAGCTCGCCGAGGTGCTCGATGCGGTGCTGGACGACTTCCGCGCCGTCCACCCGGACCGGCCCGTCCACGCCGACGTCTCGGGCGAGGGGCGCGTCTCGTGGGACGTGGAGCGCGTCCGGCGCCTCATCGAGAACCTCCTCTCGAACGCCGCGAAGTACGGCGACCGCGTCACGCCCATCGCGATCCGCTGCCGGGGTACGCCCGCGGACGTGACGATCGAGGTCGAGAACCGCGGCCCCTCGATCCCGCCCGATCGACTGCCGCACATCTTCGAGCCACTCCAGCAGGTCGGCGACGCCGACCGGCGGGCCGGCGGCATCGGCCTCGGGCTCTTCATCGCCCGCCAGATCGTCGAGGCCCACGGCGGCGAGATCGAGGCGCGCTCGACGGACGGGACGACGGCGTTCACGGTGCGGCTGCCGCGGCAGGTTCCCGCCGAGACGCCTCGCCTCTAGCCCGACGCGTACGCGGCCGGTCCGGAGGGCGCCTTCGCCCGGCGGGCGGGTCACCGGAGAGTTGGTTTATGATGCGGCCCCATGATCACAGTCGAGAAGATCGGTGGCACCTCGATGTCGCAGTTCGGCGAGGTGCTCGAGAACATCATGCTGCGCGACCCGAAGATCGTGTACGGGCGCGTCTACGTCGTCTCCGCGTACTCCGGCGTCACGAACGAGCTGCTCGAGCACAAGAAGACCGGCGCGCCGGGCATCTACGCGCGCTTCGCGCAGGGCGACAACTACGCGGCCGCGATGGACGCGCTCGTCGCGAAGCTCGCGGGCATCAACAGGGCGCTCCAGCCGCTCGGGCTCGACCTCGCGCTCGCCGACGGCTTCCTCGAGAAGCGCATGCGCGAGCTGAAGGCGTACCTCGACTCGATGCGCCACGTGCTCGCGAGCGGGTACCTCTCCCGGGAGAACGTCCTCCTCGCCGCGCGCGAGATGCTGGCCGCCATCGGCGAGGCCCACAGCGCCTTCAACTCGGTCGCCATCCTGAGGGCGAAGGGCCACGCCGCCTCGCTCATGGACCTCACCGGGTTCGACGACGACGAGACCTGGAGCATCGACGAGCGCATCCACCGCTCGTTCCAGGACGTCGATCCGGCGAAGCAGATCGTGGTCGTGACCGGCTACACCAAGGGCTCCGAGGGGATCATGCGGGAGTTCGACCGCGGCTACTCCGAGGTCACCTTCTCGAAGGTCGCCGTCGAGCTCGACGCGGACGAGGCGATCATCCACAAGGAGTTTCACCTCTCCTCGGCGGATCCGGAGATCGTGGGCGGAGGAAACACCGTCCCCGTCGGCCAGACCAACTACGACGTGGCCGACCAGCTCGCGGACGTCGGGATGGAGGCGATCCACCCGAAGGCGGCGAAGCCCATCGAGATGGCGGGCATCGCCATCCGCCTCAAGAACACCTTCGAGCCCGACCACCCGGGCACGCTCATCACGAAGACCTACGTGGGGAAGCAGGCCCGCGTCGAGATGGTGGCCGGGACGCAGAAGGTGACCATCGTCGACATCCACGATCCGCGCATGGTGGGCGCGATCGGGTTCGACCTCGGCATCCTCGAGATCTTCAAGAAGCACGGGGTCTCGTACATCCTCAAGTCCACCAACGCGAACTCGATCACCCACGTCATCCCCGACAAGGCGGCGAAGCAGGGGTTCATCGACGAGCTCAGGGGGCGCTACGAGCTCGTGACGACGATGCCCGCCGCGGTGGTCTGCGTCATCGGCACGAACATCGCCATCCCGGGCGTGCTCGCCCGGGCGACGAACGTGCTCGCCGAGAACAAGATCAACGTGATCTGCGTCTCGCAGGCGTACCGGCAGATCAACATGCAGTTCGTGATCGACCGGGCCGACTACCGGAAGGCGATCGCCGCGCTGAACCAGGCGCTCTGCCTGAGCTCAGCGAAGTCCTGAGCACGCGCCGGTCCTGAACGAGCGCGTCGTCACCCCAGGTGCTCCCGGACGATGATCCGGGCGAGCTCCATGGAGGACGTGAACGCGGGCGAGATCGGGTTCAGCACGTGGAAGGTCGCGTCCTTCGCCTCGACGAGGAAGTCCATCACGAGCTCCTTCGTCCGCCAGTCCACGAGCTGCGGGCGGATCCCGACCTTGTCGGACGCCTCGAACAGCGAGGGATCGTAGCTCCGCACCAGCCGGGCGGCGTCGCGGTGGAAGAAGGCCGGCACGTACTTGCGCGGCTCGGTGAGCGCGACGGCGCGGAACTTCGGGTTCGCGAGGAACAGCGCGGCATCGGAGAGCGCGATCCCGAACGCCTCGCGCCCCGCGCCGCGGAGGAGCCCGTAGTTCTCCGGCCCCAGCGCAGGGATCGCGGTGGGGCCGAGGTACACGTCTCCGTGGACGCTCCGGCTGAAGTGGACGCCGAGGAAGGGGTTCCGGATGTCGGGCACCGGGTAGATGTTGCCGTTCACCGGGAACACCGCGCCCGGGCGGAGCTTCCGGTAGATGCCCTTGAACGGGATGAGCCGGTGGTGCTCGCCCACGCCGTAGGCGCGGGCCACCTCGTCGCAGTGGGCGCCCGCGGCGTTCACGAGGCGGCGGAAGCGGACGGTCCCCTCCGTCGTGACGGCGCCGTCCGATCCGGCGCGCCCGAGGAACCGGCAGCTCGTCACGATGCGCGCTCCGCCCGCCTCGAGCTCCGCGCGCAGCGCGCGCAGGACCGCCTTCGGGTCCACCGCCGCGGTGTCGAGGGAGTGGAGCGCCCTCCCCGTGGTCCGGGCCATCGGCTCGATCTCCGCGAGCTCCCGCTCGTCCACGAAGCGGACCCGGGCGCCGTTCGCGGTGGCCCGGCGATGGAGCTCCTCGAGCGCCGGGAGCTCCGCCTCGCTGCGCGCGACGATCACCTTACCCGCCTCGAGGACCGGCAGCCCCTTCTCCTTGCAGAAGGCGCGCATGAGCCGGTTGCCCGCGAGGCAGGTGCGCGCCTTGCTCGAGTCGGGCGCGTAGTAGATGCCGGCGTGGAGCACGCCGGAGTTCCGTCCGGAGGCGTGCTTCCCGAGATCCGGCTCCTTCTCGAGCACGACCACGTCGCGCCGGCCGGCGAGGAGCAGCTCGCGCGCGATGGTGAGCCCGATGATGCCGCCGCCGACGACGAGGACCTCGGTCCGTTCCGGGAGCATGGGGGCCACAGCTTACCGCCGCGGTCCGGCCGGCGCTCGAGCTCGAGCCGGCCCCGGCGAGCGAGGGTGACAGCACACCCGAGCGGCTACCGCGGCAGCCGCCGGGCGAACACGACGAGGAGCGTGATCGAGATCGCCGGCGCCGCGATCCAGACCACGACCGAGGCCAGCGGCCCGAGCGCGGGGAACCAGCGCGAGACGATGGTGGGGAGGAGCCCGAGCGACGTGACCGCGAGGAAGGCGATCCCGCCCGCCTGCGCCGCGGCCCAGAAGCGCCGCGCACGGAGGGCGCGGGCGACCTCCTCCTCGGCCTCTTCGCGCGCGCGGAGATCGGGATCGGGAGGGGGCACCGGCTCAGGGTCCCGACAGGTAGGTGTAGCCCTTCATCACCGACTCGTAGAAGTCGGCCAGCCCGACGCCCTCCTTCGGCCGGATGGCGCCGTCCTTCACCTTCTGGTCGAGCGCCCCCTTCACCCTCCGGAAGAGCTCGGCGGGCTCGTACTGCACGCGCGAGAGCACCTTCTCGACGGCGTCTCCGGGGATGACCTCCTCGATGTAGAAGTCCTCGGGATCCTCGTCATCCACGAACACGTGGATCTCGTTCACGCGGCCGAACAGGTTGTGCATGTCCCCCATGATGTCCTGGTAGGCGCCGGTCATGAACATCCCCAGGTAATACGGCTCGCCTTCGAGGGCATGGAGCGAAAGGGTCTCGTCGACGCCGTCGTTCTCGATGAACCGGTCGATCTTCCCGTCCGAGTCGCAGGTGATGTCCACGATGGTGCAGTCCTTCGTGGGCACGTCCTGCATCCGGTGGAGCGGCACGATCGGAAAGAGCTGGTCGAATGCCCAGTGATCGGGGGCGCTCTGGAAGAGCGAGAAGTTCGCCATGTACTGATCGGCGATCTTGTCCCCGAGATCGCGGGTCTCGCGCGGCAGCCGCTTCTTCCCGCGGTTCAGGTCGGCGATCCCGCGCACGAGCTTCCAGAAGAGGCTCTCCACGACCGCGCGCTCCTCGAGCCCGAGGATGCCGAGCTTGAACATCTGGAGCGCCTCCTCCTTCTTCGCGGCGGCGTCGTGGTAGGCCTCGGCGCGGTTCCGGGGCGTCATCCCCTGGACGATGTCGCGCATCTCGTGCACGACCTTGGGCTCGTTCGGCTGGGACACCGAGGCGGCGGCGATCTCCTCGGCCGACCCGATCTCGATGTGGCCGAACACGTTCATGATGATGCACGAGTGGTGCGCGGTGACCGCCCGCCCGGACTCCGAGACGATGTGCGGCTCGGGGACCCCCTCGTTCATGCACACGCGCTGGACGTTGTAGACGACGTCGCCCACGTACTCGTCCATCGTGTAGTCGACCGTCGAGCAATGGCCGTTCGTCGGGGTGCCCACGTAATCCACCCCCATGCCGCCGCCGACGTCGAAGTACTCGATGGGGAGCCCCATCTTGCGGAGCTTCGCGTAGACCCGCGCCCCCTCGTTGACGGCGTCCTTCACCACCCGGATCTCGGTGAGCTGCGACCCGACGTGGAAGTGGAGCAGCCGCGCGCAGTGCTCCTTCTTCGCGTCCTTCAGGATGCGGACCGCGTGGATGAGCTCGGGGACGGTGAGGCCGAACTTGGCGAAGTCTCCGGAGGATCCCTCCCACTTGCCCGTGCCGCGGGTGGTGAGCTTCGAGCGCAGCCCGACCATCGGCTCGACCCCCATCTCGTCGGCCAGCCTGAGCAGGTGGGGCAGCTCCGAGAGCTTCTCGATGACGACGATGATCTTCCGGCCGAGCTTGCGGCCGAGGAGGGCGAGGCGCAGGAACTCCTCGTCCTTGTAGCCGTTGCAGATCGTGACCGCGTCGGGATCCGTGTTCATGCCGAGGACGACGAGCAGCTCTCCCTTCGAGCCCGCCTCGAGGCCGTAGTGGTAGGGCGCCCCCGCGTCGAGGATCTCCTCGACCACCTCGCGGAGCTGGTTCACCTTGATCGGATAGACGCCGTAGTAGCGGCCGCCGTACCCCATCTCCGCGATGGCCTTCCCGAACGCCTCGTTGATCTGCTTCACGCGGGCGCGGAGCACGTCCTGGAACCGCACGACGCACGGGAACCCGATCTTGCGCTCCCGGATGTCCTCCACGACGTCCATCAGGTCGATGACGGGGCCGGGCTGGCCCATGGGGTGGACCACCACGTGCCCCTTCTCGTTGATCGAGAAGAAGCCGGCCCCCCATCCGGCGACGTTGTAGTACTGGGTCGCGCGATCGATGGACCAGTCCGACGGTGCCATGGCGGTCGTCGCGTCGCTGCGTCGGTCGGGGAGGCTCACGAACGCTGATCTACGCCACCGCGCCCCGGAAAAAAAGGCGGAGGGCGGGTGCGCGGGGGACCGCCGTCGACTTCGCGGCGCCGGTCGGTTAGGAACCGGCTCCGTGGCCGGCCCTCCCTCCCACCCTCGCCCGCCTTCCGCGCCCGTCGCCGGCTCGCTTCGCGACCGGCTCCGCGGCGCGCGCGCCGTGTTCCGGCAGGTGCCGGGCACGCTCCGCCTCACGTGGGAGGCGGATCGACGCGGCACGGTCGCGGTGGCGCTCCTCACCACGGTGCTCGCGCTCCTGCCCGCCGCGGTCGCCTGGATCGGGAAGCTCATCGTGGACGGCGTCGTCCTCGCCGCGCGAAGCGGCGACCCCGCGGATCGCGCGCGCGTCCTGTGGCTCGTCGGCGCGGAGCTCCTGCTCATGGCGCTCCAGCTCTCGGCCGGTCGCCTCCTCGGGCTCCGCCGCGAGCTGCTCCGGGGCGTCCTCGGCAACCGCGTGAACGAGCGGATCCTGGAGAAGGCGCTCGAGCTGGAGCTGCGCCACTTCGAGGACGCCGACGTCTACGACAAGATGCAGAACGCGCGCCGCGAGGCCTCCGCCCGCCCGCTGTCGCTCGTGATGCAGGCATTCGCGATCGCGCAGAACACCGTCACGCTCGTCGCCCTCTCCGGGCTCCTCCTGCGGGTGTCGCCGGCGAGCGTCCTCGTCGTCGTGGCCGCATCCGTCCCCGCCTTCCTGGCGGAGGCGCGGCTGTCGGCCGACTCGTTCCGGCTCTGGACCTGGCGCGCGCCCGAGGGGCGGCGCCTCAACTACCTCGAGTGGATCCTCACGCGCGACAGCCACGTGAAGGAGGTGAAGCTCTTCGGCCTCGGCCCGCTCATGCTCGGCCGCTACCGCGCCCTCTTCAGCAAGTTCTTCGAGGAGGACCGGCGCCTCGCGCTCCGCCGCCTGCGCGCCGGGCTCGCCTTCGGCGCGCTCTCGCTCGCGGCCTTCTACGGCATGTACGCGCTCATGGCGGGGCGGGCCGCGCGCGCGGAGATCACGCTCGGCGAGCTCGCCCTCTACATCGCCGTGTTCCGGCAGGGGCAGGGCGCGATCCAGGCCGTTCTCCAGGGGGTCGGCGCGCTCTACGAGGACGCGCTCTTCATGTCGAACCTGTTCGAGTACCTCGCCATCCCGACCGGCGGAGAGGCACCGCGCGTCCTCCCGCCGCGGGCGCCGCCGCGCGGCCATCCCGGCGCGGTCGAGCTCCGCGACGTCTCCTTCCGGTACCCGGGAAAGCAGGAGTGGGCGCTGCGGAACGTCACGCTCACGCTCCCGCCCGGCGAGAAGCTCGGCCTCGTGGGCGAGAACGGCGCCGGGAAATCCACCCTCGTGAAGCTGCTGCTGCGGCTCTACGACCCGAGCGAGGGCGAGATCCGCCTGGGCGGCGTCGACCTGCGCGACATGGACCCGCGCGAGCTGCGGGACCGGATCGGGGCGGTGTTCCAGGACTTCGTGCGCTACCAGTTCACCGCCGCCGAGAACGTGGGGCTCGGCAGCCCCGCCCAGGTCGGCGACCGGGCCCGCGTCGAGGAGGCCGCGCGCCGCGGCGGCGCGACCCAGGTGATCGAGGCGCTCCCGAACGGCTTCGACACCGTGCTCGGCGGCTGGTTCGAGGCGGGGCACGAGCTGTCGGCGGGCCAGTGGCAGAAGCTCGCGGTGTCGCGCGCGTTCATGCGCGAGGCGCCCGAGCTGCTCGTCTTCGACGAGCCCACCGCCGCGATCGACGCCGCCGCCGAGCACGAGCTGTTCCAGCGCTTCCAGGCGCTCGCGGCCGACCGGACCGCGATCGTCATCTCACACCGGTTCTCGACGGTGCGCGTCGCGGACCGCATCGCGGTGCTCCATGCGGGACGGCTGGAGGAGCTCGGGACGCATCGCGAGCTCGTCGCGCGCGGCGGCCGCTACGCGCACCTGTTCCACCTCCAGGCGCAGGGGTATCTCGATTGAGCTGCCTCCCGGCCGGGCGTGCGCTAGATCCTCAGGTCCGGTGCTGGCATCTATCGCCCTCCTCCTCACCCTGACCGCGGCTGCCGGCCCGTCTCCGGACGAGGCGGTCTCCCCGAGCGGCCCCGCCCCCTCCGGCGAGGCGGCGCCCGTGCCGCCGGGCACCGAGGAGGGACAGCCACCCCCCGAGGAACACCTGCCGCGCCTTCCCACGCCGCCGCCTGCGCCCCCGCCCCCGCCGCCTCCGCCTGCGCCACCCCCGCCCGAGGGCGTCCCGGCAGCCGGAGAGGCCGCGCCCAGCGCACGGCCGCCCCCCCTCCCCCCGCCTCCACGACCGAGCGGCGAGCCGGCTGCGCGCAAGGAGGAGACGTGGCTCGACGTGGGCCACGCGTTCCTCGAGCACCGGATCTTCGCGCCGGTGCTGCGCGTCGACCGGTTCTTCTCCGACGAGCGCGATCTCGAGGCGGAGCGCTCGCAGTCGTTCGTCCGCTGGCGAAACGAGCTTCGCCTCACGGAGGGCTCGTCCACCCCCTCGTACGCGGCGACCTTCTCCGCGAACCTGCGCCTCCCCGCGCTGAACAAGCAGCTCCGACGCCTGCGGATCGAGATCGCGGGCCAGACGCGCGAGGCCATCTCCGCGCTGCTCCCGGGACAGACCCCCGCGTCGGTCGACGGCACCTCGGGAGAGACGACCCTCCGGAAGGCGGATGCCGGGTTTCGCTTCCAGCTGTGGGAGACGCTCCGGAGCCATGGCGACCTCGGCACCGGCATCATCGCCGACCTCCCGCCGGGCGTGTACGGGCGGGTCCGCGTCCGCTTCGTAGAGGCACTCGGCAGGCGCGTCCTCGCGCGCCAAGCGGTCACCGGCTTCTGGCGCACGGACACCCGCTTCGGCACCACGGTGTCGGCCGAGCTGGAGCGGCCGCTCGCGCGAACGTTCCTCGGCCGGCTGTCGGGGTCGAGCACCCTCTCCGAGGTGAGCCACGGCGCGGAGTGGATCGGCGATCTCTCGTTCCTCGCCACGTTCCGGGAGCGGATCGGTGCGCAGCTCGGAGTCGCGGCGAACGGCGCAACAGCCTCGCCGGTCACGGTCGATCGCTACCGCGTCTACACGCGCGTGCGGCGGGACTTCTATCGCCGCTGGATCTTCGTCGAGCTCGAGCCGGAGTACGCCTGGCCCTGGACGCACGATCACGGGCGCGAGGCGCTGTGGGCCGTCGCCGTTCGCCTCGAGTTTCAGTTCCAGGGCACCGAGCCGCCGCCGGCCGAGCCGCCGCAGCCTCCCGAGCCGGCCGACCCACCTCCCCTCGACTGAGTCCCCCCCCGAACGCGCCGGGGATGGCGTCAGGTCCAAGTCCAGGTCCAGGTCCAGGAGACCGCGGTCTCAATGGCCCCGCAACACCTTCAGCGCACTCCGGAAGTCCTGCGGGAGCGGCGCCTCGAACGTCACCCGGCGGCCGGTGCGCGGGTGATCGAAGGCGAGCCGCGCGGCGTGGAGCGCCTGCCTGCCGATGGCCGCGGCGGCGCGCGATGCGATCGAGTCCGGCGCGCGCGCCTCGCGCCGGGTTCCCCCGTAGACCGGGTCGGCGAGGAGCGGGTGGCCCGCCTCGGCGAGGTGCACGCGGATCTGGTGCGTGCGGCCGGTGTGGAGCGTGATCTCGGCGAGGGTGGCGTCGCGCGCGAACCGCTCGACGGTGCGCCACTCGGTCACCGCCCTGCGCGATGCCTGCCCCCGCCCGGTGAAGCGCGTCCGGTCCCGCCGGTGGCGTCCGTAGGGGGTGTCGAGCCGCCCCGCGTCGGCGAGCGCGCCGTGGCAGAGCGCGAGGTAGATCTTCTCGACGGTCCGCCCCTTCCACTGCGCCTGCAGCCCCCGCAGCGCGCTCTCGGTCCGCGCCACGACGAGGCAGCCGGACGTGTCCTTGTCGAGGCGATGGACGAGCCCGAGCCGGGGGAGCTCCGACGTTGCGAGGGGCGGGGCCGCCTTCCTGGCCCGTCCGCTCAGACGTCCGAGGAGCGCGTTCACCACCGTCGAGTGGGGCGTCCCGCGCGCGGGATGGACCACCATCCCCGCCGCCTTGTCGAGGACGACGACCTCCTCGTCCTCGAAGAGGAGCGCGAGCGGCAGGTCCTGGGGGACGAGGCCCGACGGCTCCGGAAGCTCCAGCTCCAGCTCCACCGGCTCGCCGCCCCGGAGCCGTGCCGCGGGCTTCGCGACCCGCCCGGCGAGCCTCACCCGACCTGCGTCGACGAGCCGCTGGACGCGAGAGCGGGTGAGGTCCGGCGCGAGCCGCGCGAGCGCCACGTCGAGCCGCGTGCCGGCGAGGGCCTGGGGGATGACGAAGGAACGGACTTCTGGCCCGCTCACCGGGTGCCCGCGGCGCGAGCTACCAGATCCTCGACTTCACGTGTCCCTTCGACTTCAGGATCACGTCGATGATCGCCCGATCGTAGAAGTTCGTGCGCGAGTACAGATCGGGCGAGACGCGCGAGCGGTACAGGTCGCGGCCCTCCTCGAGCTCGTCGCTCAGCGCGTCGAAGAAGTCGTCCTGCTCGATCCCGCGGACGATCTTCTCCTCGTTGTAGAGCGAGACGTCGGAGCAGATCGCCCGGGCGAGGCGCATCGCGGCCTCGGGTGCTTCGATGAGCGGCATGACCGGATGCTAGTTGACCACACGAATGGGGTCAACGAACGGCCCCCGTCAGCGCGCTCCGCCACCCTGCCCCGGCGAGCCCACGCCCGCGCGCTCCAGGTACGCGCGCGCGACCTTCTGCCCATCGAGCCGGAGCTCCCGCGCGAGGGACAAGAGGATGCCGCGGAGGTAGACCGGGGCGGGCAGCGCCGAGAAGCGCTCCGCCTCGATGTTCTCGACGTGGTGGCGGGTCACCTTCGTGCGCTCCGCGATCTGCCGCACCGTGAATCCGCGCGCCTCGCGGACCCTGCGGAGCGCTTCGCCCGTCCAGAGGGAGCCCTCCGGGATCGGGATCTCGGCCGGCGCGGCTGCGACCGGCGCCGCCGCCGGCAGCGGCGTCGCGGCGGGCGCGGCGGAAGCGACCTCACGGTCGAGGCGGATCGGCAGGGCCCGGGCGGGCGCCACGAGCGGGCTCGGAGGGGCGGAGGCAAGGGCCGCGTCGGCTGCTTCGGCCGGTCGCGCGGGCGGCTCCGGTGTGGCCGCCTGCCGTGGCTCGGGCGCTGGAGCGGCCGCCTGGACGGCGCGGATCACGGCCGGGATGACGGGCGGGACGGCGGCGAACGGAGGCGCGACCGAGCCGTTGGCGCCGTGCGCCCCGGCCTCGGGCGCGGCGAGCGACGCGTCGTAGCGGCTCCGCGCGCCGGCGTCGAGCAGGGTCTGCTTCGCCTCCTCGATCCGGCTCGTCAGCAAAGCAGCCTCCTCCGGCGTCATGAGCGTGTAGGTCGCGAGCGAGCCGGGGCCGAAGAGCGAGCGGGCGCGATCGTAGGCGGCGAGGATGTCCGGCGGCGCCGCGTCGTGCGGCACCTCCAGGATCTCGTAGAACGTCTGGTCGGCGAGGCGCTTCACGAGGCGACCCCCGGACGGCGCGCGGCGGTGTCGAGCGCGAGCAGCGCGTCGGCGATCGTCGCGAACGCACGCGCGCTCGCGACGTCGGGGCGATCGACGAGCAGCGGCCGCCGCTCGCGCACTGCGCGCCACATCTCCTCGTCGTAGGAGATGGTCCCGAGGAGGTCCATCTCGAGCCCGAAGTACTTCCGCCACGCGGCCACGACCCCGCGCCCGATCTCGGCGTCCTGCGGCGTCCGCGCCTGGTTGACGACGAGCCGCGGGCGGAAGGCCGCGAGGTGGCGGGCGAGGTTCCTCCCCGCGTCGGGATCGCGCTCGGAGAACGAGGCGACGAGCTCCACGGGACTCTTGAAGGTGCCGCTCTCCATCACGCTGCGCAGCAGGGGATCGTAGCCGTACACCTGGGCCACGTTCCGCATCCGCCGCCAGAACGCAGCCTTCACGAAGCGGTAGGCGTTCTCGACTGCCGTGGGCTCGGGCACGAGGACGAGGACGCCGTGGTCGGAGACGAGGAAGAAGTCGAGGACGTTCGAGTGGGTGCCCGCGCCGAGATCGAGGATCGCGTAGTCCACGTCCATCTGCTGGACGTGGCGCAGGAAGCGCATCTTCTGGGCGTAGCGCGGGTTCGCCGCGTCGAGGTGGTCGAGGGCGCCCGACACGAGGCCGAGGTTCTCGATCCCGGTCGGCGTGACCACGTCCTCGATCCGCGCAATCTTCCGCTCGATGAAGTCGGAGAGCGTACGGCGCGGCAGGTCGATCCCGAGCGTCGTGTGCAGGTTCGCGCCGCCGAGGTCCGCGTCGACGAGCACGACGCTCTTGCCGCGGCGCGCGAGCTCGATCCCGAGGTTCGCCGAGATGAGGCTCTTGCCGATCCCGCCCTTCCCGCCGCCGATCGAGACGAGGCGACGCGCCCGCCGCCTGGGCGGAGGCGTGGGCCGCCGCACGGGCTCTTCCGGGATCGTTCGTACGAGCTTGAGAGTCGGGGCGTCGCCCACGGGATCGCATCCTAGACCGAACGAGTGGGCGCTCCAAAACCGGGGCCGCCCGGCATGTCCCACCTCCGGCGGGCGGCGATATCGCTCGCCCTGCCGGACCGCGCTAGTCGAGCAGCTCTGCGTTCCAGTACGCTGCGTCCGCGAGCGACAGGAACGGCCGCCATTCCTGGTAGAACGCGCGCCGGGTCGCGCTCCGGAACATGGGCGTCCAGCGCGGGCGCCCCGGCTGTCGGAGGAGTCGCATCCTCGCCTCATCCGGCGTCCGCCCACCCTTGCGCAAGTTGCACGGAACGCAGGAGCAGACCACGTTGTCCCAGTTCGTCGAGCCGCCACGCGAGCGCGGGATGACGTGATCGAGGTTCAGGTCCGCGCGCCGGAACTTCCGGCCGCAGTACTGGCAGGTCGAGTCGTCCCGCGCGTAGATGTTGAAGCGCGAGAAGCGGACGCGCGCCTTCGGGAGATGCTCGTAGGCGAGGAGCACGATGACGCGCGGGACGCGGATCCGGCGGCCCACCGTGCCCACCGCGTCGTGATGGGCGGCCGCCGCGAGGGCGGCCCAGCTCTCGAAGTCGAAGAGCTTGAACTCCTCGTCGATGGCGCGGGCAGCGCCCTGGTACAGCAGAGCGAACGCTCGCCTCACCGACGTGATGTGGACCGGCTGATAGACCCGGTTGAGTACGAGGACCCCTGTGTCGAGCATGTGGCAAGGAAATCCTAACACCGCGCGTCCCCTCCCCGCACGAGGACCGTCCCCTCGCCCGCTCTCCCAGCCGCCGCCCCGGCCGCGCTACCGCCTTCCGGCGACGCGTGCCTGCGGCACTGCCTGCTCCGGCACCGTCCCGTAGAGCAGCCGGTACGCAGCGTACGAGCGCAGGACGCGCTTCACGTAGCCCCGCGTCTCCTCCACCGGGATCTCCTCGACGAACTCGTCGAGCTCCAGGCCGCGCCGCTGCTCGAGCCAGCGGCCCACCGCGCCGCCGCCGGCGTTGTAGGCTGCGAGCGCGAGCGCCACCGAGCCGTCGAAGCGACGGACCAGCTCGCCGAGGTACCGGGCGCCGAGCCGGATGTTGAGCGACGCGTCGGTGAGTGACGCACGGGAGACCTTCCCGAGCTTCAGCTCCCGCGCCACGGACTGGGCGGTGGGGAGCATGAGCTGCGTCAGACCGATCGCCCCCGCAGGCGAGAGGGCGCGCGGATCGAGCGCGCTCTCCTCGCGCATGAGCGCCTGCACGAGGTCCACCGGGACGCCGGCCGGGGGCGCCCAGCGCTTCACCTCGTCGCGGAAGGCGGGCGGGTACGCGATGCGCCAGGCGCGGAGGTTCTCGCCGTCCGGCGGCCGGCGGAACGCGGCGCGGGCCCGGGTGCGGAGCAGGCCGTGCGCCGCGCGATGATCGCCTGCGCGGTCGAGGAGGTCGGCGACGAGCAGGACCGCGTCGGGCGAGACGGCGGCCGCCTCGCGGAGCCGGCGCGGGTCGATCGCGCCGAGCTCGTCCGCTGCGTCGCGGACGAGCCCGAGGCGGAGGAGCAGGACGCCCGCCCGGAAGCGGGGGTCGCTCCTGAGCGGACCCGGCTCCCAGGTGACGTCGGCTGCCGCCGCGAGCTTCGGGGTCAGCGCCGGCGCAGGGAGCGCCGGCTCGCGCCCGCTTCCGCCCGCGAGGCGGGCACGGGCGAGGAGGCCGTAGTAGTCGGCGGGCCCCTGCGCCACGAGCTCGGCCCAGATCGCGCGCGCCGCCGCCCGCCCCTCCTCCCCGCGCTCGGCGAGGACGCGCGCTCGCCAGTAGGCGGCGCGCGCGTGCTCGTAGGCGTCGTCGCGCAGCTCCTCCTCGATGGCGAGGAGCTGGGCCGCCGCCGCGTCCCGGTCCCCGGCGCGGCGGGCGAGCCAGGCGAGGCGGAAGCGTGCCTCGTCCCGGTAGTCGCCGGCGGGGTGCTCCTTGACCAGCGCGGCGAGGACGTCGCGCGCCTCCGCGATCCGGCCGAGGCGCGCGAGGAGGTCCGCCGCGAAGAAGAGGGCGTCGTCCGCGAACGGGTGATCCGGGAAGTCGCGCGCGAGCCGGCGGTAGAGCCGGACGGACTCCTCGCGGTCGCCCGCGATCGAGGCGGCGCTCGCGAGGACGTAGAGCGCCCGCACCCGGACCTCCGGGTCAGCGCACGCCTCTGCCACGGGGCGGAGCACCTCGATGGCGCGCTGGTAGCTCCGCTCCTTGCGGAGCCCGCGTCCCGCGGCGGCGCGCACGCGGCACGCGAACGTCTCGGCGGGCGCGGCGGCGGGGACGTTCGACAGGAGCGGCGTGAGGAGCACGAGCGCGCTCTCGTTCCGGTTCGCGTCGAGGAGCGCCTCGGCGCGGCGGAGCACGTCCTCGGGGGCAGGCGCGGCGCCGTGCGGCGCCGGCAGCGCGCCGAGCGCGGAACGGCATTCGGTCGCTTCGGGCGCGAGCGGGTGTTCCGCCCAGCAGTCGAGGAGGGCCTTGCGCGCGGAGGCGGGATCGCCTTCCTCGGCGGCGACTCGCGCGGCGAGGCGGAGCGCCGACGCGCCGAAGTCGGACTTCGCGAGATCGGCGGGCGGCCGGAGCGCGAGGAGGGGCGCGAGCGACGTGAGCGCCCCCGGGCGATCCCCGAGCGACGCGGCGAGCTTCGCGCGTGCGAGGCGAGCCTCGGCGGCTCGGAGGGACCCGTCGGGTACCGCGCTCCAGGCGGAGAGGGCGTCCCGCTGCCGCCCCGACGCCCCGAGGGCCTCCGCCCGGAGGTAGGCGATCCGGTCAGCCACCTCGGGGAGCTTCGCGTCGAGCCCCTCCGCGGCGCGCAGCGCGTCGGTGGGGCGCCCCGCCTGGAGGAGGGCGAGGGCGCGGACGAAAGCGGCGCCCGGCTGCGGGCTCGTGGCGAGCTTCTGGGCGGCCTCCCCGTAGCGGCCGGCCTCGTACGCTGCCACCCCCCCGGCGGCGGCCCCCTCGGCGAGGAGGGGCGAGAGGTCTGCGGCGGTGAGGGGTGCGGCGGCGAGGAGGACGGCCAGCAGGGGGAGCGGCATCGGCGTCGGCAACAGTGCGGCGGAGGGGCTGGAGCGGTCAAGTGACCGCCCGGGCGGTAACCCGTGGGTGGGGCGGTCGATTCCCGGGGGCGCCCCGTCCGCGCGACCCCCTGGGCCTGCGCGGGCCGCGGGAGGAGCGGCGGCTCCTGAAACCGTCTAGGATCCGGGGCCGTGGACATCCGCACCCAGGCCGCCCTGCTCGCCGCGATCGTGACGCTCGCGCTCGCGGTGGCGACCCTCCTCCGCGACAACCGCTCGCGCGTCTTCACGCTGTTCTCGCTCTTCTCCCTCGACCTCTTCCTCTTCTCGGCGGCGGTCTTCCTGCTGCGCTGGTCGCAGGGATTCGGGAAGGTCTGGTGGGATCGCCTCGCCGTCGCGTCCGGCGCGCTCATCCCGGCAGCGGCGCTCGCCTTCTTCCTCGAGTTCCTCGGCGTCGCGCGCCGCCCCGCGCGCCGGGCGCGCAACACGATGCTCGCCGGGTCGCTCACCGGGATCGTCGTCGCGGCGACGCCGCTCGTGAACGTGAAGCCGGCGAAGCTCGTCGTCGCCGCCTACGTCGTGGGCGGGCTCGCCGCGGTGCTCTCCGTGCTCTGGGGCAAGATGGTCGGATCCCAGACCCGCGTCGAGCGCGCGCGCCTCCTCTACCTGTTCATCGGCGCGCTCATCGCGGTCGTCCTCTCGACGCTCGACATGATGCCGCGGTTCGGCCTGCCCTACCTGCTCGAGGGGCTCGGCTCGATCTCGCTCACGATCTTCATGTTCTTCCTGTCGCAGACGCTGCTGCGACACCGGCTGCTCGACCTGCACGAGTTCCTCGGGAAGATCGTCGTCGTCACCGCGCTCGGCCTCGTGCTCGTCATGATCTACGGCGGGCTCGTGTCCTGGGTCGGCGACCGGACCGAGCTCTTCTACTTCAACACCATCGTGGCCTCGTTCGTGATCCTCTCGCTGTTCGAGCCGCTGCGCGAGAAGGTCGAGGAGTGGGTGGTCGCGACCCTCTTCCACGAGCGCTACGAGCTGGTCCGCGGGCTCGAGGAGCTCCGCGACCGGACCGGAAACGTCATCGACCCCGCCGGGCTCGCGGCGGTGGTGCTCGACGGCCTCGTCGACACCCGCCGCGTGACGCACTGCTCGCTCTGGCTGCTCGCGGACGACCGGCCCGGCTATCGCCTCCTCGACTTCCGCGGCCCGCCACCGGCACCGTTCCTCGAGCCGGCCACCGCGCGCGCGCTGCTCGCCGCGTCGACCTCGGGGCAGAAGGCGATCCTCCTCGAGAACATCGACCGGCGCATCGCGGAGCTGCGCGCGCTCCTGCCGCCCGGTCCCGCCGAGCACGAGAGCCGGAGCGGCCGCGGGGCGCCGGCCGCCATCGCGGAGGACCTGAAGCGGCTCTCCGACGCGCGCGCGGTGATGGCGACCATGAAGGCCGGCATCTGCATGCCGCTCCTCGCCGGCGACCGTCCGGTCGGCTTCCTCGCCTGCTGGGACGAGCGGCTCGCCGAGGCGTTCGCCTCCGACGAGATCGCGGCGCTCCTCGCGGTCGCGGACCGCTGCGCGCTCGTCATCGAGAACTCGAAGCTCTACCACCAGATGAAGGAGAAGGACCGGCTCGCCGCGCTCGGCGAGATGTCGGCCGGCCTCGCCCACGAGATCCGCAACCCGCTCGCCGCCATCAAGGGCGCGGTGCAGTACCTCGATCCGAAGAAGCTGCCGGAGGAGGACCGCCAGTTCGTCGAGATCGTCATCGAGGAGGTGAACCGGCTGAACGGGGTCGTGACCCAGTTCCTCGACTACTCGCGGCCGCTGAAGCCGTCGATGGCGCCGACGGCCGTGAACGAGGTGCTCGAGAAGACCTTCAAGCTGCTCCAGCCGGGATTTCCGCCGAACGTGGCGGTGGAGATCGACCTCGCCGACTGGCTGCCACGCGTGCAGGCCGACGCCGAGCAGCTCAAGCAGGTGTTCCTGAACCTCGCCCTGAACGCGTTCCAGGCGATGCCGGGCGGGGGACGGCTCCACGTCTCGACGCGCGTCGCCCGCGACGAGCTCGCCTTCTGGCGCGAGGGATCCCGCCGCGCGGACGTGGTCGAGGTCCGCTTCCGCGACAGCGGCCCGGGGGTCCCGGAGGCGGCGCGCGACAGCATCTTCGTCCCCTTCTACACGACGAAGGAGAAGGGCACCGGCCTCGGCCTCGCCATCTGCCAGCGCATCGTGAAGGCGCACCAGGGATCGATCGGCGTCCGTTCGCCGCCGGACGCGGGGGCGGAGTTCCTCGTGGCGCTGCCGGGGCTCCGCGAGGAGCGCCCGCCGGACGCGAAGCCGCCGCTCAGCCCGGATGAGAAGGCGAAGCAGCGCGAGCGGCGAAGGGCGCGCGCCGAGGCGAGGCTGCGCCGGCGGAGGAAGAGGAAGAAGCAGCAGGCGTAGCCCGCCGGCATGAGAGTGCAGCGCACCCGCCGCCGTTCGTGTTAACAAACCCGCCGTGGCTCACGTCCTCATCGTCGACGACGAGGTGAACATCCGGCGCGTCCTCGCCGCGATGCTGAAGCGCGAGGGGTACGAGGTCACCACCGCCGCCGACGGGGAGCAGGCGCTCGGCGTCCTGCAGAAGACGCCGGTCGACGTGGTGGTGACGGACCTCGTGATGCCGCGGCTCGGCGGGATGGAGCTGCTCCGGCGGGCGGTGGGCGACTTCCCCGACGTGCCCGTCATCGTCATCACCGCCCACGCCTCGGTGGACAGCGCCGTCGCGGCGCTCAAGGCGGGGGCGTTCGACTACATCACGAAGCCGTTCGAGCAGGACGACCTGAAGAACGTCATCGCCAAGGCGGCGCGCGCCCACGATCTCGAGCGCCAGAACGTCCACGCCAACTTCACCGACGGCGAGCGCCCTCCCCTCGTGGGCGAGTCCCCCGCGATCAAGACGATCTACGAGATCGTCGGGAAGGTGGCCGACTCGCCCTCGACCGTGCTCATCACCGGCGAGAGCGGCACCGGCAAGGAGCTCATCGCGAAGGCGCTCCACCGCGGCTCGTCCAGGCGGGACAAGCCGCTCATCAAGGTGAACTGCGCCGCCATCCCGAAGGACCTCGTCGAGAGCGAGCTGTTCGGGTACGAGCGCGGCGCGTTCACCGGCGCGGTCGGCTCGAAGCCGGGCCGCTTCGAGCTCGCCGACGGGGGGACGCTCTTCCTCGACGAGATCGGCGAGGTGCCGGTCGAGATGCAGGTGAAGCTCCTCCGCGCGATCCAGGAGTCGGAGTTCGAGCGGGTGGGCGGCATCAAGACCATCCGGGTGGACGTCCGCCTCATCGCCGCGACGAACCGCGACCTGAAGCAGCTCATCGCGGAGGGGAAGTTCCGCGAGGATCTCTACTACCGGCTCGCGGTCGTGCCGATCGAGCTGCCGGCGCTCCGCGAGCGGCGCGAGGACGTCCCCCTCCTCGTCCGGCACTTCATCCAGAAGTACGACGAGCGGCTCTCGAAGCGGGTCGAGGGCATCGAGGACGAGGCGCTGCAGCTCCTCCTCGGGTACTCCTGGCCCGGGAACATCCGCGAGCTCGAGAACCTCATGGAGCGATCCGTGCTGTTCGCCGACGGGCCGCTCATCCTCGCCTCGGCGCTCCCCGACTCGCTCCGCGAGAAGGGGGCGCAGCCGCCGGTCCCGATCGCCGCGGTCGGCCCGCTCGGCGCGATCGCCGCGCCGAGCGGCGCGTCGATGAAGGAGATCGTCCGCCACGCGCAGGCGGAGCTCGAGAAGGAGCTCATCGGCCGCGCGCTCGAGGAGACCGGCGGAAACGTCACGCGGGCCGCGAAGCGGCTGCAGATCAGCCGCAAGTCACTCCAGGTGAAGATGAAGGAGCTCGGGCTGCGCGGGACGCCCGACGGCGAGGAGTAGGAGCGCGCTTTCCCTGCGTGCGGATCGCGCGCCGCGCGCGGCTCCTCTCCTTGACCCGCCGGGGGGCCGCTGCTAGCGTCGGCCGAGTCGTTTCTCCGCGCGTTTCGCGCGCTTCCGGCTCGGGAGGAAGATGATGCGGCGGCTCCAGGGCGCCCTCACCGCGTTCGCGATCGCCCTTTCCGGGCAGGCCGCAGCCGCCGAGATCACGCACGTCGCGACGAGCGGCGAGCCCGGCCACGCGTTCGACCTCGACATCTCCGCGGGCTGGCAGCGCTTCCAGGAGGGCGCCACCATCACCCGCGAGGCGGCGAGCGGCGCGGCCCCCGGCACCGTCGTCGAGGAGAAGCTCCTGCGATACGTGCGCTCGCGCAACGCGGTCGTACCGCGCATCGCCATCGGCCTGTGGAACGACCTCGAGCTGCACGCCGAGATGCCCTACGTCCTGAACGACGACCAGAGCTGGCGATTCGGCGTCCACAACGACAAGCCGACCGGCGGGATCCCCGGCTCGCCGTCGTCCATCGACGACGATCCCGTCAAGAACGCGAACGGCGACCCGTGCAGCACGACGCCCCCGGCGACGCCCTGCCCGCTCTTCGCGGTCGGGACGACCGTCTACCACGGCGGCCTGGTCGGCGACCTCAAGGTCGGGCTCGCCTGGGGGATCTTCAACGACCGGAAGGACGACACGAAGCCGTTCTGGCTCGTGGGCATGGACGCCACCTTCCCCACCGCGAAGGCCTACGACCCCGTGACGGGACGCAACGACCCGACCCCGGCCGCCCCGTGGCAGTCGCCCTACCTCAAGGCAAACCCGGGGCCGTTCGGCGAGAAGATCTGGAAGTGGGACGTCTACACCGCCCTCTCGCGGCGCCTGGGCCCCATCGAGCCGTACGTGAAGGCGCACGGGACGGCGATGTTCAAGTCGTCGAAGACGTATTCGAACTGTGACAACGCGGCGACGCTCCAGCGGCTCGGGTTCATGAACTCGAACGCGGTGGCGAACTGCGCGGCGTGGGGCTCCGACGCCGGCGCGAAGCTCCCCTGGCTCGCCGGGCTCACCCTCGGCACGGAGATCGTGCCGTACGAGGACGTCCGCGAAGGCCAGCGGGTCTCGCTCGATATCCGCCTCTTCTCCGACTACACGTCGTCGCAGCGCTTCTTCAACGAGCTGACCGACGCGACCGGGAAGATCCTCCAGACCGAGGGCTACCTCACGATGGGAGGCCTCGTCGGCCTCTATCTGCACGCGTCGAAGTACGTCTCGCTCCAGGCGACCGCGTCGCTCTCGACCCGCAGCGCGCACTACCTCACCGGCGAGTCGCTCGGCAGGACGACGGGCTCCGTGCCCGCGGGGGATCTCTCCGGCGCGACCCCCAATCCCGACATGAACCCGAACTTCGACTGGCGCTACGACGCGCCGGGCCGCCGCTTCCGCATCGACGAGGTGAGCCTGTTCGAGCTCGGCTTCGCCGGCGTGCTGCAGTTCTAAACGACCGGTCGCGATTCGGAAACACCGGAAAGATTCCGTTCGCCCTGAGCGTAGGGGCGCGGAGCGCCCCGGAGTCGAAGGGCGCCATGCGTCCCGAGGCGCGTGCTTCGACTTCGCGCCCGCTACGCGGGCGCTACGCTCAGCACGAACGGTTTCTGGTGATCGCGAATCGTGCTCGCCCGTTTAGCCGCTATCCCCGCTTCAGCCGCTCGATCGCCGCGTACACGTCCGCGCGCTTGAGGCCGCGCGCCCGCGCGACCTCGCGCGCGAGCGCCGAGGGAGGCTCGCCGCCGGCGAGGCGGCGGGCCAGCTCCGCCTCGAGCGGCTCCGCAGGCTCCTCCACGGTGGACCGCGCGCCCTCGCCCGGGCCGACGCCGGAGGCGACGCCAGACACGACGATGGTCACCTCGCCGAGGACCTGGCCCGAGAACCGCTCGGCCAGCACCGACAGCGGCCCGCGCGCCAGCTCCTCGTGGAGCTTCGTCAGCTCCCGCGCCACGAGCGCGTCGCGGTCGCCGAGCGCGTCGCGCAGGTCCTCGAGCGTCGCGCGGGTGCGGTTTCCCGCCTCGTAGAGGACGAGCGTCGCCGCCTCGGAAGCGAGCGCGCGCAGGGCCTCGGCGCGCGCGCCGCCCTTCCGCGGCAGGAACCCCGCGAAGAAGAACCGGTCGGCCGCGAACCCCGATGCCGCGAGGGCGGCGACGGCCGCGTTCGGTCCGGGGACGGGAACGACGCGCGCCCCTGCCTCCCAAGCGGCGGCGACGAGCGCCGCGCCGGGGTCGGAGACGCCCGGGGTGCCGGCGTCGGTGCACAGGGCGACGTCCTCGCCTGCCACCAGCCGCGCGAGGATCGGCCCGAGCCGGGCGCGCTCGTCGAACGCCGGCAGCGACAGGAGCGTCGGGGGCGCGACGTCGAGGTGACCGAACAGCTTCAGGGTGCGGCGCGTGTCCTCCGCCGCGACGGCCCGGACCGAGCGGAGGACCTCTGCCGCCCGCGGCGAGAGATCGGAGAGGTTGCCGATGGGGGTCGCGACGACATAGAGCGTTCCCGGTCCACTCATCGTGCGCCTCCTCGTGGTCGTGGACGTGGTCGTGGTCGTGGACCTCGACCTCGACCTCGACCTCGACCAGGTTCGCGTCCGGCAGCATCCACGGTCAAAAGATTCCCGCCGCGCCGTCGGCGTCGAAGGCGCCCGGGAAGTGCACGACGTGCGGCGCGCCGTCACCGAAAGTCACCGCCACGACGTCGAAGCGGATCTCCCGCTCGAGGCCGCCGTTCCGGAGCGCCCAGTCGGTCGCGGCGAGCACGACCCTGCGCGCCTTGCGCCTGTCGACCGTCTCCTCCGGTCCGCCGTGCGCCGCATCGCAGCGGCTCCGCACCTCGACGAAGCACAGGATGCCCGCCGCCTCGCAGACGAGGTCCACCTCGCCGCCCCGGTGCGCGTGGTTCCGCGCGACGACCCGGTAGCCTCGCTCCACCAGCCAGGCGGCGGCGAGCTCCTCCGCCTCGCGCCCCCGCGCGCGCCGGCTCACATCGGCCCGTGGAGAAGGGGACGCCGGGGGGACCTTACCTCCTCCCCCTCCACCGCCCGGTGGAGAGGGAGGCGTCGGGGGGTGAGGCACGGCTCACGCGGCGTGGTCCGCCGCCTCCTTGAAGGACGGATCCGTCGTCGCGTGCAGGAGCTGGCCCGGCTTCGCGATCTGCTTCATGAGCCGCGCCGCGAAGCGGCGCGCCCCCTCGGAGAGGCCGCCGAACGCGTCCTCGGCGACGGCGACGAGCTTGCCCGATGCGAGCGCGTGCTCGACGAACGAGAGCTTGAGCGCGAGCCAGACGAGGTCGCGGTCCGCCGGGGCGAGCGTCATCGCCGGCACGGTCCGGCCGCCGGTCTGGATCTGCATGTTGCCGCGGTCGTCGACCTGGATCGTCTGGAGCCGCTGGAACGAGAGGCCGGACAGCGCCTGCGAGGCCCTCTGGGCGACGCTGCGGACGGCCGCCGTCGGGCTCCCGCCCAGCTCGACGGCGGCGCGCTCGACGAGCGTCCGGAGCGGCTCCCCCGCGGTGTGGGGCGGCGGGATCGCGGGAGCGGCGGACACCGGGGGACGCGGCGCGGCCGCCTGCGCCTCGAGCCGCTTTAGCTCGGCCTCGACCGAGCGCACGTCGCGGACGAATCCACCCGCCTCGGCGGAGAGGCGCTCCTCGACCACGCGCACGGCCTCGTCCACCTTCGCCTTCTCGGCGAGAGCGCCCCGCGCGGCGGGCGCCGCCTGCCAGTCCGCGAGGCGCTTGCGCCACTCGGCGACGACCGCGTCCGCGTCGGCGGCGCGCCCGAGCGCCTCCTTCAGCTCGGACGGCTTCGACACCCCGAGCGTCTTCGCCGCCTCGTGCACGTCCGCGGCGTCCTTCGCGTACTGGGCCTCGACCTTCTTCTCCCACTCGTCGATGATCCGGCGCCGCCGCGCGTTCCGTTCCGCGCCCTCGAGCGCGCCCACCCAGCGCAGCGCGACCCAGGCGGCCCAGCCGAAGGCGGGGATGTCGAGAATGGCGAGATAGCGGAGATCGGAGGAGAGCGAGGCGCCGAGGAGCCCGACGAGGGCGATCGCCGCGCCACCTCCGGCGCCCGCCCAGAAGAGCGGGTCGAGCCAGAACGGCCGCGGCGCCCCGGCGGCATCGGCCGCCGCGAGCACCTCGCGCTCCGCCGCGACCTTGGCCGCCGCCTCCTCGCGCCGGGCGGTCGCCTTCTCGTAGGCCGCGAGCTTCGCCTCCGCGTCCCCGAGCCTGGCCGCGACGTCCGCCACCGCGCCGACCTCGGCGCGCGCGGCCTCCGCCTTCTCGAGCCCCTCGCGGATCTTCGCGCCGCCCTTCAGGGCCTCCTCGACCTTGAACAGCTTCGACTGGAGCCCGTCGAGCTGGTACTGGAGCTTCTCGGCCACCTTGGCCTTCTCGAGCTCGATCTTGAGCGCCTCGATCCGCTTCCGCGCCTGCTCGGGCGTGAGCGCGGCGCGCTGCGGCGCGGCGAGGTTGGTGGTGGCGGCCCCGCCGACCTGCTTCGAGGGCAGGTCCGCGGCCGCGACGGCGAGGAGCGTCCCGAGCCGGTCGCGAGGCGGGACGCCGATCGTCTTCAGCATCACGCCTGCGATCTCGGCGAGATCCTGCGACACGAGCGCGAAGGAGCGCTTCTCGGGGTCGAAGCGGTGGAGCTGGGCGCCCGCCGCGAAGTCGCGGACGAGCCGATAGGTGAGCCGGTCGTTGCCGATGACGCTGAGCCCGGCGCGGACCGGCGCGTTGACCGGGCCGCCGGTCGCGCGCGGCAGGGCGTCGCCGTCCCGGGGGTCCGGGTAGAAGAGCGCCTCGAGCAGGCGGCGCAGCGTGGCGCCGTCCGCCGCGACGACGTTGTACCCGGGACGGAGCGTCGCGCGCCCGCCGGCCGGCGTGACGCCGCGGACGCCCTGGGCTGCGAACTCGAGGAGGATCACGGCGCACCAGACTACCGCCGGGGCCGGCGAGCGGGAAGTATCGCGGTGCTCGCCGCACCGGCGGTGGTTGCCGCCGGACTAGGGCTGCACGGGAGGTGGCGCGGGGGCCACCGCCTGCGCGCTCTCGCCACCGCCCTCCTCCTGGTGGAGGCGGGCGGCCTTCCCCTGCAGGTCGCGCAGGTAGTAGAGGCGCGAGCGTCGGACCTCGCCGTGACCCACCACCTCGATCTTGTCGAGGCGCGGGCTGTGGACCGGGAACATGCGCTCGACGCCCACGCCGTAGCTCACCTTACGGACCGTGAACATCGAGCTGCCCGGCGCGCCCTTGCGGTAGGCGATCACCACGCCCTCGAAGACCTGGATGCGTTCCTTGTCGCCTTCCTTGATCTTCGTGTGGACGCGGACCGAGTCGCCCGCCCGCATCTCCGGGACGTCCTTGCGGACGTACTTCGCCTGGATGTCGGCAATCGCCTTGCGCAGCATGACTTTGTCTCTCCTTTTACAGCTCGTCGTCTCCGGCATCGATGAGCCGGAGGTCGCTCTCAGGGAGGTGGAGCCTCGCGAAGAGGTCCGGCCTCCGCTCGCGTGTGGCGCGCAGCGACTCGCGCCGCCGCCACCGCTCGATTCGCCGGTGGTCTCCCGAGAGGAGGACCTCCGGAACCTTCATCCCCCGGAACTCGGGGGGCCGTGTGTAGTGCGGGTGCTCGAGGAGCCCGTCCTCGCCCGCGAAGCTCTCTGCGCCGGCGGACGCCTCGTTCCCGAGCACGCCCGGGACGAGCCGCGCGGACGCGTCCGCGATGCAGAGCGCCGCGAGCTCGCCGCCCGTCATGACGAAGTCTCCGACCGAGACCTCCATGTCCACCGCCGACATCACGCGCTCGTCCACTCCTTCGTACCGACCGCACACGAGGATCAGCCTGCCCTGCCCGGTGAAGCGGCGCGCCAGCGCCTGGTCGAACCGCACGCCCCGTGGGCTCGTCAGGATCACCGCCGCGCCCGGGAGCCGTCCCCGCGCCGCCTCGATTGCGCCGACGAGCGGCTCGGGCTTCATCACCATCCCGGCGCCGCCGCCGTACGGGGCGTCATCCGTGACGTGGTGCTTGCCCGGAGCGTGATCGCGGACGTCGGTCACCCGCACCGCGAGCAGCCCGCTCTCGCGCGCCTTCCCGAGGATGCTCTCGGCGAGGTAGCCCTCGCACATCCGCGGGAACAGCGTCAGGATCTCGACCTCCAGCTTCACGTCCTCGTCTCCTCGCGGCCTCCTTCCTGTATCCGTTCGCCCTGAGCTTGTCGAAGGGTCCGCTCGCCCTGAGCCTGTCGAAGGGTCAGTCCAGAAGCCCTTCCGGCGGGTCCACCACGATCCGGCGCGTCTCCCGGTCCACCGTCACGTACGGCGCGAGCGGCACCAGCTTCTCGCCCCGATCCCCGTTCACGACGAGCACGTCGACGCCACCGGTCGCGTACAGCCCCGTCACCCGCCCCACCGCCTCGCCTGCCGCCGTCACCACCTCGAGCCCCTCGAGGTCGGCCCACAGGTGCCGTCCCTCGCCTGCCTCTTCCAGCTCCTCGCGAGGCGCCAGCACCTCGGCGCCGACGAGTCCCTCCGCCGCCGTCCGGTCGGAGATGCCCTCCACCTTGAGCGCCCAGACGCGCCCCTGCGGCCGCGCCTCCTCTATCCGCCTCGTCTCCTCGGCGTCTCCCCGCCGGAGGACGACCTGCTCGAGCTCGCCGAGCGCACCCTCGGATCCGCCCACGCCGAGGAACCCCTTCAGCCCGACCGCGCGGACGACCTTCCCGATGCGGACGAGGGCCAACGGATCCTCAATCCAGGATGTCGAGGACGGCATGCCGGCCCTCGCGCCGCGCCGCGACGTCGAGGACGGTCCGGAACGCCTTCGCCGTGCGGCCGCCGCGTCCGATGACCCGGCCGAGATCGTCGGGATCGACCGTCAGCTCGAACACGGTCGAGCGGTCGCGCTCGATCGCCTCGACGCGGACGGCGTCCTTCCTCTCGACGAGCTCGCGGGCGAGCCAGAGGACGAGGTCGCGCACCGGGATCCCTACGCCTTCTTCTCGGCGGGCGTGCGTGCCTTCGCACGCTTCAGGATCATCGCGACGGTCTGGCTCGGCTTCGCCCCCGCCTTGATCCAGTGCTCGATGCGATCGACCTTGAGCTCGATCTGCTCGGGCGTCCTCGTCGGATCGTAGACGCCGACGTCCTCGATGTAGCGGCCGTCGCGCGGCTTGCGCGAGTCGGTCGCCACCACGTGATAGAAGGGCGCCTTGTGCGTGCCCGCACGCGAAAGCCGAAGAACCACCGCCATCGTGTTGCCTCCTAAATGCACGGAACGCGGGCGCTTTTCCGCCGCATGCGCGGCGTGCAAGCCCACGAAAAGTGGGTTTCTTTACGCCACCTTAGCTCGGGAGTCAAGGGGAACCGGGTTCCGCTCGGGCGGCCGCCCCCTCGCGGCCGGCGCGCAGGCGCGCCACGTGCCCCTCGGGGAGGAGCCGCACCGTCATCGCGTACGCCGCGACGCCGACCAGGATCCCGGCGAGCCCGCCGCCGGCGAGGTCCGCCGCCCAGTGCGCGCCGCCGACGGCGTGCCCGATGCCCACGGCCACCGCCACCAGCACCGCCCGCACCGCACGCCGCCGGTAGACGAACGCGGTGTAGGTCGCGAACACCACCACCGCGGCCACCTGGTGCGACGGGAACGCGCGCCGGAGCAGCGGCCCGAGGGAGTGGCCGCCGCCCTCGAGCGGTCGCGGCATGCCGCCGACGGCTCGCGCGGCGAGCGCGAGCGCGCCCGCCGCCGCGAGGGCGAGCGCGAGGGGGAGGAACGACTTCAGGATGTCCTTCACGTCCCGCTCGAGGAACGAGTAGACCGCGAGCGCGACGAGCGCGAGCACCCACGCCTGCGACGAGACATCGACGAGAGAGCGCGCCACGTCGAGCCAGCGCCACCCCGCGCCCGGGACGGCGGAGAGCGGATCCTGGTAGAGAGGCGGCACCGGAGCGGCGCGGGCGAACGCTACTTCTTCGCCTTCTTCTCGGGCTTCTCCGCCTTGGCCTTCTTCTCCGTCTTGGCGGCCTTCGGCTCCTTCGCCTTGGCGGGCGCCTTCGGCGCCTTCTTCTCGCCCTTCGTCGCGGGGCCCTCCTCGCCCTCGGACGCCTCGGCGGGCGCGCGGTCGAGGAGCTCGATCATCGCGAGGTCGGCGTTGTCGCCGGCGCGGCGTCCGACGCGGACTAGGCGCGTGTAGCCGCCCGGGCGCGTCTTGAACCGCTCGGCGAGCGCGCCGAATAGCTTGTTCAGCACCTCGACGTCGCGGACGTCGCGGTGCGCGATCCGCCGCGCGTGCGGCGTGGCGCGCTTGGCGAGGGTGACCATCTTGTCGGCGAAGCGCTTCAGCTCCTTCGCCTTCGGGGTGGTGGTCGTGATCCGCTCGTGGCGGAACAGCGAGGTCACCATGTTCCTGAACATGGCCGTGCGGTGCTCGGTGGTGCGATCGAGCCGGCGGCCGACGACGCGGTGCTTCATCTCGTTATCTCCTCAAAGGCCCGCGGCCTAGACCTTGGGCGCGCCCTGGGGCGCCGTCTTGGGCGGCCAGCTCTCGAGCTTCATCCCGAGCGCGAGGCCCATCTCCGCCAGGATCTCCTTGATCTCCTTCAGCGACTTGCGGCCGAAGTTCTTCGTCTTCAGCATCTCGGCCTCGGTCTTCTGCACGAGGTCGCCGATGCTCTTGATGTTCGCGTTCTGCAGGCAGTTCGCGCTGCGAACGGAGAGCTCGAGCTCGTCCACCGACCGGAACAGGTTCTCATTGAGCTTCTGCTCCTCGACCGGCTTCACCTCCTCGGCGGGCTCCTCCGCCTCGTCGAAGTTGATGAAGATCGAGAGCTGCTCCTTCACGATCTTCGCCGCGTAGGCGACCGCGTCGTTCGGCGCGACGGAGCCGTCGGTCCAGACCTCGAGCGTGAGCTTGTCGTAGTCCGTCTGCTGCCCGACGCGGGCGTTCGTGACCTGGTAGTTCACCTTGCGGATCGGGCTGAAGAGCGCGTCGATGGGGATCGCGCCGATCGGCTGGCCCGGGACCTTGTTCTTCTCCGCCGGGACGTACCCGCGGCCGCGCCGCGCGCTCATCTCCAGGCGAACCCGCCCACCCTCGCTGATGGTGAGGACGTGGTGACCGGGGTTCAGGACCTCGACCTGCGGGTCGGCGATGATGTCGCCGGCCTTGATCTCGCGGGGTCCGTCCGCCTCGATCCGGATCGTCTTCACCTCGTTGGTGTGGATCTGGAGGAGGACCTCCTTGAGGTTCAGGATGATGTCGGTGACGTCCTCGGCCACCTCGGGGATCGTCATGAACTCGTGCTCCACGCCCTCGATCTTCACCGAGGTGATGGCGGCGCCCTGCAGCGACGAGAGCAGCACGCGCCGCAACGAGTTCCCGAGGGTGATGCCGAACCCGCGCTCCAGCGGCTCGGCGACGAACTTCCCGTAGGTGTTGGAGAGGGACTCCTGGTCGACCGTCAGCCCGCGGGGCTTAATGAGGTCGCGCCAGTTCTTCGTGACGATCGAATCCACCATGGCTGTCTCCTGGTGCCGCCGTCCCCTCCCCGCGTCCGATCAGCCTTGCGGCGCGGGGAACCGTGAGACGCGCGGCTCTGAAAAGGACCGGGCCCGGAGCCCGGGCCGGTCTCGAAAAGCTCCTGCGGCCCCTACTTCGAGTAGAGCTCGACGATGAGCTGCTCCTGGATCGGCATCGTGAGGTCCTCGCGCGCCGGCGTGGTCTTCACGGTCCCCTTGAAGCCGCCCTTGTCGAGCTCGAGCCAGTTCGGGACGCCGCGGCGGTCCACCGCCTCGAGCGCCTCGTTGATCCGGACGACCTTCTTCGAGCGCTCCTTGATCTCGACGACGTCGCCCGGGCGAGCGAGGTAGCTCGGGATGTTCACCTTGCGGCCGTTGACGCGGAAGTGGCCGTGGCGGACGAGCTGGCGCGCCTCGTTGCGGGTGTCCGCGAAGCCGAGCCGGAACACGACGTTGTCGAGCCTGAGCTCGAGCGTCTGGAGGAGGTTCTCGCCGGTCTTGCCCTTGGCGGCCGCCGCGTTCTGGTACGCGTGGCGGAACCCGGCCTCGAGCAGCCCGTACATCCGCTTCACCTTCTGCTTCTCGCGGAGCTGCACGCCGTACTCGGAGAACTTGGTGCGCCCCTGGCCATGCTGGCCGGGAGGATACGGACGGCGTTCGATGGCGCACTTGTCCGTGTAGCAGCGATCCCCCTTGAGGTACATCTTGAGGTTCTCGCGGCGGCAGAGCCGGCAAACACTTTCGCTATAACGAGCCACTGTTCGCTCCTAAGAGGTGATCAGACCCGGCGACGCTTCGGAGGCCGGCAGCCGTTGTGCGGGATCGGCGTGACGTCGCGGATCAGGGAGATCTTGAGGCCGGCAGCGTAGAGGGCGCGGAGCGCCGACTCGCGGCCGGCGCCGGGGCCCTTCACGACCACGCTGACGGACTTCAGGCCGTGCTCCATCGCCTTCGCTGCGGCGTCGCCGGCGGCCACCTGCGCGGCGAACGGCGTCGACTTGCGCGAGCCCTTGAACCCGCGCGCGCCGGCGCTGGACCACGCGATCACGTTCCCGGTGACGTCGGTGATCGTGATCATCGTGTTGTTGAACGTCGAGGCGATATGGACGATCCCCGCCGCCACGTTCTTCTTCACCCGCTTCTTCCCCTTCTTCGGGGTGACGGGCGAGGCGGTGATCGGCTCGATGCCGGTGAGGTTGGGCGCCGCGGGGGCGGTGCTCTCCTCCACCTTCGGCTTCGCCGGCTCCTTCGCCGGTTCCTTCGCTGGCTGCTGCTCCTTCGTCTGCTTCTCGTCGGCCACTCGTGCGTCTCCGGTGTCGAATTACGTTCGGATCAAGCCTTCGGCGCGGGCGCAGCGGCGGCCGGCTTGCGGACGAGCCCCTTCTTCGGGCCCTTCCGCGTGCGCGCGTTGGTGTGGGTGCGCTGCCCGCGGGCGGGCAGCCCCTTGCGGTGGCGCAGGCCCCGGTAGCAGCCGAGGTCCATGAGCCGCTTGATGTTCATCGACACCTCGCGGCGCAGGTCGCCTTCGACCTTCACGTGCTGCTCGATGGTGTCGCGGATGCGCTTGACCTCGTCATCGGTGAGGTCCTTCGTGCGCGTCTCGACCTTGACGTTGGCCCTGTCGCAGATGGCCCGCGCCGTCGTCTTGCCGATTCCGTAGATGTACTGGAGCGAGACCTCGATCCGCTTCTCACGGGGAAGGTCGACGCCTGCGATGCGAGCCATTCGTTCTCCGAAGCGAGGGGGTTAGCCCTGGCGCTGCTTGTGGCGGGGGTTCGCCGGACAGATGATCCGCACCGTACCCTTGCGGCGTATGACCTTGCACTTGTCGCAAATCTTCTTGACCGACGCGCGGACCTTCATGGCGCCTCCGTTGCTGCTGCTGAGACGAAAAACCCCGCCTCCTGCTTCCGGCGGGATGGCGGCGAGAACGCGCGTTGCCCCGTTCCAGCCGCTCGAAATTCCGAGCTTTCCCCGAGGAGGTACCCCCGCCCTCGCGGCGTTGCGAAGCGGGGCCTATAACACACGGTTTTTTCCCGTGCAAGGCGGAACGGTTGCCGCAGCCGGCGCCGGCCGATCGCGCCGACTCCGCACGCGACGAGCGTGCTGCCCCGGCGAGTCGGCGCCCGGCACGTTCCCCACCCGGGTCATGGCCGGCCCGCCGCCAACGTCAGGATCTCCGGGCCGTTTTCGGTGACCGCCACCGTGTGCTCGAAATGGGCGGAGAGGCTCCCGTCCGCGGTCACCGCCGTCCAGCCGTCGTCGAGCTGCGACACCTCCGCGCCCCCGGCGTTCACCATCGGCTCGATGGCGATCACCATCCCGGGGACGAGCTTCGCCCCCGCGCCGGGGGTCCCGAAGTTCGGGAGGTGGGGCAGCTCGTGCAGGCGCCTCCCGATGCCATGCCCGACGAAGTCGCGGACGACCGAGCAGCCTTCGCTCTCCACGTACCGCTGAACCGCCGCGCCGAGGTCGCCGGTCGTGGCGCCGGGACGCACCGCGGCGACCGCGCGAGCGAGCGCCTCGCGGCCGACGTCGAGCAGCCTCGCGGCCGCCGCGGAGACGGAGCCGACCGCCACGGTGCGCGCCGCGTCGCCGTACCAGCCGTCGAGCACGACCCCGTAGTCGAGCCCCACGACGTCCCCCTCGGCGAGCCGCCGCGCCGGCGACGGGATCCCGTGGACCACCTCGTCGTTCAAGGAGACGCAGAGCGCGGCGGGGAAGCCGTGGTAGCCGAGGAAGGCTGGGTCCGCGCGGCGCTCGCGGGTGCGCGCGCGGGCGAGACGGTCGAGCTCGGCGGTACTGACGCCCGGCACGGCCGCGCGCACGAGATCGTCGAGCACCTCGCGCACGACGTCGCACGCCGCCCGCATGCGGGCGATCTCCGCCGGCGTCTTGAGGACGATGCGATCGCGCGCGGAGGCGTCCACGCGATCAGCGCCCGAGCGCCTTCTTCGTGGCCGCGAGGATGCCCTCCGGGGTGCCGACGCCCTCGATCTCGGTGAGGAGGTGCCGATCGCGGTAGAAGCGGAGCAGCGGCTCGGTCTTCGCGGCGTACTCGTGCAGCCGCCTGCGGACGGTCTCCGGCTTGTCGTCCTCGCGCTGCACGAGCCCGGCGTCGTCGCGGTCGCAGAAGCCGTCGACCTTGGGCGGGTTCTGCGTCACGTGGTAGACCGCGCCGCACTTCGGGCAGGAGCGCCGGCCGCTCATCCGCGCCACCAGCACCTCCTCCACGGCCACGTACGACAGGCAGCGCGTGATGGAGCGCCCGAGCGAGTGGAGGAGCAGGTCGAGATACTGCGCCTGCGCCGCCGTCCGCGGATAGCCGTCGAGGACGAACCCCTTCGCGACGTCCGCGCTCCCGAGCCGGTCCTTCACCATCTCGTTCGTGATCTCGTCGGTCACGAGCCCGCCGGCGTCCATGATCGACTGGACCTTCTTGCCGATCGGGGTCCCGCGCGCCTTGTGGTCGCGGAACATGTCGCCCGTCGACACGTGCGGGATGTGGAACTCGTGCGAGAGCAGCTTCGCCTGCGTGCCCTTGCCCGCGCCGGGCGGGCCGAGGAGGATGAGGATCATCGGGACCTCCGATCGCGCGGGGCCCGCCGCCGGCGAGCCCCCGCGTCAGGCGTTGGCGACCTGTCCGGTGGCGAGGCGTCGGCCGCGGATGCGCGGCCCGCGCGGCCCGGTGAAGCCCTCGTAGTGGCGGGTGATGAGGTGCCCCTCGATCTGCTGGACGGTGTCGAGGGCGACGCCCACCACGATGAGCAGGGACGTCCCGCCGAAGTAGAACTGGACGTTGAACTCGTTCGTGATGATCGTCGGCAGCACGCAGATGGCCGAGAGGTAGATGGCCCCGCCGAACGTGATGCGCGAGAGGACGTGGTCGATGTAGTCGGCCGTCGTCTTGCCCGGGCGGATCCCCGGGATGTACCCGCCGTACTTCTTCAGGTTGTCCGCGACGTCCACCGGGTTGAACGTCACCGCCGTGTAGAAGTAGGCGAAGAAGATGATGAGGACGACGTACAGCACGTTGTAGATCCACGAGCCCGGACGGACCGCGTTGTTCACGCGATCGAGGAACGGGAACCAGCCCGCGAGCGTCGCCGGGATGAGCAGGAGCGACGAGGCGAAGATGGGCGGGATGACGCCCGAGGTGTTCACCTTGAGCGGCAGGTGGGTGGACTGGCCGCCGTAGAGCTTCCGGCCGACCACCCGCTTCGCGTACTGGATCGGGATGCGGCGCTGGCCGCGCTCGACGAAGACGATGAGCCCCACGACCACGAACATCACGGCGCCGAGCACGAGGAGCGCGATGCCGCTGACCTGCGAGCCCGGGGCGCGGAAGGTGAGGAAGGTGTTGTAGGCGGCGGCCGGGGCGCGCGCGACGATGCCCGCGAAGATGACGAGCGAGATGCCGTTGCCGATGCCGCGCTCGGTGATCTGCTCGCCCATCCACATGATGAAGGCGGTGCCGGACGCGAGGGAGAGCATCGTGATGAGGCGGAAGCCCCAGCCCGGCTCCGCGACGACGGAGAGGCCGGAGGGGTCGCGCAGCGACGAGAGGTAGGTCGCGATGCCGTAGCCCTGCAGCGCCGAGAGGACGATCGTGCCGTAGCGCGTGTACTGGGTGATCTTGCGCCGGCCGATCTCCCCCTCCTTGTTCATCTTCTCGAGCGCCGGAACGACGACGGTCAGGAGCTGGAGGATGATCGAGGCGGAGACGTACGGCATGATGCCGAGCGCGAAGATGGAGAGCTGCTCGAACGCGCCGCCGGAGAAGAAGTTGAGGAGCCCGAGCAGGTTTCCCGACTGCACGACCCGACGCATGGCGAAGCGATCGACGCCCGGGGTCGTGACGTAGATCCCGAGCCGGTACACCGCCAGCATCCCCAGCGAGAACACGAGCCGCTTCCGCAGCTCGGGGATCCGGAAGATGTTGAACACCCCGCTCGCCGCCATTGCTCGCCTTTCCGCCGTGCCGGCCGGCCCCCGTCGGGCCGCGATCCAGTCCTACTTCGCCGCGGCGGCGCGCTTCGCCGCCTTCGCCTTCTGGTGCATCGTGACGGGCGGCGGGATGAGCTCCACCTTCCCGCCAGCCTTCTCGACCGCGGCGCGGGCGCCGGCGGTGATGCGGTGCACCTTCACGGTCACGGCGCCCTTCAGCGCGCCGTTCCCGAGCACCACGATGCCGTCGCGGTTGCCGCGCACGAGCCCTGCCTGCTTCAGCGCGGCGGGATCGACGACCCCCGAGAGCCCCTCGAGGTCGGCCACCTGGACCTCCTCGAGCTCGCGCCGGTGGATGTTGTTGAACCCGAACTTCGGGAGGCGGCGCTGGAGCGGCATCTGACCGCCCTCGAAGCCCTCGAAGTGCATGTTGCCGCTACGGGCCTTCTGGCCCTTGCCGCCGCGCCCGGCGGTCTTGCCCAGTCCGGAGGCCTGGCCACGGCCCACGCGCGTCTTCGGGCGGCTCGCGCCCTTGGGCGCCTTCAAGTTCGACAGGGACATGAAAGGTCTCCTTTTATCACGCGGCTCGCGCGTGTCACGCCTGCGCGGCGCCCGCCTTCGCCTTGCGCGCCTTCCGCCCGACGGGCGGGGGAGCGTCCACCCGCTTCCACGAGACGAGGTGGGAGACCTTCGCGATCATCCCCATCGTCTGCGGCGTGTCGGGCAGGATCTTCGTCGAGTCGTGCTTCTTCAGTCCGAGCCCGGTCACCACGGCCCGGTGCTTCGCGGGGACTCCCGCGAGTCCGCTGACGAGCTTCACCTCGATGGCAGCCATCTATCGTTCTCCTGTCACGCGCCGGTGATCTCGGCGACCTGCTTGCCGCGCAGCCGGGCGGAGTCCTCTGCGGAGCGCAGCCGCTTCAGGCCGGCGACGGTCGCCTTGAGGACGTTGTGCGGGTTGCGCGAGCCCTGGCACTTGGTGAGCACGTTGCGGATGCCGGCGGCCTCGAGGACCGCGCGCACGGTGCCGCCCGCGATGACGCCGGTGCCCTCGCCGGCGGGCTTGAGGAGCACCCATCCCGCGCCGAAGTGCCCGAGGACCTCGTGCGGGATCGTCGTCCCGACGAGCGGCACCTTGAAGAGCGACTTCTTCGCCTGGTCGCCGCCCTTGCGGATCGCCTCCGGCACCTCGTTCGCCTTGCCGAGGCCGACGCCGACGTAGCCGTTGCCGTCGCCGACGACGACGAGCGCCGAGAAGCTGAACCGGCGGCCGCCCTTCACGACCTTGGCGACACGGTTGATGTGGACGACCTTGTCCGAGAGATCGAGATCGTTCGCGTTGATGGGAGTAGCCATTCTATAGATCCTTCCGTTCACCCTGAGCGTAGGCCCGCGAAGCGGGCCGTAGTCGAAGGGCTAGAACTTGAGTCCGGCTTCGCGCGCCGCGGCGGCCACCGCCTGGACGCGCCCGTGGTAGTCGAACCCGTTGCGGTCGAACACGACCGCCTCGATCCCCTTCGCCTTTGCGGCCTTGGCGATCGCCTCGCCGACCTTCTTCGCCGCGGCGGTCTTGTCGTCGTCCTTGACCTCGCCCTTGAGCGCCTTCGAGACGGTCGCGATCGACACGAGCGTCCGGCCCGTCGTGTCGTCGACGAGCTGCGCGTACATGTGCTTCAGGCTCTTGTAGACGGTGAGCCGCGGGCGCGCGGCGGTGCCGGAGAGCTTCCTGCGGATGCGGGCCTTGCGCTTGTCGCGCGCGGTCACGTGCTTCGCCATGGCGTTTCCTCCTTGCGGCGGCGGCGGTGCAGCCGCCGCATGAGCGTGGGGGCTCGGCCGGCCTACGCGGCGCCGGTCTTGCCCTCCTTGCGACGGATGATCTCCTCCGCGTACTTGATCCCCTTCCCCTTGTACGGCTCGGGGGGGCGCAGCGCGCGGATCTTCGCGGCGGTCAGGCCGAGGAGGTGCTTGTCCACCCCGCGCACCGCGAGCTTCGTCTGCTTCGCGTCCACCTCGGCGGTGACGCCGTCGGGGAGCCTGAAGACGACCGGGTGCGAGAAGCCCAGGGTGAAGTGGACGTCCTTCCCCTTCACCTCGGCCTTGAAGCCGACGCCGTTGATCTCGAGGTTGCGCTCGTAGCCCTTCACGACGCCCTCGACCGCGTTCTTAACGAGCGTGCGCGTGAGGCCGTGGAGCCCCTTCGAGAGGCGGGACTCGTCCGGGCGGGTCACCTGCACCTCGCCCTTGTTCACCGCGATCGCGACCTGTGGGTTGAACGGGAAGGACATCTTGCCCTTCGGGCCCTCGATCTTCACGAGGGTGCCGTCCACGGAGACCTTCACCTTCTCCGGGATCTTGACGGGCATCTTTCCGACTCGGGACATGGTCGCTCCGTTACCAGACGGTGCAGATCAGCTCGCCGCCGACCTTCTGCTTGCGGGCCTCGCGATCCACCAGGACGCCCTTCGACGTCGAGAGGATCGCGATCCCCATTCCGTTGAGAATCCGCGGGATCGAGTCGTTCGGGACGTAGCGGCGCAGCCCGGGCTTCGAAACGCGCTTGATGTCGCTGATCGCCGGCTCGCGGTCGGCGCTGTACTTGAGGAGGATGCTGATCGCCCCCTGAACGGCGTCCTGGTGGACGACGTAGTCCTTGATGAACCCCTCCTCCTTCAGGACCTCTGCGATCCGGATCTTGAGGTTCGACTTCGGCACGAGGACCTTCTCGTGGCGCGCCGAGGAGGCGTTCCGGATGCGCGTCAGCATGTCGCCAATGGGATCGGTGAAGCTCATGGAAAGGTCTCCTACCAGCTCGACTTGATGACGCCGACGATCTCGCCCTGCAGCGCGCGCTTGCGGAAGCAGAGTCGGCACATCTGGAACTTCCGCAGGAAAGCGCGCGGGCGGCCGCACAGCGGACAGCGGTTGTACTGGCGCACCGGGAACTTCAGCTTGCGCTTGGCCTGCGCCATCTTCGAAAGCTTCGCCATGGTTCTCTCCTTACTGGCGGAACGGCATGCCGAGGTGGCGCAGGAGCGCTCGGCCTTCCTCGTCGTTCCGGGCGGTGGTCACCACCGTGATGTTGAGGCCTTTGATCTTGTCGACCTTGTCGTAGTTGATCTCCGGGAAGATGATCTGCTCGCGCACCCCGAGCGTGTAGTTGCCCTTCCCGTCGAAAGCCTTCGGAGACACGCCCTTGAAGTCGCGCACGCGCGGCAGCGCGATCGATACGAGCCGGTCGAAGAACTCGTACATCCGGTCGCCGCGCAGCGTCACCATGGCGCCGATCGACTGGCCCTGGCGCAGCTTGAAGTTCGCGATCGACTTGCGGGCCTTCGTGACCACCGGCCGCTGGCCGGTGATCTGGCCGAGCTGCTCGACCGAGGCGTCGATGATCTTGCCGTTATTGATCGCCTCGCCGAGCCCCATGTTGACGATGATCTTGTCGAGCTTCGGGGCCTGCATCGGGTTGCCGAACCCGAGCTCCTTCATGAGCTCGGGACGGACTTCCTTCTCGAATCGCTCCCTCAAACGCGCTGCCATGTCGCCTCTCCTTGCCTTCGGCCGGCCCCAGCTCGTGCCGGGCGATGCGTGTGGAACCTCAGCTAGCCCGCCTTGCGCTTCGCCTGGCGCGCCTGCTCCTTCGCGCCCAGCTCGTGCTCGATCTTCTCGCGGCGGACCGGCTCGCCGTCCTTGCCCACCACCATGACGTTCGAGATGGCGATGGTGCCGGTCTTCTCGACGATGCCGCCCTCCGGGTTGGCCTGGCTGCGGCCCTTCCGGACGTGGCGCTTCACCGTCATGAGCTTCTCGACCCGGACGCGCCCCTTCGCACGGAGGACCTCGAGCACCTTGCCGGACTTCCCCTTCTCCTTGCCGGCGATCACCTTGACGGTGTCGCCCTTGCGGATCTCCGCCATGACTAGAGGACCTCCGGCGCGAGGCTGATGATCTTCATGAACTTGCGGGCGCGGAGCTCTCGCGCGACCGGCCCGAAGATGCGGGTGCCGATCGGCTCGAGGTCCTTGTTGATGAGGACGGCCGAGTTCCCGTCGAACCGGATGTAGCTGCCGTCGGGCCGCTTCACCTCGCGGCTCGTCCGGACGATCACGGCGCGGGCGACCTCGCCCTTCTTCACCTTCGCCTGCGGGATCGCCTCCTTGATCGACACCACGATGATGTCGCCGATGGAGGCGTACCTGCGCCGCGAGCCGCCCAGCACCTTGATGCACTGGACGCGCTTCGCGCCGCTGTTGTCCGCGACGTCGAGCATCGTCTGCTGCTGGACCATGGCTAGACCTCGACCGACTTCTGGAGAACCTCGGCGACGCGCCAGCGCTTGTCCTTCGACATCGGACGCGTCTCGACCATGCGAACCCGGTCGCCGATCTGGCACTCCTGCTTTTCGTCGTGGGCCTTGTACTTTTCGGCCTTCATCACGATCTTCCCGTACTTCCGGTTGGCGACGCGGCGCTCGACCTTCACGACGACCGTCTTCGTCATCTTGTTCGAGACCACCACGCCGACGCGGGACTTGCGGTTGCCGCGCTCCATGTCGCTACTCCTTCGCATTCCTGGCCGCCGCGATCTCCTTCGCGCGTGCCACGGTCAGGATCCGCGCGATCTCGCGCTTGGTCTTCGAGAGGTCCGCCGTCGAGTCGAGCACGCCGGTCGAGTGCTTGTTCCGGAGCTCGAACATCGTCTGCTCGAGCTCCACCGCGCGCGCCCGCAGCTCCTTCGGGTCGAGCTCGCGCAGCTCATTCACGGTCGCCATCGCTCGTCCTCCTACAGGGTCGCGCCGCGCTTCACCATCTTGGTGGAGACGGGCAGCTTGTGGGCCGCGAGGTGGAATGCCTTCTTCGCGGATTCGTCGTCGACGCCGGCGAGCTCGTAGAGCACGCGCCCCGGCTTCACCACCGCGACGTAGTACTCGACGTTGCCCTTGCCGGTGCCCATGCGCGTCTCGGCGGGCTTCTTCGTGATGGGCTTGTCGGGGAACACCCGGATCCAGAGCTTCCCGCCGCGCTTCACGTAGCGGGTGATGGCGACGCGGGCGGCCTCGATCTGCCGCGCCGTGAGCCAGCCGCACTCGGTGGCCTGGAGCCCGTACTCGCCCTGGTTGAGGTCGGAGCCGCGGTACGCCTTCCCGCGCATCCGGCCCTTCATCATCTTGCG
>WNGA01000064.1_pt1 | contig 220884 bp, 218 predicted proteins | sample 5400061 | NCBI WGS metagenome assembly WNGA01 (sample SAMN13153366, study PRJNA577476) | soil metagenome | isolation source: 100 cm soil or saprolite under grassland replicate 2 | place: USA:California | collected 2016-06-15 | reverse complement strand
GACGTAATGGGCTGTCATCGCAGCCGGGCTCGCAATCGTTACCACGCCGATCGCCCCGCCTGCCGCGCGGTGATGCGGCGACGAACGAGGGTGCGTCATCCCATGCGTCCCCGCGTCATCGCAGAGTGTCATCCTCGGCGCGATGACGAACATCTGTGCGTCATCGCGACTCTAATTGTTCACCGGCTAGGGCTAGGGCACGATGACGAACACCCGCGCGTCATCGCGACTTGCAGAGGTTGGGCGATCGACGCGACCTTGGGAAGGCCTGGTCCATGTGCACCAACCCGGGGAGGGCAGCAGCCGAGAGGCGGCGATCGGTGAAGTCGTTGGGGAGCACGCCCCGATGCTTCGGAACGGCTCGTAGCCACGGCTGGGCCGGGAGGAGGCTGGGGGGTGTTGGGCGACTTTCGGCGTGTCGACCCCCAGGAGGCGCACGGTGTCGGTGTGACCGTCCCCGAACGCGACGACGACGGTGTCGCCGTCGATCGCCTCCACGACGCGCACCTGTGGGTTCGCCGTGCGCCGCTGGTCACCGACCCACCACCCCGCGACCGAGGCGGCGGCCAGCACGGTGACCACGACCACGGCCCGGGAGAGGGCCATGCCCCGAGATTACCGACGGGGTACGACGCCGTTGGTGGCGCGAGGCGTGTCGATATGGTGACGCCCCATGCGTAGGCGCTTGCGTGTCCTCGTCGTGCTCGGCATCGTGGTCGTGCTCGTCGCGGGCGCGGCGGTCGTCGTGTTCACCACCAAGCCCGACCTCGATGACAAGCAGGAGCGCGTCGACGCCCGTTGGCGCCCGCTGCGCAAGCCGCTGCAGCTCCGCTACCAGGTGCTCGCCGGGGTCGAGCAGGCCGTGACCGCGGCCGGCGGCGGCGAGCGCGCGGTCATCAAGGACCTTCGTGACGCGTTCGACCGCTGGGCGAAGCTCGCCGGCCAGCCGGACGACGAAGCCGATCCGCGCGCAGAGGCCGAGACCGCGAACGAGCTCGAGGCACTCGCAGCTCGGCTCCGCGCCGACGTCAACGGGTCGGAGCGACTGAAGACCGTCCAGCCGATCCTCGCCGCCATCGCGATGTTCGACAGCACCGTGGTGCCGCCACCGGCCGTGCGCGCGTACAACCGCGCGGTGCACGACTACCAGGACACCAGAGAGGGAACGCTCGCCGGCGTGGTCGTCGCGATCTTCGGGTACGACGACCGGCCGACCCTCGTCGTGGGCGGCTGACCCGTTAGCGCGAAGCGCCCAACACGCCCTCGTTCGCGCGCTCGATCCGCGCGACCTCGTCGACCGGCGCGACACGCCAGAAGCGCCGCAGGGTTGTGTCCCAGTCGTCGAGCATCTCGGCCGCGACCGCCGACCCGGTGAGCTCGCGATGCACCTCGACGAGGAACCTCAGCTCGTCGGCCTGGGCGTCGTCGGGCAGCGCCGCGTCGACGAGCTGACGGTTGAGCCGCGTCACGAGGAGGTGCTCGGGGTCGTACACATACGCCTGCCCGCCGGTCATGCCCGCGCCGAGGTTGTGGCCGAAGCCGCCGAGGATCACCACCGTGCCGCCGGTCATGTACTCGCACGCGTGGTCGCCTGCTCCCTCGACGACCGCGGTCGCGCCGCTGTTGCGCACGCAGAACCGCTCCCCTACGCGCCCGGCGACGTAGAGCTGCCCGCCGGTCGCGCCGTACAGGACGGTGTTCCCGGCAAGCACGGGCGCGCCGCCGTCGTCGATCGGTGGGCGCACCACGACCCGGCCCCCGCCCATGCCCTTGGCCACGTAGTCCTGCGCCTCGCCGACGAGCTCGAGCGTGACGCCGTCGGCGAGGAACGCCCCGAAGCTCTGGCCCGCCGATCCGGTGAAGCGCGCGGACATCGAGCCGGGAGGAAGCCCCGCGCCGAACTCGAGGCCGATGGCGCCGCCGAGCGACGCGCCCACGGTGCGGTCGGCGTTCGTGATCTCGTACTCGAGCGTCGCGTGCCCGCCTTCCCAAACCGCCGCGAACGCGTCCTCGAGCAGTCGAGCATCGAGCTCGGAGCGTGGGCGCTGGATCGGCACGTGCGCCACGAAGCGGCGCGACGCGGCGGCGTCGTCGGGCGCGCCCAGCAGCGGCGAGAGGTCGAGCGCGTCGGCACGCGAGTCGCCGGTGACGCGTTGACGCAGACACTCGACGCGCCCGATCGCTTCGTCGAGCGACCGCATGCCGAGCGAGGCGAGCAGGCCCCGCACCTCCTCCGCGACGTAGAGCATGTACGTCGCGACGCCCTCAGGGGTACCGGCGAACTTCGCGCGCAAACCCGGCCGTTGCGTGGCGATGCCGGTCGGGCACGTGTCACGGTGACAAGCACGCACCATGATGCAGCCCTCGGCGAGCATCGCCGCGGTGCCGAACGAGTACTCGTCGGCTCCGAGCAACGCCGCGACCATCACATCGCGCCCGGTCTTGAAGCCGCCGTCGACACGCACGCGCACGCGGTCGCGTAGCCCGTTCTCGATGAGGGTTCGGCGCGCGTCCGCGAGCCCGAGCTCCCAGGGCAATCCCGCGTTCTTGATCGACGAGAGCGGGGATGCGCCGGTGCCACCGTTGCAACCCGAGATCTGCACGACGTCGGCGAGGGCCTTCACTACTCCCGCCGCGATCGTGCCGACGCCGTCCTCGGCGACGAGCTTCACGGAGACGTTCGCGTTCGGGTTGACCTGCTTGAGGTCGTAGATGAGCTGCGCGAGATCCTCGATGGAGTAGATGTCGTGATGTGGAGGCGGCGAGATCAGCCCGACGCCGGGTTGCGTGTGGCGGAGCCGCGCGATCTCTGCGCTGACCTTGTGCCCCGGCAGCTGGCCTCCCTCGCCCGGCTTCGAGCCCTGCGCCATCTTGATGTTGAGCTCATCGGCGAACGCGCAGTACTCGGGCGTCACGCCGAACCGGCCCGACGCGATCTGCTTGATGCGCGAGTTGCGGTCGCGTGCGCTGCCACGGGTACGGAAGCGCGCGGGATCCTCACCGCCCTCGCCGCAGTTGCTACGCCCGCCGACCATGTTCATCGCGATCGCGAGCGTCTCGTGGGCCTCCGCCGACAGCGACCCGTGCGACATGGCGCCGGTCGAGAACCGACGCGTGATCTCGTGGGCCGGCTCCACCTCTTCGAGCGGCACCGGCGGCCCCGCGGGCACGGTCTCGAGCAGGTCGTGCAACTCGGTCGTCGGCCGCGACTCGACGAGCTTGCTGAACTGCTCGTAGAGGTCGGTACGCCCGTCGGCGACCGCCCGCTGGAGCAGGTGCGCGGCACGCTGGTCGAGCGGGTCGGGCGCGGGCAACGGCTCGCCGGCGTCGCGCACGTCGAGGAAGATCACCTTGCCCTGCTCGTCGGGCGGCGCGGCCGGGACCTTGCCCCAATTGCCGTCGCCGCCCCCCTTGCGGGCAGCCCGGCGCGTGGTCCGGCGGTCGCCGTCGTCGCCTGGGTCGTCGACCGCGAGCCCGAGCGACGCGTGCAATGCCTTGATCACGTCGGGGTTGTTGCCGTGGTACTCGCCTCCCCGCTTCCGGAATCGGATGAAGCCCGGCTCGTCGAGCGTGGGGTCCTCGGTGTCGAACGCGGCGGCGTGACGGGCGAGCACATCCGCTGCGATCGTCGGGAACGCGAGCCCGCCGACAGTAGAGCTCGTGCCGCGCAGGCACAGGTCGACGACGCCGGCCGACAGGCCGAGCGCCTCGAAGATCTGCGCACCGCGGTACCCGTCGACGGTCGAGATCCCCATCTTCGAGAAGATCTTCAGCACGCCGTCCTCGATCGCGGCCTGGAGCTTCGCTTGCGCCACCGCCGAGTGCACCTCGCCGAGCTGGCCGTCGTCGGCCATGGCCGCGACGGTGCGCAACGCGACCCGCGCGCAGATCGCGTCGGCGCCGTAGCCGAGCAGACACGCGATCGCGTGCGTGTCGCGTGCGTCGCCGCAGTCGACGACGATCGACGCTTCCTGCCGGACGCGCTCGGCAACCAGACGTTGATGGAGAGCACCGAGCGCGAGCAAGGACGGGATCGGCGCGCGATCCGCGTCGATACCCGCGTCCGAGACGACGAGGATGGCTGCTCCCTCACCAACCGCGTCGAGGCCGCGCTGCGTGAGCTCGAGGAGCCCACGCTCCAGGCCGTCTTCGCCGTCGCCGCGTGCGAAGGTGGCGTCGAGCCGCTCGGCGCGGAACGGCGACCGCGCCGTATCGAAGAGCGCGTCGACGGCCTCCGGGTACACGAAGAACGTCGACAGCTCGAGGAGCCGAGCCGCCTCGGGCGCCTCGCTGAGCAGCGGCCGACGCGGCCCCAGGCACGTGCGCAGTGACATCACCAAGCGCTCGCGGAGGTGATCGATCGGCGGGTTGCTCACCTGCGCGAACCGCTGCTTGAGGAAGTTGAAGACCGGCCGCGGCCGGGTGGCGACCGCCGCGAACGGCGTGTCGTCGCCCATCGAGAAGGTCGGCTCCTTGGCGTCGGTCGCCATTGGCTTGAGCACCACCGCGACCTCTTCACGGTTCACGCCGAACGCGGCTTGCTCGCGGACGAGGTCGTCGGATTGCGGCGGCATGTCGATCGCGTCACCGATACCGAAGTGCACGAGCCCGTCGCGTGCCCAGGTGCCGTACGGCGCGCGCGAGGCGAGCCACGTCTTGATCGTGGTGTCGTCCTGGTAACCGCCGGCGCCGGGGTCGACGCACAGCATCTCGCCGGGGCCGAGGCGCCCGCGGTGCACGACGCCGTGCCCGCGCACCGGCACCGCACCGGCCTCCGACGCGCACACGACGAGCCCGTCCTCACAGCGCTGCCAGCGAAGCGGGCGCAGGCCGTTTCGGTCGAGCGCGGCGCCGACTCGTGTGCCGTCGGTGAAGATCACACCGGCCGGTCCGTCCCACGGCTCGGTGAGGCACGCGTGATAGCGGAAGTAGTCGCGCACGTCGGGATAGAGGTCGCGGCTCCCTTCCCATGCCTCCGGGATCAGCATGGAGACCGCGTGACGGATGTCGCGACCGCCGCGCAGCAGCAATTGCAGCGTGGCGTCGAGCTTTCCGGAGTCGGAGTCGTGCGCGTCGAACAGGGGCCGGAACAGCTCCTCCGCTCCGAGGGCGGCCGACTCGGTGCCGAGCTGACCGCGTGCGGTCATGCGGTGCTGGTTGCCCTGCACCGTGTTGATCTCGCCGTTGTGGCAGATCAGATGGAACGGCTGCGCACGTTCCCACGCAGGGAGCGTGTTCGTGGAGAAACGGCTATGAAAGATCGCGTGCGGAGCAACGAAGTCGTCGGCAGCCAGGTCGGGAAAGAACATCGGCAGCCGGTCGCTGATCACGAGCGCCTTGTAGGTGACCGTCAGGAACGACCAGCTCGCGAAGTAGTGGCGTACACCCGCCTCGCGACAACGCGCCTCGGCACGACGTCGCGCCCGGTAGGCCCGCCGCTCCGCCTCCATGTCGTCGATCGCGGCGGGGCGCAGCACGAAGCTCTGGACCATCGCCGGGAGGTCGGAACGCGCGCCCTCGCCGATGTGCGCCTCGTCGATCGGCACGTCGCGCCAGCCAACGAGCTCGAGACCTTCCGCGGCGCACGCTTCCGCCACCGCGGCCATCGCGTCCTTTCGCGCCGAGTCGTCATCGAGGTCGAAGAACCCGAAAGCCACGCCGAGTCGATCCGGATCCAGCTCGCGCCCCGTGGCGTCCCGCCCGACGCGTGCAAAGAACGAGCGTGGCAGCGGGACGAGCAGGCCGGCGCCGTCACCGGACAAGCCGTCGGCGGCGATCGCGCCCCGGTGACGCACGCACGCCAGGCCGGTCAGGGCGAGCTCGACGAGCCCGCGGCTGACCCCGCCGGCGGCGTCGGCGACGAAGCCGATGCCGCAAGCGTCGATCTCGGCGCTGCGCAAGCGCGTGTCGTGCGTGGAAGCCACTGCGTTCTCTTTGGGGCGTCCTCTTGGATGGCCGACCTTGCATTGGATGGCCGACCTGGCATCGAGGTGCCCCGGTGGCGAGAGAGACGCGATGCCGCGTCGCCGCGCTCCGGGACAGCTCGAATAGGAGTCCGAAGTAGGGACTGGGGCGACGGCACTGTCGCAGTCATCAGGATAGCGGACAGGAGGGGGGATCTTCGGTGGAGTAAAAGGGCGGAATGGACCCGACGGGCGACGGGCCGCTCGTCGCGGTGCTGGGCGGCGGGCAGCTGGGACGGATGTTGGGTCTCGCGGGGCTTCCGCTCGGGATCCGGTTCCGCTTCCTCGACCCGTCGCCGGCGGCACCCGCGCGCGCACTCGGTCGTCTCGTCGTGGGCGAGCTCGGTGACGAGCACGCACTCGACGAGGTCGCATCCGGGGCCACGGTCGTCACCTATGAGTGGGAAGGTGTGCCGGCAGACGGTGCGCGCCGAGCCGGGCAGCACGCGGCGGTGCTCCCGGAGCCGCGGGCACTCGAGGTCGCGCAGGACCGCCTCGTCGAGAAGGAGACGTTCTGCCGCGTCGGCATCGACGTGGCGCCGTTCGCGGCCGTCGACTCGCATACCGACCTCGGCCGGGCGGTGGCCGAGCTCGGCCTGCCCGCGGTCGTGAAGACGCGCCGCGGTGGCTACGACGGCAAGGGCCAGCACCTGATTCGCGAGCGGGCGGACGTCGACGCCGCGTGGAGCACGCTCGGCGGGGTGCCGCTCATCGTGGAGACAATCGTCCCGTTCAGCCGCGAGCTGTCCGTGCTCGCCGTACGTGCGAAGGACGGACCGACGCGCTGCTACCCGCTCGTCGAGAATCGCCATCGGAGCGGGATCCTGCACGTCAGCCGCGCTCCAGCTCCGGGGATGACAACCGAGCTTCAGGGCGCGGGCGAGGCGATCGCGACCCGTCTGCTCGACCAGCTCGAGTACGTCGGCGTCATCGCGATCGAGCTGTTCGAGCACGACGGACGCCTGCTCGCCAACGAGATGGCGCCACGCGTCCACAACTCCGGTCACTGGACGATCGAGGGGGCTGAGACCAGCCAGTTCGAGAACCACCTCCGCGCGATCCTCGGCTGGCCACTCGGGTCCACGACGCCGCGGGGGCACATGGCGATGGTCAACTGCCTCGGCAGCATGCCCGGGCGCCGGCGCATCCTCGCGATCGAGGGGGCGCACCTCCACGACTACGAGAAGGAGCCGCGGCCGGCCCGCAAGGTCGGGCACGTGACCGTGACCGCCGCGGACGAGGCCACCCGGGACGAGCGACTCGCGCGCGTCTTGTCGGTGGTGGGGCCTACCTGATCGCGCCGGCGTCCCGAAGCTTCGCGATCTCGTCCGCGGCGAAGCCCCACTCTGCGAGCACCTCGTCGGTGTGCTCGCCCGGCCTGGCGGGTGGTCGGCTGATCCCGGTCGGCGTGCGCGAGAAGCGCGGTGCGGGGCCTGGCTGGAGCACGCCGTCGTGCTCGACGACCGTGCCGCGACTCCGGATATGGGGATGCTCGGCGGCTTCGCTCATCGTCAGGACGGGCGCGAAGCAGGCGTCGCTGCCTTCGAGGATCTCGCGCCACTCATCACGCGTCTTTGTCTTGAAGAGCTCGGCGAAGCGCTCGCGCAGCCGCGGCCAGCCGCCACGATCCATCTGCGCGGGGAGGTCGTCGCTGTCCAGCCCGAGCTTCGCGACCAGCTCGGCGTAGAACTGGGGCTCGAGCGAGCCGAGGGAGACGAACCTGCCGTCAGCGGTCTCGTACGTCTCGTAGAACGGAGCGCCGGTGTCGAGCACGTTCGTTCCGAGCTCCTCGTTCCACGCGCCGAGGGAGCGCAGCCCCCAGATCATCGACATGAGGATCGCCGAGCCGTCGACCATCGCGGCGTCGACGACCTGACCCTCGCCCGACCCGCGTGCTTCGAGGATCCCGCACACGACACCGAACGCGAGGAACATGCCGCCACCGCCGAAATCGCCGACCATGTTGATCGGCGGCGTCGGCTTGCTCCCCGCCCGGCCGAAGTGCGCGAGGGCGCCGGCGAGCGCGATGTAGTTGATGTCGTGGCCGGCGGCCTGTGCCATCGGGCCGTCCTGGCCCCAGCCCGTCATGCGGCCGTAGACGAGACGCGGGTTGCGCGCGAAGCAGTCGTCGGGACCGACTCCCAGCCGTTCCGTCACGCCGGGGCGGTACCCCTCGACGAGCGCATCCGCCCGCTCCACCAGACGCAGGACGCACTCCACGCCGTCGGCATGCTTGAGGTCGACGCCCACGGATCGCCGCCCGCGGTCGAGGACCGGCACGCCGCCCGGGTCGAAGCCGCGCTCGACCGACTCGGCCCGGTGGATACGGATCACGTCGGCGCCCATGTCGGCGAGCAGCATCGCCGCGAACGGGCCGGGACCGATGCCGACGAGCTCGATCACCTTCACCCCCGCAAGTGGACCCGCCATGCGCGGCACCCTAGTGGCTTGCCACCGTTTCTCGGCATGCTGGTTGCTCCTATGGAACGATGAGCGTGCCGAGAAGCGACGGGAGACACGATGCGCCTGCGACTGGAGCCGTCCGACGAGTACATGCACCCCCTCGAGACCGCGAGCAACTTCAACGAGAGCATGTACTTCAACGTGTACGACGCTGCTGAACGCGTCGGCGGGTTCCTCCGCCTCGGCAACCGCGCCAATGAGGGCTACGCGGAGCTGACGACCTGCGTGTACCTGCCCGACGGTCGCGTGGCCTTCACGTTCCATCGGCCCGAGATCACCGACAACGACGCGTTCGACGCCGGCGGGCTGCATTTCGAGGTGATCGAGCCGTTCACGGCGCTCCGTGCCTCGTACCACGGCAAGGTCTGCCTGCTCGACGAGCCGCTCGAGATGGCCGATCCCCGCAAGGCGTTCACGGAGAATCCGTGGACCGATTGCGCGATCGAGCTCGACTACCGAGGAGTATCGCCGATGCTCGGTGGTGAGCCCGTGAACGACGACGGGTCGCCGATCACCGAGAACGCAGAGCAGGGCTTCGCTCGCGGGCACTACGAGCAGCACGTCGGGGCACGCGGCGTCATCCGAATCGGCGAGGAGGAATGGGCGGTCGACGGTTACGGGCTCCGCGACCATTCGTGGGGACCGCGCTACTGGCAGGCGCCGTGGTGGTACCGGTGGCTCACCGGCAACTTCGGCGACGAAGGCGGGTTCGTGATCTCCGTGATCGCCTCCCGCGACGGGTCGCGCCGTGTGGGTGGAGTCGTGCTCGAGGAAGGCGAGTACCACCACATCGAGGACGCGCAGATCGACACCGAATGGCGCACCGCCGACCTGTACCACCAGCAGATCCGGGCGCGGGCGCGCGCCGGCGGGCGCGACTACAAGATCGAGGGCACCGTGATGTCGCTGATCCCGCTGCGGAACCGGCGGACCTCACCCGATGGTGAGCACCTCGTCACGCGCATCTCGGAGGGCATGACGGAGTGGCGCTGCGACGGCAAGGTCGGGTACGGGCTGTCGGAGTACCTCGATCAGATCGTCGACGGACAGCCCGTCGGCGTCGCCGCCTGACGCGCGCCCGACCTGTGCTCCACGCCGAGGAGCGCCCGTACGCCCTCCCGCACGATGACGTTGTCGTCGGCGAGGAAGACGGTGATCGATTCGCCGCCCACGTCGCTCATTGAGCATCCTCCTCGCCGTTGCCACAAGGTGGGCCGGATCACGACCCGGGTGGTGCTGGCCCCACGCCGGCTGACCCGGCCTGCTCCCTCGATCCGGCGCGCCGACCGTCGTACCGTGCTCGCAGGCACGCCCCGAGGGGGGACCCTATGCGCATCGAGTCATCGGTCTTGTCCGTCTCCTGGATCCCGTCGGAGGCGGTGACCGGCCTGCCCAAGCAGGTGTTCGAGGTCGGGGTCACGCACTACGACGAGCCCCCGCCCGACGTGATCCCGCCCGACGACCCGGGCGGGCTCGAGGAGCTGCGCGCCGCGGGCCGGTTCCGGTTCGCCAACCGCCTCTCGGCGTGGGTCGAGGTGGAAGGCGGCCGCGTCGTGGACGCGGGTTACTCGGGGGGTGGGCGCATGGGCCTCACGACGGTGAGCGTCGTGGGCCGCAGCGCGATGTTCGAGCCGGTCGCGCTGCCCGACATCCGCCGCGACCCCGAGGTGCGAGGGACCGAGGCCCGCTTCGTGCAGACGACCGGCGGCCGCGCGCCGCTGCCCGCTCCCCGCCATGTCCGCCACCCGCCCTTCTGGCAGCTCAAGCCGCCCGACGTATGGACCACGCTCGGGCTGACGATCAGCGCCGACGGCACCTCCAGGTTCGAGCTCGTCGGGGCGAGCCAGTTCCCGCGGCACTGGATCTACGACGAACGGGGCCACCTCACCGCGAAGGCCGGTCTCGCGGACTTCAAGGAGTGGTACCGGCACGCGTTCGGCAAGCACACGCCCTGGGGCAAGCGCGACTCGAAGGCGCTGCTCACCGAGGTCGAGACCGCGCTCGAACGCCAGCTGTCGACGACGATCATGCGTGGCGGTGAGAAGCCGCAGATCCGCACGGTCAAGAAGGGGCGCGCGCTCGTCGAGCAAGGCGCGGCCGGCGACGAGCTGTACCTGCTGCTGGACGGCGTGCTCGACGTCGTGGTCGACGGCACTCCCCTCGCGGAGGTCGGCCCGGGCGCGATCCTCGGTGAGCGGGCGCTGCTCGAAGGCGGGCGGCGCACAGCGACACTCCGCGCGCTGACGAGGTGCCGCGTCGCGGTCGCGGAGGCGTCCCAGGTCGACCGGGGCGCACTCGAGGAGCTGAGCACCGGCCACCGGAGGGAAGAGCGCCCGTAGCCGACGCGTTCGCTATGTCGTCGTGGGCCGCTCGTCGTCGATCCACAGACCGGCACGGCGCCCTTCGAACATGTTGAGCGTCGCCACCACGTTGCCGTCGTCGACCAGCGCGAGCCCGACCTCCGCACCGTCCCCGTCGGCAGGGTCGTTGGCGAACAGCTCGACGGAGGTCGAATCGCGCGCCGACGGCCGTGCGTGCACGGTCACGTGCGCGAACCGCTCGTGCGCGCCGAGCACGATGCGCTCACGTCCGTCGTCGTCGACGACGACGACTCGGCGCGTCTGGATCTCCTCGGCAACCGCGTCGAGGAGTCGCACACCTTCGACTTCGAGCCAGCTCACACGCGCTTCCAGTCGACGAAGCAGCTGCGCCAGGTCGCCGTCCTCGCTCGGAGGCGGCGTGGGACGGTCGGTCATCTCGCCCCCCTTTCGTCGTGATCAGGGCTTCGACGGGGGAAGCGGCCGCCCACCGGAGACGGCGAGCGAACTACATCAAGGTAGTTCGGAGGTGTGACACTCATCGTCGGCCTCCCGCGCTTCTTGTCTCTGCTACTCATAAGTCTGTAGATCGTTACGTAGCGGACCGACAAGTTTGCCCGTGGTGGAGGGCGACCTGCAGCAGACCCTGGGTCGGAACCTGCGCGCGTACCGCCAGGCACGCGGCCTCTCGCAGGAGGCATTCGCCGACAGCATCGGCGTTCACCGCACCTACATGGGCGGGATCGAGCGCGGCGAGCGCAATCTCACGCTGAAGTCGGTCGAGCGACTGGCTCAGCACCTGCGTGTCTCACCTCTCGAGCTGCTCGCCCCCTCGAAGACGAAGGGCAGGCGCAGCGGCCGGTAGCGTCGGATCCCATGCGCTTCGCGACCTGGAACGTCAACTCGCTGAAGGCGCGTCTGCCCCGCGTCGAGGAGTGGCTCGAGTACGCACGACCCGACGTCCTCTGCATCCAGGAGACGAAGCTCACCGACGAGACGTTCCCGCAGCTCGCGTTCTCGGCGCTCGGCTACGAGTCGGTGCACCACGGACCGGGCCGGTGGAACGGCGTGGCCACGCTGTCACGCGTCGGGATCGACGACGTGTCCAGCGGCTTCGGCGACGGCGTGCTCGACCCGTACGAGGGCGACGCCCGGCTCCTCGCCGCCACGTGCGGCGGCATCCGCTTCGTCAACGTGTACGTGCCGAACGGGCGCGAAGTCGGCAGCGAGTTCTACGACCGGAAGCTCACGTGGCTCGGGTGCCTGTACGAGTTCGTCCGGTCGTGCACGAAGCCCGACGACCCACTCGTCGTGCTCGGGGACTTCAACGTCGCGCCCGAGGATCGCGACGTATGGTCGCCGGAGGCGTTCAAGGGGTCGACGCACGTCACGCCGCCCGAGCGAGAAGCCGTCGCGCGGCTGCAGGAGTTGGGGCTCGTCGACGCCTTCCGCGAGCTGTACGACGGCGACCGGCTGTTCACCTACTGGGACTACCGCCGAGGGGACTTCCACCAGCACAAGGGCATGCGCATCGACCTCGCGCTGGTCACGGAGCCCGTCGCGAAGCGGCTCCGGTGGGCGATCGTCGACCGCAACGCGCGGAAGGGCCAGCTTCCCTCCGACCACGCGCCGCTGGTGTTCGACCTGGACGACTAGCCCGTCGAGCATGTGACATCCGCGCGTCGTATACGACGCGCCGATGTCACATGCTCGGTACGGGGTGCAGCGTCGCCTCGCAGTGGAACGCCATCGCCTCGCCGACCGCAGCCATCTCGAGCGAGTACCAGAGCTCGTCGCCACGCCGCTCGAAGAATCTGCGGACACCGGTCACCGACTTCGCCGTCGGCGTCGCGGCGAGGCTCGTCGCCTCGAACTGGACGCGCGCGCCGGTCACTGTGCCGACGAGGACCTCGACGACGCCGGTCGGCTGGGCGATTACGAGCTCCGCCAGTCCGGACGCGCCGGGCCGGAGGTAGCCGCTCTCCATGTGCGACGGCGAGCCGTCGCTCGCCAGCCATGTGCGTTGGGTGTACGCGAGGTACGGCTTGCCGACGAAGTGGAACGACGTCTCCTCTCGGTACGTGAAGTCCGCGATCGTCGGGTACTCGCCGCGTCCGTCACCCGCCCAGTCCCCGACCAGCCAGCCGAGCGGCTCCAGCACGGTGGGGAGCGCTACGCCGATCGTCACGAGGTGAAGCCTCGCGCTGTGACCGCCGTCACCTCGACACGGGCGGTCCTCGAGCCCATGCTCGTGGCCATGTCGACCGTCGTCACGAACCCCTATCTCGCCGGCAACTTCGCGCCCGTCACCGACGAGCGCGACGACGCCGATCTCCCGATCACCGGCGCGATCCCTCCCCGTCTCGACGGGTTGCTGGTGCGCAACGGGCCGAACCCGATCGCGCCGGATCCCGCGTCGTACCACTGGTTCCTCGGCGACGGGATGCTCCACGCGATCGAGCTGCGCGGTGGACGCGCTCGCTACCGCAACCGGTGGGTGCGCACCGACGCCGCGGCCCGGGCACTCGGTGAGGAGCCCGTGCCCGATCAGCCGGCCGAGTGCAACGACCTCGACGCGGTCTCGAACACGCACGTCGTCGCGCACGCAGGCCGCATCCTCGCTCTCGTCGAGTCCAGCCTGCCGAACGAGATGGGCACCGACCTCTCGACCGGCGGCCGCTTCGACTTCGATGGCCGGCTCCGCTCACCGATGACCGCGCACCCGAAGGTCGACCCGGTCACCGGGGAGCTGCATTTCTTCGGGTACGACGTGTTCGGCCCGCCGTGGCTCCGCTACCACGTCGCCGACGCGTCGGGCGCGCTCGTGCGGACGGAGCCGATCGACATCGCCGGACCGTCGATGGTGCACGACTTCCAGATCACCGAGCGCCACGTGGTGTGGCTCGACCTGCCAGTCGTGTTCGACTTCGACCTCGTCGGTGAGCGTCCGTTCCCGGCTCGCTGGATGCCTGAGTACGGCGCGCGCGTCGGCGTGATGCCGCGCGACGGCGGCAACGCAGACGTGCGCTGGTTCGAAGTCGAGCCTTGCTACGTGTTCCACCCGCTCAACGGCTACGACGATGGTGACACGGTCGTGGTCGACGTCGTCCGCCACGAGACGATGTTCCGGGACGACCGGTACGGCCCCGCGGACCGTCCGCCCCGCCTCGACCGCTGGTCGATCGACCTCGTGGCGGGCAAGGTGCGCGAGGAGACGCTCGACGACCGCCCGCAGGAGCTCCCGCGCGTCGACGAGCGTCGGGTCGGCAGACCGCACCGGTACGGCTACGCGCCGCGAGTGGGAATCGAGGAGAGCAGCTCGCCGGAGTTCAGGTCGCTGCTCAAGCACGACCTCCATCGGGGAGTGACCGACACACACGAGGTCGGTGCCGGACGCGCGGCGGGCGAAGCGGTGTTCGTCCCCGCGTCACCGGACGCGGGGGAAGACGAGGGCTGGGTGCTCGCAGTCGTGTACGACGCGACACGCGACACGAGCGACGTCGTCGTGATCGACGCGTCCGACTTCACGGGTTCACCGGTGGCGACCGTCCATCTCCCCCGGCGCGTACCCCACGGCTTCCACGGCTCCTGGGTCGCCGGCGCGTCGCTCGGCTAGCGATACCCTCCCCGCGTGGCGCACCGGCCGGCCGGCGCGGGATCGGCGCGCAGCCGCAGCCTCAACCTTTCGATCGCCCTGGTCGGCGTGCTGGTCCTCGTCGCCGGTGCGGCGATCGGTCTCGTGCTCGCGTTGCAGGACGACGACAGTGGCGGTGGCAACCGTTCGACGACCACCGCGGTTCTGCCGAACACTCCCGAGGGCTACGCCGACGCGTTGTACTCCGCCTGGAAGGCGAACGACCGGACTGCGGCCGGTCGCGTGGCATCACGCGAAGCGGTGGACGAGATCTTCGCCGTGGCCTATCAGCCGATCCAGACGAACAGCGGCCCGCAGGATCCGTACACGAAGGTGCAGCCGTGCGAGGGTGCGGCCGGCTCGGCGATCTGCACGTGGAAGGCCCAGGACGGGGCGACGATCTCGATGCAGGTCCGCAACACGACGGGCGGGCTCCCGATCCTCGTCGTCGGCGTGCAGCGCACCGGCGGTTGACGTCCGTCGGGCCGACGACGGCCGGGTTGGCGCCCAACCCTGACGGGATAAGTGTCACAGGCCCGGTGTACCGTCGAACACATGTTCGACGGACTGCTTCAGACCGCTGTCGCCGAGGCGGCTAGCGAGGACCGCTCCGCGTGGTCGCCCGCCGCTCGCTCGGCGAGGCTCCTAGACCTCCTGGAGGCGCGGGAGCGGCTCGAAGCCGAAGTGCTCAGGTGTGTCGGTGAGTGGGACGCAGCTGGGGCGTGGGCCGAGGACGGCGCGTGCAATCCCGTCGCTTGGCTTACGCATCAGAGCCGGCTGACCCGAGAGGATGCCGTGAAGCTGGTGCGCTCCGCTCGTCTCGTGCGCGATCACGACCAAACTCGCCAGGCACTCGCAGACGGCTCCGTGTCGACGGCGCATGTGGACCTGTTGGCCCGCGCCGCCAGACATCGCGAGGACGTGTACGCCCAGCACGAGGACGTGTTGATCGGCACGGCGGCGTCCACCAGCCCCGAGCCGTTCCGGAAAGTCGTCCAGCAGTGGCGGGTTGTTGCCGACCAGCAGATCGCGGACAGCGAAGCGAACGCGTTGTACCTGCGACGGCACTTACGGCTCTGGCGGACGTTCCCTGGCGCGCAGGCGATCGACGGCCGGCTCGATCCCGAAGGTGGCGCGATGGTCAGTGCTGCGCTCGCGGCGCTCGATCACCCCGATTCGAAGGACGCTGATCTGCCGCCCCGAACCCGGGCACAGCGGCTCGCCGACGCGCTGGTCGAGATGGCGGCGCACTCGCTCGCGTGCAAGCACAGTCGAGGCCGCTCGCCGGTTGGGCTCGACGTCATCGTCGACATCGACACGCTCGCCGGCGAGGCTCCATCGCCAGTTGGTGGGCGGTCCGAGATCGCGCACGTCGGCCCAGTCGCGCCAAGGACGATCCAGCGCCTGGCGTGCGACTCTGCGATCGGCCGGGTGATCATGCGCGGGAAGTCGGAGGTGCTCGACCTCGGCCGCCGCTCTCGGGTTCCCAGTGAACCCCAACGTCGGGCGCTCGTCTTGCGCGACGGAGGATGTGTATGGCCCGGGTGCCGCCGTCCGCCCGAGTGGTGCGACGCGCATCACCTTGTGCCATGGACCGACGGTGGCACCACAGACCTCGAGAACCTCGTGCTCCTTTGCCGCCGACACCACGTCGCCTGCCACGAGGGCGGCTGGCAACTCACTCGAGCGCCTGACGGTCATCTCCTTGTCGAACGCGCTCCACCGCTCGCCGCGTAAGAAGCGTCGCTCTCCTCGGTCATCTACTCGTATCGCCCCACCGCTGGCGGTCGGTGACCGAGATCAGCGCGGGTCGCGGCGCATGAACCACTCGGTCACGCCGTGGTGGTCGACCTCCTCGACCACCACGTAGCCGGCACGGCGGTAGAAGACGACGTTTCCCGGCTTGTCGGTCTCGAGCCAGGCAACCTCGCCGTCGGCATCGAGGCGCTCGTTGAGCGCGTCCATCATCCGCGCGCCGACCCCGTGGCCCTGCAGCACCGGCTCCACGCTCACCGGGCCGACGTGCCAGTGGCGTTCGTCGAGGTCGTGGCCGCTGTACAGCGCCCACACCGACTGGGCACGCGAGGGGTCACCGGGACCGCCGATCTCCGCGGGCATGGTGCGAAGGTCATCGGGGGTCACGTGGCCGATGCACGCACCCGGTGCTGACGCCGCGGCGATGCCGACCACGTGGCGTCCCAGGAACGCGGCGAGCTGCGGATCCGGCATGCCGTCGACGAAGCCCACGAACAGGTCGAGGCTCGCGCTGACTCGGGTGAGCACGTCGTCGCCGTAGACCCAGCGCGACGTCGGGTTGTCCGACAGCGCACGACCGGCGATCGCGCCCGCGGCGCCCCGCTCGGCGGGCGTCGCGACGGGCCGGACCGCGACCTCCATGGTCGAGGGAGGCATGGTCGAAGGAGGCATGGTCGAGGCCGCTACTTCTTCGCCTTCAATGCCTCGATCAGCTTGGGGACGACCTTGTGGACGTCGCCGACGACGCCGAGGTCGGCGACCGAGAAGATCGGCGCCTCGCCGTCCTTGTTGATGGCGACGATGTTGTCGGAGCCCTTCATGCCGACGAGGTGCTGCGTCGCGCCGGAGATCCCGAGCGCGATGTACAGCTTCGGCTTGACGGTCTTGCCCGTCTGACCGACCTGCTTCGCATACGGCACCCAACCGGCATCGACGATGGCGCGGGATGCCCCCGACGCGCCGCCGAGCACCTTGGCCAGCTGCTCCACGAGCGGCTCGTACGCCTCGGCGCTCCCGAGCCCGCGTCCGCCCGACACGACGATCGTCGCGTCCTCGAGCTTCGGTCCCTCGCGCTCCTCGACGTGGTGCTCGAGCACCTTCGCCTCGCCGGCCCGGCCGGTGTCGACGCCGTCGACCTTGACAACTTCAGCCGCGCTACCACCGCCGGGCTCGGCCGCGAACGACTTCGGGCGGATTGCCGCGAGCCACGGCTTGTCGCTCTTGAACTCGGTGTCGACGAGCGTCGTGCCGCCGAAGATCGAGCTCTGCACCTTCACCGTGTCGCCCTCGACCGTCATCGCGGTGCCATTCGTGAGCACCGGCCGGTCGAGCTTGGCCGACAGCCGGCCGACCGCGTCACGGCCGTCGTACGTCTGAGCGAACAGCACGAGGTCGGGCTGCTCCGACTCGACGAGCCTCGCCAGCACGGCCGCGCCGACGACGCCCGACAGCGCGTCGCCCCTCTCCACCGCGTGCACCTTGGTGGCGCCGTGCTCGCCGAGCGCGCCGGCGAGCGTGTCGGCGTTCGAGCCGATGTATACCGCTTCCACCGTGTCGCCAATCTCACGCGCCTTGGTCAGCAGCTCGAGCGTGCTCGTGTGCGGCTTGTCTGGGTCCTCGCCGTCGGCTTCGGCGTACACCCACACCTTCCCGATGCCCATCTCAGATCACCTTCTCAGATCACCTTCTTCTCAGATCACCTTCAGCTTCTCGAGGAACGCAACGATCTGCTGGTGGGCCTCACCGTCGTCCTCGATCTTCTCGCCGGCCTCGCGCGGCGGCGCGGCGTCGATCGACGTGATCTCCTGGCGCGCGCCGGGCCAGCCGACGTCGTCGTTCGTCAAGCCGAGGTCACCGACACCCGCCTCGTCGACCGGTTTGTTCTTCGCGGCCATGATCCCCTTGAACGAGGGGTAGCGCGGCTCCACGACACCGGCGGTGACGGTGACGACCGCGGGCAGGCTCGACTCGACGACGTCGTAGCCGGCCTCGGTCTGGCGTTGAATCGTCACCTTGCCGTCGCCGATCTCGACGTGCTTCGCGAACGTGAGCGACGGCCACCCGAGCAGCTCGGCGACCTGTGCGGGCGTCGTCCCGGTGTAGCCGTCGGTCGACTCGGTCGCGGCGAGCACGAGGTCGACGTCGCCGGCTCGCTCGATCGACTTGGCGAGCACCTTCGCCGTCCCGAGCGAGTCGCTGCCGAGCAGCGCCTCGTCCGAGACGAGGATCGCCTTGGCTGCGCCCATCGCGAGCGCGGTCCGGAGCCCCGAGACCTCCTTGTTCGGGGCCATCGACACGAGCGTGACCTCGCCACCACCCGCCTTGTCGACGAGCTGGAGGGCCATCTCGACGCCGTAGCTGTCGGACTCGTCGAGGATGAGCTTGCCCTCGCGCTTGAGGGTCTTGGTATTCGGGTCGAGCTCGCCCGGCGTCGCCGGGTCCGGGATCTGCTTCACGCAGACGACGACATGCATGGTCACTCCGCAGTTGTGGATTGCGGGCGAGATTCTTGCCTCCCACCGGCTCCGCCGTCGAAAGGAGGAGGAGTCGAAAGGAGCAGGAGTCGCAAGAAGGGCGAGTCGAAAGGAGGGGGAGAGGAGCGCGGCATACGGTTGGTGGATGGCGAGCCGCGTCGATCGCGCCGATGTGCTGGTCGTCGGAGCAGGGCCGGCCGGTGTGGCCGCGGCGCTCGGGGCGAAGACGCGCGGTCTCGACGTCGTCGTCGTCGACAAGGCGACGTTCCCCCGCGACAAGACGTGCGGCGACGGGCTGACAACCGGCGCCTTGCGACTGCTGGAGCGGCTCGGCGTCGACGTGCCGTCGATCACCGGTTCGGCCACCGTGCGCGAGACGGTGCTCGTCTCGCCGTCGGGCCGGCAGGTCACACTGCCGCTTCCGAACGGCGGTGTGCACTCCGCCGTCGTACCACGCCTGGAGCTGGACGCCGCGCTCGTGGCTCGCGCCCGCGAAGCCGGCGTGCGCATCCGCGACGCGTGCCCGCTGACCGAGCTCAGCGCGCAGGGCGACCGTATGGAGGCGCGCCTCGGCGACGACGGCGACAGGATCACCACGCGATTCGTCGTCGCAGCCGACGGTCACTACTCGGCCACCAGGCGGCTCGCCGGACCATCGGCACCTGCCGACGTCGGAACATGGCACGCGGCCCGGCAGTACTTCGCTCGCGTCGACGACCCGCGCCAGTGGGTGCTGTTCGAGCCCGATCTGCTCCCGGGGTACGCGTGGGTGTTCCCGCTCCCGGGCGGGCGGGCGAACGTGGGCTTCGGTGTGCTGCGAGACGGTCGCAGCGGCGGTGCGCTGAAGCGGCTGTGGTCGAGCGTGCTGGCTCGCACTTCGCTGCGTGCCGTGCTCGGCAGCGAGGCGCAACCGGAAGCGCCGTACCGGGCGTGGCCGATCCCCGCGTCGTACGACCCACGCCGGCTCACGGCGGGACGCGTGCTCTACGTCGGCGACGCGGCCGCCGTCGTAGACCCCATGACCGGCGAAGGCATCGCGCAGGCGCTCGAGAGCGGGATGCTCGCGGCGGAGGCAATCGCGCGAGGCGGCGAGCCGGATGTCGTCGCCGCTCGGTATCGCCGCGCCGTCCACGTCTCGTTGGGGCGCGACCTCCGGTTCGCGGGCGCGCTGCAACGGCTGTTGCGTTCGACACTGGGTGCGCGCGCGGCAATCCGCGCCGCGGGGCTGACGCCGTGGACCCGGCGCAATTTCGCACGGTGGATGTTCGAGGACTACCCGCGCGCGCTGCTGCTGACTCCGGACCGTTGGACGCCCGGGGTATTCACGCCCCCGGGCACCTTCTCGACCAGCGAGCCCATCGGATAGGAACGGCGCCGGGAATGGTTGCGAGCGGCGACGGACCGTAGGCGCCCGGCCTACGCTCGCAGCATGATCGACTTCACGCTGCCTCCCGACGTCGAGGAGACCCGCCGCCGCGTCCGCGAGTTCATGGACACCGAGGTGCGGCCGGCCGAGGAGAAGCTCTACGCGAACGCAGCGAACGGCGAGCCCGAGCGTCGCGACGTCGTCGCGACGATCATCGAGCTGCGCCAGAAGGCGAAGGAGTGGGGCGTGTGGCTGCCCCACATGCCCAAGGAGTGGGGTGGCCTCGGGTTGAGCATCACGGCGATGGCGTTCGTGTCGGCCGAAGCGGCGCGCACGACCTTCGGCCCGTTCGTGCTCAACGCGCAGGCACCGGACGAGGGCAACCAGCACACGCTCCTGCACCACGCGACCGACGAGCAGAAGGAGCGGTACCTCCGCCCGCTCCTCGAGGGGCGCGTGCGGTCCTGCTTCGCGATGACCGAGCCCGAAGTGGCCGGCTCCGACCCCACCGGCATCCGCACGACGGCAGTGCAGGACGAGTCGACCGGCGAGTGGCTGGTCAACGGGCACAAGTGGTTCATCTCCGGGGCGCGCGGCGCGTCGTTCGCCATCCTCATCGCCAAGACCGATCCCGACGCCGACCCGCCGCAGGCGTCGAACACCGCGTTCATCGTCGACCTCCCCGCGCAGGGATGGGAGGTCGTGCGCGACGTCGAGACGATGGCAGGGCACGGCAACCACTGCGAGATCCGCATCACCGACCTGCGCGTCCCCGATGCGAACATTCTCGGCGGGCGCGGCAACGGTCACCTGCTCGGGCAGGCGCGTCTCGGACCGGCGCGGCTCGCACACTGCATGCGCTGGATCGGCCAGATCGAGACCGCACTCGAGATGCTCGTCGACCGGGCCGAGAAGCGGCAGCTGCACGGCGCGCCTCTCGCCGAGAAGCAGGCAATCCAGTGGATGATGGCCGACTCGGCGATGGAGCTCTACGGCGCGAAGCTGATGGTGCTGCACGCGGCGTACAAGATCGAGCACGGCCTCCCGTTCCGGCAGGAGGTCAGCTTCGCCAAGCATCACGTCGCGAACACGCTGTGGCGCGTCGTCGACCGCGCGATCCAGGTGCACGGCGCACTCGGCTACTCGACCGACACGCCGCTCGAGCGGATGCTGCGTCACGCGCGCTCGGCCCGACTCGTCGACGGAGCCGACGAGGTCCACCAGGCACTCATCGCCCGCAACGTGCGCGCCGCGTACGCCGACACGGGATCACTGCGCGCCGCCACCGGCGATCTCGATCTGTAGTCCCGGATCCCCCACGCCGTAGACTGGCTCGATGGCCGTCGAGGTTCGCGACCTCTTGCCCACACCGCACTGGTCGACCGACATCCCGCTCGACACCCCGCACACGCGGTTGCCGGTGCTCGAGGAGCGGGGCTTCGTGGTGTTGCGCGACGTCGACCCGCCGATCCCCGACGAGGAGTTCCGGTCCCTCGAGTACATGGACTGGAAGAGCGGCGGCGACACGAACTTCGCGCCGGTCGCGACCGCGGACGGGCAGCTCGACTGCCGGGGCTTCTGGAAGCCCGGCGACGAAAGGCCCGACAAGGGCGGCAAGTGGACGGTCAACGCGCCGAATTGCCCGTCGATCGTCGAGCAGGTCGAGCGGGTCGAGGCCGACTTCGGGCGGGTGCGCGTGATCAAGCTCGAGCCACAGGGCTACGAGGAGTCGTTACGGCACATCCACCGCGACGACAACAACCGGTTCAATCCCGATGGCGACGGCTGGGTCGTGCGGTCGTGGATCGAGCTCACCGACTTCCCCGACAGCTTCATGGTGCTCATGGAGCAGGGTGACGACGGCCTGCCCGACCCGCGCACGGAGGTGCACGTGCCGCTCCACCGTGGGTCACGCTTCGTCGTCGACACGCAGCGGCTCTGGCACGTCGTGTGCCACCCCGCCGGCGGCACCAGGTACGCGCTGATCAGCTCGTTCGAGAGCGGGCCGGCACTCGAGGCCTGGATCGGGGCGAACCTGCCCTAGCTCGCCGCGCGTCAACCCGTTCCGGTCAGGCGCGCGAGCAGCGCGGCGTCGTCGGGTAAGAGTCCCGCCGCCGGGAGACGGCGCGCGAACTCGAGCCACTCCGCATGCGTGGCTGCTGCGTCGTGAAGTCGCCGCCGTGCCTCGTCGACGCGCCCCGCCTTGGCCAGCAGCACCGCCTGCCAGAATGTCGGCTCCCGATTGTCGCCCAGCGTGTGCTGCGCGGCGTCGAGCTCGGCGAGGGCTCCCTCGAGCGCCTCCCGCATCGACTCGTCGATTGTGGGTGCGAACAGCAAGCCGCTTTCGAACACGCCCGTCATCCGTCCGGCCGCACGCGCGAACTCCACGAGCCGCCGGAGCTGGCCGAGTGGATCCGGATGATCGTCGACGCGAAGGTCGAGCTGGACTCCTTGCCACGGCGCGTCGGAGCGCTCACCTCCGACGACGAGGATCGCGGCGGATTGACGACCGCGTGCGTCACCGCCCCGGGCCTCGGCCGCGTCGAGCGCGGCAAGGAGCCGATCCGCGAGGTCGCCGCTCGCCGCGGCGAACGCATCCGTCATCGCGTCCCACGTGCCGTCCCGTAGGAGCATGTTCCCTTGCGCGGACGCGTTCGCGGCCTGCGAGTGCCCCGCCTGGGCGACACACCCGGCGCCCGTATGCGTCCCGAGCTCACCCCGGGCGTCGATCATCGCGACCTGCCGAAGCATCTCGAGCTCGTCGTCGGCAACGAGCCGGCGCAGCGCCTCGGATGCCACCACGCCGTCACGCATCAGCGCGAGCCCACGCGGGCCGTAGGCCGGCTCCGCGACGGACTGGGTCGCGACCGCGCCGACGCCGGCCTCGGCCCAGGGCACGACCGTGCCCGCCGCGAAGTAGTGGGACTGCACCGCGACGCCGAGCGCGCCGGTCTCGGTGTCGCGGGCAACGATCGAATAGGTCATCGGTCCTCCTGAGCGACCAGTCCCTCGAACACGATCGTGCAGATCGCCGCGACGATCCCCTCCGCGGTCAGCGGCCCTTCCGGGCGGTACCACTCGACGACCGAGTTCGACATGCCGAACACCAGTCGGGTCACCAGCGCCGGATCGAGATCGGCGCGCACGTCGCCTGCCGCGCGGGCCTCCGTCACGATCGCCGTGACGATACGGTCGAACTCGCGCCGACGCTCCAGCGCCCAGCGCTCGGCCGCGGTGTTGCCACGCACGCGCAACAGCAGCGCAACCTCGGCCGGCTGCTCGGTCATGATCTCGACCGTGCGGCCGATCACGGCTCGCAACCGGTCGACCGCGGGACCGGTGCTGCACGCGGGCTCGTCGAGTGCCGCGAACAGCGCGTCGAGCGCACGGCGGATCCCGCGCTCGAGCAGCTCTTCCTTTCCCGTCACATGGTGATAGATACTCGACTTCCCCAGGCGCGCCGCACGCGCGATGTCGCTCATCGACGCGCCGTCGTATCCTCGCTCCAGGAACACACGGACGGCGACGTCTACGAGTCCGTCGGCGTCGTAAGCAGCGCGCACGACGTGTCAGCCGGCTCCGTCGGTCCCGGGCCCGGCGAGATAGGTGCGCTCGAGCTCGCCGATGCGGTCCAGGATCTCGGCGGCCGTTCCCTCGAGCGCGACGCGTCCTCGTTGCAGCACGTACACACGATCCGCGAGGGCCAGCGCCTGACGCGCGTGCTGCTCCACGAGGAGGACACCGATCCCCCGTCCGGCGGCCTGGCGCACCGCCTCGAGGAGGCGCTGCACCACGATCGGCGCGAGGCCGAGCGACAGCTCGTCGGCGAGCAGCACCTCGGGCTCGCACGCGAGCGCACGGGCCAGCGTGAGGATCTGCTGCTGCCCGCCCGAGAGCAGACCGGCCTTGCGCTTGAGGTGCGGCTCGAGCTCGGGGAAGAGCTCGAGCGCGCGCTCCGGCGGGCCGTCACCCACGCGCAGGTTCTCGGCCGCGGTCAGTCCCATGAACACGGACCGGTCCTCGGGCACGTACGCGGCGCCGAGGCGGGCGCGGCGGTGCAACGGCGCCGTCGTCCGTGACCCCTTCCACCTGACCTCGCCCGCGAGCGGGCGTAGGGCACCGACCAAGGTCTTCAGGGTGGTGGTCTTGCCGGCCCCGTTCGGGCCGAGGAGCGCGACGATCTCTCCGGATCGAACCTCGAGATCGAGGTCACGGACCGCGGCGAGCGCGCCGTACCCGGCCGAGAGCCCGCGTGCCTCGAGCACCGCCGTCATGCGTCACTCGGTTTGCGACTGACGGCCGCCCGAGCGCGACCCGGGACCGGTCCGCCCTGTCCGTCGGGAGTCTCGTCACCCGGCGCGCCGAGGTACGCGGCGACCACCGCAGGGTGCGTGCCCACCTCGACGGGCGAGCCCTCGGCGATGACTCGACCGAAGTCGAGCGCCACGATGCGATCGCACACCCTCATCACGAGGGCGACGTCGTGCTCGACCAGCAGGATCGCGAGCTTCCATTCCGACGCGAGGCGGCGCACCAGCTCACCGAGCTCGGTGGTCTCGCGCTCGTCGAGTCCCGCCGCCGGCTCGTCGAGCAACAGGACCGACGGCTGCGTCGCGACGGCGCGCGCGATGCCGACGAGGCGACGCCGCCCGTACGGCAGCTCGCCCGGACGCCGATCCAGATCCGCTTCCAGCCCGAACTCGCGGAGGGCTGCGATGGCGGTGCTCTGCAACGGCGGACTCCCGGGCCATACGAGGTCGGTCACGTACGCGAGCGGGTCCCGCCGATCCGAAGCCGTCCGAAGGTTGTCGCGCACGCTCATGTCCTCGAACAGCTCGAGCGACTGGAACGAGCGCGCGATCCCGGCGCGCGCTCGACGTCGCGCGGACCAGCCGTCGATCGGCGCGTCGTCGAGGAGCACGCGACCCTCTTGCGCACGGGTGAAGCCCGTGACCACGTCGATCAGCGTGGTCTTGCCCGCACCGTTCGGGCCGATCAGCCCGACGACTTCGCCCGGGTGAACCTCGAGTGACACGCCGTCGACGGCGACCACGCCACCAAAGCGGACCCGGATCTCGCTGACGCGCAGGGTCGACGGCTGGATCTCCTCGCGCACGACGTCAGGTAGTGGCGCCGGCGACGGTTCGGGCCGCGACAGCATCCTGCCGACCGCTCGCAGGGCTGCCGCAACGTCGCGCGACATGCGACTCGCGACGCCGTCCGGGAACATGACCACGGTGGCGATCAGGACGACGCCCGAGAGCACGATGATCCACTCGTCGCTGATGCTGAGCAGCTCGCTCATCATGTAGGCGATCGCGCCACCCACCGCGATCGCGCCGCCGAACAGCGCGCCACCGATGAAGCCGATCCCGCCGATCACCGCCTGCACGACGACCTGGATCGAGTTGAAGAGGTTGAACGGGGTGAACAGCACCGAACGCGTGCGGAACGCGAGCAGGATGCCGCCCAGGCCGGCGATCGCGGCGGCGAGCCCGAACGCATAGAGCTTGGCCCCGACGACGCTGATGCCCAGCGATGCGGCCGCCCGCTCGTTCGCCCGCACCGCGATCAAGCGGCGCCCCGCCCGTCCCCGACGAAGATTCGCGACCGCGAGTGCCGCGACCGTGAAGAGCGCGAAGCAGAAGATCGCGTAGCGCCTCGGATACTGCACGGGATCGAGATCGAGCCCCAGGAAGTCGGGAGGGCGCACGACGGTGCCCTCGAAGCCGCCGGTGTAGTCGGGGTTCCCGAGCACGACGCGCTCGATGATCAGTGCCAGCCCGAGCGTCGCGATCGCGAGGTTGACACCTCGCGTGCGGAGGGCCGGGAGCCCGACGAGGAGCCCGACGGGGATCGCGCCGAGTACACCGAGGAGCAGCGCGATCTCGAAGTCGACGTGGCCGAGGCTGAACAGCTGGAGGACCTCGCCGCCCGCCGCGAGCCGGGCCGCGATGTACGCGCCCACGCCCGCGAGCGCATATTGGGCGAGCGACAGCTGACCCGCGTACCCGGTGACAACGACGAGGGACAGACAGATGGTCGCGGCGATGATCGTCGTGGTCGCCGAGTTGACCCAGTTCACGTGCACGCCGCCGTAGCCGACGAAGCCGGCTCCGTTCAACGCGACGAATACAACGGCCAGGGCAACGGTGAGGGGGATGGGCCGAACCCGGCCCGTGCCGATCGACGGCATCCGCTCGAGCACATGGCTGCGCAGCGGCAACGCCCGCCCGCGCAGGATCAGCACCGCGATGATCACCATGAACGGGACCGACTTCGACCAGCCGGGCGCCTTCATGAAGTCGGGGATCCAGTCGGCACCGCTCGTCAGCTCCGACTCGATGATCCCGATCAGCACACCACCGACGAAGGTCAGCGGGAACGACGAGAAGCTCCCCACGAGCGCAGCCGCGAGCGCCGGGACCAGAAGGAGTGCCACCTGGTTCACCGACAAGCCGATGATCGGGATGACGAGGATTCCCGCGAGGCCGGCGAGACCGGCGCCGAGCGCCCAGTTGGCGGTTGCGACGACGTCGGGTGAACGACCGAGTGCGGCCGCGACCTCTTGGTTCTCGGCGACGGCCCGGGTGACGAGCCCGAAGCGCGTGTACCGGTAGACGGCCCACAGCCCGACGCTCAGCACCGCGGCGATCCCGAGCAGCCAGAGCCGGTCGGCGCTCACCGAGATGTCGCTGGCGGGCCGCCACGGATCCGTGGGGAGGAACGACTTCACGAACGTCTGCTTGCCGCCGTAGCGGATGATGAGGCCACCCTGGAGCGCGGTCAGCACGCCGAGCGTGGCGACGAGACGCGTGAGCGGCGAGGCGTTGCGCAGCTGGCGCATGACGAGCAGCTGTGTCAGCGCACCGATCACGCCGGCGACGACCACGCCGAGCACGACGGCCGCCCATGTCGGCCAGCCCCCGTCGAGTGCCTCGATGTACGCGAAGGCGCCGACCGCCGCCATCGCCCCGTGGGCGAAGTTGAGGACCCCCGACCCGCGGTAGACGAGCACGATGCCCTGCGCCGCGAGCGCGTAGATCGCCCCGAGACCGAGGCCGAGCAGCGCGAACTTGAGGAACTCGGTCATGACCCGGTGAACCTCGGCGTGCGCTTCTCTTGGAACGCGGAAATGCCCTCCTGGTAGTCGCTCGTGCGCGAGGCGTCACCCTGAGCCGCCGCCTCGGCGCGCAGCACGTCGGCGAAGGCGAGACCCTCGTCGGCGATGCGACGTACGAGCCGCTTCGACGCCATGAACGCGGCCGTCGGGCCCGCGGCGACGGCGTTCGCCATCTGACGCACACGAGCCAGCAGGTCGGCACGAGCGACGCTGCGGTTCACGATCCCCCACTCCGCCGCCTCACGCCCGGACAGCAGCCGGCCCGTGTACACGAGCTCGAGCGTGCGGTGTGCCCCGATCCGCCGCACGAAGAAGTCGTGAGCACCCGAGTCGAGCACTGCCCCGATGCGCGCGAACGGCGACCCGATGCGCGCGTCGTCGGCCACGTACACGACGTCACACGCGAGCGCGAGGCCCAGTCCCGTGCCGAGCGCGGCTCCGTGCACGGCTGCGAAGGTCGGAGCCGGGAAGTCGGCGAGCCGCGCGACCGCCGGGTTCAGCGACCCGTTCAGGATCGCCTCACCGTCTTCATTGGCCGGATCGGCCTCGGCGAGATCGCGTCCGGCGCAGAAGCCACGTCCTTCGCCCCGAACGATCAGCGCGCGCACACCGGCCTTCTCCGCGGCATCGAGCCGCGCGTGCAGGTCCGCGACCAGGGCGGCGTTGACGGCGTTCATCTTGTCGGGCCGGTTCAGCACGAGCTCGCCCAGCGCGTCGTCGACCTGGAGCAGGACCGTGTCGCCGGGGCTACTCGTCATACGGCCGGCGCTCCTTGGCGGTGAGGATCTTGAGCTGACTCGCGCAGACCGTCTCGCCGTTCTGGTTGAGGATGTCCCAGCGGTACGTGACGACTCCGGTCTTCGGGTCGCGATCCTCCTTCTCGAGCACCTCGATCTCGAGATGGATCGTGTCGCCGATCCACGTAGCCCGCGGATAGCGCAGCTTGTCGGTCCCGTAGTTCGCGAGGATCGTCGTCGCGTCGGCCGGTACCCCGAGGCCGGTGCCGATGGCGAACACCATGATCCCGGGGGCGACGCGCTGGCCGAACATCGAGCGCTCGGCTGCGACCTTGTCGACGTGCGGGTAGTACCAGTCGCCGGTCAGCGCACACCAGCTCACGATGTCGGTCTCGGTGATCGTGCGTCCGCGCGTCCGCTGCGCGTCGCCCACCCGGAGCTCGTCGAACGTGCGGAAGAGCAGGAATCGGTCCATCGCCTCGGCCCGGCCCCTCCCGACCGACCGTACGGTCGGGCTAGGGCGCACACTCTAGGTCTGCCTCTCGTGGCCCTGCCGGGGCCGCCGCCCCCATCCTTCTCCAAACATTGACGCCACGACGAGTTTCCGTAGAATGACGCCCGTTCTCGGAGGCTGCCGAGGGGGGTCCACGGTGATTCGTTCACGGGTTCGCGTGCTCGCCGCGCTCACGGTCGTGGTCGGACTGGGAATCGCGACGTCGGGGAGCCCCGCCTCGGGCGCGCCCGACCGCGCCACTCGCGCACCCAAGTTCACCGGCGAACCCGTGACGGTCGCCACGATGGGCGAGTTCGACGTGCCGTCGGCGGGCACGAAGAACCCCGAGTGGCCCGGCGCGGTGCAGGCCCGCGCGAAGGAGATCAACAAGGGCGGCGGGCTGAAGGACGCGAACGGTGACACCCACGAGCTCAAGGTCGTCGTCTGCAACGCCGCCCTCGATCCCAACAAGGCGGAGCAGTGCGCGCGCGACGCCGCCGAAGCCAAGGTCGCGGCGGTGATCGGGATCAACTCGAGCGAGGAAGGGCAGATGCTGCCGATCCTCGCCGACGCCGGGATCCCCGTGATCGCCCCGGTGCCGGTCGACCCGGCCGCGACCACGAACAAGGTCTCGTTCCCCATCACCAGTGGCGTGCCCGGCGCGTTCATCGCGATGCCGGAACTGCTCGCGGAGAAGGGTGCGAAGAAGATCAGCTTCATCTATCCCGACATCCCCGGCGCGGCCGCGGCGAAGCTCTTCGTGGACCTCGGGGTCAAGAAGGGCGGTGCCGAGGACGGCGGCAGCGTTGCCGTCGCCCCCGACGCCACCGACCTGACGCCGGCGATCGAGGCGGCGACGAAGGACGGGAACGACGGCGTGATCGCGTTCCTCCTCGGTGACACCCAAGGCACGCTCTTGCAGACCGCCAAGCAGCAGGGCGTGGACGCGAAGCTCGTCACTGCCACCCCGTTCCTGACCCCGCAGCTGCTGAAGGACCTCGGCGACGTGACCAACGGGCTGCTGGTCGTCGGCACCACCGTCCCGATCACGACCAAGACCAAGGGCGGGCAGCAGTTCTCGAAGGACATGAAGGCCTTCGACAAGAAGCTGCCGCGGACCGACCTCGCCGCCCAGAACTGGCTGGGAACCTGGGTGTTCGAGCGCGTTGCCGAGACGCTGGCCGAGATCAACGCCGCCACCGTGCTCGACGGTATGGGCAAGATCGACAACATGGACATGGGTGGCCTGACGCCGCCGCTCACGACGACCAAGCCGTTCACGAGCAGCAACTCGACGGTGGCGGCAGTCCTGCCGCGGCTCTACAACCCGACGGTGGTCTACGCGACGATCAAGAACGGCAAGGTCTTCCTCGTCGGCAAGAAGAGCGACCCCTTCGTCAACCCGTTCCCCTAGGCCGACCCGCCGAGGACCGGTCGCTCGTACTCGTCCCCGATTACTTCTAGGGATTAATTCTACAATTGATAACCTTGAAGGAGCGTTGATTGTAGACTAATGTCGGAGACGTGAAGTTCGGCGTCTTCTACGAGCTCCAGGTCCCGCGCCCGTGGGACGCCGAATCGGAGCACCGCGTCTACAAGGAGGCGCTCGAGCAGATCGAGCTCGCCGACCGTCTGGGCATCGACTACGTGTGGGAGGTCGAGCACCACTTCCTCGAGGAGTACTCGCACTCGAGCGCGCCCGAGGTCTTCCTCGCCGCGGCGTCCCGATGCACCTCGCGCATCCGCCTCGGGCACGGGATCGTCCAGCTGCCGAGTCGCGTGAACCATCCCGCACGTGTCGCCGAGCGCATCGCGGCGCTCGATCTCGTGTCGGACGGACGCGTCGAGTTCGGCACCGGCGAGTCGACGGGCGCGGTCGAGCCGGGCGCATTCGGGATCGACCTGGAGACCAAGCGCGATCAGTGGCGCGAGTCGCTCGATGCCGTCACGCGCATGTTCGTGGAGGAGCCGTTCGCCGGCTATCAGGGGAAGTGGCTCGAGATGCCGGTCCGCAACGTGGTCCCGAAGCCATTGCAGAGGCCGCACCCTCCGCTCTGGCTGGCGTGCCCGCGTCCCGACGTCATCCCGGTTGCCGCGTCCAACGGCCTCGGCGCGCTGTGCTTCTCGATGTTGATCGAGCCGGAGCAGGCCCGCGCCTGGGTCGACGGCTACTACGACGTGCTCGAGTCGGACGAGTGCGTTCCCGCAGGCTTCGCGGTGAACCCCGAGCTGGCGGTGGTCACGTCGCTGCTGTGCCATCGAGACGAGCAGACCGCGCTCGACCGCGGCCTCGACGGCTCGCATTTCCTCAGCTACACGCTCCTGCACTACTACGCGCACGGCGACACGCACGACCACGGCCGATCCCGCCTCTGGGACGACTTCCAGCACGATCGTCGCGAGAGCGGCTTCGACCGCAAGCTCTTCGACGACGCCGAAGGTCGACTCGCCGCGACGTACGACCGAGACGACAAGTACGCGCTGCGCGGCGCCATCGGCACTCCCGACCAGGTTCGCGACTTCCTCCGCCGCTACGAGGACGCCGGCTGTGACCAGGTGATCCTGTTCAGCCAGGTCGGGCGGACCCGCCACGAGGACGTCTGCGAGTCGCTCGAGCTGTTCGCGAGCGAGGTGCTCCCGGAGTTCGCCGAGCGTGACGAGGAAGCCTCGAAGCGGAAGGCGGAGCGCCTGGGCCCGGCCGTCGAGCGCGCGCTCGCCCGCCGCGAGCCCGCGCGCACGATGCCCTGATCCCGGCCTCTCTCGTCAGCCGGACCTGTCGGTCTCCCGGAACCACGCCTCCGCGTCAGGGAGCCACTGCGACGTCTTCTCGTCGAAGAGCGCCTTGGCACGGGTGCCGATCCAGTTCGGCGGCAACAGCTCCGCAGGCAAGACCGGGTCGTAGAACGCGAAGCGGCGCCACTCGTGCACGAGGCGGGTCTGCGCGACGAACGCGGCGGCCGAGCTGCGCGGGCGGACCGCGCGGAACTCCCGCATGAACGCCCGGTAGCGAGCCTCGAGCTCCGCGATGTCCCAGGCCTCGGCGACCATCTCCGACTCGAGCCCGATCTTGCCGAAGCGCGACACGAACGACACCGACCGCGGCGGTGGCTCGAGCTCCGAGAGGATGCGGCTCGCCTCGGCCTCGAGGTCGACGTGCGGCGTGATCCACGTTCCCTGACCCAACGAGCCCAAGCCGGCCCACGTGAGGCGCCGTCGCAGGCGGTGCCCGAGCGCGCGTTGCTCCTCCGGGACCGTGACGAACAGGACGAGCCACTGGCCGTCCCAGTCGGTGCGGGCGCTGCCGAACGAGTTGATGCGCGCGGTGCCGTCGATGCAGCGCTGCATGCCCGCGGGCGTCAGCCGCCACCGGACACGACGGCCGTCACGCTCCCGCTGGAGCCAGCTGTCGGCAGCGCTGCGCGCGAGCGCCTGGCGCGCCGCCTTCTCCTCGATGCCCAGCAGCGCGAGCGCCTCGACGATGGTCTGCGTCCATGCCGCGCCACCGGCCGGGTACACGAACTCTCCGAGCACGGTGTTGAGCAACGACCGCGCGCTCTCGCCGGTGCGGGGCCGGGCGTGTGGCGTCGACGGTGGCGGCAGGCGGCGGCGCGATGCCGACGTGCGGGGAGGTGACATACCCATTCCTCGTCGAGAAGCTGACGTTCTACAGAATAGGTCTGACCTGTACGGAAACTGTATTGACAGGCGCGCGAACGGCCTCTAGGTTCGCACGCCGCTGCGGGCGTGAGGGGGAACCATGCCGACGCCGCCTTCCGAAGCCGACGTGCTCGCGTTCCACGAGAAGCTGTCGAACTGGGGACGCTGGGGACCCGGCGACCAGCTCGGCACCTTGAACCTGATCACCCCCGATGTCCGCAAGCGGGCCGCGGCGCTGGTCCGGGAGGGCATCAGCGTCTCGTGCGCGCAGGACCTCATCACCGTCCCGCAGGAAGGCGACATCTTCGGGCCCGTGCACCGGTTCATGTTCATGACCGGCGAGGGTCTGGGAGACGAGCACCGCGTACAGCCACCTCATCCGGTGCCCGGCGTCGACATGAGCCGGATGGCGGGCGCGGGCGAGTACATCGGCATGGTCTTCCACGGCACCAACGTCACGCACGTCGACGCGCTCTCGCACATGTTCTGGGACCGCAAGACCTACAACGGCGGGCCGGCGGAGCTGGTCAACGCGATGCTGGGCGCGACGAACCTCGCGGTGACGGGGATGAAGGACGGCATCGTGACGCGCGGCGTGCTCGTCGACATGCCGGCGCTGCGCGGCGTCGACTGGCTCGGGCCCGGTGACGGTGTGTTCCCCGAGGACCTCGAGGCCGCCGAGGAGCGGCAGGGCGCCACGATCGGCGAAGGCGACGCCGTGTTGCTCCGCACCGGGTACGCACGACGGAAGCGCGAGGTGGGAGCGATACCGATGCACGAGGGCCAGGCTGGTTGGCACGTGGCTTCACTGCCGTGGCTGCACGAGCGCGGCGTGGCAGCGATCGGCTGCGACACCGCCCAGGACGTCGTGCCCTCCGGGTACCTCCAGGTGGCGCTGCCGGTGCACGCGATCGGCATGGTCGCGATGGGCCTGTGCCTCGTCGACAACTGCGACCTCGAGGAGCTCGCGGCCACCTGCGACCGGTTGGGCCGACACGAGTTCCTGTTCGCCCTCGCGCCGCTGCGGCTGAGCGGCGGCACCGGGAGCCCCGCCAACCCGATCGCGACCTTCTGAGCGATGAGCACGAAGCCGCACGCGTACACCGACCTCGACGAGCGGGACACGCTCCCCGCGGTCATCGCGAAGCGCGCGGCATCCACGCCCGACCAGACGTACGTCGTCGACATCAGCAATGACTGCACCTTCACCTACGCCGAGGCACACGAACGGTTCCTGACCTGGGCCGACGCGTACCGACGCGCCGGCGTCGAACCGGGCGACCGCGTCGGGGTGATGCTCCCGAACTCGCTCGAGGCCGGCGCGGCGTGGCTCGGCGCGGGGTGGCTACGCGCGTACGAAGTGCCGATCAACAACGCGTACCGCGGGCAGATGCTGCACTACGGCCTGGCGGACTCGGGTGCACGCCTGGCGATCGTCGCCGAGCGCTTCGTCGACCGCCTCGACGACGTGATCGCCGACCTGCCGGGACTCGAGACCGTCGTCGTCCCCGACGTGGCCGGCGCTGCGCCACGGCTGCGCGCCGAGAACGTACGCGTGCTGACGGGAGAGGAGTTCCTCGCCGACGCGAGACCGGCGCGTGACCTCCCGGTACCGATGCCGTGGGATGTCGCGGGCATCGCGTACACCTCGGGCACCACGGGCCCGTCAAAGGGCGCCATCACGCCGTGGGGGATGCTGATCTTCGGCACCGGGCTGCTCGACGACCTCGGGCCGAACGACGCGCTCTACTCACCGTTCCCGCTCTTCCACATGGCCGGCAAGGGCATGCTCTGCCACGCCGCGTACATGGGTGGCCGGGTCGTGATGCGCGAGTCGTTCGACACCGGCTCGTTCTGGCCCGACATCGACGAGCACGGCTGCACGTTCACGCTCGTCGTCCCGGCGATGGCGCAGTGGCTGCTCGCGCAAGAGCCGAGTGCGGACGACCGAGGACATTCATTGCGTGAAGCCGTGCTGTCGCCGGTGATCCACGCGTTCGGCGAGCGCTTCGGCATTCGGATGCGCACGCACTACGGCATGACCGAGGCCGGCAACGTGATGAGCCGGCGCACGGTGACCGACGACTCGCCGAGCTGTGGCCGTCCCCGCGACGGCTACGACGTCCGCATCGTCGACGAGCACGACTACGAGGTCCCCGTCGGCGAGGTCGGCGAGCTGATCGTGCGCACCGAGGAGCCGTGGTGGATGAACAGCGGCTACTGGGCGATGCCCGAGAAGACCGCCGAGGCGTGGCGGAACGGCTGGTTCCATACCGGCGACGGGTTCCGCCGCGACCAGTCCGGTGACTACTACTTCGTCGACCGCACCAAGGACGCCCTCCGTCGCCGCGGCGAGAACATCTCGTCGTTCGAGGTCGAGGGGATTGTGAACCAGCACCCCGACGTGGCGGAGTGCGCGGCGATCGCAGCCGACATGGAGCTCGGCGAGCAGGAGATCAAGGTCTGCATCGTCTTGCGCCCGCAGGCCGACCTCGCGCCGGAGGCGCTGATCGAGTTCCTCGTGCCGCGCATGCCCCGGTTCATGGTGCCGCGCTTCGTGGAGTTCGTGGACGCGCTGCCCAAGACGGAGGCCACGATGCGGGTCCAGAAGGTCAAGCTGCGCGAGGACGCGCTCAACGACCGTACATGGGACCGCGACGCGGCGGGGGTGGTCGTTCCGAAGTAGGTCCGGTCACTCCGACGTCGGGCCGGTGAAGCGTGGGTCGCGCTTCTCGCGGCGCGCGGCGACGCCCTCGGCGACGTCTGGGCCCGCGAAGCCGTAGAACTCGAGCGCGAGCGACGCGTCGAACGTCGGGCCGAACATGCGGTACCAGTTGTTCAGCGTCTGCTTGGTCCAGCGGATCGCGCTCTGCGATCCGGCCGCCAAGCTTCGTGCCACGTCGAGTGCGCGCTCGAACAGCACGTCGTCGTCGACGCAGAGCGACACCAGCCCGATGCGCTCTGCTTCCTCGCCGGTGACCGGTGTGCACGTGAGCAGGTGGTACTTGGCCTTCGCCATTCCGCACAGCAGCGGCCAGCAGATCGCGGCGTGGTCGCCCGCGGCGACGCCGAGGCGCGTGTGCCCGTCGATGATGCGGGCAGAACGCGCCGCGATCGACACGTCCGCGAGGAGCCCGACGACGAGGCCGGCGCCGACCGCGGGACCGTGGATCGCCGAGACGATCGGTTTCGAGCAGTTGATCACGTTGTACACGAGGTCACGCGCCTCGCGCAGCACGCGGGTACGTGCCGCGAAGTCGGTCGCCACCTCTTCGATGAGGTCGAAGCTGCCGCCCGACGAGAAGGCCTTCCCGGCGCCTTGCACGATCGCGACCCGGGTCTCGGGATCACCGTCGATCGCGGGCCAGACGTTCGCGAGGTCGCGATGCATCTCGTGCCCGGCCGCGTTCAGCCCGGGCGCGTCCATCACGACGCGCAGGATGCCGGCCTCCGGCCGCTCGAACCGGAGACTGGCGAACTCCCCGTACGGATCGCTCATCGTCGGGAAACCGGGCCTCGGGAGACGGGGCCTCAGAAGACCGGGATGATATCGGCGGCATCGATGTCGCCGACGTCGACACCGTCGATGTCGAGCTCGGGGATCGCCGGGAACTCGATGCCCCAGCGCTCGACGATCTTGCGCACTCGGGCCATGGCCAGCCGCCAGTTCTGGGCCTGGTCCTCGTACGTGAGCACCCCGAGGCCGCCCTCGCGCGCGTAGTCCATCAGGACGCGATGGTTGTCCATGAAGTAGGGCGACAGCTCCCAGAACTGGTCGGGCGGCTCCCAGAGCACCATCGAGAGGAAGACGAACCCGGCGCGCAGCTGCTTCGTGATCATCGTCTTGAGGTCGTCGGTCAGCCCGGGCCACGACGACTCGAGAATCGTGAGGCAGATCTGCAGGTGCCGCGACTCGTCACGCCCGATGCGCGTGAAGATCTGGCGGAACACGTCGTGCTTCGTGCCGGTGGCCATGCCCCGAAAGAGCGTCGACGACGCCACCTCACCCATCATGAACGACGTGAACACGACCGCGAGCGGGTACTTGTCGAAAGAGCGCTCGAAGCCGTTCCAGTACCGACCGCCGTTGTGGTACAGCCAGCCGATGTTGTTGTGGGCCGCGCGTTCGACGTCGGTGTGCGGCTCCCAGTCGAGCGGCGCCCCCGGCACGAGCCGTTGCACGACACGCTGGCAGACCTCCTCGTGGTTCACCTCGTCGCGCGCGATCGAGAAGAAGCACTTCCGCAGCGGGTCCTCCTGGTGCTGCTCGAAGCTCTGCACGGTCGCGTGCGCGAACACCGGCGGACCCGACGCGTCGAAGTTCGCGAGCACCGCGAACCAGTACATGATCCCGACGCGCTCCTCCGGAGTCCACGCGCCGGGGTCGAGCGCCTCCCACGGGAGGTCGCTCGGGTTCCACGCCTGGACCTTCGCCCGCTCGTAGATGTCGGCGAGCTTCTGGGTCTCGACGCGCCATTCGATCGGGAAGATGTTGGGCTGGGGCACCGCCGGCGGCGACACGAAGCCCCCCTCGGGTACCACCAGCTGACCCACCGTGCCTCTTTCCTCTGGCGTCCGGTTCCTCTGGCGTCCGGCCACGTCGACGGCCTGCTACCGACCGAACGGTCGGTCAGGAGCAGCGTAGCCCGCTCGCTCACCCGAACCGAGACCGCTCGACGACCGCGCGCCGGTGCGTGCCCTCGCTGATCGTGCCTGCCGGCGCGACGACCTCGACGGCGAACGTCAGGCGGCGCCGATCGAGCTCCGAGAGACGGCACCGGACGATGAAGTCCTCGCCCTCGAACGCCGGGCCCGAGTGGCTGACACACACGTGCGTCCCGACGGTCGTCTCGCCGTCGTCGAGATGCTCCTGCGCGGCGGCCAGGCACGTGGTCTCGATGAGCCCGATCATCGCGGGCGTCGACAGCACCGTCACCGGGAGGTGGCCCGGTGCCATCTCGGCCGTGACGGTGTACGTCGCCTCGCGCTCGATGCCGACCGCGAGCGTGTCCCTCATGCGTGGATCATCGCATCACGCGTCAGGACGAGCCGCCGCGCATCTCCTGCTTCGCGTGCTCGACGGCGCGCACGATCGAGTCGGTGTCGACGATCGGCCCCCTGGAACCGTCCTCGTTGATCACCTGCAAGGGCCCGTGGGTGATGAAGAACATGATCACCTCTTCGTCGGGCGCGTCCTCGCTATGGCGGAAGCCCCCCAGCTCGTACGCGTACGAGCCCGGGCCGAGCTGCTCGGTGCCGAACGACACGTTGCCCTGCAGCACGAAGTACTCCGCGGACGCGAAGTGCTTGTGCATGGGGCCTTTGACCCCGGGCTGGATCCGCAGCAGGAACACCATGCCCCCGGTCTCGGGGATGGTGCGGAGCAACTTGATCTCCGAGCCCTCGATGCCCGGCTGCGACACCCATGGCATGTCCTGCGAGTGGACGATCCCGCTCGTCGACCCGACGAGGTAGTCAGGCGGGCGTTGCGTGGTGGTCGGCATGCTCTCCCCCGGTGGTGAATGTTCTACAGAAAGATTAGCCTCGTTACATCATCTGTCAACCTAGCCCTGGCAGCAGGCCGGATCATCGGACGATGATGTCGGATGAGAGGGGTCGCATGGCGCTAAGAGTCGAGCAGGCGAGCGAGAACGCAGTCGAGCGTTTCGTCCTCGCGCCGGCGGCGGCCGCGGGCGATCACGCCTTGGCCGTGGACGCGCCGACCGGCCGCGTCTGGACGCGAGCCGACGTCGCCGAGGGCGTCTCCCGGGCCGCCGCGGCGCTCGCGGCGCGTGGGGTGCTGCCCGAGCAGCGCGTGCTGCTCGTGCTCGCCGACACACCGGCCTTCCTGTTCTTCTTCTGGGGCGCGATGTGGCTCGGCGCCGTGCCGGTGCCGGTCTCGACGATGCTCACCGAAGCCGACTACCGGTTCCTGCTCGACGACTCACGTGCCGTCGGCCTGGTCGTGTCCGCTGCGTTCCTGGCCGCTGCAGGTGAGGCTGCAACCGGCCGGCGTCACCTCACCTTCGTGCTGGTCGACGGCGACGGCGAGCTGCCGCCCGGCGCGACGCGCGTCGAGGACGCGCTCTCCATCGTCGAGGACGCACCTGCGCCCTTTCCCGCGTCGGCTGACGACGTCGCGCTGTGGCTCTACACGTCGGGCACGACCGGGTTTCCGAAGGGCGCGCAGCACCGCCATGTCGACCTGGGCTTCTGTACCGACGCGTACGCGCGCGGCGTGCTCGCCATGGACCCGAACGACCGCGTGTACTCGGTCGCGAAGCTGTTCTTCGCGTACGGCCTCGGCAATGCGGGCTACTTCCCGGCCGACACCGGCGCGTGCGCGATCCTCAATCCCGCCCGGCCGGATCCGCACGCGGTCGCCGAGCACGTGCGCACGCACCAGCCCACGCTCTTCTTCGGCGTCCCGACGTTCTACGCCGCGCTGCTCGGAGCCGACCTCCCCGCGGAGACGTTCGACAGTGTGCGCGTCGCCGTATCCGCCGGTGAGCCGTTGCCGGCCGAGATCCATCGCCGGTTCGGCGAGCGCTTCGGGGTCGAGATCCTCGACGGCATCGGCACCACCGAGATCCTCCACATCTTCGTGTCGAACCGCCCGGGGCATTCGGTCCCGGGAACGTCCGGCGTGCCGGTCGAGGGGTACGAGGTCGAGCTGCGTGACGCGGAGGGCCGGCCGGTTCCCGACGGCGAGCCGGGCAACCTCTGGGTCGCCGGTGAGTCGGTGACGATCGGGTACTGGAACCGGACCGCGCAGAACCGCGCGGTGCTGCACGGGCGGTTCATGGCGACCGGCGACGAGTACGTGCGCGGCGCCGACGGCACGTACACCTACCTCGGGCGCTCCGACGACATGCTCAAGGTCGGCGGCATCTGGGTGTCGCCGGCCGAGGTCGAGGCGTGCATCGTCGAGCTGGAAGGAGTCGCGCAGGCCGCGGTCGTGGGTGGCGATGCGGGCGACGGGCTGGTCAAGCCGCGCGCGTTCGTCGTCGCGACCGCAGGCGCGCAGGCCGGTCTGGAGGAGCGCGTGCAGGCGCACGTCCGCGAGCGGCTCGCCGCGTACAAGTACCCCCGCTGGGTCGAGGTCGTCGACGAGCTGCCCACGACCGCGACCGGCAAGGTCAAGCGCTACCTGCTCCGCGAGCGCCCGTTGCCCTGAGCCCCACTGGAGGCGCCATGCCCGTCCATCCTCAAGCGCAGATGTTCCTCGACCAGAGCGCAGGACAGCCGCCGCCGTACGAGATGTCGCTCGAAGACGCACGGGCGATGATGGACGGCTTCAACGCGCTCGCGGGCGAGCCCGAGCCCGTGCACTCGGTCGGCGATCGCGAGATCCCGGGGCCCGCTGGCCCGCTGCACCTGCGCGTCTACACGCCGGTCGACGAGGCGAACCTGCCCGTCACCGTCTACTACCACGCGGGCGGCTACACGATCGGCAGCCTCGACAGCCACGACAGCCTCTGCCGTCAGGTCGCGAACGCGTCGGGCAGCATCGTCGTGGCCGTCGACTACCGGCTGTCGCCCGAGCACAAGTTCCCCGCCGCAGTCGACGACTCTTTCGCCACGCTCCGATGGGTCGCCGAGCACGCGGCGGAGCTCGGCGGTGCTGCGTCGCGCCTCGCAGTCGCCGGCGACAGCGTCGGTGGCGGCCTCGCGACGGTCGTCTCGATCCTCGCCCGCGACACCGGCGGCCCGCCGATCCGGTTGCAGGTGATGGTGTACCCCGACGTCGACTGGTTCTTCGCGTCGGAGTCGTGGAAGACCATGGGGCAGGACTACTTCGTGACGGTCGAGATCGCGGAGTGGCTCCGGCGCAACTACTTCACCAGTGAGGACGAGTGGGGCGACTGGCGCGCGTCGCCCTTCCGTTGCCCCGACCTGTCCGGTCTCCCGCCCGCGCTACTGATCTACCCGGAGTACAACCCCGCGCGCTCGGACATGGAAGCGTACGGGCGCCGCCTGCAGGATGCAGGCGTGCCGACCACGGTCTCGATGTACGAGGGGATGATCATGGGCTTCTGGTGCATGTCGAGCTTCATCGACGCAGGGCGAGAGGCGATCGACGAGGTCGGCACCGCGCTCCGCAAGGCGTTCGCGGCGTAGTGACCGTGCAGCCGATGACGGGTCCGACCGAAGCGCAGCTCGCCGAGCTGCTCGACCGCGAAGCGGTGATCGACGCGTGCTACCGCTACGCAGCCGGCGTCGACCGCTGCGCGAAGGAACGCAGCGAGGAGGCGTTCGACGCCTACGCCGACACGATGACCGAGGAATGCGTCGTCGACTACGGGCCCTTCGGCCGGTTCGAGAGCCGCGACGAGTGGATCGCGTTCGCGCGTGGCCTGTCGCACCGCGCAGGCTTGTGCCAGCACATCTACGCGAACTTCGTGGTCGAGATCGACGGCGACCGGGCGCGCGCCGTGTTCAACGCGCAGGCCTTGCACTACTGGGCCGAGCAGCCGCCGGGCAAGCAGCTGCTCGTCAGCGCCGCGATCTTCGACGACGAGCTGCGCCGCACCCCCGCAGGCTGGAAGCTCACCCGGGTGCAGCCCAACGTCCAGTTCTTCGAGGACCCCGGCGGCGGCGCCGCCCGCATGTTCCCCGACGCGACCGGCGGGGGCTGATCAGACCACGAGCTGGGCGGCGCCGCGTAGGGAGCCGTGGTCGACGTGGCCGACCTCGTCCTCGAACAGGGTCGCGCCGACCGTCGGGTCGCTCATCGTGGCGACGAAGTCCTCCACGCTGTCGACGTAGATGCTGTCGAACATGTCCCAGGGAATCGGGTCGACGCCCGCCAGTCCGGCGGCCGCTCGTGACGCGTCGGCGTCGGCGTGGAGCTGTTCGTAGCTGTTCGGCAGCGGGCTGACCGTCCGCATCACCAGCGGCGCGTGCTGGTGCAGCCACCACTCGCTGAGCTGCTCCATGGTCGTGCCGGGCGCCCGGTTCCCGCCGAGGGCGATCATCACCGCTCCCGTTCCCTCGATCACGTGATGGCACGTTCCCGCGACGGCCGCGCACCTCGCCGGATCGATGACTTCGAAGAGGTCGTCAGCGAGGCCGGCGACCGCGCGGTCATCCGGCCCCGTGATCTCGATCACCCCGTCGACGGTCGCGACATCGCCGCGCTCCCCCATCAGTGTCGCGAACGGATCGTCGGGGTGTCGCACGCCGAGGCGCACCGTCGTTCCCCCCCGCACACGCGCTCGCAGCCCGACGCCGTAGGCGCGCACTGCGTCCTCGAACGCCTGGCGTTCGACCTCGCTGCGGCGTGCCAGCACCATCACGAGCCGCGGACCGCTGCGCACGACGCGCTACTCGAGGCCGAGCACGCCGGGGTTCACAAGGTGATCGGGATCGAGCAGCGCCTTCACGCCCTCGAGCACGTCCCACGTGACGGTGCCGGCGAGCGCCTCACGGTACGGGTAGACCTTGCCCATCTGGATGTGCACCGCGCCGATCGTGCGGAACATCGCGATCATGCGCGCACGCAGGTCGAGCACGGCGGCGCGGCCTGCGTCGTTCACGGCGGCGTCGCCGAACTGGTTCCGCTGCTCGGGCGACGCCCACGAGGCGCGGTACGGGCTGAGCCGGTCGGGCCAGAAGAGGATCGGCTCGATGCCGAAGCCGTGCCCGCAGACGAGGTAGTTGCGCACGAGATAGATGCCGTGCTCGCGCATCAGGTCGGCATTGTCGGCCTCGAACCGGTCGAGCGCGTCGAGGGCCTCCTCTGCCTGCGAGAGCGGGAAGATCGCATTCGACGGGAAGCAAGCCTCGCCGTGCTTGCCGACCATCAACGCGTGGATCGGCTGGAACGGCGCGTGACGCAGGCCGAGCGCCATGCCCGTCGGCAGCGTGCGACCACCGTGGCGCCTCACGATGCGACGGGCCCGCCCCATGGTCCGGTCGGCCGCGGCCTGGTCGCTCCCGTCGCAGATGACGACCAGCGAGAACGGCACCTTCGCGAGGAACTTCGTGCCGCCGGGCCGTGCCGCACGCAGCAGCTGACGCAGCGCGCGCGGCTTGCTGTCACTCGTCGCCAGCACGCGCTTCGCGAGGCGGCGCATCTCCTCCCTGGGCGGCGGCGGCATCTCCGCGAACACGGTGTTCATGAACCGGTCGGCACCGATGCACTCCGACACCGGGAGCGTGCGATCGATCTCGATCTGCGCGCGCACCATCGACCGCGCGTCGTCGAAGCGGAAGCACCCGAACGAGGTGCCGCCGGGTGCCGGATCGAGCAGCAGCGTGACCTGCGTCTTGAGCCCGAACGCGCCGGAGTCGGCGACGAACAGGCCACCGAGGTCGGGCCCGAAGTTCCGGGCCCACGGCGAGGTCCCATGCGCGGCACCCGACCCGGTGCGCAGCACACGCCCGTTGCCGAGCACGACCTCGAGCCCGAGCACCCGCTCGCTCAGGTAGCCGCGTCCGAGCCCAACCGAGTTCTGCGAGAGCGTGCCGCCGACGGTGGCGTGCAGCCCAGAGAGCGTCCCGCCGTACGCGAGCCACATGCCGGTGCCTTGCAGCGCGTCCATGAGCTGTGCCCACGTGACACCGACCTCGACGGTCGCGTACCGGTCGCCGACGTTCAGCTCGACGATCCGGTTCATGCGGCGCGTGTCGACGACGATCGTCTCCGCGCGCACCGGCGTGTGGGACAGCGTGTACGACATGCCGCCGCCGCGAGGAGCGATCGCCACGCCCGCGGTGTTCGCGATCTCCACGACCTTCACCACGTCGGCCGTCGACCCGGGCTGCGCGACGGCGAGCGGCAACGGGACGTCGCTGTCGGTGAAGTCGGCGGCGAACCACCGCCGGTCGTCGTCGCCCGTGAGGACGTGCTCGGTGCCCAGCGCGGCCTGCAGCCGGGCAACGACGTCGCCGACGGTGCCGCGCTCGGACTCGGTCGTGGCGATGGCCATGGCGATCCCCCTCGAGTCGTCGAACCGTAGAATGATTTCGTAGGACGATCAAGGAACGAGGTTCCCGGCGATGACCGACAGCCGCGCGGCGTGGCTCGAGCTCCTCGATCGCTACCAACGCAGCCCGGACGGCCCCGACGACGAGCGCTTCTGGTGCCGGAGCCTCGACACCGCCTCGCGCGACGAGCTACGCGCGATCCAGAGCGAGAAGCTCGTCGCCGCGGTCCGGTACGTGTACGACTCCATCCCGTTCTCTCGCGCCAAGCTCGACGCGCTCGGCCTGCAACCGGGCGACGTGCGGGGCGTCGACGACCTCACGTCGATCCCGGTCACGACCAGACACGAGATGGTTTCCGACCTCGACCGCAATCCACCGTGGGGCACGTACACGGCGGTCGACGATGCCGCCTGGCTCGACCGCGGCTGGCAGGTCTTCGCCAGCTCGGGGACCACCGGCACGCCGCGGGCTTTCCGGTACACGCAGCGCGACCGGGCCATGTGGTCGTGGGCGGACGCGCGCGCGATGCACGCGATGGGCTTCCGGTCCGGCCGCGACAGTGCGCTGCTCGCCTTCGGGTACGGGCCGCACGTTTGGTTGTGGGGCGTCCACTACGCCCTCAACCTGATGGGCATCCCCATCCTGACCGGCGGTGGCCTCGACACACGTTTGCGCGCCCGCTTCATCGACCGCTACCGGCCCACGATCCTCGCGTGCACGCCGTCGTACGCACTGTTCCTGGCGAGCGCGATGGAAGAGATGGGGTTCAATCCCGCGACGACCTCGATCCGCCACCTGTTCTGCGCGGGCGAGCCGGGGTTCAGCGTGCCCGCGACACGCCGGCACCTCGAGGAGCGCTGGGGCGCGGTGCTGCACGAGTTCTACGGCTGCACGGAGGCCGCGCCGGCGGCGGGTGGCTACACGTGCGCAGCCGTCGCCGGCGACAAGGACGGCGACCCGAGCACACACCTCATGGAGGACCTGCAGATCTGGGAGACCGTCGACCCCGACACCCTCGAACCGGTCGCACGCGGGGAGCGCGGCGTGTCCGTCGTCACCAACCTCTGCTCCGAGGCGTCGCCCCAGCTGCGCTTCCTCGTCGGCGACTACACGACGCTCACCGACGAGCCCTGCATGTGCGGCCGGACGCACATACGCGCCGCAGGCGGGTTCCTCGGGCGCGCCGACGACATGCTGAACGTGCGCGGAGTCACGCTGTTCCCCAGCGCGATCGAGGACGCGGTACGGCGCGTGCCCGATGTCGGCGCGGAGTTCGAGATCGTGGTGTCCGCCGACCGCGGCCTCGACGTGCTCACCGTCAAGGTCGAGCCGCACGATCGGGTGCACACGGCGGGCTTCGACGAACTCGCGCAGCGGGTCGAGACCGAGATCGTGTCGCGCTGCGAGCTCCGACCCGTCGTCGAGATCATTCCCGTGGGCACACTCCCCCGCACCGAGTTCAAGGCCAAGCGCGTCAGCGACATGCGGGCCGGGTAGGTTCGCCGGCATGCCGACCGCGGCGAAAGCACGCGCCACCACGGTCGATGCGGTGATCGATGCGATCACCGAAGGCGTCAAGGACGGCCGGTACGCGCCGGGCCAGCGCCTGGTCGAGGCGGACCTCACCAGGGAGCTGGGTGTCAGCCGCGGTCCCCTTCGCGAGGCGCTCGGCCGGCTCGCGGCGGAAGGGATCATCGAGATCGAGCCCTACCGCGGCGCGATCGTGCGGAGGCTCACCCGGGAGGACCTCGAGGATCTCTTCCAGGTCCGCGAGGTCCTCGAAGGCGAGGCAGCGCGTCTCGCGGCCGGCCACATCGACGAGGCCGACAACAGGCGCCGACTCGACGCCGCGATGCGGAAGGCCGACGCGCTGCGCAGGCGCGGCGACGTCGCGTCGTACATCGACGAGAACACTCGCTTCCACGATCTCATCGTCGAGATGAGTGGCAGCCGGTTGCTCGGGCGGCTCATCCCACAGCTCCAGGTACACGCGTTCCGGCTGCTGTTCCGTCAGCTGCTGATGGACCAGGCCGCGATGGAGCAGTCGATCACCGAGCACGAAGCGGTCGCCGAGGCGATCCTGGCCGGTGATGCGCGAGCCGCCGACAAGGCGATGCGCCGGCACGTGCGGCGCTCCCGGGAGCAGGCCCTGCGCGCCGGGGCGCGCTACCTCGGCTGACGGACCGACCGGTTACAACACCTGGAACATCGACCCGAACATCGTGGCGTGGTCGTAGTGGCCTTCCTCGTCTTCGCGCAGACGCTGCGCGACGCCGGGCTTCGCCAACGGCGCGACGAAGTCGTCGAGCGACGAGAAGTACGCGCTGACGAACATATCGAGCGGTGTCGTGGCGACGCCGGCCGCCGCCGCGACCGTCCATGACGCATCCGGATCGGGATGCAGCTGTTGGTATCCGAGCGGCTTCGGGTCGAGGACGGTCAGTACCAGGGGCCCGTGATGGTGGAGCCACCAATCGCTCAGCTCTTGGAGCGTCGTGCCCTCGACGCGACGGGCGCCGCCTGCCATCAGCACCGGGCCCTCACCGGTCTCGAGGAGATGGCACGTGCCCGCCACCGCGACGGAGCGTGCCGGGTCGATCACGCCGGCGAGGTCGTGGGCGAGCCCGCGCACTGGCGCAGCAAAGTCGACTCCGGTCGCGTCGCTCGGCCAGCTGATCTCGACGGCCGCGTCCGGGCTCGCCATGGCGTCCCACTCGTCGACGCCCGACCCGAGGGGATCGTCGGAGTGGCGAACCCCGACGCGCACCATCGCGTCGTCCGGCATGCGGTCTGCGACGCGAGCACGGTACGACTGGAGCGCATCGACGAGCGCGTTCCGGCCGACGCCCTGCCGCGCGACGAGCAAGAGGCCGATCCGCGGGAGCTTGATCCGGGCCGGGTCCTCGACCCAGGGGTCCAGGCGCGTCTCGCTCATGGATGCAGCGCGACGCGCAGCGCGCGCGCGGCTTCGGCCATCGCCTCGCGTGCGATGTCGAGGTGATCGTGCATCGAGAAGAAGTTGTGCACGGTGCCCGGCCAGCAGCGGTAGATGACGTCGACACCTGCGTCGCGGAGGCGGTCGGTGTACGCCTGCTCCTCGTCGCGCAGGAAGTCGTACTCGGAGGCCAGGATGTACGCCGGCGGGAGACCGGAGAGATCGAGCGACAGCAGCGGCGAGCAGCGCGGATCGGTGCGATCGGTGCCTGGCGGCGCGTACGCGTCCATGGCCATGTCGACCATCTCGGCGGGGACCAGCCGGTCGTCTGCGAACTCGATCCTTGAGGGGTGCTTCGCGCTGAAGTCGGTACACGGGCTGAGGAGCAGCTGGAACACGAGCGACGGCTCGCCGGCCTCCTTGGCGAGCTGCGCGCCCACCGCTGCGAACGTACCGCCCGACGCGTCACCGCCGATCGCGACGCGCTCGGGGTCGCCGCCGATGGACGACGCGTTGGCGGCAGCCCACCGCACCGCGGCAAAGCAGTCATCGACCGAGGCGGGAAACGGGTTCTCGGGCGCCACGCGGAACCCGACGTTCACCACGATGCACTCGGCCGTCAGCGCGAGGAAGCGCGACATCGGGTCGGCCGTGTCGATGCTGCCGCTGACGAACCCGCCGCCATGGAAGTACACGAGCACCGGAAGCGACATGTCGGATGGCACCGGCGTGTAGATGCGCACGGGAACCGACCCGGCGGGTCCCGGAATCTCACGGTCGTCGGCGGCGTGCACGGGGAGGTTCGCGGGATTCCACATCATCGGGGCGGTGAGCTCGAAGCGGGCGCGGAGCTCGTCGAAGACGATGCCCTCGTCGAACATCCCGCCACCTTCGATCTGGGCGAGGATCGCCTCGAGCTGCGGGTCCAGCGTTCGCATGCGGTCTCCTGTCAGTCCAGCCGCCGTCAGCTCAACCGGTGGACGGATCCATCCGCCATCACGAAGAGCCGGTCGTCGTTCGAGGTGAGGAACTCCACCGCGTCGTCGCCCACCAGGACGAGATCCTCGGTGTGGAGCATGCCGACCTCGGACGACATGAACGGCATGTCGACGCTGAGCACCATGCCCGCCTCGAGGACGAACGGCTCGTAGATGGAACGCGGGTGCGGGTTGTCGAAGTGCTCGAGCCCGACCGAATGTGGTGAGCAGATCACGTACTCCGCCGCGCCGGCGTCGCGCACGCTGCGCATCACGAGCGCGGCGAGCTCCCGCGAGTCCATGCCCGGGCGTGCGCGCTGCCACGTCTCGTGCCAGCCCTGGCGGAGTGCGTGATAGGTCGCGACTTGCGCGTCGGACGGTGGGCCGACGACCGCGGTGCGGCCCACGTCGCCGCAGTAATGGCGGTACCCGCCGAACGAGTCGAAGAACACGGTGTCGCCGGGCTCGGTCGGTGGCGCGTCCAGGGGTCCGATGCCGGGGCGGCTCACCACTCCGGTGAGGTACTGACCCGCGCCACCCATCTGGAGCATGGAAGCGAAGTAGACCCGTTGTGCCTCCGCGAACGACGCGCCCGCGGCGATGGCCTCGATCGCGACCAGCTGGGCGAGCTCGTTCTTGCGCGAGGCGGTGCGCAGGATCGCGAGCTCGCTCGGGGTCTTGACCATGCGAATCGTCCGCAGGAGGTCCACGGCGGGGACGACGTCGAGATCGCTCCTCGCCGCGTCCCGGACGCGCGCGCCGAAGTACGCGTCCTCGAACGCCAGCCGCGCGTCAGCCAGCCCGACCTCGGTCAGGTATCCCGCCACGGCGGCAACGGGGTCGAACGCCCGGTCTCCTGCGTCGGGCGGATCGCCGATCAGCTCCCCGGACGCGAGTGCGACCGAGTGGCGCGTCACCAGGGCCTCCATCCCGCCGTAGCCCCGCACCTCGGCGACCCATGTCGCCTCCTTCGCGCCGGGCCAGTCGAGGTCGACGTCGATGGTGAGCACCGCGGCCGGCGTGTCGTGGTCGCGAGGAACGACGGCGGCGTTCACCCCCGGGAACGCCCAGCCGCCGTCGGTCTGCCAGTCGGTGAGGTAGTAGACGTTCAGTGCCGACGACGCCACGATCCCGGCGAGCCCGTGCTCGTCCATCACGCGGTCGGCGCGTTCGCGGTTCAGCAGCATGGGGGCCCCACACGGCTCGGCCGGCTTGCTTGCCCGTCTCTGAGATCGAACGATATTGTATTACAAAGTTGCTCGGTCGGCCCGAGGAGGCGCCATGCAGGCCGTGCAGTCCGCCGGTGTCGAGGCACACCAGTTCGCCAACCACCGGGACGGCCGGATCGAGTTCCAGCGGTTGCTCCAGGGCGACCCCGACCGGCCGGACAACTTCGAGTGGAGCATCGTGCGCATGGGCGACGACTACGAGACGCCCCGCCACCACCACAACTTCTCGCAGCTGCACCTGGTGCTCGAAGGCACGCACGAATGGGGCCCGGACCGGTGGATGCCGGAAGGATCCGTCACCTACCAGTCCGAGGGGGTGTTCTACGGGCCGCAAAACGGTCACGGCGCGCTGCTGCTCGGGCTCCAGTACGGCGAGGCGAGCGGCAACGGGTTCATGAGCTACGACCGGCTGGCCGAGGGCAACAAGCGACTGGCCGAGCGCCCGAACGCACGCTTCGAGGGCGGCGTCTACCGCTACGTCGACGGCGACGGCAAGCAGCGCAACCAGGACGGGTACGAGGCGATCTGGGAGGAGATCCACGGCAGGCCGGTCGAGTACCCGAAGCCGCGGTACGCCACGTCGATCACGATGATGCCCGAGGACTATGCGTGGATCCCGTCACGCGACGAACCGGGCATCGCGCGCAAGCACCTCGGCACGTTCACCGAGCGGATGACGACAGTCGGCTTCGTGCGGTACGAGAGCGGCGCGACGCACCGGGTGCACGACCTTCGTTCGCCGGAGCTGCACTTCGTGCTCGACGGCGCGCTCCGCTGTGGCGATGGCGTCTACGCCAAGTGGACCGCCTTCGAGTTCGATCCAGCCGACGACGAGGTGCTCGAGGCCATCGAGGCGACCAAGACCTACGTGATCGGCCTCCCGATCTTCGACTGACGCGCCTACGACAAGAAGTCGCGCGCGGGATTGGCGCGGTGGAACGAGCGCACGTAGCGCAGGAAGCGAGTGAGCGCGCGGTCGGCCGGGAGCAACAGGTCCTCGCGGAAGTGGATCGTCCCCATGACGGGGTCGTCGTCCTTGAGGAGCTGCTCGCCGAACGCGATCGCCATCGTGAGCGCGGCGTCGGCCTGCTCACGATCGGCGTCGCTCCCGTCACCTCTGGGCGTCGCCGCGAACTGGAAGTTGCGCGAGCCCCCGCTCGGGAGGGGCACGGCTGACGAGCCCATGAACACGTCCATCCCGGCCATCCGACCGGTGAGCATGATCGTGTTCGTGCCGAACACCTTGATGTGCTGATCCATCTCGCCCAGGTTCGGGTCGACGATGTGGGCGTCGTACTCGACGTTGTGGTCGGTGATCGCGATCGCCTCGGCGTCGACGTCGATCTGCAAGCCGTGCAACGCGCGCAGGTGCTGGATGTCGACGGAGTTCGTGAGCAGTGTCCACGGCTCGACCGGGTACTCCCGAATCGACTCGTCGGGCGCCGCCTTCGCGTACAGCTGGTCCACGTCGTGGCTGTGGAAGTGCGGCAGCTCCGTCGGCTCTCCGTCCCCGCTGTACGCCCAGACGATCCCGAACCTCTCTGCCGACGGGAACACGAACAGGCGCGCTTCGTCAGGAACCTTGTCCTCCACCGGCACCGACACACAGTGGCCGTCGGCGGCGTACTGCCAGTGGTGGAACGCGCAACGCACGCAATCGTCGACGAGCTCACCGATCGAGAGGTCGGCGCCGAGGTGCCGGCAGTACGCGCTCATCACGGCGACGTCGCCCCTGCTCGTGCGGAACGCGACGACGCGGCCGTTGAGGAACTCCGTGCCGACGATCCGGGTCCCGCTCAGCGCGTCGGACCGGCAGACCGGGTACCACCCGACGTGGTAGCCGTCGGGCCCCTGGGGGTCGAAGCCGCGCCCACGACGCTGGGCGGGGTTGCCGGTAGCGGGCTTGGCGGTGGCGGTCATGGCTCCCCCGATACGCCGCCCGCGCTCGCGCAGGCGTCAATTCGACTGATGAAATTGTAGGACAGGTGACGGCCGGCGACAACGCCGCACGACGTGCGACGCAGGTCGAACCCGATCAACGGGCGTACAGCTTCTCGATGCGCGGATCGAGCCAGGTCTCGTGCACGATCAGGCGCCGGATCCGCCACTCGCCGCCGGCGCGTACGGCGTCGACCTCGTACCTCGCGCCCGCCGGCACGACCTCGGGTCCGATGTCGCCGTCGACCCAGTGGATCGCGTGCAGGAAGGCGCGCACTCTCGCTGCGTCACCTTCGACGTTCACCTCCACGTTCGACACGTAGTGCTGGAGGTAGCGCAGGCGCGGCATCGTCTCCATCCCGCGCACGACGGCCATGAACTCGGCACGCGAATGGAGTGGTGGCGTGACGACTCCGTGCTCGGCGTACAGGTCGTCGGTGAACAGCGACTCGAGCTCGCGCCAGTCGTGCTCGTCGAGCGAACGGGCGTATCGCGACATCAGCTCGGTGAGCGCCAGCCGGTCCTCGAGCTCCCGCACCCGCCCCCGCAGGTCGTCGACCGTTCCCATCCTGCCGGCCGCGCTCGTCAGCCGACCTGGGCGTCGTGTCCGGCCCAGAACGGCTGGCGCAGCTCGCGCTTCAGCACCTTGCCCGGACCCGACTTCGGGAGTGGCTCGTCCCGGAGGTCGATCTGCTTCGGGAGCTTGTAGCCCGCGATGTGCTGCTTGCAGTGCTCGAGGAGATCCTCCGCGGTGACGTCGCCGCGGGGCACGACGACCGCGTGCACGGCTTCGCCCCACTTGTCGTCGGGTACCCCGAACACCGCGGCCTCGAGCACCATCGCGTGCCGGTAGAGCACCTCCTCGACCTCGGTGCAGTACACGTTCTCGCCGCCGGAGACGATCATGTCCTTGAGACGATCGACGAGGAAGATGTACTGCTCCTCGTCCGCGTAGCCGAGGTCACCGGAGTGGTACCAACCGTCTATCAGCGCGGCGGCGGTCTGCTCCGGCTTGTTCCAATAGCCCATCATCACGTTCGCGCCCCGGATCACGACTTCACCCACCTCGCCGGGCGCCACCTCGTTCCCGTCAGGCCCGACAACACGCACGTCGAGTCCGACGGTCGGCTGCCCGCAAGACCGCGCGCGCGGCCCGTCGAGCACGTCTTGCTCGTTCGGCAACGCAGTCGCGATCGGTGCGGTCTCGGTCGCGCCGTACCAGTGTGTGAGGCGTGCGGTCGGGAACGCCTTGTGGGCACGCCGCACGACCTCGGTCGCGACCGGCGAGCCACCGTGACCGAGCTCGCGGAGATGGCCGATGTCCCGTGGCTTCGCCAGCTGCGCCTCGGCCATCGCGGCCAGCATCGTCGGCACGACGAGCGTCGCGGTGATCGCTTCGCGCTCCAGGAGGTCGACGGCTGCCTCCGGCTCGAACAGGGGCAGCATCACCTGGCACCCGGCGGTCCAGACCGTTGCGAGGACGGCGAACGAGCCGGCCGCGTGGAACATGGGCGCGATCACGGCGAAACGATCGCCACGGAACAGCGGCTGCGTGACCATCATGTGGTAGGCGTTGGCGATCAGGTTGCCGTGGCTGAGCATCACGCCCTTGGATGCACCGGTCGTGCCTCCGGTGTAGAAGAGTCCGGCCAGCGTGTCGCCGGTGATGTCGGCGCCGAGCCTTGCTTCGTCGGCGCCGGCGAGCAGCGCCTCGTAGTCGTCGGGGATGCTCACCACGCGCTCCACGACCTCCGCCAGGCCGCCGGGGTCACGGTCCGTGATCAGCACGCGCGCGCCCGAGTCCTCGAGCGCATACCGCAGCTCCGGCTCGGCGTGCCGGGTGTTGAGCGGCACGATCACGAGCTGGCCCGCCGGGACGGCCAGGTACGCCTCCAGGTACGGATGCGAGTTGGCGGCGAGGATCGCGACACGGTCACCGCCCTGCAGGCCGAGTCCGTAGAGGCCGCCGACCAGGCGAGCGCACCGCGCAGCGAGCTCGCCGTACGAGTAGCGGGTCTCGCGGTCGGCGACGGCCTCGTCGTTCCGGGCGATCTGGATCGCGCGGTTCAACGGATCGGTAAACGTGTTCATCGAGCAACCCCCCTGCTCGCTCGGGGCCGATGGTACTCACAGGCGTATCTATTCGAAGTCGAACCGCACCGTCGGTCACATGTGGACGCCGCCGTTGACACCGAGCGACTGCCCGGTCATGAACGACCCGGCGTCGGACGCGAGGAACAGGGCGGCCGACGCGATCTCCTCCGGCGTGCCGATGCGGCCGAGCGGCGCCTGGCCGGCGAGCATGGCCAGCAACGCCGGGCTCCCGAGCCGGCTCGCCGGCGTGTCGATGACGCCCGGGCAGATTGCGTTGACCCTGATGCCGCGGGAGCCGAGCTCGGCGGCCGCCGCGCGCGTCAAGCCGAGGATGCCGGCCTTGGCCGCGGAGTAGTGCGGGTTCGCCGATGTGCCGAGCACGGCCGCGGCGCTCGAGATGTTCACGATCGCGCCGCCGCCGCGCCGCACCATGCGCGGGATCGCCGCGCGAATGTTGAAGAAGGTCCCGGACAGGTGGATCGCGATCATGCGGTGCCACGACTCGTCGGTGATGCGTTCGAGCACCTCCCACTGCGTCGTCTGTGGTCCGCCCGTGGCGATCTCGCCCATGATCCGCTCGACGCGCTCGCCGACGTAGGCAAGCTCCCCGGGTGCGCTCTCGGCGACCCCGGCGTTGTTCACGAGCACGTCGAGCCCGCCGAATCGCTCGTCGAGCTCCTCGTACATCGCGTCGACGGCGGGTCGGCTCGCCACGTCGGCGGCGACGGCATGGCTTCGTTCGGGCAGCTCGCGCGCCGTGCCCTCGGCGGCATCGAGCGTGAGGTCGTTCACGACCACGACGGCCCCGGCACCGGCAAGGGCGCGCGCGATCGCCCGTCCGATGCCCGAGCCTCCGCCGGTGATGAGCGCGACCTTGCCGTCCAGCTGTCGCTCCATCAGCTCATGAGGATCCCGCCGCCCGGGCTGATGGATTGCCCCGTGACGTACGAGCTTTCGTCCGAAGCGAGGAACAGCGCGGTGGCGGCGACCTCGTCGGGTTGCCCGGGCCTGCCCATCGGCACGCCGCGCACGAGCATGCCGTGCAGCTTGGGTGAGAACGCCTCGGCCAGTGGCGTGAGGATCGGGCCCGGGAGAATCGCGTTCACCCGGATCCCGCGGGGTCCCACCTCGCCTGCGATCGCGCGCGTCAAGCCGAGGATGCCGGCCTTGGCCGCGGAGTAGTGCGGTAACCCGGGCTGACCGAGCATCGCGCCGACACTCGACATGTTCACGATGGATCCACCGGTGCGCATCAGCGGGAGCGCGGCGCGAATGCAATAGAAGGTGCCCGACAGGTGAACGTCGATGAGACGGTGCCACGACTCGTCGGAGATGTGAGGCGTGAAGTCCCACGGGTCGCTCGGTGGCACCCCGGTCGCCATCGCGTCGAGCAATGCCTCGGCCTGCTCGTTGAAGCGGTCGATCTCTTCGCGGTTGCCGTAGCCGATGCCCGCGTTGTTGACGAGCACGTCGAGCCGCCCGAGACGCCCGGCCAGGTCGCCGAACATCGCCGAGACGGCGGCGCTGTCGGCGACGTCGGCCGCGAGCGCGTGGGCCCCGGGCAGCTCATCGGCGACCGCCGCAGCGCGCTCGAGGGACAAGTCGTTCACCACGACGGTGGCGCCTTCGGACGCGAACCGACGGCTGATCGCCTCGCCGATGCCCGAGCCGCCGCCGGTCACCAGCGCCACCCGATCCTGCAGTCGCATCGTGCTCCGTCCTTGCCGGCGCGCCGCGGCGCGCTACATGTGCATCCCGCCGTTGGGCTCGAGCGTCTGGCCCGTGCAATAGGAGCTGTCGTCGCACGCGAGGAACAGCGCCACCGACGCGATCTCCTCCGGAGCCGCCATGCGTCCTAATGGAGACCGTGCGACGCCCATCGCGGTGAACGCCGGGGGCAGGTTGGCGAGCATGGGTGTGTCGACCGCGCCGGGGCAGATCGCGTTGACGCGTACTCCCCACCCGCCGAGCTCGGTCGCGGCCGCGCGCGTCAGGCCGAGGATCCCGGCCTTCGCCGCCGAGTAGTGCGCCGAGCCGGGAAAGCCCATCACGGCCGCACCGCTGCCGAAGTTCACGATCGAGCCCGAACCCTGCTGCATCATGCGACGGGCGGCCGCGCGGGTGCAGTAGAAGGTCCCGAACAGATGCACGGCGAGCATGTGCGCGAACGACTCGTCGCTGATGTTCACGAAGAAGTCCCACTTGGCGGCGGGCGGACGCCCGGCCGCCATCTCCGCGACCATGTCGTCGACGGACCGGTTGAACCGCGCCCCCTCGTCCGGGTCGCCCCAGGGGATGCCGGCGACGTTCACGGCGACATCGACGCGTCCGTACCGGTCGTCGACCTGCGCGTACATCGCGTCCACGGCGCCACTGTCGGAGACGTCCGCGCCGACCGCGAGGCCCCGCGGCGCGTCCACGGGGAGCTCGTCGATCGTGGCCTGCGCGCGCTCCTGCGTGACGTCGTTGGCGACGACCGCCGCGCCCTCGGCCGCGAGGACGAGCGCGGTGGCCCGCCCGATCCCCGACCCGGCACCGGTGACGACGGCGACCTTGCCTTGGAGCTTCACTCGCCGAACAGGTTCACGAACTGCTTCGACGTCCGGATGACCTTGCCGTCCTTGATCTTGGCCAGCACGCCGGTCGGGTTGAACATCCGCGGGATCTTGATGGGGAACCCGGCGGGGGCCTGGAACTCGGTCGTCGTGGTCAGCGGCGGCGTCACGCCACCCATGTCGAAGCCGTCGAGCTTGCCCATCGCGTCGAGCAGCGCCGCCGGTGTGATCTCGCGAAGGGTCTTGGCGACGCGCTCGAAGACCCAGGCCGCGGCCCACGAGCCCAAGGCCGCGTCACTCTTGTCGAGGCTCTTGTCGAACGCGTTCATGTCCTTGACGAACTTCTTGACACCCGGGACGCCCTTCGCCGTCACCGGGACCGCCTGGTTGACGATGAGCGTCCCCTCCAGCGCGTCACCGGCGTTCTCCAGGATCTGTGGCGTCAGGAAGACGGAAACCGTGGCGACGTCCCCGTCGAAGCCCTGCTGCTTCAGGCCGACGAAGTACTTCGCACCCGCGTCCCCGATCACGATGGCGGTGATGCCATCGGCCCCGTTCTGCAACGAGGCCGCGACCTGGGGGGCGAGGTCGGCCGCGTCGAGCGGCACGGCCACCTTGTTCACGAGGTCGACGTTCGCCGACGTAGCGCTCAGCTGGATGACCGGCACCGCAGCGGCTGCCGCCGCGAGCTCCGGGTACACCGCGCTGATCTTCGAGGCGCCCTTCGATGCGAGCAGCCTCGGCATCTCGTAGAGCAGGCCGATCGGGCCGGCGACGATCGGGAACGAGACCTTGCTCGAGAGGGCGAGCGGCTCGCTCGGGCTCGGGCCGATGCTCGGGATGTTGTTCTCCTCGAGCAGTGGATAGACCTGGCTGCCGAGCGTCGTGAAGTTGCCGACGAGCGCCACGACCTTCTGGTCGACGGCGTCACGGGCGCACTGCGCGGCCCGGTTGGGGTCGTTGTTCGTGTTGCAGACGACCACGTCGAGCTCGTGCTTGACGCCGCTCGCGTCCTCGAGGCCACCCTTCTTGTTGATCGCCTTCGCGCGGGCCTCGATCGCGCCCGACACCTCCGGGTTCGCGCTGCCTGCCTCCGCGACCTCGAACTCACCGATGGTCATGACCTTGATCGGGTCGCCGGTCGGCTTCTTCGCACCTGCCGCCGCGGTAGACGCCGTCGCGGTCAGACCACTGAGTGAGACGGCGACCGCCAGGATCGCCAACCTCCGACCCGAGCGCCGCTCCATCCCCACTCCCCCGTTCGATCACCCGTCGCGCGCGGCCAGCACTGCCGGCGCCACCCGGCTGACTCTACAGTTTTCGCACTATCAGTCAAGTGAGTGGCGAACGTCGACGTTCGACAGACATTGTGTCGGCAACTCGTGTTCTGTACCGTCGCCCGGCATGACGAGCGAGCACCCGAATGCCGTCGTGCTGCGGCGCCTCTACGACGCGTACGCGCGTCGCGACAAGGAGACGATCTGCGAGCTGATCGCCGAGGACTGCACCTGGAACGTCCCCGGCCGCGGGCCGAAGTCGGGCACCCATCGCGGCCGGGAAGCGATCCTCGAGCTGTTCCGCGACCTCATGCGCGCGAGCAAGGGGTCGGCTCGGATCGAGGTCGACGACATCGTCGCGAACGACCGGCACGCCATCGTCCTGCAGACCGGCCGCGCCACGATCGAGGGCAGGACCAGCGAGCTCAAGGAGGTGCTGGTCCACACGATCCGAGACGGCCAGGTCGCAGAGATGTGGGAGTACCAATACGACCTCTACGCCTTCGACGAGATGATGTCATCGAGCGACGAGGTGATGTGATCTCGCGCTTGCCCTCGTCGGGTCGCCGCCATAAGTTCGGTCTACAAATCACTCGACGGTGCGTGACCCGAGTGAGGAGTGTCCGTCAGCCGTCGCCCGGGGGGAGTCGCAGATGATCGATGGGACGTTGGTCGTCGATGCAGTGTTGCACGCGTACAACTTCACGCCGGAGAACGTGAAGAACCCGGAGCTCATCTCGAAGCTCTCGATGATGCTCTACGGGCTCTGCGCGGGGTACGCGCCCAGGAACCAGCCGGAGTACACGCTCGACTTCGAGCGGTTCATGAGCGCGCCCGACGTGGACCTGTTGGCCCACGCCGTGTTCGCCGAGAGCCCGACCGACATCGGGATCTACCACGAGGTCCCGCAGTGGGGCTCGCTGAAGGACGGCGGGTCGCCGATGTGGGTCGCCAAGGAGCTGCGCGACCGCTACCCGGGCCGTGTCGCGATCTACGGCGCGCTCAGCCCGTGGTACGGCGACCCGATCGAGACCATCGACCGCCTTGTGGAGGAAGACGGCGTGGTCGGCATCAAGCTGTACCCGCTCGACATCGTCGACGGGAAGCCGCAGAGCTTCCGCATGGACGACCAAGAGGTGATGTTCCCGCTCTTCGAGCACATGCAGAAGCGCGGCATCCGCTCGGTGGGCGTCCACAAGGCGCTGCCGCTCGGGCCGCTGCCGATGGACCCGTTCCGGATCGACGACATGGAGGGCGCGTTGGCCGCTTTCCCCGATCTCTTCTTCGAGATCGTGCACGGCGGGATGGCGTTCCTCGAGGAGACCACCATGCAGCTGGCGCGGTTCCCGAACTGCGCGATCAACCTCGAAGGCGGATCGGCGTTCCTGCCCAACATGCCGATGAAGTTCGCCGAGGTGCTGGGCTCGTTCCTGTCGTTCGGCGCCGAGGACAGGATCATCTGGGCGACCGGATGCATCGCGTTCCACCCGCGCCCGCTCGTCGAGCGGTTCTGGAACTTCGAGTTCCCGCCGATGCTCACCGAGGGCTACGGGGTCCCGCCGCTCACGAAGGAGATCAAGGCGAAGATACTCAGCGGCAATGTCGCGCGGATCGTCGGCCTCGACCTCGACGAGATGACGCGTCAGTCGGCTGGCGACGAGTTCTCCGACCGTGACGAGCTGGCCGCGCCGTGGACCGGTGGACGCGTCGCGGCGGCAGCCGCGGCATCGTGATCCGCCACGCCCGGATCGGCGAGCACGAGGTCCGGGCCGCGCTCGACGAGGTGCACGACCCGTGCAGCGAGGTCGCGGGCGTGCCCGCGGGAATCCTCGAGATGGGGCTCGTGCACGATCTCCAGGTCAGCCACGAGCCCGATGGCGCGGTCGTGCGCCTCGCCATCCGCGTCACGGAGCCGACGTGCCTGATGGGACCGTCACTCGCGTCCGGTGCGCGAGAGCGGCTCGCCGCATTGCCGGGCGTCGCCCGCGTCGAGGTGACGCTGAGCGACGACGGCGACTGGACGCCGGCGGCCATGAGCGCCGAGTACCGTGCGCGGCTTGCGGAGCACCGCGCGGCGCGGCGCGGCGCGATCGAGGTGCGTGAGACGCCGATGGGGTCACCGATCCGGGTGGGGAGATAGTCATGGGGCTGCGCGGCATCGACGGCAAGGTCGCGATCGTCACCGGCGGCGCGAGCGGGATGGGCGCGGCCTCGTCGAGACGTCTCAGCGAGGAGGGCGCGAGCGTCGTGGTCGTCGACGTCAACGAGGAGGGCGCCGAGAAGGTGGCGGCGTCGCTCACCGGGCCGGCCACCGCGGTCAGGGCCGACGTGTCGACCGAGGAGGGCGTCGACGGCTACGTCGACGCCGCGGTGCGCGAGTTCGGACGGGTCGACCTCTTCCACAACAACGCGGGCTACGGCGGCGAGCTGGTGCCCACGTGGGAGATGACGACGGAGCAGTTCGACCACACGATGGCCGTCAACGCGCGCGGGGTGTTCTTCGGATTGCGGGCGGTGCTGCGCCAGATGGTGCAGCAGGGAACCGGCGGTGCCATCGTGAACACCGCCTCGATGTCGGGCCGCCGTGGCATTCCGGGCCAGGCCGCGTATGCGGCGTCGAAGCACGCGGTGCTCGGCATGACGAAGGTCGCGGCCGGCGAGGCCGGACCGCTCGGCATCCGCGTGAACGCCGTGTGCCCGGGCCTCGTGCAGACGCCGATGCTGCAGGGACTGATCGACGAAGCCGGCCCCGAGATCGTCGACATGATGGTGGCGCGTGTGCCACTCGGTCGGATAGCGCAGGCCGACGAGGTCGCCAACCTCGTGACCTGGCTCCTGAGCGACGAAGCCTCCTACCTCAACGGCGAGGACATCAGCGTCGACGGCGGGATCGGCGCCGGATGAGGACATGCGGATGAGCGACACGAGCACCTATGCCACCAGCGACGAGATGCAGATCGTCACCGACGACCTGCCGTGGGCGCCCTTCCCCGGCGTCGAGGACAGCGGCTTCAAGCTCCTCCGGGTGAACCGCGACATCAGCGGCCTCACGATGTTGCTGAAGATCCCGAAGGGCGTGCGCGGCCCGATGCACAAGCACTGTGGCGCCGGCGAGTACGTGATCCTGCAGGGTCACATCGACTTCGGCGATCGCAAGCTCGGCCCGGGCGACTACTTCTTCGAACCCGCGGGGCTCAGGCACTCCGAACCGCCGCCCGACGAAGAGGTCATCATGCTCGTGATCTCGTACGGGCCGATCGCCACGACCCGCCCCGACGGGTCACCGGGGCCGGTCGTCGACGCCGAGCTCATGGTCAAGCTCTGGGAGCGTGCGCTCGCCGAACCTGCTCGCTGACGTGCGCGCCGCCGGCGATCAGCGCTTCGACAACCCGCCGCAGACGACGTCGAGATAGCGCTCCACGGTCGCGGTCTCGCCGACGCCCGCAAGCAGCGCGGAGACGTCGTTCGCATCGATGCCGGCTCGTACTGCGCCCGCGTCACGCGCGCGCTCGATGAGCAGATCCGTCACGTCGAACAATCGCTGCACCACCGCCACGCGTTCGCGCAGGCCCGGCCGCGCCCGCGCCGCGGCGACGAGGACGCGGTCGCGCGCCATGATCGCCCCCGCGTCGCGGACAAACGCGAAGAACGCGGCGCCGGGGTCCGCTGCCGACAGCGCGGCCTCGGCCTCGTCGGCGAGCTCCGTGAACGCGCGCTCGATGACGGCATCGACGAGCGCGTCCTTCGTCGGGAAGTGGCGGTACACGGTGCCGACGGCGACCCCGGCTTGCTGTGCGATCTCCTCGACGGGCACGTCGAAGCCGTCCCGGGCGAACCGGTGCCGTGCGGCGGTGAGCAGCGCGTCACGGTTCCGGGCTGCGTCCGCCCGCAGGGCCTTGACCGGCGCCGTCATCAGCCCTATCGTAACCTGAATTGGGGTTCATGTTATGGGCCCCGCCGAAGGGGGAACCGATGACCACCACCGAGGCGGCGCGCACCCCGCGCGCCAACGGCGCCGGCGTCGACGACCACGGCTTCCCGCAGTGCTGGTACCCGATCGCGATGTCGAGCGAGCTCGACCGGGGCCAGGTCGTGGGACGGGAGTTCCTGGGTGGCCGCGTCATCTGCTACCGCGGCGCGAACGGACGAGCAACCGTGCTGTCCGCGTACTGCCGCCATCTCGGCACGGATCTCACGCAGGGCGAGGTCGTCGGCGACAACATCCGGTGCGGCTTTCACTACTGGGAGTACGGGCAGGACGGCCGGTGCGCACGCATCCCGGCGTCCGATCGCATCCCCGACGACTCGGCGTTGTTCGACTTCCCGACCGCGGAGTCGCTGGGCCTGGTCTGGGCGTTCAACGGTGGCCAGCCGACGTACGACGTGCCGACGTTCCCGGGCGCCGACGCGGCGTCGCTCGAGGTCCGGACCGGCGAGATCGGGCACATGCCGTTTCCCCACTGGCTCGCGACCGCGAACTCGATGGACATGCAGCACCTCGAGGTCGTCCACGGCGTGCCGAACGAGGTCGACCTCGACACGATCGACGTCGGACCGAACCACATCGAGTACGACATGGTCTGGCACGACCCGAACTTCGGTCGCATCGAGCAGCACATCAAGGACTTCGGCAGCAACGTCGTCATGATCACCGGCACGATGGCGGGCATGGAGCTGTCACAGTTCTTCGCCGGCCGCCCCACGACACAGGACGAGTCGTTCGGGTACATCACCGTCGCGGTGCCCAAGGCCGAAGTGCAAGGCGTCGACGACCAAACCGTGCAACAGCAGCTCGACCTCGCGGAGGGGTACGCGCGCGGGCTCATCGCCGACGATCAGCGCATCCTCCAAGGCATGCGGTTCCGCGTCGACACGCTGGTGCCGGCCGACCGGGCCCTGAGCCGTTGGCTCCGCTATCTCGACCAGATCCCGAAGGCGAACCCGGCCGCGAAGCTGATCCGCTGATTCCCCGCCCGTTGACGGCGCGCCCCGGGCCGCGCCAAGATAGTCAGAGATCAAACGACCTTTGGTCGGACGAGCTCGGGGAGGGCACGTGCGCCTGAGCATCGCCTTCAGCGGCTTCGGGCCGCTCGCGCCCACCCTCGATGGCGTGCGCGCGGCCGAGGACGCGGGCCTCGACGGCGTGTGGTCGGCCGAGCACCTCGGCTTCCACGACGCGATGGTCCCGAGCGCGATGTACGCGGCCACGACCGAGCGGATCGAGATCGGCATCGTCGGGCTGAGTGCGGCGAGCCGGCACCCGGGACTGCTCGCGATGGAGCTCGCGTCGCTCTGCGAGGTGGCTCCCGGTCGCGTGCGCGTGCAGGTCGGCACCGGCGATCCGAGCCTGGTCGGCAAGCTCGGCGGGTCCGTCGACCGCCCGGTCATGCGGACGCGCCAGCTCGTCGACGTGTTGCGCACGACGCTCTCGGGCAAGGAGGGGAACCGGGAGCTGCTCGTCGGCGCGTTCAAGGGCTTCAAGCTGAACGCCTACACCGGGCCTCCCCCGCCGATCGACGTCATGGCGATCCGGCCGGCCATGCTCCGGCTCGCGGCCGACGTCGCCGACGGTGTCTCGCTGTCGGTCTCCGCGTCGCGCCCGTACCTGAAGGAGACGGTGCAGCTGATCGAGGAGTCGCTCGCGGAGCACGGGCGGGAGCGAGCGCAGTTCCGGATCACGGCGCTCGTCTTCGGGATGATCGCGCCCGGCATCGACCAGTTGCTCGGAGGTATGGGGCCGATGCTCGCGACGTTCCCGCCCGAGCCGATGGAGCCGCTCACCACCGGTGTGCTCGACGGCGCCGCGTACGTCGCCGCGCACAAGGCCGGTCGCACCCTCGAGGCCGCGAAGATGCTGACCGCCGACGTGCTGCGTGAGCTCATGCTCGCGGCCGAGCCCGATCAGGTCGGCGACGTGCTCGCCGCGTACGCAGCGACCGGCATCGACGAGCTCGGGGTGATGCCGATGGGTCCGCCCGAGTTCCTGGTCGAGACGATCAAGCTGCTCGCCGATTCCCGACCGAGCTGAGGAGGAGATCGATGACGAGCGCCACCAAGACCGACGAAGACACGATCCTCGAGCTGCACCACGGATTCGTGGAAGCGAACAAGACCGGTGACACGTCGTACCTGCGCGCGCACATGGCGCCGGGGCCCGAGGGGTTTCGTTGGTACAACCTCAACAAGAGCGTCTACGTCGGGATGGAGCACATCATCCGGCTGTGGGACTTCCTGGTCGCGATGGGCGGGCACGCCGAGGCCCCGATCAAGGAGGAGCAGATCACGGTCGTCGGCGACCTGGCCTTCGTCAGCTTCATCATGCAGTTCGACGCCGACTTCGGCCCGATGGGCAAGTTGTCGCAGTCAGCGCGGTCCACCGAGATCTGGCAGCGCCTGGATGGCGAGTGGAAGATGGTCCACTTCCACTGCTCCGAGCACGAGCCGGGCGGATGGGAAGGCGGATTGTGACGGCCGCGGGCCGTGCCGGGATCAGCACCGACGAGGAGCGCATCCTCGAGCTCCATCGGGAGTTCGTCGCGGCGAACCAGGCGATCGACGTCGGTTGGCTGCGAGCGCACATGGCGCCGGGCGCCGACACGCTCACGTGGTTCAACCTCAACAAGAGCGACTACGTCGGCGTCGACCACATCTGTCGCCTGTGGGAGTTCCTCGGGGCGGCTGCCGCCGGCGCGCAGCAGCGGTGCGAGAGCATCGACCCGAGTGTCCACGTGGACGGTGACATCGCCTGGGTCGATTCGCACATCCGTCTCGAGGCCGACTTCGGGGTGATGGGCAAGGTGTCGCAGTCGGCCCGATCCACCGAGATCTGGCAGCGCAGGGACGGCGAGTGGAAGATGGCCCACTTCCACTGCTCCGAGCACGAGCCCGGCGGGTGGGAAGGCGGATTGTGACGCTCGAGCGATTCGACGTCGACGGGCCGGTCGGGAAGCTGGCGGCGTACGACACGGGACCGCGTGGCCGCGGGCTCCCGGTCGTGCTCGTCCACGGCATCAACATGAACGGTCACGTGTGGGACGACCTCGTGGAGGAGCTCGGCGACCGGCACACGGTTGCACTCGACCTGCGTGGTCACGGTGACTCCGTGAAGACCGGGCCCTACGACGCGAACGCGTATGCGGACGACGTGCTCGCGGTGATGGACGCCCGCGGCATCGAGCGCGCGCACCTCGTGGGTGCGTCGTTCGGTGGCCCCGTGGTCTGCGCGCTCGCGGCACGCGCACCCGGTCGCGTCGCGTCGGTCACCGCGATCGGCAGCGCCGTCACCGCGGGCGACGGTGTGGACATCGACGGGGGCATCGCCGCGATGCGCCAGGTCGGGGCGCGCGACTTCTTCACGGGGTTCATGGGCCAGGCGAGCTTCGCTCCCGGCACGGATCCCGCGCTCGTCGAGGCCGCCGCCGGCGCGGCCGCCGCCGGCCGCGACCTCGACACGATCGAGGCCGTCACCCGAACCGCGTTCTCCGCCGACGCGAGCGACGTCGTCGCGAAGGTGGAGGCTCCCGCGCTCGTGCTGACCGGCGAGCACGACATGACGTGTCCGGTCCCGGCCGGCAAGCAGCTCGCCGCCGCGCTGGGCACCCGGCTGCAGGTCCTGTCCGGACGCGGCCACATGGCGATGGTGGAAGCCCCCAAGATCGTCGCGGCCGCGATCGCGCCGCACCTCGCCGCGCACGACTCGTGACGCTGGCGCTCCGCGGCGCCGTGCTGGTCGACGGCACCGGCGCCGACCCGGTCGACAGGGCGACCGTCCTGCTCGACGGCGAGCGCATCGCGTCCATCGGCGAGCGCGCGCCGAGTGATGCGGAGACCATCGATCTCGACGGATGCACGCTGCTGCCGGGACTGATCGACGCGCATACCCACCTCGGCATCGCGTTCGAGCTCCAGCACCACGCGCAGCAAGGTCACATCCCGACCGCAGAGATCGCGGCGCGTGTGTTCCAGGTGTGTGCCGCAACGCTGGACGCGGGATTCACCATGTGCCGCGACGTCGGTGGGCTCGACGGTGGCATCGTCCGCGCGATCGATCTCGGGCTCGTCGAGGGTCCGCGCATCCTCCCGTCGGGCCCGGCGATCGCGCAGGACGGTGGGCACGCGACGTTCATGCCGCCGTGGTCCGACTGCTGGTGCCCGACTGCGCTGCCTGGGCTCGTCGAGGGCGTCACCGTCGCCAACGGCCCCGATGAGGTGCGCCTCGCGGCTCGCCGTGCGTTCCGCCGCGGCGCGACACAGCTGAAGGTGTTCGTGAGCGGCGGGGTCGTGTCGATCACCGACGAGATCGACCACACCCAGCTCACGGTCGAGGAGTTGCGCGCGGCGGTGGTCGAAGCGCAGGCGCGGAGCACGTACGTCACCGCGCACGCCCACAACGTGCGCGGCATCCGCAACGGGCTCGAAGCGGGCGTCGAGTGCTTCGAGCACGGCAGCTGGCTCGACGAGCAGACCGCGGCAGCGATGGCCGCGGCCGGGGCCGCGTTGGTGCCGACACTCGCCGTCGCCCGGCTCATGGCCGAGGATTGGGAGGAGTGGGGCCTGCCGCAGGCCGTCGTGCCGCGCATGGAGCAGGTGGCCGGGCACATGGCGGATGCGGTCAAGCTCGCCCGCGCCGCGGGCGTGACCCTCGGGTCGGGCTCCGACCTGCTCGGCCCGCGTCAGAACCGCAAGGGGCTCGAGCTCGTGCTGCGCGCGGAGATCGAGAGCCCGATGGACGCGATCGTCGCTGCAACCGCGACCAATGCGCGCATCCTGCGCGTCGACGACCGGCTGGGCACGGTCGAGCCGGGCAAGCTCGCCGACATCATCGTCGTGCGCGGCGACCCGCTCGCCGAGCCCGCGATCTTCGACGACGCCGACCGCATCGTGCTCGTCGTCAAGAACGGCGTCGTGAAGAAGCGCCTCTAGCCCCAGACGAGACGGGCGAGGTCGCCCACGAGGCGGAGCTTCGCCTCCTGCTGCTCCGGCGTGATCGGGTTGCCGCTCGCGACCGACGCGAACCCGCACTGCGGGCTCAGCGCGAGCCGACCGAGCGGAACGATCCGCTCGGCCTCGTGGACGCGCGCCTCGACCGCGGCCGCGTCCTCGAGCGCGCCGTCCTTGGTCGTGAGCAGGCCGAGCACGACCACCGTCTCTTCGGGCACGTGCTCGAGCGCGCCGAAGTCGCCCGAGCGCGGCGTGTCGTACTCGAGCAGCAGCCGGTCGACGGCAAGAGCAGGGAACAGGTCCGCCGCGATCGCCTCGTAGCCGCCGCTCGCCGCCCACATCCCGGCCGAGTTGCCCCGGCACAGATGAACCGCCCGAGTGACGCCCTCGAGCCCGTCGAAGACCGAGCTGTCGAGCTCCGCGTCGAAGCGCACGTCCGCCGCGAGATCACGTCCGACCGACGTCATCTCCTCCCGGAACGCCGGGTCGCAGATGAACCCGTAGTTCGGAGCGTCGAGCTGCACGTAGTCGCACCCGAGGGCGACGAGATCCTTGACGAGGCCGCGCATGTAGTCGCGCACGTCGACCAGGAATTCCTCGGGTGTCGGGTAGGCGTCGCGTGAGTGCTCCGGGTCCCAGAACGTCCGGTGGAAGCTCGGCGCCGGCACGCAATACTTCGTGCGGCAATGCGCGTGCTCGTGGAGAAACGCGTACTCGTCACGCGCGAGATCGTGCGCGACCGAGACCTTCTCGACGACCGCTGGGTACGGACGGCGACTGTGCTCGTCCGCCCGTTCGGAGCCTTTCCACTCCCAGCCCGGCCCGCCCAGCACCATGTCGAAGCCGTGCAACGCGTGCACCGTCGGCACCCAGCTGTCACGCCGCAGCTCGCCGTCGGCGACCACGTCGATCCCAGCCCGCTCTTGGAGCGCGATGGCGTCGAGCACCGCCGCGTCCTCGATCTCACGCAGCTCGGCGTCGGTCCACTCACCAACCGCGACGCGCCGCCTGGCGTCGCGCACCTCGGGCGCGCGCAGCAGGCTACCGACGATCTCCGCTCGCGGCTGGTCTCTCATGGGGTCGCGCCGCTCTCGGCGGCTGCTCGCGCCCGCGCCTCGTCACGCAACTGGCGGTACTCGCTGCCGAGTGCGACCGCGCGGACTTGCTTCGAGTCGGTCGGCTGGTGGCCGACTTCGTGCGCGGGCGCCGGGACCTCCGCCACCGTGTTCGTCAGCCGGCCGACGCCGTCGACCTCGACCTCGACGGTGTCCCCCGGCTCCATCGGCCGTGAGAACGCGGGCGTCCCGGTGAACACGATGTCGCCCGGCAGCAACGTGATGTAGCGGCACAGGTCGGCGAGCAGGTAGTCGATCCCGAAGTTCATCTCCGCGACCGGCGCCTCCTGCACCACCTCGCCGTTCACGTACGTCCGCAGCGTCGAGTCGCGCACGTCGACCCCCCGGACGATCCCGGGCCCGATCGGTGCGAAGCCATCCATGCCCTTGACCCGCAGCATCGAGCCCGAATCCGTCTCGCGGAAGTCGTGCAGGCCGACGTCGTTGGACGGGGCGAACCCGGCGAGGTGGTCCCACACGTCGGCGGGAGCCAGATTGCGCATCGGCAGCCCGACGATCGCCGCGATCTCGCCTTCGTAGTTGAGGTACTTGGTCCCCTCGGGCCGGTGGAGCACACCGCGGTGCGCGTTGAGCGCGGTCAGCGGCTTCTGGAAGTACGTCGGCGTCTCGATCCCTGGGTTCTCGAACTCGTCGAGGCGTGACTGGTAGTTGAGGTGGACGCACAGGATCTTCGTCGGATCGCACGGTGGCAGGTACGTCGCCGTCGCTTCGGGGATCCGCCGTCCGTCGCCGAGCACGAGCGCGTCGCCGTCGGGAACGACCCAGCTCGCCATGCCCTCGTGGAGCACGCGGCGACGCTCGCGGCGCGGTCCCTCCAGCACGCTCACCTCGGCTCCTTCCGAAGGGGCGTCGCAGTGCCACCCACCACCGAGAACGCGAGCGAGTGCACATAGCCGCGCCCCACGTCGGTGGGCGCGAGCGCGTCGAGCTCCTCGAACTCCGATGTCCCGAGCTCGAGCGTCGCGGGCCCGGAGTACACGCGGCCGCACTCGAAGCCCTTGATCGTCGCGCGCGACAGCTCGTGCACTACCGGTGCCTCGCCGTCGACCGCGGGCCACAGGCGCGTGTGCACGAGCGGCGTGGCGATCCCGCGAGGGAACGGCTTGTCGGCCTCGTCCTCCAGAGTGACAGCGAGCGTGCACAGCCGGCGCCCCAGCGTCGAGACGTGCGCCGCGAACCGGCTCCCCACCTCCTTGCGCACGCCGCCCTGCCCGAGCTCGACCGGCCGCGTCATCGCGATCGCGCCGAGCTTCTTCGGGAACCCCTGGATGAGGCCCCGTACGAGGGACAGGTCGTTGTCGACCCAGATGTACGGCACGCGCCCCGCCGGCTTGCCGTCGTACGAGCCGCACAAGACGACGTACGCCTCCTTGTACTGGCCGCGCGCCGGATCGTCCCGCACGCGGTCGTCCTGCTCGGACGCCGAGCACCAGTCGGCGAACACGAACGAGCACGCGCCGTCGCCGGCCGGTCCCATACCCGGCGGCAGCAGCGCGGCCACGCGGCGTGGCTCGGCAGTGAAGTCGACCGAGATGATCTCGCCCGAGTAGTGCCACGGCGGCGGCGTGAGGATCGAGGCGCGACCCGTGTCGGACTGCGGGAGCGTCCACCCCTGCAGGGTCATCGTGCTTCCTCCAGCTCGAACCACACGTGGACCTGCCCGGTGCCCACCGAGGCCTCGTACTCCGAGAGGAGCACGCCGGGCGCGCGGCACGCCTGGCCACCGAGCGCCCCGACCAGCATGAGGTAGTGCCCGAAGTGCCCCTCCGGCGACAGCCGGCGGAACGCCGGGTAGAAGTCGATCACAGCCGCGTGGTCGCCGGCGCGCCACCAGTCGATGATGCGCAGGTCGGCGACGCGCGCCTCGTCGGAGACGACGTGCTCGGGCCCGTACCCCATGTGCTCGGGGAGCTCGGCCAGCGACCAGAAGCGGTGGCTCATGCCGCCGCTCCCGAGCAGTGCCACGCGGCGGTCGCTGCACGCGATGGCATCGCCGAGCACGGCACCGAACCCGAGGAAGTCGTCGAGCTCTCCCGTCTGGCAGACACCGACCGACAGCACCTGCTCGTCGCGGTGCAGCCAGTGGACCAGGTTGATCGTCGGGTAGTGGTACGGAAAGTGGGGCGTCGTCACGTTGGTCGTCCGGATGCCTCGTTCCTTCGCCGTCGCGTGCACCAGCTTCGCGAGGGCAGGCGCGCCCGGATAGTCGAACTCGAGCTCGCAGATCGCCCGCGGGACCTCTTCGGAGGTGTAGACGCCGCGATGGCGGTCGTGGCCGGCGAGCACGTGCTCGAACGTCGTGAACCAGTGCGTGTCGAAGATCACGAGCGTGTCGGCACCGACGTCGTCGAGTCGCTCGCGCAGGAGCGTGAAGCCACTGACGAGCGTCGTGTCGCGGCCGCCACCCAGACGGACGCGCTGCTCCTCGGGCAGCATGATCGTGGGCTGGTGGCCGACGATCGCGGCACCGACGACATCACCCATCGGCCGCCGCCAGCAGGGCGTCGACGAGCGACTCCGACAGCTCCCGCTGCGCGTTCACGTGCGCGATCTGGTACGTCCGCGCCGCGGATGCGAGGTAGAAGCGCTCGTACAGCTCGTTGCGTCCCGCGAACCCCGTGCCGACGAAGTCCCACGCCGCTCTGAAGAGCCGGACTCGCTCGCTCGCGTCGCGACCATCGGCGCCCTGGAAGTACTGCTCCAGCAATGGGCGGAGCGCGGGATCGTCGAGCTCGGCCTCCGTCGGCGTCGCGAGCAGGTTGTGCGAGCCGAGGAGCTTGATGATCTCGTTGACCCGTGGGAACCACTTGGGCAGCGTCGGTCGCAGGGCACGGAACGGGCGCTCGTCACAGAACCACGTCCCGTTCCCCCATTCGTACGCACCCGCCTCCGCGGCAGTGACTGCCGCGCGGGTGAGCTCCGCGTACGTCCAGATCTCGCCGAGCATCTCCTTGGTCGCGGCGTCCGTGGCGCCGATCGCCTCACTCATCCGCGTCGCGAGCTCGTACGCGAACAGCAGCTTCACGTACGCACGGATGCTCGTCTGCTGCATGACGTTGGCCGCCCAGCCTGTCGCCATCGTCGCGTTGTAGACGGTGGTGTCACCGTCGACGAAGACTCGTTCGCGCGGCACCTCGACGTCGTCGAAGATCACGAACGCGTCCTGTTCGTCGAAGCGACTCGAGAACGGGTGGTCGTAGGTGCTGCCCTGCGTCGAGTAGCTGTCGCGGCAGATGAACTTCAGTCCGGGCGTTGCCATCGGGATCGAGAACACCAAGGCGTATCGGCTCGCTTCTTCGGGCAGCGGCTGCCCCGTGTAGACGGCGAGCTCGTCGACGAATGGCGCCAGGGTCGCCAGGACCCGCGCACCCCGCACGACGATCCCGTGCTCCGTCTCGGCCACCTTGTGAAGCGCGATCGTGCCGCCACCCGCAGCGAGGTCGCCCGCGCTCTTGTCGACGGTCGGGTGGATGATCGTGTGCGTGAGCGCGAGGTCGCGGCGCGCGAGCTCGTCCTGGAAGGCCACGAGGTTGGCCGCGCCCTCTTCGTTGCCGTTCTGTGCCCAGACGTCGGCGCGGCCTGCGAAGCCCGCGAACGTGACGTTCAGGTAGTCGGGCGAACGGCCCAACAGGCCGGCAGAGAACCGTGCGGTGCGCTCGAGGCCGTCGTGCCGGCGCAGCAGGTCGTCACGCGACCGCGGGATCACGTGACTGACGTTGATCCGCTCGCCGGTCGTCGGGTGGTCGACGAGGCAGACGTCGGCCTCGTCGTGCTGGAGGTCGTAGAGGTCGGCCATCGTCTGCACCACCCCGGCGAACGCCGGATGCTCGGTGACGTCGGTGACACGCCGCCCCTCGAGCCACACCTCGCGGTCGTCGCGCAGGCCCGCCAGGAGCTCCTTGCCGGTACGGGCGGGCATGGTCGACCCCTCGATCCGTCGAGCCTCGGGTCCATCCAGCGCAACGGGCGCGTCCCAAGGTCGTTAGAGATCTTATGATCTGGGTGGGCGGCCCGTCAACCGTCGCGGTCGGGCGGGTGATGCCGCAGGAGACGGTCGAGCAGGCGCGCGAGCTCGCGGCGCTCCTCCGGCTCCAGCACGCTCACCCACTCGCGCTCGCGCGCGTTCTGGCGACGGAACGCGTCGGCGGTCTTCCGGCGACCGAGCGCCGTCAGCACGACCGTCACCATGCGCCGGTCGGACGACTCGCGCCGCCGCTCGACGAGCCCGTCGCGCTCGAGCGTGTTGAGCACGCTCGAGATGCTCGCCCGCGTCACCGCGGAGAGATGTGCGAGCGCGCGCGGCTCGAGCGGTCCGGCGACCCACAGCGTGAAGAGGATGCGGAAGCCGGCCCAGCTCCAACCCATCGGGCGGTGCACGTGGGCCTCGAGGTCGCCGACGAGCCGGTTCGACAACCGCAGCACGCTCAGGACCACGTCCATCGCCTCGTGGTCGGTGCCCGGCGCGAGCTCGGCGGTCCGCTCACGCGCGAGCCTCGTGAAGCCGCCGGCATCCGGGAGGGGCTCGACCATCGGGCAATGATGGCCGACGTGGAGACATCGCGTCCGGAGCGTGTGCTCGACGACGAGCACGGCGTGCGACTCGCCGTCCAGGATTGGGGCGGTACGGGCGACCCGGTGCTCCTCGCCCACGCGACCGCGTTCCACGGACTCGTGTGGCGACCGGTTGCCACACGGCTCGTGGCGGAAGGCTTCCACGTGTGGTCGTTCGACTTCCGGAGTCACGGTGACAGCTCGCGCAGCCCCTCGGGCCACGCGTGGGAGCGCTTCGGCGAGGACACGCTCGCGGTCGCCTCGCACCTCGGCCTTGCCGGCGACCCGTCGCTGGTCGCCGCGGGTCACTCCAAAGGCGCGGCGGCGATGCTTCTCGCGGAGGCCGACGCGCCGGGCACCTTCAGACGCGTCTGGACGTTCGAACCGGTCGTGATCCCGAGCGAGGTCCCGCTCGACTCGCGGCCCGATTTCCCGCTCGCCGTCGGCGCGCGCCGCCGACGCAATCAGTGGAGCTCGCTGGACGAGGCGTTGACGTCGTACGCCTCGCGACCGCCGTTCGACGCACTCGACGGCGACGCGCTCCGTGCCTACGTCGAGCACGGGCTCCGCCAACGCGAGGACGGCGCGTGGGTGCTGAAGTGCGCGCCGGACGACGAGGCCGACATGTACGCCCACGGCCACGCGCACGCGCTCTGGCGCCGGCTGCCCGAGATCGAGGCGCGTGTCCACGTCGTCTGCGGTGAGCGCACCGACGCGGTGACGCCGAAGCTCGGGCAGCGGATCGTCGACCGGTTGCCCGAGGCCACCCTCGAGGTGATGCCGGGCGTCGGCCACTTCGGCCCCGTCGAGGACCCGGCTGCGGCGAGCGCCTCGATCCTCGGGTTCGCCCGCTCGTAGGCTGCCCGTCGTGAGCATGACCGACGTCGCACAGTCCGGGATCGACATCTACAGCCCCGACGTCTACGTCGACGGGCCCCCGCACGACGTGTTCGAGCGGCTGCGGCGTGAGCAACCCGTGTTCCGTCAGGAGATGCCCGACGGCACGTGGTACTGGGCGGTGCTCAAGCACGCCGACGTCGTGCACGTGGCGCGCGAGCCGCGGCTGTTCTCGGCGTGGGAGCGCGGCGTCGTGCTCGAGGAGCTCGACCCGGAGCAGCTCGAGGGGATGCGCAACATGCTCCTCTCGATGGACCCACCCCGGCACGTCGACTGGCGCAAGAACCTCGCGCCCAGCTTCACGGCCCGGGTGATCGGCCAACTCGAGGAGCGGATCCGCGCGATCTGCCGCACGATCATGGAGCGGGCCGCGGAGCAAGGCGACGTCGAGTTCGTCCACGACGTGACGTCGAGCCTCCCGTCGCAGCTGATCGGCGAGCTGATGGGGCTCCCCGAAGAGGACTGGCAGCAGGTCCACGTGTGGGCCGAACGCAACACGAGCGGTCAGGACCCCGACATCGCCGGCGACGCCGCCTACGAAGCGGGCAACCCCAACATGGAGATGGCGCTGTACGCGATCGAGCTCGCCGGGCGCCGCCGGGCGGAGCCGCCACGCGAAGACCTCATGGCGCTGATCCTCGCGGCCGAGGTCGACGGCACCCCGATGACCGACATCGAGTTCGGCAGCTTCTTCGTGCAGCTCGTGACCGCGGGCAACGACACGACGAAGACGATGCTGTCGTCGGGCCTGCTCGCGCTGCTCCAGCACCCGGACCAGCTCGCCGAGCTGCGCGCCGATCCGAACCTGATCGCCGGGGCCGTCGAGGAGATCCTGCGCTGGGCGAACCCGCTCCATTACTTCCGGCGCACCGCGAGCGCCGACACGCGCCTCCGCGATGTCGACATCGCGGCCGGCGACAAGGTGGCGATGATCTACACCTCCGCGAACCGGGACGAGGACGTGTTCGACGCCCCCCACCGGTTCGACGTCCACCGGCACCCGAACCCGCACCTGTCGTTCGGCATCGCCGAGCATTTCTGTCTCGGCGTGCACCTCGCGCGGCTCGAGGGACGCGTGTTCTTCGAGGAGCTGCTGAGCACGTTTCCCGGCATCGAGCTGACCGGCGAGCCCCGACGCACCCGCTCCAACCTCAACAACGCCCTGAAGGTGCTCCCCGTCCGGCTGTCTCGCTAGCGCTGGACCCGTCAGGCCACGTCGAGCTCGATCTCGGCACTCTCGAGGCCGTAGACGAACGCGTTCGGCATCTCGACCGGCTCCCCTCCGGGCGCGAGCCGGACCTGCTCGACGCGCCGCACGAACTCCTCGAAGAAGATCTTGATCTCCAGTCGCGCGAGCGCGGCGCCGAGGCAGAAGTGGGTACCGAACCCGAACGCGAGGTGCGGGTTCGGATCGCGGGTGACGTCGAGGCGCTCGGGGTCGCTGAAGTGCGCGGGATCACGGTTGGCGGACCCGTACATGAGCACGACCTGTTGGCCCCGCCCAATCGTCTCGCCGCCGATGTCGTAGTCCTCCGTCGCGACCCTGCACATGTTGTGGATCGGCGTGACGTAGCGGATGAACTCCTCCGTCGCGACGGTGAGGTCGGCGTCCTCGAGCCGCTTCCATTGGTCGGGGTCCGCGATCAGATTCAGGATCGTGCGCGCGATCACCGTGCGCGTCGTCTCGGCGCCGCCGTCGAGCAGGAGCAGGCAGTCGGCGATCACCTCGTCGATCCCGAACCGGTGGCCGGGGACCTCGGCCTTCGTCCAGACGGACATCACGTCGTCGGCCGGGCAGCGCTGCTTCTCCTCGTACAGCGCGGCGGCTGCCCCCGCGAACTCGAATGCCGCCGCCATCCCGTCCTCGCTGAAGTAACGCGGGCCCCCGCCGAGCATGATCGTGCGCTCCGACCAGTCGCGCAGCTTCGGCCACACGTCGTCGGGGAAGCCGAGGAGCAGCCCGATCATCATCGCCGGCAGCGGCGCCGCGAGATCACGGATCACGTCGGCGCGGCCCCGGGCCGCGGCATCGTCGAGCAGCTGCGTGACGACCTCGCGGATGTGGTCCTCCCACCGCAGCACCGCCTTCGGCGTGAACCGTCGTGACACGAGGTTGCGCCGCAGATGGTGAAGCGGGTCGTCGAGCCCGATGATCGCGCTGTCGGCCGGGATGTTCGGCCGGTACCCGCCCTTGGCCTGGTCGGAGTTGATGAAGATGTCCTTGCGCTTCTCGATCTCGACGATGTCGTCGTAGCGCGCGATGCCCCACAGCTCATTGGTCGCGTCCCAGTAGACGGGCGCGTGCTCGCGCATCCACGCGTACGTCGTATACGGGTCGTTCACATAGAAGTCACCGTCGAGCAGGTCGATTTCGCGCATCCGGATCAACGTAGCGTCCCCGCGCTCTGTCAGGATTGCCGTCATGCTGCGCGCCCTCGCCACCGCCTGCTACCGACGCCGCCGTCTCGTCGTGCTCGCGTGGATCGCCGTCGTGATCGCGCTGTCGGTGCTCGCCGGCGCGGTCGGCGACGACTACCGGCAAGGCTTCCGGATCAGCGGGACCGAGTCGGCACGAGCACAGGATCTGCTGCAACAGAGCTTCCCCTCACGGGCCGGCGACACGGGCCAGCTCGTGATCGACGCGCCCGGGGGCGTGACCGACCCGGCGGTCCGGCAACGAGTCGAGCGGACGCTCGCGCGCATCGAGCGGGTGCCCGAGGTCACGGGCACGACGAGCCCCTACTCCCCCGCGGGCGCGCGCCAGGTGGCACCAGGCGGGAAGATCGCATACGGGGAGATCCAGTTCGACAAGCGCGCGGGCCAGGTCTCCGAGGACACCGCGAGACGCATCATCGATATCGCCGACCCCGGGAAGGAGATCGGGGGCGCGACGTTCGAGCTCGGCGGTCGCATGTTCCTGTTACCGAGCTTCGGAGGATCGTCGGAGGTGATCGGGCTCGTCGCCGCGGTCGTCATCCTGCTGCTCGCGTTCGGATCGGTGCTCGCGATGGGCCTGCCGATCTTCACCGCGTTGCTCGGCATCGGCACCGGGTTCGCGATCGTCGGGCTCCTCTCGAACGTGATCGTCAGCCCCGATTTCACGACTCAGGTGGCGGCGATGATCGGGCTCGGCGTCGGCATCGACTACGCGCTGTTCATCGTCACGCGGTACCGCCAGGGTCTCCACGACGGTCTCGACCCCGAGCGCGCCACCGTCCTCGCCATGGACACCGCCGGACGCGCCGTCCTCTTCGCCGGTGCGACCGTCGTCATCTCGCTCTGCGGGCTGTTGCTGATGGGTGTCGACTTCATCCGAGGCTTGGGCATCGGTGCCGCGTCGACGGTCCTCGTGACGATGGTCGCGTCGGTGACGTTCGTCCCTGCGCTCCTCGGGTTCGTCGGGCGCAACATCGACCGGTTGCACGTGCCCGGGCTCCACCGCAAGGAGAACGTCACCCGCGAGAGCGTGTGGTTCCGGTGGAGTCGCGTCGTCCAGCGCCGGCCGTGGATCGCCGCCGGCGCCGGCCTCGTCGTGCTCCTCACGCTGGCGCTCCCGTTCCTCTCGCTGCGCCTGGGCTTCTCGGACACCGGCAACGCCCCGACGACCGACACCACGCGGCGCGCCTACGACCTGCTCTCCGACGGGTTCGGGCCGGGCTTCAACGGCCCGCTCATCGTCGCCGCGCGCACCCCGGGCGGCACCGCCTCGCTCGACGCGCTCGCGAAGCGCCTCCCCGAGGTCCGGGGCGTCGCGAGGGTCGGCCCGGTCGTGCCGAGCCCCGACGGGCGAACCGCGGTGATCCAGGTGATCCCCAGCACCTCACCGCAGAGCACGCAGACCGAGGCTCTCATCCACCGGCTGCGCGACGACGTGATCCCATCGGCCACACGCGGAACGGGCGCGTCCGCCCACGTCGGGGGCATCACCGCCGCCGGTGTCGACGTGACCGAGTCGCTGAGCGAGCGGCTCCCGGTGTTCATCGGAGGCGTGCTCGGCTTCAGCTTCTTGTTGCTGCTCGCGGTGTTCCGATCGGTGCTCGTACCGGTCAAGGCCGTGGTCGTGAACCTCCTCTCGATCGCCGCGGCCTACGGCGTGATCGTGGCCGTGTTCCAGTGGGGTTGGGGGGCCGGCCTGCTCGGCATCGAGAGCGGGGCGCCGATCGAGCCGTTCGTGCCGATGATGCTGTTCGCGATCGTGTTCGGGCTGTCGATGGACTACGAGGTGTTCCTGCTCTCTCGCATCCGCGAGGAGTACGACCGGACGGGCGACAACGCGCTCGCGGTGGCCGACGGGCTCGCCGCGACGGCGCGAGTGATCACCGCGGCAGCCGCGATCATGGTCATGGTGTTCGCGAGCTTCGTGCTCGGCGACTTCCGGGTCGTCAAGCTCTTCGGGCTCGGGCTCGCATCGGCAATCCTCATCGACGCGACGATCGTTCGTGTCGTGCTGGTCCCCGCGACGATGGAGCTGCTGGGCGACCGCAACTGGTGGTTCCCGCGCTGGCTCGACCGGTTCGTGCCCCGGTTGCACGTGGAGGCGGCACCCGATCTCGAGGCCGAGCTCGCCGCCCTCAGCGAAGAGGAAGCAGCCGCAGCGCGCAGCTAGACGAAGAGCACACGCGCGTGCACGAAGCCGAGCGCGTGCAAGCGGTGCACGAGCAGGCGCCGGACCGCGCGTTCGGCGTGACCCGGTAGGTCCGCGTCGAGTGCCCGCGCCCGGATCTCGTCGGTGGCCCGCGCCGCGATCTCACGGTCGCTCACATCGGGTTGGAAGAGCCCGTCGTCGACCGCGCGGATGCTGCTGCGATCCACCACCGCTTCGCCGAGCTCGGCCCGTGGCAGTCGCACGACGATCGTTCGGCGACGGGCTGCCACATCCGGTCGGTCCACGCTACGCAGCGGGACGGTAGCGGCGATGGTGCCGTCGACCGAGTAGCTGGCTTCGGAGCTCGGGAAGAGAACGGTGAGGATGCCGAAGTCGTCGCTGAACGTGACGGTCACGGACTCGGACCTCGGAGCGGTGGTGTAGTCACCGAACGAGCGGATAGTCCGCATCGCGGCGCGTGCCGTCGGCGGGCGCTCGGTGGCCTGATTCGGCAACGTCACGCCGAGCCACGCGAGCGTGCCGCCGGTGACGATGCCGGCAGCGGCGAAGCAGACGAGGAACGCGACGGCACGGCCGCGTCGTCTCGCGCGGACCGGCTGCGGTACGGGCTGTTGCGACGGCGCCGGGCGTGGTGCGACCCGGGTCCGGGGCGGCGGGGTGATCGGATCGGTCGGCCCGGTCAGCGACGGGTCGGACCGGGGGCCCTCGAGGGTCAGCGTCGGCATGCCGGCCACATTCTTGCTGGTCGCGCGCACCTGGAAGCGCGCGGCGGCCCGGCGCCGTGGGGGGCCGGTGCCGGGCCGCCGAGAGGGGACGGGCTACGTGTGGGGCGTGGTGGTCGTGGTCGTGCTGTCCTGGTGGCTGCCGTACTGATGGTCGTCGCGGTCGCCGTCACGGCCCTCCCGCTCGTGGAAACGCCGCCCGCCGGGGAAATCCGGGAAGTGGGGGCCGCCGGGGAAGCCGGGCAGGTTCGGCTCGTCTCGTCCGCCCGGACCGGGCAGCTGCCGGACGATCGGCGCGAACCCAGCCCCGTCGTCGGGGGCGGTCGCGCGCCCGATCGCGAAGCCAGCGCCGCCGATCGCCAACCCGAGCACGACGACCAACGCCGCGGCGAGCCAGCCGGGCAGGCTCACGGGTCCGCGGCCGGCGCCCGGGCCGGCGCGCTCCTCGCTCGCGTCTCCTTCCGCGGCTGAGGTCTCGGGTGTCGACGCGTCGGGTTCGGTCTCGTCGGCCACGCGTGCTCCTTCTGTTCGGCTGCGCGCCAGTGTGACCGTGCCACCTGAGCGCAACCTGAGAGATCGACGGGCCGGGCGCTACTCCTTGAAGCCGGCGAGCACGCCCTTCCACCGTTCGGGATCCGACCGGTACGGGGCGTAGAAGGAGAGCCGGTCGACGACGTCGCCGTAGCGCGCGAGGAGCGCCTTGGGGATGTCCTCCGGGGCGGCGACCACCGCGAACGCCTCGAGGATCTCGTCGGTGATGAGGTCGCCCATCTCGACCCACTGGCCCTGCTTCGAGAGCCGGTTGAGGTCGTCCTGGAGGTCGCCCCACCCGTGCCGCTCCAGCACCCCGCGGTACGCGGGCGTCGAGCCGTAGAAGGCGATCTGCTGCTTGGTGCCTTCGCGCGCCTTGTCGAGCTCCTCGTCGCTCGTGCCCGTCACGACGAACAGCGGGCCCGAGATCTCGAAGTCGGAACGCGACCTGTCGGACTTCGCCCAGCCCCGTTCGAGGGCGGGCAGCGTGACCTCGCGGACGTACCGCTCGGTGGTGAAGCCGTGCAGGATGATGCCGTCGGCGACCTCGCCCGCCACCTCCGTCATCTTCTCGCCGACCGCGGCGAGGACGATCTTCGGGTTGCCGTGCGGGTTGGGCCCGGGGTTGAAGAACGGTGTCATCAGCGTGTGGCGGTAGAACTCACCGCGGAAGTCGAGCGGCGCGCCGCTGTTCCAGCTCGACCAGATCGCACGGATCGCGAGCACGAGCTCCCGCATCCGCGCCGCCGGGTGCGACCAGGGCATCGAGAAGCGCTTCTCGATGTGTGCCTTGATCTGGCTCCCGAGCCCGAGCCGGAAGCGTCCACCCGAGAAGGCTTGGAGGTCGTAGCCGATGTTCGCCAGGTTCATCGGGTTGCGCGCGAACGCGACGGCGATGCTGGTGCTCAGCTCGAGGTGCTCGGTGTGCTCGGCCGCGATGAGCAGAGGGAAGAACGGGTCGTGCTGGGTCTCGGCGGTCAGCCCGCCGTCGTAACCGACTTCCTCGAGCTCGCGCGCGGTGCGGGCGATGTCCTCGATCCGCATCCCACCGATCCCACCGTCGACCTTCATCTCCGCTCCCTCTCGACGAGCCATCGCAGCGTACCGGCGGTGCCCGGAGCGAGCGCAGGGCGCTCGCCAGGGAGCGAGCGCCCGCGGGCCGGGTATCCCGGCCCGCAGCGAGCGACCGAGACATACGGTGCCCGGAGCGAGCGCAGGGCGACCGAGACATCCGGTCCGCGTCGCCGTCACACCCCGGCGGTACGGTGCGAGCGATGGCTCCGTTGCCCTACTCGCTCTCCCCCAGCTCGATCGCCTGCTTCAAGTCGTGCCCGTTGGCGTTCCGGTTCTCCTACGTGGAGCGCCTGCCGGAGCCCCCGAGCCCGTGGGCGTCGAAGGGGACGCTCGTCCACCGCGCGCTCGAGCTACTCATGTGCCGGCCGCGGCACGACCGCACGATCGACGCCGCGCTCGCCGACCTCGACCGGGCGCGCGCCGAGCTCGCCGACGATCCGGAGTTCGCCGGGTTGGAGCTCGACGAGGAGGAATGGCGGCTGTTCCACGCCGACGCGGAGCAGCTCGTGCATCGGTACTTCGAGCTCGAGGATCCGACCGCCGTGCACCCGATCGGGCTCGAGCTGAAGCTCCAGGCCGATCTCGACGGCGTCCGCCTGCGCGGCGTCATCGACCGGCTCGACCTCGTCGACGGCGAGCTCGTCGTCACCGACTACAAGACGGGCTCCGTGCCGACCGAGCACTTCGAGGCCAAGAGCCTCGCCGGCGTGCATCTGTACGGGCTGCTCTGCGAGCGCATGCTCGGGCGACGCCCGGTGCGCGTGCAGCTGCTCTACCTCTCGAAGCCCGAGGCGATCATCGCCCGCCCGACCGACCAGTCGACGAACGGCGTCGGGCGACGAGCGGTGGCGCTCTGGAACGCGATCGAGCGCGCGTGCGCACGTGATGACTTCCGTCCGAGCCCGAGTCGGCTGTGCGACTTCTGCTCGTTCAAGCCGTACTGCCCCGTCTACGGCGGCGACCCCGACCAGGCGGCCGAGCTACACGGACCGGGGACCGTCATCGAGCCCGCGCTGCCACTCGCGACGTAACCCCGCTACACGTTGCCGGCGCGCTCGGACGCGGGCAGCCATCCGAGCTTCACGAGCGCCCACGTCACCACCACGAGCACGACTCCGGTCACGACCGACGCGAGGAAGCCGGCCTGTCTGACCACGCCGTCGATGAGCAGGACGACGAGCGTCCACGAGACCACGCAGACCACGAACTGCACGGCGAGCAGCACGGGCTCGGCCCTGCGGTCGCTTCTCCACTCCATGTGTCGCCTCCTGACGCCGGTCGCAGACGGGACGATACGCGCCGGTAGCGTGGTGCCGTGCCAGACGTGTTCGAGCGCGTCCACCAGCTGGACGAGGCGATCGAGAAGCGGCTGGAGCCGTACCGGAACCCGGCACTGGACGCGTTCTTCTACCGGTTGTCGAGTGCCGCCGACCATGCCCTGCTCTGGCTCGCACTCGGGTCGCTGCGCGCAGCGCGCCGTCATGACCGTCGCATCGCGGTGCGGCTCGCGGTGATGCTCGGTGTCGAGTCGGCGGTCACGAACGGCCTCGTCAAGTCGCTGTTCCAGCGCGTGCGGCCGCCGGACCACTTCGAGCACGACGGGCCGCTGCCCTACGACATGCACCGCCCGATCACGACGTCGTTCCCGTCGGGCCACGCGACCACCGCCTTCACGGCGGCCACGTTGCTCGGCGACGGCACGCGCGTCGCACCGCTGTACTTCACGCTGGCGGCCCTCGTGGCCGCGAGCCGCGTCTACGTGCGGATGCACCACACCTCCGACGTGGTCGCGGGCGCACTGCTCGGCCTGTGCTTCGGGCGGGTTGCCCGCCGGGTGGCGCCGCTCTCCGGGCGACGGGGCCGGGGTTAGCCTGGGTTCGAGCGAGAGGGAGGTTGCCGATGAGCCGCGAGATCGCCGTGACCTTCGACTACCGGTGCCCGTTCGCGCGCAACGGCCACGAGGCGGTGATCAACGCGGTCCGCGCCGGGAACCTGGGCGACGTCGAGTGGCGCTACATGGCGTTCTCGCTCGACCAGGTCCACGTGCCCGAGGGCGAGCCGCCGGTGTGGGAGCGGGAGCCCGGCGCCTGGGGCACGGGCGTGCTCGCGCTGCTCTATGGCATCGCCGTGCGCGACGTGTTTCCCGAGCAGTTCTACGACGCGCACCTCGCGCTCTTCGCGGCCCGGCACGACCACGGCCTGAAGCTCGGGCACGAGGACGTGCTCCGCGACGCGGTCACGTCGGCCGGCCTCGACGCTGACGCGGTAGCGGCCGAGGTGTGGAGTGGGCGTCCGTTGAAGACGCTCGCGGCCGAGCACAGCGAGGCGGTCGACCGGTGGGCCGTGTTCGGCGTGCCCACCTACATCGAGGGTGACGAGGCGGTCTTCGTTCGGTTCATGGAGCGAGGCCGGATCGACGACCTCGAGCGCACCGTCGACCTCATCGAGTGGGCGCGCCTCAACGAGTTCAAGCGGACCCGGATCCCGCGGTAGGGGCGGTACGGTCCCGGCATGGCCGGGGACGCGCTGTCGTTCGTCGACGACGAGGGCGAAGAGGTCGTCCTCGACGACGACGAGGCCGAGACGCTGTTCGCGCTGACCGCCGGCCTCGACGCCGCGACGGTGTCGGCGTGCCCGACGTGCCGGAGCCGCGTCCTGGCCTGCGTGGCGCTCGTTGACCTCCTCGAGGAGGCGCCGCCTCATGTCCGTGCCCGCGAGCTCGTCGAGCTCGCCGACGAGGCGCCGACCCTGCACCTCTACGTCGAGGACCTACGCAACAGCTGCCGCCACACGAGGTGGCGCGATCCCGGGCACGCGGAGTGGGCCGACGCGCTCGACGACCTTTCGGGCCGCCAGGCGCTGCGATGAAGGCCGGGAGCCGGAACGGGTGAGGGCGGTCACCGTGGTGGACGGGGCGCTCGAGTGGCGCGAGCACCCGGACCCCGAGCCCGGATCGGGTGAGCTGCTCGTCGCGGTACGGGCGGCGGGGCTGAACGGCGCCGACATGCACCAGCGGCATGGTCTCTACCCGGCGCCCCCGGGATCGCCGGCCGACATCCCCGGCCTCGAGCTCGCGGGTGAGGTCGTCGCGACCGGGCACGGGGTCGCGCGGTTCGACACTGGCGACCGCGTGATGGCGATCGTCGGCGGCGGTGGACAGGCCGAGCTCGCCGTCGTGCACGAGCGCGTCGCGATGGCCGTACCCGATGGTCTCGGCTGGCCCGAAGCCGGCGGGTTCCCCGAGGTGTTCATCACGGCGCACGACGCGCTGTTCACGCAGGCCGGCCTCACCGTCGGCGAGCGCGCGGTGGTGCACGGCGCGGCGGGCGGCGTCGGCATCGCGGGCGTCCAGCTCGCCGCCCGCGCCGGTGCCCGGATCGTCGCGACCGTGCGCAACCAGGCCTTGCGGTCGGAGGTCGCCGAGATCGGAGGCCGGTGCGGCCACGTCGCGGTCGTCGCTCCCGCCGACTTCACCACGCACGGACCGTTCGATGTCGTGCTCGAGCTGGTCGGCGCGCCCAACATCGCCGCCGACCTCGACGCGCTCGCGATCGGCGGTCGCATCGCGGTGATCGGGGTCGGCGCGGGCGGGCAAGCCGAGGTGAACCTCGTCGCGCTGATGACGAAGCGTGGGCGCATGCACGCCTCCATGCTGCGGAACCGCCCGCTCGAGCAGAAGGCCGACGCGTCGCAGCGTGTCGAACGCTCGGTCGTGCCGCTGCTCGCGACCGGCGACGTGCGCGTGCCGGTGAGCGAGACGTTCCCGATGGCCGGGGCCGAGGCTGCCTACGACCGGTTCGCGGCCGGCGGCAAGCTCGGCAAGATCGTGCTCGTCAACGCATGATCAGCACGTTCACGCGTGGCGGCGTGCTCGCCGCGTCGACGGTGAACGGTCGCTTGGTGTCGAGGCCGATGAGCCACACGAGCTTGTTGTCGGTGACGACATCGGGGGTCGTGTCCGGGTACTTGTCGAGCCACTCGACGATCGCCGTGTGGTGCACCTTCTGGGAGTCGAACAGGAGACGAAGGTTGCCCTTGTAGGTGGTTCGCCCGGCACCCGGGTTGCGACCGTCGAACGTCGACGCGGGCGTGAACTCCACCACCAACACCGCGTGCGCTGCCTTGAAGCCCTCCGTCGAGCTGTGCAGGGGCTGCCCGCCTACCTGGACGTACGGCGCCTTGCGGTACTGGACCGTGTACCCCGGCGGCATGTCCGGATTGTTGCCCTGGTCGAACGTGAACGTGATCTTGTCGTAGCAGGTCGTCGGCTCGACGACCGCGTCGGTGAGGTACTCGAGGTCTTTGGGCCCGGACAGCGCGCGCTTCCCGTCGCTCGCCACGATGAAGCGGCAGCCGGGATCCTGGTGCCGGGCTTTGTGCCTGGCCGACGCCCGCTCGCGCGGCCGGGATGCCGACGCGTCGTTCGACTCTCCCGAGCACGCAGCCGTCGCGACGAGCAGCGTCGTGAGCGCGCACGCGACGACGAAGAGGCGCAGGGGCCGCATCGGCCCAGGTTACGGGGCGGTACGATCCGCGCGACCGCAGCCATCGACGACCGCTGGAGGCCCCGTGCCCCGTTTCGGCTCTCCGTTCTCGGACGCAGGGGCTCGCGAGGTCGTCGTGGTCGAAGCCGTGCGCTCGCCGCTCGGCAAGCGCAACGGGGGGCTGGCCACCGTGCACCCGGCCGAGCTGCTCGGTGCCGTGCAGCGCGCCGCAGTCGATGGCGCCGGCATCGACCCGCACGAGGTGGGCCAGGTGATCGCCGGCTGCGTGACGCAGACCGGAGAGCAGACGTTCGACATCGCGCGCACGGCGTGGCTCTCGGCCGGGCTGCCCATCGACGTCGCGGGAACAACCGTCGACGCACAGTGCGGTTCCTCCCAGCAGGCGACGAACCTCGCCGCCGCGCTCGTCGCCTCGGGCGTGGTCGACACGGTTCTCGCATGCGGCGTCGAGTCGATGAGCCGTGTGCCACTCGGCACCGCGGTGAAGCAGGGGCCGGGCCGCCCGCTGCCGGAGTCGTACTTCGCGCAGTACGAGGTCACGTCCCAGTTCGAGGCCGCCGAGCGCATCGCCGACAAGTGGGGCGTCAGTCGCGACGACTGCGACCGGTTCGGCCTGCGTTCGCAGGAGCGCGCCCGGCGCGCCTGGGACGAGGGGCGCTTCGAGCGCGAGGTCCTGCCGCTCGACGCCCCGGATCTCTCCGACGACGGCAAGCCGACGGGCACCACGCATCGAGTCGACCGCGACGAGGGCTTGCGCGAGACGTCGCTCGAGGCGCTGGCCGCGTTGAAGCCGGTCGCGCGCGAAGACGGCGTACACACCGCGGGGTCGTCGTCCCAGATCACCGACGGCGCGGCCGCGGTGCTGATGACGACGGCGGCGCGGGCACGAGAGCTCGGCCTGCGTCCCCGGGCCCGGATCGTCGACCAGTGCCTCGTCGGCGTCGATCCGGTGCTGATGCTCACCGGCCCGATCGACGCGACGCAGCGGCTGTTCGCGCGCACCGGTCTGTCCATGGGTGACATCGACACGGTCGAGATCAACGAGGCCTTCGCTTCCGTCGTGCTGGCCTGGGAACGCGAGCTCGAGCCCGACGACGAGACCGTCAACCCGAACGGGGGAGCGATCGCGCTCGGCCACCCGGTCGGCGCGACCGGCGCGCGGCTCGTCACGACCGCGCTGCACGAGCTCGAGCGCACCGACGGAACGCTCGCCTTGGTCACGATGTGCTGCGGCGGGGGCCTCGGCACCGGCACGATCATCGAGCGGCTGGCATGAGCGAGCGTCTGTCATGAGCGAGCGTCCGCGCGGCAGGTACCCTGCCGTGCAGCGAGCGAGGCCCGAGCGGCCCGGCGCGAAGCGCCAGGAGCGGGAACGGTGACGCGCTTCGGCCTCCAGATCCCGGGGTTCACGTTTCCCGGTGTCGACGACCGCGAGGTGTTCGAGCACGTGGCCGAGCTCGCGACCACCGCCGAAGCGGCCGGTTTCGACTCGATCTGGGTGATGGACCACTTCTGGCAACTGCCGCCACTCGGTGGTCCCGACCAGCCGATCCTCGAGGGCTACACGCTGCTGGGCGCGCTCGCGGCGCGTACCGAGCGCGTGGAGCTCGGCACGCTCGTCACCGGCGTCACGTACCGGAATCCCGCGCTCGTCGCCAAGATGGTCACGACGCTCGACGTGATCTCGAAGGGCAGAGCGATCTGCGGCATCGGCGCGGCGTGGTACGAGGAGGAGCACGTCGCGCTCGGGTTCGACTTCCCGCCCGCACGCGAGCGGCTGGACCGGCTCGACGAGGCGCTCACGATCATCCGCGCGATGTTCACCGCGGTCGCGCCGTCGTTCTCGGGCCGCTACTACCGCATCGAGGGCGCGAAGAACGTGCCCCGCCCGGTGCGCGAGGGCGGGCCGCCGATCCTGGTCGGCGGGAGCGGCGAGCGGCGCACCTTGCGGCTCGTCGCGCAGCACGCCGACCTCTGCAACATCTTCGGCAGCCCCGACCTGGTGCGGCACCGGCTGGACGTGCTGCGCGGGCACTGCGCCGACGTCGGTCGCGACCCCGACGAGATCACGACCTCGTGGCTCGGCACGCTCGTGCTCACCGACACGGCCGAGGAGGCCGACGGCGTGAAAGAGCTGCTCAGCAGCGCGATCGGGCCCGACTGGCACGAGCGGTCGATCGTCGGCGACGCCGACGGCGTCGTCGAGCAGGTGAGGGCGCTGGTCGACGCCGGGCTCGACATGCTCATCGTCAACATGCCGACGTCCGACGCCGAGACCGTCGGGCGCGCCGGCGAGCTGCTCGTCTCGAAGTTCGGATGAGCGAGTGAGCACGTGACGACGCTCGCCGAACGGCTCGGCTACGCGCCCGACGCAAAGTTGCTCATCGTCAACTGCGACGACCTCGGCTCGTCGCGCTCGGCGAACGTCGGCGTGTACGACGCGCTCCGCCGCGGCTTCGGCACGAGCGCGTCGCTGATGGTGCCGTGCCCGTGGGCGCGTGACGCGGCCGCGCAGTACCGCGGCGAGGACATCGGCGTGCACCTCACGCTCAACGCCGAGTGGGAGACGTACCGCTGGGGGCCGATCACGTACTGCCCGAGCCTGCTCGACGGCGACGGCGGCTTCCCGCGCACGGTCGAGGACACCTGGGACCACGCCGACCTCGACGAGGTCCGCCGTGAGCTTCGTGCGCAGGTCGAGCGGGCCATCCTCTGGGGCTTCGACATCAGCCACCTCGACAGCCACATGGGCACGCTGCAGCTGCGGGCGGAGTTCTTCGACGCGTACCTGGAGCTCGCGGTCGACTTCGGGCTCCCGCTGCGCATGGGCCCGGCGGGCGGCGAAGCGGTCGCCGGCTTCGAGTACCGGCGCCTGGCCGGCGAGGAAGGTGTCGTGTTCCCCGACCACTTCGTCCTGTACTCGGGCGTCGGCGCGCGCCGCCACATCGAGCGGGCCCTCTTCGAGCTCCGCCCGGGCGTGACGGAGGTCTACCTCCACCCTGCCGTCGACTCCGACGAGCTGCGTGCCTCGTATCCGGATTGGCCGGGCCGGGTGGAGGACCACGCGATGCTGTGCTCCGACCCGTCGTTCCGCGGCCTCGTCGAGCGCGCCGGCGCGACCCTCCTCGGCTACCGGGCGCTGCGCGACCTCCAGCGCGCGAGCTAGATGACGGGTGCCTCCGCGTGACCCCCGAGCAGCTGGCCGCGCTGTGCGCGGCTGCGCTGCCGGGTGAAGGCCTCACGACCGACGACATCGCGACCTGCTGCCTCGGGCCCGGGAGCGAGGTGATCGGCGACGAGCATGGTGCCGTTGCGTTCGTCATCAGGGACTTCCCGGACTACCAGCTGAAGGTGGCGTGGCTGCTGCTGCTCGCGGTCGCGCCGGACGAGCAACGGCGAGGCCGCGGGCGCGCGCTCGTCGCGCAGGTCGTCGACCGGTGTCGGGCGGACGGCGTGCGAGAGCTGCACACCGGCAACGCCGCGCCCCGGTACGTCTGGCCCGGCGTCGACCTCGCCAACACCGCGGCCCTGGCGTTCTTCCAGGTGCTCGGCTTCGAGGCGTACGACCACGGCCTGAACATGCTGCTCCCGACGTCGTTCCGGGCACCGGTGCCGAGCGGTATCACCATCGAGCGCGAGACCGGCAACGGAGCCACCGCGCTCGCCGGTCAGCAGTTCCCCAACTGGGAGGACGAAGTCGCCCGCGGTGTCGAGCGCGGTACCACGTTCGCGGCGCGTGACGTCGGGGGCGCCACGATCGCGTTCGCGTGCCATTCGGTGAACCGCCACGCCTGGATCGGCCCGATGGCGACGGACGCCACACGCCGCCACGCCGGCACCGGTCACGCGCTCCTCGGCACGCTCGCCGCGGACATCGCGGCGCGGTACGGCGTCGAAGCCGCGGAGATCTCGTGGGTCGCCCCCGTTCCGTTCTACGCCAAGGCGGGCGCAGTGGCCTACCGTGCCTTCCGCACGCACAAGCTGGTGCTGTGAGCCGCGCGGCGGGGATCGACGTCGGGGTGCGCAAGGGCTGCGATGTCGTCGTACTCGACGGACGCGACGTGGTCGAGCACTGGCCAGGTGTCTTCCCCGACGAGCTGGCCGCGCTGTTGGGGCGACAGGATCCGGATGTCGTGGCGATCGACGCGCCGCCTGCGTACGCGCCGACCGGATCGACGCGACGCGCCGAGCGCGAGCTGATGCGCCGGGGCATCCGGCTCTACGTCACGCCCGACGAGGTCAGTGGCGCCCAGCTCGCCTGGTACGCCTGGATGCGGGTCGGGTTCGCATGCTTCGATGCCATCGCGCCCACGTTTCCCCGGTACCGCGGCGGCGACTACTCGGGGCACGCGTGCGAGGTGTTTCCTCACGCGACCGCCGTTGTGCTCAGCGGCGCGCTGCCCGATCGGAACGTGCGCAAGGCGGTGCACCGCCGAGCCGTTCTCGAGAGGTGCGGCATCGCCACGAGCGGGCTGCGGACAATCGACGCACTCGATGCTGCGCTGTGCGCGCTCACGGGTGTCATCGCGCTCGACGGAGGCGCGTGCGTCGTCGGGGACGCCGACGAGGGAGTGATCGTCCTTCCGGCGACCACGCTGCCGAAGCGTTACGTCAGTACTCCGTGACGCCCCGCAGCTTCGCTTGGAGGGCCTGGTACTCGGGCGACATCGTCAGTGGCAGCAGTTGCATGAGCTTGCCGATGTTGCCCGTCACCTTCATCTTCCCTTGCATGAACGCGGCGTTCGCGTCGAGATCGCCCTTGGCGATGGCCACGGAATCCTCGTAGGTAGACGTCATGGTGAAATCGGCGTCGGCAATCGTGCCGAGCGACGACTCGAGCAGCTTCCCGTTCTCCAGCACCCAGTAGTACTCGATGTCGCCGTCGGGTCCGCCGGTGACGACGTACTGCATCTTCGCCGACGCCCCCGGTCGCTCCGGCTGGTCGGCCGAGAGCTCGCGGCCCTTGTCGAGCCACTCCTGCGTGAGGTACCTCGCCACCGTGGTTCCCCTTTCCTCGACTCGCGTCAGCTCGCTCGTTCGTGCGCCTCCTGCGAGCGCACTCCCGCGAAGAGATCGTCTTCGGTCTCGCCCTCGGCGAGCTCCCCCACCCGTGAGCGCGCCAGCGCGTACTCGTCCCACGGGAAGATCTCGCGAACGACCTCATCGGGAAGGCGCATCCAGAAGCCCTCAGGGTCGACCTGCGTGCGGTGTGCCAGCAGCGACGCCCGGCGCCGGTGCAGCCAGTCGCCGACGTCGACGAACGTCGTGAAGCGCTCGTCGCGGTCGGGGAAGCCCTGGTCGAACCAGCGCGCGTAGGGGCTCTCCTCGCCACGCTCGATGAACGCATCGTGCAGCGCCTTGACGCGACGCCGCGAGAACCCCGTGTAGTAGAGCTTCAGCGGCGTCCACGGCTCGCCGGCATCCGGGTACTGCGTCGGGTCTCCCGCCGCGTCGAACGCCGGCAGCGAGATCTCGTGCACCCGGATGTGATCCGGGTGCGGGTAGAACTGACGGTCGTCGCCATAGGTGACGATCACCTGCGGACGCTCCTCGCGGATCACGTCGACGAGCCGGCCGACGGCCTCGTCGAGCGGCGCGTTGGCGAAGTTGTCGGGTCGCCGGTTGGTGTCGGTATCAGGCATGCCCGAGTCGTGGTAGCCGAGGAGGTGCAACGCGTCGTAGCCGATCACGTCGGCACTCGCTCGGAGCTCGCGCATGCGTACGGCCTCGAGATCGGCGCGCACCTCGGGCGTGTCGACCGCGGGGTTGAGGATGTCGCCCGCCTCGCCGCCCGTACAGCACACGAGGACGGTGTGAGCACCCTCGTCGGAATACCGCGCGATCGTCGCGCTGCCCTTCGAAGCCTCGTCGTCGGGATGCGCATGGACCGTGAGCACGCACAGGGGGTTGCCCGCGCGGTCGACCGGTCTCATCCACGCGACGTTACCCGCGGGCGTGATCGGTAGAGTCCGAACGTGCCGCTTCCGCGTCGTATCGCCGCCGTCGTCGTGGCCGGCGCGATGCTGGTTCTCACGTCACCGACCGTCGCGGGAGCGCAGTCGTTGCGCTGGAAGCAGTGCGGCGGTGGCCTCGAGTGCACCTCGCTCGATGTGCCCGTCGACTACAACCAGCCGAACGGCGAGCAGCTGACGATCGCGGTGGCGCGGCGTCCGGCGAGTGACCCCCGTCACAGCATCGGCTCGTTGGTCGTGAATTGGGGCGGGCCCGGTGATCCGGGCACCGAGACGCTGCGCCTGTTCGCTGACTCGTTTCCGCGCGAGATCCGCCGTCACTTCGACCTCGTCAGCTTCGACCCCCGCGGGACGGGATCCTCGCGGCCGATCGACTGTGTCGACGACGCGACATTCGAACGGCTCTTGAACGAGGACCCGACGCCCGACACGCCCGGGGAGCTCCCCCATTTCTACGACGGCTCGAACAGCGCGGTCGACTTCATCCAGGCCTGTATCGACAAGTTCGGTCCGTGGCTCGCCGGCGTCGGCAGCCGCAATGTCGCTCGCGATCTCGATCGCATGCGCGCGGCCATGGGTGAGCGCCGGCTCAACTTCCTCGGATACTCCTACGGCACCGTGATCGGGGCCGTGTACGCGCAGCTGTTCCCCCATCGCGTTCGTACGATGGTGCTCGATTCGGCGGTGAACCTCTCCGACACGGAGCAGTCCGCCCAACTCGGGAACCTCCGTGGCTTCGAGCGCGCCCTCGACGGATTCCTCACCGACTGCGCGTCGAAACGGGACTGCGCGTTCCGCTCGAACGGGAAGCCGCGCCGTGCGCTGGAGCAGCTGCGCGACCGCTTCGAGGGCGGGCTCACGGTCCCGACCGACGACGGTCGGACGGCCGGCGAAGCGACCTTCTATGCCGCGCTGCTCGGCGCGCTCTACGACCGGGAAACCGGCTGGCCGCTCCTGGCCGCGGCCTTGCATCAGGTCGTCGCGAAGCACGACGGCTCGCTGCTCGCGCTGACGGCCGACACGCAGACCGGCAGGCGCGAGAACGGCACCTACGACAACATCCGCGAGGCGATCGGCTTCATCACTTGCGACGACCGGCCCGATCCGCTCGTGCCGTTCGACGAGTACCGGACCACGTTCGAGCAGTACTCGCGCGAATACCCGTTCTTCGGACGCTTCGTCGCCGCCTACCCGCTGGGGTGCGACCCGCGCCTGCCCAGACCGGCGCCCGGCACAGCGCTCGACGACGTGCGCACCGCCGACGCTCCACCCGTGCTGGTGATCGGCACGACCCGCGATCCCGCGACGCCGTACTCCGGGGCCCGGGACCTGCAACGACGTCTTCGTGGTTCGCGGCTGCTCACGTTCGTCAGCACCGAGCACGGCAGCTACGGCAAGGGCATCACGTGCATCGACGACGCCGTCGACCGCTATCTGGTTCGTCGATCGCTGCCGCCGCGTGGCGTGCGCTGCCAGGCGTGACCGTCGACGTCACGCGGTGACGGACTCCGCTCGCTCCCCGGGTTGGAGCCGGTAGACGTCGACCCGGCCGATGTCACGAATACGCCGCCCGGGGAGCCGGCGGAACGAGAACCGTTCGTCGCCGGCGAGAGCGGCGGCGAGCTCGGCCGACACCAGCACCGTCCCCGGCCGGGCCATCTCCGTGAGCCTGCTCGCGAGGTTCACGACCGATCCGAAGTAGTCGCCGTCACGTGACAGCACCGCGCCCCACGCGACACCGGCGCGCGTTTGCGGGAGCATCTCGTCGCCCGTCGACGCCTCGGTCAGCGCCAGCGCGATCGCCGCCGCGGTACCTGGCGTGTCGGTGATGAACATCACCTCGTCGCCGATGGTCTTCACGATCCGGCCCCCGGCGCTCACGACGGTGTCGTGCGCGATCGCCGAGAACCGCTCCACGAGCGCGAACAGACCCTCGACCTCGAGCTCCTCGCTCAGCGCGGTGTAGCCGACGAGGTCGACGAAGCCGACCGCCACGTTGACCATGTTGGCCAGGCTCGGGTCGCCGTCGGCGAGCTTGCGCCACAAGGTTGCCCGGAGCTGGAGCCGATGGGCGTGGTCGATGAGGCGGGACAGGTCCTCGAAATCGAACCGCTGTGCAATCAGCTCGGCGAGCTCCTCGTCGTCGAGGCCCATGCGACGCGCGGCCCGGAACGACGAGGCAACATCGTCGCTCTCGACCTCCGCGACGCGAGCCAGCGCGGCATTGAGCACACGCGCCTGCGCGAGCGCACGCTCCAAGGTCCACTCGAACATCCAGGGATTGCGCAGCCGGTCGGCGAAGGCCCGCAGCGCAGCCACGTCCGCGTCGGTGAAGGCGACGAGGTCGTCGGGGAGGTCGGGGAACCCGATCGCGCGCCACACTTCGCGCGCCACGTCGAGGTCGCAGCCCGCCGTTGCCGCGAGCTGCTCCATCGTGTAGCGCCGCTCGCCCGGCGTGATCTCGCGGTCGAGTGTCAACAGCGCGAGGTAGTGGCCCTGCGCCGCGTTGTCGATCTCGGTGTCGGTGGCGCCGCGGCGGCGCAGGAACCTCCGGAGCGAGCGCTTCACGGCTCCCCCGACCGCCTCGTCGCCCGGCGTCTCAGGACGACCGGGGCACGTCCTTCCAGGGCAGCTCGCGCGAGTTGTCGGGCTCCTTGGGCAGGCCGAGCACGCGTTCACCGAGGATGTTGCGCATCACGTTCGACGTGCCGCCCTCGATCGTGTTGGCCTGCGCGCGCAGGAAGCCACGGGCGACGTCGCGGTGCGAGTCGCCGCTGCCGTCGATCAAGACGTTGCGGCCGCCCTTCGTGAGGTCGTCACCTTCCCAAGCGACTGCGTTCGCACCCTCGAGGTCGACCGCGAGCTTCTGGAGCCGCTGGTTGAACTCGGCCTGCATGAGCTTCGTGATCGAGCCCTCCGGCCCTGCTTCGGCGCCGCTCTTGCGCTTGTCGGCCGCGCGCTGGTTGCTCAGCCGGATGAGCCGGCTCTCGACGTAGAGCTGGACGAGGCGCTGGCGCACCAGCGGATCGGCGAGGGGACGGTGACGCTGGATCAAGCGCGCGATCGGGCTGCCGCCGACCGCGTCGCCCGAGAGCGAACCGGCGCCCGAGAGCGCGACGCGCTCGTTCATCAGCGTGGTGATCGCGACGCGCCAGCCCTCGCCCTCAGGGCCGACACGCATCGAGTCGGGGATGCGGACGCCCTCCATGAAGACCTCGTTGAACTCCGCGTCACCCGTGATCTGGACGAGCGGGCGCACCTCGACACCCGGCGCCTGCATGTCGAGCACGAAGTAGCTGAGTCCCTTGTGCTTGGGAACCTCGGGGTTCGTGCGGGCGAGCAGCATCCCCCACTTCGAGATGTGTGCGAGCGTCGTCCACACCTTCTGCCCGGTGATGACCCACTCGTCACCATCGCGCTCGGCGCGCGTCGACAGCCCGGCCACGTCGGAACCGGCACCCGGCTCGCTGAAGAGCTGGCACCAGATCTCCTCGTTGGTCGCGAGGGGGCGCAGCAGCCGCTGCTTCTGCTCCTCGGTGCCCCACGTGATGATCGTCGGACCGCCCATCCCGATGCCGATGATGTTGAACGGGCGTGGTACCCGGTAGTGGTTGAGCACCTCGTTGACGTGCTTCGCCTGGCCCGGCGGGACCGACAGACCCGCGCCGTATTCGGTCGGCCAGGTGGGTGTTGCGTAGCCCGCCTCGCCGAACCGGACGCACCACTGGCGATAGTCGAGCGCGTCGCGCAGCTCGGACCACTTGGCGTCGTCGCGGGCGTCGACCGCTTCCATCCAACCGGCTGGGAGGTTCTCGGCCAGCCACGACTGCGTCTGGTCGCGCAGCTGCTCAGCGCCGAGCTCGGCACGCGTCGACTGTTCGGCGACCGCCATGCGAACCTCCGACTCCACGGCCACGGTGGCACGGATGGTAGCCCGGTACGAGCGAAGATCGATCGGTGCCGGGCGCTCGCCGCTCCTAGGCTCGACGACATGACACGCGCGCTCGTGTACAGGGAGGGTAAGCCGCCCGAGGAGCTGGCGGTGGAGGACGCGATCGAGCGCATCGACGCCGAGCGCGCGCTCGTGTGGATCGACGCGGACCGGCCGCCGAAGGAGGAGTTGAACACGCTGGCCACGCAGCTCGGCATCAACGAGTTCACCCTCGAGGACCTCCAGTCGGCCAACCAGCGCACGAAGCTCGACCACTACTCGGACCAATGGCATGTCGCCGTCCACGACTGCGAGGTACGAGACCGCGAGCTCATCACCCGGGAGATCGACGTCGTATTCGGCGATGGATGGCTCCTGTCCGTCCGCCAGAAGCCGGAGGGGCACGCGCGGGCGGAGCCGTTCCCGATGGAGCTCGTGCAACAGCGCTTCGAGTCACAACGGGTCGAGCACGACTCCACCGACGAGGGCTTCCTCCTCTGGGCACTGCTCGACGTCGTGGTCGACCGCCACTTCATCGTCACCGACGTGGTCGACGATGCGATCGACGAGGCCGAGGTGGTGGTGCTCGGTGACGATGCGGAGGAGGTCGCGCAACGCCGCGGTCGCCCGCGCCAGCTATTCGAGCTCAGCAAGCTGCTCGTCCAGTTCCGTCGCGCCGCGAGCCCGCTCCGCGAGGTGGTGAGCGCGATCCTGCGGCGTGAGACGCCGTGCATCAGCGAGGCCGCGTTCCCGCACTTCCAGGACGTCTTCGACCACGTGTTGCGGGTCTCCGACCTCGTCGAGTCGCAGCGCGACGTCCTCACCGGGCTGCGGGATGCCGAGCTCACGGTGGTGTCGAACGCCATGAGCCGCTCCCAGCAGCAGATCGCAGCATGGGGCGCGATGCTCATCGTGGCCACGCTCATCACCGGGCTGCTCGGGATGAACTTCGCCAACGCCCCCGAGCTCGACTGGGGAGAGGGGTTCCTCGTGATCGGCGGGATCATCGCCTTGCTGTGCGCGCCGCTCTACATCTGGTTCAAGCGCAAGGAATGGCTGTGACCCAAGTCGTCCACCGCGAGCGTCATCGCTACCGGCGCGTCGGCTGGCTGCGTGCGGGCATCCTCGGCGCGAACGACGGCATCGTCTCGGTCGCGAGCCTCATGCTCGGTGTGGCCGCCACGACTTCATCGCGCAGCGAGATCGCGGTTGCCGGACTTGCCGGGCTCGTCGCCGGCGCACTGTCGATGGCGGCCGGCGAGTACGTATCGGTGAGCTCGCAACGCGACACCGAGCGTGCCGATATCGCACGCGAACGCAAGGAGCTGCGCCAGAGCCCTGGTCACGAGCTCGAAGAACTGACCGAGATCTACGTTGCGCGTGGACTGGAGCGCCCGCTCGCGATCGAGGTCGCCAAGCAGCTCATGGCGGCGGACCCACTCGGCTCACACCTCCGTGACGAGCTCGGCATGACCGAAGAGACCCGAGCACGACCGCTGCAGGCGACGATCACGTCCGCGCTCAGCTTCTCCGCCGGCGGGTTGATCCCGTTGCTCTCGCTGCTGGTCGCACCTTCGGGCGCGCGGATCCCGGTCATCGCCGGGGTGGCGCTCGTGCTGCTGGCCTGCACGGGGGCGCTCGGCGGCCGGCTCGGCGGCGCGCCCGTACGGCGCGCCGCCACCCGTGTGCTCGTCGGTGGTGCGGTCGCGATGGCAATCACGCTCGCGATCGGCGAGCTCATCGGTACGGCGGTCTGACCCGGAGGGTCAGCGCGCCGCGAGCAGCCGCGCGGTGTGGCGTGCGATCACGACGTCCTCGTTCGTCTCGACGACGTGGACGCGACACGCCGCGTCGTCGGTGCTGATGATCGCCGCGTCGGCCGCGTTCCGATCGCGGTCGATCTCGATCCCGAGGTGCGAGAGACCGTCGCAGATCTCCGCGCGCACGGCAGCGGCACGCTCGCCGATACCGCCTGTGAACACGAGAGTGTCGAGGCCGCCGAGCAGCGCGGCGTACGCACCGATCTGCGCCCGAGCGCGAGTACAGAACATGTCCACCGCGAGGGCAGCGTTGCGGTCGGTCGCGCGCGTCTCGAGGAGCTCGCGCATGTCCCCGCTCGTCCCCGACACGGCGAGGAGACCCGACTCGCGCTCGACCAGCATCTCCAAGCTGTCGGCGTCGTAGCCGCGCGCTCGCAGCAGGTAGACGAGCACGCCCGGGTCGACGTCGCCGGTTCGCGAGCTCATCATCAGGCCACCCGCGGGTGTGAGTGCCATCGTCGTGTCGATCGGGACGCCGCCGCGTACGGCGACCATGCTGGCGCCGTTCCCGAGGTGCGCCAGCACCGCCCGACCGAGCTGTTGCGCACCGATCGCACCGACGACGTACTCGTACGACAACCCGTGGAACCCGTACCGCCGGATGCCCGCCTCGGCGAGGGCGGACGGGATCGGCAGGCGCCGAGACCGCTCCGGCATGCCCTCGTGGAACGCGGTGTCGAAGCACACGACCTGAGGCAGATCGGGGAACCGCTCGCGCACGCACTCGATGCCCGTGATCGCCGGCGGGAGATGCAGCGGGGCGAGTCCCACGACCGACTCGAGGTCGTCGAGCAGCGCGTCGTCGACCAGGACCGGCTCGACGTGCCGAGGACCGCCGTGAACGACCCGGTGACCCGCGGCCCGCGGCGCCGATGCACCCGCGGTGTCGAGGTCGTCGAGCACGGCTTCGAGTGCGGCGCGGTGACCCGCGTCATCGACGGGTCGCTCACTCCTCGCGAGCTGCTCCTCCTCGTCGCGGCCGATGCGGTAGAGCGCGCCCTTCAACGACGATGAGCCGCTGTTGACGCACAGGATGACCAGCGACGCGTCAGCCACGCTCGGGGTCCGACCACCGCCAGTCGCGCACCTCGGGCATGTCCTCGAGGTGCTCCACGACGTACGCGCGGTGTCGCTCGAGCATCTGCTCGCAGTGCTCGACGAGCCGTTCGGCTCCTTCCGGGACGCGGCGGGCGCGCCGCAACGCTTCCATGCAGAGGTGGTAGCGGCTGATCTCGTTGCGCACGACCATGTCGAAGGGTGTCGTCGTCGTGCCCTCCTCCTCGAACCCCCGCACGTGGAATCGCCCCGGCTCGCGGCGACCATGCACGACGTGGTGCACCGCAGCCGGGTAGCCGTGAAAGGCGAAGACGACGTCGACGTCTCGGGTGAAGAGCTCGTCGAAGCGATCGTCCGGCATGCCGTGGGGGTGGCGGTCGGGAGGGAACAGCGTCATCAGGTCGACGACGTTGACCACACGGACGGCGAGGTGCGGGACGTGACGGCGTAGGAGGTCGGCGGCGGCGAGCGTCTCCATCGTCGGGATGTCGCCCGCGCAACCCAGGATCACGTCGGGGCCGTCTCGACCCTCGGTGCCGGCCCACGCCCAGGTGCCTGCGCCGTGCGCGCAGTGCGTGCGTGCGGCCTCGAAGTCGAGCCACTGCGGTTGTGGTTGCTTGTCGATGACGACGAGGTTCACGTAGTCCCGGCTGCGCAGGCAGTGATCGGCCACCGAGAGGAGGCAGTTCGCGTCGGGAGGCAAGTAGACGCGCGACACGCTCCCCTTCTTCGTGATCATCACGTCGATCAGGTCCGGCCCCTGGTGGCTGAAGCCGTTGTGGTCGTTGCGCCAGCAGGTGGACGTGAGCAGCACGTTCAGCGAGGCAACCGGAGCGCGCCATTCGAGGTCGTGCCCGTGCTCGAGCCACTTCGCGTACTGGATCATCATCGACGCGCTCACCATGGAGAACGCCTCGTAGGTGGCGAAGAGCCCGTGGCGGCCGGTCAGCAGGTAGCCCTCGAGCCATCCCTCGCAGCTGTGCTCGCTGAGGATCTCCATGACCCGGCCGTCGGGCGCGACGTGATCGTCGATCGGGATGGTCGGCTCGACGAGGCAGCGGTTCTCGACGTCGAACACGGCGCCCAGGCGGTTCGAGTTGGTCTCGTCGGGACAGAAGAGCCGGAAGTTCTGCGACCCGGCGTTGCGCGTGAAGACGTCGCGCAGCATCTCGCCCAGCCGGCGCGTCGATTCCTGCAGCTCGGAACCCGGGTGCTCGACCGAGATCTGGTATCCAGCGGGGTCCGGGAGATCGAGGGGCTTCAGCAGCCGGCCGCCGTTGGCGTGCGGATTCGCGCCCATGCGCCGGTCGCCGGCGGGCGCGAGGCGCGTGAGCTCAGGCACGAGTGCGCCGTCGTCGTCGAAGAGCTCCTCCGGCCGGTAGGAGCGCATCCAGCGCTCGAGGATGCGCAGGTGCTCGGCGTTCGTACGGACGTCACCGACCGGGACCTGGTGGCTCCGGAACGTTCCCTCGACAGGCTCGCCGTCGACCTCCTTCGGGCCGGTCCAACCCTTCGGCGTGCGAAGGACGAGGGCCGGCCAGCGTGGGCGGGCCGAGAAGCCGTGGCGGCGCGCCTCGGCTTCGATCGCCGCGATCTCGTCGAAGCACTCGTCGAGGGCGTCGCTCAGCGCCCGGTGGACGGCAGCAGGCTCGTCGCCCTCCACGAAGTGCACCTCGTACCCGTAGCCGTCGAGCACCGAGCGGATCGCGTCGTCGTGCGCGCGGCCGAGCACCGTCGGGCCGGAGATCTTGTAGCCGTTGAGGTGCACGATCGGGAGCACCGCGCCGTCGCGCACCGGATCGAGGAAGTCGATTCCCTGCCACGACCCCGAGAGCGGCCCGGTCTCCGCCTCGCCGTCGCCGATCACGCACGCGACGACGAGCTCGGGGTTGTCGAAGGCCGCACCGAACGCGTGCACAAGGGAGTAGCCGAGCTCGCCGCCCTCGTGGATCGAGCCCGGTGTCGGCACGCTCACGTGGCTCGGGATGCCGCCCGGCGTCGAGAACTGACGGAACAAGCGGCGGAGGCCGTCGACGTCACGCGTGACGTGCGGGTAGACCTCCGTGTACGTGCCCTCGAGGTAGACGTTGGCGACGACCGCCGGACCGCCGTGGCCCGGCCCCGCGATGTAGATCACGTCGGCGTCGCGCTCGCGAATGACTCGATTCAGGTGCACGTACAGCAGGTTCAGGCCCGGGGACGTACCCCAGTGACCGAGCAGCCGCGGTTTGACGTGTCCCGGCCGGAGCGGCTCCCGCAGCAACGGGTTGTCGGACAGATAGATCTGCCCGACCGTCAGGTAGTTCGCGGCACGCCAGTACGCGTCGAGCGCCTCGACCTCGCGATCGGTGACGCGAGCGGTCATGCCGGCGCTGCGTGGCGCCGTTGGATGACTCGTGACGCGCGCCACCCGACCTCGAGCAGGAGCACGGCAGCGGCCGCGATCAGTGCCGCTTCACCGAGCACTCGGGTGTCGGGCAGCTCCAGCGCGTAGAAGTCGCGCAGCCCCGGGACCACGAGGATGAGTGCCACCGCGCCCACCATCGCGCCCACGAGCAGGGTCTTCCAAAGCGTGAACGGGCGGGCGAGCAGCACCAGGATCCACAGTCCACACACGATGAGGACGAGCGTGGCGGTCGTGCGGGACTCGCGGACCGAGAGGTCCTCCGAGTAGCGGGCCAGGCAGAAAGCGGTGAGGGCGGCCGCTCCGGCGACGATCCCCGCTGGGATGCAGAAGCGCAGCACCCGTTGGAGGAAGCCGGGGACGTACCGGCGGGTGTTCGGCGCCAGCGCGAGCACGAACCCGGGGATGCCGATCGTGAACGTGCTCACGATCGTGAGGTGGCGCGGCAGGAACGGATACCGGATGTCGGCGATGACCACCGCGATCGCGATCAGGATCGCGTACACGGTCTTCGTGACGAACAGGTTCGCCGAGCGCTCGATGTTCGCGATCACCCGACGGCCTTCCGCCACGACGCCGGGCAGCGTCGCGAACTTCGCGTCCAGCAGCACGAGCTGCGCGACCGCACGCGTCGCGGCCGCGCCCGACCCCATTGCCACCCCGATGTCGGCGTCCTTCAGCGCGAGCGCGTCGTTGACACCGTCTCCGGTCATTGCCACGACGTGGCCCTTCGACTGCAGCGCATGGACCATCGCTCGCTTTTGCTGCGGCGTGACGCGACCGAACACCGAGTGCTCCTCGAGCGCGTCGGCCAGCTCGTGCTCGTCGTCGGGCAGCTCGCGTGCGTCGAACGCATCGTCGGCGTGCTCCATGCCGACCCGACGGGCAACGGCCGCAACCGTGCGGGGGTTGTCGCCCGAGATCACCTTCAGCTGGACACCTTGATCGGCAAAGTAGCCGAGCGTGTCCTGCGCGTCGGGCCGGACCTTCTCCTGGAGCAGCACCAGCGCGGTGGGTGAGAGATCGGGAGGGAGCTCTTCGCCGTCGAGCTCCGCCTTCGAGAGGGCGAGGAGCAGCACGCGGTTGCCCTCGGCCGCGAGCTCGTCGGCGCGCGTGCGCGCCGGGTCGTCCGGCGACGCGTCGGGCAGCATCATCTCGGGGGCGCCGAGCACCCAGCTGCCGTGGCCGTCGAAGCGCGCCGCGCTCCACTTGCGCGCGGACGAGAACGGGATCGCACCCGTCCGCTCCCAGCCCGGGGACTCGAGCGCGTCGCCGATCGCACCGAGGGTGGCGTTGCGGTTCTCGTCTGCGGCGAGCGCACCGAGCGCCTGCTCGATCTCCGACTCGGCGCCATCCCCGTCGCGGAGCGGCTCGACCCGGTCGAAGACGACCTCGCCCTCGGTGAGCGTGCCGGTCTTGTCGAGGCAGACCACGTCCACACGCGCGAGCCCTTCGACCGCCGGCAGCTCCTGGACGAGCACCTTGCGCCGGGCGAGTGTGACCGCGGCGATGCCGAACGCCAGGCTGGTGAGGAGCACCAGTCCCTCCGGCACCATCCCCACGACCCCGGCGACCGTGCCGGTGAGCGCCTCTTCGAGGTCGTTGCTCCCCAGCTGCCGCCAGAGCAGCAACGCCGAGACGGGGAACAGCGCGTACTGGATCAGCTGCAGCAGGCGGTTGATGCCCGCCTGGAGCTCCGAGTGTGTCAGCGCGAACCGGCGGGCCTCGACCGCGAGCTTCTGCGCATACGACTCGGGGCCGACGGCGGTCGCCTGGAACCGGCCGGAACCGGCCACGACGAAGCTGCCCGACATGACCTGGTCGCCCACCCCCTTGTCGATCGGGTCGGACTCACCGGTCAGCAGCGACTCGTCGATCTCGAGTCCGCCGGCACTGCGCACGGCGCCGTCGGCCGGGACCTGGTCGCCGGTGCGCAGCTCGCACAGGTCGTCGCGCACCACTTCTTCGACGGCGAGCTCGCTGACCTGACCCTCGCGCACCACCCGCGCGCGGGGTGCGTTGAGCACGGCCAGCCGGTCGAGCGTTCGCTTCGCGCGGATCTCCTGGACGATGCCGATCAGAGAGTTCGCGACGAGCACGACGCCGAAGAGCGCGTCCTGGATGTCGCCGACGACCAGGATGACCGCCAGCATCGTGCCGAGGATGGCGTTGAACCGCGTGAGGACGTTGGCCCGGATGATCTCGCCGTACGTGCGGCTCGTCCGTGTCCCCGCGTCGTTCGTGAGACCGCGTTCGACGCGGTCGCGAACCTCGTCCGCAGTCAGTCCGGTGTCCGGAGTCGCGTTCGCCTGCGTCACCTGCATGGTTCGGGTCAGCGTAGGGTGCCGTAGCGAACGACCCGGGTTGTCGGGTCAGGACGACGATGCGGGAACCAGTTCCACCTCGCCGGTGTCGTCGTCCTCGACGACGCGGTACCCGCAGAGCTCGGCGAGCAGCTGCTGGCCCTCGTCGGGCCCGATGGCGATCAGCTCGTCGCCCGCCTGGAGACGGACGTGACCCCTCGGCCGGTAGATGTAGCGCCCGGCCCGCTGGATCGCGAGCAGGTAGAAGCCGGTCTCGAGCTCGAGCCTGGCCTCGGCCAGCGTGCGACCGTCGAGTGCCGAACCGGGCGCGACGGGCACGCGCGCGATCACCTCGTCGGACTCACCGAGGGCCATAGCGAGGACCGGGTGCATCTCCTCGCCCTCCTCGACGAGCCAGACCATCTGTTGCGCCGCATCGCCGATCTCCTCGGCCGCGGCGCCGAGGTGCAGCAGGCCGCGTAGCGGTGACGGGTCGAGCTGGTCGGCGGCGCCGCGCAGCACCCACACCTCGAGCCGCTCACGCATCTCGTCGAGGCGGTCCTCGAGGGCGCCGACCTCGGCCGCGAGGCTGTGGTCGTAGAGCAGGATCGCCGAGTACGCGATGCCGATCGCGACCTCCGAGATGTTCTTCATCTCGACGAGGACGTCGACGGCGCGGTCGAGGTCGGTGATCGCCGGGTCTTCGACGACGGGCGGCGGCCGCCACTCGGGCGCGCCGGCGAGCTCGCGGAGCTCGGCGATGCCGTCGGGTGGGCCGCGCAGGATCAGCACGTCGTCGGGCAGGAGCACCTCGTCGCCGTCCGGGTCGATCAGCCACTCCTTGCCGCGCCGGAGCGCGACGACGCGCATCCCGACCTCGGTCGGCAGCTCGAGGTCGGAGAGCGACCGCTGCGCGAGTGCGGAGTCGGCGCGCACGCGCACGCGGTGCGACACCTCTTCCGCAGCGGCCAGGTCGGCCACGAGCGCGGCGGGGATTCCGAGCCGGTGCGTGACGATGCGTGAGATGTCGACGGCCGCGTCGCCCAGGCGCTCGATCGCGCTCATCACGTGCAGCACGCTCGACATCTGCTCCGCCTCGCGCGGCGAGCGGGCCGCGAGCACCGCGAGCTCGCGCATCTCGTGCACGAGGCCGCGCAGCCGCTCGTCGAGGTCCTCCACCTCTTCCGCCATGTTCTCGTCGCCGAAGAACAGGGCGGCGTAGCCGAGGTCGACCATGAGCTCGGAGGTGTCCTTGGCCTCCGAGAGCATGGCCTTCAGGTTCCGTGGAGGTTTCTCGTCCATTTTTCTCGGTCGCTCGCTGCGGGCCAGGGTACCTGCCCCGCGGGCGCTCGCTCCCTGGCGAGCGCCTCGCTGCGCTCGGGCGCCGCGAACTAGGCCCGCGGGCGCTCGCTCAGGTCTCATGTCAGGCCCAGCAACACGATCGCCAGGATCAGCGCGAGCGCGCCGAGGAGGTCGAGGCTCGACGTCACCACGGGGATCGCGTGGCTGTCCGGATCGAGCCCGAGGCGGTACGCGGCAATCGCGCCGTAGTACCCGACCAGCACCGAAAACGTGGTCGCGATCGCGCCCGCGAGCATCGAGACTGCGATCATCTCGAGCGCACCCGGGCTGCGTAGGTCGGCGACGGCGGACACCACGTCCGCCGACAAGCCGAGGAACAGGAACACCGGCACCGCATAGACGGAGACGAGCAGGATGTCGTCGCTCACGGCGCGCAACGGGGAGCGCGACGGCTCGAGCGTCCCGAGGTGCAGCTTCGTGCTGACCCGCGCGCTCAGGATCCCACCCAGGGAACCCGAGTCCTCGAGGAAGGGCGGCACGAGCACGAGCAGTGCCGGGTACACGAGGAACGACGAGAAGCGCTGCTCGATCGTGAGCCCGGCGATGATGTCGACGACCCCCGCGATCGCGAGCACCGGAACTGACTCGCGAACGATCTGGCGAAGGATCGGATAACGGGAACGCAACGCGAACACGAGCGACACGACTCCCGCGACCGCGCACAGGGAGCCGACGACGGGCGTGACGACCCCGACGCCGACGAGGAACGTGGCCGCGAACAGGCCGGGAAGCGTGACCATGTCACCGGCCGCCGTCACGATCGGCGCGGCGACGTTGTCGAGGTCCCAGTTCCGGCGCGCACTGAGCGCCGCCACGCCGACGGTGATGGCGAGCACGACAGCCGACGAGAGCATCCCGCCGATCACCGAGATCACGACGAAGTCGGCGACGGAGATCGTGTTGTCGAGGCCGAACCCGATGGCCATCGCCTTGGCGAGTACGGCGAGCACCAACGAGATCGACAACGACAGCGCAAGTGACGCAGCGAGGTTCTGACCGACCACCGTCTCGCGCCGGCGTGAGAGGCGGAACGTGCCCGCGTGGATCGACGTGCCCAGCCGGCTCCCGAGCGCGCCGAAGATGTTGCCGCGCATGCCGATCGCGGCGGGCACGAGGACGAGCAGCCCGGGCAGCTTGTCGAGCGTGCCCGTGATGGAGCCGAGTGTCAGACCGGCGAGGAGATCACCGCCGGAGGAGAGAAAGAGCGCGACGAAGCCCGCTCGCACACCGGCCGGGTCCGCGCGGACGAGCGCGCGGAACCGCCGCACGAGGCGGAGACGACGCAGCATCGGTAACTCGGAGGCTCGTTCATCCTGTGCTCCATGAGAGCAGTCAAGGGTACCCCTACCGTCACCGGAAGTCGCGTGAGCGCAGCAGATCGGCGGGGCGCAGCGACAGCGCTTCGATGCGATGGGCGAGCAGATTGATCACGCCCTGACGACGCTCCAGCACACCACGAACGCAGAGCGCCGTCGCACCGCGGGCCACGGTGCGGAACCGCTTCCATACGTCAGGCGTGCAGATGACGTTGAGGAGCCCGGTCTCGTCCTCGAGGTCGAGGAACACCACGCCCTTCGCGGTCTCCGGCTGCTGACGGTGCGTGACGACGCCCGCTACTTCCACGATGCTGCGGTCGGGCAGCGTGCGCAACGCCTGGTTCGTGACCACACCGCGCGCCGCGAGTCGCTCGCGTACGAACTCGGTCGGGTGCCGGTTGGGCGACATGCCCGTCGCCCACAGGTCGGCGGCGGTCTCCTCGATGTCGGTCATACCCGGCAGCGGTGGCGCCTCGATGCCGACGGCGATGCCGGGGAGCTTGTCGGCCACGATCCCGCCACGGCGGAGCGGTTGAGCGTCGCGCAGCGCGCCGGCCGCCCAGAGCGCCTCCCGCCGCTCGACGCCGAAGCAGGAGAACGCACCTGCGGTCGCGAGCGACTCGAGCGCATCGACCGGCGCGCCGGTGCGACGGGTGAAGTCGGTGAGGTCGGCGAACGGCCGATGCTCTCGCTCGGTGTCGATCCGGTCGAGCAACGCGTCGGAGAGGCCGCGCACGTAGCGCAGCCCGATCCGCACCGCGTGCGTCGACGGGTCGGCGTGCCACCCCGAGCGGGGCGTGCCGATCGGGCCCGCGTCGGGGGTACGCGGCGCGAGCGTGCAGTCCTTGCGCGACTCGTGCACGCACGGCCCGAGCACCTGCACGCCGTGACGGACCGCGTCGCGCACGATCGTGTGCGGCGAGTAGAAGCCCATCGGCTGCGCGTTGAGCAGCGCGCACGCGAACTCCGCCGGGTAGTGCAGCTTGATCCACGAGCTCGAGTACACGAGGTAGGCGAAGCTCACCGAGTGGCTCTCGGGAAAGCCGAAGTCGGCGAACGCCTCGAGCTTGCGCGCGATGTCGTCGGCAACCTCCCCGACGATGCCCCGCTCGGCCATCCCGGCCATGAGCCGCTCGCGCATCGCGGCCATACGGACGCGAGAGCGCTTCGAGCTCATCGCCTGGCGGAGGCGGTCGGCCTCACCCGGCGTGAACCCGGCGACGTCGATCGCGATCTGCATGAGCTGCTCCTGGAACAGCGGGACGCCCAGCGTGCGCTCGAGCGTCGGCTCGAGGAGCGGGTGCGGGTAGGTGACCGGCTCCTCGCCGCTGCGCCGGCGCAGGTAGGGATGCACCGAGCCACCCTGGATCGGGCCCGGGCGGATCAGCGCGACCTCGATGACGAGGTCGTAGAAGCACTGCGGCCGCAGGCGCGGCAGCGTGCCCATCTGGGCTCGGCTCTCGACCTGGAACACGCCGACGGTGTCGGCCGCGCTCAGCAGCTCGTAGACCTCGCGCTCTTGGGGGATCGTCGCGAGGTCGACCTCGACGCCCTCGTGCTCGCGGACCAGGTCGACGGCGAGGTGCAGCATCGTGAGCATCCCGAGCCCGAGCAGGTCGAACTTCACGAGCCCGGCCGCCGCGCAGTCGTCCTTGTCCCATTGCAGGACCGAGCGGCCGTCCATGCGCGCCCACTCGACCGGGCAGAACTCGACGAGCGGCCGGTCGCCCATCACCATGCCGCCCGAATGGATGCCGAGGTGGCGCGGGTACTCGAGCACCTGGCGGGCGAGGTCCACGACCAGAGCCGGCACCGGCGGTGCCTCGGCGGAGCCGGCGAGGTCGGCGAACGCGCGGCCGTGACCCCTCCCCCATGCCGGTCGCGCCCGCTCGGTGGCCGGGATACCCGGCCACCGTCCGTCGGGACGCTCGCCGCCCCTGTCGATCCACTTCGTGAGTGCGTCGGCATGCCCCGGCGAGAGACCCGCGGCCTTCGCCATCTCGCGCAGCGCGCTCTTCGGCCGGTACGTGATGACGTTGGCCACCTGCGCCGCGCAGTCACGTCCGTACTTGCCGTAGACGTACTGGATCACCTCCTCGCGCCGCTGGTGCTCGATGTCGAGGTCGATGTCGGGCGGCCCGTCACGCTCGGGTGAGAGGAACCGCTCGAAGAGCAAGCCAAGCTCGACCGCGTCGACCTTGGTGACGCCGAGCGCATAGCAGACCGCGCTGTTCGCGGCGCTCCCCCGCCCCTGGCAGTAGATGTCGTGCTGGTCACAGAACTCGACGATGTCGACGAGCAACAGGAAGTAGCCGGGGAAGCCGAGCTCCTCGATCACGTCGAGCTCGTGCGCGATCTGGCGCATCGCCCGATCGTGCTCGGGGTACGTGCCGGGGTATCGACGAGCCGCACCGCGCGCCGTGAGCTCGCGCAGCCACGACATGTCGGTGTGCCCGGGTGGCACGTCGAGATCGGGAAGGTTCGGTGCAGCCAGACGCAGGTCGAACGCGCACTGCGTCGCGACGTCGATCGTGCGCTCGACCGCGCCCGGCCAGCGGGCAAAGCGACGCGCTTGCTCGGCCGGGCTGCGAAGGTGTGCGAACGGCGCCGCGGGGAGCCATCCGTCGAGCTCGTCGAGCGAGCGCCGCGCGCGGATGGCCGCCAGGGCGGTGGCGAGCGGGCGCTGGCGCGGCGTCGCGTAGTGGACGTTGTTGGTGGCGATCACCTCGACGCCGGCGCGTGTTGCGACCTCGGCGAGCGCGTCGTTGCGGTGCCGGTCGAGCGGATCGCCGTGGTCCCACAGCTCGACGAGGACGCGGTCGCGGCCGAACGCGTGAAGGAGGCGGTCGAGCGCGCGCCGCGCCGCGGCCGGCCCGTCGGCGAGCAGCGCGCGCAGCACCGCGCCCTTCCGACAGCCGGTGAGCACGAACCACGACTCGTTGCGCGAGGTACCGGCACCGCCGGTGAGATGCACACCGGCGCAGGCAGCTTCGGCGAGGCCGTCGAGCGTGAAGCGCGGCGCACCCTTCTCCCCCGCGAGCTGGCCCTCGCTCAGCGCCCGGGCGAGGCGGGCGTGGCCGGCCGGCCCCTCGGCGAGCACGACGAGGTGCTCACCGGGCGGGTCGGCGATCCCGTTCGGGGGCTTCGTGGCGCCGAGGGTGACCTCGGCCCCGAAGACCGTCGGCAGGCCGGCGCCGTCGGCGGCCTCGGCGAAGCGGACGATCCCGTAGAAGCCGTCGTGGTCGGTGACCGCGAGCGCCGCGAGCCCGAGGCGCGCGGCCTCGTCGACCAGCTCCTCGGGATGGCTCGCCCCGTCGAGGAACGAGAAGTTCGTGTGGCAGTGCAGCTCGGCGTAGCGCGTCGCACCGCATCTCCTACGGCCCGGAAGCTCTCTCCGCCCGGGTCGGGCAGGTTAGCGAACGTATGTTCGCTAGGGCAAGCGAGCCTAGGGCCCCGAGCCCCCCTGCCCGAGCATGTGACATCGAGACGTCGCATACGAGGCGCGGATGTCACATGCTCGGGGTGCGGTGCAGTTTCTAGGGCCGCGTGCCGCTCGTCGGGCCGCCCTCCGATCCCTGCTGACCCTGGCGCCGCCGCCAGAAGAAGATGACGCCGCCGACTGCCGCACCCATGACCGCCAGCCGCTTGAGGAACTTCCCCATCGTGACCCCTCGCGTCCGTGAACCGGACCGACAGCATGGCAAACCGCGACCGCCGCGGGCGACCCCGTGCTCAGATGAGCCGGTGCAGCCCCGGCCCGACGTCGAAGACGACGACTTCTGCTACGTGGCGACCCGGGGCCGGGTGACCGGCCAACCGCACGAGATCGAGATCTGGTTCGCGGCCGGGGCCGCCGGATCGACGCTGTACCTGCTGTCGGGCGGCGGCGACCGGTCCGACTGGGTCCGCAACCTGCGCGCCGAGCCCTCGGTGACCGTGCGGCTGCGCGACACGACGTACGACGCGACCGCGCGGGTCCTGGAGCCCGGCACCGACGAAGACGCGCTCGCACGGCGTCTCGTGTACGAGAAGTACCAGCCGCGCTACTCGGGACGCCTCGACGACTGGCGCGAGCACTCGCTCCCGGTTGCGATCGATCTTCAGTCGTAGACGGCCTCGATCGCGGCTGCACCCGCCTCGACGCTGACCAGGCACGCGACACCGTCGCCGCCGACCACGACCTGCCACAGCGCGCAGCGCCGCCGCTGCCGGCCTCCACTGGTCGGCGTCGCAAGCTCCGCCTCCTCTCCACTGGTCGGCGTCGCAAGCTCCGCCTCCTCCCACCAGCGCAGGTCCTGGGGCCACGGACCGGCCCAGGCGGTGACGGGGCCGCCACCATCGGGTAGCACGTCGCAGCGCAGCCACGCGGGGGCGGCTGACGCCTCGCCGCGTCCCGACACGGTGATCGCGCGCTCATCCGCGTCGACGAACGCGGCGGGCCACGGCGGGTCGAGCACGCGCGCCGGTGCCGGACCGGGCACTGCGCCGGGCCAGGTGGGGACCTCCGCATGGGGCGACGGCGCGCCGTCGTCGCGGGACTCGCCCCACGGCACCCACCGCACACGCTCCGCCGGGGTGCGGCCGCCGCGAGGCACCGCGGTGACGACGCGGTCGTGGCCGAGCATCCCCTGGAGCCGCACGAGCGTGCGGTCGGCGCGATCGAGGGCTGCGGCGTCGCCGCCCCAGAAGCCGAGCTGACGGCCGGTCGCGGGGACCACCCGCTCGGGCGCGACGCGCACGAGCGTGAGCCCGCCGCTCAACGAGTCGTGTTGGGTCAGCCATCCCTCGAGCTGCCAGCGAACACGCGCCGCGAGCGCGGCGGGCGTGAGCGCGCCTTCGTGACGCCAACAACGCGTGAGGCGCTCGCCGTGCTCGGTCTCCGCTTCGACGACGACCTGCGTGCACCCGAGCCCGAGTGCCTCGAGCCGGGCGAGGAGCCGGTCGGCGAGACCCTTCGCTGCGAACGCGGCTTCGTCGACGCGACTCGCAGGCGGATCGAGCTCGCACGTCTCGACCAGGTCCGGGGGAGGTGGCTCGGGCGGCGCGGCATGCTCGTCGTCGCCCCGGGCCAGGCGGTGGGCTCGCGCCCCCACGGCGCCGAAGCGGGCGAGCACAGCCGGGGCGGGCAGGCCGGCGAAGTCGCCCAGCGTGTGCAGGCCGAGGCGCGTGAGCAGCAGGCAGAGCGCGTCGCCGTCGTCGACGACGTCGCGCAGCACCCCGACGGGCCACGGCGCGAGGAACGACGCCGACTCGCCTTCTCCCACCACGCGGACGCCGCTCGCGTCGGTCTGGCGCGCAGCGAGGCGGGCCGAGAACGCGCCGTCGGCCACACCGACCCGGGCTCCCGTCACACCCGCGCCGGTCGCCGTGGCGAGCACCCGCGCGGCCAGTGCCGCGTCACCGCCGAAGTAACGCGACGGGCCACGGGTGGGCAACGTGAGCACACCCGGTCGTTCGATGACGATCCCGGGCGTGATCGTCTCCGTTGCCCGTGCAACCGGCTCGAACGCACGCGCCTCGGCGCCGGTGTCGGCATCGACGACGACGAGACCGGCACACCGTGCTTCGGCTTCGCGCCGGCGCAACCCAACGGCGACACCCTCGGCTCGCGCCTCGGTCGAGGCGGCCCGGACGACACCACCGTGTGCACCGGCTTCGAGGACCGCCACCGGCGCGCGCTCGAGGCCGGATGCGCCGCGCCGCGCCGCGACGACCGGCCAGTCGGGACACCACAAGAGGAGTGTGCGCGTGGGAACGTCCGAAACGGGGCGCGGGGTCACGCGGTGCGCCGCTCGCCGGCGCTCAGCATCCCGAGGCGGGTGCGCGCGGCTGCGCCCTGTCCTTCGACGCGGACGTGCACTACACGCCCGGTGAGCAGGCCGGCACCGGCGGTCAGCCCCCGCCATTCGCCGCCGTCGGCGTGCAATCGCAGCGTCGCCTCGGCGGGCCACGGCGTGCGCGGACCAACCACTGGGACGAGCACGGAGCCTCGCTCGCGGGCACGCGCCGCGAGGCGCCGCGCGTCGACAGCGCGTGCGTAGCGCGGGACCTCGGTGACGACGAGGCTCACGCCGTCGAGCAGCGCCGCGACGACCGAGGCCCAGCGGGCCGGGGGAAGCCCGGCGGCCCCGGGGCGCACGACGGCGAACCGCTCGAGCGCGACCCCCACCTCGTGTGCGGCCTCACCGCCGAACGTGGCGTCGAGGTCGAGTGCGGCCGCCCACTCGCCGCTGTCGGTTGCCGCGGCCGCGAGCGCCAGCGCGAGCGAGGTGACGCCGGCGCCGCGCGTGCCGTCGACCGCGACGACCGAGCCACGCACGACGGCGCCACCCGGCAACAGCTCACCGAGCGCCCCGGGCACCGGGAGCACCCGCTCCCGGGCGGGCACGACCGGGGCGGCTCGGCGGCCGGCTTCCGACAGCGCGCCCCGGGCCTCGGGGTCGCGGCGGGGAAGCGCGGCCAGCGTCACCCCCAAGGTATACCCGAACATATGTTCGCTACGCCAGGCGGCGGGAGCGCTATCCCGGCTTCACCGCCCGTAGGTGGAGGAAGCGGCACACGCTGCCATCTCGCCGCGGCCGGCTCGGCGGCGACGTGCTCGGGATCCGGGGTCGGTTCGCGTAAGGCCTCCAGGACGAAGCCCGCGTCCGCGAGCGCGCCGAGATAGGTCTCCATGGAGCGGTGCACGCTGTGAAACGTCATCGTCAAGCCGTCGCGCTCGATCGTGTCCTCGTAGCGGTGGCTCTCCACGTAGGAGCCCCGGATCACGAAGGCACTGTCGGGCGCCACGTCGTCGAACTTGCCGGCCGAGTTGAGTGGGTGGACCACCGCGAGGCAGAGCCATCCACCCGCCTGCAACACGTGCCGCCTCGCGCACCGCGCCGTCGAGGTCGTCGACGTCCATGAACGACATGAACGCGATCGCGAGATCTGCCACTGCGTCGCGAACCGGGAGGGACGCGATGTCCGCCACGGCCACCGGCTGCGTGTCCCCGTGCGCTCGCGTCAACGACGCGAGCGTCGGCGAGCTGTCGAACGCGACGACTCGATGGCCGCGTTGCTGCAGCATGCGCCCGACTCGGCCTTCGCCGCAACCGAGGTCGACCGTGAGTCGCCCGGGCTCGGGCACGAGCTCGAGGAACCGTGGCGCGTTGAGCCGGTAGAAGTAGTGGTCGTGACCCGGGCTGCGCGCCCAGGCCGCCCACGCCTCGGCTTGCGCGTCCCACGCGTCGCGCAGGCTCACACGCGCTCGTGCGCCGGGCTACTGCGCCGGCTCGGGTGGCTTCACCGGCTCGACACCGATCGCTCGCAGCGCGTCGGGCGACCAGCCGGCGTCGTCGCCGTAGTAGCCGAACAGGTTTCGGATCGCCTCCTCGACCTTGGGTTGGAGGTCGGGCCAGCGCGCCGGGTCGGCTTCGACCGTCACGTCGCTCGAGTAGACGGTGACGCGGGTCGCGCCGAGATCGAACAGGCGACGGGCCAGCACGTCGGGTGGACGCCCGCCCTTGGTCTCGTCGGCCGACGAGTAGCGCTCGATCGCCATGCCGGTGATCGACCGGTTGCAGGCGAAGAGCATGACGGACGGCGACGTGCCCGGCCGCGCGGTGACGGTGATCTGCTGGCCCATCGGCGAGGAGACTAGAACGAGGTCAAGGCTGGCGGCCGAGCGAGGCGAGCAGCTGTGACTGGCGATCGGAACCGGCGGTGGCCGACGCGTCCTCGCCGAACATCCCGCTGCCCGCGAGCAGGTCCTTCTGGGGCGCGACGACCTCCACACACGCGTCGACGAGATCTGGGGGAAGCGCGGTGTCCTGGCCCGTCGACTTCGCGATGTCCCAGCCATGGATCAGGACGTCGATGAAGCGGTGCCCGCAGTAGACCTCGCCGGGAACCGGTCCGTACGACACGCCGACCATCGTCTCCATCGCGCCCGGCGCGCGGAACGAAGCGGCCGCTCCGGCGGTCGACGCGTCGTAGGCGGCGGTGGGGTCGTCACCGAGCATGTCGCCATCGAGCCGGTCGCCGACGGCGGCGATGCTCTTGCCGCCGACCAGCTCGGGCACCCAGAGGTTCCCGCCCACGACATGGTTGACGAGCTCGCGTACGTTCCACTCGTCGCAGACCGACTGCTGCTGCCACTGGTCGGCACCAACCCCCGCGACGTAGTCGCGAGTACGCGCGAGCGCCCGAGCGTGCACTTCCGGAAGATCGACCACCGCTGTGACTCCTTTACACGAACAGGCGGCCCGGTGGGGGCGGGACGCCCGGCCAGCACAGTCCTTCCATGAAGATCCAGGACCGGCGGTGAATCGCGCTCGGTCCGTATCCCCGCAGCGCTGCTTTGTGTATCGGCGCGGGGTAGCCGACGTTCGACTCGAAATCGTACGGCGGGTAGTGCTCGGCCTCCTCACGCATCAACGCGTCGCGCGTGACCTTCGCGACACAGGAGGCAGCCGCGACCGCCAGCACGGAGGCATCGCCCCTGATGACGCGCGTGCAGCGGGCACCGAGGCCCAGGTAGTCGTGGTTGCCGTCGAGGATCACCCGATCGGGCTCGTAGCCCTGCTCGGCGAGCTGCGCGAGCGCGCGGCGGCCGGCTGCTCGGAGTGCCGCGGTCATGCCGAGCGCGTCGCATTCCTCGTGCGACGCATGGCCGACGCCGATCGCCACGGCCCAACCACGAACCGCCGAGCTCGCGACCTCGCGCTCGTCGCGCGTCAGCACCTTGGAATCGCGGACTCCCTTGAGGTGCTCCGGCGCCGGGACGACCGCAGCCACGGTGACCGGCCCGGCCCACGCGCCGCGCCCGACTTCGTCGACACCGACCACCACCCGCTCCCCTGCCGCCCAGCACTTCCGCTCGAGCCGCAACGTGGGGTAGGGCACCCGGCGAACCTACCAATTCACGTGCTCGCAACGTGGCGTATCGAAGGGCGTCACGCAGCATCGATACGATGGCGCCGCGATGGAGCCTGGTACACGTGTCGAGGTGCGCTCCCGATTCGACCGCCGGTGGTCGCGGGGGTTCGAGGTGGAGTCCGTGCTGACGGACCGGGCGGAGCCGCAGTACCTGATCCGCCGCAGGTCCGACAATTCGGTTCTTCCGGTCGAGTTCGTCGCCGACGACCTCCGTGAGGAGAAGAAGCACCGCTCGATGTGGTGGGTGTCGTAGGGCGGAAGTCGGGTTTCGGCATCACTGTCACACACCCCGGCAGCACCATGGAACACATGTTCGAGGGTGTACGGGGCTGTCGCGTCAGCCCGAGCGGCGCTTGAGGCGCTCGATGAGATCCTCGATCGCCACGGCCTGCAAGGTCATGGTCCGCATCGTGCCGCGGGCTGCGAGCTCGATCGCGGCCGAGGCGAGCGTCGACTCGTCCGGCGCCTCGACGACGTTGAGGAAGTCCCACTGGCCCATCAGCGCGTACTGCGCGATGACCTTCACACCCATGGCCTCGAACTCCCGGGTGACCTCGCGAATGCGCTCGGGGTTGTCGCGCACGGTCGCCCAGCCGTCCGGACCGAGCGTCGTGAGCATCACGTAGGTAGGCACAGCCGCAGACTAGCCATGCCCACCCGTTGTCAGCCCGGTCAGCCGACCGCGTTCACGAGAACCTGCTGGTGGCCGACTCGATCACGGCCCGGGCCCAGGGTGCGAAGAGCGAGAAGAGCTCGTCGACGTCGTCGCCGAGCGCTTCGACCGCTGCATGCTCTTGCCGATCGGTCGCCAGCTCGATGTCGTCACGGAACGCTCGACCTTCCGCGGTGAGCTCGCCATCGTCGACCAAGCCGCGCTCGCGAAGACGCTGCGTGGCGGCGGCGCGATCTGCCTCGGGCCACGTGCCGCTCGCCGAGGCGATCGACGCGCCGCGCCAGAGATCGGTCAGCATGCAGAGCTCGACCGGGTCGACGCCGGCGGCCACCCATGCGTTCCGGTGCGAGTCACCGCGTCGCTCCCGCACGAGGTCGCACGAGCGCCAGAGGTCTCCCAGCGGGGTGCCGGGCCACTCGAGCGTGCGCAGGCCGGCATAGACAGGGTGGCCTTCGGCCGTGCCCGCCGTCGCGACCGGCTGCAGCAGCTCCGTGGCCCGCGGAAGACCCTCGGGTGCCGGGCCGATGACGTGCTCGAGGTACGCGACTGCCGAGCGCAGTCGTGTCTCGAGCAGCTCCCCGGGCGTCGTGCGCGTCCACGCCTCGTCCACCGCCGCGGCGACGCTGCGCGGCTCGAGTGGAGCGAAGAGCGCCGCGGCCGAGGCGCCGCTGATCGCGCCCATGCACGCGGCACGCCCACCCAGGCCCACCTCCGATGCCTCGGGCATGAACCACACCGCGGCGAGAATCGCGTCGCATCGCGACCGGAGCCGCCGGCTGACCTCGCTGACACGCTCGTCGGTGAACGCCATTGTGGCAGCAAATCATGTAACATAGTTTTGTGTCAACTTCGGGGCCGGGAACTTCGAGGCCGGGTATGACGGTCGACGCGCTCGCCCGCCGGGCCGGACTCACGACCCGCACGGTCCGCGCACACCAGACGTTCGGCCTCGTACCGCCACCACGCCTCGAGGGCCGGACCGCGCTCTACGACGACGCGCACCTCGAGAGGCTGCGCGCGATCGAGCGGCTGCAGCGCGACGGCTTCTCCCTCGCGGCAATCCGCGCGTTGTTCGACGCGTTCGACGAAGGGCGAACGCTCGACGAGGTCATCGGCCTGACCCGGCCCGCGCGCACGCGCCGACGCCCTGTCGACGAGCGGCGATCCGCGCGTTTGCGGCTGGCGCTCGTTCCCGGCCCCGTCGCGAACGAGCTGCTGTCGGCCTAACCCTCGAGGCGCGCGATGTTGCCGGCCTCGGATGGATCCGGCTTCCCCTCGAACCACTCGTCGAGCATCTCGTGCGCGAGCTCCGGGCTCGTCAGGCGCAGTCCCATCACGAGCACGTTGGCGTCGTTCCACTTCCGCGCACCGGCTGCCGTGGCCGAGTCGGTGCAGAGCGCAGCGCGTACGCCGGGAACCTTGTTCGCGGCGATCGACGCGCCCGTGCCGGTCCAGCAGAACAGCACCGCGGTCTCGCACTTGCCTCCGGCGACCAGCTCCCCGACTTCCCTGCCCACTTCGGCCCATTGCTTGTCCTCGCCGCCCGGGGGCCCGACGAGGCGAACTTCGTGACCCCGGCGAGCGAGATCCTCGGCAACGGCGTCGGTCAGCGAGGTCCGTTCGTCGGAGCCGAATGCGACCCGCATCCTCATGAGGCTACGCGACGAGCGCCCGCCTCACGTCGCCGAGCGTGTCGAACGGCACGAACGACACGCCGTTGCGCGCACACCACACGGCGAGCCCTGCCTTCGCGAAGATGACGTCGGCCAGCAGCGCAGCCTTGCGATCGCTCGCACCGTCGCCGACGAGCACCGTCGTCCTCCCGCGGTGTCGAGCGTGCTTGATCGGTGCCTGCTTGCACGTTCCGCACGTGGAGCACGGGCAGCAGCGGTCCTCGTTGGGGAACTCGACCCGGCCGGTTCCCCAATCGACGGTGTTCGTGATGACCTCGATCCCGAGCGTGGCGCAGACCTCCTCGGCGTAGTACCCGAACCCGTCCGAGATGGCGGTGACCTCCGCGCCCGTTGCCCGCAAGGCCTCGACGAGGGCTGCAGCATCCCCGTCGACCGCCACCTCACGCGCGACGTGGCGCAACCAGGATTCGTCCTTCGGCAGCCGCTCCCACAGGTCGAGGAGGCATTCACGGCTGCCGATCTCGCCCCGGACGTACGCGTCGTCGATCTCACGCCAGCCCGGCCGTCCCAACCGCTCGAGTACGTACACGCCGGAGTCCTCGCAGACGATGGTGCCGTCGAAGTCGAGGAACACCGACGTGCGCGCGAGGTCAATCCCGAGATGGGTCGGCACGCTCGCGATCGTAAGCGAGCACCGGTTCCTGCGCGCTCAGTGCTTTGGTCGACGACCCACGGGCGGTGTCGGATCCGGAAGCAAGCGGTAGATCGGGTTGAAGATCGCGAGGCGTTCCCGGTCCTCGCCGACCATGCCCTCGGCCACCAGGCGTGCACCCGCCGTGAGCCCGGCGATGCGGCGGCGTCCGAGGAAGACGAGGCGCATGCCTCCGGTCTCGTCGACGAGGGTGCACTCGAGGCTGGCGACGCCTCCATGAGGCTGCACCCTCACGGCGTGGAGCTTTCCGGCCACGCGTGCCCGCTGTCGGTACTGGACGTCGGCGATCGGCACTCGATCCTCGGGCAGCTGCAAGTCAGCGAGCTCCGTGATCGGTGTCGTCGCCGCGGTTCGCTTGTACTCCGGTTGCGCGGTCCCTCCCGATGAGGCGTTCACGAGTCTCGGCACGAGCTCGTCGGTGGTCGAGCCGAGGTGGTACGGCACGATGGTGACGTTGCAATGCGGGTACCCAGCGAGCGCTTGCGCGATCGAGTCTGCGGTCCGGTCGTGCAGGAAGCGATGCCAAAAGTGCGTGTAGCGGCGTCGCGGGATGAGCACGCTCACTTCCGTTTCACCGTCGGCCAGGGCGTCGGCGACGAGTTCGCTTGCCGCGCGGCTGATGCGCCGGTCGGGGCACTCGATGATGTCGAGTGGCAGACGGGTCAGGCCGAGGCGCCGCCACGCCTCGCACAGGTCCTCGGTCTTGATCGGGTCCAGGTCGAAGTGGATGCCGCGCAGCTCGTCGGGGGTCAGCGTCCGGGCGTACTGAATGGCTCGTGCCGCGGCGACATCGAGCTGGTCGATGAGCACGAGGACGGTGTGGCGCCGACGGATCGGAGCCTGGGCCGCTCTGGGTGCGTCCCGTTCCAGCTCTTCGGCTTCGGTCTCGTACTGGCGGTTGAGGCGCACCAAGGCCGCCACCATGACCGGCACGAGCACGATGATGAACCAGGCGCCGTGCGTGAACTTCGTGATGGCGATGATCACGTCGACGATCAGCGACAGCGCCGCGCCGATGCCGTTGATGGCGAGGCCGACACGCCAGTGCGGCTCACGGTGCGTGAGGTGGTGCTTGGCCATACCCGATTGCGACAGCGTGAAGCTCGTGAAGACCCCGATCGCGTAGAGCGGGATCAGCCGGTCGACCTTCGCGTTGGTGACGAGCAAGACGAGGATCGCGGCGACGGCCAGGAAGATGATCCCGTTCGAGAACACCAGGCGATGCCCGCGCTTGGTGAGCTGACGCGGCATGAAGTTGTCTTCCGCGTGGAAGCTCGCGAGACGGGGAAAGTCGGCGAAGCTCGTGTTCGCCGCGAGCACGAGGATCAGCATCGTTCCCGCCTGGAGCCCGTAGAAGAGCACGTCACCGAGTGCGCCGCTCCCATAGACGAGACGACCGACCTGGCTGATGACGGTCGGTGTGCCCTTTTCGAACGGCGCGGCGTGGACTTTCGCTGCGAGCACCGAGAGGCCGAGGAACATGACGCCGAGCGTGCTGCCCATGATCACGAGCGTGATCCGAGCGTTCTTCCACGCCGGCTCGCGAAACGCGGGCACGCCGTTGGAGATGGCCTCGACGCCCGTCACGGCGGCACCGCCCGACGCGAACGCGTGCAACACGACGAACATCGTCGCCCCCAAGAACACGCCACTGCCCGGTGATCCCTGGTCGACCAGCCCGGCATGGTGGAGGCTGTCGACCGGAAGATGCCCGAACGCGAGCTTGGAGAGCCCGAGACCGAGCAGCACGACCATGTTGAGGATGAAGAAGTAGGTCGGGACGGCGAAGATCCGACCCGACTCGCGTACGCCGCGGAGATTCCCGTAGGCAATAAACACGACGAATGCGATGGAGATCTCCATCGAAAAGGGCGCCAGCGCGGAGACTGCCGAACCCAGCGCCGCGGTACCTGCGGCGACCGACACCGCGACGGTGAGGACGTAGTCGGTCAGCAGCGCGACTCCGGCGACCTGGGCAGGCAGCAAGCCAAAGTTGTCGCGTGTGACGATGTAGGCACCGCCGGCGGTCGGGTACGCCTTGATGGTCTGCAGGTACGACAGGATGAGGAATGCGAGCACGACGAGCAGCGCGATGGTGATGGGAACCACCATGGCGAAGGCGGCGACGCCGACCGCCGGAACGAGGACCCGAAGGATCTCTTCGGTCGCGTACGCGGATGACGAGAGGTTGTCCGAGGCGAAGACGGCCAACGCGGTCGGCTTGCCGAGTCGCTCGTGAGCGAGCCGCTCCGTGGCGAGCGGGGGCCCGAAGAGCCGGGTCTTGAGCCGGTAGACGAATGGTTCGGGCTGGGCCACCGGCCGCGGGATCGCGACGGGCAGACGCATACTGACGTCCGGGGCGCGCGTGGCGCGGACTTCCGGCTCGGTCTTCACATCGTCAGTTAAGCGATGGTCCGGCAAGACCCGGGTACGCGACCGGGCTCTTTGATGACTTTTTGACGCGGCGCCGCGCGGCAGGGGCCAGAGCGATGCCGCACCCGTCCCGGTCCCTACGCTGTTGCCGTGCGCACGCGGATTGGGCGCGGCCTTCGGATCGTGGCCGCACCGGCGCTGGTCGCCGTCGCGACCGCCGTCGGCGAGATCGCCGACGCCGACCTGACCGTCGCCAGCCTGCTCCTCCTCGTCGCCGTGCTCGTGGCGGCGCTGCTCGGACCGCTCTCGGGCGCCGTCGCGGCGCTCACCGGCTTCCTCGCCCTGAACTGGTTCTTCACGCCGCCCGTCCATACGTTCGAGATCGCCAACGGCGACGACGTCGTCGCCGCCGTCGCCTTCGTGGTCACCGCCGGCCTGATCGGCGGCGTCGTGACTCGACTGCGCGGCCTCCGGCACCAGGCCGAGCAACGCGCGCGAGAGGCGCACGTCCGCGTCGATCTCACGAACCGCCTCGCGGCAGGTGAGACGCCCGAGACCGTGGCGCGCAGCGCAGCCGAGGCCATCGGCGCGCTGTTCGGACTCACGAGGTGCACGGTGCGCTTCGGGGGCACGGCCTCGACGGTGCGCGGTCCCGGCGACGGCCACGAGAGCGCCGCGTTGCACATACGCGTCGGCGAGGTCTTGATCGACGCCCTCGGCCCCCGACGGGAGCTCGACACCGGCGACCGAGCCGTGCTCGAGGCGCTGGTCGCGTCGCTCGCCGCCGGGTACGACCGGCTGCGGCTCGAGGACGAAACGCGCGAGGCGCGTGTTGCGATCCAGGTCGGTCAGTCGCGCGCCGGCCTGCTGTCGGCGGTCAGCCACAACCTGCGCACGCCACTTGCCTCCATCAAGGCCGCTGCGTCCACGCTGTGGGCACCCGACGCGCGCCTCGACGCCGAGGATCGGCGCGAGCTGCTCGAGACCGTCGTCGACGAGACCGAGCGCCTCGAGCGCATGGTCGCCAAGACACTCGACCTGAGCCGCATCCGCGCCGGCGGCCTCCACGCCGAGGTCCAGGAGGTGGAGCTCGGCGACCTCGCGGCGGCGGCAGTGCGCCGACTCCGTCCACTCGCGCGCGCCCACCGGGTCCGGCTCGCGATGGCACCGGAGCTCCCGGCAGTGTGCGTCGACGTGGGGATGATGGAAGAGGTGTTCCTCAACCTGCTCGAGAACGCACTCCGCTGGGCACCGCCCGGCTCGGAGATCCTGGTCTCGGCCGAGCCGGTCGACGACGGCGTGGAGGTACGGGTCGCAGACCATGGCGCCGGCGTCCCGATCGGTGACCGCGAACGCATCTTCGAAGAGTTCGTGCGTGCCGATGGTCGGCCCGATTCCTCCGGAACCGGCCTGGGCCTGGCGATCGTGCGTGCGCTGGTCGCCGCTCACGAGGGGCGCGTCTGGTACGAGGAGACAGCGGGCGGAGGCGCCACGTTCGCGTTCCGGTTGCCGGGCAGTCGCAGATGAGCTCCGTGCTCGTCGTCGAAGACGACGCTCCACTCCGCCGGGCGCTGCGAACCAGCCTGCGCGCCCGCGACCTCGACGTCCACGAGGCCGGCAGCGGCGAGGACGCGATCGCCCTCGCAGCCGACCGGAAGCTCGACCTCGTGCTCCTCGACCTCGGGCTGCCGGGGATCGACGGCTTCGAGACCCTTGCTCGTCTGCGCTGCTTCAGCGACGCGCCCGTGATCGTGCTCACCGCTCGCGACCGTCCCGCCGACAAGGTTGCCGCCCTCGACGCCGGTGCCGACGACTACGTGACGAAGCCCTTCGATACCGACGAGCTGTTCGCGCGAGTGCGGGCGGCGCTCCGCCGTTCGCCCCGTGCGGCATCGCAACCGACAGTTGTCCGCGTCGGCGAGCTGTCGATCGACCTCGCGCAGCGCCGCGTTTGGCTGGGCGACGAACCGGTGCGACTGACGCGCACCGAGCTGGCGCTCCTCGAGGTGCTCGTCACGAACCCCGGGAAGCTGCTGTCGCACGAGTACCTGCTGCGAGAGGTGTGGGGGCCCGGTTACGGGACGGAGAGCAACTACCTGCGCGTCTACGTGCGCCAGCTCCGCCGTAAGCTCGGCGACGAAGCGGCGAACCCTCGTTTGATCCTGACCGAGCCGGGAATCGGATACCGGTGGATCGGAGAGGACGACCTGTGAGCCTTTTCGTCGGCGAGAGCCGGCTCGTGCGACGCCTTGCGCTCGGTCTGATCGGCTTCGGGCTGCTCGTCATCTTCTGGGAGTGGCCGGGCGGCCCGATCTCCGGCTTCGCGCTCGGCTGCATCCTCGTCGGCGCGCTGATGGTACGGGTCATGCCGTGGCACTTCGAGGTGCACGAGAGCGGGATCGACCTGTGGTTCGCCCTCGGGCGGCGCCGCTTCCTCCCGAAGGACGCCGTCACCGTGCGCGTCAACCCGGGGAGCCCGGTCGCGCTCGTCGGGCGCGGCCGGCGAATGGGCTACCCGCTGACAGACGGCATCGTCGAACGGCGCCGGGCGATGCTGCGCTCGGTCCTCCTGGAACTCGGCTTCGACGTCATCTAGCTGCGCGGTTCCCGACGCGAGACGGCCGGCAGGACCTCGTGGGTCCTGCCGGCCGCGCCGCGGGGGTCTTGCGTGCCTTGCTACCGCCCGATCGTCGGATCCGGTGACGGCCCTCCGGAGGCCAGCACCTTGTCCTGTACCGGGTCCTCGCCCATCAGCTCGATCGTGTCGACGGCGAAGTTGTCGTAGGCGAGCACGCCCATCTCCGGGCGGTCGAGACCCATCTGCTCGACCTCCGCGGTGGGACGGATACCGCCCTTCATGACCGCGTTCTGGATCTTGAAGAACGCGTACACGATGCCGCCCATCACGAAGATGATGACGGCCGCGCCGATCGCCTGCGACCCGAGCTGCCTGATCCCCAGGTCGAAGTCGTAGAACAGCCCGGTCACACCAGCCTTTCCGTGATCGGTGCCGTTCCACAACGCGCCGTACCGGCCGTCAGCAAGGAGGCCGATGCTGAGCACGCCCCAGATGCCGCACGTGCCGTGCACGGAGATGGCACCGACCGGGTCGTCGACGCCTCGCCGCTCGAAGAAGAGGATCGACTCGATCACGAGCACGCCGGCAATGGAGCCGATGAGCGCGGCCGCCCACGGCGCGACGAATGCGCATGGCGCCGTGATGGCCACCAGGCCGGCGAGCATGCCGTTCGCCATCATGCCGGGGTCGGGCTTCCCCAGACGCCGCATCGCGTAGAACATCGCGATCGTCGCGCCGAACGCCGCCGCGATCGCCGTGTTGGTCGCAATGACGGCGAAGCGTACGTCGGTGGCCGCGAGCGTCGACGCCGCGTTGAAGCCGAACCACCCGAACAGCAGGATGAACGTCCCCAGCATCGCCATCGGGATGTTGTGCGCGGCGAGCGTTCTCGGCTTCCCGTCGGGCCCGTACTTGCCGAGGCGAGCGCCGAGCACCAGTGCGCCGGCGAGGCCGGCGACACCACCCATGGCGTGCACCACACCCGAACCGGCGAAGTCGACGTACCCGAACCCGAGATCAGAGCTGATGCCGAGCTTGGCGAGCCAGCCACCGCCCCACGTCCAACCGCCGAACAGCGGGTAGTACAGCGCGCCGCAGAACAGACCCCAGCCGACGAACGCCTTCCACTTCCAGCGCTCGGCCATCGCGCCGGTCGGGATCGTCGCGGTGGTGTCCATGAACGCGACCATGTAGAGGAAGAACGCCATGGTCGCGGCGCTGTAGGCGCCACCACCCACGTTGAGCCCGAAGATCGAGAAGCTGTAGCCGCTGAACATGAATGCGTACCCGACGAGGAAGAACCCCACGAGCCCGAGCCCGAAGATCGCGAAGTTCGTGCTCACCACGTGGGCCGCGTGTTTCGCTCGACAGAACCCCGTCTCGACGAGCGCGAACCCGGCCTGCATGAAGATCACCAGCACGGCGCCGATGACGATCCACAGCAGGTTCACGCTCAGGCCGACCTGATCGGCGGTCGCGCCCAGCTTCCCGCTCACGGTGGTCGACGGGTCGTCGGCAAAGGCCGGCACCGCCATCGCACACACCGCGACGAGCGCAAGGATCACGACGATGGCCGCCTTGCGTGTCGTCAGTCTCACTCCATCCTCCTGGTAGCCGGCGCAGCGCCGGAACGAGTCACGTCCGGGGCACCGTTGCCCCGCCCGTAGGGAACTGGTCAGGTGGGACCGTAAGGAGAGCCGGTTTCACGCCCGGTGCCGGTCGATGAACGAATCGCGACGCACGTCTGACCGGATGCTGACCGACCCGGTCCCCGTAGGCTCACGGCGTGGTGGACCCGAGGCTGGTCGCGATCGTCCCTCACACCCACTGGGACCGTGAGTGGTACGCCCCCTTCCAGACGTTCCGGCTGCAGCTCGTGCACCTCGTCAACGAGCTGCTCGACCTCCTCGAGCGGGACCTCTCGTACACGCGCTTCCTGCTCGACGGACAGACCGCGGTGCTCGACGACTACCTCGAGGTGTGCCCGGAGGCCGCGCCCCGACTCGCACGCCTCGCCGCGAGCGGGCGGCTCCAGGTCGGGCCGTGGATGATCCTCATGGACGAGTTCATGGTCTCGGGCGAGACGATCGTCCGTGACCTCCAGCTCGGCCTGCGCCGAGCGACCGAGCTCGGCGGTGCGATGCCGATCGGGTACCTGCCCGACATGTTCGGTCACGTCGCGCAGATGCCCCAGATCCTGCGCGCCGCAGGTCTCGAGCACGCGGTCGTCTGGCGCGGCGTGCCCGCGGCGATCACGCAGACCGCGTTCTGGTGGGAGGCGCCCGACGGCTCACGAGTGCGCGCCGAGTACCTCTACGGCTCGTACTCGAACGGCCGCGACCTCCCGGACGACGCGAAGCAGCTCGTCGGGCGGGCACGCGGCTACGAGTTCGAGCTCGGCCCGATGCAGCTGCCCGACGGCGGCTTGCTGTTGATGAACGGGATGGACCACCACCTGCCGCAGCCGTGGCTCGGGCGCGTCGTGGCCGACGCGAACGCGATCCAGGACGAGTACCGATTCGTCGTCACGTCTCTCGCGGAGTATCTGCCAACTCAGCCGGTCGACGGCCTCCAGACCTGGCGGGGCGAGCTGCGGTCGGGCGCCCGCGCCAACGTGCTGATGGGAGTCGCGTCGAACCGCGTCGACGTGCACCGCGCCTGCGCGGCGGCACAACGGGCACTCGAACGCACCGCCGAGCCGATGTGCGCGCTGCTCCTGCCGTCCGAGCGCTACCCCGAACGATTCCTCGGCCTCGCATGGCGGAACTTGGTGCTGAACAGCGCGCACGACTCGTCGTGCGCATGCAGCGCAGACGAAGTCGTCGACGCGGTGATCGTCCGCTACCAGGAGGCGCGTCACATCGGGGAAGGCGTCACCCACGACGCCGTCCGGGCGCTCGCGGCCACCGTCGATGCCGAGCCCGGCTCGACGCTGGTGGTGAATCCGACTCGGGCCGATCGTGGCGGCGTCGTGACCGGTTACGTCTTCGGTGTGGGACCGCTGCACTTCATCGCTCCCGACGGCACGCCCTGCCCAGCGCAGGTGCTGCGGACGATCAAGGGCGACGGGTTCCGCGCGACCGTCACCGGGCAGAAGGTGCGCTGGGTGCTCGACCTGATACGGGGCAACGAGTTCGGTGGTGTGAAGATCGCCCGGGTCGATCGTCGCCGGCTCGCGGACGACGACTGGGAGCTCACCCTCTACGGCGCCGATCCTCGAGCCGCCGGCATCGACCTCGAAGAGCTCCGCGAGGAGGCGCTCTCGCTGGGCGAGCAAGGCGCGACGATCCGGTTCCGGCAGGTCCTCGCGCCGGTCCGAGAGGTGGCGATCGCTGCCGACCCGGTCCCGGGCTTCGGCTGGCGTGCCTACCGTCCGGTCGACGGCGATGGGCCACCGACCTCCATCACAGCGAGCGGCCACACGCTCGCGAACGAGCACCTGGAGGTCACGGTCGACGGGCGCGACGGCACGTTCGGCGTCGTGACTGCCGACGGGGTGGAAGTCGCCGGCTGCAACCGCTTGGTCGACGGCGGTGACGGCGGCGACACGTACAGCTGGTCGCCGCCCGAGCGCGACCTGATCGTCGACGGGCCCGAGCAGGTGCACGTCCAGGTCACAGAAGCCGGCCCGGTCAGGGCCCGCGTACTCGTCGCCGCGACGTATGCGTGGCCCGCAGGCGCCGTCGGTGACGAGCGCTCGTGCTCGCGCCGCAGCGACGACACCGTGCTCGTCGACGTGCACACGACACTGGAGCTGCGCACTGGAGAGCGCTTCGTACGCGTGCGCGTCGAGCTCGACAACCGGGCGCGTGACCATCGGCTCCGCGCGCACTTCCCGCTGCCGGCACGGGTCGACGGGTCCGACGCCGAGTGCGCGTTCGCCGTCGTCCGACGCGGCCTCCACGCGGAGGGCGGTCCGCAGGAAGCCGGTGTCCCGACGTTCGTCTCGCAGCGCTTCGTCGACTGCTCCGACGGCGCCGTCGGGCTCGCGCTGATCCACGACGGGCTGCTCGAGTACGAGGTCGTCGACGACGGACGCGAGCTCGCGCTCACGCTCCTACGCGCGACCGGCTACCTGTCGCGCGCCGACCTCGCGACGCGGCCAACCCCTGCGGGCCCGCTCCTCCCGGTCGAGGGGCCGCAGCTCCAGGGCAGGCACGCCGTCGAGTACGCCGTGCTTCCCCACCGCGGCGACTGGCGTACGGGCCGCTTGTACGACGCGGCCGACGAGGTGCTGGTCCCGTTCGAGCGGGCCCACCCGGGAGGTGGCGGCGACGCATGCCGTCCTCCGACCGGGCAGACCCTGCGCGTCGAGGGCGCGCAGGTGTCGGCCGTCATCCGGGACGCCGGCGCGCTCGTCGTGCGCGTGTTCAACGCGTCACCGGAGCCGGCAACCGCGACGATCCAGCGCGACGACGCACCCGTGACCGGATGGGTCGTGGACCTGGTCGGCCGGCCAGAGGCACCCTTCGAGGGCATCGTTTCGCTGCGGCCGTGGCAGATCGCGACGCTGCGCCTCACCTAGCCGACCGCGAAGACCTCGACTGGCTCGTCGAAGCCCTGGATGTCGCGAGTGCCGAGCGGGACGATCGACGTGCTCCGCAGACGGCGCGCGGTCTCCGCGTCGAGCACGATGCTGTCGGGCTCGGCCAGCGCGACGAGTCGCGCCGCGAGGTTGACCGCCGGCCCGAACAGGTCGCCCTCGCGCGTCACGACGGTCCCCGACGCGAGCCCGACTCGGAGCGACCGCAGCTCCGGGTCCTCGACGAGCGTGCGCGCGATGTCGACCGCGTCGTCCGCTTCACCGGCGACGAACATCGCCTCGTCGCCGATCAACTTGACCAGACGCGCACGGGGCCGCGTTGCCGCTTCGAGTGCCCGTTCTTCGAAGCGCACAACGAGAGCGTCCAGCTCGGCGGCGTCCAGCCGCTGACCCAGCGCGGTGAAGCCGACGAGGTCGGCGAAGCCCACGACCGCGTCGGTCGTGCTCTCCTCGGTCGGCTTCACGCCCCAGAGCGCATACCGCCGGCCACTCGCTGCGAGCTGGTGACGGTGGACGATGTCGATCACGAACGTGCTCGTCGGGACCAGCTCCTGCGCCACCCGTACGAACTCGCGTGCGACGTCGAGGTCACCCCGCCCTCCCGCTCGCAAGGGCGCCTCCATCCGGGCGCGGATCGCCGCGACCTCCGCGTCGGCCAGGCGCGCGAGCGACGAGCCCATCGCGCGCGCGATCTGAAAGGTCGCGTCCTCACCGAGCTCGTCGAAGAGGCCCCGAATCGCGCGAAGCACCTCGACGTCGAGCTCGGAGCAGGGACGAGCTCCCGGCTCCGGCACCGCGAGGCCCAGTGCACGCCAGATCCTGCGAGCGAACTCCTCGGTCACGCCGGCGCGCTCCGCTGCCTCCTCCAGCGTCAGGCGCTCCGCACCTCCCTCGATGAGACGCACGGCCGCGAGCGCGTGCACCCGGCGCTCGGCGATTGCGGCACGGATCTCGTCGACGGTCGCACCGTGGTCGAGCGCCATCCGTATCAGCACCAGCCGTTCGCCGGCACCCGGTTCGGCGGGGTCGTAGAGACCGAGCCGTTGGAGCTCGTCGTCCGACATCCGGCGCTCGGTCGTCACCGGAGACTCGTTGCGAGCAGGACCTCGCCGCTCGGTTCGGTGCTCGTCCATCGGGGGTCGAGTGCCGGCGCGCGCAGCGGCACACCTGCGGGCGCGTCCCACAGCAGCGCGGCTCGCTCGCCGTGCCAGCGCAGCGCGAACGAGACAGGGCCGTGTCGTGTGGGTGCCCTGTCGACCTCGAGCGGGCGTCCGCGCCAGTCGCGCGGGAGGCTCGCGAGCAGCGTCACCGCCCCGTCGGCGCCCTCGTGCACCAACGCGGCGCGGAGTGCGAGCAGGAACTCGGCGGTATCACCACTGCGGGCGTCGACCTCGCTCCACACCGGCGGCACATCCGCGCGTCGGGCCGCGGCACGACGTCCGCGCGTGGAGAGACGTTCCCAAGCCTGTGCGGCTTCCGTGTCGAAACCCCAGTCCTCGAGCGCCGCGACGAGCTCGGCGCGAGGACGTCGGGGCGACGACTCGAGCAGCAACGCGGCGCGGGCACGGCGTACCGCGCGCGCCAGCCGCTCGTCGGGGAGATCGACCTGCATCCCTCGCCGGAGCTGCGCGGCCCAGCCCCGCGCGGCGTCCTCCGCCGACGGCAGCGCCGTGACGTCGACCGTCGTGGGGTCGACACGGCCGAGCACCACCGCGGCACGCAGCGTCGTCCGGTGCGCGACCGGGTGCAGGAACGCAGCTTCGAGACGACCCGCGCGGTCTCGTCTCGCGCGGAACTCGCCATCCTCTGCCTTGCCCGTCACGACCCTCATCTCCGTCCGTCCGTCCGCGCCCGCGGCCCAGCGCGACACCCGTCGGCCGAACGCGAGCGCGGGCCGCCCGTCGACGAGCACGGTGGCATCCCGCACGGCAACGTGACGTGCCCCGCGCACGACCAGCGCGACGACGAACGGTGCCGGCGATGCGTTCTCGACCTCGACCGCCACCAGCTCGCCGGCGTCCCCGACGCCATAGGCCCGTTGTCGGGCGTCACCGCCGGGGACCCGCATCGCGGTCTCGACGACGGGGGCGTCGTCGATCAGGCGTTGCCGCACGGTGGTCTCGCGCGTCGGGATGCGCCAGCGATCGTCGGCACCGATCCACCAGTCGAGTCGCCAGTCCATGTCGTCGCGCGTGACGGCACCCCATCGGTCGACGCGCGCGAGCCGTCGGGCCCCGATCGAGCCGACCGCCGTCACCGCATGCCGTGGAGCTCGGGCTTCGCCTCCCGCAGCATCAGCGCAGGCACGAGATCGGCGGTGCGGCGGCCCTCGTAGAGGACCGCGCCGACCATCGTGGCGATCGGCATCTCGACGCCGTGGTGGGCGGCGAGCTCGAGGACCGCCGCCGTGCTCTTCACGCCTTCCGCGACCATGTTCATCTCGGTGAGGATCTCGTCGAGCGCGCGGCCTCGTCCGAGCTCGAAACCGACGTAGCGGTTGCGGCTCTTCTCGCTGGTGCACGTCGCCACGAGATCACCCATCCCGGCGAGCCCGCCGAACGTGAGGGGATCGCCGCCGAGCGCGATCCCGAGGCGCGCGAGCTCGGCAAGACCGCGAGTCATCAACGCCGCGCGCGTGTTGTCGCCATACCCCAGTCCGGCCGCCATCCCCGTCGCGATCGCGATCACGTTCTTCAGCGCACCGGCGATCTCGCACCCGACGACGTCGGGGTTCGTGTACACGCGGAAGGTTCGGGTCATGAACAACGCCTGGAGCTCGTCGGCAACCGCTTCGTCGCGGAGCGCGATCACCGACGCGGTCGGCTGGCCTTCGGCGACCTCGCGGGCCAGGTTCGGGCCGGTCAGCACGCCGATCCGGTCGGTCCAGTGGCCCGGAAGCACCTCGGCGACGACCTCGGTCATCCGCAGCACGGTCCCCTGCTCCACGCCCTTGGACAGGCTGACGACGGGCGTCGCGGCGTCGATCACCGGCGCTGCGTCGGCGAGCACCGCGCGGAAGCCGTGCGACGGCACGCCGACGACGACCACCTCGGCGTCGGTGCACGCGGCGAAGAGGTCGGCAGTCGCACGGAGCCCGTCGGGCAACGTGATGCCCGGCAGGTAGCGCGGGTTCTCGTGCGTCGTGTCGATCTTCTCCGCGACCCCGGGGTCGCGCGCCCAGAGCGTCACGTCGGCCTGCTCGCTGACGATGGCCGCGACTGCCGTCCCCCACGACCCCGCACCCACGACCGCGACTTTCATGTCAGACGTCCACCGAATCCCGTCTCGTGGCGGGCCGAGCGATCGCGGTCTCCGGCTCACGCACCCACCAGCCGTCGTCGCCCGCCGCGGGGCGCTGCGGGTAGATCGCCCGGGCCCGGCGCACGGACGCGGCGATCGCCTCCATGATGCGATCGGTCGCCTCGTAGACCTCGTCGTCGGGACCCACGCGCACGGGCGCACCGACGACGACCGACTCCGCGATGCCCCATCGCCAGTGCGGCTTGCGGCCCTTGAACAGGATCCGCTGCGCGCCCCATAGGCCGACGGGAGTGACCGGCACACCGCTCGCGGCGGCCAGCCGAGCTGTGCCGGTCTTGCCCGCCATCGGCTCGAGGTCGAGGGAGATCGTCCCCTCCGGGAACACGCAGACACACTCCCCGACCCGCAACGCGTCGACCGCCGCGTCGAGCGACGCCGACGCGTCGGCCGTGTTGCGCGCGACGGGGATCTGCCGGATCTGGCGGATCAGCCAGCCGAACACGCGCTTGTCGAAGAGCTCGCGCTTCGCCAGGAAGCGGGCCTTGCGGTGGCTCCGATCGGCCAGGTACGCGAGGAGGAGCGGATCGAGGTACGAGACGTGGTTGCTCGCGAGGATCACGGGTCCGCGTACCGGCACGAGGTGCGCGCCTTCGATCGTCCAGCGCATTCCGTGTCGCAGCGGCAGCAGCAGCGCCGCGCGGGCCACTCCGTAGACGGGCTCCACGCTCGGTAGCCTAGGAGGACATGCGCGCAGGCGTCGTCGTACCGATTCGGGCCTTCGCGCTCGGCAAGGCACGCCTTGCCGGCGACCTCTCTCCCGCAGCACGCGCCGACCTCGCCCGCCGGCTCGCCGACCGCGTCGTCGACGCCGCCGCACCACTGCCTGTGATCGTCGTCACGAGCCGTCCCGAAGTGCGGTCGTGGGCCACCGTACGCAACCTCGAGGTCATCGACGACCCAGGCAGCCTCGACGCAGCCGCCGACGCGGGACGGGAGCATCTCGTTCGAGCAGGATGTGTACGCGTGATCGTCGCCCATGCCGATCTTCCCCGCGCCCGTACGCTCGAAGCATTCGCCCGCGATGACGCCCGGCCCATCGTGGTGATTGCACCGTGCCACCGCGATGACGGGAGCAACGTGCTGTCGATCCCGGTGGACCGCCCCTTCGCGTTCGCGTATGGGCCAGGCTCGTTCCGACGGCATGCGGCCGAGGCGCGCCGCAACGAGCTCGGCTTCAGGGTCGTTCGCGACGCCGACCTCGCGTTCGACGTCGACCTCCCCGCCGACCTCGAAGCCCTCGGCGCGGCTGCGCCCGCGTGACCGACCTCTCGATCGATCTCGAGCCGCCGCGTCGGGCGCTCGCGGTCGCCGCCCACCCCGACGACGTCGAGTTCGGGTGCGGGGCGACGCTTGCCAAGTGGGCTGCGGCCGGCACCGAAGAACATCTGCTCGTGCTCACCGACGGGTCGAAAGGAACATGGGAGACCGGAGCCGACACCGCGGCGCTCGTCGAGACCCGTCACGAGGAGCAGCGACGAGCCGCGAAGACGCTCGGCATCGAGGAGGTCCGCTTCCTGGACTTCGTCGACGGCGAGCTCCGGAACGGTCGCGACGAGCAGGCCGCGGTCTGCGAGGTGATCCGCGACACGAGGCCCGACGTGGTGCTCGGGCACGACCCTTGGAAGCGGTACCGGTTGCATCCCGACCACCGGCACGCGGGACATCTGACGATCGACGCGATCGTCGCGGCGCGGGATCCGCATTTCTTCGCCGATCGCGGTGAGTCGTTCCGGCCCGCGTGCCTCCTGCTGTTCGAGGCGGAGGAGGTCGACCACGTCGAGGACGCGACGGGCTGGCTCGGGATGAAGGTCGACGCGCTCCTCTGCCACCGGACCCAATGGCGCTCGACGATGAAGATCGAAGCGGGCAGCGCGAGCGAGGATGGGCAACGAGCGGCGTTCGCGATACGAGTCCGCGCCGAGGCCGGCGAGGCAGGAGCGATCGCGGGGTATGCCCTCGGCGAGGGCTTCAAGCGGATGGAGCCGCTCTAGATTCCCGCTCTCGGCGCCTTCGGCGCCGGGCCGCTCGGGCCCCGCCTCCCTGCGCCGCAGGGTACCTGCGGCGCGGTCGGTCGGCTCAGGGCTGCGTGACCGGACGCGACGAGGGGGCCCCGGAGGGGGCCCCCTCGATCGAGAGCGAGAAGGACTAGCGGGCCGCCTTACGACGACGGCGGCGCTTCGCGGGCGCCTTGGCGGCACCAGCTGTCTTGCGACGACGACGCCGCTTGACCGGCGCAGCCTTCTTCGCCGCGGCCTTCCGGCGACGACGCCGCTTGACCGGCGCAGCCTTCTTCGCCGCGGCCTTCCGGCGACGGCGGCGCTTCGCGGGCGCCTTGGCGGCACCAGCTGCCTTGCGGCGACGACGCCGCTTCGCAGGCGCTGCCTTCTTCGCCGCGGCCTTCCGGCGACGCCGCTTGACCGGCGCAGCCTTCTTCGCCGTGCTCTTACGACGACGACGCCGCTTCGCGGGCGCCGCCTTCTTCGCGGCCTTCCGACGACGCTTGGCCGGCTTCCGTGCCGTCGTCTTGCGAGCTGTGCTCTTCCTCGCCCGACGCTTGGCCGGCTTACGACCCGTCGTCTTCTTCGCCGCGCTCTTGCGTGCGCTTCGTCTCTTTGCCGGAGGCACGGTCACCTACCTTTCTCGCTGGTTTGCTGGCTCCGAGGCCGATCGGCTCGGCAGCACTGTCTCAGGCGTTCACCTTCTTCTTGAAGTCGGCACCCACTGAGAACTTCACGGCCTTCGCGGCCGCGATCTGAACCGGCTCGCCCGTGCGCGGGTTGCGTCCCGTCCGCGCCGCGCGCTGTGTGCGCGACCACGATCCGAACCCAGGGAGCGTGACCTTGTCGTCGGAGGAAACGGCGCTCTCGACGACGCTGATGAACGCGTTGACCGCCTTCTCAGCTTCGGACTTCGAGAGGCCCGCCTCGCCGGCAACCTTTTCGATGAGCTCTGACTTGTTCACGCTGCCTCCAGGAGTCGTGCGTGCTTCGAGAAAGCCGAACGCATCCGCAAGGGAATGTCAAGCATTTCCGCCGTTGTCACGCCGGATGCACCCGACTTCGCTCCGCTCGCAAAGCGAACGTTCCGTTCGATCGTGGTCTCTCTTCCACCTATCAGCGGTCTGTTAGCGCGCCACATCAAGCAACGCGGCGCCCGCAACAAGCACAGTAAAGGAAACGGGGCGAAAAGTGGTGGATTTCTTGCACATTGATTGATCGGCGTGAACGCCTGACGAGTTGAGTGCGGAGCGCGCGAAGTCATGCGATGCGTCACGAACCGGTTCGCAGCGCGTGCGCACGACTCGAACTGCGATCCGCGTCGCGTGTGCGCGGTGCGCGCGCGAACACGACGAAGAGACCGGGGAACCGGACGCGAAGCGGCCCGCACGTCCGACGCACGGTGGACGGTGCGGGCGGTGCTGCAGCCCCGAGCAGATTCGAACTGCCGTTTCCGCCTTGAGAGGGCGGCGTCCTAGGCCACTAGACGACGGGGCCGGGGGTCCGGCGCTCCCACGACACGAGGCGGTGGGACGGTGCGCCGGCCGGCTCGGGGGGGAGGACTCGAACCCCCAACGACAGGGCCAGAACCTGTTGTGTTGCCGATTACACCACCCCCGAAGGTCCGCCCAGGATAGCCAGTCCCGGCACGACCTTTCCCACCCGTGAGGCGCGGGCGAGGTTCCCGAAACCGAAGACGCGTCCGAACGCGACGCGCAGCGCCTCACCCGCGTATCGCCACCAGACCTCGAGCCCCGAGATCGGGCTCGAGCGGGTCGGCGACGTCACCGCGTCGAACCCGAGCTCTTCCGCGATGAGCCGGATGCGCAGTGAGTGGAACGGATCGGATACGAGCACCACTTTGCGGATGCCACGCTGCTTGAGGAAGCGCGCCGACGCCGCGAGCGACTCCCACGAGGTGCGACTCGTGGTCTCCCGCAGGATCGCATCATCGGGGACGCCTTTGCGATGCAGGTAGCCGGCGCCCGCCGCGGCCTCGGTGAAGCGGTCGCCCGGCTGCTTCCCGCCGGTGACGACGACCTTCGACGCGACACCGTCCTCGTACAGGTCGACCGCGTGATCGAGGCGAGCGCGGAACACGGCCGACGGCCGGCCGTCGAACTGTGCCGCGCCGAGCACGATGATCGCCTGCGACGGACGCCGGTCGTCGTCCTCGGCTGCGCGCCAGACCTGCACGAACGTGACGGCGTAGTAGAGGAAGAGCAGCCCGACGATCGCGAGCAGGATGCGGAGGACAAGCTTGCCCGTCAACCACGACACGCGCGGCTCCCGGCTCAGGCGAGCCGCGCACGAGCCGCGCGCAGTCGCTCCAGCGTCGGCTCGCGCTCGAGCAGCCAGATCGAGTCGAACAAGGGCAGCCCCGTGGCGCGTCCTTCCACCGCGGCGTAGAGCGCCGGGAACACCTTGCGCGGCTTGAGGCCGAGCTCCGTGATCGCGTGCCGCAGGTCGATCGCCTCGACCGTCCACTCGCAGGTCTCGAGGTGCGCGATCGCGGCGTCGAGCACCTCACCCACGCGCTCGGTCTGCTCGAGACGTGCCCACGACTCGTCGTCGATCTCGAAGCGGTCGTCGGGAACGAACAGGAAGTCGGCTTGCTCGAGGAGTGACCCCAGCGTCTCGGCCCGCTCCTGGCCGAGACGGAGCGCCTCGCGGAGAAGGTGAACGTCGAGGTCGCTGCCGTACCGGTCGCGGGCGAGCGGCAACGCCCCGGCTTCGAGCTCGCGGAGCGTGAGCCGCCGGATCCACTCGCCGTTCATCCAGTCGAGCTTCTCGTGATCGAAGGCGGCCGCCGCGTGCGTGACCTGTGCCAGATCGAAGGCCGCGATGATCTCGTCGGGGGCCATCACCTCACGCCCGTCGTCGGGCGACCAGCCGAGGAGGGCCAGGTAGTTGCACAGTGCAACGGGCAGGTAGCCCGCGGCGCGGAGGTCCTCGAGGGCGACGGCCCCGTGCCGCTTCGAGAGCTTCGAGCGGTCCGGACCGAGGATGAGTGGGAGGTGCGCGTAGACGGGAGGCTCCCCGCCGCCGAGCGCCTCGCGGAGCGCGAGCACACGGTGCGTCGAGTCGAGGAGGTCCTCCCCCCGGATCACGTGCGTGATGCCCATCTCGAGGTCGTCGACCGCGTTGGCGAGGAAGAAGATCGGGTTCCCGTCAGAGCGCACGATGACGAAGTCGGGGATCGTCGCCCACTCCACCCGCACGTCGCCACGGATCTCGTCGACGAACCGGCTGATCCCCTCGTCCGGCGTCCGGAAGCGCAGCGATCGGGGCCGGCCTTCGGCGGCCAGCGCGGCCCGCTGGGCGTCGGTCAGGTCGCGGCAGTGGCCGTCGTAGCCGGGCATCCGCCCCGCGGCCCGCGCTTCGTCGTTGCGTGCCTCGAGCTCCTCGGGAGTGCAGTAGCACTCGTAGGCCCGTCCCTCTTCGAGGAGCTGCTCCGCGGCCACGCGGTACTCGGCGAACCGCTGGCTCTGGAGCACGGGGCTCTCGTCCCAGTCGAGTCCGAGCCAGCGCAGCGTGTCCTGGATGCCGACGACCCACTCTGCCCGCGAGCGGTCACGGTCGGTGTCCTCGATCCGCAGCAAGAATGCGCCGCCGTGATGGCGGGCGAAGAGCCAGTTGAACAGCGCGGTGCGCGCCGACCCGACATGGAGGGAACCCGTGGGAGCCGGGGAGAAGCGCACCCGCACGTCCGTGATGGTCGCGCTCACTCCCCAAGTCCTGGCTCGCTCACTGCGAGTCGGATAGCCGACCCGCGGCCGTTCGCTCGCGTGGCAGGGTACTCAGCCCACTGAGGTCGCGCCGGTCACGCCCTCGAGCAGGCGTCGGGCGATCACGACGCGCTGCACCTGGTTCGTGCCCTCGTAGAGCTGCGTCGCCTTCGCATCGCGCATCATCCGCTCGACGGGGAAGTCCCGGGTGTAACCCGCACCGCCCAGGAGCTGCACCGCATCGGTCGTGACCTGCATGGCCGTGTCGGCGGCGAACATCTTCGCCATCGCCGCGGCCTGTGACGTACCCGGAGCTCCCTGGTCCAGCATCGAGCATGCTCGGTAGACGAGGAGCCGCGCTGCCTCGACGCGCGTGCTCATGTCGGCGAGCATGAACTGAATCCCCTGGAAGTCCGCGATCCGGGCCCCGAACTGGGAGCGTTCGGTCGTGTACCGAGCGGCGACGTCGAGGGCTCCCTGCGCGAGGCCGACCGCCTGGGCACCGACGATCGGACGAGACCCGTCGAGCGCAGCCAACGCGTAGCCGAACGCCGCGTTCTCCTCGCCGATCAGGTGCTCGGCCGGCACCCGGACGTCGTCGAGCAGGATCTCCCCGGTCGGTGAGCCCCGCATGCCCATCTTCTCCTCGATCTTGCCGATCGAGAGCCCGGGCGACGTGTGCTCGACGACGAAGGCGCTGATCCCATGGCGCCCGGCATCGGGATTGGTCTTGGCGAAGACCGTGTAGAAGTCGGAGATCCCGGCGTTCGTGATCCACAGCTTCCGTCCGTTGAGCACGTAGTCGCCGCCGTCGGGCACCGCCCGGGTGGTGATCGCGGCGACATCGCTGCCGGCCTGCGGCTCCGAGAGGCAGTAGCTGCCCTGCCAGTCGCCCGCCGCCACCCGAGGCATGATGCGCCCGGCGAGAGCACTGCTGCCGTGATCGACGATCGGCGCGCACGCCAGCCGGGAGATCAGGACGAACAGCGACGACGCACCGCAGACGCGGGCCACCTCCTCGACGAGCAATGCGTAGGCGATCCTGTCGGCGCCGTCGCCGCCGTGCTCCTCCGGGTACGCCAGGCGCACGAAGCCCGAGTCGCGGTACGCCTCGAACGACTTCCACGGGTACTCGGCGCGCTCGTCGGCCTCGGCCGCCCGCGGGGCGATCTGCTCCTCTGCGAACCGCCGGATGGCCGCTCGCAGCTCCTCGTGCTCGGAAGAGAGAGTGAACCCGCCCATCGCCGACCTGACATCGTAGTCAGGTACCTGACGCTGGCGTCAGGTATCGCCGGGCTCCTGCTCGTACGTTCGACGCACCGCGTCCCGCACGTCGGGCAGGCGTTCCGAGAGCACGCGGGGCGCGAGCCTGATCACGTCGAGATCGACCGCGTCGCACAAACCTCGCCGGCGGAAGTAGTTCTCGTGGGCACCCTCGATGGCGACCGCACGCCACTTCGCGAAGTCGGGGGGGCACCCGCCGAGGTACCCGAGCGCGAGCGCGGCGCACTCCACGTCCACCATCACGGGCGCCCGGCCGTACGACGCAGCTCGCTTCATCGCCAGCTCGCTCACGACCGCGAGCGCATCTGCGGCGTGCTCGTGGGGCGCGAGTGCGAGCTCGCGCTCCATGCGCTGGGCGAGCGTGAGCGCGTAGCCGACGTTCGGGCCGGGAAAGCCGAGTAGCAGGCCGCGCGGCTGACCGAACGCCACCTCGTCACCCGGGCGGTCGGGCACCCAGTGCCGAGCCGGTGGCATGTGCACACCTGGCGCGAGGTTCGGTTCCTGGCGCGGCAGCTCGTCGAGCGTGGGCTCGACGAACGGGTCGGTGGACATCGAGCTCTTCGCTACGACGCTTCGGCCAGCAGCAAGCCGTAGACGAGTGAGTCGTAGAGTGCCTGCCACGACGCGTCGATGATGTTCTCGCTCACGCCGATCGTGGTCCACACGCGGTCGCCGTTGGTCGAGTCGATGAGCACGCGGGTCACGGCCCCGGTTCCTTTCTGCGTGTCGAGCACCCGGACCTTGTAGTCGATGAGCCGGACGTGCTCCAGCGCGGGGAACCGGCTCCCGAACGCGCGGCGCAGCGCGCCGTCGAGGGCATTGACCGGCCCGTTGCCCTCGGCGGACTCGATCACGCGCTCTCCGCCGACGTGCACCTTCACGGTCGCCTCGGCGGCAACCCGGGACTCCGAGCGCAGGTCGGGGTCCTGCGGAACCAAGTCGTCCACGATCACACGGAACGATTCGACGCGGAACCACCGCTGCTCCCAACCGGCGGCACGCCGCATGAGCAGCTCGAGCGAGGCGTCGGCCACCTCGAAGTGGTAGCCCTCGTGCTCCATCCGCTTGAGCGTGTCGACGATCTCGCTCACCTGTGGACCGTCGAGCTCGAGACCGAGCTCCTTTGCCTTCAGCACCACGGTCGACTTGCCGGCCAGCTCCGAGACCACGAAACGGGTGCCGTTGCCGACGGTCGCGGGCGGCACGTGCTCGTACGCGTCGGGGCGCTTGGCGATCGCGCTCGTGTGCAGGCCGGCCTTGTGCGCGAACGCCGACTCGCCGACGTACGGCGCCTGCGGGTTGAGCGCCATGTTGACGAGCTCGGCGACGTGGTGCGACACCGGCGTCAGGCGGTCCAGTCGGTCGCGCGGGATCGTCTCGATGCCCATCTTGAGCGTGAGGTTCGGGATGATCGTCGTGAGGTTGCAGTTCCCGGTCCGCTCGCCGTACCCGTTGATCGTCCCCTGAACCTGCATCGCGCCGGCGCGCACGCCGGCCAGCGCATTCGCCACGCCGGTGCCCGCGTCGTCGTGGAAGTGCACGGCGACGCCGACCTCGCTCCCGAAGTACGCGACGACCTCGCGGACGATCCGCTCGACGTCGTCGGGGAGCATCCCGCCGTTCGTGTCACAGAGCACGAGCCGTCCGGCGCCCTTCTCGGCTGCCGCCTCGAGCACGCGCAGGCTGAACTCGGGGTTCCGGCGGTATCCGTCGAAGAAGTGCTCGGCGTCGAAGAGCACGCCGAGCCCGGCGCCGCGCAGGAACTCCACCGAGTCCGCGACCATGGCCACGCCTTCGTCGAGCGTGGTGTCGAGGGCCTCGATGACGTGGTAGTCGGAGGACTTCCCGACGATGCACACGGTGGAGGTCCCGGCGTCGACCAGATGGCGCAGCGTGTCATCCGAGTCGACCTTCCCTTTGACGCGACGCGTCGACCCGAACGCGACGAGCGTGCTGGAGCCGAGGTCGAGCTCGGTGGTCGTGCGCCGGAACAGCTCGTCGTCCTTCGGGTTCGACCCCGGCCACCCGGCCTCGATGAAGTCGACGCCGAGAGAGTCGAGCTGCTCCGCGATGCGCAGCTTGTCGTCGACGGTGAGCGAGATGCCCTCGAGCTGCGCCCCGTCGCGCAGCGTCGTGTCGTAGATCTCGACTCGTCTCGGTCGCTCGCGGCGAGGCGGGATACCCGCCTCGCCGCCGCTCGCTCCCTGGGCGAGCTCCCTCCGCTCGCTTCCGCTCGGTCCGGTCGCCGCGCGCGACTCAGCTGTCATCGGCGTACTCCAGCCAATCGGCGTACTTCTCGACCTCACCGTGGACGACCGCGTAGAACGTCTCCTGGACCTTGCGCGTGATCTCGCCCGGCTCACCGATGGCGCGATCGTCGACCTCGCGGATCGGGACGACCTCGGCGGCGGTGCCCGTGAGGAACGCTTCGTCCGCCAGGTACAGGTCGGTGCGGAGCATCTCCTGCTCGCGGACGTCGTAGCCGAGGTCGCGCGCGATCGTCATCACCGAGTCGCGGGTGACCCCCTCGAGCGCTCCGGAGCTCAAAGGCGGAGTGATCAGCGCACCGTTCTTGACGATGAACAGGTTCTCGCCGGTTCCCTCGGCGACGCTTCCAGAGGTGTTGAGCAGGACGGCCTCGTCGTATCCGCCCTTGAGCGCCTCGACCTTCGCCAAGCTCGAGTTGATGTAGATGCCCGTGCCCTTGGCCGCGACAGGATTGACGTTCGGGTCCATCCGCCGCCATGTGGAGATCTTCACGCGGACGCCGTGCTTGATCCCCTCGTCGCCGAGGTACGTGCCCCACGGCCACACCGCGATGGACACGTTGACGGTGCACGGCAACGGGTTGAGTCCCATCTCGCCGTAGCCGAGGAACGCGATCGGGCGGATGTAGCAGGCGTCGACCCCGTTGACCCGTATCGTCTCCTTCGTCGCCTCCACGAGCTCTTCCACCGAGTACGGCAGCTCCATGTGGAGCAGGTGCGCGGAGTCGTGCAACCTGCGCATGTGATCGGTGAGCCGGAAGACGGCCGGGCCGCGCGACGTCGGGTACGCGCGGATGCCCTCGAAGACCCCCGATCCGTAATGGAGCGTGTGTGTGAGGACGTGGACCGTGGCCTCGTCCCAAGGGACGAGCTCCCCGTCCATCCAGATCTTCTGCGTCTTCTCGATGGGCATGTCCCCCGCCTTCCTCGCGGTCTAGACCCGTTCGGCGATCGCGTCGCCGATGTCGCTCGTGGTCCCCGTTACTTCCTCGGACTTCTCGAGGGCCTCCTTGACGCGGGCAGCCGCGTCGGCCTCACCCAGGAATTCCAGCATCATCGCCGCGCTCGTGATCGCCGCGCGTGGATCGGCCCGGCCCGTGCCTGCGATGTCGGGTGCCGAGCCGTGCACCGGCTCGAAGATCGACGGCCCGGTGCGGTCGGGGTTGAGGTTGCCTGACGCCGCCCGGCCGATCCCGCCGGCAACCGCACCGCCGAGGTCGGTGAGGATGTCGCCGAAGAGATTGTCGGTGACGACCACGTCGAAGCGACCCGGGTCCTGGACGAAATGGATGCACGCGGCGTCGACGTGCTGGTATGCGGTCGCCACGTCGGCGTACTCGGCGGCGACATGCTCGAATGTCCGCTGCCACAGGTCACCGGCGAACGTCAGGACGTTCGTCTTGTGCACGAGCGTGACGTGCTTGCGCTCGCGCTCACGCGCGAGGTCGAACGCGAAGCGAGTGCATCGCTCCACCCCGAAGCGGGTGTTGACCGAGCCCTGCGTGGCGATCTCGTGGGGTGTGCCCTTGCGCAAGAATCCACCTTCACCCGCGTACACACCTTCGGTGTTCTCGCGGACGACGACCATGTCGACGCCGTCGTTGAGGCGGCTCGGCGGCGCGACGAACGGCCGCAGGTTGACGTAGAGATCGAGCTCGAAGCGCAGCCGGAGCAGTAGGCCGCGCTCGATGACGCCCGGAGCCACGTCCGGCGTGCCGACCGCGCCGAGCAGCACTGCGTCGAGGCCGCGGATCGCGGCCAGATCGTCGTCGGGCAGCACCTGGCCGTCGCGCAGGTACCGGCCGCCGCCCAGGTCGAACCGGACCGGCGTGTATCGGACGCCGGCCGCATCGACGACCTTGAGCGCCTCGGCGACGACCTCGGGGCCGATGCCGTCGCCGCCGATGATCCCGATCCGGTGACCCATCGCTCTCGCAGCACCCTTCACCAAAGAATGGCCTCGACAAGAAAGACCGCCCACCGAAGTGGACGGTCGGGAGCGAACGCCGGCGGCCGGCGCTCGCTTACGGAATGACGATGACGGTCGAACAGCTCTGCAACATGCGAGTGCAAGTGTTGCAGCACGCCGCGAGTCGGTCAAACGACAACCGGTACGCCGTTCCCCCGCGATCCGGGGAGACGGTCTCCAGACAGACCGGTTCCCGCAGTCGAAGTTCGTCCTGAGCGAGCCGATCGAGCTCGAACATGTGCCGAAGACCGGTGGGACGGAGCGCGCGTGCAGGTGGTCGGTCACCTCCCGATCACATTCGGCGAGCACGGCATGAACGCCCCGAACCGAGCCGGCTTCGTCTCCGTCGACGACAACGGCGAGATGGAGTTCCGGCTGTTCTTCACCCCTACGTAGCAATTCCTCCGCAGAGCAGCGCGTACGCTGCGGCGATGGACGAGGTCCACCTGTCACCGCAGGCGCACGAGCGGCTCCGGATCGAGCTGGAATGGCGCAGTGGCGAGCGTCGCAAGGAGATCTCCGCGTGGCTCGAGCGTGCGCGCGAGCACGGCGACATCCGCGAGAACGCCGACTACGACGCGGCCAAGAACGAGCAAGGGCAGAACGAAGCCCGTATCCGTCATCTCGACGTGTTGCTGAAGTCCGCGGTGGTGGTCGAGGGCGCCGACGCCGATGTCGTGGCACCGGGCACGGTCGTGGAGATCAGGATGGAAGGCGACGAGGAAACGACGCAGTACCTCGTAGGCTCGATCGAGGAGCGGCACGAGACCTTCGAGGTGCTGTCCACGTCGTCGCCGCTCGGCCGGGCGCTCATGGGCGCGACCCCGGGCGACGTCGTCAGCTACGACGGGCCGCGCCGCACGTTCAGCGTCGAGGTCGTCACGGTCAAGCCGCTCGACTGAGCCGAGGACGCGAGGCGCGCGCTGATCACCCCTGCGCCCCGTCCGCGCCCTGACGACCCCAGCCGCCGCCGCCCGGGGTCCGGAGCCGGAGCACGTCGCCGGCCGCGAGCCGCAGCGTCACCTTGTCGGCCAGTGGCCGCGCGCGCGACTCGTCGCCACCGGGGAGCAGCCAGTTCTCGCCGGCCGCGCCCGGCTCACCCCCGGCGATCCCCCACGGCCGGCTGACCCGGCGCTCGCTGATGATCGACACGACGGTCGCGTCGAGCACCTCGAGCTCGCGCTCGATGCCGTCGCCGCCCGCGTGCAACCCGGCGCCTCCGCTCCCCCGGCGCAACGCGTAGCGACGCACGCGCACCGGGAGCGCGCGCTCGAGTGCCTCGATCGGCGTGTCGCGCGTGTTCGTCATCGCGGTGTGCACCCCGCTCATCCCGGCGCGCCAGGGCCGGCCACCCTGCCCACCGCCGACCGTCTCGTAGTACACCCAGTCCCCGCTGCCGAGGATCACGTTGTTCATCGTCCCCTGACCCGCTGCGCCGAGCCGATCCGGGCACGCGGCGGCGAGCGCGCCGAGACAGACATCGGCAACCCGCTGACTGACCTCGACGTTTCCGGCCCCGACGGCGACCGGCGGGGTCGCGGCTACCACACTCCCCGGCGGCGCGAGCACGTCGACCGGCCGCATCGCGCCGCCATTCGCGGGGATCGTCGGGTCGGTCGCGCAGCGCAACGCGAACGCGACCGCGCTGATCGTCACCGCCTCGACCGCGTTCACGTTGCCCGGGCGTTGCGCAGCGGTGCCGGTGAAGTCGAACGTCGCGCGGTCCCCGTCGATCGTGACGGCGACCGCCACGCGCGACGGTGACTGCTGCTCCGGGCGGGGGCCCGCGGAGTCGAGCACATCGGAGAACGTGTAGCGGCCGTCGGGGAGGTCGCGGAGTGCCGCGCGCATCCGTCGCTCGCCGTAGTCGACGATCTCGTCGAGCGGCTCCGTGCCGCCGAGTCCCTCGACGATCGCGGCGAGCCGCCGCGCGCCGAGCACATTCGCACCGAGCTGCGCGTCGAGGTCTCCCCGCCGCTCGTCAGGTGTCCGCGAGCTCGTCACGATCACGTCGACGACTCCGGCATCGAGCCGGACCGGTGGGACGCGCAGGCCCTCCTGTTGGATCTCGACCGCGTCGGGCGGCATCGAGCCCGGCGCCATCCCACCGAGATCGGCGTGGTGGGCACGGTTCGCGACCCAACCGACCACGTGACCGGCGACGAAGACCGGTGCGACGAGCGTGACATCGTTGAGATGCGTGCCGCCGGCAAACGGGTCGTTGAGCACGAACTCGTCGCCCGGCTCGTTCACGCTCCCTGCGGCCGCGATCGCGGCACGCACCGCGGCCGGCATCGACCCGAGGTGGACCGGAATGTGCTCCGCCTGCACCAGCAGCTCCCCGCGGGCCGTGAACAGCGCGGCCGAGCAGTCGGCGCGTTCCTTGATGTTGGGGCTGAACGCCGCGCGGCGTAACGCGGCACCCATCTCGTCGGCGATGCCGGTGAGCCGGGCGATCAGCACTTGGAGCGCCGCAGGGCCGAGCATCACCGGCTCCGCCGCACGATCCACGCGCCGAGCGCGCCCGGCTCCGCGATCCATCGCTCCGACAACCAGACCGTGCAGTCGGATTCGACGACGACCGCGGGGCCGTGGACCCGCGGCCGTGCCGTCGCGGGCAGGTCGTCGAGGTCGAGTGGCGCGGCCGTCTCCGCCCGGACGCGAAGCGCGATCACTTCGACCGCCGCCCCCTCCCGGGCGAAACCGTTCCGGCGACGGTGCTCGGCGTGGAACGCATCGACGTCGGGCACGGTGAGCTCGTGGCTCTGCCCCGCGTAGCGGCAGTCGACGGCGGTCGTGACCGACGCGCCGTCTCCGACGAGCGCGGCCGCCTCGGCTGCGAGCGACTCCCGAGCGCGCCCGAGTCCGTCGACGTCGCGCGGCGCCGGCCACGACCGCACGAGCTCACGGCGGCGGGGTGAGCACATGAGGCCGGCCGCCGACAGCGCCCCTGCCCGCGGTGGGACGACGACCGCGCGCATCTCGAGCGCGTCGGCGACGGCGCATGCGTGCAACGGCCCTGCGCCCCCGAATGCGACGAGGGCGAGCTCGCGCGGGTCGACGCCGCGTGCGACGGTCACCGCGCGGACGGCTTCCTCCATGGCCGCGTCCACGACCGCGACGACGCCGGCCGCGTCGATGCCGGTGCGCTCGAGCGCATGCCGCGCCGCATGCGCGTCGAGGCGACCGAGGTCGGGAAACGTCGCGTCCGGATCGATGCGCCCGAGCACGAGGTCCGCGTCGGTCACGGTGGGCTCGGCGCCACCGCGTCCGTAGCAGGCCGGACCGGGCACCGCGCCCGCGCTGCGTGGTCCGACGGTCAGCGCGCCGCCGGGGTCCAGGTGGGCGATCGAGCCGCCGCCCGCCCCGATCGTGTGGATGTCGAGCGCGGGAAGGCGGATCGGGTAGCCCGCCACGACCCGCGCGGGCGCGGGCTCGGGAAGACCACCCTGCACGAGACACACGTCTGTGCTCGTCCCACCCATGTCGAACGACACCGCGTCGCCGAAGCCGCACGCCGTCGCGACCGCAGCCGCGGCGCGGGCGCCCGCGGCGGGCCCGGAGAGCAGCAGCGCAGCAGGCAGCTCGGCCGCGTCGTCGGCCGCGACCAGCCCGCCGCCCGACGTCATGACGAGAACGTCGTCGGCCAGCTTCGAGATCCCACGTAAGTACGCGCGACAGGCCGGCCGGAGCATCGCGTTCGCCACGGTCGTCACCATGCGCTCGTACTCGCGGAACTCCGGCGAGACCTCGTGCGAGCAGCTGACGTCGATGCCGCGACTGCGGAGCGCACGCGCGACCGCGCGTTCGTGCACGGGATCGAGATCCGCGTGCAACAAGCACACCGCTACCGCGTCGACGTCCGTCGGCACCGCATCCAGGTCGTCCAGCGCGACCGGTTCGAGCTCGCGGCCGCCGGCATCGAGACGCCCACCGACTTCGTACCGGAGCGTCCGCGGTACCAGTGGCTCCGGCCGGTCGACCGTGGCGTCGTAGAGCGACGGCCGCACCTGCCGGGCGATCTCGATGACGTCCGCCAGACCTCGGTTGGCGACGAGGGCGACCCGCGCGCCACGGCGCTCGAGGAGCGCATTGGTCGCGACCGTCGTGCCGTGCGCGAGCGACGCGGGCGGCGCGTCGTCTCCGAGCGCATCGACAGCGGCGCGGACCGCCTGCGCAGGGTCGGCCGGTGTGGAGCAGATCTTCACCACCCGTCCGTCGGATGCCACCAGGTCCGTGAACGTGCCCCCCGTATCGACGCCGACCAGCACGAGGCCAGCGTCGCGCGCGAGCCGAAGGCGTCGCGTGGCTTCGCCGCAACTCCTCGCTTCAGCGGGTGCGCTGGAAGAGACGGCGCCGCGGGCTGACGCCGTGCGCGATCGCGTCGACGATCGCAGCCTTCACGGCGTCGTCGAGCTTGCGACCGTTACGGTCCGTGAGCTCGAAGCGGTCCACGGCCGTGCTGCCCTCGGTCGCGACGCGCGCCGAGTGCACGTCGGCGCCCGCGGACGCCAGGCCGACCGTGATCATGTGGAGGAGCCCCCGGCGATCGGGACCGCGCACCTCGCAGAGCGTGTACCAGGGCGACGCATGGTCGTCGAAGATCACGACCGCATCCGGATTCGGCGGCGACTCGAACGGGCGAGCGAAGGCAGCCTCGATCGCCTGCTCGAGCTTCTTCCCGTCCGGCACGACCGGCGCGTGCACCCGGAAGCTCTCGAGCGCCACCCGGTCGGGCCAGGTGGCGACGACCGCGTCGATGACGTCCAGGCCGTGCTCGGCGAGCACACCCGAGACCCGCGCCAGGAGCCCGACGCGATCGCGCGACACGACCTCGACGCGCCACTCCCCCGGCCCGAGCTCGGTGACCGCGACCCGCGCCCGGCCGCGCGGCGGAACCGGCTCGATCAGCGCGGCCTGCCGCGCGACGTCGGCCGCCTCTTGAGCGAGGAGGTACGCCCGCGGCGCGTGGACGATCCGTTCGACGACCGCGCCGTTGCTGTCCGCGAGACGGATGGCCTCGGTCCGTCGGCGCTCGACGAGGTTCCGGGCATCGAGACCGGTGAGCGACGGCCGTTCGAGGACCTCGAGCAGGAGCCGCAGCAGCTCGTCGAGCCGCACGCGGTCCCACGGCTCCAGGTGTCCGAGTGCGAGCGTCAGGATGTAGAGCGCGCGAGCACGCTCGGGGTTGTCGAGGTACGTAGCGAGCTGCAGGACATGCTCCTCGTCGAGACCGTCGACTCGCGCCGCCGCGGCGCGGAGCAGGCCGGAGTCGCCGACGAGGAGCGCGATCTCCTCCTCCGCGGCAGCCCCGAGGTCGAGTCGACCGATGAGCTGCCGCGCGAGCTCCACCGGCGCGGCCTCGTCTCCCGCGGCGTCCAGGATCAACGCGGCGAGCAGCAACCACTCGGGGTGCTCCAGCGCCGCGTGCTCGGCCGCGGCTCTCGGGTCCCGTTCGACGACGTCACGCAACGCGGCGATGAGTCCGAACGTCAGCACGTGCGCGGGCTCCAACAGCGACGGGTCCGCGCGGCGTCGAGTCACGGCCTCTGCGAGCTCGGGAAGCGCGCGCTCGAGCAGACCGGTGGTCTCGAGGAAGCGCCAGGTCCGAGGCGTGCCCTCGCGCAGCACCCGGAAGAGCTGCTGCGTCGCCGCCCTGTCCCAACGGACCGCAGCGTCGTCCACCGACGCCAGCCATTCGAGTAGGCGCGGCCCGGGAGCCACGTCGCGCGCGACGGCCAGCGCGGCATCCAGGCCCACGCGAAGCGCCAGATGCTCGGGTGGCCGGGCGGCGAGCTCGACGACGCCGTCGCGCACGGTCAGCCATCCGCCTTCAGGCATCTTCTCGCCCGCGGGATGCGTCCTGCGCGCACGCATTCGCTGGAGCCGCGAGCGAAGCAAGGGAGGTGCGAGCAGGGTCGTCGCGAGGATCACGAGCAGCAGCGCGCCGTACAGGTCGCGGCCGAGAATGCCTTCCTGGAGCCCGATCGTCGCGAAGATCAGGCCGACCTCACCGCGGGGCAGCATTCCGAGGCCGATCAGCCACTTGTCGCCCGGCGCGCCGAGCGCTCCCACCGAAGCGACCAGCTTCCCGAGCACCGCGACCACGAAGAGGGCGCCGGCGATCGCGAGCACGTCGGGCGTGAAGAACTCGTCCACGCGCGCGTCGATGCCGATCTGGAGGAAGAACACCGGTATGAAGAGGTGCCCGACCGGCGCCAGCTCGCGTTCGATCCGCTCCTTCGCGGTGCTGCGCGAGAGCGACAAGCCGGCGACGAATGCGCCGACGATCGGCGCCAGCTTGGCCGCGTCGGCCAGCTCGGCGAATGCCAGCGTGAACGCGAGGGCGAGGGCCACCATGGTTCCCGCCGAACGCGAATGGCGCTGGAGCAGCTGGAACGCCCCCGGCGCGGTCCGCGCACCGACAGCTGCGGCCACGACCAGGAAGCCGAGCGCGATCCCGACGATGCCGAGCACGCTGCCGACCGAGACGGAGCCGTCCGCCACGACGCGGACGACCACGGTGAGCACCACGAGGCCGAGCACGTCGTCGGCGACGGCCGCACCGAGCACGGTTCGTGCCTCCACGGTCCCGAGCGCGCGCAAGTCACTGAACACGCGTGCCGTGATGCCCACGCTGGTGGCCGCGAGCGCGGCTCCGAGGAACAGCGCCGTGTTGTCGTCGTAGGCGAGCGCCTGGGCGACACCGAAGCCGGCGACCATCGGGACGACCACCCCGACGACCGCCACGCTCAGCGACGCACGACCCACGGCTCCGAGCTCGCGCAGGTCCATCTCCATGCCGACCTGGAGCAGCAGCAGGATCACGCCGATCTCGCCGAGCACTCGGAGCGTCTGGTCGCCGCCGACGAGCTCGAGCACCGAAGGCCCGATGACGACCCCGGCAATGATCTCGGCGACGACGCCCGGGAAGCCGACCCGCTCCGCGATCTCCGCCGCCGCCTTGGCCGCGATGAGCACGACGAGGATGTCGAGGAGGACCTGCCCGACGTCCATCAGCGTGCGGACGTCTCAGCGGGTGCTGTCGGTGGCGGCCTGCAACAAATAGCCCCGCGAGCGGACGGTGCGGACCTCGAGGCCCACGGTCGCCACGCGCCGGCGGAGCCGGAGCATGTGCACGTCGAGCGCGTTGCGCGTGGGCACACCCGCCGGCCACGCCCGCCGGGCGAGCGCGTCGCGGCCGACCACCGCGCCGAACCGCTCCACCAAGGACCGGCCGAGCGCCTGCTCGACCGGTGAGAGCGCCACCCAGCGCGCGTCGAAGTGGAGCAGACCGTCGTCGTCGACCGTCGGGAGCGAATGGTCGGCGCGGGCGGCGAGGGTGGCAACCCTGGTCCGGACGTCGTCGTCGGGGGCAGGGACGCGCACCCAGTCCTCCAGCGGATCGACGCTCGACGGCGGTTGCGTGCCGCCGTCGACGAGGACCAGCCGCGGCACGCCGGTGGCGCGGACCGCCTCGAGGCGCTCGTGCTCGTCGGGCCAGCGGACGAGCACCACCTGTGCGGGGGTCATGGGCTGGACCGTACGAGTGGTGTGTTTCGCATCTGTTACGGCGTGGTGACAGGTCGCGCCCCGGGATCCCCGGGGGCACGGCTGTCGCCGCATGCGACAATCAAGAGGATGGCGACCACGCGGACCCCGCAACCGCAGACGCTGAGCGAGAAGGTGTGGGACCGGCACGTCGTCCGGCGGGCCGAGGGCGAGCCCGACCTGCTCTTCGTCGACCTGCACCTCGTCCACGAGGTCACGTCGCCCCAGGCCTTCGACGGGCTCCGCCTGCAGGGACGCAGGGTCCGGCGCCCCGATCTCTCGGTCGCCACGATCGACCACAACAACCCCACGACCGGCCTCGACCGACCCGTGCCCGACCCGGTGTCGGCGAAGCAGATGGAGGTGCTGGCCGGCAACTGTGCCGAGTTCGGCATCCGCTTCTACGGGATCGGCGATCCCGGACGGGGCATCGTCCACGTGATCGGGCCCGAGCAGGGTCTCTCGCTGCCGGGGATGACGATCGTGTGCGGCGACAGCCACACCTCCACGCACGGGGCGTTTGGCGCGCTCGCCTTCGGCATCGGCACGAGCGAGGTGGAGCACGTGCTCGCCACGCAGACGCTCCCGCAGGCGAAGCCGGGGACGATGGCAGTCACCGTCGACGGCCTGCTCCCTGCCGGCGTGACCGCCAAGGACGTCGTCCTCTCCGTCATCGCCCGCATCGGAACCGCCGGCGGGATCGGGTCGATCATCGAGTACCGCGGCCCGGCGATCCGCGGCCTCTCGATGGAGGGCCGCATGACCGTCTGCAACATGTCGATCGAAGCGGGGGCCCGCGCCGGGCTCGTGGCTCCCGACGACACGACCTTCGCGTGGCTCGAGGGGCGACCGTTCGCGCCCCGTGGCACGGCGTGGGAGCGGGCGCTCGACGACTGGAGGCTGCTGCCGACCGACGCGGACGCGGCCTTCGACAAGGAGGTCGTCCTCGACGCAGCCACGCTGCGCCCGTCCGTCAGCTGGGGCACGAACCCCGGTCAGACGGTGACGATCGACGACGTCGTGCCCGAGCCCGACTCGTTCGCCGAGTCGAGCGCGCGTGACGCGGCGGTCCACGCGCTCCGCTACATGGGGCTGAAGGCCGGGACCCCGATCCGCGAGATCGAGGTCGACACCGTGTTCATCGGGTCGTGCACGAACGCGCGGCTCACCGACCTGCGAGCGGCCGCCGACGTGCTGCGCGGCCGACGGGTGCGCCAGGGCTTGCGAGCGCTCGTGGTGCCGGGGTCGAGCAAGGTCAAGGCCGACGCCGAGGCCGAGGGCCTCGACGACGTGTTCACCGCGGCGGGCTTCGAGTGGCGCGAGGCGGGCTGCTCGATGTGCCTGGCGATGAACCCCGACAAGCTCGCGCCGGGCGAGCGCTGCGCGTCGACGTCGAACCGGAACTTCGAGGGCCGCCAGGGCAAGGGAGGGCGAACCCACCTCGTCTCGCCCGCGGTGGCGGCCGCGACCGCGGTCGCCGGCCGCTTCACGACACCGGAGGACTTGGGGTGATGGCCGAGAAGGTCAGCGAGATCGTCGGCCGGGCCGTCCCACTGGACCGCTCCGACGTCGACACCGACCAGATCATCCCGAGCGACTGGCTCAAGCGAGTCGAGCGGACGGGCTTCGGCGAGGGCCTGTTCTCAGAGTGGCGCGAAAGCAGCGACTTCGTGCTCAACCGGCCCGAGTACCAGGGCGACGACGTGCGCGTGCTCGTCGCCGGCCCGAACTTCGGTACCGGGTCGTCACGCGAGCACGCGCCGTGGGCGCTCGAGGACTATGGCTTCCGGGCGATCATCTCGCCGCGGTTCGCCGACATCTTCCGGAACAACTGCTTGAAGATCGGCTTGCTGCCGGTCGAGCTCCCCCAGCCGGTGGTCGACCGGATCATGAGCGCCGTCCAGGACGATCCGGCGATCGAGATCGTCGTCGACGTCGTGGATCGCCGGGTCGCGGTCCCGGCCGTCGACATCGACGAGCCGTTCGAGCTCAGCGACTTCCACCGTCACCGGCTCGTCAACGGCCTCGACGACATCGGTCTCACGCTGCAGCACGAGGCCGACATCGCGGCCTACGAGCAGCGCCGAGCACCCTGGCTGCCGTCGGTGACGGCGGCGGACTGACTGTCAGGCGGCTCAGCGAGCAACGGCCGGAGTCGGGGCCTCTTCGGCGAGATGCCGCGAGGTGATCGCCTCGGCCAGCGCGACCGCGAGGCGCCGCGTGTGAGGACGGTCGTACAGATACGCCAGGAACTCGTGGTAGCCCATGCCTGCCTCCCAAAGTGCCAAGCCGATCGGCGTCGTATCGACCGACCCGGGCCGAAACTGAAGCAATGTCCGGCCCTCGTACGATCCCGGCATGGTGCCGGAGCGCTCTCGAACGCGAGCCGCGCCTGGCGCGCTGGCTCCCGTTCTCGCCGCCCTCGTGCTCGCCGCGACCGCCTGCGGCAACGGTGCGGCGGCGCCGGGGCGGCGCTACTCCCGCACCGGACCGAACGAGCAAAGCGTGGGTGCATCGACGCGTCCGTGCGGCACACGGGCCGCACCGCCGGCGCGCTACCGGCACGTGATCTGGATCTGGATGGAGAACCACACGGTCGGCCAGGTCATCGGGAGCGCCGGCGCGCCGTACGAGACCGCGCTGGCCCATGACTGTGGCCGCGCTGCGCGTTATGCCACGGTCGGGAGACCTTCCCTGCCCAACTACATCGGCGCCACCTCCGGCGACGTGCACCGCATCACCGACGACGCACCACCTCGGGCTCACCCGCTCGTCTCCGACAATCTCTTCCGTCAGGTGCGAACGGCCAGCTTGTCGGAGCAGAGCTACGAAGAGTCGATGGCGCGCCATTGCGAGGCCGGCGATAACACCGGCTACATCCCTTCGCACAACCCCGAGGCGTATTACGTCGGTGGCTCCGATCGCGCTGCATGCGTCGCCAACGATGTCTCGCTCGGCACGGTGCACCACGGCCGCTTCCACGACGCGCTTCGCTTCGACCGCCTCCCCGCCTTCTCGTTCGTCACGCCGAACATCTGCTCCGACACGCACAACTGCCCCGTCGAGGCGGGCGACCAATGGTTGGCGCAGTGGCTACGTGCGATCTTGAGCAGTCGCGCCTATCGATCGGGCACAACGGCCGTCTTCCTGGTGTGGGACGAGCCCACGCCGATGCCGCTGCTCGTGATCGCCCCCTCCGTATCACCGGGAACCGTCGCACGTGTGCCGCTCGATCACTACTCGCTACTGCGGGCAACCGAGGAGATGCTTGGTCTTCCCTTGCTCGGTCGTGCCGCGACCGCGAGCGACCTGCGACCGATCTTCCGGGTCTGAGCCGGCTACGCCGGCTTGGTGCCGGCGAGCAGTGCCATCTCCCGCCACTTCCAGTGGCAGTCGACGTGCTCGTACCCGAGCTCGCGCAGCCAGCCGAGCTGGGTCTCGACGGACACGAGCTTGTTCGACGGGTCGTCGTGGTCGACGTCGATGGCCGCGAGAAAGGCCTCGTGGAGCTCGGGCGTCGGAGAGTCGACGTGCTCCAGGTTGCAGAACACGCCGCCGGGGCCCAGGCAGCCGAAGACCTCGCGATAGAGCGCGCGCTTGCGTTCGTCGACAAGGTGGTGGATCGCGAACGCCGACACCACCATGTCGAACGTGCCCCACGCTGCCGGCAGCGGCTCGTCCAGGTCGTGCTCGACCACACGGACGTTCGTGCCGGTGAACCGCTGCCGTGCCCGCTCCAGCATCTCCGGTGAGAAATCGCACGCGACTGCGTCGATGCCGGCATGGAGCTCGGAGATCCGCGCGACGACCTCGCCGTCACCGCAACCGAGGTCGAGCACACGGCGGGGCGCCGGGGGCACGAGCTCGAGCAGGGTCGCGTAACCCTCCTGGCGTCGGGGCATCGACCGCCGACGCTCCAGGTAGTACTGCGCGTGCTCCGCGTCTCTCCAGAGGTTGACGGGCGGGGTTGCGCTCACGGCCCGACGGTCCGCTCGCGGGGCTCACGGTCGTGCAGCCGCACGATCTTGTTCACCGCGTTGAGGTAAGCGCGTGCCGATGCCTCGACCACGTCGGTGGAGACGCCTCGGCCCGACGCCTTGCACCCGTCGGCCTCGAGCTGGATCACGACATCGCCGAGCGCATCGCCACCGCTCGTCACCGACGAGACGTTGAAGTCGATCACCGTGCCGCTGACGCCGGTTGCCTTGGCGATCGCCGCGCACGCCGCGTCGATCATGCCGTTGCCCTCTGCTTCGGCGTCGCGTTTCGCGTCACCGTCTGCCAGCACGACCTTCGCCGTTGGGGTGTGGTCCGTGCCGCCATGAAGGTCGAGGCTCGCGATCGTGTACCGGTGGACGACGCCCGCGCCGAGCTCCTCGGCGACGATCGCCTCGAGGTCGGCCTCGGTGATCTGGACCTTGCGATCGGCGAGCTCCTTGAAGCGCGCGAATGCCTGGTTGAGTGCGTCGCCCTGGATGTGAAGCCCCATCTCGGCGAGCGTCTCGGAGAACGCATGCCGGCCCGAGTGCTTCCCCAGCACGATCTGCGCCGCCTCCTGCCCGACCGTCGCCGCGTCGATGATCTCGTAGGTCTCGCGGTCCTCGAGCACGCCGTGCTGGTGGATCCCCGCCTCGTGGGCGAAGGCGTTCCGCCCGACGACCGCTTTGTTGTACTGCACCGGATAGCCGGTCAGACGCGACACGACACGTGACGTTCGCGCGAGCTCCTCGGTGCGGACGCCCGTCTCCACGTGCCCGAAGTAGTCGCTGCGGGTCGTGATCGCGATCACGATCTCCTCGAGCGCGGCGTTGCCGGCCCGCTCACCCAAGCCGTTGATCGCGCATTCCACCTGGCGCGCACCCGCCGAGACGCCGGCCAGTGAGTTCGCGACCGCGAGCCCGAGGTCGTTGTGGCAGTGCGTCGAGACGATGTAGTCACCCTTGATGGTCTCGACGACGTGTGCGATCAGCCTCCCGAACTCCTCGGGAACGCCGTAGCCGACGGTGTCGGGGATGTTCAGGGTGGTCGCTCCGTTGTCGACCGCCAGCTGGAGCACCTCGCACATGAAGTCGATGTCGGAGCGGCTGCCGTCCTCCGGGGAGAACTCGACGTCGCTCGTGTAGCCGGCGGCGCGGGCGACACCGGCCGCGGCCTCGGCCTTCACCTGGTCCTCGGTCATGCGCAGCTTCTTCTCCATGTGGATCGCCGATGTCGCGATGAAGACGTGGATGCGCGGCTTCTCGGCGTGGCGAACCGCCTCCCAGGCCCGGTCGACGTCCTTGAACCCGGTCCGCGACAGGCCCGCGATGACCGGGCCCCGGACGGACTTCGCGATGGCCTCGACGGCCTCGAAGTCACCCTCGCTCGCGATCGGGAACCCGGCCTCGATGATGTCGACGCCGAGGCGGGCGAGCTGCTCGGCGATCTCGAGCTTCTCGGCCACGTCCAGCGAGATACCGGGCGACTGCTCGCCGTCCCGCAGGGTGGTGTCGAAGATTCGCACTCGCTCGCTCATGTCTTGTTCCTTCGGTCGGTACGTGCCCCACGATGAGGGGTTTGCGGCAAACAAAAACCTCCCCGGCCCGAAGGCACGAGGAGGCGCACGCGAGCACCGGTGGGTGCCCGCGTCTACGTAAGGAGGAGGCCCGAGATCGCGGTGGTGGTGTGCTCCCCGTACATAGCGGGAACAGTCTGCCGGGCCGACGCAGTCGTGGCAAGCCACTTCGGGAGCGGCGTGGGAGAATCGGCATGATGAGACGGCACCCGGTGCTACGCAAGCTGTTCGGCATCGGGCTCCTCGGCGGTGTCGCGTACGCCGTCTGGCGCGCGATCGAGGCCAACCGCGCCCCGGGCGACGAGGTCGGCTGGGAGCCCCAGCCGTTCCCGTTCCCGCCCCAGCCGCGCACGAGCGACGGCGACTCCGCGCACACACCGGACCGGGTAGAAGGTCGGGACGACGGGCGGGCCTGGGTCGAGCCGGTGGAGGGCGTGTGCCCGGCCACACATCCGGTCAAGGCGAAGCTGACCAGCGGCATCTACCACCTGCCGGGTGGGATCAACTACGAACGCACCGCACCCGACCGGTGTTACACGGACGCACGCGCGGCCGAGGCCGACGGGCTGCGCGCGTCGAAGCGCTAGCACCGGCAGACGCAGAACTCGTTGCCCTCGGGGTCGGCCATCGGGATCCAGCGCTCGCCGAGCTCCTCGATCGGCTCGTCGCGGAGCCGGCGGGCGCCGATGCCGCTGAGCCGCGTCGCCTCGGCTTCGATGTCCGGCACCTTGAGGTCGAGGTGGAACCGGTTCTTCACCGTCTTGGGCTCGGGAACCCGCTGCAGGATGAAGTTCGGGCCGCGCTCGCCCTCGGGAGGCGCGAGCAGGGCGTAGCCGCCTTCCGAGTCGACGTGCCGGTACCCGAGCGCCCCGACCCAGAACTCGACCTGGCGGTCGAGGTCGGCGCAGTCGAGCACGAGCTCGAGCTCCGCAGCCATCCTCAGTCGAGCTCGATGGCCGTCGCGTCGATCACGCCGTCGACGGCACGGATCTGGTCGACGACGTTCGCCGGGACCGGGCTGTTGGTCGACAGCGCCATCAACGCGGATTCGCCGGCTGCGTTGGTGCCGATGTGCATGTCGGCGATGTTGATCGCGGCGTCGCCGATGATGCTCGACACCTTCCCGATCATCCCCGGCACATCCGCGTTGCGCACGACGAGCATGTGGCTCGACGGCGGCAGGTCGACGCTGTGGTCCTCGATGCCGACGATCCGCGGGACAGCGCGCTTGCCGAAGAGCGTGCCCGCCACGTGCACCAAACGATCGCCGCATCGGCCTCGCACGGTGATCAGGTTCACGAAGTCGAGTGCGGACGACGACGTCGTCTCACGCACGGACAGGCCCCGTGCCTCGGCGAGCTGTGGCGCGTTGACGAACGAGACCGGCTCGTCGACGACGGCGCCGAGTGCCCCCTTGAGCACGGCGAGCGTCAGCACGCGGCAGTCGTAGTCGGCGATCTCACCCTCGTAGGCGATCTCGAGCGTGTCGACCATGCGACCCGCGAGTGCCACGAAGAGGCGGCCCAGCCGCTCGGCCAGCGGGAGGAACGGCTGGACGGTGGCGTTGGCCTCCTTGGCCGCGACGTTGACCGCGTACGGCACGAACTCGCCGCGCAGGGCGAGCAGGATCTGCTCCGCAATCGTCTGGCCGGCCTTGTCCTGCGCCTCCGCCGTGGACGCGCCGAGGTGCGGGGTCACCACCACGCTCGGGAGCGTGAACAACGGGGATTCGGTCGTCGGCTCGGTGGCGAACACATCGAGTGCCGCGCCCGCGATCCGCCCCTCGCGCAGGGCGTCGGCAAGTGCGGTCTCGTCGACGATGCCGCCTCGCGCCGTGTTCACGATCCGCAACGTGGGCTTGGCGTGCTCGAGGAGCCCGGCCGAGACCAGCCCGAGTGTCTCCGCAGTCTTCGGCAGGTGGATCGTGAGGAAGTCTGCCTGTCGCACGAGGTCCTGGAGGTCGGCGACCAGGTGCACGCCGAGCTGGCGCGCCCGCTCGGTGCTCACGAACGGGTCGTGGGCGAGCAGCTGCATGCCAAACGCGAGCGCGCGTTGCGCGACGAGCACCCCGACCCGCCCGAGGCCCACGATGCCGAGCGTCTTGCCGTGCAGCTCGACGCCCTCCCAGCGCGAGCGGTTCCACTCGCCGCTCCTGAGGTCGGCGTCAGCCTGGGGAATGTTGCGCGCCTGCGCGAGCAGGAGTGCGATCGTGTGCTCGGCGGCCGAGAGCACGTTCGACTGCGGCGCGTTCACGACCATGACGCCGCGGCGCGTGGCGGCCTCGACGTCGACGTTGTCGAGCCCGATGCCGGCGCGACCGACGACCACGAGGTCGCGCCCGGCGGCGAGCACCTCCTCGGTCACCTGCGTGGCGCTGCGGATCACGAGCGCGGCGGCGCCGTCGACCGCCGTCCGCAGCTCCTCGGGTGGGAGCCCCAGGCGCACGTCGACCTCGAGACCCGCCGCGCGCATCGCGTCGATGCCGCGGGGCGCGAGCTGCTCGGTGACGAGGACCCGTTCGGCCACGCTTCGAGGGTACCCGGCTACGTGCGCTTGACGACGATCTTCGTCAGCCTCGTCACCGCGTCCTTGATGGCGGCCGCGTCGTCGACGTCGAGCGCGACGTACTGCACATACACGAGCGTGTCGCCCTTCAGCACGTACAACGTGTTGAGCCCGCCGCCCACATAGAACGACTTCTTCCCGAAGCCCGACACCTTCTCGACGTCGTCCTTGAACGTGGTCTTGGCCGTCTTGTAGGCGAAGTCGCCTCCGTCCCGCTGGACCCAGACGTTCACGCTCCGTCCGACACCGCCGAGCACGTCGTAGCCGCACACGAGGGTGGCCGGTGGCGCGGGCGGCTTCGCGCCCTTCTTCACCTGCTCGGCGAGCACCTTCTCGACGTCGGACTTCTTCAGCAGCGAGCAACCGCTCTTGGTACGTGCGGTCGTCGCCCCGGCAGGCGCGGCGATGGCGAGCAACATGACGATCACGGCGACCCCGACGCACCCGCGGGGCTTCATGCCAGGAAGCCGGCGATCCGCTCGACGCCACGGACGAGATCGTCGTCACCGAGGGCGAACGACATGCGCGCGTATCCTTGCGCGCCGAATGCCTCACCCGGCACGACCGCGACCTTCACCTCGTCCAGCAGCAGCTCGGCGAGCTCGGCGGACGTGGCCGGCCGCCTGCCGGCGAGCTCGCGACCCAACGCACCCGCGAACGACGGGAAGCAGTAGAACGCGCCTTGCGGCTCGAGGCAGGTGACGCCCGGGATCTCCGAGAGCATCCTGTGCATGACGCGACCACGCCGCTCGAACGCGGCGCGCATCTCCGCCACGGCGCTCAAGTCACCGCGTACCGCCGCGAGCGCGGCGCGTTGCGACACGTTGGCAACGTTCGAGGTGGAGTGCGATTGGAGGTTGATCGAGGCGCGCACGACGTCGCGGGGGCCGATCATCCATCCGACCCGCCAGCCGGTCATCGCATAGGTCTTCGCGACCCCGTTGACGACCACGCACTGCTCGGCGAGCTCGGGCACGAGCGCGGGCATCGATGTGAACCTATGGTCGCCGAACGTCAGGTGCTCGTAGATCTCGTCGGTGATCACCCAGACGTCGTGCTCGACCGCCCAGCGCCCGATCGCCTCCACCTCCGCGGGTGGGTACACCGCGCCGGTCGGGTTGCTCGGCGACACGAACAGCAGCGCCTTCGTGCGTGAGGTGCGCGCATCGTCGAGCTGGTCGACACCCACCCGGAACCCCGTCGTCTCCGTCGTGCGCAGCACGACCGGCACCCCGCCGGCCAACGTGATGCACTCGGGATAGCTGGTCCAGTACGGAGCCGGGAGGAGCACCTCGTCACCGGGGTCGAGCAGTGTCTGGAACGCGTTGTACACGGCGTGCTTGCCACCGTTGGTGACGAGCACCTGCGACGGTTCGCACGCGAAGCCGGAGTCACGCAGCGTCTTCTCCGCGAGCGCGGCTCGCAGCTCGGGTAGCCCGGCCGCCGGCGTGTACTTGTGCATCGCCGGGTCGCGCGCCGCGTCGATGGCCGCCTCGACGATCGGCGTGGGGGTCGGGAAGTCGGGCTCGCCGGCTCCGAAGCCGATCACCTGCTCGCCTGCCGCCTTCAGTGCCTTGGCCTTCGCGTCGACCGCGAGCGTCGCGGACTCGGTGATCGCGCCGATGCGCTCGGAGACGCGCAGCCGTTCGGAGAGCCGGGCCATGGTCAAGATCCTCGCACGCGCGACCTGTTCCGCTGGGCCGAGTTCCCGGGACCGCAGTGCTTCAGGCGAACGTCAGGCCGGTACTTCCTCGGCGACCGGTTCCCAGGCCCTCAAGTCGCCGAGGCGCGGGTCGTTCGAGAACATCTCGACGATCGGGATCGAGAGCCCGAGGCGCCGCTGGACGGTGCGCACGTCGTTCTCCTGGTTCCACAACATGAGCGTCACCGCGACGCCGGTCTCGCCCGCACGAGCCGTGCGGCCGGAGCGGTGCAGGTACGTCTTGGAATCCTCGGCGGGGTCGTAGTGCACGACGACGTCGATGCCGTCGACATGGAGCCCACGCGCCGCGACGTCGGTCGCGACCAGCACCGGGACCTTGCCCGCCGCGAACCGCGCGAGTGCGCGCTCGCGCGATGTCTGCCGCAGGTCGCCGTGGATCGCGTCGGCGTTCACACCTTCACGACGGAGCTGCGAGACCAGCCGGTCGGCGCCGCGCTTCGTGCGGCAGAACACGAGCGTGCGAGTCACGCCGCGTCCGATCGCGGCGACGACCTTGACGCGGTCCATCTCGTGCACGTAGAGGAACCGGTGCTCCATCTCGTCCACGGTCGGCTCGTCCGACTCGACCTCATGGAAGACCGGATCGTCCATGTACCGGTCGACGAGGCGCTTGACCGCGCCATCGAGCGTCGCCGAGAACAGCATCGTCTGGTGCAGGCTGTCGATGCGATACAGGATCTTCTGGACCTGCGGCATGAAGCCCATGTCGGCCATACGGTCGGCCTCGTCGAGCACCAGGACCTCGACCGCGGCGAACGACACGTCGCCGCGCTCGCCGAGGTCGATGAGCCGGCCGGGTGTGCCGACGACGACGTCGACGCCCGCGCGCAAGGCGTCGAGCTGCGGGTCGAAGCCGACGCCGCCGTAGACCGCGTGCACGGTTCGACCGCGCTCTCGTGCGAGCGGCGCGAGCACTTCGTACACCTGGTTGGCGAGCTCGCGGGTCGGCACCAGCACGAGGCCGGTGGGGTACTTCGGGCGCGCCTTCGACACCCGCTCGAGCAAGGGAAGCCCGAACGCGAGCGTCTTGCCCGATCCGGTCTTCGCTTTCCCGCAGATGTCGAGGCCCGCCAGGCCGTCGGCGATCGTCAACGCCTGGATCGGGAAGGGCGTCTCGATGCCGTCGCGGCGCAACGCCGCGACGAGATCGGCTGAGACGCCGAGCGCCTCGAACGTCGTGCTCACTCGTGCTCGCTTTCTCAACGTGAAGCTCGGGGCCCGCCGCTGAAGTGGGCGCGGCGGTGGGTCGTCCTCGACGACGTGGCCCGGACCTTCCGGAGGAACCGATTCGAGTGAGGAAGACCCGCGAGCACCGGTCGGTACTCGCCGGAACCACATGATACCTCACGCGCACGACATCACCGGCGATCGGTAGTGGGTCAGTTCTGACCCACTACCCGGCGATCGGAATGCTGTCCGCTTCTCGGTCGTGAGTCCGGTGTCAGGGCGGCGCGCGCTCGCCATCGGCGTGATCGTCGGGTGGGAGGAGGTCGTACTGGCCGTCGGGTCGTGGCTGGAGAGTGAAGCCGTGGTGGGTGACGAGGTCGTGCTGGTGATCACACAGGGGCACGAGCTCGCGTAGCCGGGTCACTTTGGTATTGCGATACGGCTCGGTGTGGTGGTACTCCAAGTGCTCGCGTTGGTGGCAGTCAACGACGCCGCACTCGGTGAACAGCCACTCGAGTGCGGTCTAGACCGCGGCGGTGCGGGTGCGCCCGGCATGAGTGACGTTGAGAACGTCGACGCCGTCGGTGATGACGAGCTTGAGCAGCGCGTCACCGAGCAGCTCTCGGGCCACCGCGACGGGCACCGGGCCGACGCCAGCGATCTCGCAGGTCTCGTCGCCGGTGGTGTGGCCGCGCTGCAACGCGGTGGCGTCGAGGCGCAACAGCACCGTCGCCTTGGGTGGCGGCGGGCGGTCCGAACCACCCTCGAGTGTCCGGTCGGCCAGCGCGACCAACGCGTCAGCGGCGTACGCCTCAGCGGGTTCGCGGCGCTCCTCGGCCCGGGCCTGCTTGAACACCCGCTCCTGTTCGACGCGGAGCGCGGCGCGGAGCCGGGCGCCGGCGTCGGGGGTGAGCTTCCATTCGCCCCGGTCGGCGCCGTCGGCGTCGGTCCACCAGCGCACGTGGCGCGACGCGTGGATCCGCCGGTAGCGCGCCTCCTCGTCCTGCTCGCTCATCGCGTTGGCCTTGACCCGCGCCGCGTACTGCTTGAGCCCCGCGAAGCCACCGGCGCGGGCCCGCTCCAGCAGCGGGCGTTCCGCGCCCGGGGCCTCGACCGCCGCGCTCGCGACCTCCCGGGCCTGGGCCTCCGTCCGGCCCGCAACGCCTCCTCCGTCGCCGGCAGCTCCGGCAGCCGTCGAGCGGTGTCGACCGCGGCGCGGGCCTCCCACGCTCGTCCCGCTCGTCGCGGCCACCAGATGTGCAGCCGACCGGTGACCCGCGTGCTTCCAGATCCCGGACTCGTCGATCCGGCGCGCCAGCAGGTGTTTTTGCCGCCCCACTCAGCCGCTCGATCTCCGAGAAGGTGCCCAGCAGCTCCACCGCGTCGCGCGCGTCCATACGCTCGGGCTCCAGGTCGTGCACGACCCGCCGGATCCCCGCCAGCAACCGTGCTGCGATGCCGGACACGATCCACCTCCTCCGCGCACTCGTCGAGCGGCGGGGGAAGCGATGACGTCATCCAACCACAGGGGTATGACCGTTACCCGACGACCGGCGCCGATCCGCTCGCCGCGCGCCGTAACGGGGCCTCGGGACGATCAGTCGGCTTTGGTCTTGCCCTTCGCCTTCTGCGCACGCTTCCAGTCGCGCACCCGCGCAAGCGTCTCGGGCGAATCGATGTCGGCCACGGACCGCGGGGTGGAGTCGGAATACGGCTTGGCCGCCTCCTCCCATCCCGGCGGACGGACGCCGAGCCGCTTCGCGAGCAACGCCATGAAGATCTTCGCCTTCTCGTCGCCGAACCCGGGCAAGGCGCGGAGTCGCGCGTACAGCTCGTCGCCACTCTTCGCACCCTTCCACACCGCCGCGGCGTCGCCGCCGTAGCGCTCGACGATCTCGCGGCACAGCGCGTGCGTCCGCTTCGCCATAGCAGCCGGGAAGCGATGGAGCGCGGGCTTGGCGCGGAACGCCGCTTCGACGTCAGCCGGTGGCATCGCCGCGATCGCATCCGCGTCGAGGCCGCCCAGCCGCTCGCGCAGCGTGTACGGCGCCTTGAACGCCCATTCCATCGGCACCTGCTGGTCGAGCAGCATCCCGATGAGCAGGGCGAGCGGGTCTTCGACCAGCAGTCGGTCGGCGTTCGGATCGCCGGTGACTGGGATCGACCGCGTCTCCGTGGTCACCCGGCCAGGCTAGAGCGCTGCTGCCCCGGACCGGCCTACGCTGATCGACGCCCGAGCAGGCCGCACCGGTCGGGCCGACAGCGGGAGATGCGATGCCGAGCCTCGACCACGTGAACCTGTGCGTCCCGCCGGCGATCGGCGACGAGGAAGGTGCCGCCGCAGAGTCGATGTGGCTGTGCGACGTGCTCGGCTACCGGCGCGTCGAACCGGGACCGGAGGCGAACCAGTTCGGGGTCCTCCACTGGTTCGCGGCGGACGACGGCACGCAGGTCCACCTCACCGTCGACCCCGGGCACCGGCCGTCGGCACGTGCCCACACTGCGGTCCGCATCGGTGACGCGTTGGACGCGACGGTGTTGCGCCTCGAAGCCGCCGGGCGAGGATGCACGACCCTCGAGTTCGACGGCGACCGCCACGTCTTCACCGACGATCCGGCCGGCAATCTCTGGGAGCTGATCGGGCCTCCGGCCTCAACCTGAGCGGGCTCTCAGGCACGACGCTCTCCGAGCGGCCACTCGCGGCACAATCGCGCGTCGTGCGCGTGCTGGTCGTGGAGGACGAGGTGCACCTGGCCGCCGCGATCGCGGACGGGCTCGAGGCCGAGGGCTTCGGTGTCGACGTCGTCCACGACGGCGTCGACGGGCTCTGGCGGGCGCGGGAGGGGTCGTACGACGCCATCATCCTCGACGTGCTGCTCCCGGGCATGAACGGGTACCGCGTGTGCAAGACGCTGCGCGAACAGGAGGTCTGGACGCCGATCCTGATCCTGACCGCGAAGGACGGCGAGTACGACGAGGCCGAGGCGCTCGATACCGGCGCCGACGACTTCCTGTCGAAGCCCTTCTCGTTCGTCGTGCTGCTCGCCCGCTTGCGCGCTCTGTTTCGGCGCGGAGCGCCCCCGCGACCGGCGGCACTCGAGGTCGGTGACCTCGTGCTCGACCCGGGCACGCGGCGCGTGATGCGCGCCGGGCACGAGCTGCACCTCACCGCCCGCGAGTTCGGTCTGCTCGAGTACCTCATGCGTCGCGACGGCGACGTCGCGTCAAAGGCCGAGATCCTCGACCACGTATGGGGCATGGACTTCGCGGGCGACCCGAACATCGTCGAGGTGTACATCGGCTACCTCCGGCGAAAGGTCGACGAGCCGCACGACACGCGTCTGATCCACACCGTGCGCGGAGCCGGCTACCGGCTCTTCGCCGATCCCGGCTGACATGCGCGCTCGCGTCGGCGGCGTCCGGCTGCGGGTCACGCTGGCCGCGACGGCCCTCTCCGCGATCGGCCTCTCGGTCGCGTCCTTCGTGCTCGTGCGCGCCGTGCACGACAACCTCACCCGTGAGATCGTGCGCACCAACCGTGAGCAGCTCGCGCAGGTGGCGCGGCAGCTCGAACACGGCACGCCCCCCGACGAGTTGCACCTCCCGGGCCCGGGCCCCGGCGGCACCCCGTTCATCATCGCCCGCGGCCCGCGCGGCGAGCGGCTGCACCTTCCCGGTGCGACGCCACTCGAAGGCACGAGCCCGGGCGACGTGCTCGCACGTCGAACCGTCGCGACCACGACCGGGCAGATCACGCTGATCGCGCGGCGATCGCTCGCCGAGGTCGACCGCACCGTGGACAGCGTCACGAATGCGCTCATCTTCGGCGTGCCGGCCGTGGTGGCACTGCTGGCCGCGCTGACGTGGTTCCTCGCGGGTCGCGCCTTGCGCCCCGTCGAGGCGATCCGCGCCGAGGCGGCGGAGATCACCGGCTCGACGATCCACCGGAGAGTGCCCGAGCCGGGGACCGACGACGAGGTCGGCCGCCTCGCACGCACCATGAACGAGATGCTCGAGCGGCTCGAGGCGTCGTCCATCCGCCAGCGACAGTTCGTGTCCGACGCCTCGCACGAGCTCCGCAGCCCGATCGCCTCGATACGCGCGCAGATGGAGGTGGCATTGCGCCGAGGGGAACGGACCGACTGGCCGGGGGCGGCGCAGCGTGTGCTCGCCGAAGATGCGCGGCTCGAGCAAGCTGTCGCCGAGCTGCTCGAGCTGGCCCGGCTCGACGAGACGAACGCGTCCGAACAAACCGAGGTCGACCTCGACGAGGTCGTGCTCGACGAGGCGGCGCGCCCGCGCGCCGGCGCGCCGGTCGACACCAGTCGCGTATCGGCCGGGCGCGTCCACGGCGACGCCGGGCAGCTCGGCCGGCTCGTCCACAACCTGCTCGACAACGCCTGTCGCCACGCGAGCGGCCAGGTCGCGGTCGCGCTCGGCACCCGGAACGGTTGCGTCGAGCTCGTCGTCGACGACGACGGACCTGGGATCGCCCTCGCCGACCGCACACGGATCTTCGACCGCTTCACGCGTCTCGACGAGGGCCGCGCTCGGGACGGCGGCGGTGCAGGCCTCGGCCTCGCCATGGTGCACGCGATCGTCGAGCGGCACGGCGGCACCGTGAACGTCGACGACGCGCCCGAAGGGGGTGCGCGCTTCACCGTGCGCCTCCCCGCCGCCTGATCAGCCCGGCACCGGCTGGGCCCGCTACGTTCCAACGCCCGATGCCCGACGTTCGGCTCGCCACGTTCAACACGCACTACGGCGTCGTGGCGGTGCGCCAGCCGCCGCGCCGGCGCTACGACCTGATCGGCGCCCTCGGCGCGCTCGAGGCGGACATCATCGTCGTGCAGGAGACGATGCGTCCCGACGGCACGGCCGGCGACGTCGACGCGTTCGCGACCGCGGGCGGATACGACCTCCACTTCGCGCTCGTCGGGCGGACCACGTTGCGGACGCGCTGGCCGCGCATCACGCCCGACGGCGAGGGGACCTCCGGCATCTCGGTGCTGTCCCGGCTCCCGTGCCGCCGGCTCGACGACATCGTCCTCGGACCCACGCTCGGAGACCCCTCACCGCAACGGGTCGCGCTGCACGTCGAGGTCGACGTCGGCCGCCGACCGCTCCACGTCGTCGGCGTCCACATCACGTCGCGGCTTCCGCACGGCCCGCCGATCCAGCTGCAGCGCCTCGCCCGCGCGCTGCCCCCTCCGGGCACGCCGGCGGTGGTCGCGGGCGACTGCAACTTCTGGGGGCCGCCCGTCACCGCGCTGCTCCGCGGCTGGCGCCGCGCCGTCACCGGGCGGACGTGGCCGGCGCGCGCGCCGCACAGCCAGATCGACCACGTGCTCGTGAGGCCGGCTGACGTGCAGGTGCTCGACGGTGCCGTGCTCCCCGACACCGGAGGATCCGACCACCGTCCCGTTCGCGCGGTGCTCCGCGTCCCGTAGCCGGGTCGCCTACATCCCGGTCGCGCTCGGCTGCTCCTACATCCCGGTCGCGCTCGCTGCGCCGCCGGGATACCCGGCGGCGCGGACGCTCGGCTGCTCCTACATCCCGGTCGCGCTCGCTGCGCCGCCGGGATACCCGGCGGCGCGGACGCTCGGCTGCTCCTAGACGCGGCGGAGGCCGGAGTACACGCGCAGGTCGTTGTAGAGGTTGAGGATCGACGACGCGTACGTCGACGACGTCGCCCAGTTGCCGTTGCCCATCTGGTTCCAGGTGGGCGCCTTCCCCGCGGGCACGACGAGATCGAACCGCGGATCGACGCAGGGGTAATGCAGCGGTGGAACGGTGCACGACGTCGCCGTCGAGTCCGCGTAGCGCCGGAGGTGCTGGATCTGCGCGCGGACGCCCATCTGCGCGCTCGGGAAGCTCGCGATCGGGGCGCCGGAGCCACCGGTCGCGCCGAGCCCGGAGAAGTTGTTGTACGAGGCCGGTACCGAGCCGCCGAAGCGGAACCAACCCGTCTCGACGATCGATTGCACGAACGCGATGTCGCCGCGCACCCCTTCAGCCGCGCCCTCGCTCACGAACAACTGCGCGAGCTGGTCGACGGGTACCGACGCGGCATACGGACCGGCCGGCTGGGGGTGGTTCCGGAACCAGGCGACGATCTGCGCAGACGTCACCGCGCTCGCGCCCATGATCGGGACGGATCCGGGCGGCGGTGGCGGGGGCGCGGATCGCGGCAGGTTGCAACCCGCGAGCACGATCGCGCTGCCGAGGAGCGCGACCACGGCACGCGAGGCGCAACGACGGGGAGAAGACCGGTGAAGCATCCGTTCGCGTGATCGGCAGCGACCAGGGTGGGGTTGAGAGCGAAACGACGCCGGCGCTAGGTCGAGCCGAACAACGACGGCAGCTTCGGCAGCAGCGGCAGCGGTGGCAGCGTGATGGGCGACTGCGGAGCGCTCGGCGGAACCGTCAACGGCGGCACCGACACGGGTGCCTGCGGCGGGCTCGACGACGGAGGCGGCGAACCGGACGCAGGGGCCTGACCGGACGAGGCCGCAGCCGGCGGCGCCGCGGTCGGCGGCGCCGCGGTCGAGCTCGGCGCGTCGGCCCCGGGCGTCTCCGGGGAGACCGACATCAAGTGGAGACGCCCGTCGCTGACGACCGCCTCGAGACCGGGGCCGAGCTCGACGTTGCCGGCCGAGGCGTGGCCGCTCGGCCCGGTGCGGACGATCGCGCCGTCGGGCAGCGGGAGCCCGGTGCGGCCGGTCACCTCTCGCCCATCGGGCAGCTGGACCGTCGTGTCGACAGCCGCAGCGAGCGCGAGCCGGTGCTCCGACCCGCCGCCCAGCCATCCGCTGAGCGCGCCGACCAGGACGAGAGCCGCGACCACGGCGGCAGCCGCGCTGACCACGGGGGCGAGGCGCCGCCGGCGTGAAGATCCCGGCGTGAGCACCGTGACGCGCTCGGGCAGGGCATCCGCTCCCCGACCCAGCAAACGTCGCTCGAGGTCGGCCACGAACGGCGGCGACGGCGTGGGAGCGGGTTGCTTGGCAACGCCCTCGAGCGCGCGCCGGATGTCGGTGCGTGTCGTGCGCACCGCTCGCCCCGGCATCCGGTGGGCGTCATACTCGAGCAGGTGCACCTCGAGGTCGTCGACGAACGCTTGCGACCGCGCCGGGACGGGACGGCGCCCGAGCTCTTCGAGCGCGCGGCGGATGTCGGCTCGTGACGTCCTCATGATGCGGTCAAGTCGGGTTCGGCGCGTTCGGTCGCTCGCCTGAGCGCGCTCAGTGCCCGGTGCAGCGTCACCGCGAGCACCGGCTTCGAGCAGCCCATGGCTTCCGCCGCCTCGTCGGCATCCAGCTCGGCGAGGTAGCGGAGGGTCAGCGCCCGCTGGTAGCGCGGACGCAGCGTGCCGAGCGCGGCGAGCATCGCCTGCACGTCGTCGTCACGCTCGATGCCGTCGACGTCGTCGGCGACCGGGTCGTCGGCGAGCACGCGCAACGCGCGCTGCCCACGATCGGTGCGCGAACGACCTTCGCGGCGATAGTGATCGACCAGCTCGTTTGCCGCGATGCGGAACAGCCACGGGCCGAAACCGGCGCCGTCGGCGTCGAAGCGGTCAAGGTGGCGGTACGCGCGCTCGAACGTCGCCGCGGTGATGTCCTCGGCCGCCTCTCGGGTCCAGGTGCGGCGGTGGGCGAACGCGTAGATGCGGTCGACGTAGCGACGGTAGAGCGACCCGAACGCCGTCGGGTCATGGCGCGCCCGCGCGACAAGCTCGGCCTCGTCCGCCTCCACACCCACCCCGTCGCGATCAACCGCCTCGGCTGGGGCCACAGACGCCCAGTGTGACCGATGGGACGCACGCGATTCCACAAGTGGAGCCACGTGAACCGCCCCGCGGGGCCGACGGCGCCGCCTCCGTGGGCAGGGGTGGGGGCGGGACGAGGCGCCGCCGGCCCCAAGGTCGGGGCAGGCCTGTCGAGCTGGCACGCAAGCTCCGTTGTCCGTGTACACCCAGCCCAACGACGAGCCCGCCCGGCGATTTCGGCCCGGGTCCGAGCCTTCGGACGTGCCGGAGACCCGGCGTCAGGCCAACGCAGGCAGCGGGGGCGGCGCGCCGTCGACGATCCGGGCCCGTTGCTCCGCGAGCTGCTCGGCCAGCTCCGGATGCGTCGTCACGAAGAAGCGCCCCGCTGCCATCGCGTCCACGAGCGCATCGGCCAGGAGGGCCGGTGGCAGCCCCTGGTCGACGAGGTCCACGACCATCCGGCGCAGCATCTGCGACGTCTCGTCGGTCTTCTCCACGGGTTCCGGCCCGAGCTTCGGAAGCCAGTTGCGCCGCGAGCCGGCGATGTTCGTGCGCACGAAACCGGGGCACAGCACGTGGACGTTCACCGCCGAGCCCTGCCCGGCGAGCTCGTTGTGCAATGCCTCCGAGATCGCGAGCACCGCGTGCTTGCTGGCGGAGTACGGGCCCATGCCCGGCATCGCGCGCAACGCCGCCAGCGACGCCGTGTTCACGACGTGACCGGCGTTCGCCTCGAGCATCCCGGGGACGAACGCGCGGATGCCGTGGATCACGCCCCAGAGGTTCACGCCGAGGACCCATTCCCAACCCTCGATCGGGCCGTCCCAGGTCGGGTCGCCCAACCCGCCCACGCCTGCGTTGTTGCACACCACGTAGGGCACGCCGAAGCGGTCGACGGCATCGGCACGCAACCGGTCGACCGCACCTGCGTCGGTGACGTCGGTCGGGACCGCGAGCACCTCGGTCGTGTCACCGAGCGCCGCCGCGGCACGGTCGAGCGCGTCCTCCTCGATGTCGGCGATCACGAGGCTCATGCCCGCGGCCGCGAACCGCTCCGCCAGCGCCAGGCCGATGCCGCTCGCGCCCCCCGTCACCACCGCGGTCTTCCCCGACAGGGCGTCCACGCCCACCTCCATCGTCCCGGCCGCCCAACCTAGACCGCGACCTCACACCGGTAGCCTGCGGTGATGCCACAGGATGCACAGCCGATGACGGGCCGGACCGTCGTGATCACCGGCGGCAACGCCGGCATCGGGAAGGAGACCGCGATCGAGCTCGCCCGTCGGGGGGCGCGGGTCGTGATCACCTCTCGCGACCCCGGCCGTGGCGACGCGGCGCTCGCCGAGATCCGGGAGCGCGCCGGAAGCGACCGTGTCGAGGTGATGGGCCTCGATCTTGCAAGCATCGCGTCGATCCGGGCGTTCGCCACCGATGCCCTCGAGCGGCTGCCCCGCATCGACGTGCTCGTGAACAACGCCGGGCTCGTCGTCGGCTCACGCAGGGTCACCGAAGACGGGTTCGAGGTGGCCTTCGGCGTCAATCACCTGGGGCACTTCCTGCTCACCGACCTGCTGCTCGATCGGATGAAGCAGAGCACGCCGGCGCGCGTCGTCGTGGTGTCGTCGCACGCGCACAAGCAGGCGCGCCGCGGGCTCGACTTCGACGACCTCCAGTCGGAGCGCAAGTACCGGTCGTTCCTGGTGTACGGCAAGACCAAGCTCGCCAACATCTTGTTCACCCGGGAGCTCGCGCGCCGGCTCGACGGATCGGGCGTCACCGCCAACGCGCTGCATCCCGGCTTCGTCGCCAGCCGGTTCGGTCGCGACGGCGACATCGGGTGGATGGGCAACATCGCGATGCCGCTCGTCCGACCGTTCGCGATCTCACCCGAGAAGGGCGCCCTGACGTCGATCTACCTGGCGTCGTCGCCCGAGGTCGAAGGGCTCACCGGCCAGTACTTCTACAAGTGCGCGCCGGCGACGCCGTCGGCGGCCGCGCGCGACGACGTCGCGGCGAGCCGTCTCTGGCAGGCGAGCGAGCAGCTCCTCGCCACGGCCGCCCGCTAGCCCGGCGCCTACTTCGTCTTGTAGAGCCCGGAGACCGGGATCACGCCCGCGAACACCGGGAACGGCTTGCCCTCCTTGTCGGGCAATGGCGCGCCATTGACGCCACGGATGTCGTTTGCCGTCCCGACCGCCCAGAGCGTCCACCAGCTCCACAGGTTGTAGAGCTCCCTGGCGAAGTGGCGGTTCAGGTCCTTGTAGATCTGCGTGCGCTTGGCCGGGTCGGGCTCGCTCCGCCCCGCTTCGAGCAGGCGGTCGACCTCGGGATCCTTGATGCGCCCGAAGTTGGTCGGCAGCCCGCTGTGCCACCACACGTACTGCGTGTCGGGGTCGCCGCCCGGGTGGTTGCGCCACCCCGCGCCCTGGAAGTTGCCGGCGAGCGCCTCGTCGATGAGCTCGGCCTGGTCGACGTTGCGGACGCTCACCTTGATGCCGGCCTTGCCCTGCTGCTCCTGGACGAGCTCGGCGATCTGGACCAGCTCGGGCTCGGGCCCGGTCAGGTACTCGAAGGTGAGCGGCTGGCCGTGCTTCTGCTCGTACTCCTTCACGAGCTTCTTGGCCTTCTTCAGGTTGTGCTCGAGGGGACGCTTGGGGAGGTACGCGGGATTGTCCGGCGGGAACGGGCCAGTCGCGATCCGGTTGAGCCCCTTGTTGATGATGTTGTTCACCTGGTCCGCATCACCCGCGTACGCGACGGCTTTGCGCGCCAGCATGTCGTCGAATGGAGGCTTGGACGTGTTCAGCATCAAGTACGCGGTCTCCGAGCCGCGGTCCGAGACCGTGAGCCGGATGTCGCCACTCCTGGACTTCTGCTCCAGCTCGGAGATCGACTTCGAGCTGGAGGTCTGGATGACGTCGTAGTCACCCGCTTCGAGGCCGTTCACCCGCTGCGCGGCCTCCGTGACCGGCTTGAACGTGATCTTGTCGAGATGAGGCAAGCCCTTGCGCCAGTAGTCGGGATTGCGCTCGACGACGAGCTGCTCGTTGGGGCGCCACTCGACGAACTTGAACGGTCCTGTCCCGATGGGGTTCCTCGAGCACGTGGACTGGTCGTTCAGCTGAGCGGGCGCGACCATGCCGGGGCGCCCGGTGCCGTAGAGGAACGCGGGAAAGTCGACCCAGGGCACCTTTGTCTTCACGACCACGGTGAGCGGGCCGGTGACCGTGACACTGTCGATGTCGCGGAACGTGAGGGTGCCGAGCGGCGAGCTCACCCTCGGGTTTGCCCCACGGTAGGAGTCGATGTTGAGCTTCACCGCGTCCGCGTCGAGGGGCGTCCCGTCGTGGAACTTGATGCCGTCGCGGATCTCGAGCGTCCACTCCGTGTTGTCGGCGTTCGGCGTCACGGACTTCGCGAGGAACGGCACGTACTCGCCCTTGGAGTTCTGGGTGACGAGCGTGTCGTAGATCGCGGTCGTGACCTGGATGCCGGCGGCGGCGAGCTGCGCCCGTGGGAGGCAGTAGCCGTTGGTCAAGTCGTTCTCCGCTTCGAGCGCGAACACGATCGACCCGCCGTTGCGCGGCGCGTTGCCTGCCTTCGCGCCGGCGGGCGTGCCGGCTGCGGTGAGGCTCGCGGCCGCAAGTGCGGCGGCGAGCACACAGCTCAGCGTGGCGCGTCGTGCTCGACCCGTACGGTGCGACGACCGTGTCATCGACTTCCCCCCTCGACGACCGATGATGTGCTGCGGCCGCATCGTAGGCCCGCGACCTTGCGGCCGGTACCGCGCGCGGTGCCACACTCGCGCTCGTGACGAGCAGCCCGACAGTCCAGCGCCACCGGATCGCGGTCCGCAGCGCCGACCTGGGGCGCCGCCTCGACACCTTCCTCGTGTGCGCGGTCGCCGCAGTGCTCGGGAACCGCATCTTCCTCGTGATCACTGGATACCCGCAGCTCGGCAACGGGACCCTGCACATCTCGCATGCGATCTGGGGTGCGCTCATGATGATGATTGCGCTCGTCGCCGCGATCGCCTTCCTGCCGCCGTCGACGCGAGCGTTCGTCGCCTTCCTCGGCGGGGCGGGCTTCGGCTGGTTCATCGACGAGCTCGGCAAGTTCATCACCCGCGACGTGAACTACTTCTTCGAGCCGGCGATCGCGCTCATCTACATGACCTTCGTCGCGATGTACCTCGTGTTCCGCGCGCTTGCGAGGCGGAGCTACGGGCCCGACGAAGGGCTGCTGAACGGCATCGAGGCCCTGAAGGCAGCCGCGATCGGCCAGCTCGACGAGCCGGCGCGCCGGGGGGCGCTGGCGCTCCTGGACGAGACTGCGCCTACCGGGCCACTGGCGTTGAAGGTGCGCGCACTGCTCGAGGACACCCCCGCGCTGCCCGCCCGCGACCCGCGCTGGCCGGCCCGGGTCACGCACCGGGTGCACGCGTACTACCTCGGGATGACCGATCGTCCGTGGTTCGTGCAGGCCGTCGACACGGTGTTCGTGCTGGTGACCGCCGTGTTCGTCGCCGAGGCGCTCGCGGTTTCCCTCGACGGGCCGGGAATCACCCGCTTCTCCGAGCGAGCGACGGTCGCCTCGTCGATCGTCACCGGCGGGTTGTTCCTGTTCGGCGTGATCGACCTGCGCCGGTCTCGGCTCCGCGCGTACCGGTGGTTCGAGCGGGGCCTGCTCGTGACGATCTTCGTGACCCAGGTGTTCGCGTTCGCCGAGGAGCAGCTCGCGGGCGTGTTCGGGCTCGCCATCGCGCTCCTGATGTGGGCGACGCTGCGCTCGGCGGTGAAGGCGGAACAGGAGCGGCTGGCCGTCTCCCCGAGCACGTGATCAGCTGCATGGTTCGCTCACTGCGGGCCGGGATACCCGGCCCGCGGCCGTTCGCTCAGCTGCATGGTTCGCTCACTGCGGGCCGGGATCCCCGGCCCGCGGCCGTTCGCTCAGCTGCATGGTTCGCTCACTGCGGGCCGGGATACCCGGCCCGCGGCCGTTCGCTCAGCTGCATGGTTCGCTCACTGCGGGCCGGGATACCCGGCCCGCGGCCGTTCGCTCAGCCGACCCAGCCCACGTCGGACAGCTTGCGGTCGATCGCGTAGGCCGCGCTGATCAGCCCCAGGTGCGTGAACGCCTGCGGGAAGTTCCCGAGGTGCTCGCCGCGTGGCCCGAGCTCCTCGGCGTACAGCCCGAGGTGGTTCGCGTAGCCGAGCATCTTCTCGAAGAAGAAGCGGGCGCGCTGCACGTCACCGGAGCGGGCGACGGCCTCGGCGAACCAGAACGAGCACATGTTGAAGGTGCCCTCGTCGCCCACGATGCCGTCGCCTGCTCCCGCGCCGATCTTGTAGCGGTGCACGAGTGAGTCGTCGACGAGGTCCTCGGTCATCGCCCGCAGGGTCGCGAGGAACCTCGGGTCGGTCGGCGCGATGAACTTCACCATCGGCATCAACAAGCTCGACGCGTCGACGGTGTCCGCCCCCTTGTGCTGGACGAACGTCTCCCGCACCGGGTCCCAGAACGTCGTCATGACGTCGTGGTAGATCGCGTCGCGCGTCGCCCGCCACTTGTCGAACGGATAGGGGAACGAACGGCGGTCGGCGAGCCGGATCGCGCGGTCGACCGCGACCCAGCACATCAGCCGCGAGTACAGAAACTCCTGACGCCCACCGCGGACCTCCCAGATCCCCTCGTCGGGCAGCTGCCAGTGCTCCACGACGTAGTCGACGAGTCGGATGATGTTCATCCAGAGTGCGTACGGGATGGGCTCGCCGTACTTGTTGTAGAGGTAGATCGAGTCCATCAGCTCGCCGTAGATGTCGAGCTGCAGCTGGTTGTACGCACCGTTGCCGATCCGCACCGGCGCCGAGCCGCGGTACCCCTCCAGGTGCGGGAGCACCTCCTCGGTCAGCGTCTTGCGTCCGTCGTAGCCGTACATGACCTGCAACGACCCGTCGGGGTTGAGGTCCATGCAACGGTCGTGGATCCATCGCATGAACGACCCGGCCTCATCCGTGTACCCGAGGCGGATCAGCGCGTAGAGGGTGAACGACGCGTCGCGGATCCAGGTGTACCGGTAGTCCCAGTTCCGCTCTCCGCCGATCAGCTCCGGAAGGCCGAAGGTGGCGGCAGCCACCAGCGAGCCGTGCGTCTCGGAGACCAAGAGCTTGAGCACGAGCGCGGAGCGGTTCACCATCTCGCGCCACCGCCCGGTGTACTGGGAGCGACCGATCCAGGAACGCCAGAAGTTCACCGTGTCCTTGAAGGCACGCGCGACGTAGTCGGGCGCAGCCGATGGGCTGGCCAGGCCGGGACCGACCTCCTCGAGGACGAACGCCGCCTTCTCGCCGGCGGCGAGCTCGATCGTCGCGGTCGCCGCGCCATCGGCGTCGATCTCGAGGGGGATGCCGGTACGAAGCCGCAGCGCGGTCTTGTCGGGGCCCTTCGACGCGAAGATCACCTCGCCGTCGCGCCGCTCGACCGTGTGGTCGGCTCGCGCGTAGTCGAAGCGGGGATCGAACCGGAGGTCGTACCGCACGACTCCGCGCACGGTCTTCACGCGGCGGACCAGCACACGGGGATGGTCGTGCGGGTGGATGCCGACCGGCATGAAGTCCGAGACCTCGCCCACCCCTTCGGCAGCGAGGAAGCGCGTGATGAGCACGTTGGTGTCAGGCAGGTACATCTGCTTGCGAGCACCATCGTCGAGCACCGGCTGGATGCAGAAGCTTCCGCCGCGGTCGGCGTCGAGCAGCTTGGCGAAGACGGTCGGCGAGTCGAAGCTCGGGAACGACAGCAAGTCGATCGAGCCGGCCTTGCCGACGAGCGCGACCGTGTGGAGGTCGCCGATGATCCCGTAGTCCTCGATCGGCTGGTACTCGTCGGCGTCGCCCACTTGGTCCCCCTCGTGACCTCTCGTTCGCTCCCACCGCCCCTGGGGATGTAAACACGGATGACCAGAGCCGAGCGTCCGCGCCGCAGGTACCCTGCGGGCGCAGCGAGGCGGGGCCACAGCGACCCGGCCCGAAGGGCCACGAGCGGAGACCGGAGCCGAGCGCCCGCGCCGCAGGTACCCTGCGGCGCAGCGAGGCGGGGCCCAGCGGCCCCGGCCCGAAGGGCCACGAGCGAACAAGAGGACATCCGACATGCCCGAAGCCGTCATCGTCGCCGCCACCCGTACCCCGATCGGACGGGCCAACAAGGGCTCGCTCGTCGACTGCCGGCCGGACGACCTCTCGGCCACGATCATCCGAGCCGTGCTGGGCAAGGTGCCCCAGCTCGATCCCGCCCAGGTCGAAGACGTGCTGTGGGGCTGTGGCCAGCCGGCCGGCGAGGCCGGGTACAACGTCGCCCGGGTCACCGCGATCCTCGCCGGCATCGACAATGCGCCCGGCGCGACCGTCAACCGCTACTGCTCGTCGTCGCTCCAGACGATCCGCATGGCCGCTCACGCGATCAAGGCCGGTGAGGGCGACGTGTTCGTCGCCGGTGGGGTCGAGACGGTCAGCCGCTTCCTGAAGGGCATGTCCGACGGCCTTCCCGACACGCACAACGCCGCGTTCGCCGACGCCGAGGCGCGCACCGCGAAGCGCGGCGAAGGCGGGCAGCCTCCGTGGACGCCGTCCGACGGCCTGCCCGACGTCTACATCGCGATGGGCCAAACCGCGGAGAACGTCGCCGAGGCCGAGAACGTGTCGCGCGAGGAGATGGACGAGTTCGCCGCGCTCTCGCAGAACCGGGCGGTCGAAGCGCAGAAGAACGGCTTCTTCGAACGCGAGATCACCCCCGTCAGCACACCCGACGGCAGCATCGTGAGCCAGGACGACGGGCCGCGTCCCGACACCACGGTCGAGAAGCTCGCGACGCTCAAGCCCGTCTTCCGGCCCGACGGAAAGGTGACCGCGGGCAACGCCTGCCCGCTGAACGACGGTGCCGCCGCGACCATCGTCATGAGTGAGGCGCGCGCCAACGAGCTCGGGATCGAGCCGGTGGCGCGCATCGTCTCCTCGGGCGTCTCCGCGATCGACCCCGAGATCATGGGCCTGGGTCCGATCGACGCGAGCCGTCAGGCGCTGGCACGTGCCGGCATGACGATCGACCAGATCGACCTCGTCGAGATCAACGAGGCGTTCGCGGCACAGGTGATCCCGTCGGCGAAGCAATTGGGCATCGAGTGGGAGCGCTTGAACGTGAACGGAGGCGCGATCGCGCTCGGCCACCCCTTCGGCATGACCGGCTCACGCATCATGGCCACACTGCTCAACGGGCTCGACGACCGCGGCGGGCGCTACGGCCTCGAGACCATGTGCGTCGGCGGTGGGCAGGGCATGGCAATGATCGTCGAGCGCCTCTAGCCACCGATGGCGACACGGCTGCCACCCGCCTGGGTGGTGCGCCCGCTGCTCGCGACGAGGAACGCGATCCGCCGTGTCCACGACCGCGTGGTGCCCGCCGAAGCGGTGCTCCTCGAACGCACCGCCGGTCTCATCGAGACGAAGGCGCTCGCAGTTGCGGCCGACCTCGGCGTCGCCGACCAGCTCTCGCAGGGACCCGCGGACGCATCGACCCTCGCCGCTCGCTGTGGCGCCGACGCCGACGCACTCGATCGGCTGTTGCGCTTCCTCGTGTCCCGCGGCATCTTCGCCCGACGGCGAGATCGCCGGTACGACAACAACCGACTCTCGGAGCTGCTGCGCGCCGACCAGCCGAGCGGGATGAGCCACTGGAGCCGCTTCTACGGGTCGTCGTGGCACGTCGACATCTGGAACCACCTCGAGCACTCGGTGCGCACCGGCGGGTCCGCCGCGGACGCGGCGTTCGGCCGCTCGTTCTGGGAGCAGCTCACCGACGTCGATCCGGCGGCGGGCGCGCTGTTCGACGCGGCGATGGAGGATGTCTCGCGCATCCAGACCGAGATCGTGCCGAGAAAGCACGACTTCTCGCGTTGTCGCGACGTCTGCGACGTGGGTGGTGGGACCGGCACACTGCTCGCCGGCATCCTGGCCGCGAACCCCGGCGTCAGGGGCACGCTGTTCGACCTGCCCTCCGTCGTCGCGAAGGCACCGCGGCTGCTCGAGGCCGCCGGGGTGGCCGACCGCGTCGAGACCGTCGGCGGTGACTTCTTCGAGTCGGTCCCGGCGGGACGCGACCGCTACCTGCTGCAAGCGATCGTCCACGACTGGGACGACGAGTCGTGCACGAAGATCCTCGGCAATGTGCGCGCCGCGATGACCCCGCTTGCGCGCGTACTCGTGCTCGAACAGGTTCTCCCGAGCCACGATGGCTGGCATCCGGTGAAGGCGATCGACCTCGAGATGCTCGTCGACACGGGCGCCGGGCGGGAGCGCACCCGCGACGAGTTCATCGCGTTGTTCGCACGCGCCGGCCTGAAGGTCGCCCGCACGCGTGCGCTCCCGATCGTCACGATCTTCGAGCTGGTCGCGGCCTGACCGGCGCGAGAGCTACGCGGACGCTCCGTAGACCGGGTCCGGGGGGCGCAGCTCACCCAGCAGCTGACGGACGATGGGGCCGAGCTCGGACGGATGCCAGCGCGCGCCCTTGTCCTGGCGGGGGCCGTGGTGCCAGCCGTCGGCGACGCTCACCACGCCGCCCTCGACCTCGAACACGCGGCCGGTCACGTCGCGCGACTCGGCGCTCCCGAGCCAGACGACGAGCGGTGAGACGTTGGCCGGGTCCATGGTGTCGAAGCCCGCCTCGGGCTTGGCCATCATGTCCGCGAAGACCTCCTCGGTCATGCGTGTACGGGCCGACGGTGCGATCGCGTTCGCGGTGACGCCGTATCGCCCGAGCTCTGCCGCCTCGACGAGCGTGAGCGCGGCGATGCCGGCCTTGGCCGCGCTGTACGCACCCTGGCCGACGCTGCCGAGCAGCCCGGCGCCGCTGCTCGTGTTCACGATGCGCGCGTCGATGGGCTCACCGGCCTTCGACCGCTCACGCCAGTACGCCGTCGCGTGACGGGTCGGGCAGAAGTGGCCCTTCAAGTGAACGCGCACGACGGCGTCCCACTCGTCTTCATCGGCGCTCACCACCATCCGGTCCCGCACGAACCCCGCGTTGTTCACCAGAACGTCGAGCCCGCCGAACGTGTCGATCGCTGTCTGCACGAGTCGCGCGGCGCGCTCCCAGTCGGCAACGTCGTCGCCGTTGGGCACCGCGGTCCCGCCGAGCGCGGCGATCTCGTCGCAGACAGCCTCAGCGGTCGCGGTATCGCGCCCACCGCCCTCACGATCGACGCCGAGATCGTTCACGACGACCTTCGCGCCTTCGTGTGCGAACTCGAGCGCGTGGGCGCGCCCGAGGCCACGTCCCGCGCCGGTGACGATCACGATGCGCTCGTCGCAGATCCCCATCGGGGGGGTACCGTACCCGCGTGCGCTACGGCATCACGATGTTCGCGACCGACCGGTCGATGCGTATCGATCACCTCGCGCGCGCCGCAGAGGAGCGCGGACTGGAGTCGCTGTACGTTCCGGAGCACACCCACATTCCGATCAGCCGGCGCACTCCCCCGCCTACAGGCGACGAGGTGCTCGCCGACGAGTACAAGCGCACCGTCGATCCGCTCGTCGCCCTCGCCGCCGCAGCCGTGGTCACGCAGACCGTGCGGCTCGGCACCGGCATCTGCCTCGTCGCGCAGCGGGAGCCCATCGTCACTGCCAAGGCGATCGCGACCCTCGACGCGCTCTCCGGTGGACGCTTCGTGTTCGGCATCGGCTTCGGCTGGAACCGCGACGAGATGGAGCATCACCGGGTGGATCCGAAGCGCCGGCGCGAGCAGGCACGGGAGCACGTGCTCGCGATGAAGGCACTCTGGAGCCATGACGTGGCCTCGTTCGACGGCGAGTTCGTCCGCTTCGAGCCGTCGTGGAGCTGGCCCAAGCCGGCGCGGGCCGGCGGTCCGCCGATCCTGCTCGGGGGCGCGGCCGGTCCCACGTTGTTCGCGCACCTCGCCGAGTACGCCGACGGGTGGATCCCGATCGGCGGCGCGGGCGTGCGCGCGGCGTTGCCCGACCTGCACCGCGCCTGTGACGCCGCGGGGCGCGATCCCGCGACGATCCGCATCGTCCCCTTCGGTACGGTCCCCGACCCCGGCAAGCTCGAGTACTACGCGTCGATCGGCATCGACGAGGTCGTGTTGCGGATCCCTTCGGCGACCGCCGACCGCGTCCTCCCGGTGCTCGACGAGTACGCCGGCCTCGTCGGGGCTCGCGGCGGGAGTAGCGTCGGCCGGCATGCGTAGGCGACGGTCGTTCCTCGCGCTCGGGTTGCTGGCGCTCCCCGGCTTCGCGCTCAGCGGCACGGCGGCCGCCGAGCCACCGACCGACGCGTGCAAGCTCATCAAGCGCGCGGAAGTGAAGGAGATCCTCGGCAAGCCCGTGGTCAAGGTGAAACGGCTCGAGGACGAGAGCAAGCACGCCGCCCGATGCACCTGGGAGACGCGCTACTACCAGACGAAGAAGCTGAAGAAGCTCAAGGCCCCATTCACACTCCAGCTCGACACGCAGAGCACCGAGAGCGCGGCCGACGCGCTCGACGAGCTGCGCTCGTCTGCGGCCGACATCGACTCGACCGTCGACCGCGTCGACGGCCTGGGTGACGAGGCGTACACCCACTTCAGCGACCTCTTCGTGGTGTCGGGCGACACCGTCTTCCAGGTCGGTCTGCACAACTTCGACGAGTCCAAGGACCCGAGCCTCGACGCCGACAAGATCGCACGCGACGCGGCCGAGAAGGCGCTCTCGCGACTCGAGGGTTAGCTCGGCCCGAACTTCGGCTTTCGCTTCTCGAGGAAGGCGGCCACGCCTTCCCGCGCATCCTCGAGCTGGCTCGTCGCCGCCATGACCTCGACCGCGTAGTCGTACGCCTGCGGCTGATCGAGGCCGATCTGACGGTAGAACGCCTGCTTGCCGATTCCCTTCGAGGTCGCGCTGCCGCGTGTCGCGCGCCGAAGCAGGTCCATCGTCGCGGCATCGAGCTCGCGGTCGGGAACGACGCGGTTCACGAGGCCCCACGCGAGCGCGGTCGGCGCGTCGATCGTGTCGCCGGTGAGCGCGAGCTCGAGGGCGTGTTTCCGGGCGAGGTTACGACCGATCGCGACCATCGGCGTCGTGCAGAACCAGCCGCCCTTGCCGCCGGGCGCCGCGAATCCCGCCGACGCTGCCGCGACCGCGAGATCCGCCGCCGCGACGAGCTGACAGCCGGCCGCCGTCGCCAGCCCGTGCACCCGCGCCACCACGACCTGGGGGATTGTCTGCATGGTGTCCATGAGGTCCGTGCACGTGCGCACGAGCTGCCGGACCGCGTTCAGGTCGGCACCGGCGAGATCCGCGAAGTCGTGGCCGGCCGAGAACACCGGCCCCTTGCCCGCGAGCACGACACCGAGCGCGTCGGACTCGCCGACCTCGCTGAACACCGATCGCAGCTCGATGAGGTGCTCGAGCGACAGCGCGTTGCGCCGCTCGGGCCGGTTCATCCAGACGGTCGCGTACTCGCCGTCCCGCTCGACCAGCACATCCTGGTCGCCGCTCACAGCCGCTCGATGATCGTCACGTTCGCCTGCCCGCCGCCTTCGCACATGGTCTGGAGCCCGTAGCGTCCGCCTGTGCGCTCGAGCTCGTGTAGCAGCGTGGTCATCAGCCGTGTGCCCGTCGCCCCGAGCGGATGGCCGAGCGCGATCGCGCCCCCGTTCACGTTCACCTTGCTCGAGTCGGCGCCCGTCTCCTTCTGCCAGGCGAGCACCACCGATGCGAACGCCTCGTTGATCTCCACGAGGTCGATGTCGTCGAGCGTCATGCCCGTCTTGTCGAGCGCGTAGGAAGTCGCCGGGATCGGCGCGGTGAGCATGTAGACAGGGCTGTCACCACGGACGCTGATGTGGTGCACACGCGCTCTCGGCGTGACACCGTGCTCCTTCACCGCCCGTTCCGACATCACGAGCATGCCCGTGGCGCCGTCGGAGATCTGCGACGACACCGCGGCCGTCAGACGCCCGCCTTCGATCAACGCCGGCAGCTGCGCCATCTTCTCGAGCGACGTGCCGCGCCGTGGCCCCTCGTCGACGGACACAGCGCCGAGCGGGACGATCTCCTTCTCGAAGCGGCCCCCGTCGATCGCCCGAATCGCACGCTCATGACTCTCGAGCGCGAACACCTCCATGTCTTCGCGCGAGATGTCCCACTTCTCGGCGATCATCTCGGCGCCGCGGAACTGCGAGATCTCCTGGGTCCCGTAGCGCGCGACCCAGCCCTCCGACCCCGAGTACGGGTCGGCGAACCCGAGCGGTTCCGCCGCCGTCAGCGCGTACGCAATCGGGATCATGCTCATGTTCTGCACGCCCCCGGCGAGGATCACGTCGTTGGTGCCGCTCATCACGGCCTGCGCGGCGAAGTGCAGGGCTTGCTGCGACGACCCGCACTGGCGGTCGATGGTCGTGCCCGGCACGTCCTCCGGAAGACCCGCCGCGAGCCAGCACGTACGCGCGATGTCACCGGCCTGCGGACCGAGCTGGTCGACGCACCCGAAGAACACGTCCTCCACGGCCAGCGGGTCGAGGTCGTTGCGGTCGACGAGCGCACGGATCACGTGCGCGCCGAGGTCGGCCGGGTGGACCTGCGACAGGCCGCCGCCCCGCTTCCCGACGGGGGTCCGGACAGCGTCGACGATGTAGGCCTCGGGCATCAGGGCTCTCCTCGAATCACGTGGTCCGACCGCTCATGGTTCAACAGCGTACGGGCCCGGCTTCATCCCGCCGCGGGACGGCGGCGGGCGCCCGCGACGACTACGGCGCCGAGATCGATGCCCTCGTTGCGGTGCTCGCCGGCCACGATGCTCACAGGATCGCCCGACCGACGCGGCCCCGGTGCCAGGGCGCGTCGCCCCACGCGGCGGCGAGGGCCCAAGCGCGCTTCATGTAGAGGTGCAGGTCGTACTCGTACGAGTACCCCATCGCGCCGTGGCACTGGAGCGCCTTGCGGGCCGCGAGCGTCGCGGCGTCGGACGCGGTCGACTTCGCCATGGACACGTGGACCGGCCGCTCGGCATCGCCATGCGCGACCGACCACGCCGCCCGGTAGACGAGCGGCCGCGCGAACTCGAGCCCGATGCGGGCATCGGCCAGGTGGTGCTTGACGGCCTGAAAGCTGCCGATCGGCGCGCCGAACTGCTGCCGCTCCTTCACGTACTCGACCGTCATGTCGACCATCCGGCGTGTGAGCCCCACCAGCTGCGCGGCGGTGCCCAGCGCCCCACGATCGAACGCCAGCCCGGCGGCATCACCCTCGGCCACGCGCTCCGCTCGGGCGACTTCCCACTCGACCAGCGCGAGACGGCGTGCGCCGTCGACCGACTCGCGGCGCTCGAGCCTCACGTCGGCGCGCGCGACGAGGTGGAATGCGTCGTCCCGGAACATCAGGAACCAGTCGGCGCGGTCGGCGTACGGGACGACGTCGTCGTGATGGAACGGCGCCGTCACGATCTCGTCACTGCTGACCGCCGTCAACGGCGCGTCCAGCATCGGCACCGCGACCGCCGCGTGCTCGACCACCGGTTCAGGGAGTGCCGCGTACCCGGTCTCTTCGAGCACCAGCACGAGGTCCACCTCGTCGAGCCCGAGCCCGCCCATCGGCTCGTCGGCCAACAGACCGAGCACGCCCATCTGCGCGAGCCCCAGCCACGCCTTCGCGGCGCCGCCGCTGTCACTCGTCCACGCGTCGCGCACGACGGCGGCCGGGCACTCACGCTCGAGCAGATCGTGCACCGCGTCGCGGAACGCCAGCTGGTCCTCGGTGAACGCGAAGCGCATCTCGGGCTATCTCCGGGGTAGCCCGAGCACACGCTCGGCGATCACGTTGCGCTGGATCTCGTTCGTGCCGGCATAGATCGGACCCGACAACGCGAACTGGAAGCCCTTCATCCAGCCGGTGTCGTCGGACTCACCCTGCGTGCCGAGTAGCTCGAGCGCGGTCTCGTGCATGCGCACGTCGAGCTCCGACCAGAACACCTTCGTGAGACTCGACTCGGCGCCGAGCTGCTCGCCATCGGTCATGCGAGTCACCGTCAGGAAGGTCTGCCATCGATAGGCCTCGGCGTCGATCCAGGCGCGCACGATCTCGTCACGCAGGCACTCGTCGTCGCTCGCCTCGCGCTCGCGCCACAGGTCGACCAGCCTCGCCGCAGTCGCCGTGAAGCGGCCGGGACTTCGGAGCGTGAGCCCGCGCTCCGCGCTCGTCGTCGCCATCGCGACGCTCCAGCCTTGGTGCACCTCCCCGAGCACGTCGTGGTCGGGCACGAACACGTCGTCGAGGAACACCTCGGCGAATCCCTCGTCGCCGTCGAGACGCCCGAAGCCGCGCACGGTCACACCGGGCGCGTCGAGCGGCACGAGGAAATAGGTCAGCCCGCGGTGGCGCTCGGCCTCGGGGTCGGACCGGAACAGCCCGAACAGATGGGTGCAGAACGCGCCGCGCGTCGTCCATGTCTTCTGGCCCGAGAGGCGCCAGCCCCCGCCAGCCTCGTCGCGCACGCTCTTGCTGCGGATGCCGGCGAGGTCGCTCCCCGCGCCCGGCTCCGACCAACCCTGGCACCAGAGATCCTCTGCCGCGGCCATGCGCGGCAGGATGCGCGCCTTCTGCTCGTCGGTGCCGAACTCGAACACCGTCGGCGCGAGCAGGAAGATCCCGTTCTGCGTGACGCGTTGCGGACCACCGGCCCGGTAGTACTCCTCCTCGAAGATCAGCCACTCCATCGGCGTCGCACCGCGCCCGCCGTACTCTTCGGGCCACGAGACCACCGCCCAGCGGGCCGCGAAGAGCTTCCGCTCCCAGTCGAGGTGGGCGGCGAAGCCCTCACGCGTGTCGCCCGAGCCGAGATCGTGCGGCACGTTCGCTTCGAGCCAGGCGCGGCATTCGGCGCGGAAGGCCTCCTCGTTGGCGCTGAACGTGAGATCCACCGGTCAGTCACCTCGCGCCGCTCGCGCGAGCGCCATCGGGTCCTGGTAGTACTCGCGCCACCAGACGATGTGGCCGTCGCGAAGCTCGCACGCGCTCATGCCGCGCCACGCGACCTGCTTGCCGTCGGAGCGACGCTCGACAGTGATCGTCCAGTCACAGAGCGCGACGTCGCCATCGACCGCAAGGTGGTGGAACTCGAACGACTTCGGCTTCGCCCAGCCGAACGAGCCGCGGATCATGTGCTCGTAGTCGTCCCGGCCCCGGACGACACGGCCCGGTACTTCCAGCACCAGGCCGTCGATCCAGCAGTCGAGATACGCGCCCACGTCCTCGGCGAGCCACGCCGCGCGGCGTCGGTCGAACATCGCGCGCGCGTCGTCGATCGTCAGAGACATGCGTACGTCGCTGCGACGAGCGCTGATCCCCGCGGATCTTGGTCCGACATCGACAGCTTCATCTGGTTCATCACATAAGCGAACGCGAGGCCGCTGTCGGGGTCGCCGAACGCGATGGAGCCACCGGCGCCCGAGTGGCCGAACGTGCGCGACCCGACCGGCGGGGGGAACGTCGGTGCGAGCATGAACCCGAGCCCGATGGTCAATGGCTGCCCGATCACGCAGTCTGCTCCGTCGGAGAGCACCTCGGTCGCGCGCGCCACGGTCTCATCCGTCAACAAGCGCACACCGTCGACGTTGCTGATGCACGCGGCATACATCCGCGCGAGCGAGCGGGCATCGCCGTGACCGTTCGACGACGGCATCTCGGCTCCTCGCAAGAGGCGGGTGTTCCACATGTCGTCATACCCGAACAGCTGTGACGGTCCGCTCATGACGCGGCCTATCAGCGTCGACTGGTCGCGCAGCACGGCATCGGCGAGTGCCTGCGCATCGGGCTCGAGCTCGGCCGGATACAGGCGCGCGACGCGCGGCTCCAAGGCCTCGGGCAGCCCGATGTAGAACTCGAGGTCGAGCGGTGCCGCGACCTCCTCGGCGAAGTAGGTGCCGGGTGAGCGACCGCTGACGCGCCGGATGATCTCACCGACGATCCAACCGTACGAGCGGGCGTGGTAGCCGTGCTTGGTGCCTGGCTCCCAGTTCGTCGGTTGCGCCGCGATCGCGGCCACAACCGGCTCCCACGCGGCGACGTCGTCGAGGGTGAGGTCACCGTCAACGGCGGCGAGACCGGCCCGGTGCGAGAGCGCCCACTTGACTGGGATGCGCTCCTTGCCGTTCGCCGCGAAGTCCGGCCAGTACTGCGCGATCGGCGCGTCGGGATCGAGGTCCCCCTGTTCGATCAGCCTGTTCGCGCATACGGCCGTCGCGCCCTTCGTGCACGAGAACGCGATCACGATCGTGTCCGCCGCCCACTCGCGGCCGGCTTCCCGGTCAGCGAGCCCGCCCCAGATGTCGACGACAGACCGACCGTCGCGGTAGACGGCGCACGCTGCGCCCACTTCGTCGTGCTCCTCGAAGTTCGCGGCGAAGGCGTCTGCGACCTTCTCGAAACCGGAGTCGACGGTGCCTCGGATGTCGACGCTCATGCGCCCAGCCGCTTCAGCACAGCCTCGGCCTCGTGGATGATGCGTTCGATCAGCTCGGCGACCGTCGGCAGCTCGTCGATCACTCCCACACCCATCCCCGTCGGCAGGATGCCCGTCTCCAGGTGACCGTCGACCATCGTCGCCTTCGTGAGCATCGGCGCGTTGGCGGCCATGATCATCTGGCCCCAGGTGAGGCCCTGGCTGCGCTTCATCGCGAGGCCCTCCTGGAGCAGCGCGCGCAGCGTCGTGCCCGTGAGCTTGCGGAAGCGCAACGCGTTGCGGACGGCCCGGGGCAGCGCGGTGATCCGTCCGGCCCCTTCGAGGTGGTCGACGACGTCCGTGCGGATCACTCGTTGCGGCGCACCGTCGATCGCGCGGGTCACGACCGTGCCCGTCACCGGCGTACCCAGGTACACCTGCTTCACCACGTCGGGCACGCGGCTCTCACGGGTGAGGAGGAAGCGTGTGCCCATCGCGATCCCGGCGGCGCCGTAGGCGAGCGCCGCGACAAGACCGCGGCCGTCGAAGAAGCCACCAGCCGCGATCACGGGCACGTCGGTGACGTCGACGACCTGCGGGACGAGCAGCGTCGTCGGCACGACACCGGTGTGCCCGCCGCCCTCCGCACCCTGCGCGATCATCGCATCGACGCCGAGCGCGGCGACCTTTTCGGCATGCCGTTGCGCGCCGACCGTCGGGACGACGAGCAGCCCCGCGTCCTTGACCTTCTTCACGAGGTGCTCGGACGGCGGGCTGGCGAAGCTCGCGAGACGGACGCGCTCGGCGATCAGCACGTCGATGCGCTCCTCCACGTCCGGTGCGTCGGCGCGAAGGTTGACGCCGAACGGCTTGTCGGTGCGCTCCTTGACGTCGCGGATCGCGTCGCGCAGCTGATCGAACGTCATCGTGGCGCCCGCCAGGATGCCGAAGCCGCCGGCGTTCGAGGTCGCGGTGGTGAGTCGCGTCCCCGCGACCCAACCCATCCCGGTCTGCACGATCGGGTACTGCACACCGAGCAGCTCGCAGAGCTCCGTGTGCAGAGTCGGGTGCACTACGGCGTCACCTCCGCGTCGCGCAGGTTCTGGGGGTCGAGCACCTCACGGAGCAGTCGCAGCTCGTCGTCGGTCGGCGCGCGTGTCTCGGGCACGGGGTCGGGAACGACGAGTGGGAAGCCCGTGAGCTCGGTCACCGCGTCGACGGTCACGCCGGGGTGGACGGATCGCAGGCGCATCGAGTGGTCGGGCGTCTCGAAGTCGAGAACCGCCTTGTTGGAGATCACTCGCCGGATCTCGTGGAACTCCGACGCGGTCGGACCCGCGGCAGCCGCGCGGTCGTAGCCGACACCCGACACACAGTCGACGACGGGAACGAACACCCGCGTCGAGTGCGCGGGCACCCAGTAGCTCGTCGGGTCGTTCACCGTATTGCCCGGACCGCCCCTCACGCCGAGGAGCTGCGCCTTGGGCTTCGCCCACGGTCCGATGCAAGCGATGTTCTGGTTGCCGTAGCGATCGATCTGCGTGGCACCCATCATGACGTGCCGCTTGCCCGACCACACGACGTCGAACATCTTGCCGAACGGCAGCCATGCCTCGACGACCTTCGGAGCGTCCGGGGGTGCGCCGGCCGCGATCGGCGTCGCGAGCTGGAGGGCGTCTCCGTCGGTGTACACGAGATCGGGCTCGAACGTGAGCGCGGCGAGCCGCGCGCCGAGCATCGGGATCAGCCCGATGGGGCTGGCGAGGATCTCGCCGTCTCCCCGCCACGCCTCCGCGCACGCGACGACGCAGATCTCGGCCAGGGTCGGCTCGTTCACCTCGTCCGCTCCTGGCCCTGGCTGGCCGGGCCGCTCGGGCCCGGGCTCATTGGTGTGCCGGGTACCTGCGCCGCGGTGGTTCGCCTCATGCCGCCGCTCCTGCGAGCGACTCCTTGGCCAGGCGCCGGTACTCGCCCTCGGGCATGTCCACGTAGCGCGCGCGAAAGGCGGCCCAGGCGTCCGCGTCCTTCGCCGAGGCCGCGTACTCGCGCTGGATCTTCTCGTCGCGCTGGTAATCGGGAACACAGTGCGTGAAGTGCGCACCGAGCGGCGCCTCCACCACCCCGTCGGTCCACAGGCGGCTGATCCGGATCGAGTCGACCGACCCGGCACGCCCGAACTCGTCGGGATCGATGATGCACTCGCACGACACGAACGTGCGTTTCGCCGCCATGGCGAACAGGTCGTCGAAGTACCAGTCGGGCCCGAGGTACTGCGCGTCGCCGCGTGCATCGGCGCGGTTGGCGTGCAGCAGCGCTACGTCGAGCGGCAATGCGGGCATCGCCACGAGCTCCTGCCCGTCGTACGGGGACGTGACCGTCTGCAGCTCGGGGTTGATCTCCATGATCGCCGAGCCCAGACCCGCCCGGCAGGGGAGGAACGACACTCGCATCGCCGCGGCGCGCAGCCCCCACTGAAGCATGCCCTCGTCGAGCTCCATCGCCTCGATCGTGCCGTTCTGGCGCGCTGCTCGGAAGTGCGGCTCGAGCGGGATCGAGTCGAGCGAGACGAACCCGTAGACGACCTTGCGCGCCTTGCCCGCCGCGCAGAGCATGCCGACGTCCGGTCCGCCGTATGCGACGACCGTGAGATCCCGCAGATCGGAGCGGAGGATCGCGCGCACGATCGACATCGGCTTGCGACGCGAGCCCCATCCTCCGATCCCGATCGTCATCCCGTCATCGAGCTCGGCGACGACATCGTCCTCGGTCATCCGCTTGTCAGCCATCTCTATGGCCTCGCTCGCTCGGCGAACAGCACCGGACTCCCCTTCGTCGACATCAACGACCGCTCGCTCGGCTGCACCTCCACTCGCTTCGCTCGCTGCGGCGCCACGACCGCTCGCTCGGCTGTACCTCCGCTCGCTTCCCTCGCTGCGCCAGGTGGGCCTCGGGCGGACCCTATCTGACGATGCGTCAGATGTGCGTCGTCATGTCGCGGCGACGACACGACGGCGGAACAGCCAGGCCGCGATCGCGCCCGCGGGTAACGGCAGCCAGAACGAGACGAGGCGGTAGTCGAGCGTCGCGAGGATCGCGTCGCTCGCGTCGACACCCGCCAGCACCAGCATCGCGGTGAGGCCGGCCTCGACGAACCCGAGGCCGCCGGGCGTGATCGGGATCATCGTCAAGACCGCGCTCGCGGTGTAGGCGAGCAGGATCAGCACCGGGTTCGCCTGCGTCCCGACCGCCGCGAGCGCGGCCAGCAGCGCGAAGTAGTCGAGCGCCCACTTCCCGACCGACGCGAGAAGCGCCTGCCACCAGGTGCGCCCGAGCGCCTTGCGCACCCGGTTTCGCTCGCGGCGCAACCGGGTCGGGAGCTGGGTGACGTCCGTCTTTCGCCACGGCATGCGGTTGATCAGCCATTGGATCGCACGGCCGACGGCGGCGAGGGGCCGGTCCGTGAAGAGCAGCAGCGCGCCGAGACCGACCACGATGACGAACGCGCCCGCGCCGATCCATGCTGCGGCTTCGAGACGTCGCGCGACCCCGGAGCCCAGCGTGGCCGGCAGGGCGATCACCGGCAGCGCGAACAACGTTGCGTACTGCAGCAGGGTCGCCGCGGTCAGTCCCGAGCCTGCTCTCGTGGTGTCGATGCCCGCCGTGGCGAACATGCGGTACTCGACGGCGGCGCCCGCAGCCGCGCCCGCGGGGATCGCACGGCTCACCGCATTCGACGCGAGCTGCGACGTCGCCACCGCGAACCACTTGCGCGTGCGCAGGACGATCGTGAGCAGCCACCAGAGCGAGACAAAGCTCGCGGCCTCCATCACGAGCGACGCGCCCATCCACACCGGGTCGAGCTCGCGCAGCCGCGGGAACTCGGAGAATGCACGCGCGATGCTCGGTGCGAGCAGGTAGAGCGCGACGACCGTTGCGACGAGTCCGACGATTCGCAACGGCGTGATCACACGTTCGTCGCGCCTCGTGCCGGCCTTCGACGACATCGCTCGACAGTACCGACGGCTAGCGTCCGCGGCATGCGCTTCGGCGTCATGCCACCGTGCCACGGGCATTTCCTGTCGTCGCCGGACACGGTCGCGGCGTACGCCAAGGCGGCCGAGGAGGCCGGCTTCGAGTCGATCTGGGCCTTCGAGCACGCGGTGATCCCCGCGGAGTACGCGTCGCGCTACCCGTACAACCCCGAAGGCCGCCTCACGATCGAGGACGACGATCTCCCCGACCCGCTCGCGCTCCTTGCGTTCCTGGCCGGCGTCACCGAGCGGCTCCGGCTGGGCACCGGCGTGCTGATCCTCCCGCAACGCAGCCCCGTGATCTGCGCGAAGGAGTGCGCGACGATCGACGCGCTCTCGAACGGGCGCCTCCTGCTCGGCATCGGCGTCGGCTGGCTGCGCGAGGAAGCCGAGGCGGTCGGCACGTCGTTCGAGGATCGCGGCGCGCGCACCGACGAGGCAGTCGAGGCGATGCGGGTGCTGTGGCGGGCCGGGGAAGCCACGTTCCACGGACGGTTCACGCACTTCGACCGGGCGAAGTGCTACCCGAAGCCCGTGCAGCATGGTGGCGTACCGATCCTCGTCGGCGGGCACAGTGCGGTCGCGGCTCGCCGCGCCGGGCGGCTCGGCGACGGGTGGTTCCCGATCGGGCTACGGGGCGAGGAGTTCGCGGCACGCCGCGCCGACATGGAGCAGGCGGCACGAGCTGCCGGCCGCGACCCGTCGACGATCGAGATCACCTACAGCGGTCCCGCCGCGCCCGACCTCGTGAGGCGTTACGCCGACGAGGGGGTGTCCCGCTGGGTCGTACCCGTCTGGGAGCGTGACCTCGAGTCGTGCGTGCGCGCCCTTGGTGAGGTCGCAGACCGTCTGATGCCTCTCTGAACCTGCCCGGGCATGCTCAGGAACGCAACAAGGGGGTTCAGCGGGTGACGATCACCGAGGAGCCGTGGCCGAACAGACCTTGGTTGATCGACAGGCCGACGCGAGCGTTGTCGACCTGGCGGTCGCCGGCATCGCCGCGTAGCTGCCACACGAGCTCGCACACCTGCGCGATCGCCTGTGCGGGAATCGCCTCGCCGAAGCACGCCAAGCCACCGCTCGGGTTGACGGGGATCCGCCCTCCGAGGGCCGTCGCGCCCGAGTGCAGCAGGGCCTCGGCATCGCCCGGCGCGCACAGGCCGATGTTCTCGTACCAATCGAGCTCGAGCGCGGTCGACAGGTCGTACACCTCGGCGACGCTCAGGTCGTCGGGGCCGAGGCCGGCTTCTTCGTATGCGGCGTGCGCGATCGAGTCGCGGAACGACCGCGGCGGTGGCGACGTGCCGACCGACGACTCGGTGGCGATGTCGGGCATGTCGAGGTAGGTGTTCGGATACGTCGGCGTGACCGTCGAGATCGCGGCAATCCGAACGTGCCGGGCCTTGTCGTCACGCTTCGCCGCGAACTCGGCGCTCGCGAGCACGAGTGCAGCGGCACCGTCGCTCGTCGCGCAGATGTCGACGAGCCGCAACGGGTCGGACACGATCGGCGACTCTGCGATCTCGTCCTCGGTGAACTCCTTGCGGTAGCGCGCGTTCGAGTTCGTCAGCCCGTGGCGGCTGTTCTTCACCTTCACGGCAGCGAAGTCCTTGGGTGTCGCCCCATAGAGCTCCATGCGCCTGCGGGCGTACAGCGCGAAGTACGTCGGGTTGGTCGCGCCGAGCACGCGGAATCGGAGCCAGTCGGGGTCGTCGGGACGCTCGCCCGGGAGCGGGCCGAAGAAGCCCTTCGGCGCGGTGTCGGCCCCGACGACGAGCGCGACGTCGGCCTGCCCGGCGCGAATACGAGCACGCGCGGCGTCGATCGCCACCGCACCGGACGCGCAGGCCGCGTAGCTGCTGGAGGCGGGGACACCCGGCCAGCCGAGCGCCTGCGCGAACGTCGATCCGGCGACGTAGCCGCGGTAGCCGTTGCGCATCGTGTTGCCGGCTGCCACGTACTGCACGTCGCGCCACGAGAGCCCGGCATCTGCGAGCGCGGCACGCGCCGCCACCGCGCCGTACTCGACGAAGTTGCGTCCCCACTTGCCCCACGGGTGCATGCCCGCGCCGATCACGAAGACGTCACCTCGTGCCGATCGCTCCGTCACGCGACTGGTCTCCATTTCCACACCGTGTGCACCGCCTCGTCGTCCTCGAACAACGGCTCTGCGACCAGCGTCATCTCCTCACCGAGCGTGAGCGACGCGATGTCGGTGCCTCGTGCGAGCTGCCCGAGCACGACCATCTGCTCGTCGGCGAGCTCGACCGCCGCGACGCCGTACGGCTCGAACGGCTCCGCGGCGGGATACGGCGGCGGCGGCGCGTACTTGTTGTCGGTGAACGACCACAGCGTGCCGCGCGTCGACAGGGTCACGTCTTCGAGCTGGCGGCCTTCGCATGCCGGGTTTCGGCAGAACGACCACTGCTTCGGGAAGAACGATGCACCGCACCGCGGGCACCGGCCTGCGAGGAGGCGCGCCTCGCCGTCGGGCTCCTCGGTGAACAGCCCCTCCACCACCGGCACGCGCGGCTTCACGACAGCTCCTCGCCCGAGCGGAGGTCGGCGTCGCGCTTCTCGACGAACGCCTCGCGCAGCTCGTCGGAGTCCCCCCAGAGATTCAGCTCGTACGTGAAGCCTTGCTCGAAGCGATACGCGCGCTTCACGTCGACGGGCTCGATCACGTTCAGCGACTCCTTGGCCCGCCGGATCACGAGCGGGCTCTTCTTCGCGATCACCTGCGCGATCTCACGTGCAGCATCCATGAGCTGGTCACGAGGCACGACGCGCTCCACGGTCCCGTACGACAGCAGCTCCTGGGCACCGACCATCTCGCCCGTGAAGAACATCGCCCGCACCTTGTGCTGAGGCACGAGGCGCGCCAGGTGGGTCCCGACGCCGAGCGCGCCGCGGTCGACCTCGGGCACGCCGAACTGCGCGTCGTCGGACGCGACGACGATGTCGGCGTTGCCGGCGATGGCCACACCACTGCCGAGGCAGTAGCCGTGCACGGCGGCTATCACGGGCACTTCGCAGTCATAGATCGCCGCGAACGTCTCCCAGCAGCCCTTGCTCACGCGCACCAGCGACTGCTTCGTCGGGTCGGCCGCGAGCTCTTTGATGTCGACGCCGACTTGGAACGCCCTGAGCTCGGTGTTCGCCGCCAGGATCAGGACGTGGACGTCGGGGTCGCGCCCGTGCGCGCGGATCGTGTCGGCGAGCTCGTACCAACCGGTGATGGGGAGCGCGTTCACCGGCGGGTTGTCGATTACGACCTCCGCGACGTGGTCGCGCACCTCGGAGCGGATCACCGTTCGAGGTTACCCGAGTCACCTTGACGGATCGTCAGGTAGCGTTCGCGCTCGTGGCCGAACGCGACGCTCTCGACTTCTCCGGCCAGGTCGTGATCGTCACGGGCGGATGCCGCGGCGTCGGGCGCGGCATCGCCGAGGGGTTCCTGGCCGCAGGCGCGGATGTCGTCGTGTGCTGCCGGCACGAGCCCGAGACGCCCCCGTCGGTCGACGGGCGCGAAGCCACGTTCGTCGCAGCCGACGTACGCGAGCCGGACGCGATCGACGAGGTGATCCGGTTCACGATGGAGCGCTTCGGCCGCATCGACGTCCTCGTCAACAATGCCGGTGGCGCGCCGCCGTCCGACACGGCGACCGTCTCACCCAAGTTCTCGACCTCGATCATCACGCTGAATCTGATCGCGCCGCTCGTCTTCGCGCAGCGTGCGAACACGGTCATGCAGGAACAACCCGGCGGCGGGGTCATCGTGAACATCGCGAGCGTGAGTGGGATCCGTCCGTCGCCGAGCACCGCCGCCTATGGCGCGGCGAAGGCCGGATTGATCAACCTCACGCAGACGCTCGGAGTCGAGTTCGCGCCAAAGGTGCGCGTCGTATGCGTGACTGCCGGGCTGGTACGCACCGAGCAGGCACACCTGTTCTACGGCGACGAAGCGGGCATCGCCGCGGTCGGCGCGACGGTGCCACTCGGCCGGATGGCCGGCCCGGACGACATCGCCGACGTCTGCCTGTTCCTCGCCTCACCACTGGCGCGCTACGTGACCGGCGTGCACATCGTCGTGCACGGCGGAGGCGAGCGCCCTGCCTACCTCGACGCGGCCAACACGTAGACGACGCACGAGCTCACGAGCGTCGCGCGCTCGCCGGGGCCCAGCGGCCCGGCGCGCAGCGCCGAGCGGTCAGCGCACGCCGAGGTGCTGGTACCACAGCTGCTTCGAGCGGTTCGTCAGCTCCGCGACCCCGGTCCGCTGCTGCCAGCTCACCAGCACCCTCTCGTCCTCGAGGAACCCGACCACGTCGTCGTTCGGACGCGCTCTGAACGCGATCCACAGCGCTCCGCGCAGGCGGATCTCGGGCGCCTCACGCTTGAGCCTCCACCGGTACTCGTGCAGCGGCCCGAGCGTCGCGAGCGCTTCGTTGCGGCCACCACGTGTCCGGGCGTCCGGCGCGGCGACGACGAGGACGTCGCGCGCTCGGCGGCCGACGAGCCATGGATGGCCGAGGGCGTTGTCGGCGACGCCGATCGCGAATTCCTGCGAGCGAAGCATGCGCGCGATGGGGCCGAGTACCCGATCGAGCGCGGGCTGGTGACCACGGTTCAGCCGCTGGGCACGCCAGGGCGTCACCCCGACCGGCTCCAGGAGCTCGGCGTCACGTACGCCCCGATCGCGCTGCCACGCGTCGAGCACGCCGAGGGCACGCGGCCGAAGATCGAGCAGCACCGCGGCCTGGCGGAGCTCCGGGAGCCACCGGCGCAGCGTCACCGCGGGCAGCGGATCGGCGGCGAGCACACGCGAGCGGACACGCTCGACGGTCACGCTGACGGTCGGCTTTCCCGTCGCGCTCGCACGCCGGGCGCGGCCGACGACGAAGACGCCCGCGTCGCGCTCGGCGGAGTAGAGCCATACACGGTCGCCGGGGCGCATGTCGACGACCTGACCGCGTACGTCGCACACGACCGTCGCCAGTCGACCCGCGATCGCGGCTGCCTGCAAGCGGTCGAAGCGGTTCTCGATCGCCCTGCCCGACGCCTGCTTGGCCCGCACGTATCGCGAGAGAGGCACAAGCCAGTCGCTCACCGTGCACAGTCTCGCACTCGTAGCGCGTGGCGCGGCTTATGGGTGTTGGCTGCTGACCGACAAGACCTCGCCGGTCAGGTACGAGGAGTAGTCGCTTGCGAGGAACACGATGACATTCGCAACCTCCCAGGGCTCCGCGGCCCGCCCGAATGCCTCGCGCTCGGTGAGCTCCGCGAGCACCTCGTCGCTCGTCGTCTTGGCGAGGAACGGGTGCATGGCCAGGCTCGGTGCGACGGCGTTCACGCGGATGCCGTACGGCGCCGCCTCCATCGCGGCACAACGCGTGAGCGCCATCACGCCCGCCTTGGCCGCGGCGTAGTGCGCCTGCCCCGCCTGGGCCCGCCATCCCAACACCGACGAGTTGTTCACGATGACGCCGGAGCCCTGCTTCACCATCTGCCGGAGTGCCGCACGCGTGCAGTAGAACGTGCCGTTCAGCGTGACGTCGAGCACGACGTGCCACTGCTCATCGGTCATGTCGACGAGGTTCGCGGTCCCGCCGAGGCCGGCGTTGTTGACCAGCACGTCGATCCGGCCGTGCTCCCCCACCGCCGCGTCGATCAGGCTCACGACGTCGTCGTCGCGCGTCACGTCGCAAACGACCGCCAGCGGGTCGTTCCCTGTCAGCTCGGCGAGCTGCCCGGCAGCCTCGCCGAGGCGCCGCTCGTGGTGGTCGCTGACGACGACGTTCGCACCTTCCTCGATCGAGCGCTTCGCGGTCGCGAACCCGATCCCCGTCCCGGCTGCGCCCGTGACCACGACGACCTTGCCGTCGAGCAGCCCGTGCCCGGGCACCGGCTGCGGCGGCCCCGTCATCCCCCACCTCTCTCGGCACGCTGAACGTTCCTCTGGGACAACCAGCGTGCCGAGAATGCACGAGACACGGACATGCAGGTCACGCCGACCTCGGCTCGCGCGGCAGGCCGAGGGCCTGCTCGCCGATGACGTTGCGCTGAATCTGGTTCGAGCCGCCGTAGATCGTGTCGGCGCGCGACCACAGGAACAGCCGCTGGAGCGCGGCGAGGTCGTATGGCGCGGCGTCGGCGAGCTCCGCGTCGGGGCCGAGCACCTGCATCGCGAGCTCACCGAGGCCTCGATGGAACGTCGCCCAGTACAGCTTGTGCACGCTCGTCAGTGGGGTCATCTCGCCGCGTTCGAGCGACGTGAGCGAGCGGAGCGCATTGAGCCGCATGACACGCAACCCGATCCAGGCTTCGGCGAGCCGCTGGCGCACGACGGGGTCGTCGCCAAGGCCGTGCTTCTTGGCGACCTCGAGGATCGCCGTGAGCTCGTTCTCGAAGCTCAGCTGCTGGCCGAGCGTCGAGGCGCCTCGTTCGAAGGCAAGGGTTCCCATCGCGACCTTCCAGCCGTCGTTCACGTCGCCGACGACGTTCTCGGCAGCGGTGCGCGCCCCGTCGAAGAACACCTCGTTGAACTCCGACGTACCGGTCATCTGGACGATCGGACGGATCTCGACACCGGGCTGGCGCATCGGGACGAGCAGGTACGACAGCCCGCGGTGCTTGGGCGCCTCACGGTCGGTCCTGCACAGCACGAAGCACCAGTCGGCCCAGTGGGCGAGCGAGGTCCACACCTTCTGACCCGTCACGACCCACTCGTCGCCGTCGCGCTCGGCTCGTGTCTGGACGTTGGCGAGGTCGGAGCCCGCGTTGGGCTCGGAGTAGCCCTGGCACCAGATCTCGGTTCCCCGGAGGATGCCCGGCAAGAAGCGGCGCTTCTGCGCGTCGTCCCCGAACGCGATGACCGTCGGCCCGAGGAGGCCCTCGCCGACGATGCCGACCCGGCCCGGGCCCTGGGCGCGCGCGTACTCCTCGTAGAAGATCACCTGCTGGGTGAGCGAGAGGCCGCGCCCGCCGTACTCCTCCGGCCATCCGATGCCGATCCAGCCCGCCGCACCCAGTGCCCGCTCCCACGCGGCGCGCTCCTCGTACATCTCGTGCTCGTCGCCCGGGCCGCCGCGCCCGCGCACCGTCGCGAACTCACCGGTGAGCTGGTCGGTGAGCCACTCACGAGCCTCCCGGCGGAAGGCCTCGTCCTCGGAGGAAAAGCGCAGATCCACAGTGAGCGAGCGTCCGCGGGCCGGGTATCCCGGCCCGCAGTGAGCGAACAATAGAGGTGAGCGAGCGTCCGCGGGCCGGGTATCCCGGCCCGCAGTGAGCGAACAATAGAGGTGAGCGAACGAGCCGATAGAGGCGCTGTCGCGCAACCTAGCATCGCTCCTCTCGCAGGAACCGACGACGAACGGGAGGCGCGCATGCCGACGGAGTTCCGGACCGCCGACGACCTCAAGGCCGCGGTCGGCACGACGCTCGGCCCGACCGACTGGGTCGAGATCGACCAGGCGCGCATCGACAAGTTCGCCGACGCGACCGGCGACCACCAGTGGATCCACGTCGATCCCGAGCGCGCGAAGAACGGGCCGTTCGGCACGACGATCGCGCACGGCTACCTCACGCTCTCGATGACGAGCATGTTCCTCGGACAGCTCGTGCACGTTCCCGGCGCGTCCGCGGGTATCAACTACGGAGCAAACAAGGTCCGCTTCCCGGCCCCTGTTCCCGTCGGTTCACGCGTGCGGATGCGCGTCGAGGTCGTCGAGGTCACCGACGTACCGGGGGGCGTGCAGGTCGTCACGCGCGGCACCGTCGAGATCGAGGGCGGCGACAAGCCCGCGTGCGTGGTCGACAGCGTCAGCCGCTGGCTGTTCTGACGCGCCTCACCCGCTCGCGAGCCAGCGGCGCAGCTCGGCGCGGACGGCGCGGCAGTCGCCGGCCGGGAGCGACGACCACTCGGAGTTCACCGACCGCTCCAGGTCCGGCACCTGCCACGCGGCGGCACCCGCGCTGACCACCTCGCCGACGCCTTCCCAGAAGTCCGACGAGGAGAGCGGACGGTGGCGCAGCGCGCGTCCGACCACCCGGGCGGTGGTCGCGTCGCCGAGGAGCCCGCCATGGAACGCCGGCACCACCGCGTACGGCAGGTCGACATCGACGGGCGCCGGTGCGCTGACGCCCGAGTCGAGCGGCAGCACCGCTGCCTCGCGCAACCCCGGGGCCGGGCAGTGGATCAACGCGCGCAGCGGCGGGGCCTCGTCGACGACCGAACGGAACAGCGGGACGTCAGCCGACACGTCGACCGGCCCCACTGCACCGACCGCGGCGGCGAGCCCATCGAGCACCACACCGGCGGCCAGACCCCACCCCGTGTTGCCCGCCGGCGGGTAGTACACCCGTCCGGGCGCGAGGAGCGGGCTGAGCAGCACGAGCGTGCGCACCGGTGCGTTCGGGGTCGCCGCGACGTACGCCTGCGCAACCAGCGATCCTTCGCTCTCGGCAACGATGCTCACGGGCGCGCCGGCAGCGCGGTGGAACGCGTCGACCTGCCGTCGCATCTCGCGTGCGAGGTCGCGGACGGAACGGTGCGTGTCAGAGCGTTCGTAGGGAAGTGGCTTCCGGTGCGCGTCGAGCCCGCGGTACGAGAACCGGCGGATGCGGTAGTTGCCGTCCACCCAGCGGCGCGTGATCCCCTCCCACTTCGAGTTGAAGCCCTTGACGACGAGCACGGGCGGCCCCGTCGCGTCGGCGCGGGCGCGCGCAAGTGGCCGGCGGGCACCTTCGACTGCGACCGACACGGCGAAGCCGACCGCGGTCCCGACGACGACGAGCACGAGCACACCCGCGATCCCGACGAGCGCGAACGGCCGGCGGCGCGGCGCGACGACACGGTCCGCGAGCGCGTGCACGATCCGCAGCCAGCACCAGGCGTTCACGACACCCGCCATCACGGCGACCGGCACCAGCAGCCACCACGACGCGACCGCGAGCACCGCGCCCGCGACCGTCAGATTGACGAACGCGATCAAGACCGCGACGACGCCCGCCTTCGCGGGCGCGTCGCGCCACCAGCGGTCACCGACTGCCCCGTGATGCACCAGGCATGCGACCATGACCAGCACGGGCACGGCGACGAAGAACAGCCACGACAAGGACAGCACCGCCATCGCGAAGAGCAGCACTGCGAACGGCGTCAGCACGACTACCTCGATCGCGACGAACGGCAGCACGCGCCGGGCCTGCGCTCGCCACGACGGGAGCACGCCATCGGTCGGCCACGCGAACCGCACGACCAAGTTGGCCACGGCCGTCCGCCACGCGAGCAGGACAGCGAGCTCGAGCGCGAGGCCGAGCCACGATTCGTGATACACGAGGAGCCAACGCAGGTCGTGGAAGACGTCGAACGGCGCGGGCGCGCTGACCTGGGGCGCGAGGGCAACCGAGTGCTCGGGTGCGATCGCCGCGACCACGACGGTCTCGAGCACGACCAGGCCGACCGTCGCGCCGACCAGCGCGCGGTGGTCGCGCAGCCGCGGCCGGTCCCGGCCCGCCCCGCGCACGACGGTCAGCGACGCCGCTTCGTCGTGGTCTTTCGCGGGCGGCGCCGCGTCGGTTGCACCGCGTCTTCGAGCTCTGCCGTCGACATCGCGGACCGGCTGAGCGACGCGCGCACCGCGTCAGGATATGCGCACCGACCCGTCGTCGAGTGTCTCGAGATCGATGACCGACGGGACGCGGTTGATGCGTCCGAGGCGCCGGCCGGCGATGTCAGCCGCGATGACGAACGTACCGAGCGTGGCTGCGGCAAGCACGAGCCGCCATCCGGACGGTTCGTGCCGGGCGAGCGCCACGAGTGTGATCAGGTTGAGCAGCGCGTGGGTGATCACGGCCGGCCATACCGCGCCGGTTCGCAACACGACGTAGCCGAGGAGCAGCGACAGGCTTGCGAACGGCAAGAGGGTCATGCCGCCTGACATCTGCTCGACGTGGCCCGGCAGCACGCTGAAGGCCGCCGCGGCGACGGCCAGGCCGAAGAGACCCGGCGCCAGACCCCAGCGGGCCGGGTCGCGCCATTCCCGCCCGAGCAATCGGGCGCAGGCTGCGCCGGCGACGATGACGATCGCGACCCGGTACACCATCTCCTCGCCGAACGCCGCGACCACCACGCCCGCCGCGTCACCGAGCGTGCCGATCCGGATCGCGTACATGACGGCGACCAGCCCGAGGAATGCTCCGCCGCCGACGAGGTACTCGCGCCACGCGGCGCGCTCGTTCCGAGAGCACCCCAGTGCGTCGGCACCGATGCGGCCGACGACGAGCACCGTGAGTGGAAGTGCGGGCGAGACCGGCACGAACCCCAGGTGACCGAGGGAGGAGCCGGTCCACGCGCTGATCATGTCGACGACCACCGCGATCGCGGCCAGCGCCACGACCTCGACAGTGAGCGGCCATGATGCCCACGCCCGCCACCGCCGGGCCCAACGGGCGCCCGCAGTGACCCGCCGGACCTCCGGCGCCGCTACCGACGGCGCGAACCGCCCGGCGGTCGAATCCATCCCTCTCCCGTGCCCTTGCCCCACGCTTGCCCTTGCCCACGCAAGTGTCGTCGATCCGCGCCCCGGCCGCCACTCGAAGCCGGTAAGGATTCGGTAAAGCGTCGCGTCTGCCGGTCAGGCCAGGTGCTTCTCGAAGAACGCCAGCGCGCGGCCCCACGCGTCCGCAGCCGCCTCGGGGTGGTACGAGGCACGCACGTCGCAGTTGAACCCGTGCTCTGCGCCCGGGTACCGCACGATGTCGGTGTCGACGGGCGCGTCGCGCAGTGCCTCACGCAACTTCTCGACGTCGGCGACGGGGATGCCCTCGTCCGCGTCGCCGAACAGGCCGAGCCACGGCGTCTTCAGCGTGGCGGACTCGCCGATGAGCGGCGGGAACGGAAAGTGACCTTGCGACACGATGCCGCCCCCGTAGAAGCCGACCGCGGCGCCGAGGGCACGACGAGCGGCAACGAGGAACGTCACGCGACCGCCGAAGCAGAACCCGACGATGCCGATGTGGTCGTCGGTGAAGTCCTTGGCGTGGAGATGGTCGAGCGCGGCGTCGGCGTCCATGAGCACGCCGTCGTCGCTGACACCCTCGAACATCTTGAACACCTCGTTGAAGTCGATGTTGTCGTAGTCGTCGATCGATCCGCTCCCAGAGCGGTGGAACAGCGCGGGCGCGACAGCGTGGTACCCGGCGGCCGCGACCCGCCGCGTGACGTCGCGGATATGGGCGTTCACGCCGAACGCCTCCTGGATCACGATGACCGCACCGGTGGCCTCGCCATCGGGGGCCGCCTCGTACAGCGGCATCGGCCCGTCGGGCGTCGTCAGCTCGAGCGTCGTGTCGGCCATGTGGTTGCTCCTATTCGCGAAAGTCGAAGGCGACCTTGATGGCGCCGGACCTGTCCTGGGTGGCGAGCGCGGTGAACGCGTCGCGCCAGGCGTCGAGCTCGAAGGTATGCGTCAGCATGCCGGTGAGGTCGACGCTGCCGTCGCGCACGAGCGAGAGGTAGTGCTCGATGCCGTGGCGGCGCTCGCCGTCGATGACCTCGGACCCGAACGCGTTCGAGCCGACGAGCGAGACCTCCTTGAAGTACAGCGGCGTGTCCTCCCAGAAGGTCGGGCCGTGCACACCCGCCTTCACGATGGTCCCGCGCGCCTTCATCACCCGGGCGCCGACCTCGAAGGTCTCCTGCTTGCCGATCGTGTCGTAGACGATGTCGATGCCCCCGGGGTACGCCATGGGCAGCCCGTCACTCGGCTGTAGCACGCCGCCGGCCCAGTCGGTCGCCTCCTCGATGACGCGCCGTGGCGGCGTGTGGCCGATGACATCCGCGCCGAGCTTTCGGGCCATCTCCGCCTGTGTCTCGAAGCGCGCCACGACCAGCACCTCGACGTCCGGGTACAGCGCGCGCAGGATGCCGGTTGCGCACGTGCCGAGGGCGCCCGCGCCGTACACCATCACCTTGCCGCTCGACGGCGGTGGATGGCGCGTGATCGCGTGCAGGCTCACCGCGAACGGATCCGCGAAGACCGCGAGCTCGTCGGGTACCCCGTCGGGCACCTTGAACAGCATCGAGTCGTGGGCGGGCATCAGCTGCGCGTAGCCGCCGCTGGCGTCCCTCGACGTGCCGGTGTGGATGCCCGGCGCGATCGGACCGACGGCGAAGCTCCAGCACAGGCTGTAGTCGCCCACGTCGCACGCGGGGCAGATCGGGGCGACGCCGCGCGGCCCGCACGACAGCCATGGGTTGAGCACGACACGGTCGCCGACTTCGAGACCTTCCGCCTCGGGGCCGAGCGCGACGACATCGGCGACGACCTCGTGACCGAGCACCTGCGGCAGCGAGAAGAACGCCTTCATCGGGTTGTCGGGCGTACGGACCTCGCCCCAGTCCATGAACACCTGCTTGGCATCCGACCCGCAGATACCGGTGAGACGCGGCTTCGTGACCACCCAGTCCGGGCGCAGGAAACCCGGGTCGTCGACGTCCATGAGCCGCATCGGCGCCCGGGCGAGACCCTGCAGGAGATGATTGTCGTCGGGATCGGCGGAGCGTGCCGTGTCCCGGTCGGGCTTCACGCCGTAGACGAGCGCCTGCATCGCGTCCCCTCTCGCCGGCGCCGCAGGGTAGCCGAGGTGAAATCATGCCAACCCCGTGCCGTTCCCCGACGTGAGCGCACGCCGCGGGAAACGCCGGACCCCCGGCCCCCGAGCGACCTGCGCTTTGCCCCACCCCAGGGACGACCACCGGGCCGCCGGCACCAGCCGGCGGCCCGGTCCCGTTCAGGCGTCGTGGCCCGGGTCGATGTGCTTCGCGCGCTGCAGGCCGAGCGGGCGAGTCCCCCGCCGGCTGACCTCGCCGCCCAACGGCTCCAGGACGAAGGCCACATGGTCGCCCCCGACGTCGACGCGCTCGAGCACACGGCCGCCGAACCAGTCGCAGCCGGAGAGCACCGGCGCACCATCCGGACCGGCGTGCCAATCGATGCCGGCGAGCTTGTCGACCTCGTCACCGGTCTCGCCGCCGAACCAATCGGCGAGCTCGCACTGATCCTCCCGGACGAGGTGGACGACGAGCGTCGACGCGTGCCGCGCGATCCGGTAGGTCCGGTTCTGCTTCGAGAGCCAGACAGCGAACTGCGACGGATCGATGCTGCACTGTGTCGTGAACCCGACCAGACAGCCATCGCGCTCATTGCCGGCTGCCGCGGTGACGATGAACATCGGCGTGTCGAGGTCGGCGAGAAGCTCCTCGAACCCGTCGTGCCGCTCGTCGTGCTCCCCGCTCACGTTGCGCTCCGGGGCCGGCCGGTACGTTGACGCACGATGACGCAGCCGTGGGTCTCGCGAGCGAGCGCTTCGCTCGGAGCGGGGTCGGTCGTGCTCGTCGAAGGCTCGTCGTTCTGCATCTCGCTCCCTTCGGGAGACGTCGTCCCGGATCGTCCGCAGGGGCTCTTCTTCCGTGATACCCGATTTCTGTCAGAGCTGCGCGTCCGGATCAACGAGTGCTGGCCCGAACCCCTGGCCGCGCACACCACCGAGCCGTTCGCCGCCACGTTCGTGCTGCGCGACTGCCCACCACCGGGGCGCGCCGCGTCCGAGCTGCTCCTCGTACGCCGTCGGTACGTCGGGCGCGGGCTGCGTGAGGACGTCACGCTGCACAACTTCGACACGAAGACGGTCCGGTGCGTGCTCGAGCTCGACATCGACGCCGACTTCGCGGACGTCTTCGAGGTGAAGGAGGGGCGTGTCGCGCAGGACCGTGCGCACAGCCTCCGCAGCGGCGAGCGCTCGCTGGAGTTCACCTACCGGCACGGGAGCTTCAACCGCGCGACGACGGTCACGCTCTCGCAGGTGCCGCAGCTTCGGGAACGCACGGCTCGGTACGAGCTCGCGATCCCGCCGGGGGCGGAGTGGTCGACCTGCGTGCAGGTGACGCCCGTACTCGACCGGCAGCCGGTCACGCCCCGATATCGCTGCGGCGAACCCGTCGAGCAGTCCCGCCCGAGCATTCGACTCGCGGAGTGGCGGCGTGACCGCCCCGTCATCACCAGCGATGTCGACGCTGTGCGCCGCCTGTTCGAGCAGTCGAGCGACGACCTCGCCGCGCTGCGACTCTTCGACCCCGAGTTCCCCGAACGTACCGTCGTGGCCGCGGGCGCACCGTGGTTCATGACGTTGTTCGGACGCGACTCGCTCATCACGTCGTGGATGGCCTTGCCGATCGATCCCGATCTCGCGTTCGGCACGCTGCAGACCCTCGCCCGGTTCCAGGGCCATCGCGTGAACCCCGTCACGGAGGAGCAGCCCGGACGCATCCTGCACGAGATGCGCTTCGGCGAGAACGCGACGCTGTCGCTCGGCGGCGGGCGCGTCTACTACGGCAGCGTCGACGCGTCGCCGCTGTTCGTCATGCTCCTCGCGGAGCTCCGCCGGTGGGGCCATCGCCGCGGTGAGCTCGACGCGCTCCTTCTCGCCGCCGACGCGGCGTTGACGTGGATCGACGAGTACGGCGACGCCGATGGTGACGGCTACCTCGAATACGAGCGCGCCACCGATCACGGCTTGCGCAACCAGAGCTGGAAGGACTCGTGGGACGCGGTGCGCTTCGCGGACGGCCGTCCGGCCGAGCCGCCGATCGCGATGTGCGAGGTGCAGGGATACACGTACGCCGCGCTCCTCGGGCGTGCCAGCTTCGCCGACGACGCCGGCGACGCTCGTCTCGCCGCGAGCCTGCGCACGCGCGCCGCCGACCTCAAGCAGCAGTTCAACCGCGACTTCTGGCTGCCCGACCGCGGGTGGTTCGCGATGGGACTCGACCGCCGCAAGACGCCGATCGACGCGCTCACCTCCAATATCGGCCACTGCCTGTGGACGGGCATCGTCGACGACGACAAGGCGGCGCGTGTCGCCGACCTCCTCGTGGGCAACGACTGCTTCTCGGGGTGGGGAGTGCGGACGGTCGCCACGACCATGTCCGGGTACAACCCGATCAGCTACCACAACGGCAGCGTCTGGCCGCACGACAACGCGCTGATCGCAGCGGGGCTCGTGCGCTACGGCCACGTCGAGCAGGCACACCGCGTCATGCGCGGCATCGTCGAGGCGGCTGCGTTCTTCGACCACCGCCTCCCCGAGCTGTTCGCGGGACTCGCGCGGGACGACCAGCCGTTTCCCGTCCCCTATCCGACGTCGTGCTCGCCGCAGGCCTGGGCGGCGGCGACGCCGTTCCTGCTCCTGCGCACGGCGCTCGGCCTGCAGCCCGACGCGCCCGCCGGCACGGTCCGCTTGCAGCCTCGGGTCCCCGCGTGGATGGGGTCGCTCTCGATCGACCGGCTACGGGTCGCGGGCGGGTACCTGTCGCTCCACGACGCACGCGGCACGTGGACGGTGACCGAGACGCCGGACCGTGCCACGGTCGAACAGGCCGGCGACGAGCGGCGCTAGCCCGCCGCCGCCTCCCGCAGCGGATCCCGCGTCTCGTCCGTCATCGACGTCGGCCTGCTCGCGCCCGGGTCGCCGCCGAAGAAGCCTTCGAGCTTGTCCCAGGCCTGAGCCCGTCGCTCCTGGCCGTGCTCGGGATCGAGGAACCACACCAGCCCGGCACCGACGCCGATCCACCACAGCCGTCGAAACATCTTCATCGCCTCCGTCCTCTCTATAGGCGCTGCACGCGCGTACCCAACCGGGTACGGGCGCAATCCCGTCGCGGCGTGATACACAGCGCCCGTGCCGCTTCGAGGCAAGGTCGCCGTCGTGACCGGTGCGAGCCGTGGCATCGGGAAGGGGATCGCGCTCGAGCTGGGGGCCGCCGGGGCGACCGTCTACCTCACCGCACGGACCGTGGACGCGGGCCCGATCCCCGGAACGGTCCACGAGACCGCCGAGGCGGTGCAGGCGCTCGGCGGCCGGGCGGTGCCGGTGGCCTGTGACCACCACGACGACGAGCAGGTGAGCGCGCTCTTCACCCGAGTGCGCGACGAGGCCGGCCGCCTCGACGTCCTGGTCAACAACGTGTACTCCGCGCCGGATCTCGCGCGATGGCTCGGCCGCCCGTTCTGGGAGCTGCCGCTCGAAGCGTGGGACGAGGTGATCGATATCGGGGTCCGCTCGCACTACGTGGCGGCGGCGCTCGGCACGCCGCTCATGCTCGAGCAGGGGTCCGGGCTCATCGTCAACGTGTCGTCGTCGGGCGCGATCCAGTACGCGCACACCGTGACGTACGGCGTCGGCAAGGCTGCGCTCGACAAGATGACCGCCGACATGGCGCACGAGCTGACGCCGCATGGGGTCGGCGTCGTGTCGCTCTGGCCGGGCCTCGTCCGCACCGAGGTGGTTCTGCTCGGCGCACGCACGACCGACGACGGGCGCCAGGTGCTCGATCTGCCGGGCGAGGGGACCTTCGACCTCGCCGACGCAGAGTCCCCCCGGTTCAGCGGACGGGCGGTCGTCGCGCTCGCGACCGACCCCGACGTGCTGTCACGAACCGGCCGCGCGTGGACCGTCGCCGACCTCGCCAGTGCGTACGGCTTCACCGACGTCGACGGCTCGCTCCCCCGCGTCCAGCTCCGCCCCGACTCCTGATCGTTCTTGTGGCGTTTCTGAGCATGCCCGGGCATGCTCAGAAACGCAACGAGAGAGGGGCCCGGACCGGGACGTTGGAGAAGCCGGCGACGTTCGACATGTGGACGCGGCGCAGGCCTGACTCGTCGACCTCGTAGCGCGGGCAGCGGGACGCCCACTGCTCGAACGCGATCCTGCTCTCGAGACGAGCGAGCGCCGCGCCAAGGCACGAATGGATGCCGTGCCCGAGTCCGACGCCCAGCTGCTGCGGCCGGTCGATGTCGAAGCGGTCGGGATCGGCGTACGCGCGCTCGTCGCGGTTCGCGGCGCCGGTCAGGAGCAGCACGGGAACACCCTCCGGGATCGTCTCGCCATGGAACGTCGCCGGCTTGTGCGTGAAGCGACCCTGGTACTGCGACGGCGCCCAGTAACGCAGCACCTCTTCCACCGCGCCGACGAACCGCTCCCGATCGCCGTCCAGGAGCTTCTGCCACTCACCAGGGTTGCCGGCGAACAGCACTATGCCGTTGCCGACCAGCTTCGTGACCGTCTCGCTGCCTGCCGCCGCGAGCAACGTCGCGAAGCCTGCGATCTCGTCGTCGCTCAGCCGCTGGGACGCAGCCTCGCCACGATCCCCGTCCTCGAGCTCTGACGCGGGCACCTCGACCTCCGTCAGGCGGGTGAGCATGTCGTCGCCGGGATGCGTCCGCTTCTCCTTGATGAGCTCGAGGAAGTACAAGACCTGGTCGAGGCTCGCCTCGATGCCGGCGCGCGTCGGCTTCGGATCGTCGGGCTCTCGGTGCAGCATCTCGTCGGTCCAGAGCCGGATCTGCTGACGGTCGGCCTTCGGCACGCCGAGCATCGTCGAGATCACCTCGACCGGGAACGGCGCCGCGAACTCCGCGAGCGCGTCGAACTGATCGCGGTCGCGCAGCAGCGGGTCGAGATACGAGCTGATGACGTCGTGGATCATCGGCTCGAGCGACGAGACGGCTCGTGGTGTGAACACGCGGGTGACCAGCTTGCGCAGGCGGTCGTGCTTGGGCGGGTCCATCATGATGATGCTCGTGTCGCCCATCGGGTTGTCGGGATCGGTCAACTGGTCGATCGTGAGACCGTGCGCGCTGCTGAACGTCTGCCAGTCGCGATGCGCCGCGACCACGTCGTCGAAGCGCGACAACGCCCAGAACCCGAAGCGGTCGTTGTGGTACACGGGCGCCTCGTCGCGCAGGCGCCGGTAGGTGGCGTACGGATCGTCGAAGAAGTCGGGTGAGAACGGGTTGAACTCGACGCCGGTGTCGGTGCCGGTCACGCTGGTGCACCGCCTCCTGCTCCGCCGGCCGGCTGGAGCATCCGCCCCGCGAGCGCGCCGGTGTGCTCCCCTTCCTCCATGAAGACCCGGCCGTTCACCAGCGTCGCACGGTATCCGTGCCCTCGTTGCACGTACCGGCCGGCGCCGCCGGGGAAGTCGTGCACGTACTCGGGCTGCGGCACCCGTATCGCGCCGAGATCGAGGACGTTCACGTCGGCGTAGGCGCCGGGGCGCAACACGCCGCGGTCGACGAGGTCGAACAGCTGCGCGGTGTCGGACGTCAGCCGGCGAACGCCCTCACCGATGCTGAAGAGGCCGCGGTCGCGCACCCAGTACGACAGGAAGAAGCTCGGCTGGCTCGAATCCATGATGAGGCCGACGTGCGCGCCGGCGTCGGCCAGGCCCATGACGATCGACGGGTGCTGCAACATCATCTCGACCGGGCCCAGGTCGTCGTTGAGGAACGGCCAGTTGATCAACAGGTTGCCGTTGCGGCCGAGCACCAGCTCGACGAAGGTGGCAGCGGGCGACAGGCCGAGGCGCCGAGCGTGCCCGGCAAGGCTGTCCTCGACACCCAGGTCGTAGCGCGCGTCTCCTTCCGGGAGCACGAACAGCTCCTCGGGCGGCAGCGTCGGCACCTGTTCGGCCGCAGCGACGAGGCGAGCTCGCGACTCCTCGTCCCGCAGCCGAGCCAGGCGCTCGGTGAACGGCACATCTCGGAGCGCGCGCCATTCCGGCGCGCCGTCGAACGGCGTGCGGTGCACGAGCCCGAACAGCAGACCGATGCCGCGGGCTGTCGTCTGCGGCCGCAGGTCCGCGCCGCGCTCGCGCTCTGCCTCGACCGTCTCGAGCGCAACCGAGTGCAGCGTCGGACGACGCTTCGTCTGCGTGAGCCCGAACGTGACCGGGCGGCCGCTGCTCCGGCTGATCTCGCCGAGCAACTGCACCTCTTCGACGGTTCGCGGCAGGTCCGGGTCTTGTTCCTCGCCGAGACGCGGCGCGGCCTCGAACACGCCGCGTCCGCGTGCGCCCATCACGCCCGCGATCGCGAGCAGCTCACGGTCGTCGGCATACGTGCCGGGAACGGCACGGCCGTCGGGGACGCGGTGCAGCGCGGTGCGCGACGTCGAGAAGCCGAGCGCTCCGGCCGCGATCGCCTCGTCGACCAGCCCGCACATCGCCTCGAGGTCGGCTTCGGTGCCCGGCTCCTCACCCAGGCTGCGCTCCCCCATCGCGTGGTACCGGACCGCGCAGTGGCCAACCATGCCGCCGACGTTGAGGCCCTTCGGGATCCGGTCGAGCGCGCGCAGGTACTCGCCGTAGGTCTCCCAGCTCCACGACAGCCCGTCCATGATCGAGTCGGCAGGGATGTCCTCGACCGACTCCATCAGCTCGGCCAGGTAGCGGCGGTCGGCGGGCTTGCAGGGCGCGAACGTCACGCCGCAGTTGCCGAGCACGACGGACGTGACGCCGTGCCAGCACGACGACGAGCCCACCGGATCCCACGCCAGCTGCGCATCGAGATGGGTGTGGATGTCGACGAAGCCCGGGGTCACGAGCGCGCCGTCGGCGTCGATCTCCCGCTCGCCCCGCTCCTCGACCGGCCCGACCGCGGTGATGCGGTCCCCGTCGATCGCGACGTCGGCCGGGGTGGGCTCACCGCCCAGCCCGTCGACGACCTGCCCGCCGCGGATCACGACTTCGTGTGCCACGCCGGCTCCTCCTCTTCGCGCGAACCACCACGAAGATAGAGCGATCACGGTTGGGGGCGCCCGCCGACGGGTATTGCCTCGCATGGTCACCAGGGTCGGCGGTCTGCTCGTGCTCACTGGGGCGGCACTCTCGCTCGTACCCTGGGTCGCCGTCGTTGCGGTCGGCGCGCCGATGATGATCGTCGGTGCGATCGTGCTCGCGGTGGCGATCGAACGGACGCTCGATCACCCGACCCCACAACCCAGTCTCCAACCGGTCGACGTCACGACGGCCGAGGCGGTCAAGCCGACGAAAGACGCGGCCTGACCATCTCTCGCTTCGCCGCGAGCCCGTAGGCTCCGCGGCGTGTTCGATCTCGGCGGGAGAATCGCGCTCGTGACCGGCGCGGGTCAGAACGTCGGCGCCGGCATTGCCCGCGCGCTGGGCGCGCAGGGCGCCACCGTCGCGGTGAACGACATCGATCCGGAGCGCGCCGACGCCGCCGCCGCCACCGTGACGAGCGGGGGCGGGCAGGCCATCACGGTGCCATTCGACGTCACCGACCGCGACGCCGCCACACGAGCGATCGAGCACACCCGCGCCCAGGTCGGACGGGTGGACGTGCTCGTGAACAACGCGGGCAATGCCGGTGCGAACGCATTCGCGCCGGCGCAGTTCCGTGACCTCGATCCCGGCCAGTGGGCGCGCTTCGTCGACGTGAACCTGTGGGGCGTCGTGAACTGCACGAAGGCGGTGATCGACGGAATGTGCGACCGGGGGTGGGGCCGCGTGATCACGATCTCGTCGGGCGCCGGCGTCGTCGGCATGCGCCTCGGTGTATCGCTCTACGCGGCCGGTAAGGGCGGGGCGATCAGCTTCATGCGCCACCTCGCGATCGAGGTGGCGCGTTTCGGGGTGACGGCGAACACGCTCGCGCTCGGGCTCATGGGCACCGTCACCCCTTCCGATGTGACCGCGTCACTGGCTCGGAGCGTGCCCGTCGGCCGCCTCGGCACACCCGAGGACGTCGGTGCCGCCTGCGTCTACCTCGCGTCCGAAGAGGCGGGCTGGGTCACCGGCCAGACGATCAACCTGAACGGCGGGAGCGTCACGACCTGATCGGACCCGGCCCACCCGGTTCTCGGCGATCAGGCGGGGTGGAGTTCGTTGAGCTCTGTCGTGTTGTCGCGCAGGATCAGGCGGCGCGTGTCGTCGTCGAAGGCCTTGAGCTCGCGTGCGTAGTCGAGTGGGCTCGGCATCCCCTCGATGTGGGGCCAGTCGGAGCCGAAGATCACCCGCTCCGGCCCCATCAGCTCGACGACCTCCTGCACATCGTCCTCCCAGAACGGGTTCACCCAGATGTGGCGACGGAAGATCTCGACCGGATCGTCCCTGAAGAACCCGGGCAGCTTGCGGCTCGTCGAGCGCAACTTGCGGAAGAGGTCGGGCAGGAACTCCGATCCATTCTCGACCGACGCGATCCGCACGTTCGGGAACCGTACGAACAGCTCGTCGAACACGAGCGACGCGAGAAAGTCGTAGATCGCCCGCTCGATGTTCAGCATCTTGATCGAAGGGCGGCCCGCGCCCTCGAACGTCGCGGCGAATCCATCGCGCGCGTATCCCTGCGACGAGTAGCCGCTGTCGCCCGCGTGCGCGACGACGGTGATCCCCGCCTCGTTGACCCGTGCCCAGAACGGGTCGAACATCGGGTCGGCAGGCGGTCGCTGACCGCGTGCGGTCGTGGGGGCGGCAGGCCGCATGACCAGCACGCGCGCGCCGCGGTCGAGCGCCCACTCGAGCTCGGACACGGCGAAGTCGACGTCGGCGAGGGAGATGTACGGCGCGGCGAAGATCCGGCCTCGGTAGTCGACGCCCCAGTCCTCGTCGAGCCACCGGTTGAACGACCGGAACGTGATCGCCACCGCTTCGGAGTCGTCCTTGAGCAGCTCCTCGTAGAGGATCCCGAGCGTCGGGAACAGCCAGATCTTCTCGAGCCCGAACTCGTCCATCCGGGCGAGGCGCGCATCGCGGTCGCGGTACTCCGGGCGGATGCGCTCGCGTTCACGGAGGAACTCGGTGGGAAGCTTGCCGTCGGGGTTGCCGCGGAAGTAGTCGTGCATCGCGCCCGCCTTCGCGATGGGGTCGAAGGTCGGGTTGACGACGGCGCGGCTGACCCGTCCGCCGACCACGTGGTACTTGCGTCCGTCGATCTCGGCCCACTGCACGGTCCGTGGTCCGAGGCGGGGGTCGAGGTGACGCGTGAACGCGTCGAGCGCCTCGTAGTAGTGGTTGTCGGAGTCGAACGCGAGGTAGTCGAGCTCGTCCATCGCTTCGAGCGTAGCGTCGTCGTCCGTTTGGGCCGTCGGCCCGCGGGTACGTATTCTGCGGTATGACCCGGAGCGGCCGGATGTGTCGGCGCGCCCTGATGTCGGTGACCGTTCTTGCCCTTGTGATTGCCGCGGCCGCGGGGCCCGCGTCGGCCGGCAGCAGCGAGCCACGCCAGAAGAGGGACAAGGTGCTACTCCGCGATTCGCTGCGGAAGGCGTCCGCCGCGTTCCCGGAGAGCAGCAGCGCCGAAGACTCGCTCCGGTTCGAGCACCACAAGATGCGCGTCGTCCAGAAGGTCCAGGGTGCGCCCGCCTTCATCGAGCCCGCGTTCGACCTGAGCCCGGACCAGGCGACGAACGTCTCCGTCCAGGTCGACGTGGCCAGGAACATCCCGAGCACCGGCGTGGGCGTCTACTGCCGCCGGAGCAACACGGGTCGCTACATCTTCTGGCTTGGTCGCCGGGAGTGGGGCATCTTCAAGGGCTCGTCGTCGGGGCTGACCGAGCTCCTCGGCGGCAAGGCAGCGGGAGCCAAGCCGGGCAAGAAGACGAACGAGGTCCGCGGTGAGTGCTCCGCCCGACCCGACCAGAGCGTCGAGCTGCGGATGTTCGTCAACGGCAAGGAGGCCGGCACCCAGCGCGACACGACCTCGCCGAGCCCGGCCGGTGCGGTCGGGCTGTACATCGAGTCGACGCCGACCGAGCGCGGGGACGCCAGCTTCAGCGACCTCGTGATCAAGCAGCTCCGCGCCTCCGTGTAGATCCAGGGCACTCCCGGTCCTTGTGGGGTGAAAGGGCGGTTTGTCCAGCCCGTTTGAGTACGCAGAGTGGCCGGACTACAGCAAACTCGTGCGCTGGCACCATCCCGAGCGCGGCCTCGTGTACCCGGCCGACTTCATCCCGCACGCCGAGGAGACCGGCCTCATCAGCCCGATCGGCCGATGGGTGCTCGATGAGGCGTGCCGCCGGCTCCGCGAATGGCACGAGCACGCGCCGGTCAGCGTCGCGGTGAACTGCTCTCCCAACCAGCTCCGATCGCCGGACTTCGGCGCGGCAGTGCGCGACGCGGTGTCGGGTGCCGGCATTTCGCCTTCGTTACTCACACTCGAGATGACCGAGGGCGTGTTGATGGACGGCGGCCAGGAGTCGCTCGGCGTGCTTCGCGAGTTGAAGGATCTCGGCGTACGGCTGGCAATCGACGACTTCGGGACGCGCTACGCGTCACTCGGCTACCTGGCCCGCTTCCCGATCGACACCCTCAAGATCGACCGGAGCTTCGTCGCCCGCCTCGGCACGCAGCAGTCCGGGTCGGCCATCGTGTCGGCGATCCTCGCGATGGCCGCCGCGCTCGAGCTGTCGGTCGTGGCAGAGGGTGTCGAGACCGCGCAGCAGGCGCGCATGATGCATCGACTTGGATGCACGCTCGCGCAGGGCTTCCACTTCGCGACGCCCATGCCGGCAGCTGAGCTGGGCAGGCTGCTCGAGCATCGCGCGGTGGGTGCGGCCGCCGCGAGCTAGGCGTCGATCAGGACGACGTCATGAGATCGAGCGCCGCGAGCCGCGCCTCGGTGACCGACAGCACCCAACCGTCGAGCGTCACGGTGCGACCTGCCGCGAAGTCATCGGCGATCCGGGACGCGGCTGCGGAGAGCTGGGCTCGCCCGTCCCCGCCGATGCCGGCCGCGACCAACTTGCGGCGGAGCACGCGGACGTGGGCCTCGCGCGGCCGCAGACGAAGGTAGGCGCGGCCGATCTGCTGGATCCCGTCCTCCGGCTTCGGGAGCGCAGCCCAGATCGGCGTCGCTCGCAGCAGGTCGGGCACCACGACCACGCCGGCGCCGGTTGCGATCCCGCCGCCGACGAGCCGGAGGAACCGTCGGCGCGTGAACCGATCGCTGCTCATACTCCGAGCTCCCGACGGATGTCGTCGGCCAGCCGCAGCGCGAGGGCGACGATCGTCAACGTGGGCGTCGCGTTCGAGCCGGTAGTGAACACGGCCCCGCCCGCGATGCACAGGTTCGGCACACCGTGCACGCGGCACCGCGCGTCGACGACGCCGTGACGGGGATCGGCGCTCATGCGCGCGGTTCCCATGTGGTGGAAGCCCGTGCCGACGCCGAAGTCGAGACCGCGAATGCGCTCGTCGTCGGTGACGTCGGGTGGCACGTACGTGCCGGCAGCGATCTGGAGCCTCCCCGCGCCGGCGCGCCCGATCTCCGTCGCGAGGACACGAAGACCGCGCACGATGCTCTCTCGATCGAGCCGCGACAGCCGCCAGTCGAGCGCGACGCGCGGTACACCGAGCGGATCCTTCTCGCTCATGAGCTTCACGCGGCTCGCGCGGTTCGGAGACTGCTCGGCCTGCACCTTGACGACCCCGCGCGTTTGCGGCGGCCGCGTGTTCACAGCCTCTACCAGGCCCATGATGTCGTCGGACCGGATGCGCGTCGTCTGCTCCGCGACCTTCTTCGCGGCGGGATCCAGGTACGGGAAGGTGACCTCCAGGCCGAGGACCTCTTCGCTGCGAATCGCGGCCTCGGAGAGCCGGAAGCCGCCGACGAGACCGAAGGTATCGGTCGCCTTGCCCGGGATCGGCACGTTGGTGCCCTTGTAGAGGCGCAGGTCCTGCACGGTCGGAGCGAGCACCGCGACGCCGCCGAGCAGCTGGATGTGCTCGGCGAAGTACCGGCCAACCACGTCGTACTCGTTCCCGATGCCGTCCGTCGCGACGTCGTTGGACGCGAGCAGCAGCCGCGGTACCTCGATCGCCCCCGTCGCCAGCACGTAGGTCGTCGCCTCGGCTCGCCAGCGGTTTCCCTCGAGCGTCGCCACGTCCACACCGACGACGCGGCCGCCATCGGGAGCGAGCACGAGCTTCGTCGCGTTCGACCAGATCGAGACACGCACGTTCCCGGCTCCGGTCAGCTCCCTGCGGTACTCCTCGCCGAAGTGCAAGCCATGGATGTGGTACACGCTCGTCTGCAGACGCTCGTTCGTGATGAGCGGCAGACCGGCGGCCTCCTGCGCCTCCCAGTACGCCGGGTCGAACTCGAACGCGCCGATCTGGATCACGTCGCACGCGAGGCGATACCAGGGATCGAGGTCGGCGCGCGCGATCGGCCATCCCGACCCGCGCACGTGCGGCCGTGTCTCCATGTCACCGGGCTCGAGCGGTCGGCAATAGCCGGCCCAGTGGTTCGTCGTGCCGCCGAAGTAGCGAAGGCGCGTGTCCTCGAGACGCAGCGGGTTCACAGGGTCGAGTTGCTCGCCGACGACCTGGCCCTGGTTGAGGGCTTGCGTACGCGGGTCGAACTCGAAGCCGCCACTCTCGAGCAGCAGCACACTGGCGCGCGTACGCGCCAGCTCGCGGGCGACCGTGATGCCCGCTGCCCCCGACCCGATGATGCAGCAGTCGGCGCGCAGCACCGTGCCGTCTGACACCCGCCGCCCGTCGATCAGCATGGGTCCAGGAACGTAGCGCGCAGCCTGCGCGCGGCCTCTACCCCGGGAAGCGGTGCTCCCCCGAGCCGACCATGACCGGCCGGCGCCCCGGCAACCTCACGAGTGCAGCCGCGTTCACCGGCACGCGCACACGGAGCCGGATCCGGCCTTCGTCGCGCTGCCACGACACGCGGATCGGGCCGCGGTCGGTGGGGACCCGTCCGGCCGCGTCGTGCAGTGCGGCGGGCGGGCGGACCTCGAAGAACGCGTACCCGGCTTCGAGCGGCCGCACGCCGAGCAGCGCCCCCTGCATCGCGGGGAGCACGACCGCGCCCCAGGCGTGCGACATGCTGTCGCCGAGGGCGTCGCTCGGCGTCCACGACTCCCACGTGAACGTCCCACCCTTGGCGAGGATCTGCGCCCAGCCCGGCTGACGCGGATTCGTCAGCAGGCGGACGAGCTCTCGGTCGTGCCCAGTCACGTGCAGCGCTTGCAGCAACGCGGCCACGTTCATCGGGCCCATCTGCATGCCGAGGCGCGCCACGTACCGGCCGACGTTCTCGACTCGTGCCTTCGGGACGATCCCGGCGGCGAGGGCGTACGCGTTCGCGTGCTGCGAGGCGTGTTCGCTCGCGGCGCCCGTTGCGAGCAGTCCGTCGACATAGACGCCGTCGCGTCTGGTGAGCCGGTCGTTGATCGCGTCGGTGAGCGCCCGCTCACGGCGGCGCTGGACATCGAGCTCCGCTCGCGGGCGTTCGAGCACCTCCGCGATCCGGCGCACGGTCCGGAACACCTCGACGGCCAGCACGTTCACGGTCGTGCGCGCGGTCGTTCGCATGTCGTAGCCGTAGCGCATCGGCAGGGGGTAGTCGACGATGCCGTTGGGATAGTCGGGCTCGCCGCCCGGCAGCTTCGTGACCAGCCCGGTCGACGGAGACACCGCACGCGCCACGTAGTCCGAGACGTTCACGAGCACCGGGTAGAGCTCGCCGAGTCGCCGGCGGTCGCCGGTGTCGACGTAGTACGCCCACACCCAGAGTGGAAAGCGCTCCGTGTAGTCGGGGATGTCGCTCGGTGGGTTGCCGGTCGGAGAGGCGGCGCTGACGGGGCCGTCGGGCCAGTACCGAGCCTGCGATGCCGCGAATTGGCCGAGCGCCTGCTGCGTCAGCGTGCGCTCACCGAACGCCCGCATGTCCGCGAGCGAGACGTTGAACGCGTCGGCGAGGAACTGCCCCTTCTCCCGCGTCGGGGTGTCGACGAACTGCTCCTGTGACCCGTAGAGCGCCGAGTGGCGGGCGAGCTCCCACACGCGCTCCAGCCGATGGTCCGACGACTCGAACGTCGCCGCATGGTCGTCGGGTACCCGCGCGTGACGAGCGAGCGCCACGATGGCATCGCGGTCGAGCGACTCGCCGGGGTCGTCAACCTCGAGATAGCGGAACCCGAGGTACCCGAAGGGCACGAACGTCTGCGCGCCGTCGCGCTGCACGTAGCCATAGCTCATATCGGTGGCCTGTGTGCCGTGCTTCGCGGACACGCGACCGTCGCGTTCGAGGAGGTAACCCGCGCGGAGGGCGAGCGACCGGCCCTCGCGGCCGTGCGCGAACTGCACGGACGGGCGCGCCGCGTACACCCGGCCGAAGTCGGCGACGTATGCGCTGCGCACCTTCTTCACCGAGACGGGGTGCACGACGTGCTCGACGATGCCGGTGGGCTGCGCGACCAGGTGCGTCCACGGCGCGACCGGGTGGCGACCGACGACCGTGGCCGGCTCCCAAGACGAGTCGTCGAAGCCCGTTCGGTCCCAACCGCGCGGGTGCAGGCGACCGTCGATCCGCTCGACGAAGTCGCCCTCGTCGTTGCGCGGCGGTGCCGGCTGCCACTCGGCCTCGTGGACGCGCCACGTACCGTCGGTCGTCACGAGCTCGCGAGACCCGTCGTGATGCTCGATCGAGACTTGCAGGATCAGGCCGGGCGCGGCTGCGGGCCGGCCCTGCCCGGCGCCGTACCAGTGAGAGAGCATTCCGAATACGTTGGGCGCGCCCGGTCGGAGCAGTGCACTGACGTCGACGGACCGGTAGTACTGCGCGTCGGGATAGGCGAACGCCTGACCTCGATCGGCGCGGCGACCGTTGATGCGCAGCTCGTACTGGTGACTGGCCGACACGTACGCCACGGCGCGCGTGATCGGCTCCGCCCGGAGCGTCACCTCCTTGCGCGCGTACGAGAAGTCCTCCTTGTCCCCGGGTGTGAACGACCCGCGACGGATCCACTGCGCCTGCCAGTCCGCGTCGCGCAAGCTCGTGTCGAAGCGCGCCGGCCGCGCGAACGGACCGGCCGCACCGTGACGATCCCAGGTCCGCACGGTCCAGTACCAGGTCGTGTCGGGCGGCAGGGACGGCCCGGCGTATTCCACGTACGACTGCTCCGCGGATGCGACGCGTCCGCTGTCCCATACGACGCTCGCGTCGGCCGGATCGCTGGTCGGCTGCCGCGCGACGAGGATCTCGTACGCCCGCTGGATCTCGTTCGGGTCCGGGTCGACGACCCGCCACGCGAACGAGGGCGTGCCCTCGATCCCGAGCGGCGCGGCCACGTCGTCGACCCGCAACCCGACGGGGCGCCCCGGCGCGCGATCGCGTGCCGCCGCCGCGGGCGCGGGCACGACGACGGCCAACCCCGCGATGCACGCGCACCAGGCTGCGAGCACACGCTGCTTCCCCACGCCCCCGGACCCCTCTCGATGCCTCGGCCGCCGGTTCGGTTCGACGCAAGTTTGCCCACCGGCATGCAGCCGAAGTAGAGAGCAGGCATGAGCATCAACGAGGGTGACCGCATCCCCGACGTGAAGGTCACGGTTCCCGGTGACGACGGCATGCCGCAGCCGGCACAGACCGGCGAGCTGCTCGGGAAGGGCAAGGTCGTGCTGTTCGCGGTCCCGGGGGCGTTCACGCCCGGGTGCTCGAACACGCACATGCCGGGCTTCGTGGTCAAGGTGGACGACCTGAAGGCCAAGGGCGTCGACACGATCGCGTGCATCGCCGTGAACGACTCGTGGGTCATGCACGCGTGGGGCGAGGACCAGAACGCAGGCCCGATCCAGCTGATCGCCGACGGCAATGCCGACTTCGCCAAGGCCATGGGCCTCGAGATGGACGGTTCGAGCTTCGGGCTCGGCACCCGGTCGCAGCGCTACGCCGCGATCATCGAGGACGGCGTCGTGAAGAAGCTGCTGGTCGAGCCCGGACCGGGCGTCGACGTGAGCAGCGCCGAAAGCGTGCTCGCGAACCTCTGAGGCGTCTGCAGGGCGTGCCTGATCCGCTGGCCCGATCAGACCCTGTCGGCCGGCATGGTCTGCGCGCAGACGATCTGACGGAGCTCCTCCACCGCGCGGCAGACCGTGTCGAGCTTGTCCTCCAGCGAGGCGAGGCGATCGGCCGAGGCGCTTCCGTTCGCACGGCCCTCGAGCTGGGCCTTGCACCCCTGGAGGAGGCGCAGCGTGTCGCGCTCTTCGGCGATGTAGCGGCCGAGCAGCTCGCCCGTCTGGATGTCGATCGTATGGTCGCGGAAGAAGCTGTCGAAGATGTCGGGCTCGTCGTCCTTCCGGAAGCGAAGGATGCCGAGCGCTTCGAGCTTTTCGAGGTCGGACCGTTCGGAGCGTGCGATCTCCATGTTCTTCTCGAAGTTCGGGTCGTCGCTCTCCCGCACGTCGAACCCGAGCTCGTTGATCCGCTTCGCAAAGGCCATCCCGTGCTCACCCTCACGGAGCGCGATCTTCCGGAGCACGGCGCGCACGTCCGGGTCGGGGGTCACCTCGGCCCAAGCCGAGAGGTACGCATGGGCTCGCGTCTCTGCGCACGCGATCCCGTTCAGCAATCCGGCACGCGATCCCGTTCAGCAATCCGAGGTAGCTCGGCTTGTCGGCCATCGTCGATCCCCTTCCCGGCACGACATCGAGCCGCGCGCGGCGCCGTCGGTCGGAGACTGTGCCAGCCCGCCGGGCGGGGCCGCAACGATCAGGTTGAGGCGTCGGCGTGCTCCGGTGCGGTGAGCTGGGCCACGATGTTCGCGCCGTCGAGCCACACCCCGACGCTGATCGGCAGCTCAGTTCACCTGCCGAGCGCGCTCGGCCACCCAATTTTCTGCCACGATTTCTCCAATCCCCGCCCCCGTCGGGCCGGTAGAAAACCACATCAGCGCTGGTCGCGCGGGTGCCACTCGGACACGCGGAACGGATCTCTCGAATTCCGGAACGCTCAGCAACCAATGGAACCGTCCCCGAAAGCGGGACCTATGGACGCGTCCCCAAAAATCTACACTCGCGCCAATGGCACGAATCCGGCCTGCGAAGCCTTGTACAGCCCGCCGGACCAACGGAGAACCGTGCAAGAACTACGCGATGCTCGGCACAACAGTGTGCCACGCCCACGGCGGCAAAGCACCACAAACACGCCAAGCCGCCCGACGCCGGCTGGAGGAGGTCGCGGTTTGGCAAGCCCTCGCAAAGGTCATGACCGCTCGCGATCGGCGCGCGAGGGCCCTTGCCCCCTGGGTGGATGACATTCGGACCGCGCGCTACCTGGCTGGGATCCAACCGGCCTGGACATCGAGCGAACTCCGTCGTATCGCAGCCGAAATGTCGGCAACGGCCCGCGACCTTCGAAAAGAAGCAAAACGACTTGACGGTCAATAGCGCTTCGACTTGTCGCAGCGCGTCCGGCCGCCAGCTGGTGATTGGGCGCTGCCCTGTCCTATGCCCAGATGGTGACGATGCGGCCGTTGTCCTCGACCGGATCTGGAGCTGAGCAGGCGGGGATACCGCAGGTGGTCGAGAACGTGGTCGCGTTCTTCAGCGATCCGGTGCAGCTACCCGGACCCGTTGATGGACCCATCCGCGAAGTAGAGCCGGATCTGCGCTCGCGAGCATGCCAGACGATTCTGTGAACAACCCCGCTTTCGCCGGCTGGATCGCATAGAGCCGCCTGAGTAGACGGACATGCAGTTGTGGCCGTAGCTCGGCCGAGCTCCCCATCGGGAACCCCGGAACGGAAGCTGACTCCGCCAAGGCCAGGTGCAGACCGCGTCGCGCGCCATCAGCGCGCGACCGAACGCGTGTGTGTACCACGAACTGCGCCACGGTCGTTACGCCGATCGTTGATACACATCGAGGAAGCGTCCGGCCGGTGCTGCCCTCCGACGCGTACTCAGCATGGAAGGCTGCGAACGCGCGAAAGCGATAACCGAACTCGGTACCGATCGCCGGCTCGGTGCGCAATCTCAGACGCTCCCCGGCTCCATTCGACCGGCGATCTGTACGCCCTGACCCGGCGTTATGGGGCAGCACCGGGCGAGCATCGTCGAGTGCGTGCGGGAGTTGGACGGGGCGCCACTCAAGGTGCCGCCGCGACGGCGAAACCTGATGTTGCAGGGCACTGTTGCATTGGGCGATCGCCGCTCCGGTGGGCGAGAGTGCCGCGATGACTCGATCTCATGGCGTCCGGCTCCGACTTCCGCGTTCGCCGGCTTCCGGTTCCCACCGGAGGTGATCGTGCTCGGGGTGCGCTGGTACCTGCGGTTCGGCCTGTCGCATCGCGATGTCGAGGAACTCCTGGCCGAGCGCGGAATCAATTTGTCACGCTGCGGTGCGCGGTGGTCACCTCGTCGGTGCTAGCCAGCCCGCACCAGAACGAATCCTGTTTGTGTCAAGGGCCTGTTCGCGGGCGCGTCGAGACGGCCCGTGGGTGGCGGGCGTAGCGTGGTGTCTGGTCCGGGAGTGGCTGTTCCGAAGTGCCGGTGTTCAGGGATTGTGCCGGCCACGCTGGATGTGAGAGTCGTTCCCTGGTTGCCCTCCCGGACCGCTTGTTCAGTGGGTCGTGTCGGCGAGGAGTTGGTGGTAGACGGCGTCGCTGATCCGTCGTTTCAACGCGCGGAGTGCTTCTTTGCGGGTCTTGCCTTCGGCTTGTTTGCGGAGGTAGTAGGCGCGTCCGGGGGTGTCGTTGCGGACCTGGGTGACCGCGGCGATGTGGAGCGCGTGGTTCAGTTGTCGGTTCCCGCGGGGGTTCAGTCGGTGTCGGACGCGTGGCCCTGAAGACGCTTCGATGGGCGCGGTGCCGTTGTAGCGGGCGTAGTGGCCGGCGGTCGGGAACCGCCGCACGTCGCCGCTGTAGCCGATGAGGTAGGCGGCCATGATCGGTCCGACGCCGACGACGTCGGTGACGGTCGTGCTGGATGCGGCGACTGCGGTGGCGATGCGGGCTTTGAGTTCGACGAGGTCACGATCGGCGCCCCGGACCTCGGTGAGGAGCTTGACGGCGAGACGTCGACGTTCGATTCCGATGTGGTCGGTGGGGCGGATGCGGCGCAGCTCGGTGGCGGCCCGGGCGGCAGACAGCTGCCGCGGGAGGCCACCGGCGACGAGGAGACACAACACGGTGTGCAGGCGACAGACGGCCCGGGTGCGATGAGCGACAAGGTCGTGGTGGCGTTTCGCGAGGAGTCGCAGCACGACCGAGTGGTCCTCGAGCACGACGGTCCGCAGTTTCGAGTGACGTAACGCGACCACCGCCGCGGACCGGGCGTCGTGCGCGTCGGTCTTATCGATCCGGGCTGTGTCGAGTAGCCGTGCTCTCGCCGAGAGTGTCGGTGGAACATCGAGCACGGTCTCTCCGATTGCGACCAGCTGTTGTGCCAACAAGGCACCCGTGCCGGTCGCGCCTTCGATCGCCCAACACCGCGGCTCGAACCTCGACGCGAACGCCACGAGCTCATCGCGCTGGCGCCGGCCGGCGCGAACTCGCAGCTCACCGACCAGTCGCTCGTCCCGGTCGAGCACCGCCGCGCTGTGGGATCCCTTGTGGGGATCGATTCCGATCACGAACACCTGAACCTCCTCGATCATTGCCCGATGGGGACGCCGCAGCGGGCAATCCTGAAGAGATCGAATGCTCGGACCTGTTTCGAGCCACACCGCAGCCGAGACCGGCAGGTGGTCGCTTCGCTCGCAAGCCAACCAACGGTGGCAGGGCATTCTGGAGACCACCCACCGGACCCCGAGACGCTACGAGCACCGCCTGCGCGTCCGCATCACATCCTCATTCAGGGCAATCTGCGTGCGTGCGCGACCGCGCGCGCGATCTCTCTGCCGGGGGGCTACCGCGTTTCCCGGCGATCACGGGACGCGGTGGAAAGTGCGATGAGCGCCGATTTCGACGGTCAGCCAGACAGGCTTCTTTCGCCAGTTGTTCCGCAGTCATGGCCGCGAGACACTCGTGGCATAGTGGGGAGTGGTCGCAGGCTTGCCGGATTGGCGTGCCTGGCCGTTGCCGTCTATGGGCTCGTTCTGCGCCGTCGGCTGGTTTGCTGGGGGGCGAGCGATGAGGAAGTGGCTCGAACGTACCCAGGGGCCGATCTGATTCCCGACGGCACGCGAGCCTCGACCATGGCCGTCACTATCGAGGCGCCACCGTCGCAGGTGTGGCCTTGGCTCGTCCAGATGGGCTGGGACAGAGCGGGCTGGTACTCGTGGGATCGTCTCGACAACGGGGGCCGCCCCAGCGCCCAAGAGGTCCACCCCGAGTGGCAGGACCTCTCCGTCGGAGACTGGCTGTCGGCCTGGTCGCCACGCGGCCCCATGAACGCCTGGAAGGTCGTGGCGCTCGAACCAAGACGATTCTTAGGGTTGCGCGGATTGACCGATCTGCGTGGCCGCATCATCGACGCGGCCAAACCACGAACATCGGCCTACGTTGACGGCCTCTGGGGCTTCCTTTTGGATGAGCTCCCTGGTGATCGCACGCGCGTCTTGGTTAGCGGCTACCAATCCATTCGTCCTCGCTGGCTCGAACGATTTCTCAACTTCTGGGTCTATCCGCCGGTTCACTGGATGATGCAAACACGTCAGTTCGCAAACCTCAAACGTAACGCCGAAAGAAACCGGAGATCGGCGACCGAGAAGGATCAATAACTGCACCTCTAGTCGCACCTGACATCTCCGATATCAAAGTGGCGGAACGACGCGCCGTATCTTCCGATCGGCGTCCAGACCGCGCCAGAACGTGCGCACGTAACTACGTGCCCGGGAAGTGAACCGGCCGGGCTCACACGGTGGCGCCTCAGGATGAGTCCTCGGGCCCGGGTGCTCGGGGGACAATTTGTCACGCTGCGGTGCGCGGATGCGCCGTCGCTCGAGCCGGGCGCGTGGTGGTCAGGTCTTGCGCGGCTGGTGCCAGCGGTAGAAGTCGCAGAGGCCGCCGCTGTTGAACGCGACGAGTACGTCACGGTTGGTTGCGGTGAGGTCGAGGCGCCCGCCGGGTGGTCGGACCAGGCGCATGGGTGTCCAGTCCTTGCCGTCCTCGGAGATCCATGCGCCGGGGCGGCTCCGTGTGGTGAACCCGGTCGCCACGAGGTGTCGTGCGACACCGGTGAGGCGATCGAAGGTCGAGCCCGATGGGCCGCGCCCGGCGGGTGGCACGACCACCTTGCTCATCTGCGGGGGTGTTGTTGGAAGAGGTTGTCCCGAATCTTGTTGAAGTGAGGTGGCGGTCCCCCGCCTGAGACCTGCCTGCTGGTAGGTGTCGGAACCGCCAAGTCACCGAACAAGGAAGGGGACCGCCATGAAGAAGGTATCTGCTGTGCGTCTCGTCGA